>Ga0172373_10000024_pt1 | contig 210469 bp, 173 predicted proteins | sample Lak10m_2_FD_114546 | JGI IMG/M metagenome (GOLD analysis project Ga0172373, IMG submission 114546) | Freshwater microbial communities from Kabuno Bay, South-Kivu, Congo - kab_092012_10m | ecosystem: Environmental > Aquatic > Freshwater > Lake | place: Democratic Republic of the Congo... | reverse complement strand
TTAGCCAGTTTGAGGGTGAGGAGCGAAGCGACGTAACGAGCTTCGAGACAGTGCTAAATTCACTGTCGAAGATGCCGCTGCCCGGCTGGCCTGAAAGGCCAAGAAGGGCGACGCTAGCCCCAAATTAAAAAAAAGGAGATTTTATGAACATTGCTGAAAATATTACTCAATTAATTGGAAACACCCCCTTGGTGAAGTTCAATCGTGTGAATGATGGGCAGGCCATTGTGGCCGGTAAATGTGAATTTTTTAACCCTTGTGCCTCGGTAAAAGACAGGGCCGGTTTAGCCATGATAGAAGCCGCTGAAAAAAGCGGGCAATTAGACAAAGACACCGTGATTGTGGAGCCCACCAGCGGAAACACCGGTATTGCCTTGGCTTTTGTTGCGGCTGTAAGAGGCTATCGCGTGATATTAACCATGCCCGATTCGATGAGTTTAGAGCGGCGTCAATTGTTAAAGGCTTTTGGGGCTGAAATTGAGTTAACACCCGGTCATTTGGGGATGCAAGGCGCCATCGACAGAGCCATGCAATTAGCTCAAACCTTTCCTAAAACCTTTATTCCTCAGCAGTTTAAAAACGAGGCCAACCCTCAAGTGCATCGCGATACAACGGCTCAAGAAATTTGGAAAGACACCGACGGTAAAATTGATATTTTTGTGGCCGGAGTAGGTACGGGAGGTACCATTACGGGGGTAGGATCTGTGCTTAAAAAGTTAAATCCCAATATTAAAATTGTTGCGGTGGAGCCCAAAGACTCGCCAGTACTGTCGGGCGGAAAGCCTGGTCCACACATGATACAAGGTATTGGAGCTGGATTTGTGCCTGACAATGTAGATAAATCGGTCATTGACGCTATAAAGTTGGTTTCAAATGAAGAGGCCTTTACAATGGCCAGACGTTTGGCCAAAGAAGAAGGTCTTTTAGTGGGTATTTCTGCAGGAGCCGCCGCACATGCTTCGGTAGAGCTTTCAAAGTTGCCCGAAAATGCCGGAAAATTAATTGTAACGATATTGTGCGACTCGGGTGAGCGGTATTTAAGCACCACTTTATTTAAATAAATCATTAAGGAGATTGACCCATGCAAGTAACCATTAACGGACAAAAAGAAACCCTTCAGGAATCAGCAATAACCGTGACTCAACTATTAAAAATTAAAAATGTAGACATGCCGGACATGGTGTCGGTTGAGTTAAATGGATCTATTTTAGAGCGCGCCAATTTTGAAACCACACCCATCAATGACGGAGACGATATCGAATTTTTATACTTCATGGGCGGCGGAGTTAGGTAAGTTTTAAACGTCTTTAACGAAGGACACTTTTTATGAAATTTGAAACCAAAGCCATTCATAGCGGATTTAGCCACGATCCTAAAACAGGGGCAACAGCTCTGCCTATTTATCAAACAGCGGCCTTTGCACACGACAGTGCTGAGGCCATATCGGATGTATTTCAAGGCAGAAAATTTGGCTATATTTATACTCGTATCTCGAACCCTACTGTAACAGCTTTTGAAGCCCGGGTAACCCAGCTTGAAAATGGACTAGGGACTGTGGCCTTTTCGACAGGCATGGCGGCCATTGCTGCTGCGGTATACACCTTGGTTCAGCAGGGCGAACATATTGTGTCTTCACGCAGTTTGTTTGGAGGCACCCTTCATTTGTTTGAAGATTTAAAACGGTTTGGCATTAGCGTCACGTATGTGGATGCTACCGATGTGAATGCTATTAAAGAGGCCATTACGCCTCAAACGCGGTTGGTGTTTATGGAAACCATTGCCAACCCCAAATTAGACGTGCCTGATTTTAAGGCTATTTCTGAAATTACAAAGGCGCATAACATCCCCTTGGTGGTAGACGCTACGGTAACGACACCTTTTTCGTTTGATGCAAAAGGGCACGGAGTATCGATCGTGATTCATTCGGCTACCAAATACATGGGGTTAGGCGGAACTACCTTGGGTGGCACCTTAACCGATTTAGGAACGTTTTCATGGAAAAATACCCTAACGGAGTCTGTGAAAGAGATGCTTAAAAAAGTGGGCCCCGAGTTTGCTTTTTTAGCTAAAGTTAGAAAACAAAATGTAACCAATGCAGGTAATAATTTGGCCCCTATGAATGCTTTTTTGCTTCAATTGGGCTTGGAAACCCTAAGTTTGCGATTTGAAAAACATTGTTCAAATGCTTTGGCTTTGGCGAAAGCGCTTGAGGCCAATAAACACGTAGCTTCAGTGCAGTATTTGGGTTTAGAGTCGCACAAGAATCACGCTTTGGCTAAAAAACAATATGCTCATTTTTCGGGGCTATTAACCCTTCGTTTGGGTTCTAAAGAAGCCTGTTTTAAGTTCATGAATGCTTTAAAATTGGTTAAAAATTTAGCCAATTTGGGCGATTCGAAAACCTTGGCGATTCACACGGCGTCTACCATTTACAACGACTGTACCCCCCAAGAACGTGAGTTAGCCGGGGTGTATGACGACTTAATTCGTGTATCAGTGGGGCTTGAGCACCCTGACGATATTATTGCCGATTTTGCTCAAGCATTAGAACAGATAGGAGGATAAGACCATGAATTTAACCGAAGAACAAATTGAACGGTATAGCCGACACATTATTTTAAAAGAGGTAGGCGGTACAGGCCAAGAAAAGCTACTAAACTCAAAAATATTAATTATTGGTGCGGGTGGATTGGGCGCTCCCATTGCTTTGTATTTAGCTGCGGCTGGGGTAGGAACCATTGCCATAGCGGATGGAGACGTAGTGGATTTGTCAAACTTACAACGTCAGGTGATACATTTTACCCCCGATGTAGGTAAGCAGAAAGTGGTGTCAGCCAAAGAAAAAATGGAACAAATTAACCCTGATGTAAAAGTGATTCCTATTTTGGAGCATGTGCATTCTGGCAATATTTTAGAGCTGATAAAACCTTACGATTTTATTATTGATGGAACCGATAATTTTTCGGCCAAATTTTTAATTAATGATGCTTGCGTAATCGCTAAAAAACCCTATTCACACGGTGGCATTTTACGCTTTGACGGACAAACCTTTACCCATGTGCCAGGGCAAATGTGTTACCGCTGTATTTTTGATGGGCCTCCTCCGGCAAATGCCGTACCAACGTGTTCTCAGGCGGGTGTTTTAGGCGCTATTGCAGGTATGTTGGGTACTGTACAAGCTACTGAGTGTTTAAAATATTTGATGGGTATTGGCGATTTATTAACCAATCGCTTGTTAAGTTTTAATGCCTTAAATATGAAGTTTAGAACAGTCGAATTAAAACGACGATCAACGTGTTTGGTATGTTCAGAGCACCCCACAATTACCGAACTGACCGATAGCGAATTGCCGGTTTGTGATATCAAAAAACCTCACTAAGGAGACCTTATGGCCACAGAACTGTTAAAACATGTCAAAGACGAGATGATCGAGCACGCAAAAGCCTTGAATCCAGTCGAGTCTTGCGGCTATTTAGCCGGTAAAGATGGCTGCATTACGGTGCTATACAAAATGACCAATATCGACAACAGCCCCGAGCATTTCAGCTTTGATCCTAAAGAACAGTTTGCGGTTGTAAAACAGGCCCGAAACGACGGATTACAGCTGATGGGAGTGTATCATTCGCATCCCGAATCTCCTGCTCGATTGTCAGCTGAAGATTTGAGGTTATTAAATGATCCCAACATGGTTTATATTATTGTGTCCCTTATGAACAATGAGCCTACGTTAAAAGCATTTAAAATTAAAAAAGAATCCGAGGCTGAAATAAATGTAGAAGCCTTAGATATCCACATCAAGTCTTAAATCTAAAAGGAGAAATAACCATGTTGAAATTTTATGAAACAGCCCCGGTACTAGTGAGTGAACAAAATCAATTTGAACAAGATATTAAAGATTTTGTAGCAGGAAAAATTGATCCAGTTAAATTTAAGGCCATTCGGGTGGCCCACGGTATTTATGAACAGCGTCAAAATCATACCTACATGGTGCGTATTCGTTGTGCAGCTGGAGGCATTACGCCGGCTCAGCTTCGACATGTGGCTTTTTTGGGCGAAAAATATGGTTCAGGCGAGGTTCATTTTACTACCCGTCAAGAAGTTCAAATTCATGATGTACTGATTCAAGATATTATGACTGTAATTCGTGAACTGCATTCAGTCGGGCTTAGTTCTCGAGGTGGAGGTGGAAATACCATCCGTAACATTTTAACATCGTCTGATTCAGGAATTTCTAAAGAAGATGTATTTGACGTGGATCCTTATGCTATTGCTTTAACCACCCGATTAATTCATGAAGAAGATTCATGGAACTTGCCACGTAAATTTAAAATAGCCATGTCAAATAATCTTAAAGACACGGCCTACACTCAATCTACCTGTTTGGGGTACGTAGCCACTATTAAAGACGGTCAAAAAGGGTTTGAAGTGTATTGTGCTGGTGGCATGGGTGCTAAACCCATGATGGGCAATAAGTTGTTTGACTTTATACCTGAATCGAAGGTGTATCATGTGGCACGTGCTTTAAAAACCATGTTTGATAAACACGGTAACCGTCGTAACCGTCATGCCAACCGCATTAAATTTTTATGGAAAAAATTAGAGCGTGACGAATTTGTACGCTTGTTTACCGAAGAATACGATTTAATCAAAGATGATGAATCGTTAAACTTACAGTGGGTTCCTCTTGAAAATAGCGCAAAAGATCCTCAGATCCCTGTAATTAAAGGTGAAGGAGCTGATTTTGAAACCTGGAAAACACGCTACGTAACGGATCAAAAACAACCCGGATTGGTATCGATAATGCTGCCGCTACGCTTGGGCGATTTATTAACGCCTGATGCCAACAAATTGTGCGACTTTTTAGAGCAATTTGGCGAAAACACCATTCGGTGTGAACGCGGTCAAAATATTCGTCTTAGAAACATTCCTGAAAAATATTTGGGCAATGCGTATACTTTGATTCGTGAGATGAAACAAACCTTATCGGCTCATGCCTTTATGGTGGGCAACATGATTAATTGTACGGGTGCTTCTACCTGCAAATTGGGTATTTGTTTGCCCCGTGGTTTGTCAGACGCTATCCGTGATCGTTTGGTGAATTCAACCCTGCCTTTGGATGCGATTTCAAACCTACGCATTAATATGTCTGGTTGCCCTAACACCTGCGGTATGCACCATATTGCCGACTTAGGCTTCTTTGGAAAAGTAGGCCGTAAAGCCTCAGACATGTACCCGGCGTACAACGTATTGGCCGGTGCCAAAGTGGGCGTGTCGGGTCAAACCGAATACGCTGAAAAAGTGTCAGAAATTGGGGCTAAGCATATTCCTGATTTTATTCATGACTTTTTGGCGGACTACATTCCTAAAAAAGATAAATTCGCCTCGTTCCGTGAATATTTGGATGCGGAAGGCCGGGTCTTGATAACAAGCTTGTGTGAAAAATTCAATCAACAAGTGCCTGAGTTTGCGGCGTCTCCCGAGTTTTACAAAGACTGGGGCGCGAAACGCCGATTGTCACTGGAAGATTTGGGTACCGCCGAATGTTCAGCCGGTATGTTTGACATGATTGAAGTCGACGAGAAAAATATGAAAACCCAGCGTAAACTGCTTGAAACTGCCACAGATAACGAAGCTATTGCCAACATTTTGTATAGCATTCTATTTTCTGCTTCACGCATGTTGTTGGTAACCCGTGGGCTAGATGCCAAAGACGATGTGCAAGTATTTGAGCACTTTAACAAACATTTCATTGTAGGTGGATTGGTTTCAGCCGAGTTTGGCGATGTAGTGACCTTGGGTAAATTGCAATTAAAGGCCGAGCTTGTGAAGCACAAAGACTTGATTTTGAAATTGTCAGACACTATGAACGAGCTTTACAAAAGCATGGACGATTCGTTGCGGTTTAAAACCCCAGCGCCTGCTCAAGACGCAGGGTCTGCAGCGGTTCAAAAAGACTATCGTGGGGTGGCTTGTCCGATGAATTTTGTAAAAACAAAGTTGGTTTTAGAAACGTTAAAATCAGGCGATACACTAGAAATTTTGTTAGACGATGGCGAACCCATTCAAAACGTACCCAACTCGGTTAAGTTAGAAGGCCATGCTGTCTTAGAACAAACCAAGGTAGACAACCATTGGAAAGTGGTTATAAAGAAAAAATAAGTAGAGCCTTGAAAGGACAGTAGTTATGTTCAAAAGTCTTACCATTGAACGGTATCGTGGAATTGAAAAACTTCATATTGATGATTTGAAGCGAGTAAACCTGTTCGTAGGCGAAAATAATTCAGGGAAAACGTCTGTTTTGGAGGCATTTTATTTAAATATGCATGCCGTTGATGCTAGGGTAGCTGCTGGAATTAATTCTTTAAGGCAAATGTTCAAGTTTATACCAGATAGATGGGAACTTTTTTTTCATAATATGACGGTAAAAAAACCTATTGCTATTCATTCTGAGTTTGATGGGCAAGAGCGTCTTTTGAAGATTTCTCTACGAGAAATTCGGGACGAAGGAGATTTTAGTATTGATCTTTCAATGTCAGAGAAAAAAGTAGTTGAGCCTGGAAAATACGTTGGCTGGAATTTTGATTTTTCACTAAAAGAGCCACAAACAGAATGGATGACATTTCATTCTCATTTAAAAGACACTGTGCTTAAGTCAAATCAAATTCAGATGAACTATAAAGTGGACACTAAAGGTAGTCCGTATTTTGTTCAGGGTTCGTTTATTGGATCATCTAACCCAATAAATGACGCCTTATTGTTACAATGGGTCAAAGAACAGCAAATTAATAAGAAAATTTCAAAGATTATTCCAATCTTAAACAATATTGATCCCAAAATTCAAACCATTATTGCAGATGCGGATGGCATTATAAGGGTAGATATTGGACTGGGTTCTTTAGTTCCTTTAAATGTTGTTGGAGCAGGGACAGCCAGGGTTTTATTCATTTTATTAGCTATTTCAAATCTGCAAGGAAGTATTCTTCTAATAGACGAAATTGAAAACGGCTTACACCCCAACTCTCAACGAGTACTTTGGGAAGCTATTTTTAGAGCAGCTAAGGAATTTAATGTTCAGGTCTTTGCAACCACCCACTCGCAAGATTGTTTGAATGCAGTAACTGAAGTGTATCAAAAACTGGATAAAGAGGATTTTTTTAAAGAGGAATCAGACGTTTTTCGAATGTTTAGAGTAAGCAACAGGGACAATGTTCATCAAGTGGTTAAATATACAGAAGAACGGTTAAAAAGCTCTCTCGAAGGAGGTTGGGAGGTTCGCTAATGACTAGCTTTTTACTTGTTGAAGGCAGAGATGATGCTACATTTTTTAAGCGATTTTTAGAAACTATGGGTGTGTCTTCAAAGATCAAAAATGATAAAGAAGATAGTATGGAGAATCCTCAGGTAGAGATATATTCAGCGGATGGTTTTGATAAATTTCCAAAATCAATTGATGATTTTGTGGCTGGTAATACTGCAAGGTCCTCTATAAAAATGGGGATTGTTTGTGATGCAGATAAAAAAGAGAGTCTGGAAAAATTTAAAGACGTAGTTGAGATGATTCAGAATACAAACAATAGCTTTGTTGATCTTGAGAAAGGTAAAATTATATCTCCAACTGAAGAACAAATTTTTTCGAATAGTTTTATTCAAGTGGGTATTTTTGTTATGCCTGGCAAAGGCAAAAAGGGATCGATAGAAGACTTATTGCTTGATCATGTTAAAAATCATGGTGCGATGGGTTGCATTGAAGAATTTATGACCTGTGTTGAAAATAAATTAGTAGTAAAAAATGTGAGTAAAGCTAAATTATTGACTTTCTTTGCTGCAAGTCCAGAGGGTGTGACTTCGATTGGTTCAGCAGCAACACAGAAAATGTGGGATTTTAAAGCCCCAGAGTTCAATGAGATTAAACAGTTTTTAGAAAATTTGAGACCCCATCATGAGTGAATTTAAAAAAGAAAAAATTGAACTATGGAATACTCAATTTCAAACCCAAACACCTCAACAGGTGTTGCAGTTTGCTGTAGATACATTTGGTAAGTCTTTAACCTTGGCTTCAAGCCTTGGGGTAGAAGACCAAGTGCTGAGCGATATGCTTTTAAAAATCGATCCAGAGGCCCGAATTTTTGTGTTAGACACGGGTCGGCTGCATCAAGAGACCTATGACACCATGGCACTTACCATGGCCCGTTATAGCATGAAATACGAAGTGTATTTTCCTCAGCCACAGGCGGTTGAGGCTATGGTTACGGAACACGGCCCCAATTTGTTTTACAACAGTGTAGACCTGCGCAAACACTGCTGTTTTGTACGCAAGGTAGAGCCTCTAAAGCGGGCTTTAGCCGGTGTTGAAGCCTGGATTACCGGACAACGGAAAGAACAGGCTATAACCCGCAAAGAATTACCTGTTATTGAGTGGGACGACGCGCATCAGTGTGTGAAGTTAAATCCATTAGCCAATTGGACTACCGAGCAAGTGTGGCAGTATGCCGAACAAAACGAAGTGCCTACAAACTACCTACACAAACAAGGGTTCCCCAGCATTGGCTGTGCACCCTGCACCCGTGCCATTAAGCCCGGCGAAGACCTTCGGGCCGGCCGTTGGTGGTGGGAAAATCCTGAAGGTAAAGAGTGTGGATTACATGCCAAATAAAACAGAAAGAAAATTATGGACAAACTCGATAAACTAGAATCTCAAAGTGTGTACATTTTACGCGAAGCATATCGCGAATTTAAGCAGCTGTGTATGTTGTGGTCGATAGGTAAAGACTCAACCGTATTGTTGTGGTTGGCTCGCAAGGCTTTTTTTGGCCATGTGCCTTTTCCGTTGGTGCACATTGATACCAGCTACAAAATACCCGAAATGATTGAATACCGTGACCGCTTTGCCCTTGAATGGAACTTAACCATGATTGTAGGGCAAAACAAATGGGCGCTTGAAAATAAACAAACTTTCCCTGATGGGGCCGTAGACCGTTTAACCTGTTGTAAGTATCTAAAAAGCGAAGCTTTAAAACACACCTTGTCGGGTGATTGGCCACGTAAACGCATGAATCATCGTACCAAACAATACGAGCTAGACCCTTCAACTGAGCCGTTTACCGGCGTCATAGTGGGGGCCAGGGCCGATGAAGAGGGCAGTCGTTCCAAAGAACGGTATTTTTCACCCCGTGACAAACAAAGCGATTGGGATGTGGGCGATCAACCTCCTGAATTATGGAATCAATACAAAACCGATTTTGCCCCAGGTACCCACCTGCGCATTCATCCTTTGTTAGATTGGACCGAATTGAATATTTGGGAATACATTCAACGTGAAAACATTCCTATCACTTCGTTGTATTTTGACCAAGGAACTGGCAAACGGTATCGGTCTTTGGGCTGTTACCCTTGCACCACACCGGTAGACTCTACCTCTAAAACCGTGGATGACATTGTAGAAGAATTGCGCTCGGGTAAATTTGCCAAAGTAGCCGAACGTTCAGGCCGTGCTCAAGACAAAGAAGACGGCGGTGGTTTGGAAACCTTACGCAGAGAAGGGTACATGTAATGCAAAACACAACCCCTTTAGAACAAATGAACATTGTTATCGTGGGTCACGTAGACCACGGTAAAAGCACCTTAATTGGCCGACTTTTGGCCGATACCAACTCGTTGCCCGAAGGCAAGCTTGAACAGGTAAAATTAACCTGCGAGCGTAACGCTAAGCCCTTTGAATATGCCTTTTTGTTAGATGCTTTAAAAGACGAACAAGCCCAGGGCATCACCATTGATACGGCCCGATCGTTTTTTAAAAGCGACAAACGGTCATACATCATCATTGATGCGCCAGGGCATATTGAATTTTTGAAAAACATGGTCACGGGTGCGGCAAGAGCGGAGGCGGCTTTGCTGCTGATTGACGCTAAAGAAGGCATACAAGAAAACTCACGCCGCCATGGCTTTATGATGAAATTTTTAGGCATTAAACAGGTAGTGGTTTTGGTAAACAAAATGGACTTGGTAAATTACGATAAAACCGTATTTGAAAAAGTGATTACCGACTACCGTGCATTTTTGCAATCTATCAATGTGACCCCAGTTAGTTTTATCCCTATTGCTGCCCGTGAAGGCGACAATTTGGTTTCAGCTTCTCCCCAAATGCCTTGGTATACGGGGGTGTCGGTATTAGACCAGATGGATCAGCTGACCAAAGAAACCCAAAAAGACACTCAGCCGTTTCGATTTCCTGTTCAAGACATCTACAAATTTACCGAACAAAATGACGATAGACGCATTGTGGCGGGTACAGTGGTTACAGGTCACATTGGGGTCAATGAAGAGGTGGTGTTTTATCCTTCGTTAAAACGCTCTAAGGTTAAACAGATTGAAGGGTTTAATGTAGCCTCACAAAGCACTATTGGCACTGGCCATGCTACGGGGTTTACACTAGCTACACAAATTTACATTAAACCCGGCGAATTAATGTGCAAAGCCTCCGATCTTGCACCTCAATGTGCCTCGCAGTTTAAGGCCAACATATTTTGGCTGGGTAAAACCCCTTTAATGAAAAACAAACGCTATAAACTTAAAATAGGTACCAATCGGGCCACTGTGTTGTTACGCGATATTTTAAATGTAATGGATGCCTCACAACTTCAAGCTACTCAAAAACAGCAGGTAGAACGGCACGATGTGGCTGAATGTATCTTTGAAACCTTAAAGCCCATTGCTTTTGATTTAAACACCCATCTAGAAGACACTAGCCGTTTTGTTATTGTCGACGATTACGAAATTGCAGGCGGCGGCATCGTTATTGAGGCCGTTTCTGAAACTCAATCAAATGCGTATTTGCAGCAACGTGAGTTTGCTTGGGTTAAAAGCGATATTCCTGCGGCTGATAGAGCCCAGCGTTTTGGTCAAAAGCCAGTGTTTATTGTGATTGCAGGGCCGCCCAATACGGGCAAACAAGCCTTGGCTAAAGCCCTTGAATTTGAGCTGTTTAAATCGGTTAAAAATGTCTACTTTTTGGGGCTGTCTAACGTGTTGTCGGGCTCTGATTTGTCGGTGATGAACGATCGTGAAGAGCATATTCGACGTTTAGGTGAAACGGCACATTTGTTAACTGATGCGGGATTGATTTTAATCTCAACGGTGTCGGATTGCGACGATTTGGAAGCGGGCTTGCTAAAAAAATTAGTGGGTGAAAATTGCGATATGATTGTAATTAACTGGGGCGAAAACCGCTTTAACGAGTGGCCCGTTGAGGCTGAATTTAACCAACACACGCCTGTGTCTGAGGCTGTTGTGGCTATCAAAGAGCTACTTCAAAAACGATCTTTGTTACTTGAATATTATTTGTAAGTTGAATAAAAAACAAGTTTAGCCTATACTTTATGTCCTTGTTCATTATCGCGGGGTGGAGCAGAGGTAGCTTGTCGGGCTCATAACCCGAAGGTCAGAGGTTCGATTCCTCTCCCCGCTACCAAATACAATTTTAAAAGCTCGTCAGAAATGGCGGGCTTTTTGTGGTTTGTAAACCACATTTAGAAATTTGCTTGTTTGACAGGGTAATACTTTGGGCATATATTAACAGTAACTAAAAATAGGTGCAATAAAGTTATGGGGAAACACGATAAATTATTAGAACGGCTACTAAATAAGCCGGCTGATTTCAGTATTGCTGAGCTGAAGCGTTTGATGAGTGCTTTCGGATATGAGCTAACGAATAAAGGGAAAACGTCCGGATCGCGTATTGCTTTTGAAAAAGGAACAGATTCTTTTAGGCTTCATAAACCCCATGGAAGAGAGGCGGTTTTGCTTCATTATCAAATTAAAGGAACTTATTGATTTTTTGAAACAACGCCAATTCATTTAGAATTCGAAGAAAGAGGTGAAAGTAGATGTCTGAATTTTTGAGAAGAGGCGATTTGGTAGCGCAGGTATGGTTTAGCGCTGAAGATAATTTAATAGTTGGCAAGCTTGTAGGAATTCCCGATTCTGTCACCTTCCATGGAAAGACGGTTGCCGAGTTGCATGAGGCTTTTGGGGAAGCCGTGGATGATTATCTTGCATTTTGCAAAAAAGTTGGAAAAAAAGCGAAATCTTATACGGGTTCTTTCAATGTGCGTGTACAACCTGAACTTCATTTGAAAGCAAGTTTACTTGCTGAAAACCATCACACTTCGTTGAACTCAATTGTTATGGAAGCAATCAAGGAAAAGGTAAATCGCGAACTTAATAATGTGGCTGCATAAGGGGGATATTATATTTTAAGAACCCGTCAGAAATGGCGGGTTTTTTTGTTATCCCTGATTCTCCCCTTCCTCTGGTCGCTTAATAATCAAAATGCGTGTTTTGAAATTCGTCTAACACTTGAGTCATTCGAAGTGTCTCTCGGCTTAATTTGGATACCTTTCCTTCAACCAATACACTTTCGACTTTGTGCTGGGTTTTGAGGGTTTCAATCTCAGCCTCTATTCGACGGACACGTTCATTCAATAAGGCGTACTCTGGCGAAGAGGATATTTGTTGCCTCAGATCGACAAATGCACGAATAATTTTAATGTTAATTTGGACGGCGATAGTGCTTCTTAACACTGAGGAAAGCATGGCAACCCCAAACTCTGTAAAAGCGTACGGCAAGTAGCGCCGACCTCCTCTTTGAGGGTTTGACATCACAATTTGTGATCTCAAAAAATCGAACTCGTGTTGAGACAATTGGAACATGAAATCGACTGGGAATCGGGCAATATTTCGTTTTACCGCCTGATTCAGGGCCTCTGTTTTGACTTGATACAGCTCTGCCAAGTCCCGATCTAACATGATACGTAGTCCCCGAAGGGAATAAATTTTTGATTGTATTATTTGCAACTCGGGGGCTGTCATTAAAAAGCTCCAATAAAATAAATTATCGTAAGCTTATATTTAAATATTATTTTTGTCTAACGCTGAACTTGAAGTCGTACCAATTCCGAGGCGCGGCGGATAAATTTTTCAGGAAAGAAAAGGTGTTCAATTTTGTAATTAAAATACGATTCAGGGCGTAAGTTGTAAGCTCGCCAATGAGGTACAACGCTAATGGTAATAATATTTTCTGAGGGGCTTTGGCTGTCATAAACAGCTTCGGATACAATTTTGTCTGGGGTAATGACCGTCCAAGACTGAGGGCCAAGTGCTTGGCTTAAGTAGGCTTCGTATTCCATAGGTTGAACACTACGCGTGTGTACATTTAAGCTGCGGGTTTGATCTGAAAATACAATCAGTGAATCAGAAGGAAGGTGTAGCTGTTTAAGGTGAAAAAGCAGCCCCGCTTGTTTGGCAGCGTCTAGCTCAAGCGCTGCGAATAAATGCCATTGAGTGAGTAGACAAAGAGCTGTAACGGCACAAAAAACTTTGAGTCTGTGAGCTGGGTTTTGAATGAAAGCATATACGATATACACCCAACCCAAAGCCATCCCAAAAGGAACTAACAGTTGGTGTCTCGTTTCCTCAAATTCATTAAAATTTCCAGTAATAAGCTTATTCACCAAGGTGTAGGGAAGGCAGGCCAAAACAAGGGCAAATAATGAAGCCCAAAGTGCTTTTTTAACAAAGGCTTTAGAGGGTATCTCAGAGGGGTGTGAAAGAAATTTAGAAAGCGCAAGATAGAGAACTAACCCTAAGCCGCAGAGGCTTAAAAGTGAAACAGACGAAAGCGCATGGTCGGAAACTTCAATAACAACATGGTACAGAGAAGTGGCTATTTGAAAAGGAGAAAACAGCACTCTGCTTAGGGTAATATCGTTGTACTGGGGTAATAACGGATGAAAATATAAACATCGGGCTACCCAAAAAACAACTGGAAGCAGTAAAAAATCAACATAACGAAACGCTATTTGGAGTGACGTTTTGAATGATGTTTGTGTTTGGTAAAGGATCCAGCCTAATGGAAGTAAATAAAATACAAGTAGAGAGTTTGCTGTAAACGAAAGAGCAAATAAAGCAAGAGCCGCTAGACGTAACCACAAACGGCCCGAGTTCTGGTGTTTGGCTAAGGCAAACCAAGCCACCCAAAACAAAGTATAGGGGATCGAGTACTGAAGTAAGCTTAAAATCACTCGTGCTGAGTTGTAGGGCAAAATGCTAAAAAAAAGGCTGATCCAAAACGCTTCGTAGGGGCCTACCCCTCGGGTTTGGCGTAAAATACCTAGGGTAGCAAGGCCAGCAACGGCGAAGCTAAAAAAAGTAATCCAAGAGCTAACAAGAATAGGCTGAGATAGGGTTTGAAAAAAGGTGTAAACGGGCCCCATCCAGGGATAGCCATAGTTTGCAGTGTCAGCCATATGGGCAGAAGTAGAGGTAAATAAGTACCTCCAGCTATCTCCATAAAGCCCTTGATGAACCAAGAGTAAGGCAAAGGTTAAGCCATATAGACTTAAAAACAAAGCAATGCTTCGTACTTTGCTGACGGGTTCATTCATAATGAAACTATATGGTATCTTTAAATTCATGACAACCGAACAGTCGCTGATTGTAAATCACCGAAAAGCCTTCTTTAACTACGAGATCCAAGAAAAAATGGAAGCTGGAATTGTGTTGGTGGGTACCGAGGTAAAATCAATTCGAAGTGGCCACATTCAATTGCGTGATGCCTATGCCAAAATAATGGGTAACGAATTGTGGCTAATCGGAGCCTATATTGCCCCCTACAAAGAGGGCAATCGTTACAATGTAGATCCTGAACGTAACCGTAAGTTATTGGTGCACAAACACCAAATGGCCAAGTGGGCTCAGGCTATCACCTTAAAAGGCTGGGTGGCGGTGCCAATTAGTGTGTATTTTAATAAAAACAAGGTCAAAGTAGAGTTGGGGTTGGGTAAGCCCAAAAAACTTCACGACAAACGCCAATCCATCAAAGACAAAGACATTAAGCGCGACGTAGATAGGGTGATGAGTCGGTATTAAACTTTACTGATAACAAAGTGGGTCGCTAAGGCCGGCTTCTGCAAAGCCTTTTAACCGTAATAAACAAGCGGGACACTTGCCACAGGCAGGGCGTAGGCCTTCATAGCAGGTGTGGCTTTCAGCGTACCAATCTAGTTTTCCAAGCCGTTGCATTAGCAGCACGGTTTCCGCTTTGCTGAGCCACATTAAAGGCGTTTTGATGGTGAGGTTATACGCAAGGCCTAAGTTAAGGGATTGATTCAGCGACTGCACAAAGGCATGCCGGCAATCGGGATAGCCCGAATAGTCGGTTTCACAGACCCCAGTGTACAAATACGGAATATGATGGGTTTTGGCCACAACCGCTGCGGCTGTTAAAAAGAAAATATTGCGGCCTTCTACAAAGGTAGAGGGCAATTGGACGGGTGGGGTGTCGATGGCTATATTGGGGTGGGTTAAGGCATTGGGGCTTAGCTGTGCAATAAAGCTTAGGTCGATAACTTTTAAAGGGACCTTGGCCATATCTGCAATTTTTTGGGCTTGTTCCAGTTCAATGCGATGTCGTTGTCCGTAATCAATCGCCAGAGCCATTACTTGTCCAGGAAACTCGTCTAGGGCTAAGGCTAGGCAGGTAGTGCTGTCTTGCCCACCTGAAAATAACACAAGGGCTTTAAGGTCTGTAGTCATGGCTAAAAATATATCATGAAATTTACATAGATACTTTTTAAGTTAATAGGGCATCTATAAATGTAACTAATAAATAGTTGCATATAAATATTTGGAATTGTAAAATAAAGTCTATGTCTAAATTCGACAAACTTGTTGAGAGATTTAAAAGAAAACCCAAAGATTTTACATTTTCTGAACTCAAAACTCTTTTGAGTGGGTTTGGATATTCTGAATTGAGCAAAGGTAAAACATCTGGATCGCGGGTTGGATTTATCAGTCAAAAAAATCATATTTTATTGTTGCATAAGCCTCATCCTAAGCCCATTTTAAAAGCCTATGTAATGGCGTATGTGTTGGACGAATTGAGAAAGGAGCATTTACTATGAAAGATGTATTGAGGTATAAAAATTTTATTGGAACGGTGCACTTTTCACCCGAAGATAATGTTTTGTTTGGAAAAATTGAAGGAATCAACGATTTAGTGACCTTTGAGGCAGACAATGTGAACGATTTGATTTCCGAATTTGAATCAGCCGTAGATGATTATTTAGATATTTGCTCGCAAAAAGGAATAACTCCTACACGATCTGCCAAAGGAAGTTTTAATGTAAGAACCTCTCCAGAAGAACATTCTATTGCATTAAAAATGGCTTTTTTAAGAGGCTATAAAAGCCTAAACCACTATGTGGCCGAGGCCATTAAAGAAAAAAATCAAAAAGAATTGGTAGAGTTGCAATAGCCCTTCCAAGTTCAATCTTGCTTAAGAACTCAAAAAAAAGGGTATACTAAAGGATATCCCAATTAAAAAAGAGGTACCTTTTTATGAAATTAAGCGATAACGTTGAAAAACAACAAGCCTTAGACGTTGCCGAAGAGTCGCGTCAAACCGAATGGGTGTACGAAAGTTTTGTAGCCGAACTGTTTAAGGGTAATTTCCGCTGGGATTTACTGCATCCTTTTCCACATCAAAGTGCCCAAGACAAAGCCATCGGAGATGCTGTATTGGCCGATTTGGAAGCCACTTTAAAAGCACATTTTGATCCTGAAGAAATTGATCGAACTGGAGTTGTACCCAAAGAGTCGTTGAAGGCCTTAGCCGATAAAGGGTTTTTTGGTATGAAAATACCCAAAGAATACGGAGGTATGGGCTTATCGGTAACCAATTACACCCGAGCCATGGCCTTAGTAGGTAGTTATTGTGGCTCTACAGCGGTGTGGTTGTCGGCCCATCAAAGCATTGGGGTCCCTCAGCCTTTAAAAATGTTTGGAACCGAAGCACAAAAGAAAGCGTTTTTACCCCGATTGGCCAAAGGTGCTGTGTCAGCGTTTGCTTTAACCGAACCTGATGTGGGCTCAGATCCTGCCAAAATGAGCACTACAGCCACTCCTACGGAAGATGGTAATTTTTATGTGATTAACGGTGAAAAACTCTACATCACCAATGGACCCGATTCAGAGTTGCTAGTAGTAATGGCGGTAACCCCTCCAAAAATTGTAAACGGCAAAGAAAAAAAACAAATAACCGCCTTTATTGTTGAAACCAATACCCCTGGGTTTGAGGTTGCTTATCGCTGTCAATTTATGGGCATTCGAGCCATAGCCAACGGTAAGTTGCTGTTTAAAAATGTAAAAGTGCCCAAAGAAAATATTATTGGGGGCTTGGGTGAAGGCTTAAAAATAGCCTTGGTTACCTTAAATACAGGCCGGCTCACCATTCCTGCCATTTCGGCAGCTGCGGGTAAGGTGTGTATGCATGTTGCCAAAAAATGGTCTAACAAACGTGTTCAGTGGGGGTTGCCTATTGGTCAACATCAGGCCACTCAAGACAAACTGGCTCGTATTTCGGCCGATACCTTTGCCATGGAGGCTGTTAGCCAATACACCGCGTTGTGTGCCGACCATGAAAAAGCCGATATTCGCCTAGAAGCAGCCATGGCCAAATATTTTGGATCAGAGCGGTCGTGGTCGGTTGCCGATGAAACCCTGCAAATTCGGGGTGGACGTGGGTTTGAAACGGCAACTTCGTTAAAAGGCCGCGGAGAGGAAGCGTACCCGATTGAACGTATGTTGAGAGATCTACGTATTAACCGAATAATTGAAGGTACCAGCGACATTATGCGCTTATTTATTGCTCGTGAGGCCATGGACGTCCACGTAAAATACATCATGACGCTGATGAATTCACATACGCCAGTTTCAAAAAAACTGGGCACCTTAGTAAAAATGGCGGGCTTTTATAGTTGGTGGTACCCCAAGCAATGGGTGCGATGGCCCAAATCGTTTGGGGTAAAGCAACTAAATTGCGCCAATCGGTGTCATTTAACCTTTATTGATAAAACGAGTAAAAAATTGGCCCGTCGTTTGTTTCACACCATGGCTCGTTATCAAGTGAAGCTTGAAAAAGAACAACAAATTTTGGCTTGTTATGTAGATATTGGTACCGAATTGTTTGCTATGGCGACTACTTTGGCTAAAACCGAATATATGTTAGCCAATGGCCAAGCCAATGAAAGTGTACAAACCTTGGCAAACTTATACTGCAAAGATGCCAGACGTCGCATTAAACAGCATTTTAAAGCAGTAAGCTGCAATACAACCAAGCTGAAGTCAAAAGTGAGTCAAAACCTGTTACAGGGTGAATTAGATTGGATGATTGAGGGAGTGGTGATTCCCGACTAGCGTTTCAATCACCCTATCTTCTAAGCATACATTATAGGCCCTGTTCATTTCTTGAAGGCAGGTAGGAGAGGTGACATTCACTTCAATGAGTTTGTCACCAATAATGTCTATGCCAACAAAAGCCAAACCTAAAGCCAATAAATGGGGTTTTAGTACCGCAATAATCTCAAGATCTTTAGGGGTAATCTGAGTGGCATGTGCGGTACCCCCTGCAAAAAAGTTGTTGCGATGATCGCCTGAGGCATGTACCCGTAAAATGGCACCTAATGGTTCCCCATTGAGCAATAAAATGCGTTTGTCGCCCACGCTTGCAGCCTCTACATAAGCCTGTACGATAACTTCTTGGGTTTCATTATGACTTAAACTTTCAAAAATGACGCTAGCGTTGCTATCGCCATGGTTAATTTTAAAAACCGAAGAGCCCCCAAAGGCATTGGTGGGTTTGGCAATAATGTGTTGATGTTTTTTTAAAAACTCGGTGTATAACGTTTTAGATCGAGTGAGTAACGTTGTAGGGATCAAGTCTGAAAATTGTAAGGCCCACACTTTTTCATTTACGGTACGAATTCCTTGGGGTGCATTAAATAGTTTTACTGACTTAGGAAATTGCTCCAGTATCCAGGTATCCATTAAATACCGTTCATTAAAGGGCGGGTCGGTACGAATAAAAATAGCGTTGAAGAGAGAGGCTTTGAAGGATGCTGGGCTAAAGGTTTCAAAGGGGGGTGTGAAAGCATCGTTAGGGGTTACTTGTGTTCCCTGAATTACCCATTCGTTTTCAATAAAGCTAATGTTTCCCGGAGCAATATGTATCACTTTGTAGCCCTTGCGATGAGCGGCTTTCATAAACGCATAAGAGGTGTCTTTTTGGGGCTTCACTGTAGACAGTGGATCCATCAAAAATCCAATCATTTTGAAAATCCTTCCTTTTGTAAGTTAAAACTTTCTTTCAATGATTCCAATTCATGAATTTCGTAAGTTAAGGCAAGACCTGATAATTGGCCTAAAGCGATCCATAGCGGAAGTTGATCGGTGGGAGGGTAGCCGCAAAGAGGATGGTTTTGATTGGGGTGAGCACACAAGGGTTTGAACATCATGCCTTGAGAATTAAGGTTGGACCGGTTATCTTTTTGACTGTTCAACCGGTAAAAGCCCCCTAAGGAACGAGGGCCCGAAAAATACATGCAAGGTTCGGCTACATGTTGGTCCAACATTAACTCAGAAGGAATCCCTTCTTGAAGTAAAAATCGGGTAATGGGGGTTGAGCCTTTGCCTTTGGATAAATTGTTTCGAATTTTTCGGTTTAAACTTAGTATCTCCGAGGCATCTTCAATAGGCTCAACCCCCATACCGTAAGTGCCAGCCTCAGCTTTTAAAAACAACAAGGGCTTTGATGAAATTCCGTATTCAGTATATTTGGCCTTGATTTGGTTTAGTAAATCGGAAGCCATATCGCTTAATTGAGCCCTATTTTCATCGTCGTTAATACTCATGGCATCGGTCGATTTAAACAAAGTAGTAATCAGCCACGGATCGCTGTGTTGCGTTTGTGCCCATTGGGTTGCCAACGCATTCACGTGTTGAAAATGGCCCGATTTTAAACGGCTATGCCAGCCTGCGTAAGGCGATGGAATTAAGGGTAGTTGCGTAGCTATAACATGTTGAGGAAGGCCTGAGGTTAAGTCGTTGTTTAAAACAAAGGCATCTACAAGCAAGGTTTTGTTTTTAATTTGCTCTACCAAAGGGGTTAAGGCATAAAGTTTTAAGCGATTTCCCATGGCGGTTTCAAACTCGGCAAAAGGGGCATCTCCGAAGGGAGGGTAAAAATTAGGGTCTAAAAACGACGCAGTAATGACTTCTAATCCTGCTTTTTCAAGCAAAGATTGCAAGGTAAATACGTTTTCTAAATACCAGGTGTTTCGGGTGTGCTCTTCTGTAACCAAAACGATTTTTTTAGCGTGTGGAATTTCTAGGTGTAAAGCGGTAAGTAAAGCGTTAGAGGCTTTTTCATGATCTTGAGTACACAGGTTGTTAAATCCAGCCGGAAACAAATTGGCATCTACCACAGCGGCTTTATGCGCCGATTGACGAACGTCTACCGAGTAATAAAACGGCCAAGAAAGTCCTTGGATGGGCTGTGAAATGGCCCATTCTGAAAGCGAATTAGCATGTTGAACTATCATAGGAAGCGTTCAGTTTAGCACAGGGGGCGGGCTAATACTCAAGAATGCTATTGAAGACCCTCTTCCGATTTTAGTGTTTTTTTATCTTCGGACCTCACTCTTCTTTCAAGTTTTTTAATATCTTCTTCAGGAGGTAGGTTTTCGGGTTGAATATTGCTTTTTTCTAGTACAGAGCGAACATCTAAATTGTTTTTTACATGTTCATTGCCTATAGTTTGTGTACCCCAAAGATTACGTTTTCTAACATTAAATTCCGTAATTGCAGCTGCAAATTCTTTTGCTTTCAGTGTTACTGTCGGAAGAAAATCGGCAAGTACTTGAGAGCTTCTGATTCCAAGCTTTTGTTTCATTGCAGCTGTGGTGTAGCCACCGAATAAAGCATTATCTCCTCGAGAGCGTATAGTGCCAAAGCCCCTGTCATCCACTCCATGTTCGTATAAAGTTGTTGAAAGTTGCCTTTCGGTTTCGGTAAGTTTTGCTCTTGCCTGAATTCGTTCAGCCAATTGAAGTCTTTCTTCTAAAACCTCCTGTTTTCGGGTTTGTATTGCAAAGTAGCTTTGCGCAAAAGCGATAGCTTCTTTACGAGGGTCCCCGTTTTGAGCAATGAGGTAACATGCGTAACGCGTTAACTGGTAATCTGTCTGCTCCCTCTTAGCTGTAGACCCAATATCGACCATTTTCGTGACGTCACGAAAATGGTTTTCGATAGGCTGATTTGAGTTTGAACAGGCTGTTTTGGCACGTACGATAGCGGTCTCAAAGTTTTCCCACCGAGAATATTCCAAAAGTGGCTGAATATCTCTAGCAAACCAAAACGTAACTGACCCGTCATTTTTTGCTAAGCCTTCAAATTTCTGATGCAGTTGATCTAATTTCTCTCTGTTCATTTTGATCTATCCTTGAGTAGTATTGGTTTTTTCAGTAGTTCCAGGATGTCTAAGTTCTAAAATTTTAGAAAATACCGATTCTAGAAAAGTTTCATTTTTACCTAGATTTTGAGAAGGATTAGAATTTACAGTTTGAAGCATAATACCTAAAAGTTCTTTTTTATTTTCTTGAAGTCCGGCTTCGTCTATAACTCGTACAAATCCCTCGTACAGGTTCATAACTCTACTTTTGTGATTGTACTCTTCAAATAGCCTATTCCCTTGAGAGATAGAACGTTGAAAAAACCAAGCTAGCCACATCAATGGAAATCCCATAGCAATATTGGTAAATAAATTCCAGACCGAAGTAGCATGAAAACGTTCAGGATTCTGCTTCCACACTAGATAGTAGAGGTAAGACAATCCCAAAATGGTAGATATAAAGCCAAACCAAAGAATTCTGGAACTATGAAATATACTAAAAAATCTTTCTTTAAAACTACCCCCTTCTAGAGGGTGATATCGTTTTTGAGCCTCTCTAAAGCTTGATGCAAGCCCAGCAGAAGTTGCTGAGGGGAGTAAACTTTCGATTTTTTTAAAAAGCTCATGGAACTTAGTTTCAGAATTTTCTAGAAGTTTTTTAGATTCCATGGAATGGTTGCTAAATAGCTGTTCAAGTTGAGTTGCTTTGTTTTGGATTTGAGTAGAAATATTTTTATCATCGTTTTCGCCAAATAAATTATTATGGAATGAATCAATTTCATCTCTAGAAGTAGCTGCTTCATCTCTAATTTTTTGTACATCGGTTAATGATGTAGCTATTGATTTTTGTTTTTCTAAGATATTGCCTTCAAGGGCCTCTATGGATTTTTGAATTGTCTCTGACTGGACTGCTATGTTTTCCAAGGTAGTCAAGATGATGTTTGATTTTTCTATGGAAGAGTTTAGCTTTTGAATATCTTCGATGACCTTTAAAAGCTCAGTCTTTAACTCTTCTTTTTTCATATCTTTCACAAATTTCGAATCAGGTATTTCGGTCATTTAATTGCTCCCCATAAAATAATTAACCCAATTATAATCACTTTCTTGTTTTACCGCACCTGTCAGATTTTGAATTGACCCCGCCACCTACTTTAGGCCATACTTTTAACTATGAATTCCCTTAAAATTTTAGTGATTGGTTCAGGCGGGCGTGAGCACGCCATTGTACGTCGTTTGTCTCAAGATTCTGTTAAGCATACTTTGTACTGTGCACCGGGTAATCCAGGTACAGCACAGCTTGCAAGCAACGTTCCACTTTCAGAAACTCAAATAAACGAGCTTATACAGTTTGCAAAATCAGAAAAAATAGACATAACCCTGGTAGGTCCTGAAGGCCCTCTTGTGGCCGGTATTGTGGATGCCTTTGAGGCTAAAGGCTTAGCCATCGTAGGGCCCTCCAAACAAGGTGCACAGCTTGAAGGCTCTAAGGCCTGGTCCAAACACCTAATGAAAAAATATGGTATCCCTTCTGCCTCGTTTGAGGTGTTTACACACTACGAACTAGCGTTAACCTATGTTCGCAATGCGTCGTTTCCACTGGTTATCAAAGCCGACGGGCTTGCCGCTGGGAAAGGGGTGGTGGTTGCTCAAGTCTTAGTTGAGGCTGAACAGGCCCTCAAAGCCTGCTTTATTGATGCCGTGTTTGCCGATGCGGGGAAACAAGTGGTTATAGAATCGTTTTTAAAAGGTGAAGAAGCCTCTATTTTGGCTTTTACCGATGGAAACGTCATTGTGCCCATGGTGGCGGCCCAAGACCATAAAGCCATTTTTGATGACGACAAGGGGCCCAATACCGGCGGTATGGGGGCTTATTCGCCAGTGCCTTTGGTTACCCCTGCCATCGAGAAAAAAGTGCTGGATACTGTTCTAAACCCGCTTCTGAAAGCCTTTCAAACCGAAGGCATTCGTTATAAAGGTATTGTGTATGCAGGTTTGATGATTGATGGCGATGAAGTAAACGTGGTCGAGTTTAACGCTCGATTTGGAGATCCTGAAACCCAGGTGGTATTGCCCCGTTTAAAAACCGATTTTGCTAGTATTTTACAGGCCATCGTAAATGGAAACTTGGCGCAGTTAGACATTGTTTGGCACGATCAGGCTACCGTGTGCGTGGTGGTAGCTTCAGGGGGCTACCCTGGCACTTTTGAAAAAGACAAAGTGATTTCGGGGCTGGAAGAGGTTAAAAAACTGCCGTCTACCCATGTTATTTACGCAGGGACCCGTTCTTTAAATGCACACATACTTAGTAGTGGGGGACGTGTTTTGGGCCTAGTGGGCGAAGGGCCTACACTTGAAGAAGCCATAGCTGAAGCCTACAAAGGAGTCGCTTTGGTAAGTTTTGAAAACGCTTATTTTCGAACCGATATTGGCCAAAAAGCCTTAGCCCGACTACAAAGGAGATCGTAATGACCCCAACACAAACACTAACCGGTGCTGAACAAGTAAGATGGGATGTTTCAGAGTTGTTTTTAGGGGTAAAAGACCCTGCTGTGTTACAAACCATGAACGATGCCAAGCAAAAAGCCATTCACTTTGTCAAAAAATATAAAGGTCAGTTGGCTCAATTATCCGCGTCTCAATTGGCGGATGCGATTTTAGAAATGGAAGCGTTGCTGACCCCCGTGTATAAAGTGAATCAGTTTGTCAATTTAATTTATGCCACCGACATGTTAAACGACGAGATTAAAGCCTTGGTAAGTAAAATTGATGAAGAAGAATCAGAACTTAGCAATTTGATCTTATTTTTCCACTTAGAACTAGGCGCTTTACCGCAAGAAAAAGGCCAGGCTTTGTTGCAAGATTCAGCCCTAATGCCGTACACCTATTCGGTACAACGCACACTTGAAACCGCGAAATACAATTTGTCTGAAAAAGAAGAACAGTTGTGTAATCTTAAAGATTTAACCGGTATTCAAGCCCTACAGCGTATTTACAACGAACTCACTTCGTCATTTACCTTTGAATTTACCCTTGAGGGTGAAACCAAAACCATGAATGGATCTGAATTACGGGCTTTGCGTTCACATGTAGACCCGAAAGTAAGACGTGAGGCCATGCAGCTGTTTTTAAGCCGTTACGAAGAACATCAATTGGTGATTTCTCATACGTTTAACAACATTGTAAAAAGCCATGCCATTGAAAACCAATTGCGTGGGTACCCATCAGCCATTAGTGCAAGAAACATAGGGCACGACCTAGAGGATAAAACAGTAGACGTGCTTCATGAAGTAACACAGGAATCCTATCCTTTGGTGCAGCGCTATTACACATTAAAAGCCCAATTGTTAAATTTACACGATTTAAGCTTAGCTGATATTTACGCGCCTTTACCCCAAGCCAATAAAAAATACACCTGGAACGAGGCCAAAGAGATTGTATTAGAGGGATTTAAAGCCTTCGATTCTGATATTTATCAAATGGCTCTTTCGATGTTTAACGAAAATCGCATTGATGCACCGGTAACTCCTACTAAAAGAGGGGGGGCTTTTTGTTCTTCGTCTACTCCCGATCTAAAACCCTATGTATTGGTAAATTTTTTAGGTAAACAACGCGATGTGTCTACTTTGGCTCACGAATTAGGTCATGCCATTCATGACATGTTATGCGACAAACAACCTTTAAGTTACTATCATCCTATTTTACCTTTAGCAGAAACGGCTTCGGTGTTTTCAGAAATGATTGTGACCGATTATTTGCTAAAACAAGAAACTGATAAAACTTCAAAAATGGCCTTGTTAACCGATAAATTAGAAGATATTTTTGCCACCAGCCATAGGCAAAACATGTTTTCATGTTTTGAAAAAGCAACCCATGCCGCTATCAAAGACAAGGTATTAAGTGCTTCCGAATTGTGCGAACTATATCAAGAGCAGCTCCAAAAAATGTTTGGAACAGCCGTTGTTCAACCCGAAATTTACAAGTGGGAATGGGCGGCTATTCCTCATATTTTTGAGTGGCCTTTTTATGTGTATGCGTACAACTTTGGAAATTTATTGGTAATGGCCTTGTATCAGCAATACAAAACGCAGGGGCAAGCCTTTATACCCAAATACAAAGCTTTGTTAGCCGCGGGCAGCAGTATGCCCCCCAACGAAATGGCAGCCCTAGTGGGGGTGTCGTTTTCTGATCCCAACTTTTGGAAGCAAAGTTTAAAGTATATCGAGACATTAATCGATCAACTAGAAGGGCTAATGAATGAGCGATAATCCTTGGGTCAATAACCTATTAAAATCGTTTCAAGAAGAGGGGCTTATTAACCATTCTGAAGGCGATACTGTGCCGTCTCGGTCGCATATTCAACAACTGATCCAAGAGCTTCGCCACGTGTTGTTTCCGGGCTATTTTGAACCTCAGGGTATTTGTACCGAAAGTTTAAGTAATATCATCGAAAACCGCTTAAATGCGGTGTCTGACAAACTAACCGACGCCATTTTTAAAACCTTGCAATGGAGCAATAAAGAAGCCTGTAAATCAGAAGAACATCAAAGTTGCCTTCAAAAAGCCAAATCCATTACTGAGGCTTTTTTACACTATTTACCTGCCCTCAGAGCTAGCCTTAAAAAAGACGTAGAGGCCACCTTTGCCGGGGATCCGGCTGCCAAAAGTGAAACCGAAATTGTTTTGGCCTACCCAGGGTTTCAGGCTACAACCGTGCACCGCATTGCCCATTTTTTATACCAACACCAAGTGCCCCTTATTCCACGGCTAATGACCGAAATTGCGCACAGTGAAACGGGTATCGATATTCACCCCGGAGCCCGCATTGGTGATTATTTTTGTATCGATCACGGCACAGGTACCGTTATTGGTGAAACCGCCGTTATTGGCCACCATGTAAAAATTTATCAGGGTGTTACATTGGGAGCCCTTAGCGTGCCTCAAAAATATGTAGAAGGTAAACGGCATCCTACGCTTGAAAACTATGTTACGGTGTATTCAGGAACCACCATTTTGGGCGGTGAAACCACAATTGGCGAGCACAGTGTGATTGGTGGAAACGTATGGATTACCCAAAGCGTAGCCCCTTGCTCAAAAGTCTATCTAACTCAAGACATTCAACAGGTGGTTAAAACCAAAGATTTATGACGATTCCACTGTATTTGGCCGATATTTTAGAGCATAAAAAACGAGAAGTAGAAGGCTTGTATAAAAACTACGGTCTCGATTTTTACATTCAAAAACATCCTATTCAGCATTTTCCTTCACTTTCGTTTAAGCAGTTTTTAAGCCAAGACGGCCTGCGTTTAATTGCCGAAATCAAAAAAGCCTCGCCTTCAAAAGGCATTATTCGGCCCGATTTTGATCCTGTTCATTTGGGTTTGTTTTTTCAAGCCAACGGTGCATCCGCTTTGTCGGTGCTCACTGAGAAAGACTTTTTTATGGGGTCTAGTCAGTTTATTCCTGCTTTAAAATCAAGGGTAGAAATACCTGTGTTGCGCAAAGATTTTTTGTTTGATCCTATTCAAATTCATGAAGCCAAATATCTGGGGGCTGATGCTATTTTGTTAATTAAAGCCATACTTTCGGTCGAGCAATGTGCTCAATTAATGCAATTGGCTGCCAGTTTAAACTTAGATGTTTTGATGGAAGTGCATACCCAAGAAGAATTGGAAGAAGTTTTAGGCCTTGGCGTAGACATTGTGGGCATTAACAACCGAAATTTAAATACTTTTGAGGTCGACATTCACTGTGCAGACAGATTGCTCGATATTATTCGAGCTAAGGCTCCTGACACGGTTGTTGTAGCCGAAAGTGGCTATCAAACCATCGAGGAGCTTATTCATCTCGATTATAAAGGCTTTGATGCCGTATTAATTGGCGAAGGCTTAGCGAAAGACCCACAATTGCTGACCTTTTTTAAGGATTAACGGTTCCTTAATCGAGTGTGGGTTTGGATAGTTAGGCAGACTAATTAAACCGACCGAGAGACCTCTACAAACTCTTTCATTTTGTTGTAGTCTTTAATGCCGGGTGAGCATTCCACGCTTGACGATAAGTCGACAGCATAGGGGTTTACCAGTTGAGCCGCTTTTTTAACATTTGAGGCACTGACTCCTCCAGCCAAAATAAGCGGAATTTCAAATTCTTTGGCTCTAATGGCCAATCCCCAGTCAAAAATTTTTCCGGTGCCTCCGTCCATGTCTTTTACTTTGGTGTCTAGAAGAACGGCTGAAACAAGCCCCTGATAGGGTTGAATAGGATCAATATCTTCGGGTTCTGCAATACGAAACGCTTTAATAACCCGTCGTTTCATGTTTTTACAAAACTCCGGCGATTCTTGCCCGTGGAGCTGCACAACATCTAATTTGCAACGCTCAATAATGTCATCTATTTCGTCTTTGGATTGGTTTACAAAAACCCCCACAACCGATACAAAAGGAGGCAAAAATGGAATAATGGTTTGGGCTTTTTCGGGAGAAATATACCGAGGAGAGCTTTTTGCAAAAATAAACCCTATGGCATCTACACTTAAGGAAACGGCATTGAGGGCATCTTCAGGATTGGTAATTCCACAAATTTTTATTTTCATAAGTACCCGTTTTGGGTAAGGCACATCTTAGCATGCACCCTATACTGCCACAAAGGGTTTGTATGTAGCTTGGGTTTCTAAGCGATGCTGTTACACTAAATAAAGTATGAACGCGTTTTTTCAAAAGCTGTGGAACTCCCCCCAATGGGTTGTGGGTACTTTGTTTGGGCTGTACGCGCTGTTGTTGGTTATTTTGGTACCTCAATACGGGGTGTCTTGGGATGAGCCTTCAGAACGTCATTACGGACATACTGCCTGGAACTACATATTAAATGGCGATACGGCTTTGTTTCAGCATCCCAATAAATTTTATGGCCCCTTTTTACCTTTGCTCATGACTGGTATTGAGCGAGCTTTTGGTATGACCGACCTTCAGTCTATTTTTTTAATGCGGCATAGCATCAATGCTTTTTTAATGTTTTTGGGAGCTGTGGGTTTCTTTTTGTTAATGCTTGAAGCGTTTGGAGCCTGGCGCTGGGCCGCTTTGGGGGCTTTGATGTGGATACTGAGCCCTAGGCAATTTGCAGAAGGTTTTTACAATCTTAAAGATATTCCGTTTATGTGTGCCATGGTGTGGGGGCTTTGGGGGCTTATAAAGCTAACCCAGGGCCCTCGTTTGCGATGGGTGCTGCTTCAGGCTTTGATTTGCACTATAGCCACACAAATACGCATTTTAGGGCTTATTTTGCCACTGTTAACCGTTGTTAGTGTTTTTATTAGCTCATTTACAACAAGCTCGGTTAAACACTGTTTAATGCAATTATTAAAAGCATTTGGATGGATGCTTTTGTTTATCCTTCTTTACATAGGCCTTGTTTTTATAGGCTGGCCCACACTGTGGATTTACCCTGTGGATCAATTTTTAGACGCCCTAAAGCAGGCGGGTCATTATCCTTGGGTAGGTGATGTGTTGTTTAACGGAAAAATGATTTCTTCCACGGCCTTGCCTTGGTTTTACCATGTGGTTTGGATTGGTATTACCGTACCTATCGTATATTTAATTACAGCTTTAGTTGGGGTAGGGGTGGCCTTGAAGCAAAAGTTTTTTTTAGTAAAAGAAACAAAACATCTAGTAAGTGTGCTGTGGTTTCTATTAATAGGCTTTGTTTTTGCAAATATTCTTCTTACAAAGCCCATTTTTTATGATGGATGGCGCCATCTTTATTTTTTGTATCCCGCTATTTTGTTCTTTTCGTTATATTGCCTTCATTTTTTATGGCAGCGATTCGATACTTTTCGATTGGTTTATTTAATTGTAACTGTTGTGTCTTTGGGCATGATTGCGACAGTAATGATAGTTCAGCATCCCTATCAAAATGTGTTTTTTAATAAATTTTCGGGTAATCCTCTAACCCTTAAAGACCGATTCGAACTAGATTACTGGGGGCTTTCTTATAGAAAGGCCCTCGAGTACTTGCTCAGTATCGACAATGGCTCCCGTATTGTGTTGTATGTGGCCAATTATCCAGGCATTGCAAACACCTATCTTTTACCCCAGTCAGCCCGCAAACGATTGGTTTTTACCGACAACCCAGCCCAAGCCAGATACTTCATCACCAATTTTCGTTGGCATCCCGACGACTATCCTTTCCCTGAGATTTTCACCATTCAAGTCTCTGATGTAAAGATACTTAGCCTATATGAACTTCATGTTCCATCCCAAAACTAAAAAATAGGTGTTGACAATGCGTTTTGGGTTACGCTACTATCACTTCCCTACTGCGCAGAAGCGCATTAAATGTACCTTGAAAATTTGATAACAAGCCTAGTCAATTTCGTGCGAGCTTTTTATTTTTAAATTGTTTATTTTTTAGTCCATAATCAACTGAGAGTTTGATTCTGGCTCAGGATTAACGCTGGCGGCGTGCCTAACACATGCAAGTCGAACGGATGTTTAGCTGTAGCAATACAGTTAAACATTAGTGGCAAACGGGTGAGGAATAGATAGGTAACCTGCCCCATAGACTGGAATAACTTCCCGAAAGGGAGGCTAATGCTAGATACTCTCTTTTTAACGACAGTTTTAAAGAGGAAAGATTTATCACTATGGGATGGGCCTATTTCTGATTAGCTAGTTGGTGGGGTAATGGCCTACCAAGGCTACGATCAGTAGCTGATCTGAGAGGATGTTCAGCCACACTGGGACTGAGACACGGCCCAGACTCCTACGGGAGGCAGCAGTGGGGAATATTGCGCAATGGAGGAAACTCTGACGCAGCGACGCCGCGTGAGTGACGAAGTCTTTCGGGATGTAAAACTCTGTCAAGAGGGACGATTATGACGGTACCTCTAAAGGAAGCCCCGGCTAACTACGTGCCAGCAGCCGCGGTAATACGTAGGGGGCGAGCGTTATCCGGATTTACTGGGCATAAAGCGCGTGTAGGTGGTTTTTTAAGTCAGATGTGAAATCCCTCGGCTCAACCGAGGTCTGGCATTTGATACTGGGAAACTAGAGATTGGGAGAGGAAAGCGGAACTCACGGTGTAGCGGTGAAATGCGTAGATATCGTGAGGAACACCAGTTGCGAAGGCGGCTTTCTGGACCAAATCTGACATTGAGACGCGAAAGCGTGGGGAGCAAACGGGATTAGATACCCCGGTAGTCCACGCTGTAAACGGTGTTCACTAGGTGTAGGAGGTATCGACCCCTTCTGTGCCACAGATAATTCGTTAAGTGAACCGCCTGGGAAGTACGACCGCAAGGTTAAAACTCAAAGAAATTGACGGGGGCCCGCACAAGCAGTGGAGCATGTGGTTTAATTCGACGATACCCGAAGAACCTCACCAAGATTTGACATGTAGAGAATTTCTAAGAAACTAGAAAGTGCCCGCAAGGGAGCTCTAACACAGGTGGTGCATGGCTGTCGTCAGCTCGTGTCGTGAGATGTTGGGTTAAGTCCCGCAACGAGCGCAACCCCTGTCCTGTGTTGCCAGCACTAACGGTGGGAACTCACAGGAGACTGCCTATGGAAAGTAGGAGGAAGGTAGGGATGACGTCAAGTCATCATGCCCTTTATGTCTTGGGCTACACACATGCTACAATGGTCGGTATAAAGGGTTGCCAAACCGCGAGGTGGAGCTAATCTCAAAAAACCGGCCTCAGTTCGGATTGTAGTCTGCAACTCGACTACATGAAGCTGGAATTGCTAGTAAACGCAGATCAGCTATGCTGCGTTGAATACGTTCCCGGGCCTTGTACACACCGCCCGTCACACCATGAGAGTTGGATACACCCGAAGCCAATGTGCCAACCGCAAGGAGGTAGTTGTCGAAGGTGGAGTCAGCGATTGGGGTGAAGTCGTAACAAGGTAGCCGTACCGGAAGGTGTGGCTGGATCACCTCCTTTCTAAGGAGCTATGCTAAGCCTATTTTTAATAGGTCTTGAGCTAGGTCGACTTGCACGATAAATTAGGCTTGTTATCAAATTTTCAAGAGTTCATCTCTTACTTTTTTCCAAAAATTAATTTTAGACTTTTATTTAAGATCCCACTTACTAGTAGGGTTCTTTTTTGCTATGGTTTTTTTTGTTATTTCAAAAGACGAACACTCATTCGAAACGAAGTATAGCGAAACTTTTAGGGGATCAGTGACGCTAGCCCCCGATATGACAAGTAGCCACCAATACAATCAGTTGACTGTTTAGTTCTTTTCGTACTAGAATGACCTGTCTTTTTGAGGGCTATTAGCTCAGGTGGTTAGAGCGCACGCCTGATAAGCGTGAGGTCCGTGGTTCAACTCCACGATGGCCCACCATAAAGTTCATTGGTATTTGAATAGTCCATTTCCCTTAATGTGGGGGTGTAGCTCAGCTGGGAGAGCATCTGCCTTGCACGCAGAAGGTCGCAGGTTCGATCCCTGTCACCTCCACCAAACCGTTTTTTCATCAAAAGAGGGCCAAATTTTACCTGATCGGATCGGTAAATTTGCGGGTTCGAACCCTCTTTTTTTGCTAGAAACGACTAAATTTTTCCTATCCTTATTTGTTCTGATTCCATCAGAGTTTTTGTAGGGTTCGAACCTATTTTCACCAGATTCCAATTTAAACTGAAACTCCTTCATCTCAGCCCCTTTAACATGGAGAAGTTGAAAAGGTTCGTTGAACTCAATAAAGACCTTTCCCTCCTTTAAGACAAAGGATGACCCAACGGTCTGTAAAATTTGGTTTCGTTGCTCAATTGTCCCTTCGTTGAACCATTTCCTGGCATTGCTTGCAAAGTTGAGTATTGCATCGCCTAAATTTAGCCAGTTATCTTGTCGGATGCTGATGTTTTGGATCATTGTTTCATAGTTCAGCTTTTCAGATGCCAATACGTTTCGTTTTTCCAAGTATTCGTTGTCTGAAATAAGTTTGTTTAACCGCATGTCATAAAGGTTGTCCAATTTCATCACAACCTCTTTTAAAGACTTTTGATTGGTACTTAACACCTTTGTACGATCAAAACTTTCTTCCTGATGTTTATATTTCAAGTATTCATAACACCAGTCTTGAAATTCAGGTGTGATTTCGCAAGATTCTATCGCTTCTCTGATTTGATTTTGAAGCTCTTCGATACGTATCACTCGCTGAGAACATTTAAAGTCTGTTGTGTTGCGTTTTTTAGTGCAATGATAATACGTATACCTAGCTCCAAACCGATTCTTTTTGTCTTCGGCAGTAATGCTACATCCGCACTCTCCACATTTTATGAATCCCCTAAAGCCAAATTGCTTGATCTGAGGACGGGGTGAGCTGTTTCGTTTAAGTAGAATTTGTACTTTATCAAACTCATCCTTAGTCACCATTTGTTTGTGTTTACCTAGGGCTTCGTTATCTCCGCGCCGGATATGTCCATAATAAAAAGGATTTGAAAACAAGGCATAGATGGTACTTTTAGCTATCCTTGTTCCACCATTTTTTCCGCGTCTTGGCGTTCTTAATGCCCATTCATCTGTCGCAATATCCAAAATCTGAGGCGGCGTATAACTTCCCGAAAGCATCATTTCCCACATTTTTCGAACCAAATAAAAGCGGTCTGGGTCTGGGATAATGGCTTCTTCGGCTCTTTTGTCAGGATTGTTGAGGTATCCCAGCGGAGCGGGCCCTGTCCACCAACCCGACTCTACTTTTGCACGGTTTCCCCTGCGGATATTAACGGACAAATCTTTGCTGTACTGGTCGGCCATCCCGAATTCCAGGTACATCATCACGTGGTTATCTTCAGGCAAATAAGTATTGGAAATCGTGATAATGCGTTTAAGCATTTTTTGGCTCAACATCCAAATAAGGGAAGGGCCATCGATTGGGTTGCGGGCCAAACGGTCTAATTTCCAACAAATGACGGTGTCGAATTCTCCCTTATTGATTCTCGCAATCATGTCATTGAATTTGGGTCTGCCTGGTTTTTTTGCCGTTTGGGATTCCTCAATGATGACTATATTTTGAGTCGAAATTCCGTGTCGTTCAGCAAGTCTGTGGCACTCTTGAATTTGTGCAGGAATAGACGCAACTTGCCGGTCTTCCGAATCATGGGATTTTCGGCAATAAAAAACGACTTTATGGGCAGCATTTTTGTTGTTGTGAGTCATGTTTTTTGTGATCATAGAGGCTCCTTTTGATCTTGTAAACGGCGTGAAGTCCATTGATAAGCCGGTCCGCCTGGATCCTTGCCTCTTCTAAAGAAATCTCTTTTCCATAGGCCTTTTTATAGCACTCTTGATATTCGACATACGCCCTTTCCGGTAAGCTCATCATGCACCTCCTTCAATTGAGTCCGTGATAAATTTCATTTAAGTTCGGAACTGACTTCGTTTCTAAAAACGAACATACCGTCACCAAAGAATCCGGTAACTTGGCCCTGTCCAAAATCAAGCACTTTCTAGGCACAGATTTTGAGCCCATTCGCTTGGGTTTGTTGTGTTCGATGAAATACGACTCTTCCTTGATCGTATCCAAGAGCGATTGAGACGGCGGGGTATCCATGCCCAGCTTCCGGCGGTGTTCTACCCACTGGTTATAAGTACCGGCAAACCAAATGTAGAGCGTGGACTCATCCGCTTCGAGGTATTCTGCATCCACCAGTTTTTTTACCTGAAGGTGATGAATATCGTCCCAAAATCTGTTCACAGTATGGATCGATTCGTTTTCCGAACGGCTCTTTTGGGTGGAGCCCATACTCCAATTTAAAAACTCTTCGTCTTCCCGAATGGTCAGCAGCCCGGCAATCGCTACGGCATAATTACCGGCAAGTCGAACATCGATCTTTTCTTCCTGAATCAGCTTTTGAGAAAGTACCCGAATACTTTCAATAAACGCTTTGGATTTCCCCGGCGTTTTTTCCAAAATCCAATGTGAAAAGATTCCCGAATACAGATGCGAATTTTTGTGGATTTTTTCAAAGTAGGAATCGTCCCTGCGAATCGCCGAAAGGTGGATGTACACAAATCGTTCCCGGAGTGCCGGATCTTCGGGTCGGTCTTCACCCGAAATCCCCAAAATGCCGCGAATGGGGTTGCTGATTGAACCAAAGCTACCTTTCTTTCCAAAATTTCGGCTGACTCGGTTGTAGGCGTTTCTCAAAAAGCCGTTGATGCGAACGCTTTTGCCATCGTTCCGGTACTCGTCAAACCAAACCAAGAGGTTGCTGTAGTACGCCAATTTTCGCTCAGGGCCTACTGTTGTTGTGATAGCGGGCAAGCTCTCAATTTCAGATGAATTAAGCCCCATCACTTTTAGAGCAATGCCTGCCAATACGTTTTTGCCCGACTGGTGCCGACCATGAATATAAATGCCAGGGAAGAATCCAAACTCCTTAAAAATTTCATCGGCATACACGCAGGCTTTTAAAAAGCCCAGCATGAGCCATCCCTCATAACCGCCGAGATTGAGATGCAGGTTTTCAATTAGCTCGGCCAATAGGTTTTTGGCCTCGGATTCGGACAAGAGCAGCGGCTTGGGGATACAGCCATTCGAATTCAAGGCAAGTAGCTTGTAGCCTTCGTTTTCAATCCAAGTAATCCCATCTTCGTTGATCGGATAGAAAGTGTCTTCTTTCAAAATTCCGTTTCCAAAAATCCAAAAGTCGAATATCTGGCTATATCCCACACTTTCAAGTCGGTGGATCCGTCTGCCTGGGAACCTGTCCATTTCAAACATCAGAATTTGCATCAATTCCTGAGTATTTCCAAAAAAGGTGTAGTCGCCACAACTTAAAATCGCTCTTGTAAATTCTTGGGCTGAAGCTAATTCTCTTGGGCTAAACGCTCGGAGTGCGCTTTTTCGATGGGCACTGATTAACCGAATTTCGCGGATACAGGCTTCATCGGCCATGTGGAGTTGGTGGACAATCTGCATCCGAAAATTGGTGAGCTGTTCTTCATAAACATGCTTGTGGCGCGTTTTGAGAATGAAGTAGGAGTCACCCTTCACCAAAATGTTAGAAACCTTGTCCGGTGCATTTACAGCCGTCTCTAAAAGAGTTTTAAAGTCCGAATGCGGGGACTTGCTGTTACACAAAAGCTCGTCAATGTCTTTAAAACCTTCAAACTCAATGAGTTTGATTTTGACAAAGTCTTTCAGCTTTTCGATTAAGATATTGGTGAACTTTTTACCGGCAGAGTCTTGATCCAGGCAAAGAACCAGTGTCTTTTTGGCACACCGATCTTTCAGACATTGGATTTGTTCTTCCGAAGGCGTGCCCAATAGTCCAATCACGTTTTGGTAACCACCTTTATCAGCTACCGAAATGACATCGTTTTCGCCTTCTACCAAGATAAGCTCATCAAAAAGGTCGATAACATCCATATTCATCAAAAGGCAGCGCGGATGCCGGTGATCTTTCTTGGATTGGTATTCAAACCGCTTTAGGGGATCTTTGGTGGAGAAATGGCTGAGCTGATGGTCAATCTTTTGTGGAATCAAGATCATAGAGTCGGCAAAGTAATCGTGACCTGCTCCGTTACAAAGTCCGGCAACTTCAATATCTTTTTTGGAATACCCTCGCTTTACCAATTCTTCGGTCAATCCACTTTTGGCGATGACAACTTCAAATTGATCCAAGGCCGCCTCATTGTGTTTTCGGATACCTGTCAGGTAGTGAAGAAGTGTCACTTCAGCACCGCTGGGAAGCACAATCTTTTTCTCCAAAGCCTGTGGCCGCCACTCTCTTAAAATTTGAAGTGCTTCGGTTTTAATGCGCTGGATGTTGTCTTGGCGATGAAGAGTGGCTGCCAGTTGGGGCAAAGAGATACCGTAAAGCTCGGCCAGGTATTTGAGTGCTTCGCTAAACGAAAACCCTTTCAATCGTTCAACAAACGTAAAGACATCTCCACCGGACTTGTCAGCACACTGAAAGCATTTCCACAGCTTTTTCTCAGCATTAACCCGGAAACACCCGTGGCCGGTGCAAAATGGGCATTCTTCAACGTTCCATAATGCTCCACTGATTTTAGTGACCGCAAAGCCGGTTTCTTTGTGAATGAAAACGGTTAAATCAATGCGGTCTTTGACTTGGCTGATTTCATCCATGACTATGTCCTGACTCGGATTCCGCGTACACCATGGCCCAAAGCCCCTCGCTCGATGGTTAACCCCAAAGATTCAAGTTTTTTTTCAAACAACTTGGGCGGCAGTGGCAAAGTGTTTTTTGCAAAACAAAACCCGGTGTAACGATCCCAAAGCCTTCGATAATCGATAAACGCTTTTGGATTCAGCTCACATTGGGTATCGATAAACTCTTGGATCGGGTGCCGATCCGCTTGAATGACTTCGGGTGTAACCGGCGAATCAACCACCCGGCTAAGCTCAAATGCGAATAACATTCTCACAATTCCGTTGGCCATGTGGTCTTCCTGAGTATCTCCGGAAAGGTAAGCCAAGAAATGTGCCATCCCATGATTAAAATGCTCTTCGACAGGGAGATGTCGCCAGTTGTGTTCCCCATACTTCTCGGCCCCCGCTTTCAAAATCTCGGCGATTCTCAAAATAGACTGGGCCGGCAGTAGATCGCATCGGTACGGTGTTGGGGTGTATCGAACTCCGTTCGGCAGTGTTGCCATGGGTTGGTCTGTAAACCCTTTCAAATTTGTCATGACTGAGCCTCCGTTTCGGCTAAATTGGCGTTATATATCTTTGCGACCTGCATCATGCTGGTTTGCAAGATTTCGTCATTTTTTCGGCCATTGTCTTTGGCCCACTGGCGAATTGATTTGTAGAACAAATTTTCTTTGATTTTCCCTTCATTGGGTGTCGAAATCCGTTGTTTTACGCTCATTTCTTGCTCCTTTCCGGTATTTTTAGCCTCTGCCAGCCCGGGGATGAGCTGGCAGAAACACTTAGGTTTAGGGGGTAAAGGACTCTAATTCATCAGGAAAATCGCTGCCGTACATCAGCTGGGCGGCCATTTCTCCGCAAAAAAACTTATCCACGAGTTCTCGAATCACCAACGACGTTTTCAATCCTTTTTCTGTGGCTATATTCTGCGCTGCTTTATAAGAACGAGGGGTGAGATAGAGATTGACTCGGACATTTCGGACTGAGGCGCGTTTTTTCTTTCGTTTTAGACGCTTGCTTTCCCGAGTTTGAAGCTCATTTGCAAACGCACTGTAAAACACGCCCAGTAAGTTAGCTCCAACGTTGTTGTCAGCCCTCATCAAAATCCCTCCCTAATTCGTAATGAAGTTCTTAAAATCGCCCAACAGGCTCTCCAAAAAGCCCAAGTTGGCCGAATAATAAATACAACGCCCCGTTTTGCCGTGGTTTTGAACGATACCGATTCTTTGCAGACTGTGTAGGTGATGAGAAATGGTGGGTTGCTCCAAGTAGAATTGGTCGCCTACCTCGGACGGTGTTAATTTCCCGTTCGATTTAGCCAAAAGCCTCAGCATCAAAATGCGGTCTTGATTCGACAGCACTTTGAACGTTTGAGAGAAAAGATTTTCCATTGCTTTACCTCCGTTTAACCAATCTCCGAAAAGGGTGGTCCATAGGCCCGAAATGTTGAATGAAAGCCGTTTGAGAAATCTCATGAGCGCAAAACCCCGAACTTTTTAATCGCCTGTATTTCCGCTGCAATTTTCAATCTACTTTTCTGACCTATGGTCTCCTTCTCAGGTGATATTGTTTCATCTCGAAAAACGTCCCGGGAAATCTCGTTTTCTGTGGCCATCTAAGCAGCTCGAAAAAGTGAGGGCAAATAGGTCTGTCACGGGGAAAAGGTGGCCCAATTGTCAGCCTCAAAATGGGTCTTTAACCTGTTATTTTTGAGGCTACTATTTGATGTATACATCACTACATCACGCCAAAATCCCTACTTTTGCTGATGGGATCAGGAGAAATCGGAAAAATCGTGCTTCGCATCGAAATTCCTTAATGATTCGTGTTTTGAGCTCGAAAACGGATAAAAGAAGAATTTGCAAAGCGTGTTGATTGCCGGAAGTCGGGAATTGCGACCATCCAAAACAAAGAACCAGCTAACCCAAATGAGTGTTTTGATTAGACCCTGAGGTTATTTTGGGCAAGAGATGAGGCTGATTTGAGCGTAATTGAACTTAAACCAATGGGAAGATGAGGCTAAATGAGATCAAATAAAGAAAATATTAGCCTCATTTAGCCTCAAAGAGAGGTGAGGTCTATATTATGTAACTACGTTACTGTAGTTGTTACTACAAAGTACCCTATACTTTAGTATTCATATTGAGTAAGAAAAAAAGATTTTGTAACCGTGTAACCGCTTTTTTCAGAATATATCAATGGTGGATGGGTTTTGTATTTTTTCGATGCTTTCTAAAAGGCTTCTTAAAAAAAATTTTCTATATTTCACTTATATATTTTTGAAGTTACGCGGGAACCGGTTACATAAAATTTGGGGTTTTGAACTCAGGGCATAGATGTATGCATCCATGATGTCATGGAAAAAATCAGAAAATCCCAAAAAAGCATAGGGCTTTTTCGAAGTATTTGGGGTTTGGAAAAATGGCCAAAGTCTTCGTATATGGGGCCTGTACGCCCTGGCCGGTTTTAAAAAATCCGAAAAATCACCCGCGTAAACCCCGCCACCCCTTCGTTGAGGTCTAAGCGTTGGGAGAAAGCAGATAAAAAGTGGTTTTGGATAGAAAAAATGTGCTTATTTGAGGCTAATGTCGTGTAATTGGTAGTTACACGACAACGAAAAAAGCCCCTATTTTTAGGGGTTTTGAGGCTAATTTTGAGGGTATTTACACGACACACCATGCGAACAAGTGGTCATTTGCAAGAAAGCTATTTTTAACTTTCGACGCTCAGTATAGCGAGGCTTTCGGCATTTGATTATTCGAAATATTCGCAACTATTTTTTACCTGACCCCAGACAACCGACACCCAACCTACAATAGGGATAAATCGAGCTTAAAAAGCCGTGCATCCATGATGTCATGCAAGCAAAATGCTATTTTTTGCCTTTTTCCGACTTCTTTAAGCCCTCTTGTATCAAAAGAAGGACTTGGGCATTCAAAGACCGAAAATTGTCTTTAGCCAATTTCTCCAACTCTTTAAACATTTCGATAGGGACTCTAACCATTACAGGTTTTTGTTTTTCTTTTTCCATAGTTCTCAAATTCTATTTCGTTTTGTTTCATTATTCAACACAATGTAACAAAATGCTATTGACTGCATATGTTACAAAATGTTACACTATGTTACATAATCAATTGAGACGGCGGGAGCGACAGGATTAATTGATTGAATAGATAAATCCTAAAAGAAAGGAGCAAAGCCAATGCGGTATTTAATCAAAAAGAAGTCTACGGGCGAGATTGTGGGTAGAGCCAACACCCTTAAAGGGGCGTGGCGAAGCCGGGACAGAAACGACAATCGGCACGGGAGTTATGCCCATCGAATTTTTGACACGGTTTTAAATCGAGAGTTGTAAGAAGAAAGGAGGCGATAACCTTGAATATCAGACACCGAAAGGTGTCACCGGCAATAAATCCTCAGCCTGGCAGCTAAAAGGAAGTGACTACCGATGACAAACACAAAGTATATAACCAAGGCCCGCGCCTTGGAAGGCAACCGCTATTCATCCGCTCAAAAAATTGGCCACAACACGTGGAAGTTTGTAAATGAACTCCACGAAACGGTTATTCGTTACACCCTCACCGACATTGTCAAAATACTGCCCAACGGCGACCGGGTCTTAAATTCCGGCGGTTGGCACACGGCAACCACCAAAAAGAAGATCAACCAGTTTTTACCCCAAGGCATTGCCCTGGTTCAACGGGCTTATCAGTGGTTTTTAAACGGTATTCCCTTTGAAGACGGCATCCGAATAACGGCATCCGGTCAAATTGTTTGCCCTTCGCACGGGAGGGCGTAGCCATGACTACCGACAACCAAAAAGAACCTGATAACCGCCTATTTTTAATCTTCCTAATCATTGCCAGTTTGCCGGGTTGGGCCATCTTGCTTTGGCTTACAGTCCTTCGTCATTTTTTCAAATAAGGAGGTCATTAGTATGAATACAAAAAGTGACTTACTTTTAGAGATTAAAGCCGAGAAGATTTTAGCGACTTTAGAGTTTCGGTGGTCAGTTTCACGGGGCCGGTATACCCATGGGTACCGTATTTGTTCCTTGTTCACAAACGGTCAAAAAATAGCCTCTTGTAATGGCGGTGGCTATGACATGCAAGGCACTTGTTTAGGCCAGTTTGTGCAATCCGCATTTCGTGAAGAACTCCAAACACTGACAAAAGAATTTTATGGCCTGACTTTCCATGATCCCAACTTTAAACCGGGACAAGCTGTTATCGACGGACAGACTATAAAAGAACGAGAAAAAGCAGGGTTAAGCCTAGGTTTAGAACGGTATCAGGCGTTTTATAAGGCGTCTTCGTCATTACCGACGCCTAGTCATACCGTACCTAGTATTGACGGTGGGTGTGGCTTTAGTTGTGTTCAAAGAATCTTAACCCACCTAGGCTATCGACTCCGATATGTTCAAACCCGAAGTAAAAACCTAACGCTTTACAGCTTGGTTAAGGAGGGTTAGCCATGAGCAGAGATATAAGACTTGCATATACGGTTTATTTGCTTGAAGAACTTAGCGAAAAAGCCAAACAAAAGGCCATAGAGAAGAACCGGACGATTAACGTTGATTACGGGGATTGGTATACCGGCGTGGTTGAGGGCTGGCAAGAAATTTTAGGTCAATGCGGGTTTTGCAATGCTGAAATTTACTTTAGGGGTTTTTGGTCACAGGGTGACGGAGCTTGTTTTGATGCAAGCGTTAACCTTGATTTTTTCTTTGCATCCCCCAAGTACAGGCATTTAAAGCGTATTCAGAATTTGATCGAAGTCACGATTACCAAGAACCAATACGCTAACCACTATCACCACGCAAAGACCCGGTATGTGGAGGTAGCGTTAGACGATTATTCCGGTCGCCGATTCCCAAGGGTTGGCCAGCTACTGGATCAATTGCAGGTAGACATAGAACAGGCTCGGGAATCGTACTGTAACGGAATTTACGAGGCTTTGCGCCAAGAATACGAGTCTCAAACCAGTGATAACGCAGTAGCTGAAACTTTGGTGGCTAATGAGTATGAGTTTATGAGTGATGGAGAGTTACTTTTTGATCGTCGTATCCAATATTCGGATTTACTGCCTTTGGCAGTTTAAAGGGGGCTTTATGGCACACACAATTTCTCAACTCTCAAAGTTCAAGATTCAAGCAGAACAGGAGCTAAAAAATGGCGGATGTATCCACATTCGACACTCGGCAATCTGTCCATTTATTTGTGTTCGGCTAAGTACCGGCTACGAATTTTGGTTCGATGCTAAAGAAGCCGAAAGACTTTTGGCCAATGTGCCGGACGGAATCTCCCCCGAAGATTGGATATTATTCCAGGCCCTCAACGGCCAACTGAAAGAAGAAACACTATGAAAACCATCGTTGCGATTATTGAAACCAAGTACAAAAGCATTCAAACATTTTTAGAGGAACCAGGACAGCATATCAAAATCCTAAATGAGCCCTACATGCCCTTGTCAATTGAGAGTATCGGCAAAGGGCCCAACGGATACCCGGCACTCAGTGTTTGCCATTACGGAAATCAAAACGGAGACCCCATGCGGGATCCCGACATGGAATTTGAAGTGTATGAACAGACCGGGAAACCGTCTGTGTTTTTACCCTACAGCTACCGAAACGATTACTTGGGGAAAGAAGATCGGGTGTACCAAAAAAATGGTGATTGCCTTTTCAAGAATATGCGGATGGAGTCTTCCCTTAAAGCATTCATGAAGACTTGGGATCAAAACCTAAAAGACCAGGGGTTTATAGAGGCGGCCCAAAAGGAGGCCACCCAATGACCCTATTTTTGCCTTTCTCAGGCTTAACAAAAAAATACTTTCAGAAATTTGAAATTGAATCTTTTGGCGAAATGCGGGTCAATTTTAGACAGTCGGAGACCGATTATGGCAAAACCAAAAATCAAAAAAATATCACGAGAAGACTTTGTGCGAGACATGGAAAAGAACAAAAAACTTTTCCCTACCACGCATGGCCGAAAGCTAACAAAAGACCAAAGACGGGAAATAGTTATTGGGTTTACTCAGCTTATCGGACGCTACTTAACCGATGGCTACATTGTGCAATTCCCGGTAATCGGCGCGCTCAGACCCACCCAACGATCCGAAAAAGTTGGAGTCAACCCAAGAACCGGCAAAAAATTGGTGATTCCGGCCCAAAAAAGTGCGGCATTTTACCCTACGGACCACTTCAAAGCGGTGTTAAACGGAGCCGATCATGAGACTCTTAAACACAGCACCAAGTAACCCTGTTCAGGTTCAAATTAGCAATCTGCCGGAGTCCTATCAAAATTATTTCTTTTGGCTGCAAACTTTCAGAACACCGCAAACGGTTCGGGCCTATTACTACAACCTTATGAGCATTGAACGGATATTGGGAAAGCCCCTCATCAAAGCCAAGCCTGCGGATTTGATTAATCTCAAAATTTCCCTTGAAGAGCTTTATGATTTTAGTAGCGTTATGGTGAAGATGCAGACCGTAAAATCGGTCATCCAGTACTTTTTAGAATCCAAGGTTCTGACTACCTCACCGCTCCCGCCACGCTACTATGCCAAGCGCATCCAAAAGGTGCGTAAGTTGCACCTGAAGGATTTTCACAAGCCCGTCATTCGGCAGGTGCTTAAAGAGGAAGTGGAGCATTTTAAAACGACCGTGTCCCAGTTCGAAAACGAAGGGTTTAAGCTCATTTTTAAAACATATCAAAAACAAGTCGCTATCCTCTTGTTGATGGAAAGCGGGTGCCGGTTGGAAGAACTCAAAAAAATCAGTATCCGGGATATTGAGCAGAACAGCTTTGCAGATCCGACCGGTGATACCAAGACTGTGTACCAATGCCGAATCCACAATGCCAAATTGGTCGATGGTTCGGAAGATATTCGCGTGGTGAACATCAGCCCCGACACCTTTGCCGTTATCCAAGAGTATTTGCTTTATGCCCCGGCTCTGATTAAAAGCGGTGATCGACCGTTGGTATCCGTAGACAAGCGCACCATCCAGCGATGGGTCTTTTCGATGAAAGACGGAATGCAAAAAAAGGGATACACGGTGGATGTCCTGACCCCTCACGACTTTAGGCGACTATTTTTGACCACGCTGGCCTTGGCTAGAGAAAATCCAAACGTTATCCAAAGGCTTTCGGGGCATAAGAACACCAAGAGTATCATGCCCTATGTTTTGGTCGATGAACGATTGGCAAGCGTGGTATCCGGTCGGGTGTTTGGCTACTAAACACCCGGCAACCGACTTTCAATATTTCGATAGAAAAACATACAACAAAACTTTGAAATGAACTTAGAGAAAGGTGGCGATACCATTGCCGTATGGAATCGCCTCAATCTCAAGAGAAAACACCCGCGCTGGTTAGCTGTAGCATTCGGTTTAGCCGGGACAACCACGACAAAGTTCGGACGCTTGCCTACGAGTCCCATCTTTCGATTAACCGAATCGTCAACGGCCTGGTCGCCAACGCCGACCGTGAACAGATCGCCAAATTGTCCGAACAGGATCCGTCATGTCCCCGGTAAAAAGTCTCAAATTGGACGATTCTTTCCTGACTTTCGGGCAGAACAGACTCATTTTTTGGGGCACGGCCTTAGAACTCCAACACTGCCAATTTCAACCGATCTACAACGACAAAAAACGCTATTTTGAGTTCCCGTTACTACCCGAAATTATCCGGCATTTGACGGAATTGCTGCCGAAAGCCCGCATCGATCACCGGCTACCGGCGTTGTTGTCGTTTTTAGAGATGAGAGTCTCGGCGTTCGAAGACTTAAAAAACGCCAAAACTGCGGAAGATGACCTTGAAGACGTGGGGCTTAAAGGGACAACGTTATTTGACCACCAAAAAATCGCCTGCCAAATCAATGAAATTATGCCCCGGGTGCTTTGTCTTGATGAGATGGGATTGGGGAAAACAGTAGTAGCAATTCGGTCAGCCCTCCATCGCAAAGCCACAGGGCAAACTCAACGGTGCTTGGTGATTTGTCCGAACTCCATTAAATCGACCGTGTGGGTGAGAGAAATAGAGCTGAGAACAGGGTTAAAGGCCTGTGCGCCCAGTGGCACTTGGCAACAACGCCAAAAGGAACTGACCCATTTTTTAGAACAAAACGCCTCAAACACTGACTACCACTTCGTCATTATCAACTACGAAATGACCTACAAATACTTCAACTTAATTTCCAAATGGGTCAATGGCCAAATGCTGATTGTCGATGAATCACACTGCATGAAGAACAGGGCTGCGGAGCGTACCAAAGCCATTTTTAAATTGGAGCCGAAATATTCTTTGGTGATGACGGGCACTCCGTTTGATAACCGGGTCGAGGATGTTTATGCACTGGGTGAGTTTGTTTGTCCGCTCATTTTTGGCGGGAGTTTTACGCGCTTCAAAGATCGGTATTGTGTTGAGCAGCCTTTGTATCTGAACAGAAACGGGAAGTCGATAAGCCGTACGGTTATTTCCGGGTACAAGAATTTGGATGAACTCAAAAAACTTCTTGGCCTCATCTCCTACCGGCGCACCAAAAAAGAAGTGCTCAATCTTCCTGAAAAAACCTATGAAAGCCGGTTTGTTCGGATGTCCAATGAACAGTGGAAGGCGTATGAGGACATGCGCAAAGACTGCTACGTGCTCATTACCCAAAGCAACGATGTGGAAATTGAATCCGTGGCGAACGGAATCCTGGCCAAGATGTTGCGATTGTCTCAGATTACCGACGGGTATTTGACCGATTTTGCCGAAAAAGATCGGGCTCATTGGGTTCAGAATGGCGGGAAGCTGGCCGAACTCAACGAACTTTTGGAGCAGATTATCGATTACGGTGGCCATAAAGTGGTAGTCTGGTCCCGGTTTGTGGAAGTTGTTCGGTTTTTAACAGATTTCTACAAAGAGAAATATGGTGCAGTTTTCATCAACGGCGAAGTGCCCGTCGATGACCGTGCCGGGATTGTAGAGGATTTTCAGGTCAACCCCTCAACGAAATTGTTTATCGCTCAAATTCAAAGCTGCGGTGTCGGGATGACTTTGCACAGTGCAAGCTATGAAATTTTTTTCGACAAGTGTTTTGTGCCGAGTTCCAGCATTTTGCAGGCCGAAGATCGATGTCACCGCATCGGTATGAAAGGCCGGTTGACCATCATTTCGCTCATTGCCCAGGGAACCATCGACGAGCACTGGGAAAAGATTCTGACTGAAAAGCTCTCGGCAGCCGATCAAGTGTTGGGTGAAGACACGGCCAACCGTTATTCCAAAGACGACACCCTCACCAAAACCGACCTGCTTGAGCTTTTAAAAACCAACAAGAAAGGAAGTTTAGATGAATGATGAAAATTCAGCCGATCTTTTTCAAGATCAATTCCAAAAATATGCCGCCGCCTACCTGAGCGCATACAACCAGTATTTGCATGCGAAAGCGATGGCCGACCAGCTCAAAGAAGAGTCCGATGCCGCCGAACAAGCTGTGATTGGATTTGCCCGTGACATCGGCATGAGCCATTCCAAAACGGAGGTGACGCTTCCGGGCTTGGGCAAGTTTTCGATCAAGCAGGAATTTTACGGACAAGTCACGCAGGAAAACATGGGCAAAGTCTATGGCTTTTTCAAAGACCAAAAGCGCGAACAAGAGTTTTTCCAAATGACGGTACGAAAGTCCCCGCTGAATCAGTACATCCGAGAAAAGGTGAAAGAGAAGCGCGAAGAAGTATCGGATTTATCCGGCCCGATTCGACCCGATTTGCCCGAAGGTTTGGAGTGTTACACGAAAACTTCGGTGTCGATCACCAGCCGTAATGCGGAATTTAAACTCTAAAAATCTTGAAAGGAGAATTTATGAAAGGAATTTTGTCAGATGTGAAACCAGTGGGAGGGCCAGGGATCAAACCTCCACAGCGACCCTCACAAGTTTTGAGTAATCAGCAGGCGTTTGCGGATATGGATCAACAGATGATGTCCGACATCCCAAGCCCGGCCCAAGTCCACGTAAACCAAGCAGCCCACAAGGTTGCTCAACAGGCTAAGCCTGTCCAGGTTTCAGCTCCCAATGTCCCAGTTCCGGCACTGCCGGTTCAAAAGCCGTTGGACATGTCGATACCCCGTGGTCTTGAGAACATGACCCCCGAGACTATTGCGAATGCCGAGTGGCGGATTATTCAAAATACCTCGGAAATAGTGGCCACTCACCCCGGCACCCAAGGCAAACTGTACAACACCGCGGACGGAACGATTGTGGATTCCATTGAGTTGATTTTTGTCGGGTTTCGGGCCGTCAGACGATTGTTTAACAGAGAGGATCGCTCATCTGCAGCCCTTTGTTATTCGGAAGATGGCGAAGCCAACTCGGGAGGCAAACTGTTTAAGCCGGGTGAGCAAAAGTGCGCACTTTGCCCTTATGCCCAGTGGGGACAAGGGAACGATCAAGCCGAGTGTACCAAGATGTTTCGGTATACGGTCTTAATGCCCAGCCAGTTCACCAGCAGCTTGCCGTTTCCAATGACGATTTCGTTTTCGAAAACAGCGTTGCCGGTGGCAGCCAGCTTTAACCGGACACTGTGGGAAATGAGGCAGGATGTTTTTGCCTACAGTTACCGAATTTCAACCAAGCTCATTCAAAAACCCAAAGGCAGTGCTTATGTTCCGGTGTTTACCTGTGAGCGTGAAACGACTGAGGAAGAACGGGCTATTTGCCAAAACGTTCATGAACGCCTCAGAACACTTCAATTTAAAGCCTACGAACAAGAATAACGGGAGGATTTTTTTATGTATATTTTGGACAATATCACTCAATTTCAAGGCCAACAGTTTTTTGACTGCCTCACAGCCCAAGACCAGGGGAAAGGGTCGATTTTGGATCTTCGAAACATGATCAAGCTATTTGAGAAGATTGAGAAGGCTGGGTCGGGAGTTCCTCCGCATAAAGGCGTAAATTTACCTCAAGAAGTGGTCAAACTCTTTACTCCTGAACAGCAAAAAACATTGACTCAGGAGCTTTTGGATAGGCGGCAGGAAGAACTGTGGGATAGCCCGTACATTGAAAAGCTGACGCTGGAAAATTCGGAGTTTGAAACCTTGAAAAAGGCCATGGATAGCGTGAGTGAAGGCAAGTTGCTTCCTAAAGAATTCCGCCGTGCTAAACGGTTTGATGAGCTGTATTTGAAGTTGGAATCGGTAAAACCGTTTGATGCCGTTGCCGGTAACGCGGGCGCAGAAGCTAGGGCTAAGAAACCGAAGTAATGGTGTTTGTAAAATTTGGCCTGGAGGGGTTTTGGAAGTCCAAGCTCCCCCAGGCCTATGCCCAGGTGTGGTTCGCACCGGTCGAGGACTTTGTTTATTTGGTCAAAGATGAAATCGACAAATCCTTATTTCCCTACAAAGACAAAACGATTTACAGCCAACAGGACATGCAGTTCTGCCTAGAAATGCTCGAAAATGTTCCGCAGGAAGTGGCCCGCCAAAAAATCCGAGAGATCGATTTTTTAATGAAATTGTTTGAGGGGAATGTGGGCACTCACCATTTTCAAGACCCGGATCCAACACAAACTCACACACCCGACTCCCGATACTGGAAACGCCTGAATGAGTACTCCCACTCGGTAGTCAAAGAACCTCGATTTATCCAGGCGATTACCATGTTGCGCAGTAAGAAATACGGCATCATCCAGCACCCGGAAACCAGCCAGCTTGTTTTTCAAAAGCCCCAACACGTGAGCGAAGATGAGGTACTGGCAACTAATCGGTTGTACTTTTATCCGTTTTTTGAGCAGTTCAAAGAGGCGTTACACGCCATTCGTGATGTTGGACAAAAAGTGGCTCGGGGTAAGCTATGACACTCAAACCGGAGGCGCGGTTTATTTCTCAGTTTAGGCAAGAAGTGCTTCGACAAAATCGACACGCGTTCTTTTACAAGATACCGGATAGTTTTAGGACGGGGAATAAGCCGTTTGATGCCATCTTGGATGTGGGTCCCAGGGTCTACTATTTGGAGTTTAAGCAGGTACCCGCAACTCTAAAAAGTTTCAGTCCACGAAGTCTATTCAGAGCGCATCAGATTCGAAATTTACAGCAGCTTCAAAAAAGCAAGCCTCATTGTGCTTGCTGGGGCGTGATTCGAAAAGGAACTGACGTTTATTTGGTGAACCCGGAACAATTGGGGGAAGAAAGATTGGAGTTTGAGCCTTTAGTTAAAGGCACTCTTAAAGAAATTGTCTGTCGTTTTGTAAGCTCTAAGAATGTGTTCTCACAGACTTCTTAAACAGCTCATCGATAAACAGTAATAGCCCGTCTTGAATTTTAGTTTTGGAGACAACTTTGGATGGTTCCAATTCACACCGCTTTAGTTCAGGTAGAAAGGCGTAAATGTCTTCCATAAAAAATGGCTGATTTTCTTCCAATCGCTTATGAGCAATGTCATTCAGAATCTTTAGTCTTGCTTTCATGCTGATCGTTTTATCAAAAAAGGACGCTCCGTCTTGAGCTAAGACTTTATTAAAATATCGCCGTTGCAAAGCCTTCGATAAGGTCACTCCCAAATCAACTGAATTAAACGGCTTTGTTACATAATCAAACGCATTTCCCTTGAAACTTTCTCGTACTTTTTCAAGCTCACTGTAGGCAGTTAACATGACAGCTTCGGTATGTGGAAGAATTTTTTTTAGCTCATTTAATAATTCAATTCCCGACATTTCCGGGAGTCCGATGTCTAACAACAATACATCAATTTCAGGATGTTCCTTGGCTAGCTTCAATGCTTCCGAGGGTGTGCTCGCTAGAAGCGGTTTGTAATCTCGATGCAATAAGAAATCTTCTACACGATTACGAACTCCGATTTCATCATCTACGGCAAGCACAACAGGATTTTTGGAAGATCCTGTGGAAGACTTGCTTTTGAATTCAGTCAGGATCTCTTCCATCACATCTCGGTTATGGCCATGAATAGGAAAAAAAGCAAGAAGATCCTCCTCACTTAGTGCTTGGCCATGACTACGTCTTTGAGTGGCAATCTCATGGGCTAACTCCAATCGTTTAGCAAACGAACTAAGAAAGTTTTCATCCACGACTCGGTTCAATTTTCTAAGCGTGTCCGAATGATAGATGGCTTTATCCGTACAAGCCTTCAATTCAGGATCCGCAAAGGGGTATTTGAGATAATCAAAAACTCCTAATTTTAGAGCTTCACGACATTCTTTAAGGCTTGCTTCTTTTCTTGATATGACGATAATTTCAGGCGTATAACTGATTTGATGCAATCTTGAAACGGTTTCTTTGAGATGGAGTCCGGGTAAATCAATGTCGATTAAAACAAGCCCAATAGAATTCGGTATACTTTCGTAGAGTGACCATGCTTCGTCTAAAGAATTTAATGTTGGGACATGACAGTCTTTACCAAGTACAGATTTCACTTTAAGCAACAAAGTCTGTTGGTCGGTCATAACAATCGCGGTTTGTTTCATTTACTATACTCCCTTTTGTGGTTCTGAGGTTTCATAATGTCTGAAAAACCGTGGTTCAAAAAAGCCGGTTCAAAGACACGATCTGGAGATTCTCCATTTTTTTGAAGGTGTGGAAAAAAAGCGTAAACATCCTCAAAGGTCGTGACTTTGTGGTTCTTTTTTCTAAAACTGATGATCTCTTGAAGAAGTGAATGCCGCACAAAAATCGTTTTATTTCGAAACCCATCAGGCCTAACCCAAGATTCCAACTGACGGAAACAATGGGTTTGAAGGGCTTTGGCCAATGTTGCACCCAATTCGCCACGATTCATCGGTTTCATCAGGTAGGCAAAAGCGGATTTTTTTGAACTCTGCTCCACAAATCCTAAACTTTGATACCCTGTTAGCATGATAGTGTCCGAGTCTGGGATAATTTCCCTAAGCTCAGATAACACTTCTAGTCCTGAAAAATCCGGGAGCCCAATGTCTAAAACGGCTAGTTCAATTTCGTGATTTTCTTTGGCTTTTTGAATGGCTTCCGAACCGCTGCCAACTGGAATCGGATTCAGTTGATTATGCTTTAGAAAATCAGCAAGATGGGTGCGAATTCCAAGTTCATCTTCAGCAATTAATACTGAAACAGGTTTGGATTCACTTTCAGGATTTTGGAATGCTTTTGCAAATTCATGATTGAATGTGTTTTCACTATCCTTCAAAAAATCTTGGTTAATGGCTTCAAAAGTTGCTAATTCCAGCGGGCTTATGAAATTGATATGTTTGGCACGAATCCCCCAAAGCTCATGCAACAGTTGGAGCAATTTCTGTTTTAAAGAGCTGGTTGGATAGTGAGTAAATCCAGCGCATTTTTCAAGGGAATCAAAAAAGTAAATTTCCCGGTTGAGAATGGAGTGAAAAATTTGGGTTATAGGCGGATAAACATAGCAATAGTCCCGACAAAACGCTTTGCGACTGGATTCAATCTCATTGTTATTGGTGGTAAATGGAATGCAAACTCCAAATCGACTGATGGCGTGGAATTTTTCAATGGCCTCTTTAACTAAAACAGGATCTTTAAAGGTGGCATCTAACAAGATGATCCGAAAATTCTCCGGGGCTTCCTGATACGTTTGAAGGGCTTCTTCATAAGTATCATTCAGGACAAGTTTAAAATTGTTTTGGTTTTTTGTGAAAAAGGCAGCTTTTTCAGGAATCATAACAGCAAGAACGGTATGTTGTGATGGCATATTTTCCCCTTTAACTTTAATTTGAACGAGAGACAAAATTTCCTAATGATTTGAATATTTGTTTCTGTAGAATTTTTAAAATAACGGCCTTCAAATACACTTTCTTGGGTGGCTTGATCACATAATCTGAAGCCCCGGCCGATAATGTTTTAAAAATGAGTTCATAATCCGCCTGGCCGGTCAACATTACAACATCAGTATTCGGAGATGCTTTCCTATACTCGGCTACCCAAGAGTCTCCTGATTTCCCTGGCATTGAAATATCCAAGAGGACGATCTGGACAGGTTGTTTTTTAATGATGTCGAGACCTTGATCTACATTTTCGGCTTCAATGACTTTAAAATTAAACAGCATATCTCTAAGTACACTTCGAATCTTGGGCTCATCATCAACGGTGAGTATGGTGAATTGGTCAGCAGTCTCTTTGGAGTGGATTGTCAGAGTGTTCAATTTTTCCAAAAGTTGATTTTTAGAAAGGCTATCGGCAGGTATTTTGGGAAAAATATCGTCAAGCTCTTGGCTTGAAATAGGAATTCCGGCAGCCAGTCTTTTTTCCATAAGTTGTACAAAGAGCTCTTCACGATCTTTACGATTTTGGCTTTTGTCTTGAGACGCACCTGTTGCTACCCGGGCCAAATAGGTTTGCTCCATGGCGGAAGTGAGCTTGAACGTGAGTTCTAATGCACCTGATGGAATTTGGATAAATTGCTGAACCCCGGCTTGGATATACGACACAATTTTGGGTAAGACAGCTTCATATACCCCATATCCTTTAACCTCCAATATCATGGCTAGGAAAGGGTCTCGGGCACGAATTTCTTTAATCAGTTGCTCCAAGGGCATGTCCGATACGGGAGAATCCACATCCAGGACGACCACATCGGCAGACCGAGAAACCTGCTCCAGGGTTTCTTGCGCAGTAGTAGTGTGGTGAATCACATAATCTTTCGAAAGTTTCTTAAACTCCGGGTAAATGGGTTCTTTTCTTGCAATCACAATATGGCTCATTTGTTTTCTCCCAATTTTTCAAAATGAACAGAAGAATTGCTAATATTTTGCCCGTATTTCGCCTTATTTAAACCTTAGTATCTACTCAAATGGAAATTTTTCAATTTGGTAATGCCGCTCAAATTTTTTTAAATTGGCATCCAACACATAGCGAATCAGTTTTTGCTCAAAATGAGACAATACTTTTCGCCGAAGATCATCGTTATCAAAGGGTTTCAAAATATAGTCAATTGCACCTCGATTGAAGCAGTTTACAATCAATTCCGGGTCTTCGAATGCAGTCAGCATGATGACATCCATTTGAGGATCTTTGGATTTGAGTTGTCCGGCTAAATGATCACCTCGGGTATCCGGTAATCCCACATCCACGATAGCGGTATCAAAGGGTTGGCCTTTCTCAAGAAGCGAGAGTGCTTCTGTTGCATTCGAGGCTTGGGTCATAAAAAAATCATTCCCCAACATGTCGCTAATCACTTTTCTCAAGTTCGGCTCATCATCCACAATGAGAACTTGAGGCTGCCGCATCTTGATAATTGACTTCAAATCATTTCGCCGAACAGCATTTGAAAATGCTTCAGGGGTAATCCCTTCCAAATCGGCATCCGGGAAAAATCCTAAAATCTCAAATGGCTTAACTGGTTGTCCTGAGTATCGCTTATTCTCAAGAAAGAGTTGAAATGACGATAATTTGCATTTGAGCACCAAATCCGAAGCCCGTTCAATTTCCAGTTGCAACCGTGTGACCGCTGAACTTTGACGCTTGGCTTTGCTTAACGCCATTTTAATCGTGACTTCAAACATCTCATGAGATCGGTTTTCGACAATGTCCGATGCTCCTGCCTTCATTGCAGCTACTTTTTCTTTGGCAGTGTCGCGAGGCGCAACCAAGATGGTATAGGGTGGTAAGTCCCCGCGAATCGAATGGAGCCACTCAATAGCGGTCATATCCGGCAAACGAAGATCGACAAATACGATACTGGGTTGGTAACGAAGATAATTTAACCCCTCTTGTCCGGTTCCAACTATGGTCAACTCTTCTGGCGGAATGATGCTTTCATAAACGTATCGTTCCTGGGCATTATTGGAAATGACTAAAATGGTGCGATTTTTGTTCATAAAATGTCTTCGTTATCTTTTTTCGATTGCAACGCTGCCACAAAGTACACTTTAAATGTTGTCCCTTTGCCTTCTTCGGATTCTAAATCTATTCGGCCACCGGCTTTTTCAACGACTTCGTACATGATTGAGAGTCCGAGACCGGCATTTTTTCCACCAGTAGGCCCTTTGGTAGTGAAAAATGGATTTCTCAGCTTGTGAATATTTTCGGGTGAAATTCCGCACCCGGTGTCTTGAATAGAAATCATCACTCCTTTGGTTAGTTCTCCTTGAGGAACAGTGAATTCCACATCCGCTGTTTTGACTTTAAGTTCCAATACCTTTTCTACAGGTTCGCTTAACATGGCTTCTATGGCATTGTTAAGCAGGATACTAAACACCTGAAACACGCGTGTGTTATCTCCTAAAATATCGTGGGAATGAGTGTAATCCACACTAAAATCAATGCGCCTTGTATTTAATTTTAAAGAATTGGTTTGGATCATCCGAATCGCATTGCCTAAAGGCTCTTTAAGATGGACTGCTTCTCTAGGGGTGTTTGGCACCGTTTTGACCAAATCCAAAATGACTTGAGCGTAAGGTTGATATTTCTCACTCAATTCAATCTCAAAATCTGGCATATCAATTTTGAAGGATTCCAAGGTGCTTCCATAAATATCGATGTAGTTGCGTTCAATGAGCTCATCCCAAAGTTCCTCACTCATTGCTTCATTGAACCCGGTTATCCTCATAAAGAGTTCTTTTTGAAGTCCTTTTGTTGCCCCGTATTGCAACATCGCACCGGCGATATTCAAGACCCGCTCACAGTCCCTCTCTGCTTCGATCAAATACTCCAAAACAAGGTTCTTTTTCATCGTATCAAAAAAGAGAAAATTAATGTCTTTCGCATAAGTCTGAAATTCTTCCGGAAGGTTAAGTGGCCTCCCTCGAAATGGATTTACTTCCCGATGGTCGGGGATGTTTTTTTCAGTCAAAAACTTGTTAGATTTCAGCCAATCATAAAGTTTCTGAGATAAGTTCGGATCTTGGGTGACAGGTTCAAATGTATGCGGCTGAATAACCGGATCCCAGGGATTGAGTGTGTATTCGTAATCGCCGTCGGCCAACAATTTTTCCTGAAGCGTTTCTGCTCCGTTATACACGGAAGTCAACGGATTTCGGATTTCGTGTGCAATGCCCATTGTTAGCCCAGCTAAAGAGGCACGATGGGCCATTTCCTTCGCTTTTTGAATAGCCGCATCGCTGTTTTGCTTTAGTTGGGTATTTAACGTTTTGACTTCGGTATACAAATTTGAAATACGAGTATTTGCTTCACTTAATTTCTCAATGTTGTTTTGAAGTTCTTTCGCTTTTTGCTCCAATTCTTGAGCTTTTGTAATGCGCTCGATAACCACGGAAAGATGGTGGTGCACCGTATTCAGCAGATTAATGTCTTTTATATCGTATTTTTCTTCGGTAAGTTTCACGCCAAGAATGAATAACGCTTTGACATGATTGAATGTATAGACTGGAACAACGACCCCTTTAGAAACTAAATAAGAATTAGCTTCATCCAGGCCCATTAAATGTTCACAAGGAACTGTTTCCTGGGTAGTAGACTCAAAGTGATCTACCACTTTTTTAAAAGAGGATGCATCTGTTTCTTGAGCATCTTTTTCTGTAATGATCCAGAGCTTATGGGACTCATTTATAGCCAAGTAAATTTGGCTAATTTCAAGCTCACGACAAAGCATTCCTCCTGCCGTTTGTAAAACCGATAGTGGATCTGATAGCACAACGGTGTGGGTAACGATATTTCGTAAAACAGCTTCCGAATCATAGTGACCTTTCAGAAACTTTTTGAGAGCTGTGGTTTGGACTTTTAGCTGAACTTTGTGAAAAAACAATCCAACTGCCAAGCCACCGTAAGCTATCGAAACTAATACAAACGGGAGATCAATCTTATCCGATACATATTGACGATATGGGATTAAAAAAGCCAAATATCCAACAGTAAAAATTCCAAGGGAGATTAAAAATGCCCCGGTACGATTTACCACAACTTTAATGTCTAAAAGCTCGTGCTTTAGGACGGAATAGATCGAAATAACAATAAAAACAAAGGCAAAAAGTGGCCCAATATGGTAATAGCCGCTTACGCCTATTGAAGGCAGTAATAAATTTGTCACCAGTGCTGCAGATATGAAGAGAGTTAGCCCAGCCAAGAAGTATTGAAGTCGAAGTTTTTCAATACCGGAATATTCTTGAATTCCTTTTCTGACAATTCGAAAGACCTGGATAATGTAGGCTAGAAAAAAAACTGTCCAAATTAAATTTCCAATGTTAAAGCTCACATCATGGGGTGTTTTCATATTTGCCACGATAAAGTCAGTAAATGAGAGGATGGACAGGGTCAGAGTCGGAACCATTATTGCTACCATTTTTTTCAGAGAGGTCTTCCCTAATTTTTTGGGGTAATACTGAACAAAAAGAAGCAAAAACCCTGCAACTAAGGTTGCAGCAGAGTAGGCAAGTCTATTCCACCATAAAAAATTTACAGAATTCCATATTCCAAAATTTCCCAAAATCCAGAATGAAATGGAGAATGCAACAAGGGAAAAAATGACGTTTTGAGCTTGTTTCTTACTGTAAATTATTGGTACAATTGCTAAAATCCAGTTAAGTAGCAGTAAAAGGATGTACACATACAGCATTACTATTGTGCTCCTTGCTCTTTAAAAAATAAGAGGTAATCGATGTATAAGTTCCCTTTTTTGGGTAATCCAAAACATTCAAAGTTCGGAGGGGTGCCGTGCAACTATATTCATACCAGCATTCTCCTCCAAACAAGTCGGGGTATAGAACACTTGTAGACCTTCTTCTTTTTCGGGCTTTTGAGACCCCGCTTGATATTGGATACATCTTCTTAGTTGACGGAGAAAATCTCGAAATCTCGCTGACATTTCGAGATCTTGACCAAAGAGCAAAATCTATTGCATTTGATTTAGCTCAAAAAGGGGTCAAGCCTAAAGATAAAATTCTTCTTGGATATCCTTCAGGGCTTGATTTTATTGAGGCATTTTTCGGATGTCTTTATGCGGGGGCAATTCCTGTGCCAGTTCCCTTACCAAAACTCAATAGCCAGGATTCAAGATTCACCTACATCCTGAAAGATTCAGAAGCTCAAGGGTGCCTCACTCACTCTCATCAACTAAGGCATTTTGAGAAAGTATTCACTGTGCAATCTCCCTCTTTTTTTGTGAATCCAACTGATCAAATTTTATTATCGAATGTATCTTGGGATCCCCCGATAACTTCCTCTGATGACATAGCCTTTATTCAGTACACATCAGGTTCAACCTCAGAGCCAAAAGGCGTTTTAATTTCTCACAAAAATATTCTTTCAAATCAAGCGATGATTCAGGATGCTACCGGCTTGAATAAAAATGTTGTCTGCGTCGGATGGGCTCCGTTATTTCATGATTTAGGGCTTATTTGCAATATACTTTTTCCTCTATATGTGGGTGGGAAAAGCGTGTTAATGAGCCCAACTTCTTTTCTTCAAAAGCCTGTGAGATGGTTATCTGCAATATCACGCTACAGAGCTTCTTTGAGCGGTGCGCCAAATTTTGCTTACGATTTATGCACACAAAAAATCACCTCTGAGCAAAGGTCAATGTTAGATTTAAGCTCATGGGAAATTGCCTTCAATGGTTCTGAGCCTGTTCAGGCAAAGACGCTCTTTAATTTTTCACAACATTTTGAATCCTGTGGATTTAAAAAAGAGGCTTTTTTCCCAACTTTTGGAATGGCGGAAGCAACTTTGTTTGTTACTGGTAAAAAGGGATTTTCAGATTCATCAATAATCTATGTTGATAAGCATGGTTTAAATGAAGGAGAAATTTCTTTTGAGCAAAAAGCAAGTAAAAATAGTCATGCTTTAGTTAATTGTGGAAAGACTTGGGGAGACCAAAATATAAAAATTGTAGATCCGCATTCATGTTCAGAGTTAACCGGTGGTTCTATAGGCGAAATCTGTATTTGTGGGAGTAATATTTCCTTGGGCTATCTAAACAAATCTCAGGAAACTCAAAAAGCCTTTGGCCTTACTATTGCTACAGATCCTCAACGTTTCTTTAAAACAGGCGACCTTGGTTTTTTAACTCAAGATGGAGATTTAGTAGTCGTCGGTAGAAGCAAAGATTTGATTATTATCCGAGGAAAAAACTTTTATCCACAAGATATAGAACTTAGTGTTTCTAGTTCCCATGAAGCTATCCAATCGAATGCTATTGCCGCTTTTTGTGTTTTTGAGGAATCTCAAGAAAGACTTGTGATTGTTGCCGAACTTAAGAGGGAGTTTTTGAAGCAGAAACAAGATGCTCAAATCCTCAAAACTATTATTGAAAAAATTTCTTCGGAGTATGGACTAGAAACCGCCTATATTTTTCTGATTGCTCCTTTTTCAATTCCACGTACAAGCAGTGGGAAAATTCAAAGGCAAAAATGCAAACAGCTTTTTCTTGAAAACTCACTCCATGTACTAAATAGCTGGGGTAAGGCATCCTCGGATCACCCGGTAATGAACGCAGCCGAAAAAGCTGCTTTAACAAACGACACGTCTGAAATGCTACTTTTCCTTTTTCAGAAAGTAGTAAAGATTAAAGCTCAAGACCTTAACTCAACCTTTAATCAGCTTGGCGGCGATTCTATCCAAGCAATAGAGTTTACAGCCATCTATGCCGATCTATTTAAAATAGATTTATCACTGGAAGAGGTTCATATTCATACTTTTCGTGAGCTAGTAAGAATCACAGAAGACAGGCAGTTTTTGGAGATTCGCGGAATAACCTTAGAGCAATTCAATAAGGTCTGTTTGGAGTTGGGGGGGCTACCTGCTGAATTAAGTCCGAAGCCTATTACTGTGGAATCCAAGTTTCTTTCATTGTCAGTTAAATTTCGCAAACAGATCCTTGAAAAGGTAAAACATCTCAAAGAGGAAAAGAAGTTGGTTTACTCGGCCAATGAACTGATGTTTAGAGCGGTAAAAAAAGAAGCTGCTGCTGAGATATTAGAAAATCATTTTCTACAGCTAGAAAAAAAGCCTTTAATGACTTCTTTTAATGAAGGAAAATTACCCAAGATAGATTCTATTGGAATTGCTTATTTTCCTTCGTCTATTCGTACTATGAGTAGAGATGGGGAGAATTTATTGAGTACTTGGACTCAAGGCTCACCTCTAATCATGAGCATCTATGAAACATCTCTTGGAAATGCAGCCCTTATTGCTTTACCACTTTATGAAGAGTCTTTGTACACAGAGAAAGATCGATTAAAGGTAGCTCTTAACAATGGGCTTGAAATGGCAAATACTCTTCAAGCAAGCACAGTGTCTCTGATGGGACTTGTACCTTCGGCTACTGAATACGGAAAAATTGTGGAAGGCTTATCAAGAAGCTCCTTTCCAAACCTCACAGTGACTACAGGTCACGAATCTACAGTGGCATCTGTAAGTTTAGCAGTTGAGAAAATTTTAACTCAGACTGGACGAATATTCGGTGAGGAAGTGGTCGGGGTATTGGGATTGGGATCTATTGGAAAGGCCTCTATTGAATTACTCATTTTGTTAAGTCTTCACCCAAAAGAAATCATTCTCTGCGACTTATTTTCAAATCAAGCCAAGCTAGAAAGTATTTGCCACCAGCTAAAACAAATTGGATTTAAAGGAAAAATCACTTTAGTTCTAACGGACAAAGATGTTCCAAAGGCATTTTATCGTTCATCTTTTATCATTGGTGCAACAAATGCTGCCAATATTTTGATGCCCGAAATGTTTGAGCCTGGAACTCTTGTTGTAGATGATTCAAGTCCACATTGTTTTGATTCTAAAAAGGCCTTTTCAAGGCTAAGAGGTAAGAAAGATATTTTATTTACCGAAGCGGGGATGCTCAAACTCCCTTTTCCAATAAGAGAGATTCGGTATTGCCCTGAAGGTTTTTATCCTTTCCTAAGCTCGTTTCCAGGTATTTATCAGAACCGAAAATCCCATGATATTCCGAGTTGCCTATTATCAGGATTATTACTTAAACAGTACCCTGAAATTTCGCCTACGATAGGTCTTCCAAAAGCTGCTAATGCCAGGAAGCATCATTCACTTCTAAGTAAGCTCAATATCACTGCGCCACCGCTTAGTTTTAACGGGGAAGTTCTTCCAATTGATTTACATGAAGCAGTATTTACAAGTCGATTTCGAGAAAATTTTAAGAACCCCTCTAGGGCATCTATTCAAACGGTAATTTCTTCAACTTAACACTATTTATCGATATTCTCTCCAAATCGTCTCGATTCCACTACTGTTCCCAAAATAAGAGCCTTATTTTCTTTTGTAAGCGGTTCACAGTCGGGAAATTCGAGTTTTGAAATGGAAAATAAGAACCATTTTTTATCCATTAACCGAAGTTTTTTGAGTGTAGCTGGGCTGTTTGGCTTTGGAGAGCCTTCTTTTTTGGGATTTAGAACCACTACGGTGTCTCCGTGGTAGTGAGTTCGATTTTTTTGAATGATTAAAATATCGCCTTTGATGTACGCCTCTGCCCATTGATTTTCATAAACCCGGAGCGCAAAAAGGTTTTGGAGATCAAGTGTTGAAGACACTTTTTCTTGGGCCAAAATATCGACCGCCTTTTTGTCTAAAGGTCGAATGCCAGGTAGTGCTGACCAGGCAATTAAGGGAACACTTTGTCCTTCTTTGCGAGATTTTCCATTGGAAGAAGCCGTCGTATTGTCTAAATAGCCACACGCTTCCAAGAGCTCGTGATAATCCGTTTCCAAAATTTTTGCCAACTCTCGAAGTATATCGGGATGCGGATTTGCTTTCCCCTCTTCAATTCGCTGGATCATGGTTGTTGAGAGACTAGTTTTATCGCAAATCTCTTGGCGAGTGATTTTTTTCTGCGTTCGCAAGATTCGAATAAATGAGCCGAAAGTTCCTGATTTCATAAAAGGACATTCAACCTCTTTTCACTTAATTTTCTATTTAAGAAGACCATTTTTTGGAGCGCACCCTTTACAAAACAATCGAAAATGATTTATTATTAATAATCAATTATTTTTAATTAATTTATATAAATAATTGAAATTGAGGACTTACTCCTCACATTTTAACCCATCAAGGGGGGCTAGAGCTATGGCAACATTAATTGAGGCTAAGGTGAGTACAAAAGGATCAAAAGGGGTGAAGAAATTGGCCAAAAAACCAACCATTTTACTGATTGATGATATGGCGCTACCAAGTGAGTTGTATGAATCTATCTTTCCCTATCGCTTCAAGGTCGCTCAGTCCGGGCACCTAGGACTGGAGACACTCCGCACTCAAAACGAGACTATTCACCTCATCTTATTGGATTATCAAATGCCCGGACTTAACGGCCTTGAAGTCCTGCAAAGTATTCGAGAAAACTATCCTAATATCCCGGTTTGGATGTACACCTCGGAGTCCTGCATCGAAGAAAAGGCACTCGCCTTTGGTGCCCAAAAGTTGGTGGATAAGACTGAGGAAATCGATAAATTGGCAATGTCCTTAGATACCTTCTTTGCATTTCAAGGTTACTAGAAAAAATCACAAATGACTCTCGAAGAAGTTCTGGCGATTTTAAACAAATCAAGAAGCACGGATAACCCCTTGCAAGAACCGGAGCATTTTAAAATTGTTCAGATTGATGCCGGTGAGTCTATTGTTAAATTTGAATGCTATCTCAACTAAATCAAAATTTTAAAGGAAAGAGGCTTGATCGGATGAATCAGGTGGCAGAAGAAACAAAAAAAGCCGTTGGTGTAGCTGGAATCATTGTTTTTGTGACAAAAAATGTAAATGAAGCTGCTGCTCTGCAGCTTCTACTCGGAGGGTCTATAACCGTTCAGCTCAGACAAACGGAACAGGCTGTTTTGGACTTTCTAAATGGCTGTGACAAGCAAAAGATTTTGATTCTTTTGAATTGCGATTTACTCAAAGATGGAAGCAAGCCCTTCATCAAGAAACTTAAAAGCCTTTGGGACTATCCCCTGATTGCTTACCTGCCAAAGCCACAGAAATCATTGGAAGCCGCTAAAATGATCGCCAACGGAGCCAATAATGTCCTAGAGGGGCCCATTTTAAACGAAGAGAAAACCATGCAAATTATTGCCGAGACTTGGGAGAGTTTTGATGGTCAAATTCTTCTTTGAGGATGTCTACCATTTTAGAAATGGTTTTGATTCGCTCTTTCGGAAGCGACCGGAGTTTATGGGAGAGTTGAGAAATCAACTCATTGCTTTCTTTATCGTCAGCCATTTCGCCAAGAACTTCAAAAAAGTCATCCGCTCCCACGCTCAAAGCGGAAAGGATTTTTTCAAAAAGCTCAAAGGAGGGCTTATTTTTACCGGTTTCGATTCGGCCAATGTGAACCAGGCTGCAATGCACCAGCTCTGCCAATCTCTCCTGTGTAAAACCCCTCTTTTTTCTTAAATCTCGAATAAGTTGCGAAATCTGAATCATCTAAAAATGATACCCATTTTTGCCGCTCATGATTACAAACTAATACTTTTCTTTTTTATATTTTTATAAGTATTATGTTGTATTTAATGCCCACAAAGTTTTAAAACAAAACAAACTTGTAAAAAATGTCTCGGAGGCTACAGCATGGAAATAGTCAAAAGAACACGAAAACTGCAAATTTTGGTTATGGACACCTATATCCTCTACCACAGAGAGATTGATTCAGTTTTTCAAAATGATCCTGTGAGCATTGAGTTCCATGCAGACTTAGAAGGAGCCTTGAGACGCCTGAAAGAAACACAATATTCAGCGATTATTGTGAATCTCGATATTCCGCTTGTATCCGAAGAAACGGCTTTAAGCAATTTTCATTCCCTTTCAAAGGGTACGCCTATTTTTGTAATTACGGAGAACCAAGTAACCGATGAGAAAAAGGAATCATTGAAAAAGTTTGGTGCTGAGGACATTTTTTGTCTCAAAAGCACCGAGGTTCTTGATCAATTTAAGGAGGTTTTGCTTAAGGGTGGCACGAATTGAAAAAAGAGGGATATTTTTATGAATTTAAATAAGACTTCAAAGACCTCTATTTTGGTTTTAAACCGTGAAGAGCAATTTGAAAAAAGGATTGCAAATATTTTTTTTGAAGATTCTATCAGATTTGAATATGAATCCGATTTCACCACGGCTTTGGAAAAAGCTAAACAACAGCATTACCAGGCTGTCATTTTGAATCCTGAAGTAGCACTGATCTCTCAAAAAGATATAGTGGATATTTTTGAGAACTACCTTAAAGGAGTCACCCCAATCTTTTTGATTATCAGGAATCTGGCTGACTTAGAGCCTGCATTGCATCAGGCATATCCAAAGGAGATATTTTGTTTGAATGACACGACTGTGTTGTGGCGGTTTAGGGAGGCTGTGCTCACAGAAATAAAGGCTCGGTTTTCAGCCAAATTAGACTCAAAAATTAAGGAGCTTTATCCAAAAACACAAAGATGTAAAAATGAAGAAGGTGCCAAAAATTAATCAGTAAGGATTGGATACGGATGAAAAAAATTCAGTATGGATTGAATAAGACAAAAATATTTGGGTTAGCTATTTTTGTAGCCGCTATGGTCAGTGTCCCCGCATTTGGTGCGTCTGATTCTGAGCAAACTATCAAAAATCTTCAAAAAATTACCGATGAACACTCTCAACAAATCAAACAGCTTCAAGAAGAAAACAAAATATTGCGGGACAAGATCCAAAAAATGGATGAAAGCCTGAAACAAATCGTGCGTGAGAAAGAACCAACAACTTGGATTTAGGGGAATCAATGAAAAAAGTACTGTTAATTGGATTTTTGTGTACTGCTTTTGGAGCTTCTTTACATGCTGATGCTGTTACCGATTTGTTACAGAAAGCCTCGGATTATGAAGATAAACTATCCGTGCAATATGACGTTTCTGAAAGCTATGAGCGGGATAATAATGCTCCGGTTAAATCAACATATTCTGTCCTAAAAAAGGGAAAAAAAGAGCTTATTCAAGATTCGGATGGAAAAGTAAGGTTAAAGAACGCAGATAAAGAGACAAAAATCGAGCAAGATAAGCCCATAACAAAACCTGTTATGCCGTCGATTATCGACTTGCTATTGGCTGATTATCAAAGTGGTTCGATCAAAGCCAAAGTTTCCAGCGGAAATAACAGCACTATTTTACTAAAAGGCAAAAAGGATAGCCTCACGTTTAAGGCAACCTTTTCCAGTTCTCCGGTTGTACTATTGGATTTTGAATGCAAAGACAAAAACGATCACATCGTTTCCGAAGGTAAGTTTGACTACGATTTCTCAACGGATCCGGTGACCGTAGTAAAAGTTACCTATTCGGGCGATAGCCTTGAAAAAGGGAAATCCACGACAACGTACAAAAAAACAATAAAATTCAGCGGGTATGCCAAAGATGAAGATCTGACCGATGATCAATTTGCCGAGGATTCGGTTAAAAATCAGAAATTTGATCGGAAATCAGATAAACAAAAAAATCGAGGTGACAATTGAAGGGGGGAATATTGATGAAAAAAATTGGGATTTTTACACTTTTTATCGCTTTATCTACACCATTGTGGGGGCAATCATTACCGGCTAGCAATGTGCCGGTGACTATCATCAATCCCGCAGGAGGATTCACAGTTCAATCTGTGGGTGGAGTTGGGACAAACGCCTCGACTTCGCAATTGGGTTCAATTTGGGGTATAGCCCAGACCTCTTTTCAAACTGACGATATTAACCTGACTCAAGGCTCGGTTCAGCTCATGGAAACGGATTTAAGATTGCCGGGACGAAATGGGTTGGATTTGGTGGTTGTGCGGTCGTATAGCAGTCTTAGGTACAAAACAAGCCCAATTAAAGATCCCACACAACAAAGACAATGGGGACTCTATGCCGGAAACGGTTGGACATTCAGTGTCGGGATGCGGGTGTTTGTGGTGCGTTCGAACGACAGTAATCAAGTGAATAAAGTTTTTGTAGAAAGCATGGACGGAATTGAAGAATATGAAAATGGGGTGTCCAAGCAGCCTGGTAATTTCAATAAAGTAAGCGTTCAAACTACAACCGGAACACTTCCGCTTATCACAGATGTTCGTCTTAAAACCGCCGAAGGAAAAGTGTTTGTGTATGCCAGAAAATTCTATAGCGAGTCCTACACTAAGACCATTAACGGGCAAACATCTACTTATGAGATTTCGGGTTATGAACTGAGTTCTATGCAAGATAATTTTGGGAATACTATTCAATATTCTTATCAAGAAATAGAAGCCGAAAAATCGGTGGCCATCGGATGTTTAATCACTGTTATTGGAAAAGGAAATACCGAGTACGTCTCCAAAAACAGCTATGGTAATGGACAAGCCAAATACACCAAAATCCGGTTGAGCTCAATTGTAGATAGTTTTGGTCGAACTGTGACATTCGGCTATGGGGAATCCAGTAACCAAGCCAGTGCTGATAAAGATGTGATGATCAGCAGTGTCCAATACACAAATAATAATGGAGTGCTTCAAAAAATTGTGTACAGCTATAACACCTACGGAAATCTAACCTCGGTTAAAGTGGGTACTTTGCCTGAGAAAAAATACGACTATACTTATTTTGAGCCCCGTTACCGCAACTTTGAACATGGGCACTACGACTACTATTGGCTTTGGAAAGAATGGAGGGCCGACTATCACACTGTGGAATATTCACCTTCTGGTGAAACCACAACGACAGGCGTTCCGCCGGAGCAATGCGGCTATTTGTTAAACAAGGTGACATCAGCATTGGGATCTTATGTTTCCTACCAGTATGAAGATTGCTTGACTCCCACCCGAGATGGGAGCGAGGGCGGACGGAACATTAAGATCGATTATGGGGGAAGTACCCATGTTGTTATCGGTAAGACGGTATCCTCGGGCACTGGTGAAAACAAGCAATACAATTTTAATTATCCGAGGGATTCTGCTGGTTATCTTGTCAAAGGAAAATACACACCTCCCAAACAGAATTTTGGGGCTTTTTATTTTACATCTGCCACGCTTGATAATCCGTCTGAATTGGAAGATGAGATCTATATTTTTCAAAATGCGCTTCCCATTTCCCGCAAACAAGGCATCAATGAAACTCTCACCGAATGGGATTATGAAAAGATGCTCAAGGCTCGAGTGACAACCAAAAGAAACGGAATCATTCAGACACAAGTGGAAACTCTTTTTTATGACCCATATTTCAATTCACTTAAAGCCACAACTCGGAAAGGTGCTTCATTAACCGACTTTCTTCTTCAAGAAATGAGTTATTACACCAGTTCATCTACAGATGCCATACTTTTGGATCAAAACCTAATTCATTTGCCTAAAATGAGCAAAACCACAGATTTGGCTACTAACAAAGTCCGATCCAATTTTGTAACTTACACGGATAAAGGAAAGCCCTACCAAACCTATGAGGGGATGGATGCAACGGGTGTCAAAAAATCTGAATCCACCTACGACACTCAAGGAAGATTGATAAGTTCTACCCAATATAGCGCGGATGGATCGGCCAAAACTCAAACGATTAGTTACCCTGGAGAAACGGTCAGCGAGTATCAAGTTCAGGTTCTGAACAACGGAAAAACTCAGACCACGGTTTATGAAAAAAATACGGGAAAACTTAAAAAAAGTATCGACACCAACGGTAATATCACAACCTATACGTTCGATGACTATGGACGACCGCTCACCACAATTTATCCGAACGGCCAGCAAAGTTCGACCCAATATTCCATAGATTTAAAAATGACAACATTGACTTCCGGTGGTCGGACAGTAAAAACCACAGTGGATAATTTCGGACGAATTATATTGGTGGATTGCCCGGACGGAGAAGAAGACATTAAAACCGAGTATTATTTGGGGGATGCTGTGAGTAAAGTATATGTTCTTCAAGGCGGATCTTGGGTTCAGAAAAAGAGTTTTACCTATGATACTCTTTTAAGAAAACTCACATCTACAACGGTTGGATTTGGAACTGTTACGTATCAATATGATTCTCCTGGACTAAATTCCATAACTGTAACCGATCCCTTGGGTCGAAAAACACAAGCGACCGGTGATGAGTTGGGGCGTGTGGTCGAGAAGAGGTTCATTGCAACCGATCCGTCTACCGGAGCAACTGTAACCCAGATTACCACATCCACTTACGATGGATTCGGGAATATGGTCACTGTTACCGATCCCAGGGGATTGACACACAAAATCGACTACGATGCCTATGGACGGCCTATTCAAACGTATTTTACAGGCAGCTATTCCGCCAAGATCCGAAACAAACCCACGTATGCACCAAATGGGCAAGTCACAGGTACCTTGGCTTACGACAAAAGCGGGAGTTTGTATCGAACTTACAGCTATAAGTATGACCCAGAGGGCCGATTAAACGAACTGTGGTTAAACGGGATTAAAAAAGAAACCCTGACCTACGATAGTGGCACCAATGGCAAAGATGCCTTAACTGGTGCGGACACTCCTGATGCGACAACCGGCTACGAATACGACACCATGGGCCGAATCACCAAAGAAACCACTCTCATCAAAGCTGTCAGCAAAACGATCTCGATGACCTACGGGTACAACACTACCAACGGAAATATTGAGACCCAAACCTTCCAAGACGGAAAAGCTATTCAATACACCTATGATACAAACCAACGGGTCAAAACGATCAGTTTTAATGGCAAATTGCTGGTGACTTACACCTATAATTCCAACGGCACGATCCAAAATATGACTTACGGGAACGGAACTAAGATCAATTATGGATACAATCGGGAAGTTCTGTTAAATAGTATCCAAGCTCTAACCGCTCAAAATGCCGTTTTGTATTCCCAAACCTATACCCTAGATACATTGGGAAAAACTACTCAAACTCAGCATAACAACTACATCACCGGTGGTTCGTCTTTAACTAGAGACTATGGGTATTCGGCCAAGGATGAACTCAAGACTGTAAAGCTCAACAGTAATCCTCAATACACCCACAATTATGACTCAAATGGAAACCATCTTCGATTTGAGACTTTGCATAATAAAGGGCTTTCTGCGGACAACATGAGCGTCGATCCTGATTTTGACCAAATCACTGAAAAACGGCATGGAGATGGCAAAAAAATTCAGATGACCTATGACGCAGAAGGAAACATGGCCACACGCAAAGCAATTTACGCAGACGGCACTTATGCTGAGGATTGGACTCTGAACTTCAACTATCAAGGCCAGTTACAGGAAATAAAGGACTCAGGCCTGACCGAAGGAATTTACGGCTATGACCACAAACGTCAACGGGTTTACAGCTATATGCCGGATGCCAAGTACCCCACTAAGTTCTACTACTACGATCAAGCTGGCCGAGTGATTGCAGAAGGTGTGCCTGGTGAAAGTGATTTTGTGGTGCGGTATATCTACTCTGGGAATGAAAAAGTAGCAATGGAAAGGCGGGACATGAATACTGGGGTGTACAGTTTCTATTACTTTATCAATAACGCCCAAGGTACCCCGGTTCTCATTGTTGATGAAAGCAACACCGCCGTTTCTAAAGTTAACCTAGATGAATGGGGAAATTTTGGAATGGTCATTGGCCCAATCGAAGAAATCAACTACACGGGCAAGAAGCGGGATGTTACCGGCCTCTACTATTTCGGACAAAGATACTACGATCCCGAACTTGGTCGGTTTATATCCGAAGATCCGGCGGCTCAGCTTTTAAACCCCTATGTGTATGCGGGAAACAACCCGTTGATGTATGCCGACCCGGATGGTGAGTGGTTTTTCAGTGCGCTACTTTCCGTGTTCGGGCCATTGGGAACGATGATCGGAGGAGCATTGGATGCTGCAGCGTGGGCCGGGACAACAAGTGCTGCTATCAATGCCGGATCACAATATGTCATGACTGGCAGTGTGAATATGGGGAGTGTTTGGAATTCTTTTGGGTCAGGTGCGTTGAGTGGAGCACTGAGCTTTGGTATCGGGGAAATGATGGGTCATGCAACAGAGGGGTTAGGCAAAACACTGGCTCACGGTGTTTCCGGCGGACTTCAATCAATGGCCAATGGTGGCAACTTTGGTAGTGGTTTCATTGGGGGTGCGATTGGCAACATGGCAGGAGAAGCCAGCAAAGGAATGGGTATGTGGGAGCAAGCGGGTATTGCGGGATTGGCTGCAGGAACAACCAGTTGGGCCTCAGGTGGAGATTTTGCGACTGGATTTCAAAGTGGCGCGTACAATGTGTTATGGAATCAAAACGGGAAGGGAATGCTAGCTGGAATTCAAGGCTGGTTTGAATCTTTGGTTCCTAGGTATGGTAACTGGGGCGGGCCAGGATGGTCTGGAGGAAATGTAAAGCCTCTAAAAAATCCTGTCGATTCCATGGATGAGTTGTTCAAAATTCATGATACAGCTTATTTAAATAAGCAGAATGCTGTGGGGGATATTCAGCTTTTAAGGGGTTTGGAATCATTAAGCCCAAATTCTCTGATTTGGCGTCAACCTGCTTCAAACCCAGCTAAAGCCAACAACTATCGCTCATTGGCAACTGATTACTTTCGTCTAAAGCTATTACTTCAAACTGGGCAGGTATACTAATGAAAATTACTCTTAAAATTATTGGTATATTGCTTTTAATCTATTTAGGTTTACAAATTTTGAATTTATTCCAAAAAAATAGAACTTTATTGAATTCCGATTTCCAATTTTCTCCCCAAGGAAATAGCTTACTCGTCTCATTAAACTATCCACGAAAGCATCAGGGGCAGCTGTATCTTATTGATTTGGAAGGAAACGTACTTAAGCGGGTAACCAAGAATAATAAAGACAATCTCTCTCCTTCATTTTCAAATGACGGAAAAAAGATTGTATACGTAGAGAGGCAACCCAAGAAAGAGGATTCTAGCACTAGGGTTTGGATCCACGATTTACAAAGCCGCAAAAATATCTTGGCTTTAGATTCAAAATTTGCGGATTATTCACCTAGTTTTTCCAAAGATGGAAATAAATTGGTTTTTTCCAGATCAACTAGGCTTGACCAAGAACATATGGGGTTTGGCAAAGTATGGAGAGGTTGGAATTTATTTCTTTTGGATTTGAAAACAACTGGACTTACACAGTTGACTTCCAAAGAGTATTACCAAGCCTTTCTTCCTAAATTTATTAATAACGATAGCGATATTATTTTTTATGTAGAAGAGGGGCTTTTATCTGAAATAAAACCAAAATTTCCATTAAATAAACTGAACCTACAGACCCGAGCTGTTGAAGAATTCTTTGAAAAAAAAGCTAACTATTTCAAGGTTTTGGAAGATGAGAATAAATTATTTTACTCTACTGGGCCTTTAACTCGTTTTGAGGGGGGCGGGTATCGGTTAATATTGGCTGATTTAAAAACAGGGAAAGAAACAACCTTATTTTCTTGTACAACAGAAAAACAGCTAGGCTCTTTTGATATTTCAAAAGATGGCTCTAAAGTAGCGTTTATGACCTACAGCGGTGACGATAGAACAAATTATCACACTCAACTTTTTCTTTTAGATGTTAAAACACGAGAAGTAAAAGAGGTCATAATCAAGGTAAGGAACCCGTGGGTACAAGTGATCAATGATTCTTTGGGATTAGGTTTTGCTTACTCAAAATAGTTTTTTTTGATAGAGTCCAATTTGGACGTAGTCACGGGTACCAACCGTGGGGTTAAAAATTGTTGCCGTGATCAAATTGATGAAATGCATATTTCAGTTTTTTTCTACAAAATTTAGGGAAGAAGGAGAAATAAATATGTTCAAAATATTTGATTATTTGGGGTCAGTTCCTACGTCCACACCAAAACACCCCTAACGATTTTGGACAATAGATATGCCTACTTCCCCAAAAAATGCCACAGAAGTCCGGCAATAGCCGCACACGCCCCCGGCAACCATAAAAAGACAGTCCACAGCAGCGCAATCTTTCGGTTCATCTCATCTTTATCCGCTTTTTTAGCAAGTTCAGTCAGTAGGTTTTCTAAAACCCCTTTGTCCGCCTTCGAATTGAGCGTATCTCGGGTTAGCCTGAGTTGATCTTCCTGAACTTGAATACTCTTTTTGATGAGTGCAATTTCCCCAGATACCTGAGCTTGGGTCAGCATAATAGACTGGGTATTTTTCAAAATCTCTTTTTGACACTCCCACATCTCTTCAACGGCTTTTTCGGTTAAGCGCAGTCGGCCTTCCAGTTTCGGAAGGCCTTCGATAGTTTTGTGGATTTCAGCAACCTGATTTTCAAGAACGGCGATTTGAGAGTCGTGATCCATTTAAATTCCTCCGCCGTTTTGGTTTGCAGGCGTGGCTACGTTTGTTCCTTTGCCAGGAGAGCCGTGCAGAATATCGCCAAACAAGCCAATCGCCCCGGATAAGATGTCTTTAGCCAGGCTTGGAATAGAAGTGTTTAAAACGGGGATTTTGGTGTTTACAAGTGGTATTTGATCAACGGCATCTAAGATGGGGCCAATGGGCCCAAGCACTTTTTGAACCATCGCGTCCTTGGCATTTTCTTTTGCGGTGATGCCTTTGGCTTTTTCTTGCTCAACAACGAATTGTTGCTTGGTGATTCGACCACTCAAATACAAGACAAGCGAAATGACCCCCACAATAGCCTTAAAGGTTTCGGGTTCCTGAACTTTTTGAAGAATTTCTGAAAGCATGATGAGTCCTCCTGAAAATGATGGGTCTCAGAACGTCTCTAAAAATCTCAGAAAGTCTCGAAGTCATCTCAAAAATCTACCCCATTCTCCACACCATGCAACGGAGATTTCCGGCTGGCATCCCGCTAACCGTTATATTGCCGCCGGAGTAGCTGAAGGTTGCAGTCATGCCATTATAGGAGGATATGGTAGTCACAGTTGTAATTGCATCTCCTTCCGAGTCCATTTGGATCAAATAAACGCCATTTCTCACTGCGTTATTTACATCGTAATTGTTTGAAATGACGACCAGCGCGGACATGTATTGGGCAGTCCCCCAAATGACAGTATCCCCATTGGAGATATAGAAACCGCCACGATGAGTTTTGAAATTACCGTCATTGGCGATGACGTTGCCGGAGGTATCGATACGCATTCTTTCGGTGGTCACACCGGATTGCACAGATCCAAAGATTAATGCGGAGCCTGCATTTGCAATCCGCCAATCGTAAGATCCTACGGCGGCACCCAGTAAGAACCCACCGGAATTGTAGGCTGTTGATACTGCATAAATGTCTCCGTTCACAGTGAGTTTGTTGTAGGGGGTGGTTGTTCCAATCCCAAGATTTCCATTCACATCCAGCCTCATTTTTTCTGCTGCTGTAGCCGTACCGGTATGAAAAAGAAGATTGCCGCCGGAGCCACCGCCAAGGAAGCTACTCAGCATGAGATTGGAATTTGTGGCAGACAACTCGGTTGCCCAGGTGGAGGTGTAGTGTGTAACGATTGAAAACTGTTGGGTAGACCCATCAATTCGAGTCACCGAAAACGCTTTTGTGTTATCGGCCATCGAAGGTGTACGCACAAAAGTCAGACCTGAAATATCCAGTTTGGCGTTTGGCGATGCAACGCCAATTCCTATGTTTCCGTTTGCGGCCAGTGTCATGGCCAACGTGTCCGGCACACCGCTGTTATCGGTGTTATTCTTCGTCAAGAAAACCATCCCACCCCGCCAGTTTCCAGAACCAAACCCGTAAATCCCTGAAACATCGGTGTAAGTACTCCCGACCCAAAGTCGTCTGAACGCAAGTCCAAACGAAGGTTTTGTGATGTCGTAGCCGAAAGTTCCCAAATTTGATTCCGTAGAGTTACTCGCCGTAATAGCCTGAAGGACTTTGTAGGGAGTGTTATCTTGAGTTAAGTCGGCGATGTGAAAACGATATGAAGGCGATGAGATTCCAGCCCCAACATTGCCTGATGAAGTAATTGAAAATCGCTCGGTATCGTTTGTGATGAGGGAAATCGGTGCTGCCATAGTGGTACCGAATACTGCCTTATTTGCAAAAGCACCATTTGTTGCCGAAGTCCCGCCTGTTCCAATTACCACATTGCTTGCGGTGGAATCTGAGTTTTGAATCTGAATAAGGCTGTACTCAGAGGGGCCGTTATGGGTAAACCGAGCGATTGGGTACCCTGAACTGGCTTGAACCACATGGAGCGGTGCTCCCGGATTCGTTGTTCCAATTCCAATACTTCCTGCGTCTGAGATATACAGCCTGGAAGACGGAGCCGCGTTATATGCACTGGTCTGAAAATCAAAGAAAGACCCTCCTGATCCTTGGCGACCGGCTTTCAAATAACCCGTGACGTAAGTGCCATCTCCGAATTGAATCCTGGAAAACGAGTCTCCGTATCCCGTGTCCCAAAGCAAAGTCATGGATGGGCCCAACGTGCTGGTGAATCCGGGCTTATAAATCGTAAATAAATCTGTGGGATTGGCGGTACTTATTCCGATTTTTCCGTTGCTGATACAGAACTCCGGGGCGGTGATATTCATGTCAGCTACCGTGCTGATTCCAAACCTGTAAGTTGGACTTCCAGCAAAGCGTAAAACCCCCACATGCCAGGTATCAGCCAAAATGAGGGAGGTGGCCCGGGCCGGATTTTGGCGGTCGATTTTTAAGACTGTTCCACCGGAGGTGTGGATATTCGAAAGCCGACACGTGACCACATCTCCGATTCCCAAGTCACGGGAGACATCCAAGGTGTATGCAGGGGTTGAAGTCCCAATTCCAACGTTCCCACCCGACGGTTGAAGGGCAAGCGCAATCCAGCCTTGAGAGATTTGCTGAGACTGTAAAAAAGGAATGTTACTAGCAAATCCCAAAGTGAGGACGTATTCCCCCGATGTGCCTACGGGTAAATTTCCAAATTGCACCTTGTTGCCTGTGGCTGTTACAACATCAAATTTTGTACCTGGCGAAGCAATCCCAATCCCCACATTTCCGTTGGCTAGGATTTTGAATAACGCATTAAATGTGGTGGCACCGCCACCCTTCCTAAAAATCCCAAATTGATCAGGCCCATAGGTAAACGAATCCAATCCCCCAATATCTATTGCCCAAGATGACAAAGTCGTATCCCCTTGAGTCCCATCTTTTTTGGTATTTGAAGCGATAAAAATGCCGTTGTAATTGATGCTTCCTCCGCTGTTGCAGCTCACAACGCCCCACTTGGTAGAAGATCCGCTTGGATTAAAGACAAGGGCACTTTCAGATTTAATGGCGATACTGCCACTGACATCCAATGCTTCCGAAGGAATTATGGTTCCAATTCCCACTTTGCCTGAAACAATGGAAAGCACCGCGTTTGTCCCCCCGACATTCGCCATTGTTCCACCTAAAAATACGTTGCCAGAGGTCGTAAAAATGCCTCGGCGAATGTTGTTGGTTCGATCAATAATCTGCAATGCCGGGCTCTCACTGGCTTCGATTCCCCAGTGGGTGAATCCTTCAATACGGATGTCGCCTGCAACGGTCAATTTGGAAGCCGGTGTAATGGTGCCAATCCCAATATTTCCACTCGAATCAATAATCGCTCTCAAGTTTCCGTTGGTGGCAAAATAAATCGATTTGGCGGTGGAAACATCCACCATCAACCCGTTATCCGAACTCCCGGAAGTTTGAAGGAGGCTTAGCCCGGCAAGGTTAACTCCCAGCCGGTTTCCGCTTCGGCCACTGCCACTCAAAATGGCCTGAAAGCTATTGGCGACACCGCCGCTGTTATTTAACGAAATCCGGGAAAAATCAGACGAGCCAGTACAAGTCACAAATACCGCTGCATCACTACCCCGATTAATGGCCAAGCTGTCCGCCGATAATGAGCTGGTAAAAAGCCCGGCTCCAATGACGTGCAACGGTGCCGTTGGCGAAGCCGTTCCGATTCCCACATTGGCGTTTAAAAAGCTAACAATTGAGGTTGCAACGTTACTCGTAATCCTAAATCGTTCAGTAGCAGTTGCACCGGCATTTTTGGTGTAAAGGACAAAATCTCCGGCACTCCAATCCAGGTAATTGAAGGTGGGATTCACACTGCTTCGAAGTTGGGAAATGGTGGTGGGCCCTGAAACGGTTAAAGAGAACAGCGTACCCAGGCTCGTGACATTCGGCTGGGCAGCTGTGGCCAAAGTTCCCGTCAAAGTTGTGGCAGTAATTGAAGTAGCCGAAATAGTAGTGGCGTACAGGTTTGTGATGGGTTGAGTAGGCGTTCCAATTTGACCCACCACAAAAGGATCCAGTTTCAAATTTAAGAACGACCGACGGTCGGTAACGGATGTAATGGTTAAGCCGGTTACGACTTCTGAAATTGGGAAACAACTGTCTGTGAATCCGGTCGTATTGAAACTTAAAGCCCCGCTTGAGTTTATAAAAATATAGGAGTGCGAGTTAGTTGGCAGCGTGAGCAGAGTTTGGGTGTGATTATAAAACGTACTGCCCTTTAGAATTCGGCCACCGTTTACCGTTAAAAGAAGCCCGGCGGCCCCTTGCACAAAAGACCGATAATCTTGAGACGTTGTGAATCCGGCAGGTGAAAAAGAATCTCGTTCGTGGCTGATTTGAATTTCGTGTTCATAGACAAAAAAGTTGGCTTTGGTTGTTGAAGACGAGCCGCTGGTGATGAAAGTTGTGCCTTCACCTTGGGGGATCCCAGCATTTTTGAGTGTGACATACACATAGCCATTAAAGAAACACCAAACCCAAGCCTCGTTCAATATTTGAAACGAACTCAAAGACAGTAGATTTACAACTGAGCTGAGCGGCTGAATGAAATAGGCTTTAGGTGGAATCACCGGCGTTACACTTGAGTTTATTCTGACCCAGTATTTGGTAGTTCCGTTAACCGCATTGGTTGCAAAGTCACCCGGCAGTGCGAACTTAATTTTCCCGGAACGGGTCAAATTACCTGTATTGTCTTCCAACTCGGAAACCGTGCCCCAAACACCGGAGCCTTTGGAATATTCGATGGTCAGAGACAACCCTAAGCCGAGCGTTTCCAGTTCAATATCAAAACCTGAAAACGGCTGATTATGGCCGATATAAAAGACTCCGTCGGAGGTTTGCAATAGACTGAAGGGTGTTCCAAACTCTGATCCGGCCTCGCTGGTTTGGTCTGTGTAAGACACGCCATCAAATACCAAAACCGAGTCAAAAGCTGTACCCAATTCCGCCAAAGCAACCCCTTGGTAGGTTAATCGCTTGTCATCGAAATACAGGCTGTTTTCAGGATTGTCTTTGAAATCGACTACAGGGAACTTCCAAATCGAATACCCGCTTTCAGCTTTGATGTGTGTCCAATTCGACACACTGCTCACATCGTTTCCGAGGCTTAAATTTCGTACCCACTGTTTAGGCACCCCCAAATCCGAAAAGAGCTGATCGAGTTCGTTTTGCACAAACAGTGCTTTGTGGCCCTTTCCTTCCAGCTTCTTATCATTGTCGTTGAGGAATTTAAGGGCCTGCTCTTGCGGGATTTTAGGATTGATTTGGGTAATATCCGAGCTCATAAAGTCAGTCTACTCCGGTGAGTTCAAAAAAACAGTTTCAAATAAACGCATATTTTTTGAGGTTTTCTAAAGTGAAGGGGTAATACACTTGAACCGTTTTTCCGCCTTGAAGTTCTTCGATTCCGATCCAGCGGTTCGACAAATATTGCAAAGTTCCATCCGCCTCTTTTTGGAGGGGTCGAACATCCAAATGTAAACCTCCCAGTTTGTGGCCTTTCCATAACCAGTCCCGATAAATCCCGATCCCGGTAAAATTGAACCGTTCCGCCATTAAAAAAGCGTCGAAAAGTGACCCACGCATTGTTGGGAGCATGACATCGACGGCATTGCCATCGTAGTGCTGGCTGTTGGTTTCATGAACTCCGCCGGTGCCGGAAGTGACGACCACCGGAATCCCCATTGCGGCTCTAAAATCATCCAGCTTTAGCAGTAGCTCCGGGTTCATTTTGCTGGGATCTCCCCAGTTATCGACTTTCGAGTTGTATTGGAAAAATCTGAGCTTAGACCAGACTGGATTAACGTTGCTCATAAAAGAAAACCTCCTAATTATCGTTTAAGCTATTGGCACCTGAACTGAGCGTGCCTAAAGAATCGGATCCTTGGTACGAATTGCCGATGGTTACGCCATCGGATACAGACACATAGAAAGCTCTTCCGTCTCCTGTACCGGCGTTAGTCACGACCACCCGGTTTCCAATCACAACCAATCCATTTCCCATCCCAAAACTGTTCAATATTCCAACGATATTCACTGTGTTGTTCTCGGTCATACTCACAAAGTTTCCTGAAATCACATTGCTGCCAAAGTTCATAATCCCGGCCTGAGTTGAGGCAAAATTGAGGGTTGAGCCTTGAATATTAGTGACAACGTTATTGGCAACCGTTGCCCCGTTCCCGTTCATTGAAATGCCAATGCAATTTAAAACGGAAGTCCCTGTCGTCTTGAGGATGTTGATGATGTTGCCGGTAATCGAAACTTGGTCATCCCGGCTATCGATTCCGGTAATGGAGCCGGTGCTAGAACTGTTTTGCAAAATATTATTTGAAATTACAACAGCGTTTTGGGTAGTCGGAGATCCGATCAAATTGCAGTAAATACCGGTCGAAAACGTGTTGTCATAGATGTTGTTTTTGGAAATGATCAATGTGCCGGTTGAGTACTCCGTACTAAAACCTTCGATTCGAATGGCTGTAGACAATGTCGAGTTATACACCTGGTTTTCGGAAATCGAGCCCCCTAAAGGCGTGTCTACAAAAATTCCAATTCCTGTTGCGTTATAGATCAGATTGCCGGTAACGGTGAAATTCACATGGCGACTTGAGAGGTAAATGCTACCAGTATTGCAACTTGAGAATCGGTTATTCACGACCTTGGTAAATTCACTGTAGGTGTTGCAAAAGACACCGTAGTTGCAGTTATCGAACAAATTGTCATTGATCGACGGCCCTAAAATGGCTCCGATATTGAGGTCGTAAAACCTATTCCCAATCACCGTGTTTCCAAACGAAATCCCGGTGCCGCTGCCGACGGTATTGGCACGAAACTCACAGTTTTGAATGAATCCACCTGAAAAAATACCACTCTTGCCGGAAGCAATGTAAAACACACAGCCTTCGATGGTAGTTCGGTTCCCATAAGACAAATCGACATTGGTATTGGTGGCGTTTCGGAAATTGCAGTTATTCAACCTCAGATTTTCAATATTTCCCCCAGTGATTCGAAAACAATATTGGGCACTGAACGAGCTATTTACCGCATTGAGTTCCAAGTCAGACATCTCAAAATTGTCTACGGCATAACTGACCGACATGAGTTGTGTGAGATTCACCGACGGCACCAAAAATGTTTTTCGAGGCCCGGCACCCTTAATGCAAATGTTATCTTTGCTGATGATAATCCCGGTATCCACCAAAAAGGTTCCGGCAGGGACATAGATAATGCCGCCGTCATCGCCCAAATAAGTGATAGCGGCATTGATGGCACTTCCGGCAGTAGAAGTAGATGTGATTTTGATTGTTTTTCGGCCAATATCCGCTTCATTGGCAAAGAGTCTTCCGTCGGTTGCAGTGAGGCTAAATTTCAATTGACCACCGCCGTAGCCTTTTAACCCTGAATCATCCAATATCACCCCACTGGAAGTGGCTGTGGCTGAGCTTTGGATTTTAGCCCCGGTTGCGGCAGTAAGTGCCGTTGCACTGATCGCCCAACCAGCAATAGAACCCGAAGTGTTGGCAGTAAGCGTGTTACACACCACCGTTCCGGTAATTGATGCATTGGTTGCAACCAAACTACCATCGAGTCCCACCCGAAACGGTGCGGATCCCGGTGTTGTATTTCCCGCATAAAAGGCATACGTGCTAGTGCTTAACCCAATGGCTGAACTGCCGCTGCCAGCCGTGAGAGAAGTAACGTTCACCGTAAACCCACCCAAAGTTAAAGCCCCGGCTGTTGTCCAAGAGAAAGTGGACGTGCTACCCAAAAACCCGGAACCATCCGTGCTAAGCCGAAACCGTTCATTGGTGCCGTCATAACCACGCAAAGACCCGGTGTCTAATTTGATTCCGGTGGCGGCCCCGCCGCTGGTTTGAATTACCCCAGTACCGATTAACGTGAGCGCATTTGATGAAATGCTCCATCCGTTGGTGGCACTACCGATATACCCGGCAGTCGCTTTGAGTGTGCCATCAATGTCCGCACCCGTTGCACTCAATTTCCCAGCCTTATCCACCCGAAAGGGGGCTGAGCCCCCGACACTATTACCGACCCACAACCTATACAGCGAATCTACCGAGCTGATCGTCACCGTTTCGTTGGCGATTCCAGCTTTAATAATCCCGGATGAATCCAGCGTGACATTGTTCTTAAACAACACCTGTGATGAAATCACCCAGCCGCCAACTTCGCCGTTTTTGGCAAAGATTTTTCCGGTTGCACCATCCAGGTACACATCGTTGATCGTGCCGACGATAATCTGGCCTCCGGCATTACCGTTTAAGGAAATGAAAGAACCGACCGTAATTTGGTTGTTTTCGCCGTCAATTGTGATCGTGTTGGCCGTGATTTTTTTAAGGGCACTGTCCAAGATGATTTTATTGTTGGCCGACTTCAATTGAGAACCTGAAATCGTCCACCCGGCAATGGCCCCGGCGTTGGCTGTGATAGACCCGGTCAAAAACACGTTCTCTGACCAAAGCCCGAAGCCGGTACAGCCTGAAATGCCGTTGATGTTTCCCAGCCTTGCGCGGGAGATTTCGGTACTATCGGAAGTCCGTTCGATGATGTCGATGTAGGGAAGGTTTGTATACCCCGAAGCGACCAACGCTACCCGAGATTCGACCGACACAATGGCTACACCATCTTCCCAAGCATAGACTCCCTGAGCATCAAGGTTTCGGGTAACGGTGACATAAGGGCCGCCGGAATCAGAGCCAGCCGACAGAACCTTCATCATTTCTCTTTGGGAGTCAGTTTTCATCAATAACCGGGTACCCGCCAAAAATACACCTTGTTTAAGGTAAATCTTGGTGTCGGCTGTCGTGATGGCTGAAGCCAAAACTGTTGCATCTGTGACTAACAACTGACCGTTGGTGGCGTGGACTTCATCTTTCACAAAAACCGAGGTGCGAATCAGCCCTCTAACCACGCAGTTTTGAAATTCGGCATTGCCCAGTCCATCGATACGCCAGCCGTTCACACCGCTTTGATAATTGGTGCTTTCGATTCGTTGGTTAAGCCCATCAATTCGGATGGTGCCGCCGACATCGATTCGTTTGTTACTGGCATCCAATACCAAAGCATTACTTGGCGAGGCCAACGTGGAAGCTGAAATTGTCCACCCGGCAATGAGGCCGGAAGAAGACACCAAGTCACCTTGCATGGAGACCCGAAACGGTGCGGAGGTTTTGAGTGCGTGACCCAAATATAGGCCGTCGGAATTGTTGATTTTGATAACCGTGTTTCCCGTGCCAATAGAAATAGACGAATAAGTTCCGTTGATTGTCAGGCCGGAGCTATTGAGGGTTGTGTCTCCGGCTACAAATGAACCGGAATTGGAAACGGTAATGCGCTGCGTAGCCCCATCCACAACAATGCCGCTTCCCACTTGAATTTGACCGGAACCGGCACCATTTAACTGAATGCTTGTTCCTAATTTTATAATCCCTTCGGAACGGAGTTCGACACCCCCGCCAGTTAACACCTGGGATGAAATCCCCCAGGAGGCGATGCTGCCGGATGACGCTTTCATGGCTCCATTCTTGTCTACAAAAAAGGGGGCTAGATTTGGAACTGTGTTCCCCACCCAAAACCGATATTGGGAATCCACAGAGCTGAGAATCGCAACCTCGTTACCACTCCCAACTTTGATAACTCCCGACGAATCCAAAGTCACATTCCCGCCTGTTAATTGAGTAGCTCCAATCGCCCAATTCCCAACGACTCCTTGAGTCGCAAAAATGGTTCCCCGGACAGTCACATTGTTAAATTCTGCGTTTCCATCCGAGCCAATCCGAAAACCATTAAGACCGGCACCAAAATTCACAGATTCGAGGCTGTTGGGCGTAATCCGAATATTCCCAACCCGCGCCGTAGCCCTCCCAAAATGGGAGATTTCATCTCCGACTGAATTGTAAAAGAAAACCCCGTTGGCGTTCATTTTTAAAAGCGGGTTCTGTTGAGGGTCTTGGATTCGAAGTTGAGTGGCATCCAAAATGAGGCTGCCTTGCGTATTTTGGATCGTGAGATTTTCAGAGAGTTTTAAAGTACCAAAAAGATTCTCGGCAAATAGGGTTTGCAACGTGTTTCGAATTGCAACCAAGCTATCGTCATCAAACCGGTAATTGTTATCAAACAACAGGTCTTTGGCCGAGACGATGTAGGCATCGATGTCGTTGCCACCCGAAAGTGTCCCGGCGTTTTGGATTTTGGATGAAAGCGAACTTTGCCTCACTATTTTGCCCAAAATAAGGGCGAGTTCCGGAACAGCAATATCGGCAGCCACAGCCCCGGCTTGGTTAATGAACACGTACACCGAATCGGATTGGGTCAAATCCACGTTCAGTAAGATGTTCGATAGGAGCTCTATTTTTTGGCCGTCGATGTACCCAAAGCCAGACGTGATCCGTACTTCGGTTGTGGGTGGACTGGTTGCAATGACATCCAAGCCTTTTACGATTTTCGGGCCGATCCCGTTTCGAATGAAATCCTGAAATCGAAACAAGTAGCTTGAGATTTCGTTGATTTGATTGACGGTGTACGGGTCTGAGGTAGAAACAATCCCCGCCTGATTGACCCGATTAGCAGAAGCCGAATCCAAGAGCCGTTCAATCGACGGCGTACTGTCTTGGCCGGAGACAACGCCTTTTACTAACTCTTTGAGTACCCCAGTTAATGGTTTTGTTGTAATCGTTTTTGGCACAAATTCTCCTTGAGGGATTTGGGGGTTCTCAAGAAGTCTCAATAAAATTATCTGTCTAAAAATATAAAGCTGTCTAATTCCATTTTTTGAAATAATTGAGCTCAAATGATAAGCTGATGAACCTAAAAATTATGAAAACAAGTAGAAATCCTTTTTATTTAGCCTTAATTGATGACGACAAAAGCGAGTTCAGTGTTGTAGGCCCGACCAATGACGATTCGGTTTGGACAAAGCGAACAAGTGACCTTCAAAACAAGGGCCGAAAAGTCCGGACGTTTTCGTTTACCGCTAGGGATTCTGACGAACTTCAAAATCTGATCCCACTTTATGCCAAACAGCTACAAATGCCCTTTGTTAAAGAGCCTATTTTTTAGGGATAGTAGGCCAGTTCCAAGGAATAGTTTCCATTGTTACTGGTAATACTTTCAACAAAGTAGTTGCGGTCAATTTCAAAAGTCCCATAGCTATCCTGGATTCGAACCGTTTGACCCACTTGGACATAGGGTGCAAACACATTTTCGACACGAACTTTGGTGTGATTTTTGTAAAATTCAGCCAATAAATCTTTGGCCCGTTTGTTGAGTTTTTCTTGGGTGGTGACTTTCCTGTCGGTGTCGGTTTCTTTGAAGACTTTGTCACCCATTTCTTTTAAAAGATTCCTTGGATCCCGTACAAAGGTGCTGATGTCATCCCAAACATTCTGTTGGGTGATATAGGCCCCTACAAAATGGCCTTGAGTAAGGCCGGTCACACCCGTAAAAGTTGTGCTGGTTTTGCCGGTATATAAAAACCGTTGAGTGCCCAAATAGGCGGTTCCGGAGGTTGGAAACAAACTCGTGTCCGCCACATGGAGCACATTGGGCGGAGTGGAAAATCCAACCGTTAAAGAGGTCGTGGGAGTCAGCTTGGCATTGGATTCAAATTCGATGTCTTCGTACACATTAAAACTGGCTAGTGCTACCGGATACGCAAATACACGCCTGGCATATTCCACCGGGTCTACATGATCCACTACGACCCTGATCATCCGACATTCCAGGGTTTCCCCAAGCTGCTGTTTATCCAGTGTCACCGTGTCCCCGCTCTTTAAAGAAATACCGCTGGCTTCTTGAGAAATGTTGGCGAATCGCTCAGATAAGATCAGCTCGCAACGCATCTCATAATGCGTAGCTCCGGTTGCCGGATCCTGGACATAGATTCCTGCCACTTGGTGTTGTTCCGTGAGTCCCGATAGTCCAAAAAAGGTGTAGTCGTTTTTGCTGGTGTAAGTAAAACTGTCATCGCCAATAAAGGCGGTGCCCGAATTGGGGAACCCGGCAGTAGATCGTACTCGCATAAAGGTCGACGTGGGGCCAACACTGTCTACCAATACCGCTGTTGAAACCGAATTCGAAGATTGAAGCGTGAGGGCAAAATTACAATCCAACGCAAACCCTTTATCGAATCTTTTGTAGGGATAAAACTTTCCCGCAATCAGATCCATAGCCTGAACTTTCACTTTACGCCCAAAATCCACAATAAAAGCACTTTGACCTGAGATTGCCGTTTGATTAAAAAACGCCAATTGCGCTTGGGTGTTCACATCCCCATCTTTTAGGCTATTGGGCTCATCGAACTTGGCCAAAATCGACCGGTACCGGAAGCTCGATGTGACTTGGCTGTACATCGCAATGAACGTCCCACTGCCATCCGAAGAATAGCCCGCTTTGATGTAATCGACCCCATCGGGAATCTCGGCCATATTTCCAAAGACTTGGTAAGCCAATAAGTCCCGATGAATCCAAAAGTGTCCCCCTGACAAATACCAAGACGGTTTGCCGTTAATACTTTCGGGCAACATCACCGAATACGAAATGAACCCAAACGTACTCAGAAAACTTTGAGAAAACGGCATATCGGAGATATAGCTGTCGTCCTCACCTTGGTAGAGTCGTCCGATTTTGCGACCGTTCGGGGAAAAGGCGTTTATTTGCAGCAAATCAAAACTGTGAACATCCATGTTGGTGGTGTCGGACTTCATAATCACCAAAGGACTATTCAAAAACTCCACCACACGCCCGTCCCGGTCGTAAAAGACGATGCTGGTGTCTACATCCACTGGTGGCAGAATCGCCCGATGCGGGATCCGCAACGTAAATCCGGCACTTGTTTGATGAGTACCAAAAAAATCTATTTCACCAAACAAAACCCCAATTTTATTTTTCTCTTGTCTTGTTTCTTCACGCATCACAAGTGGGATTCGGGACTTTCGGATTTTTTCGTGGCCGATAGGCACTCCATCAATCTTAATAGAGGGTGTTTTCAATACCCCATTTTCTAGCCAGTTGGGATAGATCATCATTTGGTCTGTGACCCAGGAATAACGTTGGTCTTTCATCAGATAGATGGAAAACGGATAGTACGACCTGGAATATTCACCTTCCTCAGGGACTCGGAGTGGCTGATCCGTGGCAAATGCGTTAAAGCTCAAATCATACTCGTTGATCCCCAAGAACCGGGTCGAGTCGTCCAACATCACGTTGTGTGGGTTATCGTTTTGGCCTTTTAAGTACACCCGAGTAAACACGTCTTGGTCTGCGATATATTGCAGTTGTTTGTTCAATTTTAACTGAAAGTCTTCAGCTGATTTTTGGTACAAAAACGAGCCCCAGACGCGAGAGGTGCCTTTGGTAAAAATGCAGTAGTTGGGGGGCAATAACGGCAAAATTTCTCGTTTAATGGCTTCCAGCCGATTCGGATGTTCGGCCCGGGACAATCTTAAATATGGGATCTCAATGCCAGTGGCCTGCAAAGTCGAAAACGTATAGTTTTTGTTCAACACAATCGCCGTGCTCGGCAACACCGGCGTATTCAAAATGAGAGTTCCACTCCTCGCATCAAAGGTGGCGGCGGTAGGACCGCCCCCCATATTAAAATCTGAGAGTGAAATGGTGCTTGAAATATTGTTGAACGACGTTCTCCAAATTCTTGTTTTTTGATCTTCAATCGGATCGTAAAACACCGAAATGGTTTGGCCTCGGATAAGAGTGTCGGTGTGGATTCCGGTGACATTGAGTAGCTTGGTTAACTGAACGCCACTCACCACCACGTCTTGTTTACCGTTCCAACTCAGTTCCACTTCTCCGATTTTGAGCGTATGGCTCGTAATGAATTTCCAGCTATCGTATCTCGGAACATACAGCACTAAGTCCGTCGGACTTTTTTTGACGGATAAAAAGGAGGTGAAATTGACCGGCGTAACCACCGGCGACAGTGGGTCTGTCGATGCTCCCGTTTCTTCTAAAAGTGTGGACTGCACATCGCTACTGGTAAACAACACCCCTCCGAAGGAGTCCGGTTCCAATAGGATAGACTTGATAATGTCCTCGGCTTGGAGGCCGCGTTGATAGTGGTAGTACGTGGCTTTCACATCAAAATCATCGATGTTCAAAACTTGGTTCAAAATGACCTGGCCGGATTTGTAGTTGATCTCAAACCCATCGGTACGGGCCTGGGCTACTTCCGAGGATCCTTTGACGGTTATGGAAATCGTGGGCGGTGGTAAGGTCGCCCAAGCAGCATAATCCCCATCAAATACCTGGGAAAAACGCTCTCTTGGTTCTGGTAATGGGTTTTCACTCAAGACATCGTTTTCAATGAATTCCTTATCAGCACTTTCAAACACCTTTTCGATGTCGGTTTCTTGGAGCCGTAACAACGGGTCATAACACGTCACTTCAATCGTATTTCCCTGTGAGTTCTTGGTCGGATTGAGCTGGGTGATGGTTCCATAAAACCTATTAAAGGGGGTTGCACCCCCCACCTGATTGGAAAAGAATTCTTGGATTTTCACAACATATCCCCTCTTGATGGGGGAGGCACTGTTATCAGGTGAAAATAGCCCGTTTTCATTTAAAAAAGTCAGGGTCGCGGTTGAAGCTGTGAACTTTTGACTAAGCTGGAAGCTGTAACTGATGAGTTTATCCGAAAAAAGGCTGGAATTAACCAAAACGCCATTCCAATCCCAAATGGTGACAGTCACGCCTTTGGCGATGTTTTTTTGAGTGATAAGGTCGGTAATGGAAGAATCTAGTGCCATTTAATCCACCTCAAAAGGCTGAAAAGTAGCGGTGATGTCATAAAATTGTGTGAGTCCTTCAATTCCCAAAACCCAATCTGCCGATACCTCCAAAAATTCACCTTCAAGCGAATAGCCATCCGAAAAGAAATTTCCGTCATACAGTTCAGAAGCATTTTTGCACTCAAGTTTTATTTTGACCGCTGCTTTGCAATAGCCTTGTAATTTGGCTTTTTCGGTTTGACTGACCATTCCCCAAAAAAAGGTGATCGATTTCTTATTAAACTTGGTAGTGGGTCGCTCCAAGCAAATGTCGCCATCTGCGAGTTTAGTGACGGTGGCCGTTGATGTCACAGAATCCTGAAAAGCCCGGTTGGGGCTTGGGAGTGTGCCATCCGCAATCCATTGGGAGCCGTTCCATTTATAAACGTTCCAGGTGGTTAAAATCATGCGATACCTCGTACCCGTTCTTCCGAGATTTTTTGTAAAATCGCTTCGCCGACATCTTGGGCGGAGAGCCCTGCAATATCCGCAGCATTGATATGAAAATCGCCCTCAAAAACCACGTTGCCGGGGCCACGTGCTTGGGAAGCTGAAAAATAGAAGGAGTTTTGCAGGGAAAAAGCCGTCGAATCTTCGCGTATAGCTGTTAGGTTTCTGTTGATGTCTTTTAGAATGCTGTTGGACAGTTCCAACCGAAATGCCACTTCTTGAAACGCTGGCTTTTCTTCGTGTTTGTCACCCCCAAATAACGAACCCAAAAACCCACCGACAAGCCCACCGATTCCAGGAACAATCATGTTCCCAATGGCTCCGCCGACACCGGCCATAATTTGGCTTGTTTGATCACGGTTCCTAGCATTTGCAAGTGCAGTGCCGGTCATGGCTCCTGAAAATATATTGCCGGCCGTTGTCATGAAGTCTGCACTTTTGGAAGCCGGGGCACTGCCCGAATTAACAAGGCCATTCCCGCCGGATCCGGTAGCTGATGGTGCCTGAACACTAAATCCTGTTCCTGTCGTACCACCACCTCCGGGTTGAAGGTTCAGAGTTGCGGACTGGGAAAACACAGCTCCCATCCGTGAAAACAGGGGTGGTAGTGCCACCTCCAAGGTTGAAACAAATGAGGTGCCGCCTTGTTTCATTTGAGAATCAATCGTTACTCCTCCAACATTAAAAGCCTCTAAGAGGCTATCCATGAGGTTATCAAACTGTTTTTTGAGTACGATTTTGCCGATGGTGTCCCCAACGTTACTAAGGGCTTCGTCGAGGCCTTTGGCACTGGTGAGAGAATCGTAGAGCGATTCTTTGACTCCATCGTTGACTACTTTGGCTAATGCTCGGGCTTCTTTTTGTTGAGCACGAAGGAGTTCCAGTTGCAGTTGGTCGTAACTGACTCCTTCACTTTTGAGGTTGTTCAACATCAACTTGGCATTGGCATCCGTTTCGCTCAATTTCAGGATTTGTTGAAACAACACAATCTTCTTTTGAGTTTGTTCAACTTCCGTGTCGTTATCATCCAAAACACCCTCTAAAAGATATTTATAGCCCTCGGCTAAGACCTTGCGGCGTTCTTCAATAGCGATAAGCGTGTTTTGAGCTTGCAGTTTTTGGTCGAGTTCATCTTGGCCTTTGTCGATTTGGGTTTGTAGGTCGTCGGTTTTAACACCCTTTGCATCACGCTCGGCTTTCAAGGCTTTTAAAGCCGCAAGTTGCTTTTGGAGTCCGGAGATTTCAGCAGCGGTCATCTCTCGGCTATCGGCCCCTTGGGCTTTTAACAAGGCACTTCGGGCCTCTTGTTCGTTGTGGAGTCGTTCCAATGCCCGGGTATGGGCATATTGGCTTTTTTGTTCGGTTTCTTTTAGACCGGCTAGCGTCTCGTCATTGATTGCTTCAATCATTTTCAAAGCAAGTTCCAACGCTTTTTTATTTTCGCCGCCTAAAAGTAGGATTTCTTTTTGAGTCTTTTTACGAAGTTCCTCCAAGGTCAGGCTCTTTTGTGTGGCTTGGTTAAAATCTTCAAGTGCTTGAGAGGTCTTTTGTCGAGCAACCACAGCGTCTTTGAGATTCCTGGCTTGGGATTCTTCGGTTTGTAATCGGTGTTTGGCTTTTAATAGTCCTTCGGCCTCCATGTCCGTAAGTTCTTTACGGCGTTGGGCGATTTGGCCAAGCGTTTTTGACACTTTTTGCAATACAGCCTGAACTTCTTCTTCACTGGCCACGTGTTTGGAAGCGAACGATACCACCCGAACCAAGGCATCAATTTGGGCTTTGGAAACGTTTAAATTTTCACCCATAACCAGTTTTTGGGCCGCAAACTCACGCTTGGTTTCGGCACTCAGACTTGTGCTTTTTTGGACTCTTTCATTTAAAGCATCGAGTAGCGCGTTGGTTTCATAGACTTCTTTTTTAAGGTCGCCATTTCGAAAATCTAAAGCCAGTTTTCCAGCTTGGATTTCGACATTAAACTGCCGCCCATACTTTTTAACTTCTTCCGGGAGTTTATTGGTATCCACCACGCCTTTGACTCCCATACTGGAAATAGAGGCGGGATCAGCTTGTTCACCTTTCGGGTTCGTTTGCAGAATTTTCAAATAGTTTTTCTGAGCTTCGATTTCATCGGCCAACGCTTTTCGTTTGGCTTCCAGCCCTTTTAAAATCGGGTCTTTGACCCCTGAGCTAAGCGGCTGGGATTTGGTGAATTTCATTCTCTCTTCGACGTTTTTAAGGTTGGATTCCAAAACAGACAGCTTCGCTGTTTCTTTTGTTTGGTCGAAAGCTCCCCACACACTACGAGTGCCTTGGGCCACACCGGATAACACCGAGTTAATCGCCTTGGCCGAAAGTGCGATACCCGCAAAGATGAGTGAGAGAATTCGAGTGACTGGGACAATATCGTTTAGAAGAACTAGGCTCTCGCCTAGCGAGTTCGTCATTTTTTGGAAGTTGCCCGAGAGCGTATCGGATTGAATCCGGGCCAAAAGTTCAGCCATACCTTTGGTGGAATCGGCACTATGGCCCAACGCTTCTTGATAGCGTTTCCAGTCCGCAATAATTTGGGCCACTGCTCGAGCGCCACGGATATTGAAAACGTCCATCAACTGCTTGTATTTTTCAGTTGTGATGCCGCCTTGTGCTTGGATTGTTTTGGATAATTCCAACATCACGTGGTTGAAATCCAAAGGTTGGGTTGGATCAAACGCGATACCGAATGTTGTTTTGAGTTTCCCGGAGTTCTTGGAAATGTCGATTAAGGCATTAAGTAGGGCTGTCCCAGCACGGGAACCTTTCAACATTCCGGTGTTTAAAAAGCCCAGCGTGTTCACCAAGTCTTCAAACGAGACGTTTAAAATGACAGCCGCATTTACCACTTGAGAAAGCCCGGCTTCCAATTCCGAGAGTTCGATTTGTTCTCGGGCAAACGTATCTGCAATAAGGTCTGTGATAACTCTAAACTTTTCGGTATCCGTCGAGGCATTTTTGATAGAACTTCCATAGAGATTGAAAGCTCCGGCGACGATCTTGGCCGTCGGCTCCATTTGTCCAAGTGTCCCCACAACCAAGTTCGCAACCGGTCGAATCGCGGCAATTTGCTGGGCAGCATTGAGTCCCGCCGAGCCCATGGCGTAGGCCACAATTGAGATTTCTGAAAACGACCGGTTCAAATCCCGTGAAACTTCCAAGACCTCCCGGCGGATATTGAACATCGTTTGGCTGAAATTGCCTTCGGTTAGCCTGGTAGCCGTTCCGACCCTGGCCATCGCCACTTCCAAATCCGACACCGATTTTATAATCCCACCCAAGTACCCAAGTGTCTTCACAACCGCAGCGGTGAGTGTCGCAAACAGGGTAATTTTGCCACCCAGCTTTCCAATATTTTCTCCGAAGACCGTAAGACCCTGGCCAGTGCTTAAAAACGTTTGGACTTTGGCCGTCAGGTCTTGCCAGAGACCACGGGCCTCTTGAATGTCTTTGTTGGCTTTGGTGATTGGTTCTTCGAACTCCTTGCCCAAAAGCACTCCCATGGCTTGGAGTTTTCTTAGCGATTTCTCCAAAGTGTCCAAATCTTTTGCGATTTGGCTGAGTTTATCCGTGCCTTTCGCGTTAACCTCAAAATTGAGGCGAATATCGTCATTAAAAACCTGGGGCATTTAGCTCACCTCCCAGCTTAAAACCACTTGGTTGGTAAGAGTAAACAGGTGTTGATAAAAATGATCAGAATGGGCAGGGATCGGAACTGAGATTTGGTTTTTACGAAGTCCTTTTTGCGCCAAGTAATAGCCTTGGCTACGGATCACGGCATCCAAATGACCGCTATAATTGGCCAGGGCCAATAGCCCGCCGCAGTTGTCGTCCGTGATTAATCTCAAAGCCCAATTCAAACTTTTTGTTTCTCCCAACACAGGAAGCCCGGAACTGAATTTGATTGTATCGACGGCCTGGGGCTGTCCTCCGGAAATGACGAAATGGAGGAGTGGTTTTTGTAACGGGGGATTGAGATCACGCTCTACCGTTTCAATATCCGCGTCAAAATCATCCACAAAAAATGAGCTCAAAAACTCCTGTATTAGTTTCAGGCAGGTTACGCTGTAGCTGTCCGAATCGATGACCCCGGTTAATGGCACGCTCATGAGTAAGACTTTTGGATGAGAGAGTAAAAATCTTGGGCAAAACGAGCATTAAAAGTTGCTTTCCAACCTGCCGTTGAATTGAGGAAATCGCGTTTGGGATACCCTGGTACATAGCGGGAAGTAATGCCTAAAATGACCAGGGCAGGATAGTAGGTATGGCGGGAATTTGGGCTTACCATCTTCAAGGCTGCTGATAACTCAATACCTAAATGAAACCGGTTTGGAGTGTCCATAACGAGGTTAACCGCCTTAAACAACTCCCAGGTTCGCTGGTAGGTTTTGGGAACGTAGGCGTTATATACCTCGGAGACCACAATGGCCTGAGCCAAGCCCTGGTAGTTCGCCTGATTCTCCACCAAAAAGGGCTTTGCAGCCCCAGTGTTTAATAGCCGACTGACGGCTGTTGCCACCTTCTTGTGTTTGGCCAAAATCTGAGATGCGTTTTTGCTGATTTTGAGTTGGATCATGGGTTGCCCTTATGACCGCCAAATAATGAGGACACTCGGGAATGGCGCGTTGTTGGTTTGATCATCGAATTTGAGTCGGCCACGGATAAACCGGATTTCGTCTGCCTTCATAGCAAAATCGTGCCACCATTTGGTATCAGTCCGGCTTGGAACCAAAAGCACCACCGTTTTGCCTTTTTGGGCTTCAGCTTCACATTTTTGGATCCACGTTTCGATGTCTGAATATGGTGGGTTCACAAAGTTGCTTTGGCCCCAGTCGCAATTTAGTCCATCAAATTTGGGGTTAGGCGGGCAAGGATCAAAATCGAATTGATACAAAGCATCAAGAGCTTGGTAAAAAGCCTTTGGGGTTTTCCAGTCGCCACGCAATGCCGTAAATAGCCCTTTAAATTTGGACATAGCTGGGGTTCAGTTCAATGCCGACGAAATGGCGGTTTAATCGTTTGGATACCAATGCTGTTGTCCCGCTTCCCATGAACGGATCCAAAACGATTCCGTTCTCGGGGCAACCGGCTAAAATACAAGGTTCGATCAATTTTTCAGGGTAAGGAGCAGTATGTTCGGTGCGCCTGGCGTTGATAGCCAAAGTCCAAACACTTTTTTTGTTGCGGCCCAGTGGGTGCATGAGCCCTTTACGATTTTCCAACAAGTCTTCGTCTTCATTAAGTGCAGGGCGCGCCCTGTTCATATTTTGGAATGGGAGGTTGTTGGTAGACTGAATCCCGTATTTTCTTTTGGTGGTAATGCTGCCCCTGAATCGTTTTAAAGTAGATTGTGGATATGGCTCCCGTATCGCATCGCAATCGTAAAAATACTGAACGCTTTTGGAAAACAAAAATAGGTATTCATGGGCACTGGAAGGCCGTGTTTTCACACTCTCAGGCTTGGGGTTGGTTTTATGCCAAATAATATCGCGCCTCAAAAACCAACCTGCAGCTTGCAAAGCAAAAGCCACTCGCCACGGAACCCCGCACAAATCACGGGGTTTTAATCCTAAAGGAACGCCGGTATATGGAAATGGCGATTCTTTGATTTTGCGATCTGTAATCCCAATATTGCCGCCGGGTCTTGCGTTTTTGACATAGGTGTCGCCCAAGTTCAACCACAAAGTCCCGTCTTTTCTTAAAACCCGATGGACAGCTTGAAAGACTTCCACTATGTGCGTCACATAGGCATCTAAGCTCGATTCAAGGCCAAGGTGTCCATTCCAGCCGTCGGCCCAAGGAATAGCCTGGCCGTTGTAGTCCCGCATATTCCAGTACGGCGGACTGGTCACACAGCAATGCACGGAATTGGGTGGAAGTTGCTTCAAAATATCCACGCAATGGCCGATATAAATATGGTCTAATTTGAGGCTAGACATCTTGTGATCTTACGCCCAAAGCTGAAAAGAAACATTTTCAAATATTTGCAAGTATTCGGTATCCTTAAAGGATGATCGGAACCGACATCGTAGAAGTCAGCAGAATCCAAAACTCGATTGAAAGTTTGGGGGCTCAGTTTTTGGATCGGACGTTTACAAAAGCGGAGCAGGACTATTGCGAGAAATATGCCCTAAAGTATGAACGCTATGCGGGCCGGTTTGCTGCTAAAGAAGCGGTGGCTAAAGTGATCCGAAAAGGCCCCAAGGACTTTTGGTTGGATATTGAGATTTTGAATAATGAGGATGGCGTGCCGGTTGTGAGGCTGTCCGAGCGGTTAAAGGCTGTTTTTTTGCATGATATTGAGGTTTCGATTTCGCATGAGAAGAACTATGCGTCAGCAACCGCCATTATTACTTCCTTAAATCCCAGTGGAGATGTAATTTACGATGACTATACTAAGCGGGATGGTTTTTGGGATGGAATATATTCTGAAAATGTCCGATTGATCGATGAAAATCTTGTATTGCTTTCTTCAGGAGCTATCGTTTTTACGGTCTCGATAGTCCAAATTTTAGAGCCTTATTACAATTTTAACTGGTTAGTTTCAATTTGGGGCATTTTCTCATTCTCACTAATTTTAAGGTTATTGAGCTTTGTAACAGGCGAAAAAACTGCCGAAGCAAAGAAAAGGATTAATAAGAAAAATTATCAAGATTTTGTTGATAAAATTAAGAAAAAATATGAGTACGATAAGCCTGATGATACCCGATTCCAGGTTTGTACAAGATGGTTTAACCGAGTATCATTTTGGTTGTTTATTGTCGGGGTAATTTTGTTCTTTGGGTACGCTTTTAAAGCGGGGTACAGCAAAGATCAAAAAATAAAAAATAGTGAAAAAAGGAGTCTAAATATGTCAGATAAAATTTTTACGGGTGGTAATAGTGGTGGAGATGCTCCAATTTCAAGGGGAACACGCGGGAACCCTGGTGGAGAGGCTCCTGCCCAAAGGCCTACTGCCTCAGGTTCAAACTCGGGTTCAAATTCTCAAACTCCTACCTCAACTACGCCATCAACCACTAAGTAAGGCATGATTGTAGATTTCAAGATTGTTGCCAGTGTTTTTGTTCCAATTTTCTGTGTCTTTTTAGGTACACTTTTGAATCGCTTTTTTGAGAAGAAAGCAAAGCTCACTGCGTATTTAGGACATGTTGCATCCTTCAAGGTAAAGGGGAATGAGAATCCATTTTTTGTTAATACTCATTCTCTCGTTATTTTGAATGCAGGGAAGCTGACTGCAAATAATGTGCGGATAAGTCATTACAACTTACCTGATTTTAATATTCTGCCATCCCATTTACATTCAGTAGAGCCCTTAAACGAAAATGAAAAAGACATTGTCATTTCAAAGCTGGTTCCAGGCGAACAGATCACCATTTCATATCTATACATGCCTCCGCTAACTGTTACTCAAGTTATCAGCGGCATTAAGTCAGACGAAGGATTTGCAAAAATTCTAACTGTCCTTCCAACACAGCAATTTCCTAAATGGGTGAACTTGCTTATTTTGATTTTGATGTGTTTTGGCTTAATTTCTATCCTCTATTTTTTGGTCATTTTAATAAAATGCCTGTACGTGTGGTTTTGGTGATTCATTTTAACTGATCGTTCTTGGCTTCACTTTCGACCCCAACACTGCCTTAAACAACCCCACCTCACCCACAACCGACTCCAAAAGCTCCTGCTCAGTTGGATTGAGTAAAACGGGATAATACGTCACAGCATTGTGGATAATGACCAGGTCGGTTTTAACCAAATCTGTTGACCTCGAAAATCGAAACACCACATCCCCAACTTTGACTGTACCAAACCCCAGCCGCTTGAGCATGGGCTCCGTCAAAATCGTCTTGTGAGCCTGAACATCCAAAGTGTTTTTAATCGGAACCCCGTCGTACTGATGAAAAAGCGTGTCGAATTGACCCACCTGCTGGGCTGTCCATTGCAGGGTCACAGTCACGGCCAGCGGTGATAGCAATAACCGCTCCGCATCTTTCACCAGTTTTTGTTGCTGTAGTGGGGTCAAAAACCTCATCGTTTTTTCCTTGTTTGGTCGGGCATGGATTGAGCCTGTGACCATTCAGAATAATAAGCATCTATTGTGTGCATGATTTCAACCGTTGCTACCATTTCAGCCCTCGTTTTTTTGTCCTTTTTGAAAAATTCATCCGGTGGAATATTCCACTCTTTAGCGGTTCGTAGTTGCACCCAGTACCAGCTCAAGGTCAGTGTGGGAACTTTACGTTTGGATCGCCAACCCCGAAGTTCTTTCGGGATCAGCTCTGTAGCAAAAAATCAGTATCCCCCGGCAGCAATGCGCTAATTCGCAGAATCTCCATGGCAATTTTGTCCAAATATCCGGCTGTCCCAACCTTCAAAAAGGCCCACTTTTCTTGCGGAGTATTACCTGGAATTTCTTTGCCATTGGGTTCAACAAGTCCGTACTCCAAAATCTTGAGAGTCCGAACAATTTCAGCCTCTTCAATTTTTTTAAGATATTCAGAATCTTGAGTATTAGGCTCGGTTTCAGGAATCCCGTTTTTCAAAACTGGTCGCCCATCCGGCCCCTTCTTGTAATCCAGCGGAGCTTGGGGCTTTGGGATATTTCTTACTTCATCGTACTCGGCTCCACTTAGTTCTTGGATCACCACATTTTTCCCGCCCACCACAATCGTTTTTTGCTGCTTTTGAGTCCACGTTTCCCACGATAAAACTGTTCTTGATTGTTCCATAACTTACTCCTTAACAAAAATCTCGCCATAAGTGGCGGAATAACTTAACTCTCTAACACTGACGCTGTTATCTTGATTGGACACCCCAGCACTTTGGATACAGCATCCCAATAACAAAAACCCGTCTTCCTGAAAGGTTTCCGGGAGCTTGTAGAAGAATTGGAGCGTGTAGCTTTTGTTGGGATCCCCAAGGCTTTTTTCAAGTTCTAAATCCGATAAAAGCGTACTGAATTCGATTTGATGCTCAGTCGAAAGCAGCTTTTTCTTTTTGGCCTGGCTTCTCAATTGGGGCAGTTCAACTCGATTGAATTTTTCTGATACTTTCAGGTTTTGCACAAACAGTACCTCCGGCTTCAGCCGGTCTTGCCAAACTACAGATCCTTTGAGGTGTTGGCCTAAGCCTGTAACACCCTTCAATGTGTTGCCAATACGGTGGGTGTATTGAAAAGCATCGTCTGCAATTTGAGCCTGAAAACTACCAACAACGATGCCGTTAAACTCTGACCCACCGATTAAATGGACATCCCCGGAGCCGGAATAATCAGCAGCCAACAGACTCCGTTTTTTGGAGCAAATGGACTTTCCAAGAGAAAACCGGAGTGCGGTACCTGCGGATACAACCCGATCCAAAACCAATTGCGTATTCAAAGTCGGCGTTTGGGCAACAGCAAATGTGCCTTTTCCTAAAATGAACACTTTGTCTCCAATGGCGATTCCAAGCGATAGAAACGTACCGGTTGCCGATGAAAGCGTTGTGGTGCCGGTTGCAACGCCATCGTTATGAAGGGCCAGCTCATCTGCGACCGTTAAAACAGCATCTTCCAGGCTATGAACCATTAATCTTCTTCTTCCAAAACCGGTTCGGCACCTTCAAACTCAGGCCGAGTGGCCAGGTAGTCGTAGATGTTTTTGATGATGTTCGAATTCAGTGGGTTTTGAGCGTCGGTTGTAAAAAACTCTGCAAATACATTGGGCTCGTCTTCGGTTTGAGGTGGTGCCAAATGGAATTCCATCACAGGGCTTAAAGGCACCTGTTTGCCACGCTCTGCAAAAGCCGCTACCTGAAAATAAATTCGAGTATTGGTTTGGTAGTGCAAATTCAACACTTTGTAATACGCATTCTCAACGGTTAATCCCCTGGACTCATCGGTATACGCAAGTTCAAATCCCATAAAAACCTCCTTGGTTATTCAACGATAAACATATCCCGAAAGTGACCTTCGGCTTCCATCGACAAATCGGCTCCGTCCGCACCGGCAGAGAGGGGCACATTGAGCCTCACAAACGAGAAATACCGTTTCTCGAAAATCTGAGCGGAACCATCTTCGTGGCCCTCAGCCAAAATCGTGACATCTCTGTCCCTCAAAAACTCCAACGATTGACCAAACACCGTGTACGCCTGGCTGATACTGAGGCTGTTTTCGCCCCTTTGACGCTTGTAATGGTCGGTGGGATTAAATTTGTTGGGGATGGGTTTCGACGTACTGCCAGGTTTCCAGCTAAAGCCATGATCAAAATTGATAAGGCCGCCTTTGCCGGTGGTAATGAAGTCCGATTTTTGAGGGAACATTACCAACGCCAATTGAACCCCTTGGGTGATGGCATGGTTGCTGGGTTGGGTGGCTTTTGCCAAAACACTGGTGATTGTCTTCCAACCTGGGTCTGTGACCAAGACACATTGCGCCACTTGGGTTCGGGCCGGAATCGTGATGTCTTTTGTGATTGTTGCATCTGCTTGATCGGTACCGGACACCACAACCACCATAGGCAACTCGCCTTGCGGCTTTGCATGGACTTTCAAATACAGTGCAGAGCCGTAATCACCCGCTGTTAAAGAGTCCTGGTTTTCTTGGCTCATATTGAGTGTCAGATCCTCGTAATCGGACGAATCGGTACCATCTTCGTCGATAGACAGCATCCCAATAATCCCAATCTCTCGGAACGCATAGTAGAGAAAAAACTCATTTTGGTTTTTGACCGTGGTTGTCATGAAAGACCTCCTGATTTTGAAAATTTATTCAATCTGATTCCGGCCGAAACGGTTTTCAGTACACCGTTGGTAATGAGCAGAGTTTTGCGGTAGCCCTCGATGAGGGGTTGTTTGGTTTCGTCCACAGAAACTACCTCAATCGCATTTAGGATGTTGTGGGCAAAATAGCCCAATCGTTCCGAGTCTCGACCCAGCTTTACCCACATCTCATCCGCCAATTCGCCAAACACATAGCTTTTAATGTCCGCTGACGCTTTTCGAAGGTGTACCGAAAACACACCCAAGTATCTTTTTAAAAATAAGTCCCGGAGCCTCATTAATGTGGTCTCGGCTGATTCCGGGATCAGGGTATCGATTTGGTCGGATAATCGACTCAGTTGCAAGCTCAGTTCGAGGCATTCTGAGGAAAGTTCGATGGTGAGCTTGGTGCAGATTTTTCCTTCTTCGGGGATCTCGATTTTTTTACCCATGGTTTTTGTCTCCTATATCCATTTTTTTGAGTCTCTTGAGAGTCCACAACTTGTGGTTCAACAACCGGTTCCACAATGTGGACGGTTTGCCCGACACCGGTTTCAGGTGGCGGGTTATTGGCCATTGGTTTTAGAAAGCCTGCATTTAAAAAGTTTGTAATCTGAGTGTTTTGCAGTAATGCTTCGTCCAAAACGACGATGCGGTTCAGCTTCCAATACTGGCCTCTAAATGAAATGCCGGTACTGGATGTGCAGATGTAGGAACCCGGTTTAAAAGCGTCCATCACTAACCCTCACTTTGAGCCTTGGAAAGGCTGTCTTGAAACCGGGTGGCGCGATTATAGAAGTGGCCTAGTTCGTCACTGGATTGCACAGCAACCGGCGACCCGGACTCTAATTCAGCTATCCTGCGCCTCAGATCTTCTTTTTGGTCTTCAAGGCCGGGTATCCCTTCGATGGTTTTGGAAAAACTGGGAGTTTTATATGAAAACGCATCCTCAGGCACCAAAATGGAAAGAGCTACCTGCAAAATGAGCAGATATTTTTCATTTTGGAGAAGCACAGGCTGAACTTCCAAAGTCCCGGCCACATCCACCACTGAAAACCCGGTGAACCCCAAATTGACGATGTGCCGAATCGCCAATTCCAAGTCGGCACTCGGCAACGACGTTTCATCGTTTGTTCGCAGCACTTCGTAGCGGATAAAGGGAAACAATTCAGTAAGCGGTGTTCCCATTAGGCTTGCTCACTTTCAGGCTTTGATTCGCCCGCTGGGGCTGTAGCATCTGCCTCCGGCTCACCTTGCTTTTCTGATCCCTTCCAATTTTTGGAACTTGGGGTGTATCCGTCTTTGGCTGTATTTGCTTTGGTTGCAGCCTTGGTTTTCTGCTTCGATTTGCCTCCGTTCGATTTCTTTTTATCTTCCTTTGGGGCAGTCGGAGCTTCAGGCATCTTATCGGGTTCTGTGATCTCGGAAACCTCTTTGATCGCGCCTTTGGCTTTAAAAAACGTCACGGATTTTTGGATAAGGGGATCCTCCATGTTCACTTCATAAACCTGAAGCCCATAAATAATCTGAGTCCCAATCCGAACTGCGCCGCCTTTCCAAGATTTTCTGAGTCGTATTTTCATAAAATTCTCCTTAAAACTGGATTAATGAATCTGAACTTTTAAAGAATTCAGTTTCCATGGGCTTGGCACAATCGGAACGACCACTTTGGAAATCTGAATGCCTTCGTGGTTTTGGATTCCGTTTCGAGCTTCAAGCTCGTCTTCCGAATAGCGTTTTACACGGTCGAATTCGGGTTTTTGAAACAAAATCCCAAATGGCCTGTCTGTGGATACCCGGACATAACTGGCATCTGCAATATTGCTGGTTCGAAGCTGGAAGCTGTAGCCAAACAAATTGCCAATCACCCCTCGGGTTAGGATTTGATTTCTCAAATCTTGAGAGATTTCTTGGCCAGGCTGAACCGCGCCACCGCTAAACCCAGACACAACCGAACCCATCGACCATAAGTTGGAAAGCTCGCCGGAGGGAATCCAAATCGTTCGCACTTTAGGGCCGTTTTTACCCATGTTTTCAAAGTGCTGGAAAATACTCTTGAACATATCGAGATTGACCCCTGGGGTCGCGGTAGTATCGATCAGGTTGCCGGTTGGGAAATTTTGAATGCGGGAATCCAAGTCATAAATTTCGGAGGTATTGGCAAATGTCCCTTCGTAATTTGCGTCCATGAGCTCAAATAAATCCGTGTCCATTTTGCGATCCCAGTCATACGAAACCCGGTTGTTCACCCGATCCGCCACTTCATCAAATCGGCCAATAATCGGCGACATGATGGGGTAAGTCGCAATGTCCGACTTCAAAATATAGGGAACAAACTGGGCCAAGGTATCCAGGTTGTGGAACGAATCAAACGGAGCTCCGCCATGCATCCCGATTTGGCTGGCTCGCCACCTTTGGTCACGTTCTAATATGAGTTGGGGTATTTCGTTATGTACCAATGTGACCAGCTCAAAAAAATCTAAACCGTCCAAATCTTCCAAAATATTGAGATTGATTTTTTGGAGCCTGGCCGATGCAATCTCATTCCTCTGTTTGTCGCTGCCGGTCATCATGAGACTGGCCACTTCTGCTTTGATTTCAGGGCTCAATTCCGCGATTGCAGAAAGTTTGGCCTGCAAGTCAACAATAAAGGCTCGGTTCTTTGGTAATACGCTACCCGGATCAAAAGGTCTTCTAAAGTCACTGTTGGGGTTGTCTCGGATAATTTTTAAGGGTTTCATAAGTTCCTCCTAAACGGTTGTAGCGGTTCGGTACACTTCGATTCTGTAAAGCCCAGTTGTGCCGCCAAAATCTTTTTCCCGGAGTTTGCCGTGAACCAAATCACCGGTCTGGGCAACTCGCCATTTTCCGGCGTTGAGAGCCAGTTCGTCGTTAACCGTAGCTCCGGGTAGATTTCCTGTGCCGGATGCCAACACTTGATCCGTCACGATCTCGCCTTGTCCACCTCTGACGGTTACAGCTTGGCCCACCGGAACATCGTCAATGGGGATCCCTGTATTTTGGATTTCAAACGGGACTTCACTGACCACGTTTTGCATCAAGAAACCGATGGTTTCATTGCCCCCCAGTTCAATCTTTTCGACTTCCCCGGATTTTTCTTGAACGGCAACGCCTTTTTCCAATACAACCGGTGCAATATAGCTACGCAGCTCGTCCATTCCTCTTAACACACGTAAATACGCCATAATTTGACCTCCTTTATTTGAATAATCCGGCTAATTCCAACTCGGGCTTGGGCTCTGTGATGCCATTGGTGTTCAGTAATCCACCAATGGACGCGGTCTCGGTTTGTTTGTTGGCTGTTTCCGGTTTCTTGGTCACGGAGGCAATTTCTTTAAGCTCATCCAAATACGAGGCAAATTCTTTGTCGCCGTTTTCGTCACAAGCAAACGACCGAAGTTTGGCTTTTCGAGACTCGGTTAACGGAATCTGAGCATCGGTCACGGCTTTTTCCCGATTAGTAATAGAGGCAAGCTCGTCTTCCCAAAATTTTCGGGCTTTGGGCAACTCGGTTTCCAAAGCTGTTTTAATAGCCTCCTGAACTTTGTCGTTGTGCTCATTTAAAAGCACGTACTCTTTGGCGTATTTCGCCTCAATTTTTGAGGACAATTCTTCTGCCTTGGCTTGGTTTTCGGCTTGGATGGTGTCGCCAAGCTGTTTGGCTTTGGCCGCATCTAAGCCTGAATTGAGAATGAGGGCTTGCAGGGTTGGCGACAGACTGGCGATTTGGGCCAACTCCTGCTCCAACTTTTCTTTTTCTTCTTTGGTCATAACGGAACCTCCGGTTTTGGAATACGTCTCGGGGTTAGGTCTCGATCCAGTCTCAATGGTCGTCTCTTGTGCGTTCTCAGTTGCCTTGCAAAACGACAGCAGGCAAAAACGTCTCTTGGAAGCTATTTCAATCTCAGGGTTCAGTGGGTCGGCGGGCATAACGGTGAGTCCGGCTCCCCAGTAATCGATAAAGCCGTCTTGTCCGCCCAAAACGAGCAGAACTTTTTGACCTTGCCACTCGCCGGTGCTTTCCGGGCCTATGGCTTCTAACAACTCTTGGGGAGCTTGGGAGACGGGGGTGAAGGTGTCGCCAACTAAAATGGCATCTTCGGTGCGGTTGCGGATTTCATACGAGGCTTTCCAGGCCCGGTATCCGGTTTTTACATCGTCTACAATTCTTTGGACTATGTCGATTCGGTTCCACAAAATGGCCCAGACTTCGGTGGGGATGGGTCGGTCGGGAATGATGGGGTTTCCCGGCACTTCCTCGAGAGTGGCACCCAGCATCACGCCCAGCACCAAGTCCTCAAAAGAAAAGTTCGCATTCGAGACCATTTGGTGCTCGAAGCTCACAGGGTTGAATTTCACGCTGGCAATGGAGTTGTGTTGGGTTCTATAAGTGACGGCTCGGCCCTTGGCATTGAAACTCGGCAGAGTATGCACAAGGGTAAATTTGGCTACGGTGTGGTTCTCATTGGGCTGAATATTAAAAGGAAGCTCGGTTGCAATCTCAGTAGGCTTAAAAAGTTTCGGGTTCTCGATTTTCCATTCCAACGTCAAAATATCTGACGCGGATTTTTCCAATTTTTCACCTCCGTTTAATAAGGAGGCTCGATGCCAGAAGCAAAGGGGTAATTAAAGTACGGTGGACTTCGAGCATCGAGCTTAAAATCCACTCTATCAAGGATCCTTAGCTTTGATTATTTCAAATATTTGAAAGTGTTTTATAATCAATCTAAGTGTGGAATTTTTTGATAAAGGGAGACAAAAATGGCTGAAAATATTCAAATTGTTTCTGAGCCCATGGTATGCAAAGACTGTCATTTTTGCGGGTACCCTCAGATTGCTCTAAAAGGTAAGTTGGTATTTGAAATTCTTTTGTGGTGTTGCTACTTGGTGCCTGGTCTTCTGTACACAATTTGGCGAAGAACCAATAAGGTAAAAGTGTGTGAGAAATGCCAAGGTTCAAACCTTATTCCGGCTAATTCACCATTAGGTCAGCAGATCATCAAAGAACACGAGAAAAAGGAAGCCTAACCAATGCTAACCAAAATCACCGCTGTTCATTCTTCCGATTCGGTTTTTGTAGATGACCCCATTCGTGCAGTTCCTTTATCCCGAGTAGGGGCAAGTAGGGGTACAACGGATTTTGACTGCTGTGTGGGTACCCTAGAAAGTGACCGTGTCACTGGAACTTGCTTACTCTTAAAAGACGGTACCATTTTGACCAACCTGCACTTGGTTTTCGATATTCCAAGATATGCCGAAATGGCCCATGAAGCTGAAAGTACCCGTGGGAAAGTGACGGATTGTTTTGATCGTGACGGTACAATTGATGTCTATTTTGTAAAAGGCGACAAGCTCTACGTTTATCCGATTAATCTTTCAACCGATTTGGTTGGTAGTGGACTCCCTGTCTTTCAAAGAGATACCCGATTTCAAGCCATTGGCTGGGATTTTGCTGTTCTTAGACCCCAGCATGACATCCTAAGTGACTTAGGGAGTCCCGGGCTCAGTATGGATTTAACCGATTACACCTACGGACGGACACTTGGTACAGACTTACCAACGGTGACTGTTTTTGTGTCTCGGCCTGATATTTTTGAAAATACCGTCAGCTATTACCGGTTTTGCCAGGTGTATTCATCAAGTGGGTCTGAATCTGCTGGGCCCTTAACAATTCAAATGGAGCACGCTTCGCCAAGCATTCCTTCCAATTCAGGCAGTGCCGTATTCAGAGCGGATGGTGTCATCCATTTGCTGAAATATCAAAGTTCCGGTGGGGACGTTCAAATAAGAGATGTTGTGGATCAAATGGGTGAAGCAAGCAAACTCAAGGTAGACCCCGATATGTTTCGTCCGCTTTTAAGAGCTGGGATGGGTGTCTATCCACTTATCCCAAAAGATAAGCCCAGTATCAAAAGTTTAAAGAGCAAGGAAAAGAAGCTGGAAATCCAAGCCAAACTGGATGCAAAAACTAAAGACCCCTCACCAGGCAATTTTACCCCCATTGAAAAATCCGATTATAAATCCTGCAAGACTGAAATTGTGTCTATCTACGCTCCTTTTGCGATTGACGCTGCTTCGCAGCAGTGCAACTCAGTAGACTTAGGGATAGCCTCTGCCTTTAAAGGAAATACAGAACATACGCTCGATTTTGCAACCATCAGCTTTACAATCCCCGAAGGCTATATGAAGTTGGAAGGGACTATCAAAGCTGCCTTAAAGAAAATGGGGATGGTTGGCGAAAAGAGCTTACGAGTTGATCTACAATCACGGGTTACTTTTTGCCTTAAAGGAGTGCATAAAGATGTCAGAGAATATGCCGAATGGCAGGTACAAGGCTCTTTTGGCGACAGGCAGGTTTCTTTCGGTGGAGTTCGGCATTTAACGGGGGCATCCTTTACTGTCCAAGAGTTTATGGAGGCTTTAACATTCAGCCTTGCGAATAAAACCTATGGGATTTTGTCAAAAGATAGTAAAGGCAAGACTGTGTTTGCAACGTATCAGGGATTACCCGAAAGTTAAGGCCTCGGATTCTGTGGCACACCTACCGTCGTTTCTCCGTGAGAAGGTACGATGTTTTCGGGCCGACCCTGAGCTTGCTTTTCCTTCTTTTGCTGAACGGTTTGATTCGCTTCTGAAATCGGCATCATCGACGTGAGCTTTGGCTGATACAGGTCAATTTTAGATAATTCCTCAGACTTGTTTTGTTCTTCGATGTCGGGGTCATAGCCAGCTTTAATAAGAGCACTTTGGATGCTGAGGCCGCCGCGGTCGATAAGCATTTGTTTTTCCTTTAAATCCATATTGGCTTCTTTCAGTAAGGCATCATCGTAAATTTGCTTGGGAATGTTGGTTTTGGCAATGTCCCCACGAATGGTCGGATGCGAATAAAACTGATCCCAAACCCGACCAATAACTTCCCTATAGACCTTAACTTTGGCAATAAGACGCTTCAAATTCAGGAATCCAGCAGCAAAATTAGCCCCTTCACCCAACAACACAATTTTTCCAATCCCGCCCCAATTCAAGATCCGGGTTTCAGGCGAGATATATTTTATGGGGTCGAAAATCTTCACATCCGGGAAATGCTGTAAAATTTCTGTCGTGTGATCGGTAAAAAACCACAGTGCTTTTCCGGTAGCCTTAAAGTGTCGCTGCAACATTTTGAGGTGTTTGTCCGTGGCCCAGTTTTGTCGTGAGCCGGCCTTTGGCCCACTCGTGATACTTTCCCCAGTTTTGACTTGCATAATGAACGATTTGATGAGAAATGCGACCGAGAAATCCCCATCAATGAGAAGATTTCGGTTCTCTACAGAATCGTAAATCTGCTTCATCCGTGGCGAAATCAGCCGGTCGGAATAGCCATCTAAATTTGCAATCAACCAAAACTCACCGTCGTTGTTACTTAACAACACCATGTTGTCCCGCTTGGATAAAAGAGACAGCATCGATTTTTTGCCCGACACAGCCTCTTTGTATTTGGGTGGAATGCTCTCAACCAACCTCTTTTCTTCCGAGCTAAGCCCTTTGGCCTGGAGTAACTGACGAATGACATCAGGGACTTTCAAATAAACCAAACTTTGGTTGTTAAGCCCTGGGATGGCTTCAACATCGTAAGGGTTCAGCACATTGATATACTCCATCGTCGAATCCGACTTCATTTTCCAGTGCAGAATCACATTCGAATAAGTAGCCAAGCTATTCCAAAGTTGCTGGTGAATCCCCATAAAATTATATCTCTCGATTAACGGCAAAAACCGTTTTTGGGCCCGAGAGTTTTTGATATAAAACTGAAATCCTTGGTTGCCGAATTCGATTTGAGTGTCGATGATCGCCCCAATCAAATCATCGGTTTCCCGAAGCTGTTTAGCCCTCTCAAACTGTTTGTAAAGTTCGGTTGGAATGGCCTTGTTTCGAATACCACGAAGCGCAGTCGAAAAATCGGAGTATTTCCCCTCTGATGCAACCTCTTGAGTTCTCGCAGTCCCCGGTACGGCCTTGCTACCGGGATCGTTTTTAGACTGAGGCGAAGCTGTAGATGCCTTCATTATTTTCTTCATTGTTTTTACTCCTTTCATAATCGAATTCACTTGGATCGCCAGGTTCAGGCGACAATTCTTTGGTTACTGCTAAGCCAATTCCTGAATCCAAAACCTGGTCGCGCTTGCACATTTCTTCATAAAGATAGAGGCCAAAAACCCCATACAAAAACGAATAGGCCGAGTCTTTTTTTCGAGTGGAAGTAAAACTAAATTGCCCCCGGGCTGTTACCACCGGCTTTCCGGTTTGTCGGTCTAACTTTTGCTTCACGCCCTGCAACTGCCGCATGGTCAGTTCGATGTTGTAATGAACTTGTTCCAAGGGTGTTAACTTCGCCAAGTCCCGATTTGTGGTCTGAAAATCTTTGTCCAACATCCGGTTAAAATAAACGGACAAGTCTGGGTTCAACGGCGCCAAGAGTCGCTTGTTTTCCAAATACGATTTCAGAACGTTGTGGGCATTATTGACCAGCACATCATCCCCTGACATCGTGCCCACAATCTCCCGAATGGCGAGTGTGCTGCGGCTAAACCAATACAGAATGTTTTTGCCAACAACATCGAATCGGTCGATTTCCAAAATGGGAGTTACGTGTTTGATTCCACCCGATACTTGAAACTCCGTCTTTGCTAACGGCCCTGCCAAAAACTGGCCACCACCACCCGGATCCATGATTAACATTGGGCCGGGAAAAAGTTCATCCACCTCATGGATACAAATGGCCATTTCATCTGCATCGATATTGTTTTGGGTAATTTGATGCACAAAAACGTGAGGGAATCCTGGTTTATGGCTAAATTGGAATACTGAAATAGCAAAATCATCGCCCTTACCTTTGATGCTGCGAGCCACATCGATCCCTTTGATATACACAGCCTTTTCTTGGCCTTTAAGTAGGGGGAGGATGAGATTCGAACGGACTTGTTGAAGCAAAGCATCCGGGTAATATCCAGTGGAACCCGACACCCAGCGGCCCAAATAATCCCGGGTAAAAAGGTCGGTAGGGAGCATCGCTTTCGATTCCTCGATAGCTTCCAAATCTGTCAAATCCTCACGGCCATCTTCAATCAGGTCGAGGTAACAGTAGGATTCATAACCATAATTGGGATGATTTTCGATATGCGCTTTTTGGATAAAGTACACGGCCCGTTTGTAAGAATCATGAGACGTATAATTTGGCGTACTCAAAAATGCTTTGTGGTTCGACAAAATGTTTTTGAGGAGCTTTGCTTCCGGTGAAGTTGGCTGTATTTGATGAAAAGGGTTGTACCGAGTGGCCCGACTTTTGATAACCGTGTCGATTTCTTCCTGAGAATGATAGTGGGCCCATTCATCCAGGTAGATGTCGTTACATCGTTCCGACCGCATCCGAGTAGATCCGGTCAGTATCCCTGGCGGCACTCCGCGAATTTCGTTTCCGTTAAAGTATTTTGTGCTGTAGAGCTCCGAGGTTTTGGAAATCGGATACTTGGTGCCTTCGGGAAGAAATTGAGCATAGTTTGGCATCTCATAAAACCAAGGTTCGAGATAGGTATCAAAAACCAGTTTAACTCCGCCAAATGTATGAGACACAATCATTTGCACCCGATTGGGAAACAAAATCCCTCTGAGTGCCAAAAGCAAGGCAATGGTAAACGTCTTACCTGTGCCATAGCCCGAGCAATCCATGAAAGATGTTTTGTGCCAGGCCTCTTGGAGTCGGGTAATTTGAAAGAAGGCCAGCTTAAAACCAAAAATACATTCGGTGGCTAAAACTGGGTTTAAAATGAACGCCATTCGCTGCTTTTGGGGCAGTTTATGGATGTAGGGTTCGCTAACAAAAATATCAGGTTGGGTCGCCAAGGTTCTGCTCCACGTACTCGGTACGTTTTTTTTGTTGAACACTCTTGGCTTTCTCAAATCGGGGGTCTGAAGCAAGCTGAACCATCAAATCTTTGAAGGCCAATCCGCGTTTTTCTTCTTTGTTCGCTTTCTCTTGTTTCTCAGTCTCTTTAAGCTCAGTCTCGGCCTTCTCGTTTTTCAGATATTTGGTGAACTCAAAAATGGATTTATTGAGCTTTACCAGCAAATCCATGATCCGCTTGGACTGCTCGTCTTTTTCCACATCCACCAACCGTGAGCTTTTCACCACAGCCAAATCCTGCCGCAACTTATTGATTTGGAGCTCGTCTTGGACAAGCTGTGAAACCACAAACATCATCCCAGGATCCTTGGGGTCGAGTTTGTAATGGTTGAGGTATTCCTCTTTTCGGGATTTGATAAATTTGGATAGTAGGGTTTTGTCTGACGAATAGCCGCCAACTTCTGTGACGATGTCGATAAACTCACCAAGGCTTTCATCTGTCGTATTCCCAAGCCCAATTTGCCGAAGTCTTTCCCGCTTCAAATCCTCCAATGACAATAGGGTCATTTCTTGGAGCTTTTGAAAATGCTCCTCGTCTACAAAAAGGCCGTTTTGCCGGTTTTGGTCAAGTCGGGCAACCTCACTTCGGATGTCTTGCTGGGTTTGAATCGCCCACCGAATCGCCTGATCCTCAGTATCAACACTTGTCATAATTTCGAATTGTATCAACGGACGGAAAATAGGATTATTTCAAATATCGTGAAGTGTTTTGAGAAATCCACTAAGAATCGGAGGGAAATGGATGGACGTATCGAGAAAACGACGGTATTTGTACTGGCGACTCTGCATCAACAGACTGCCCGATTTAACCGCAGCCGAGGTTAAATTCTTAAACTTGGTGGATCTTCTCTCTGACGGCACAAACTGCGCCAGAATCTTCAACTCTTTCCTTCAAGTGGTGGGGATCAACCGCAAAACATCCCAAAAGGCCATCCTCAAAAAGCTGCACGAACGGCGTATCGTTTTATCGGTCACGGAAGAAACGATCAACTTTATTCCCCAACACATCTGCACGACTTGCACGCTCAAAAAGGGATCGCCCGAATGCCTGGCCAGAAAATCGACGGTGTTCCTTAACAAGGATTACAAAACGTGGGTATCGCCAACCAAAGTCCGATACAACGAGCCACTACTGGCAGAAATCCTGCGAGAAAACCAAATCGATGAATCCGGGCCGGTGTTCCAAAACAATCTTAATAAGCAAATTGGAACTCGGATTAAGAACGAAAAATCATCTCAAGATGGGGACTACATGAAGCAGGAAATCTTCAAAGAATTTGATCGGCGGCGGGAGCAGCAGTCATAATAATAAAAAAGTGTTTAGAAAGAGGGAAAGTGAATGACCGAGATGCATCCAATAGAAACTATCATCAACCAAGCCAAGACCCAGCAATGGCCGTATCCCCAAACGTTTGAGGCCCTCAAAACCGCCGGGGTTTATATTTATCGGGTAGACCTTTCGCCGTTTTTGGGCTCTTATCACGGCAAACTTGGTGTTTGGCGAGAAACAAACGAAGGACTTTCTGTGTCTGTCTCTCCGCATTTTGATTCAGATAAAGTCGTAGTAGCTTTGAGGCGAACTCAGAACAAGGAAACCAACTACGCCCAATTTCTAAACGAAATTGCCGCTGCGGGAATCACGTACTATGTGGTCAGTATGGTTGATCGCACGGTCAGCTATCACGGTGAAAAACAGGGGCAGGTTTATAAAGAAGAGGTGCCGGTTTGGGGGCAGTAATCGATACCCCTCGCTTGCAACTCCGAGAATGGGAAGATGAAGACATTCCTGCTTTTAGCCTCATCAACCAAGATCCTCACGTTTTGGAGTTTCTGCCCGGGCCTTTAACTCCCAAAGAAACGGAAGATTTTGTCGCCCGAATTCGAAACCATTTTCAAACTCATGGGTTTGGACTTTGGACAGTGTGTTTAAAAGAGACTCAGGAGTTTATCGGGTATGTGGGCCTCAATGTTCCAGGGTTTGAAGCCCACTTCACACCCTGTGTGGAAATCGGATGGCGATTTGGTAGCCAGCATTGGGGAAAAGGTTATGCGACCGAAGCAGCTCAGCACGTTTTAAGTTGGGGATTTGAGTTTGGGTTAAAAGAAATCGTGTCGTTTACTGTTCCGGCCAATACAAGGTCGATTCGAGTGATGGAAAAAATCGGGATGACTCGAAATCCTAAAGATAATTTTTTGCATCCTAAAATCCCGGCGCATCATCGGCTGGCTGTGCACGTGTTGTATCGTTGTTCTGGAAATGAGAATCTCGCTCCACAGTGAGCCTTCAAAGAAATTTACTCTCACAGAGGTAATAAGAGAATGCAATTTATAACAAACGGCCCCGACATCCCGGATGCATTACTCCAAGCTCATGAAGAAGGCCGGGTCGTTTTTTTCTGTGGTGCTGGTATTTCCTATCCGGCAGGGCTTCCTGGATTTCAAGGCTTAGTAGATAAAATTTACAGTTTGGTTGGGACTACGTCTGATTCTATCGAAAAGAAAGCCTACGAGCAGGAGCAATTTGATACAGTACTAAATCTTTTAGAAAGGCGGGTAGGCAAGTCAATTGTTCGCAGGGAGCTGGTGAGTGCTCTTCAACCTGAACTTAAACGGGAAGGTGCAACCGATACCCACAAGGCGTTGCTGCAACTGGCTCGTAATCGGGAGGGTGTTTTGCGGTTAGTAACTACTAATTTTGACCATATTTTTGAAAACTCAGCTGAGCAAAAAAATCAAAAAATCTCAACTTTTGCGGCACCTATGTTGCCCATCCCTAAAAATAGTAGTTGGGACGGCTTAGTCTATTTGCACGGTTTATTGCCAGATAATGAAAATGATATGAACTTATGTCGTTTGGTGCTTACCAGTGGCGACTTCGGTTTAGCCTATTTAACTGAACGTTGGGCAGCGCGATTTGTCAGTGAGTTATTTCGAAATTATGTTGTTTGTTTTGTTGGTTACAGCATTAACGACCCGGTTCTGCGTTACATGATGGATGCTTTGGCTGCCGACCGAATGTTAGGCGAGGTAACCCCAAATGCTTTTGCGTTTGGCGATTGCAAGTCCGGAGAAGAGGATAGTAAAGCTGTTGAGTGGGAGTCTAAAGGTGTTACTCCTATTCTCTATGAGGTGCCCTCAGACAGCGACCATTCGGCATTACACAAAACTTTGAAAAAATGGGCTGAAATTTATCGAGATGGCATCTCTGGTAAAGAACGTATTGTGGCCGAAAACGCGATTGGACAACCATCAGAAAGTACCCAGCAAGACAATTTTGTTGGAAGAGTGCTTTGGGCTCTATCTGATAAATCAGGATTACCGGCCAAACGATTTGCTGATCTTGATCCAGTACCACCTTTAGATTGGCTGGATGTTTTTTTCGAAAATCGTTATCAACATAGTGATTTGGTTCGTTTTGGAGTTCCACCATGCGCAGAAATTGATGAAAAGCTCCGTTTCAGCCTGATTCGTCGTCCTGCCCCATATACCCACGCACCGTTGATGTCTCTCGTATCCGGTGAGGAAACCCATAGCCAGTGGGATGTTGTAATGGATCATTTGGCTCGCTGGCTGGTGAAGCATCTGAACGATTCAAAATTGATCATCTGGTTAGCAGAGCGGGGCGGACAGTTGCATGACAGCTTAATTTGGTTGATCGAAAAAGAGCTGAACAAAAACGTCATTTCAACACCTTTGATGAACACCCTGTGGCGCTTACTTCTCGCTGGACGGGTAAAACCAGCGGGGCACGATGTGGATTTTTATCGCTGGAAAACTCGTCTGCAACGGGATGGGCTCACAACCACATTGCGCCTAGAGTTGCGGGAGATTTTATCTCCAAAAGTTAGGTTGAAAAAAACATTTCAATTGGATGGTACTGATGAGAATTTGGATCCACCTGTACATTGGGAAATGATATTAAATACTGATAGTGCTCATTACTATGTCCGCGACCTTAACAGCGAGCAATGGAAAAAGGCTTTGCCGATATTACAAGCTGACTTTCAGCAATTGTTGTGCGACACCTTGGATTTGTTTCACGACCTGGGGGAAGCCGATGACAAAAACGACCCTTCACACTGGCATATGCCATCAATCAGCCATCATTGGCAAAATAGGGAATTCACCGATTGGGTGGTACTGATCAAGTTACTTCGCGAAGCGTGGTTGGCCGTGCGGGACCGTGATCTAAAGAATGCAATTCAGATTGCTCAGGCTTGGTTTGAGAAACCCTATCTCACGTTTAAACGGTTAGCACTTTTTGCTGCTAGCCAAGACAATTGTATTCTTTCAGAGCAATGGGTGGATTGGCTTTTAAATGATAATGCTTGGTGCTTATGGTCGCCAACGACACAGCGGGAAACAATGCGTTTGTTGGTCTTGCAAGGCAAAAATTTAACTACAGAAGTGAGGACAAAACTTGAAGGGGCAATTCTCACTGGGCCGCCCAAAGATACTGTTGATAAACCGGATGATTGGCAGTCGTTTGTCGATTCAGAGGTCTGGATCTATCTTGCAAAACTCCAAGAAAGTGGGGGAACGCTCGGCACAGCTGCTTCAAACCGCTTCAATTCCTTGTCAGCAGCCAACCCTAATTGGAAATTAAAAAGTAATGAGCGTGACGAGTTTTCTCGTTGGATGAGCGGAACCGGGGATCCAGATTATGAAGAAAGTAGAAATATAGATATCTCCCCCCGTAAGAGACAAGATATTGTTAAATGGCTGAAACAACCACGGATAGAGAATCGACCATTTTACAAAGACAATTGGTCTGAAACCTGTCGTACTCGTTTTTTTCATAGTCTTTATGCCCTGTGTGATCTTTCCAAAGAAGGGTTATGGCCATCAGAACGGTGGAGAGATGCACTCCAAGTCTGGAGTGAGGAAAATATGGCAGAAAAGTCGTGGCGGTTTGCGGCTTCACTAGTGCAAGCTATGCCGGATAAGGAATTTCAAGAGATTGTACGCAGTGTCACCAGTTGGGTAAGTACTGCATCTAAATCCATCAATCAACATGAAACTATTCTTAAAGACATATGCCAGCGTGTACTCAGCCTGGAACACGAGAGCAGTATGATCACGGATTCGTTACTCACTAGAGCAATCAACCACCCGGTCGGCCATGTTACAGAAACCCTACTGAACTTATGGTTTAAGCGCAAACCGAAAGATAACGACACTCTCCCGATTGATATCGAGCCATTTTTTACCCAACTTTGTGATGCTAAGAACGAGCAGTTTCGACATGGTCGGGTTCTACTAGGGTCACGATTAATTACGCTGTTTCGAGTAGATCAGCGCTGGACCGAAAAGCACCTGTTACCATTTTTTGATTGGAAAACACCCAACGAAGCAAGAGCCGTTTGGGAAGGATTTTTATGGTCTCCGCGTTTGTATAAGCCTCTGCTAATTATTTTCAAATCACAATTTCTAGACACGGCTAATCATTACAACAACCTCGGAGAGTTTAAAAACCAATTTGCAGCAATTCTGACTTATGCAGCATTGGAACCAATTGATGGGTATACACATCAGGACTTCCAAAGAGCTATAGAGGCTCTACCGCAGGAAGGATTGAATGAAGTAGCACAAACACTTTGCCAAGCGTTAGAAAGTTCTGGAGAACAGCGTGAAGAATATTGGAGAAATCGTATCCAACCATTTTGGCAACACATTTGGCCCAAGTCTCAAAACCTTGCTTCTAGTGGGATTTCAAGATCGTTTGCACGCATGTGCATTGCTGCACGAAATGAGTTTCCAACTGCTCTTTCAACTGTCCAAAACTGGCTAAAACCTATTGATCATCAGGACTATGTTGTAGATTTACTGTCGAAGTCCGAATTACCTGAACATTTTCCAGCAGAAGCATTGTCTCTTTTAGATTCGGTTATTCAAAATCAACCATGGCCCCCTGGTGAATTGGGTAGATGCTTAGAGCGTATTGCCCAAGCAAATTCTTATTTGCGGCAAGATCCTCGGTTTCAACGGCTCGATGAATACCGTAGGAGACATAGTTAAGATATCCACTTTTTCTATAGATGCCAGATTTTTTGAGTCAACTTCAAGTTAAATAAGGAGATCATTATGACCAAAAAAGAAATCGCAATCCACTTTCTTCAGCTCGTTGTAGCCAACCAAGTTTCCGAGACCTTCTCGAAATACACTTCCCCAAATTTGATTCACCACAACCCGCACACTCCTGGAACACCCCAGGCACTTGCTGATGGCATGGGAGGCGCAGCTCTACAATTCCCGGACACCACACTTGAAATTCAACGATCTCTTGAAGATGGAAATTTGGTTGCGGTTCATTCTCGGCTTCATCTGAAACCCAATGGGCCCGAAATGGCCGTGGTTCATATCTTTCGGTTTGAAGGAGATCGCATCGCTGAATTATGGGACATTGGCCAACCGATACTCCCAACGTCTGTTAATGAAAACGGAATGTTTTAAAGGAGCTAAACTATGCGTGCGTGTGCCAAAAATTGTGAATCTTGCTTAATGCCGTTTTCAAAAGACCCCGGAAAAAGGGAAAGCGACCGCTATTGCAGCTTTTGCTTTCAAAACAATAAGTTGTGCTATGAAGGGAATGATCTTCAAGCCTTTCAGAGATACTGTTATGACGGAATGAGAAAAAGAGGTTTGAACCCCATCATTGCGAGGGTTTACACCTTTATGATTCGGTTTGCTCCAAGGTGGAAGAAGTAGATCGCGCTATGGTACTATTTTTGTCAGGAGCAAATTGGTAAAAAATTGATTTTTAAGATTTTTTCCCAATTTTGAGCGAGAAAGGTTCGAACTTCGTCCGCTACGCTCCACCAAATTTCAAACTTTGCAATTTTCGCTGCAGTCATTGCCGAAAGGCAACTCATTATGCGATAAATCAGGGGGACTTCCATGCGTTTAGATTTACATTCTTTTGAAAAAGCCATTGCATCATTAGACAGAGCTCTGTCTAAATACAAGCAAAACCCCTCTGATGAATATGTACGAGATTCGTGTATACAACGCTTTGAATTTACCTATGAATTAAGCCATAAAATGCTGAAACGCTACCTGGATATGACCTTGCCGAATCCAACGGAGGTAGAAGAACTTTCTTTTGCTGATTTAATACGAACCGGAAATGAGAAAAATCTATTGTTATCTGATTGGACCGTATGGCGTGACTACCGTAAAGCCAGGGGTACCACTAGCCATGCTTATGACCAAGAAAAAGCGGAGGAAGTACTACTTAAATTACCCGACTTTTTAAAAGAAGCACAATTTTTGTACCAAAAATTATCAGAAAAATCACTTTAAACAATGAGTAAGGTGGCTCTAAACACTGATCAGATGTTGTGGGTGCAAAATGTACTTAGATCGGCTTTACCCAAAGAAGCTAAGGTATGGGTTTTTGGATCTAGGGCTACAGGCCTCGCTAAACCCTTCTCTGACCTCGATTTGGCCATTGATGCGGGTAAGCCTCTATCGTTGTCGCAATTAGCCCTTTTAACGGAACATTTCGAAGAGTCTGCCTTGCCCTACAAAGTGGATGTGGTAGATATGTGTACCGTATCGGAACGCTTTAAAAAAATTATTGATGAAACGAAAGTGACGTTTGAATTCCCAAACAAATAAAGCCAAAGCGTTAGTACTACAATGGGGATGGAATGCGTCGGCTTTTCAAATTTTGAACCCTGGGATGCAGTTGTGGTTTTCAGCCCAAAACGATGCCGTTATTGGCTACGTTGAATATTCGGGTATTCGGGTGGTGGCTGGGGCGCCAGTTTGTTCAGAACAGCGTCTAAAGGCTGTAATAGACGAATTTGAGAGCGCTAGTAGATCAGTATGCTACTTTGGTGCTGAATCAAGGTTAAGGCGTATTTTAGATGCTTCCGAGTCTCATTTTTGTTTATCAATTGGGGCTCAACCCGTTTTAAACCCCCAGCAATGGTTATTCACGTTATCCCGAAAGGCCTCTTTAAGAGCTCAAATCAACCGTGCAAAAAATAAAGTCGTAAGTGTTAAAGAATATTCTACTCATGTACCCCTGGAACTTGATTTAACCCCGTGTTTGAATGAGTGGCTTCAGTCAAGACGAGCTGAAACCCTGCATTTTTTGGTAGAACCCGAAGTGCTGGCCTTGTTGCCAGGTCGACGTTTGTTTGTGTCTCAACGCAACAATGCTGTGGTGGGTTTTTTAATTGCGGCTCCTATTCCTCAGCGCAATGGGTGGCTTATTGAACATGTAATTCGAGGGTCTCAGGCCCCTAACGGAACCAACGAGCAACTGCTAGATGCTGCCATGAACACGTTTTATAAAGAAGGATACACCCATGTTACCTTGGGCTTGATTCCATTACTTCATTTAGAATCCACTACGCCCCTCTGGGCACGCATCGTGTATCGATGGATGCGTTTATTGGGGTCTTGGGCTTATAACGTACAGGGCTTGGATTATTTTAAAAGCAAAATGCAGCCAGCTTACTGGGAGCCTGTAGAAATGATTGTGAATGCACCCAAAGTGTCCCTACTGCATTTTTATGCAGTAGGGCAGGCCTTTACACAAAAGGCTTTACTTAGTTTTGTGCTTAAATCAGCTATCAAACACTTAAGCAATCGACTTGGGTTTAAGCAAAGATGGCTGAGTTTAAAAACTCTTCATTAGAGCTTGTTTGCATCAGTAGTTTAATTAATTCTTCAGCCGCACTGTCAGAATCGATATTTTTACGCAGCATATAGCTCTTCTTTAAAATTGCATCCGGAATTAACAATTCCTCTTTACGAGTACCCGAATTAATAATATCGATAGAAGGAAAGATACGGCGATTTGCTAACTTACGCTCTAAGTGAAGCTCCATATTGCCGGTTCCTTTAAATTCTTCGTAAATAATGTCATCCATACGTGAGCCGGTATCTACTAAGGCAGTTGCAATAATAGTTAAACTTCCACCATTTTCAATTTTTCTAGCTCCACCAAAAAACCGCTTAGGTTTGTGTAAAGAACTAGGGTCTAATCCTCCCGATAAGGTACGTCCAGAAGGAGGAACGACCAAGTTATAAGCACGAGCCAAACGCGTAATACTATCCAATAAAATTACAACATCTCGGCCACATTCAACCAAACGTTTGGCACTATCTAGTACCAACTCCGAAATGCGTACATGCTGTTCTGGAGGTTCATCAAAGGTCGAATAAATCACTTCACCCTTCACAGAACGCTCCATGTCGGTTACTTCTTCAGGTCGTTCATCAATCAAAAGCACCTTAATAAGTATTTCAGGATGATTTACAGAAATACTGTTGGCAATTTCTTTCAAAATAGTGGTTTTTCCAGCTTTTGGAGGTGATACCACCAATCCGCGTTGCCCTTTACCAATGGGCACCAACATATCCATTAAACGGCCTGCTATGGGGGTTCTTCCAATTTCTAATTTAATTTGTTCATTTGGATAAATAGGCACGAGGTTTGAAAATAAAGTTCGTTCTTTGATTCGAGAAGGATCTTCGCCGTTAATGGCCTCTACACGTAGTAATGAAAAGTAACGCTCTCCTTCTTTTGGGGGACGAACTTGCCCTGAGATGCTGTCTCCTGAGGCTAGCCCAAACCGTCGAATTTGGGTTTGTGAAACATAGATGTCTTCAGAGCTGGGAAGGTAGTTGCTAGTGCGTAAAAAGCCATAGCCATCGGGTAAAATTTCTAAAATGCCACGAGCAAAAATAAGACCATTTTGCTCAGTTTTGGCTTGCAGCATTTTGAAAATAAGGTCGTTCTTTTTCAGTTGTTTGAAATCAGGAATTTGAAGTCGTTTCGCCAATTCGTGAAGCTCTTTTAAGCTGCTTTTTTGAAGTTCTACGATGTCGAGACTGTCATCGTTTTCTAAAAGCGCTTTTTTTTCTTCATCGGTTTTAGATTTTCTTTTTTCTATTTTTTCAAGGTCTTTATCTAAAGACTCTTCTTCGTGCGACATAGGCCACCGCTTTCATAAGTTAATTTAAGTTTTTAATGGAAAATTTGTTTAAGGAAATGCTTTTTAAAAAAGACACTAATACATAATTTATAGCATTATTGTTGTTTTTTAGCAAGAAATTCTTTAAAGTACTGGGTAATAGGAGCTAGAACATAGATACAAGTGAAGCAAAATAAAATTTCATAAACGTGCCATTCTTTTGCAAAAGGGAGTTTTAAAAGTTGTAAAATTGTTAACACTAAAAAGATAAATGTGGGTATTTGCAAATAATGCAATAGCTTTTGGGTTCGAATAATATCAGAATGAGGATAGGGAATCGTAGAAATCATAAGGAAAGATGTAGCCAAAATAATACTCAAAAATACAATAGGTTGAGATAAAAATGGAGAAATAGCGGCTACCACCACCAAAGCCGCTCCAATGGGGGAAGGGAGCCCTTCGAAGTAATTGGAGTGCCCCCCTTTGTCGAAACGTCTGAGGCGAAAATGCACAGCGGCATAGTAGGTAAGCCCAGCCGCAAGTCCCAGATAAAGTCCGTAGCTAGGAACGGTAATTTTAAACAATGTAAAAATAACCACAGAGGGCGCAATCCCAAAGTTGGTATAGTCGGCTTTTGAATCTAGCTTAGCACCAAACTGAGAGTGAGCATTTAATTTTCGGGCGAGCTTACCGTCTAAACCATCTAGAATTGTGCCTATTAAAACCAATAACACAGCCTCATGATACAGGCCAAAAAAGGCAAATAGGGCGGCCACAGCTCCACAACATAAGTTTAAAAAGGTAATGCTGTTAGGAATTAATAATTTAAGTTGTTTTTTTGCTCGAAGCGGATTGCCTTTTGTTTTTTGTAAAACTTGTTGCCATAAAAAGTCTTTCAGGTAATCGTAAAGCGACAAAACAGTGACTGTAACCACAAGCCAAATAAGAACATCGATACTCCATTGAGGCCACGAGTACACCCAGCGGCAGACCGTATCGAGGGGTTTAAATAGAAAGGGGAGTTGAGGGACATAGTCAACATCTACCCGAGCAAATAAAAGTCCACAGACCGGAAACGTAATGGCGGTTTTTAGTTTGCCCCAAATACTGGCGGGAATAATAACACCTTGCTTAGCTGAAAAAACGCGAACGGCCATGACTACAAATTCTCGCGCCAAGATAATAAAAACAGGAAACGAACCAATAACTTGCATTTGAAGAAGGGGAAGAAACACCAGTACTAAAATTTTATCAGCCAAAGGATCCAAAATTTTACCTAAGTCGGTAACCATTTTATATTTTCGGGCTACCCAGCCATCTAAAAAGTCGGTTAAACAAATAAGGGTATAAATCACAATAGTAAGGTTTTGCCAGAGGTTGGTTTCAAAAGGTGTTAGCCAAAAAAGCACACCTACCCCTAAAATACGGGCAGCAGTTATACTATTAGCGACATGTTTGCTACGAGAAGATTTCATAAAGTAAAAGAAAATGTATTCTAAAGGGAGAAAGCAATGTTTTCCATAGATGATATTAAAAAAACACTAGAAGCCCAATTTAACACTCTGGATGTTCAAGTAAGAGATTTTTCGCTTGAACATGCGGGGCATCACCACCAAACTGGGTTTCCTACCCATGTGGAAGTAACCCTTAGTTCGAAACACTTTGAAGGATTAAGCACCGTAAAGCAGCATCAGTTAGTGTACAAAGCTGTTCAAAAATTTATCGATTTAGGGCTTCATGCCTTAAAAATTAATGCAACGGCTGAAACAGCAAAACAATCACGGCTTGAGTTAAAACCGAATCGTCAATTTAAAGGACGTCCAGGTCCCTTGTTGTTGATTGTTATGGATGGGGTGGGTATTGGTAAGCCCGAGCCAGGTAATGCTGTTTATAACGCAAAAATGCCCGTTTTGAACGAATTGATGCAGTCAAAGTTGTACACACACCTTAAGGCACATGGAACTGCTGTAGGCATGCCAAGTGATGAAGATATGGGTAACAGTGAAGTGGGGCACAATGCCTTAGGGGCAGGTCGTATTTTTGCTCAAGGAGCCCGCTTAGTGGCCGAAGCCGTGAGTGATGGGCGTTTGTTTGAGGGAGAAACCTGGAAAAAAGTAGTCAGTCATGTATTAGAAAAAAACTCTACACTGCATTTGATAGGTCTGTTGTCAGATGGAAATGTTCATGCCCATATCGATCATACTGAAGCCTTGATTAATGAGGCTGCCAAAGCCCACGTTAAGCAATTAAGATTACACGTGTTGTTGGATGGGCGAGATGTGGAAGGGTGTTCAGGATTAACTTATCTTGAGCGTATTGAATCGGTGCTAAGCCAAAAAAGAGAGCAAGGACTCGACTATAAAATAGGGTCGGGCGGAGGGCGTATGCATATTACCATGGATCGTTATAAAGCCGATTGGGACATGGTAAAAAGAGGTTGGGAAACACATGTTTTAGGCATTGCCGATAAACGGGTAAGTTCGGCAAAAGAGGCGTTGCAAAACTATTACGATGAGGGTGGGATAGCAAGAACGGATCAATATTGTGATTCGTTTGTGGTTGTAGAAAACCAAAAGCCTATTGGCATTATTGAAGATGGGGATGCGGTTATCATGACCCATTTTAGGGGGGATAGGGCCATAGAATTGTCGCAAGCATTTGAAGACAAAGTGTTTCCGTATTTTGATAGACACCGCCATCCAAACGTGTTGTTTGCAGGCATGATGCAGTACGACGGTGACTTGCAAATTCCGAGTCATTATTTGGTGGATCCACCGGCTATTGATCGATCGATGAGCGAGTATTTATGTGCGATGAATGTGAGTTCTTTTGCGATTTCTGAAACTCAAAAATATGGGCATGTTACGTATTTTTGGAACGGCAATAAATCGGGCTATGTTAATGAAGCCTTAGAAACCTATGTTGAAATTCCATCAGATCGTATTCCATTTGATCAGAAGCCAGAAATGAAGGCCTATGAAATCACAGAAAAAACCATTGCTTTACTTCAATCAGGTCACTATGGGTTTGGACGCGTTAATTTTCCCAATGGCGATATGGTGGGGCATACCGGTGTTTTTGAAGCCGCAAAGAAGGCCTGCGAAGTGACAGATGAGTGTGTGGGGCAATTAATTGAAACAGTGAATGCTTTAAATGGAATAACCTTGGTTCTAGCGGATCATGGCAACGCTGATGAAATGTTCTCAGAAAAAAATGGGCAAAAAATTCCTAAAACAGCCCATACGTTAAATCCGGTTCCTTTTGCCATTATCGATAAAAATTATGCAGGTGAGTATCAGCTTGCATCGCTTGAAACCCCTGGGCTTGCCAATGTAGCCTCTACCGTTTTCTTTTTGTTAGGGTATGAAAAACCCTCTGAGTATGAGCCTTCGTTGGTAGTTAGCCCCTCCCTCTAAGATTCGAAGAGATCGTTAAGGAGGTAGGCTTTAAATTATTTTTAACGGCTAATGATGGATGGGTTTATCTGGGTTTAGCAATGTTTCAGTTTGATAAAAAATGGGCATTACACAGGGGTGTAGTGGAGTAGTTTGAAGAAGAGCAGGGAATAGAATCGAAGTTCAAAAAGGGAGTGAGGCTTCTACTCAAATAAGCGTGCAAGATTCTTGGCTTTTTTTCCGATCCCTTCAGAAATGAGGAACGGGTTATGAACTGTAGACTATTGAATTTAAACCACTTTATGAAAGTGCTAAGCACTTTTTTTTATATTGTATTGTCTACAGCTGTAGTGGCCGGAGATGAATTTGTAGGCACCAATGCCTTCGATTTTACCAAATTAAGCCATTCAGCTCGATCAGAAGCGGTAGCCAATGCACTTACTGCGGGTAAAGGCTTATCAGCTATGAGTATTAATCCAGCGGCTTTGTCGTATCAAAACAATGTTGAGTTGTATGTTCAGCAATTTCAAGGCTTAGGGGATACAACCTTTCAATCTGTTTTTGCGGCTTTACCTACCGAATGGGGAACTATTGGAGTAGATTTTGGGATGGCTCAATTGGGGACTATGGAACGGACAACCCTGTCGAACCGGTCAGATACTGGGCTTAGTTTTTCAGATAGCGGATATCGGGTAGGGATTGGCTACGCCAAATTAATGGGTAATTTAGGGTTTGGCTCGAAAATTAATTATTATCAAGAAACACTCGATAACCAGAAAGCTCAAGGAGCAGGTTTAGATTTAGGGATTTCCTATAAACTGAATGAGCACCTTCATTTGGGGTCTTCATTGACTCAAATTACCCTTAAAAAAATAAAATACATCGATACCGAAGCGTTATTGCCAACCACCTTTCGATTGGGCTTAAGCTATAAAACGGAACTCATGAACAATGCCTTGTTGCTTGGGCTAGATTGGGCTTCGCCTCAAGACAGTGCTGGGGTATGGAATACAGGAGCTGAGTACATCTTAAATCCATTTTTAACCGCCCGCATGGGATATTCAACTTATTCAGATCAAGCGCAATGGACTATGGGATTAGGATTGAATATTGAAAAAATCAGCGTAGATTTTATGTACAAACCGTCTCGTGATTTTGGTCAAAGCTATCTGGTTAGCTTTGGCGTAGGTTTATAACGTTATGAAACGATACTGGGTGTTATGTGTAGTGCTGTGGTTAAGCCTTGCTTCATGTGTTTGTGCGGTAGGAAGTCAGTCTCCTTTGTACCGTTTAGACAATTCAGGCATAGATTCGGGTGCGGTGTCTGCCACTGGGGGCAATACCTTGGTGTATCAATCAGTAGGACCGGTATTTACTTCGGTAAGTTCAGCAAGTAATAAACAACTTATAAATGGCGTACACTATTCGTCGAACGTCTATCGTATTGGGGGGCTTCAATTTCCCTACACCAATCTTAACACCATTGGTCTTTCTGTCTCACAAAACGGACTCATTACGTCTAAAATTGAATATATTGCGGTAGCTAATTTTGTAACCAGTAATATCGGCCTTGCAACCACCGGCCAAGGAAGTTGGCTGTATTCGTGGGTATTTGCTAATGCTCCGACTTATGCTCCTACAGCCTCAATTTTAGCCCGGGCTTACGATGGATTAAGCTGGGGGCCTTGGTATGAAACGGCGCGTTTAGGGTTTGATTCGATTGCTCCTACTTTAAATTCTTTTGTATTGAGTTCTACAGGATTAGCCTTGAATTCAGGATTGGTAAATGTTTCTAGCGATTGGACTGGGCATGACAACCGGCCTGCGGCTTTAAAATACGATGTGTTTTTAGCCTCAAATAGTTTTAGTCCCAGTTCGCTTTCGGGGCTTGAACTATGGCTCGATAGCGCTGACTCGAGTTCAATTGTAGAGAGCTCAGGAGCCGTATCTAAGTGGATGGATAAAAGCGGAAAAGACCACGATGCTTTACAGAATGCTTCTGGAAGCAGGCCTTTAGTGGTACAAACCCCTCTGGGAGCGATGGTAACTTTCGATGGCATCGATGATTTTTTGACTTGGGGATCACTTTCGGCTAAAAATAATTTTACGGTGTTTGTGGTTTCAAAAGCCCAAAATAATCATCAACTGGATAGTGAATCCAATACCGGTATGGGGGGGAATTCGGGTCAAGCTTTTGTATTGAACCCAGCTTTGTTTGGAGCTTTTGAGGGTGGGGCAGGGGTTTCATTGGGAACCAATGGAGTCACCGTGTATGAATATGGGAATTCAAGTTTTCCCCCAGTAGGAGTGTACTCTGGATCGGTTGTAGGTGTGCATGTAACAACCTTGGTATATAGCTCAAAAACACCTACTGTGCGCCTTGATGGATCTCCTTTACATACGGGCCTACAATCTTCTGCAACTAACGTTTGGGCCCCTACAGGGGTGGGAGGAATTTCGGGAGGATTTTTTAAAGGGGACGTGGCTGAAATTTTGGTGTTTTCACGCCAATTAACGGCTACTGAGCTGCAACAAGTAGAAGGTTATTTACAATTTAAATGGCAGGTGGGAGATACCTACGCATGGTCGCCTCAAACTAGTCAGCAATTGGCTCAAACTTGGCTAGCGTCAAATAAAACCGACAACACCTTGTACCGCGTAAAAATTGTGGCTACCGACTGGGCTGGAAACCAAGTGGTTACCCAATCCGCCGTCATATTGTCTCCAGACAGAACCCCACCCAAAATTGGTATTGTTGATGCAGGGAGTATCGTATCTGCCTTAAACTCTATTTCGGGGACTGAAGACGTAAATTGGGATTTTAATTTATACCCCTATAAATGGGATAGCCGTGCTTATGGAAATCAACTCGCTTGGCGAGTTACTCCGTACACTTTTTTAAATCCGTATAAATCAACCGAGCCCGTGTTTAAAAATATTTCTATTTTAGCGCCCAGTGATGGAGTAAATAACATTCATTTTATTGTGTCTCCCAATGCAAATACGGGCGATTTTATTGGCGCTTCTATTGCAGCTGGAAACCGTTATGGTAAAGATGCCGCATATGCCATTTTAACTTTAACAGATGCGGCAGGTAACTCAGTGAGCCAGGATGTGCGCTTGCATGTAGCCGCTGTTAACGATCCGCCTTTTTTCAAAGACAATGTGTCTGATGGAACTTTTTATCGAGATCCCAATACGTCGAAGCTTGTTTATAATGTGAAATTTAACGAGGGGACAACGCTTTCAGGACTTCGCTTAGATTCGTTTATAGACGATGTGGACGATTTAATTTCTAATGTAACTATTACCGTTTCTGGAAATGCCTATTACCAAGTGGGGTCTGTGCCCTACGATGCCAATACTTTAAGTGTGTATAAAGGCAACTTTATGACTTTCAAAGTTGGAAATTCTACAGCTGGGTATCCTATTACATTGATTCCAGAACCTTACTGGTATGGCGATCAAAGCGTTACCATCAACATTACAGATGGCCATTCTATTAGTGTGAATCAGCCTTTTGTTGCCCGAATTTGGCCTGTCAACAATCCACCTATTATTTCCTCTAGTTTGTCACGGGTATGGACGGTTGATGAAGATAAGGTAAGTACCCTTAATTTGCACGCGTTTGAAAACGATTACCCCTACGAAGATGTAGCCCCAACCTACAACAATAAATTAAATTGGACAGTGGAAAGTGTGGACGGCAATTTTGTTAATCAAACCCTAGGACAAAATTCCTTAAGCGATATTCTTCAATTTGTGCCTGTTGCCAACAAATATGGAACAACAAATATCGTATTAAAATTAACCGATACAGACGACACGCCTGCAGGGATATTTAATAAATCGGAGCCAACACCTTACATTCCTCAGCCTAAAACAAGCACTGCAGCCATCACTTTGGTATGGCGGCCAGTTAATGATGCTCCTGAGATTGGAAATATAGCCAGTCAGGTTAAAAATGAAGATAGCTCATCGTGGGTAGTAGATATGGACATTCAAGACGTGGAAGATGCCTATTCGATGTTAGATGTATCGGCCAATATTTTGGTGAATCCAGCATTTCCTCCAATTTCAGGATTGAGGTTGTGGCTGGATGCGGCTGATTCACAATCTTTGGTGGTATCTAGCTCTAAAGTGTCACAATGGACGGATAAGAGCGGCAATGGATTTAATGCCAGTCAAGCTAATGTAAACGACAGACCATCGTGGGTGCTTTCAACACAAAAAGGCCGCGATATGTTGCGCTTTAATGGCTCTTCATCAGCCCTAAGTGTGCCATTGGTGGTTCAAGGTAATTTTTCGTTGATGGTGGTGTTTAAAACGAATCAGGGATCTACGTTAGGAACCCAATGGACTCAAGGATATGGATTGCTAGATGCCTCTGTGTCTGGAATTCAAAATGATTTTGGAATGAGTGTATTGAATGGGAAATTAAGTGCTGGAGTAGGCAATCCTGATACCACGCTTCAAGGAAGTCTCAACGTAAACGATGGACAGGCACATATCGCTCAGTTTACTCGAAACCAAAATACGGGTGAAATTCAAATCTATTTGGATGGTAATTTGGCTCTTTCAGGATCAGGAGGGGTACAGTCGTTATCAGATGCCAGCACGATGTTGATTGGTGCTATTCGTTCTGGAACCGGATATTTTAGTGGGGATATTGGGGAAGTTATTGCCTTTGATAAGGTGCTAACTCCACTTGAACGACAACGAATGACATTCTACCTACAAGCTAAATGGGGTATGGCAGATGCCTTGGTAAGTATGGTAATGGATAAGCCCAATAAAAAAATCAGCTTTACGCCTATTAGTAATGCCTTCGGAACAGCAAATGTTGTTCTCCGTGCAAAAGATTCAGACACGGGCATTAATTTTAGTCCGTATACCCCATCTCCCATTATGGTTCAACGTAATTTTGATGTTCAATTAAATCCGATTAACGATGTCCCTTCTTTAAGCGGAGTGACCCTTCAAACAACCACTCCTTTAACTACAAAAGCTAAATCAACCGATACGCTTCAAGTATTTGCACAAGGGTATTCAGACGTTGGATTTAGCTCTAACCAGTTATCAGCAGCCTATGGAAGCGAATATACAACTCCTGATAATCCTAGTATTGGTTTTTATAAGAATTCACCCTTGTATAACTATCGATACACCGTGGTTAGTGGCAACAGCACCCTGTTAAGTCAAGATATCTTAGAAAATTTAACTTCTTCAAATACCTTTGCCGTAAGTCCTAGTTATGAAGGCGCCACCATCAACATTCAGGTATGGCCAAGCGATAAGTTTTTAGATGGGGCTTCTATTTCACGAACTGTGAAAGTAAATCGTCGTCCTACCTTGGTTAATGTAACGTCTCCAGCGGATGATTTATGGCAAAATACGAAAAATGTGACCCTAGCTTGGAATGCCGCGACGGATGCAGATAATGATTCTATCGGCTATCGTGTGAAATATTGGAAAGTGCCTCGTTGGGATTCTCCGCCACCTGTATTTACAGTAGATTCGGCTTCTGATTATGACTCTGGTTGGCAAGAGACCGTATTTACTTCTTTGCCTCAAACCTTAGTGGATGGAACCTATTATTGGGCTGTTTATTCGGGAAACAAATTTTCTGCCAATCAATGGGATACTCGCGAACCCCAAGCGATACGACATTTTCACATTGATACCACAAGCCCTACGTTTAACAACATCGTAGACACTATTTTTGTAAAAGAAATTGTGTCTTCAACCAGTAATCCTGTTCAAGATGCTGGAGAAACCCGTATTTTATATGGTCAAAAACCTCTTGGAAACGATTACAATGCAGGGTATAAGGTAGTTTTAGATTATACCAATACGCAAATCATCAATGGGGTTACGGTGGTGTCACATAACGTGGTAGTGATTGTTCCATTTGGAAATGGTGCGGATTGGACCTATCAAATTACTTATCCTGCTGGAAATACCGTATACAACATTTATATCGAGGACTATGCAGGAAACAAATCAACCTATCACTCATTTGTGATTGCTGACGATACTACAGCGCCAACGATGCCTACGTTTAATGTGCAAAAATTAGTAAAAACCCCTAATGGAACCTTGTATGCAGTAACCTCTGCCAACTATTTCCAATTTACGGGTAACAAAGAGGCTGGATCTTCATTATGGTACGACGATACTCAGGTGGTAGGATTTAGTAACAGCGACCTGTTCTCGTTCTTGGTATATCCAGAACGTCCGAATGGGGTTATTCGAGCTCAGGATAGGGCCGGAAATAGATCTCAAGGCGTAACTATTAACATTAGCTTCTTACAAGGTAGCCCTACCTTAACCTTGATGTCACAAAACCGAAACGTAATTAACTCACCTACCAATTCGGCTTTAGCCAATGTGGATGCATCTGTGAAAGATTTTATCAGTAAGTCTGAAATTAGATGGAAACCCGATCGATTGATAAAACGATACGAATGGATTAACACCAATGGAGGCGTGGTTCAATCAGGAACAACAGTTAATGCGGCTACCGAGGTGCTAAGTACTATTTATGGAAACAGTCCTAACTTAAAAGAAGGCTTAAACACACTTACTTTACAAGCTTGGGACAGAGCAGGAAGTAAAGGTGTTTTAACGGTGCCGATCTCATTGTTTACAAAAGCGCCAACCACCAACATCATTCTGTACGGGGAAGCGTCTTTAAATGCCGGTAAATGGAAGGTAGATATTACCGGTAAACAAGTGGCCAATGCGACAGTGTATATGCAAATTGATGGTCAAAATCAGTACATTGCAAACTATGCTAACAATACCTGGAAATATGTGAATACCGATTTTGATTTGCAAAATAAGGACTTGGTTTTAAAAGTAATTGATAATGGATTAAATGAAGCTAGTCGTACAGTGTGGAATCACTCTCAATTTGGGTCTGGAAGTGGATCGTTCAAAATAGCAGCGGTGGATGATTCATTTGAGCCTTACGATAGATTGCCAGCCCCTATTATCAAATTATTCACACGAAAATTAGATCAAGGTATTTTAACGGCCCAAAGTCAGTCGTTTGCACTGTCTACCCAAGAAGCCTTAAAAGCCAAGATGAAAGAAGCTGATTATGTGATTTCACCTGTGCTTAAATCAAGCATGATTCAAGTATACGGTAAAACCTTCACGAACGATGTTGTGCCTGAAGTGGTGTTGGATGGTTATAACATTCGTATGAAGATGACGTATCCTAGCTCAATTGAAATTGAGCCTTCAAAAATTGTGGCGGTATACTTTAATCCAACAACAAAACAATGGGAAAAACCACAAGGCGATCAAGTGTTAAACATGGAGGCTAGAACAGTGACTGTTCCTTTGCAAAAGACCGGATTATGGGCCTTGGCTGAGTACAAACCTTTTGCCACAAATTTGCAAAGCGTTCGTGTGTATCCTAACCCTTGGGTGCCTAACGACAACGATCCTGAAAACGGAACCTTGGCTGGCGGAATCACCTTTGATCAGTTAACCGCTACAAGTCGCATTTCAATTTATACCCTTTCAGGTCAATTGGTGCGTGAAGCCAACGCAACCGGGGTTTCAACTTGGACTTGGGATGGTAAAAACAATGCTGGCCGAGACGTGTTTTCAGGGGTGTACCTATACGTGATTTCTGATGGTACTTCAAAGAAAACGGGTAAGGTAACGGTTATTAGGTAGAAACCCTGTATTTTATATCTCTGAAATTGACTTAATTAGGAGAGTTTGTTCTTAGATTTTTTGCTACTATAGAGTTATGTCGCAACTAAAACGCCATTTATCGTTGTTTTCATGCACCTTGCTAGTGGCAGGTAACATGATTGGCATAGGCATTTTTGTGACAGCGGCTCGACTGTACAACGTGTTGCCACATCCAGGTTATATTGTATTGGCTTGGCTTATTGGGGGCTTTTTATCGGTAGCGGGGGGCTTGGTGTATGCCGAATTGGCAACGCGGTTTCCCCGGGCGGGTGGCGGCTATGTGTTTTTAAAAGAAGCCTTTGGCCCTTTGTTTGGTTTTCTAGCTGGGTTTTCAGCAAGTTTGGTGACTATTCCAGGTACAGCCGCTTTTTTGGCGATGGGTTTTGCAAAGTACGCTGGCATTAGCCAAGCTTTGTATGCCAAGGGCATAGGGATAGCGTTAATTTTAGTTATTTCTTATGTGAACTATCGCGGAGTGACAAGAGGAGCCTTTTTGCAAAATGGTTTTATGGTTTTAAAGCTTGCTTTAATAGGCCTACTGCTTTTGGCGGGGTTTGCTTCTCAAAATGGATCACTAATGAATCTGGCCCAAACGGGCACGTTGACCCTATCGCTATGGGTGGCAGTACCTTTAGCTTTGGTACCCATTATGTACACATACTCAGGTTGGGATGCCACGGTGTACGTAGCGGGGGAAGTAGAACACCCTAAACATACCATTCCATTGTCGTTGTTTATGGGGGCTTTTGGCGTCATGTTAGTTTACGTGGGCTTAGCTTTGCTGTATTTATACGCGATTCCTGTAACCCAGGCAGGTCAGCAAACGGCCATTGTGACGGCGGTGTCGGGTGTGTTATTTGGACCTACGGTAGGTAAGGCTATTGGATTTTTGGTGGCACTTTCGGTATTGGGGTGCTTGTCGGCCACTATTTTAACCGGCCCCAGGGTATTGTATGCCATGGCCAAAGATGGCTATTTACCCGCTTTTATGGCCAAAGTGGATGGACGCTATTTTACCCCCGCTAAAGCCATTTGGTTCCACGCGGTTTGGGCCTGCTTGTTGTTACTGTCGGGTACTTTTGACCAGTTGCTTGATTACGTGACAGTGCCCAGTGTTTTATTTGCCGCTTTAAATGGCGTAGGTTTGTTTATGTTGAGATCAAAAAACAAAGCCGATTCAAACGCTCAAATCTACCACATGTGGGGGTACCCGGTACTGCCTTTTTTATTTGTGGTTGCCATGTTGGGTATAGTGGTGAATACCGCTTTTAAAATGCCGTCGCAGTCGTTATGGGGCTTAGCTGTGGTTGCTTTGGGTATTCCGCTATATTGGGCTACGCATTACAAAAAAACGCTCCATTTGCCCTATAAAGTGGCTCTGGAGGGAGATTTAGATGTTATCCCAGCTGAATGGGTGCGTTCAGAAAAACCTCTTTTAGGTCATACAGCTGCTATTGAAGCGTTTATAGCCATGGCTAAGGCCGCAGCGAAACAAAATATTGAATTGGTTATTTTTTCTGCTTACCGTAGTTTCGAATTTCAAAAAAACTTACTTGAAGATGCAGAGCGTCGTCATGGTAAAGGAAAAGGAAGTAAATGGGTGGCCCCTGCTGGCTACTCAGAACACCATACAGGGTATGTATTTGATTTAGGCGATAAAAACTATCCAGAGGCGGATGATGAGGCGCATTTTGAAACCACTCCAGCAGGAATATGGTTGGCACAAAATGCGCCTAGCTTTGGGTTTTATATGTCTTTTCCTGAGCACAATTGGCAAGGGGTGGGTTTTGAACCCTGGCATTGGAAATATGTGGGGTGCCAAGAGGCTAAACAGATTTTTTATCCGTCAATCTTAAAAAAAACAGCTCAAATTTTTAAAGCTTGTTTAAAGGCCTATGGAGGCGATATTTTAAAGAAATGAGGTTGGGTATTCTAGATTCTGGTAGTGGGGGCTTAACGGTTTTAAAGGCCGTCCGACAGGCCTGCCCATGGATGGATATTGACTACATAGGAGATACGGCTCGTAGCCCTTGGGGCAATCGTTCCAAAGAAGAGTTAAGGCAATTTAACCGTGAGCTTATTCAATTTTTGCTTAATAAACAGGTCGACGTGATTATCAACGCCTGCAATACCACATTCTCTTTATTGTCGGCCGAGTACGAGGGCTGGGTCACCAAGCCCATTCTGGGCTTGCCTCCGGCGGCCTGTCGCCAGGCCGTGACCCAGACCAAAACTCACCGCATTGCGGTTATAGCCACCCAAGGCACCATCGGGTCTCATGTGTATAAAAATTTACTTGAAAAGTATTCTGAGCAGCCGTTGCAGATTTTTGAATTGGCTTGTCCCGAGCTTGCGGGGTGGATTGAGTCGGGGCATATTTATCATCCGGATGCCATGCCTGTTTTGCAAGGATATGTGGATCAGGTGCTTCAGTTTAAGCCGGATGTGCTGGTGTATGCCTGTAGCCATTACCCTCTGATAGATGAGTTGTTTAACCAATTGGGGTGTCAATCACTGATAAAAGTGGACCCTGCTTTAACGGTTTTGCAGCCGTTGAGTCAGTATGTTCAGAGCTCACATAACTACAAAAAAGGCGAGTTAAATGTCTATTTAACAGCGTATTCAGACCCCTTTAATGCCCTTTTTCAAAAAGTTATGGCTGAAAACGTATCCATTACTAGGGTTACTTTTTAACAATTAAGGTTTTAGACTGTCCCCATTTGCCAAAAGATATGAGCCGGCTTACAGGTTGAGGAAAAGAGACTTCACTTTGAAGATCTTTCCATCTTTTCAAAATACCTTGATGGTCTCCATACCAGGCATCTTTAAAGGCCACGTCTTGTTCAAAATAATAAGCATAATGCTGAAAGCGGGGTGAAAGTAAAACCCGTTTTCCATTTCCACCTTCCAAAATAGGGGGTTCGTGAGAGGCATAACGTTCACCCTGCCAATTCCACAATCGCATATAGGGTTCAACTGTCGATTCGCCCCATTCACCCACAGCAAACAAGTTTTTTCCCACATAAAAATCAGCTAAAAAGCAGCCTGTTTTGCCTCGGCTATTAACAAGCTCTAGTTCACTTAAGCGAAATTGGGGTTCTGTCCACTGTTCATCAATATCAATTTGCCATAAAAAACAGTGAGGAGTGAGGGTTCGGATAATGTCTAGTGCTGCGTTTATTTTATCGTCTTTGTTCGCCCATAAACCTTGTGCATACTGGCAACGAACCGTAGGATATTTTTCAGACAATTGTTTTAAAAAATCAACGGTTCCATCTACAGAGCTTCCGTTGTTGTGAAATTCTGCCGGAATGGTGTTGCACCAAGAGGTGCTGCCTGTGCTTCCTACCGCACCGTCTATAATCACCCAATAGTCTAAATGTTGGGCTAAAAATTCGGCATAATTACGGTGGGTCAAGTGATGTAGTCCATTTAAGATAATGGTGTAACCAATGCGAAGGGGAGGGACTTTGTAGGGTTTAAAAAAAGGTAGTTTTATCACATTCAGTCCTTCATTCCGAAGATAGTAGTAGGGTAGGATAGTTTACTTTAAAAAACATTGCAATTTTTTCTTGCAAAATGCGATAATAAGTATAGCTAGTATAAGTAGCTATTTTTGGAGGTGCTCCATGGGTCAAGTACAACAAGTTCAAGCGTTTAAACCACAGATATTTTCAACTCATATCAAATCAGCTACTCATTCTTTAAGCACAGTCTCTCAACAACTTGAGGTCTTAAGGGCTCCTTTGAAAGACCAAAATCTTCGCGCACAAGACATTGCCAATTTTTTAAAAAACAAACCTCTTTCAACCTCTGAGCAAAAAGAGGTACAAGCCTTTTTTAAACGATACGGACACTTAGGCCAACGGGTTAGCGATTTGTTAAACGAAAATCAACGCATCCTGACGTCTGAAGCTAAGATTAATGTTAGTTTGGACGAATTAAAAAAAGCCCAAATTCAGCACGATTCGGCACCCAAAAAACCTATTTTGAACCTAGCTGAAGAAAGAAAAGCGGCCCAAAAAGGGTGGACTCACTTATTAACCCCTCAGTCAGATAACAAACCGGTATCTAAAACGCCAGTCTATGAGCCTAAGCAGGTTTTGATCAAAGAGGCAAAACACAGCCCGGTTAGTACGGTTAGAACCCAAGAGGCCCCTAAACAGCAGGTTCAACAAACCTTGACCCAACCTAAATCAGAACTAAAACGACCTGTCCAAGAAGCAAAGCATCAAGCGCTTAGAGTCGAAACAACGAAGGTAGATAGAACTTCTGTAGGCTCAATCTCTATGGCCAATAAATGTGCGTTTCAAGCAGTAGATCCTAAAGTAACCGTCAGCGAAATTAGTGCTTTCGTAGCAGCGGTCAAAGAAGATCATAGCCAATTCCCAGATATAAGTGATCCTAAGATAAAGAATCCTGCCATAAACAGAAAATACCCTTTAACAGGGCCAAACGAATTGTCGGATATCCTATCAGGCAGACAAAATGTAGACCAAGTATTATTTGATTTTGCGAAATTTAAGGGATTTGGCACGGTGGTGGTTGAAGACGGCACTGGTGAGGCTAAGAAAATACATGGCCAGAATTCGTACACGTATGAAATTGATAAGGATGGGCCTACTCTTCAAGTGTCTTATTCTCCTGGTCACTGGACACACCGGGGCGTTAAATAATAATTATCGGTCACGCAATACAGCGGCTAATTCAAATTTGAAATACAAAGCCTCTCTGAAACAAGAGAGGCTTTGTTGTATCTAGAAAGAAACCTTATAGCCTGCAGATACGTTAAATCCTGATTGACTAGGGCCATTAACCGAATAAGAGGTAACCCCTGCCTCGATAAAAAACGCTTCTTGAGAAAAGTTAAACAAAGACGTTTTTTGCTCTAAGCCTAAAAACCCACTGAAACCAGCCTTGCTGTTGGGAGCTACAGGCAAACTTACTTCAACGCCAGCATAAGGGGTTAAAGTTGATTCAGGATTTAATTTTAAATACACCAATTCACCCAGCTCTAGGGCCAAGGAACTACCACCGTTTTGCTGAATCAAACCCAGTCCAACTCGGGTAACGGCTGTGAGTTGTTCAGTGAGCTGACCCGGCAAAACCACCGCGTCTACATGAACGTTAAGGGCCGAATTAACGTAGGAGAGGCGACTGCTAAACGACAAGGGGGGAAAGGCATTAGGAGAAACAGCGTTAAGCTTAATTTGGGTAGCACCCGCCTGAAACGAATCATCAGAGGTGCGAGAACCTGGGGTATCTAAAGGCACCAGTTCAACGTGTTTGGGGCCTCTGCGCTTTTTAGCTTTAGCTAAAACAGGATATTTTTTAGCATCAGAGGCTATCTTAGGGTGTTTGTGGCGTCTATGTTTTCTTTTGTAAACTGTGTCATTAGCGTTTGAAGCGTTTTCAGCCGAGGCTACCACGATAGGGGCTGCCGCTACCGAACGGGTTTGAGGCTGGGCTTTGCTTTTAAATGAAGGCGAGAAAAAGTATCCAACCAAAAGAAGAACAAGTAGTACAGATAAGGCAATAACAGGTTTTTTATTTTGCATAAAAAAACTCCTTAAGAGGTTTGTGATTAGGAAAAGGACTTGGAAAATAAAATCAGTCTTAAGTATAGTAGGGGGAATGTTTAAGGTCAATCTATGGGTGATAATGTGCGTGTTAGGTGTTAGTAGTGTGGCATTGGTGGGGGCTGAAAAACCTTTGAGTCACTATCCACCTTTTGAGGTGTCTTTTCAAAAAGAAGGGGGTGTAACGACTAATTATTATGTTTTTCGTACCCAAACGAATTCCTCGGCATCCCAAAAACGACTTTTAATTTTTTTAGAGGGTCGAGGTCGCCAATCGGTTTTGGGTAAAAAAACATCGAAAGGCTGGGAAACAGTAGCCTTAACGTATTTGTTAGTGAGACAGCTGCGTCCCACCGCAGATGTTTTGGTTCCTGAAAGAATAGGGTTAGAGCCCGGTGAGGCCTATTTATCGACTGAAAATGTGGCTTTAGATCATTTTAAAAACAAGGTTAGTGCGTATACTCGAATCATTGATGCCTACTTAAGTGAACACCCCGACTACGCCCAAGTGGTGCTGATGGGTTTTTCGGAAGGGGGAATATTGGTTCCAAGAATTTATCATAATTTACATCATAAAAACCGCATTTCAGCTCTCATTTTGTGCGCTTCTGGGGGCTTGTCTTATTTTGAGGATTTAAAAATTCAACAACACTCGGATGATCCTTTTTCAGCGGGGTATAGAAAGCGTTTAGAGGCCTTAGATGATACGGCAAAGGATATTCGGCGCAATCCATTTCGAAGCGATAAAACCTACTTTGGATGGCCCTACTTTAAATGGGCTTATTTTTTATCGTATCAACCCCTATCGGATCTTGTAAAAGTGAGTATTCCTATCTTGATTTTGCATGGGGATGCCGATTTGAACATTCCGGTACAAAGTTCAAGAGCTATTGTTCAAGCGTTTCATGAGCATGAAAAAACCAATTATTGGTACAAAGAGTACCAACATGCCGATCATTATTTTAACCAACATTATGAAATTATTATTCGAGATATTAATCAGTGGTTAGTCGAAAAGGGGCTTTTCTTTTAAGGCATCGATTCGATCACGTAACACTGCTGCAAGTTCAAACTCTAGGTTTTTTGCGGCTGCTTTCATTTCTTTTTCTAGTTTAGCCAACAACGTTGGAAGGGTTTCTGCGGTCACTTTATCGTCAGTCAAAAGTTGAGCTACTTTATCTCGCTCTTCGCGACTCAGCTCTACTACCCGTTTTATAATCGTTTGTGGGGTAATGTTATGAACACGGTTGTAGTCCATTTGAAGCGTACGTCGCCTGTGGGTTTCATGAATGGCTTTTTGCATAGAGTCGGTTATTTTGTCTGCGTATAAAATAACCTTGCCATTGGCGTTTCTAGCGGCACGACCAATGGTTTGAATTAAAGATCTTTCGTTTCTTAAAAACCCTTCTTTATCGGCATCTAAAATAGCAACCAGTGAAACCTCGGGTAAGTCTAGGCCCTCTCGAAGCAAGTTAACCCCTACCAACACATCAAACTTGCCTTGCCGAAGCGCATTTAATATATCAATTCGATCCAAAGCCTGTATTTCAGAGTGTAAGTAGCGCACCCTTACCCCTTTTTCTTCTAAAAATTCGCAAACATCTTCTGAAAACCGTTTGGTAATAGCGGTTACTAAAACTCGTTCTTTCCGCTGAACAGCTATTTGAATTTCGTTGAGCAAATGATCCATTTGATACAGCGTAGGGCGAACTTCAACTTGCGGGTCAAGTAAACCCGTAGGACGAATAATTTGTTCAACAATATGACCGTTTGAAGCCTCTATTTCGTAAGCGCTGGGGGTTGCTGAAACGTAAATGCATTGATCAATACGACCTTCAAATTCATCAAAGGTTAGGGGGCGGTTATCGATGGCGGAAGGGAGTCTAAATCCATAGTCAACCAGTACTGTTTTTCGTGATCTATCGCCAATGTTCATGCCTCTAATTTGAGGCAAGGTAACATGAGATTCATCAATAATGGTTAATAAATCTTTTGGGAAAAAGTCTAAAAGTACTCCGGGGGGTTCACCAGGGGCTCGACCGCTTAAAATGCGAGAATAGTTTTCAATACCCTTGCAGTACCCCATTTCAGCCATCATATCGATATCATATTTGGTACGTTGTTCCAAACGTTTAGCCTCTAGTAATTTGTCCTGTTCCATTAACTCTTTAATACGCTCAGCAAGTTCTATTTTAATAGCGGCTATAGCTGTTTGAAGTCCGTCATTAACAACATAATGGGTGGCTGGAAAAATCAAGGCCTCATAATTTTGTTCTAAAATTTCACCCGACACCGGATGAATGGTTAAAATGTCTTCAATTTCATCCCCAAAAAAACAAATCCGGGTCACATATTGGTCCCAAGACCCAATAATGTCCAAAGTTTCGCCTTGAAGCCGATAACGGCCCCGTTTAAGCTCGATATCGTTACGCTCGTACTGAATACGTTCAAGATGAGACAATAACTGGTGCCTGGGTATCGCTTGACCTTTTTTAAGCTGCAATACGCCTTTTATATAATCTTCAGGTAATCCCAAACCATAAATGCAGGATACTGAGGCTACGATGATCACGTCTTTTCGACTAATCAGTGATCGGGTGGCACTGTGACGTAACCGTTCAATTTCTTCGTTAATTTGGGCTTCTTTTTCTATGTAGGCATCTCGTGATGGAATGTAAGCTTCTGGCTGATAATAATCGTAATACGAAATAAAATATTCAACCGCATTGTTAGGGAAAAATTCTTTAAACTCAGTCCATAATTGAGCGGCCAAGGTTTTGTTATGGGCAATAATCAAGGTAGGACGTTGAATTTGGGTAATAACGTTAGCTAGGGTAAAGGTTTTTCCAGATCCAGTAACTCCCAAAAGAACCTGTTTTTTTTCGTTGGCACGAATGCCGTCTACTAAGGCTTTAATCGCCTTGGGTTGATCACCATCGGGTTTGAAATCGGAAACCAGTTCAAAAGACATTAAATGTTAAGCAGCTTATGGGCCGAAATCAGTGCCTGCATAACCTGCACACCTAATTGTTCGGCCCTTGGGGTCCAGGTGTCGTCTTGTTCCATAAGATCTGCGTGTTCCCAGTTAATGGGTGGAATCATGACAATATGGCCCTTGGCGCTTTTAAATACTTGTGTAAGTAATCCATCAGCAGTGGTTAAAGCTCCAGCCAAATTTTCAACTTTTAATACGGCTTGAGGCGTAATGTAGGCGTGGGCGGCTTCCCAGTAAGGGTCGAATATAGCCGACGATGTATGGGTGATAGTGGGGTCGCTGCCATTGGTAAGCAAGGGAAGCCGCCCCGGAAAAAACTGATAATTGTGAAACTTAACCTCGTTTAACGTTTCTAAAATAAGCTCTGATAAAAAAATAAAAACGGTGCTGCCATTTTGTATGGCTTTTAGCAATTGGTCTTTCCAAAATTGGGTAAATCCTAGATAGGGTTCCGGGGCTTCGTATAAGCTGGGTGGGAACACAACAATAATTTCGTTTTCACAGGCCATGGGTTGAAACGAAGAATACGATTTATACAGGTTTTCATAACCTGGAATCACCCCATTTACGGTCATAGCGGTAATGGTGTTAGGCACTTGCGGGCACCACCCATTCATTGGCTTTTCTAAGTGAAGGGAAGGTGCCCGCATCGGTCCACCAGCCTTGAAACCTATCGTATTCGCAACTGCCATTTTGGATGTAAAAGTTGTTTACATCGGTAATTTCAATTTCACCCCGGGCTGAAGGCTGGCATTGCTTTATGAATTTGAATACCTGTGCATCATAAAAATAAATGCCAGTGATGGCCCATGACGACTTTGGCTGTTGGGGTTTTTCTTCTATTTTTACAATTTTGGATCCTTCCAACTGGGCTACTCCATACCGTTCAGGATCGGGTACTTCTTTTAAAATAAGGCGGCAACCCGATGTTTGTTGTTTAAAGCGTTCGGCAAAAGGAAGCAAAGAATCTTCAAAAATATTGTCGCCCAGAAGCACCGCCATCGGGTTGCCGCCGCAAAAATTTTCGGCCAAACCCAAGGCTTGGGCGATGCCACCCGCTTCGTCTTGAACTTTGTAGGTAAATTGGCAGCCAAATTCTTTGCCAGAGCCTAGCAACGACACCACGTCTCCCATGTGTTCTATGCCGGTTACAATTAAAATATCGGTAATTCCAATTTCAGTGAGTTTTTCAATAGGATGAAAAATCATGGGTTTGTCGCCCACAGGTAACAAATGTTTGTTAGTCACTTTGGTTAATGGAAACAGGCGAGACCCTGTTCCACCGGCTAAAATAACGCCCTTCATGATTTTTCCTTTCGGCGGAACTGTTCCCATAAGGGGGTCCACCATTGGGGGGTGTTTTGGTACCAGTGTATCGTATCGATTAAACCCTCGTGAAGCGTCCATTTAGGTGTCCAGCCCAAGGTTTTTAACTTGCTTGAATCAATGGCATAACGGTAGTCGTGACCCAATCTATCAGTTACATACTGAATCAGTGAGTGAGGTTTTTTTAGCTGATCTAAAATGAGGTTTACAAGGTCGATATTGCGAACTTCGTTTCCTCCTCCAATGTTGTAGGTTTCACCTAAAATGCCTTTTTCTAAAACAGTTAAAATGGCTTTGCAATGATCACTCACATGCAGCCAATCACGCACGTTGGTTCCTTGGCCATACACAGGTAAAGGTAGGTCGTGTAGGGCGTTTGCAATCATTAATGGAATTAGCTTTTCAGGAAATTGGTAGGGGCCGTAGTTGTTTGAACACCGCGTCACAATAACAGGGGAGCCGTAGGTGTGATGATAGGCCAAAGCCAGTAAATCAGAGCCCGCTTTAGTGGCTGAGTAAGGACTATTGGGATGCAGTGGGGTGTTTTCAGTAAAAGCAGGATCGGCATCCAATAACGAACCATACACTTCATCGGTTGATACATGAATAAATCGCTTAACCCCATATTTTCTGGCACAGTCGAGTAAACTTTGTGTACCCAAAACATTGCTTAAAACAAAGTTACGTGCATTTTCAATGCTTCGATCTACATGGGATTCAGCAGCAAAATGAACCACATACTCTGGCTTATGTTTTTCAAAATAGGTGCCCAGTGTGTCAAAATTTTCAATTTTTTGTTCGTAAAATACATAGTTTGGGTTTTGTTCAAAATCAGCTGTGGTGGTTTTTGAACCTGCATAGGTAAGGGCATCCACGTTAATAACGGCTGCATCTTTTCCAAATCTTTGGAACCAAAGACGTATAAAATGTGACCCTATAAACCCCGAGCCACCCGTAACTAAAACAGTGGAAGACATGACGCTACAGTTTAGCCGAAAACACCCTATTCTGGAATAGCAGGCAGGTACACATAAAACTGAGTCCCCTTGTTTTGTTCGCTAATTACTTCAATAAAGCCTTTATGGGTATGAATCATTTCTTTTACCATGGCTAAACCTAAGCCCGTGCCTTTATCGGAAGGTTTTGTGCTAAAAAAGGGTTCAAAAATGCGGGATCTCATGTCGTCAGGGATGCCAGGTCCAGTATCAGAAACCCCTACTCGTACATAGTTGCCAGCCCTAAATTGAAACTCACCAATAACATACAGAGGTGCTTGGCTAAGAAAAGTGTTTTGGGCTTCAATTGAAATTACTCCACCTTCAAGGGTTAGGGCATCTCGGGCATTAACACACAGGTTAAGCAAAATTTGTTGAATTTGATTGCCGTACCCCGATACAGAAAATAATTCGGCTCCAACCGAACTTTGAATACTTACGATTTGAGGCAAAGTTTGTTGAAACAATCCCATAACATCTTGGGCAATTTTTTCTATGTCGACTGTTTCTTTTTCTTTGTCGACTCCTTTAACAAAATCCATTAACTGCCGAGTTAGCTGTACTCCTTGCCGGGTACTGTTTTCCATCATGTCTAATACTTTTTTGCCATTTTCATCTAAGTTTTGTTTTTTTAGGGTGTGAAAGGCCATGAAAAACATAGCTAAAATATTGTTAATGTCGTGGGCAATGCCACTGGCTAAAACCCCCATGCTTTGCATGCGTTGCACCCTCATAATATGCGTTTGAAATTGTTTTTTTTCGGTTATATCTTCGCAAATTACTAGCCATTGGGTGGGTTGGGCATGTAGGGGGATCCAATGGGTTTCAAAAGTTAATTCACCCTGCCGAAAATGCGCAGTAAGTTCTACCTTAAGCGATTTTGCATGCAGCAATTGTGATGAAATCGAGTCGAGATGTTTTAAAGAGGTGTCAGAAAAAAAAGAACGCAAAGAAACCGGCGTTTCAGAGAACGTTTGAACCAAGGTTTTGGCTTTGGCATTCATGTCGATAATCTGCAAGGTGTCAGACACTACAAAAACTGCATCCCGCATGTAATTAAGTACGGTATCGATAGGGGTCACCCTTTGTTGGCTCTGATTTTTAAAAATAAGTGCATCCATTGGTAAGTGCTTTACTTGGTATAAACTAGTAACTTTGTTTAAAAATTATACCATAGGCTTCTAGTACACCTTAAAAATACCCTGCAACAAAGCAAAATAAATTTCGATAATAATAAATGTGTCGCCCATTAGGGCCATGTTTTAATAAATAATGAGGGGATAAATTTAATGTTTTCAACACTTCAAGGAAGTCTAGCCAAGCCTGTTCATCCTTCTAAAATGCCACAAGAGATAAAAGCGCCCATTGCCCAGAAGCAAGGGACTGTGAAAATTGACACACTGCTTTCAGAATCTAAATTGGTTTTATCGCAATTAACATTTTTCTCTAAGCTAAATCCTAACGATTCAAAATACCCTTCAGCAGCACAGAAACTATTTTCTTCGGCTGTAAAAGTGCTTCAACACAATCAAGAAGTAGAACGACATTTTGAGAAATTTCCTGCTAAAACGCTTCAGCAAAAAGCCCGGCTGGAATCTGCTCAAAAACAATTTCAAAATGTAGCAAAGCAATTTGCTCCCTTACTAACCCAAATATTAAAACAAAATGAACTGGTGGATCAGCCAAAGTTGCAAAAAGAAACCAAAGTAGACGCTCAAAAGCCTGCAGGGTCTCAGCTTTCTAAATCGAAGTTGGCGTTGGGGGTAGGTGCGGGTTTAGCACTCAATGCGTCCCCAGCAGCTGCTCTTAATTTTGAGCAACTAGCTTTAAAATTAGGGTCAACAGGTTCAGGGTTTCAACTTGCTGGAGTGGTGAGCCAAGAAGCTGTGCGACAATTTGGCTACCTGCAAACAGCCTTAAATAAAACCGATAATTACGAATTGGTATTTAGTCAAATGCAAAAAAGTTGTCCCTCGTTTAAAAATCCTACCTTTAGCTGGGACGAAGATATGTTGGCAGGCTATGGGAAGCAATTATTTAATTTGGCCGAAAGCTTTGTAAGGTATGTGCCTTCTACAGTGTACGATCTGGTTAAAAATTTAGCCCAAGTTGTGACTTTAGCAGGTGATTCAGAGGGCTTAGATAAAGTTTCAAAACAAGTAGTGGCCGAAGTAGCTACTGGAACCATTCGAGAGTTAAGCGAATTGGCTGGAAAACCCACTTGCCCAACTGGATATGAACAAAGCGACGCTTATAACTACGGATTAACTGCACTAATTTTTGTAGGCGTGGTGGGTGTATGTTGTGTCGTATGTTGTTGTGCGAAAAAGAAGACCTCCATTTAGCCTGTTTTTACAAACCCTAGCTGTGCGTGATACCATGTACGGCCATGGCAAAATGGAACCGTAGTCATAAAATTTCTGAACATTTTTCTAAGCGCGATTTTGTGTGTAAGTGTGGCCAATGCAACGATGCTGTTCGTATTAGCCTAGGCCTAGTGGGTGGGCTTGAATTGTTGCGTATGAAAGCCAAAAACAGAATTAATATTTTAAAAGGCTATGAATGCCCTGATAGTGCTGAAAAAGCGCGTCGAGTGAAACGGAACTTTCATGTGCAGGGTGTAGCTGCTGATATTACCGTTGATAACGTTAGCCTCGAAGAAGCCTTTAAAATGGCCGAAGAAATTCCTGAATTTAACGGCATTGGCTTAAATTTGGACCATAATTGCTTGCATGTAGATACTCGTAAAGATAAAAAACGATCCATTTGGGTGGTTCAGCGGGATATCACCATTGACGTAACCGATGAAAATCGGGCGATGTATCAACTGTAAGCGTGTATTTTGAGGCTTACCTCGACTTTTTAAAGTCGCAAAACCGTTACTCACCTCTTACAATTCGCGACTATGGCCGAGATGTTAACGAATTCGATTCTGTTTATGCTCCAAAACCCTATGCCGAATTAACTTTAGCAGGGTGTAGAGCTTATTTAAGAGACTTGTTTAATAAATCACTTTCGGCTCGCTCTATTGCTCGAAAAGTGGCAGCTTTACGGTCGTATTGGAAATTTTTAGTATCGATTGGTGTGGTACAAGAAAACCCCTGGGAATGGCTTACCTTGCCCAAAATTGGGAGGCCTTTGCCCAACGTGGTGGCTAGTGACGCCTTACAAACTTTTTTAGATGCCTTGCCAACTCTAACCCCTGTTCAGCTTAGAAATCGTTTAATGTGCGAGCTTATTTACAGTGCAGGTTTGCGGGTATCTGAATTAGCGGCCTTAAAAGTAAATGATTTTCACTTTGAAGACCAAGAAATTCGTTTAATGGGCAAAGGCAAAAAAGAACGTATTGCCTTGTTTGGGGATACAGCCAAATTTTTATTGTTACGATTTTTAGAGTTTAGACCTGTTTCAAGTTCAAATGAGTATCTGTTTGAAAACAGCAAAAAACGGCCCTTGTCGGTGCGCACAATTCAACGTATTGTAAAACAACTTGCCGCTCAATATGGTTTAAAACAGCGGGTTACACCGCACACCTTACGGCATTCGTTTGCAACGGCTCTTTTAAACGGAGGTGCCGACTTAAAAAGCATACAAGAATTACTGGGGCACGCTAGTTTAGCAGCCACCCAAATTTACACCCATGTGAGCCCTGAACGACTTCAAAAAACGCTTAAAAAGGCTCACCCGCGAGGTTAAAACGATGAAACCATTAGCCACCCGAGCTCAGACCAGTCTGTCAGGCGTACTGGGCCGATATTCTCAACTTGAAATTGTACGTGGACAAGGCTGTTATTTGTACGATGCAGAGGGAACCGCTTACCTTGATTTTTCAAGTGGGATAGGGGTAGCGTCTACGGGGCACTGTCATCCCAAAGTAGTACAGGCTATTCAAACACAAGCCCAAACCTTAATGCATGCTTGTATTGGGGTGGCTTTTTACCCACAACCCATTGCGTTAGCAGAAAAATTGGGCCAGCTTTTGGGGCATTCACTAAACAGTGTGTTTTTTTGCCAAAGTGGTACCGAATCGGTAGAGGCAGCTTTAAAATTAGCCAAATATGTTACTAAAAAATCAGGTGTTTTGGCTTTTACGGGTGGGTTTCACGGAAGGTCTTTAGGGGCGCTTTCAATTACCACTTCCAAAATGAAATATCGAAGCGGTTACGAACCCTTGTTGCCTGGCGTTAGCTTTTTTCCTTATCCTTATGCCTATCATTCGCCCGAAGCTCAAAAAAATTCGAACTGGTATAAAGCCGAATTAGTAGCGTTTTTAGCCACTCAAAACAACTTGGCAGCCATTATCATTGAACCTATTTTAGGAGAGGGTGGTTACACAAAAGCACCTAACGGATTTTTGCAAATACTACGCGACTGGTGCACCAAAAACGAAACACTTTTAATTTTTGATGAAATTCAATCGGGGTGTGGACGAACAGGATCCTGGTTCGCTTTTCAAGATACCGGCGTAGTTCCTGATGTGATCACCTTAGCTAAAGGCATAGGATCGGGCTTTCCTTTAGCGGCTTGTGTATCAACCCAGGCTATTATGAGTCAATGGACCCCCGGAGCCCACGGAGGAACCTACGGCGCCAACCCCATGGGGTGTGCCGCTGGGCTTGCCACCTTAGAAGTACTTGAAGAGGCACTTCCCCATGTAAAACCTTTAGGAGAATTGGCTAAATCGTATTTAACTCAACATTTATCTTCTCACAAATACGTTGGCGATATTCGTCAATATGGGCTCATGATAGGGGTTGAATTTTTAAGCTCTGAGTACATAAAGCCTATTGTTCAGGGCTGTTTAGACAAACAATTGGTGGTTATTTCGTGTGGAGTAAACGACAACGTAATACGTTTGGTACCGCCGTTGATAATAGATGAGGCCACATTGTTAAAGGGGTTATCTGTATTTTGTGAGGTGGTTCATGAACTTAATTAAAGGAAAACAAGCCATACGTGAAGCCTTGGAAGATGGGGTTGTTTTAGATCGAATTATCGTGTCGCATAGTGCTGCCGATCATTTTGATATTCAAAATTTAAAGCACAAGGCCAAACTGCAGGGTGTAAAGATGCACGTGATTTCAAAAGAAGCCTTTACCGAGCAATATCCTGACGCCGATAGAGTGCAGGTGATAGCCTATGTTCAGCCCGAAAATACACTTTCACTTGAAAGTTTAGACCCCAAAAAACATCCTGTTGTTGTGGCCTTTGATCATTTGGAAGACCCACACAACATGGGGGCTATTTTGCGTACTTGTTATGCTTTGGGCATTCAAGCCGTTGTTTATCCAAAAGATCGGCAGTGTCAAATAAGCCCAGGAGTTATTAATGCCTCAGCGGGCGCGGCTAAACATATTGGACTTATAAAGGTGACCAATATTGTACAATCGTTGACCCAGCTTAAAAATAAGGGGTACTGGATTTATGGGGCCAGTTCAAAAGAAGGTGTGTCTTTAGAGAAATGTAGTTTTAATACCCCTATGGTATTGGTGATGGGAAACGAGCATAAAGGACTGTCGCGGTTGGCCATTAATACACTTGATGAACAAGTGCATATTCCACTCATTAACGATTTTGATTCGTTAAATGTGTCTGTAGCGGCTGGCATTATTTTGTACACCATTTCTCAAAAGGTTTTTCATGAGTGATTGGATCAAATTAAATTCGCTTCAAAATAAAATCTTAATTCCCTTCAGTGTTATCGTGGTAGTAATGACCACTTTGTCGTTGGCGGCGGCTTATTTTTTGGTGGTTTTAGATTTGGGAGATTTATTGGGCCCGCATACACGATTTATGAGCGCGTTGTGCTTGATTGTTATTAACGTGGGTGTTTTTGCCACCTACGCAAAGATTATTAAAACGGTTACAACCCCTCTTCAGCGTTTATCGTTGATAGTTCAGCAAATGAAAGACAACGCTGCACTTGGCAGTGAGTTGGCTTCAAAAGAAGGTTTGCAGCCCTCGTTGTTTGATTTAGATACCCAAGATGAAATTGAAGAGTTAGCACAAGCTTTTTACGACATTATGGTGCGAAATTTATCGCATAAAAAACAAATTGAGCAATTGCGAGAGTCGTTTCTGCGTACGGTTACCCACGAGTTGCGGACTCCTTTAACCTCGATTATTGGTTTTATTGAGCTTATTTCAAAAAGCGATTCGTTGCACGAAAACGATAAAAAACATTTGCTAACCCTTGCTTTAAACGAGTCTAAAAACTTAAAAAGTTTAATTGAAGATTTATTGGATTTATCGCGTATTCAAGCAGGTAAAGTGGCGTTGCAATTTAGTTCGGTATCGGTCTCTGATTTAATGGACAGTGTGGCCAATTCGCTAAGGCCTTTGGCTAAAAACAAACCCCTTACTTTAGAAGTGATACATCCTGCTTTACCCATCATTGTCATCAGTGATGCGCCTAAATTGAGGCGGATTTTGGTGAATTTAATATCGAATGCTATAAAGTTTACCCCTCAAGGAAAAATTGTAATTACCAGTTATGAAACCTTGGAAGAAGTTATTTTTTCGGTGTCAGACACAGGGATCGGCATAAAAGACGAAGAAAAAGACTCGATTTTTGAAGCCTTTAGACAAGCCGATTCGTCAGAAACCCGCGAGTATGAGGGCATTGGGGTTGGGCTTTCGATAGTGAAAGAGTTGGTGGAACTTCATCAAGGACGTATTTGGGTAGAAAGTAAATTTGGCGAAGGCTCGGTCTTTTCGTTTTCAGTATCTAAAAATTTAACCGAAACGGTGGTTTCGTCTTAGCCAAGTTGACACTGATTTAATCTGTCGGTATGCTTCTTTAGCTCCTTGATTGCATGCTCGTTTTCTCCACTTAGCCCGTCAGGGCGAGAGGGGATAGTAGTGTAAGTTGTAGTATAGTATGTAAAGCAGCCTTGAGCTGAGTGAGGCGCCAGCTTAGCTGGACCGAACGTGCCGAGTGCTAGCAAACTCCCCAATTAGCCCGTAGGGCGAGAGGGGGAGGCTCACATCTAGCTTTGCTAGTTTGAGGGGGCGACGTGAGCCCCAAATACAAACTGGAGGGATTGCAGAGTGGCCAAATGCAACAGACTGTAAATCTGTCGGGCTTGCCCTTCGGAGGTTCGAATCCTCCTCCCTCCACCAGTTCTAAAAAAGTTTGCATCATCAGCGGTGCCACTTCGGGTTTAGGGGCGTCTTTAGCGCGATGTTTTTTAAATAAAGGGTACCGAGTAGTGGGCTTGGGACGACGTGTAGTAGAGTCGTCTGAATTTTCACAGCACGCAAACCTATGGATGCTTCGTTGCGACGTATCCCAAAACGAACAGGTATTTGAGGTCGTAAATAAAGTGGTTTCAGCCTGGGGGCGTATTGATTTAGTGATTGCAAACGCTGGCATCAGCGAGGCCAGTCCTTCAGATCAGCCGTTTAGTTCAGTGTATGAAGCCGTTTTGAACACCAACGTGATAGGGGCTGTGTATCTGTTTGATGCTGTTATTCCCACGTTAATGAAACAAAAATGTGGCCATTTGGTAAGCATTAGCAGTTTGGCAGCTTACCGTGGACTGCCTCAAGCGGGGGCTTATTCGGCAAGTAAAGCAGCCCTTACCGCCTTAACGGAAAGCATGCGAATCGATTTAAAGCCGTACAGCATTGATGTATCGGTGATTCATCCGGGTTGGATAGATACGCCTTTAACTCGGCGAAATGCTTATCCTATGCCCTTTAAATTATCTCTGGATGAAGGTGTGGATCGAATCGTTAATGCCATTGAACAAAAAAAAGACTGGGTGAGTTTTCCTTGGCCTTTGGTTTTGGCAGTAAATTTGCTCAAAATTTTCCCCGCTTGGCTGTATGATAGCTTGATTGGTAAACGAAAAAATAAAAAGAGGAGTTCTCTATGAAAAAGAGCCAAACTCAAACACAATTAGATAAAAGAATTATTGGATTTGAAAATAAAGTGATTGAATCGATGCGCTATGTTTTTGGAAAATATCCTCAAATTGAGCAAGTTAAAATATACGGATCTCGAGCTAATGGCACTTTTCATGAAAAAAGCGATGTTAACTTGGTTATTATGGGACCGCCATTGGACCCTTTTGACTTAGCTAAGGTGATGATGGATTTAGACGATAACATTGTTTCTTGTAGGGTAGATTTAAAAAACTATCAAACCCTAAACAACCCTAAACTAATGGCTAAAATTGATGCCGAAGGGGTGCTTTTGTTTGATCGAACAAAAGCGTAAATGCTATAGTCTATTTCTGAACAGAAAAGACGCAATTTAAGGGCGGTTAGCTCAGATGGTTAGAGCGCTTGCTTGACATGCAAGAGGTCGTTGGTTCGATTCCAATATCGCCCACCAGTTAGTAGCTAAAGGCGAATCATAAACAAGGAGTCCTAATGAGCGCCCAAGACATTCGGTGGTTGCAGCGGTTTTCCAATTTCAAACGAGCCTTTCTATTGTTAAGAGAGTCGTTGGACGCTGATTCTGACTCGTTAAATCAACTTGAAAAGGAAGGTGTTATTCAACGTTTTGAATATACCTTTGAATTGGCTTGGAAAGTGCTAAAAGACAAAATGGAAAATGATGGAATTGAGCTTAATCAAATTTCTCCAAAGGCTGTAGTAAGGCAGGCGTTTAGCTCAAAATATATTGATAATGCCGAACTGTGGTTGAACATGATTGGGGACAGAAATTTAATGAGTCACACCTACGATTTCTCAAAGTTTGAAGCTGTTATTCACACTATTCGGGAGGCCTATTTGCCTCTTCTGAACGATTTTTACATCAAGTGTTTAGAAGAAGCCAATGCACTGTGATTCAAACAGGGCTTGAAGGCGGTATTTTAAATAAACTTAAAGAGGTATTTGAAAACTATACCGAACTTGAACAGGTGGTTTTGTATGGCTCAAGAGCCTTGGGTAATTTTAACGATCGCAGCGATATTGATTTGGCGGTAAAGGGCACCCATTTAGACAGATTTAAAATCGCTCAAATGCTTTTAGAGTGTGATGAGTTGGATATTGCGTATACCGTTGATTTGCAAAACTATTCTGATATAAAAAATGTAAAACTAAAAGACCATATCGATAGGGTTGGGGTGGTTATTTACCCTTAAACATCAGCGATAAATCAAAAATACCCCCATAAATTACTACAAAATACTATTCTTTCTTGCAATAGAATTTTAACTCTGCATCATTTAATATATAAAGATCATAATTTTATTTATATTCTAAAAACGTACGTGGAGTTTATTTTATGTCTTTAGTGAGAGTGCCGTTAAGAGGTCAGCAAATTCAATAAGCATGCTAGAAAGTTGATGGATCGGTAAATACTCGTTTTTTAATGAGTATATTTTTTCTGAAATTTATTATTTATTTTTACGATAATAAATATAGATATGAAAAAAAGAGTTGCAACTACTTCATCCTTAGGGTTTGAATCAAAGCGTGAAATTTTTAGATCTGATAGAGACTCAAAAGAAGTATTGGTTCAAAAGCTTTGCTTGTCTCAATTGATCATTCTTGAATTGCAATTTAAGCTTGGAAAAGGTGGGCTTTCAGGCGCTTTGTCGGATGCGCTAACCCAGCTTGTGTTTCAAAACGTAGTTGATTTAAACACTGTGCATTTTACCCAAAAAGGTACAGGGGCCTTATCGCTTTATGCGGCGGCTATGTTGCAAGGAAACATGGATGTGCAGCTGTACTTAAATGACAAAGGAATAACTCCGCAACATTTTGAACCCGTACCGGGTGGAAATTTTAAATTAGGAACTACCCCAAAAATTGCAATAGGCATGGCCATGGCCTACAAAAAAATGGGCGTTACACGACCCGTTATTGTAAGTTTGTGCGAAGGTGATTTGGGACCTGGAGGTATGGATGTTTATGCGCCTATGGCCAGTCAATTAGGCATTAATAATGTGGTGTTTATTTTAGATAAAAATGGCTTGGGCAGTGTTCATAAGATGGACAGCTTAGTGACTAAAAATCAAGAAGAAGACACCTGGAAACAGTTTGGATGGGCCGTCGTGAAAGCTGATAACACCGATGTAGGTTCGTTAACAGCCGCCTTTGAGCGTATAGGTAAAGAAGACAAACCGCTTTTAATTGTGGCCCAGGGTGCACCCAAGGGTTGGGGGTATGCTGAGCTTGAGAACTCTCAAACGTCTAACCATCGATTACCCACAAAACAAGACTACGCTCGTAACTTAATGATAAAACTGCACCAGTGCCACACCCTTATTTTTGGAGATTCTCCAACATAAATGGCCGAGCTTAGGTCGAATACAACCGTTGATTTTGTAGCTTTATTTGATTCGCAGATAAAGCACTTTAAAAAACAACTGCAAACGCATAAAAAGAACCTGTTTAAAACATATACGCCCATTCCTGGTATAAAGCGACCCCTTCGACAGTTTCCTAAACCTACACTGGAGGGAGTTCCTGAAAAATTAAGCGTAGAAGGTGTAACAAAAGAATGGCTAGCTCGATGGGGTAAAGAAAATGGTCAGCACTTGGTGTTGGGAACCGATAATGTTATGCCTTACACACCTGCCGAATACCTAGGTATGAAAGCTATCAAGCACGATACCCTAACTGACCCTTCAGCGTTTTATTACTCGCCTGGGGTTTCTGAAAATTTAGTAGGATACATGTTGGCAGGTATGACAGAAGCTGGCTTAGCTTCGGTGTATTCGGGGCCTTCAGTACACATGTTAGACATTGCCGATGTTATGAAAATGACCAGTACCTTTCAAATTCCCATTATTGTTTTAGCGGGTGGAGGAGGTGGCTTACAAATGGCGGGTTGGGGTGCCGGGCACCATAACCTCAATTTAGAAGCCTATCGTTTTCCACATTCAAGCGTGTTTCAGCCCTCTAATGCCTGGAGTTTGAAGCTTATTTTGGAACATTTGGATCGAAACGAAAGTGAAGGTCGTCCTTCGTTTGTTAATATTCCTTATACTCAATTGTCGGTTCTTCCCGAGGCACTTTCAAAAGATAGTTTTGAAAAACAAGAGCAGATATTTAAAGATGGGTTTTACCTTGCAAGTCATCATTTACCAAGCGAAACTAAAGGTTTTCAAGCCGGTTCAGTAGTTATCATAGCCACTGGACAGGCTGTTGCTGAATCTCAAGTGGCGGCATCCATCTTGAAGTCTTTGGATATTCCTCACCTTGTTGTAGATGTCTTTAATTTAAGCTCGATAAATAACGATAGACTTGCCGGATGTTTAACTCAACTTAAACAAAGATATGACAAAAAACCTTCTGCAATTGTGCTGTTTTCAGATAATAACCAAGATATTTTTCGGCCCCTTCGAGAGGCTATCCCACCTGGGTTTAAAAATTCAGTGATCACTTTAGACTGTGATACACACCTCAATGATTATTTGGATCCTAAACGACGGTTTTGGATGGATGCTTCAGGGGTATTACGGGTCGCCCTTGAGGCTGTATTAAAAAAAGATGTAGTGAAAAAAAGAGACTGCAAAACGGCGACTCAAAGACAGGCTTATCAGGCTGAAAAATACATCAGTCGAAGCATTGAGCAGCGCATGAAATTGGATGAAAGTTTAAGAAAAAAGTACGCAGAAAAACCGATTTTAGACCAAGAAAAATTCAGTTCTTTAAGTGAAGCGGCCCAAGAGTGGGCGTATTTGATTTCAATCGTTTCCCCAGCTGAGCAAGCAAAAACATACGAACTTGCAAAAGAAAGTTTGAAAATCTATAGAGACTATTTTTTAGAGAAAATGGCAGAACAAACTGTTAAAATGGAACCCTCTATTCTAGATTTGTTACTTGCATAAGTAATCTATTAACAACACGATTTGCTTTAAAAAGCTGACTTTTTTAGTCAATCATGTACACTTAAATCTCAATGAGTAGTTACGATTTTTTAATTGTTGGCGGAGGCATTAACGGGGCAGGGATTGCTCGTGAATTGGCCTTGCGGGGGTTTTCGGTACGTTTGGTTGAAAAAAACGACTTTGGATCGGGCACTTCGCAGGCCTCTTCAAAGTTGGTGCATGGTGGCATTCGTTATTTGGAAAATGGTCAATTGGGCCTAGTGTATGAAGCCTGCTTAGAGCGCTATAGGCTTTTAAAAAATGCCCCGCATTTGGTAACACCTTTGACCTTTGTTTTACCTTTTTACAAAAACTCAGGCCGCCCTCAATGGATGATGAAAGCAGGACTTTCCCTTTACGATCTTTTAACGGTGGGGCATCCCATTCAAAAACACGAGCCTTTAACTCAGTCAGAAGTGCTGTTGCGTTTACCGGGCATAGCTATGCACAATTTAACGGGTGGGGCGGTGTATTACGATGGGCTAATGGATGATGCCCGATTGTGCCTAGAAACAGCACTGCAAGCCCAACAATGGGGTGCTGAAATTAGCAATTACACCGAGCTTGTTCATGTGGAACAAAAAAATGGAACGATCAAACAGGTCCTTGTGCGCAACACTTTAACAGGCCACGAAGAAACCATTCAGGCCAAACAGCTTATTTTTGCTACAGGTGCCTGGTCCAATAAAGTGCTTGGACCACTGGGTTTGCAACACTTGGTTCGCCCCAGCAAAGGGGTGCATGTGGTAGTCCCTCGTTTAAGCCACGATGCGGTGCTGGTTACCACCAAACGCGACAATCGGGTGTTTTTTATTATTCCTTGGCAGGGTTTTTCCCTGATTGGTACCACCGACACCGACTACACTCACGATGTAGATGCCCTTACCGTAGCCGACAGTGATGTTCAGTATTTGTTAGAAGAAGCCGCCCGATATTTTCCAAAAGCTGCGTTGCAACCTCAACACGTGATGGCCTCGTTTGCGGGGCTCAGGCCCCTGATTCAATCGGGGCAAAAAGGGGTGGGGGCTGTATCGCGTGAAGAACAATTTATATCCGTGGCTTCCAATGCTTTTTGCGTAGTGGGAGGCAAATACACCACGTTTCGAAAGGTGTCGGAAAAGGCCGCTCAAAAGGCTATTTTAAGGGTAACAAATCAATCTTTGTTTAAATCGTTAACACACAAAATGCCCTCTTTTGGAGGGGCCTTAGACACGGTGGAAACCTTTGCTAAAACTACTTTTAAAGACCTGCCTCAAGACCTTAAACTTTCTTTAGAGGTTTATACCCGCTTGGTACAAAGGTACGGCACACGAGCGCCTCAAGTTGTGTCAGTTTTAAGCAAAGACCCTGAATTCTTAACCCCTTTAGAGGGAACAGCTGTGCTTAAAGGCGAGGTGATTTATGGGGTTTTGGCTGAACAGGTTAAAACCTCTGATGATTTTTTGCGTAGGCGAACAACTTTGGCGTTAAAAGGACAGTCCGACTGTAAAAACGTGGTAACTCAACTGATTGCACAGGCAACGGCCTTGCGATAAAATTAGGCCTTAAAACTTTAACTCCCAAAGGACATTTGATGATAATTTCTGAAACTCTAGAAGCTTTGCCTTCAAAACCCTGCTTGCGTGACTTTTCTGAAACTTATTTAGAGGCTATTCCGCCTTCTACCTTAGAAAGTAAAGATGTGCCCTCTTTGGTTTCGTTTTTAAAAGAACGGTTTTCGTTTTTTTCCGAGTCAGCCGCGGCTGGGGTAGGTACAGGGGTATTTCGTTTTATAAACGATCCTAAAAAACCCAATAAAGTGATTTTAGACATAGTGTGTACCGATGCAAGCTACATTATCGTTACAGTGGAGGCCTTGTTCCGCGAATATCAAATTCCTGTTACCCGCTTGTTTCACCCTATTTTTTCAGTTGAAGTTAAAAATAAAGCCCTTCACTCGGTAGCCAAAGCCAGTGTAGGCAAGTTGCTGATGTCCTCGATTTACATCGAGTGTGAAAACACCTTGGCCGAATTTCCTATCGACAAACTTACCCGTCGCTTAGAGCGACATTTATCGGCTATTCATTATTCGTACCGCGACCAAAAAAGCATTTATGAGATGTTAAATACGCTTAAAAAAGACATTCAAAAACATAGCTTTGCCTTGGCAGAGCCCAAAGAAGAATGGGCCAATTTATTAGACTGGTTAGGCAACGGAAATTTTTCGTTTTACGGCTACATGGCCTTTGATCAAACCGATAAAAAATCAGAGCCCCAGTTAAAATCGGGTTTAGGGATTTTGGCCTCTGAAAACATCAAGCACGATTCAAAATTGCTAGAGCATTTAGTGGCCCACAACGAAAAAGAAATTAAAGGCGTATTTCAACTGGATACCCTCAAATTAAAAAGCCCTATTCAACGTTTTGAAAATTTAATGAGGCTTACCCTAAACATTCCTAATGGTAAGGGTAAAACGGTTAATCATGTGTTTTTAGGGCTTTTAAAACGCAGTTCTTTGTTTGTTAAAAACATCGAAACCCCGCTTATTCACCTAAAAATGAAGTCTATTTACAAAGCCAAAAATATGATTCCTGGCAGCTACGACTACATAGAGGTAGTACGACTGTTTACGGCTATTCCAAAGTTTGAATTGTTCAGAACTTCTACTGAGCAATTGTTAAAAATGGTAGAAGAATTGTTATCTATCACCAACCCTAACGATGTGTATGTGCTGGATATTTCTAAGCCAAAATCAAACCAACTGTTTTTAGTGGTGGCCATGCCTTTTGCTTTGTTCAGCCAGCAAAATTCAGCACTTATTTCAAACTATGTTCAATCTACTATTGCAAACACTGGCTTTGAAAGCCTTGATGTAATTAGCGAAGAAAAATGTCGTATTCATATGCATCTTGAGGTTAAAAAAGACGTTTCTTACTCGAAATCTTCCCTTGAACAGCATATTCGCCAATTGGTAAGGCCTTGGGTAGAAAAACTTAAACATACCTTGCTTGATCAGTTGGGCGAAGGTGAAGGATCGCGTTTGTTCGCCAAATATGCGGGGGCTTTTCCATCGCATTACCAAATTTCAAAATCAACCCAGCAAGCCTTAATCGATATTCGCTTTTTAGAAAAAGCAGCAGAGGCTGGTCTACCTCAATGTGACTTACAAGCTTTTGTATCAGAAGGCTCTTCGTTAACAGGTAAAGCCTCTGTACTGTCTATTTATAACCCCAGCAAAATGGATCTCATTTCGGTAATGCCTATTTTGCAAAATTTAGGGTTGCACGTGTACGACGAGTTAACGATTAGTGTAGGGCCAAAAACCCATATTTATGGATTTATTCATATGTTTCGTGTGGCGCATGCCAACCATACCCCAATTGAAGAAGGAGTGCATAAAGAACCTCTATTAGAGCTTTTACAGGCCTTGTTTAATCAACGTACCGAAAACGATCCTTTAAATGCTTTGTTGTTAAAGGCCGGACTAAATTGGAGAGCGATTAATGTTGTGCAAACCTACCGCAACTTTTTGTTGCAAGTAAGTTCGGCTTATACCCGTGAAAAATTAAATGCTACGTTGGTCAATTATTCAGACTGCACCAAAAAACTGTTTCATTATTTTGAAGCCCGATTTAAGCCTGATGCCAAGCTGGGGTCTCCTGAAAAACGTTTGTCTACCGAATTGCCCAAAGCTAAGCAAGCCGTGCTTGAATCGTTATCGGCTGTTGATGAAGTGTCGGATGATTTGGTGTTACGACATTTTTTGAATTTGATGGAAAGCAGCCTTAGAACCAATTTTTATATTCCTAAGCCCAATGGGGAAACCTGTATTTCGGTTAAATTTTTATCGCAAAGTGTTAAAGATATGCCCCTGCCTACTCCCTTTAAAGAAATTTATGTGCACGATGTGGGGGTAGAAGGCACGCATTTGCGATTTGGACCTGTGGCTCGTGGGGGTATTCGTTGGTCAGACAGACCCGATGATTTTAGAAAAGAAATTTTAAGTTTAGTAAAAACCCAGCAAGTTAAAAACGTGGTGATTGTACCCGTAGGCTCAAAGGGTGGATTTGTACTTAAAAAGAAACTGACCACCCGTGAAGAAGCGGCTACCGAATCGGTAAATCAGTACCGTTTGTTTATTAAAAGTTTGTTAGATATTACTGACACCGTATCCGTGTCGGGAACGGTGACCCATCCTGAAAACGTGGTGCATTACGATGGAGAAGACCCGTATTTGGTAGTTGCGGCCGACAAAGGAACAGCTAGTTTTTCGGATATTGCCAATGGCGTATCTGACGATTACCACTTTTGGCTAGGCGATGCCTTTGCTTCAGGCGGATCGGTTGGATACAACCACAAAGATGAAGCCATTACAGCCCGTGGAGCTTGGGAATGTACCAAGCTTCACTTTAAAGAATTGGGCAAAGATCTTTTGAAAGAAACAGTAACTGTAGCAGGAATTGGCGATATGTCGGGTGACGTATTCGGCAACGGCATGTTGTTATCTAAGCTACTTAAATTACAAGCCGCATTTAACCATATTCATATTTTCTTAGACCCTGATCCAGACCCTGCTTCAAGCTGGAAAGAACGTAAACGTTTGTTTGATTTGCCTCGATCAACCTGGAAAGATTACAACCCTAAGTTGATCAGCAAAGGCGGAGGTGTTTTTGATCGCAAAGCAAAAGAAATCACTTTGTCGGCTGAAGTGAAAAAAATGCTAGATGTAAAAGAAGATGTCTTAACTGGCGAAGAAGTGATTAAAGCCATTTTACGTATGAAAGTTGAGCTACTTTGGTTTGGCGGCATTGGTACTTACATCAAAGCCACGTCTCAGTCACATACCCAAGTGGGCGATGCAGCCAACGATGTAGTACGTATCGATGCGCCTGAATGCCGGGCGTTGGTAGTGGCTGAAGGGGCTAACCTAGGGGTGACCCAATTGGGCCGAATTGAACTTAGCCGACGGGGCGTTTCTATTAACACCGATGCTATCGACAATTCAGCCGGTGTGAATATGTCTGATTATGAAGTGAATATTAAAATTTTATTAAAGCGCATGTTAGAAGAAAAACGCCTTAAAACCATGGCCGATAGAAACAAGGTGTTAGCCGAAGCTACTGACGAGGTGTCGTTGTTGGTTTTAGCCAATAACCAAGGCCAGCATCAAATGTTAACTATGGATATGCTAAGGTCTCAAAAACAAGGCCGAGTGTTTGTGAGCTTGATTGATCATCTCATTAGCCACAATTTCTTAGACCCTAAAACCGAAAATATTCCGTCTATTCCTGAGTTGGAGCAATGGGTAAATGCCAAACAAGTGCTGCCTCGACCTATTTTAGCGGTGGTACAAGCGTATGTGAAAATGGAAATTTACAATCAACTGTGTGTGTCTTCATTGTTGGATCACCCAGTATTTGACACCCTTTATGTAAAATATTTCCCCGAATCTATCCAAAAGAAATTTTCGCAGTTTGTACATTCTCACAGGCTAAAACGCGAAATTTTAGCCACCAGTTTAACCAATCGTATTATCAACCAAGCGGGTATGTGTTTTTACTACCAGGTGCAACAATCGTCAGGTAAATCGATTGATGAAATTACCCTGGCTTATGTGTTGGCTGATAGTGCTTTAAATGGTGAAGCTATTCGTTCAGCTATTAAAAAAGAAGCCACGTCGCAGCTGCACATTTACACCGCGTTATCCGAGTTTGAAACCTTGGTACAACGCTTTGCTTTGGAACTGTTGCAACTGCCCATTACTGTGTCCTTGGATGATACCGATAAGCTAAAGCAAATTTTAGAAAAATTAAAGCCCTCGTTAACCGTACGTGAAGCCCGTTTAAGTAAATGGAAGCAACTTGGGTTTTCGGCTGCTTTAGCGCAGCAGTTGGCCTGTGCTCAGTTATTGGGCATTGGAGCTGAAGTATTCTTTTTACATCAACACGCCCAGTTAAAGCCCGATGAAGCCTTTCATTTGATTAACCATGTAAACGCAGCCTTTGAACTAGATTGGGTAAAACAACAGTTGCAACATCTCGAGCTGTCTAATCCTTGGGACTTGGCCCAGCGAGACTCGCTACAAAGCCACATTTTGTCACGCAAGGTATCGATCATCGAGTGTGTGTTAAAAACAACGCCTAAGGCACAATTAACGGGCTTAAAGCCCAAAGATATCGTACACACCATGGGTAGCCAATGGATACATGGCACAGCGCCTTACTTTGATACCCTTACTCAACTTAAATCGTCAGCCGGTGTAGGTCTTAGTTCGGTGGCAGTGTGTTTAAGTAGATTGGGCTAGAGGGTTGAGACGTTTAGCACAACCCGATAAACTCCGTGTTGTTTTTTATGTAATTAAAAATTGAATATTGATAATTTCTTTGTCAAACCCCCACCATTTCAACTTCTGGAGAGGTAGTGACGTTGTGTAATGGAGCTGGTGTTACAGCGTTTTTGTTGCGGCATTTCTTTAGGGTATCAACGCTTTTATATATCACAGCAGCTCCAACTGCGACTGCGACTACTCCGCCAACTACTGTGCCAGCTGAAGGTGAAGAAGATTCAGTGGCCTTAGGATCGGTTTTATCCTCGGAGAAGGGCAATAGTGTTGAACTTGGGCCAGGTTCTTGAGTAGAACTATAAGTTTGAACTTGTACTGTTGAACCTAGGGTAGAGCTATACATTTGAGCTTCAGCTGTCGAGCTTGACTTAAGTTCAGGCTTGGGAAGTGTTAATACAGGTAAAACAAAGGGTTTATTTCCAAGTGTAAAAGAGTAGTTTCCAGATTGGGTAGGGGTGCCTTGTATTAGAATGCCCAAGGCATATTCATTTCTAACCCCATTACCCATAGCATGCAGGGTTGTACCTTGAAGGGCTATTTTAAAATCGGGGCCTAATGGGCTAAAGTAAGGATGCAAAGACGTAGCATTGTGCAATACGGTAGGGGCAAGTGGATCGGAGGTGTTAAACAGTTGTCCAAAACTGTTTTCAAGGGTGCCATTTACAACAGCTCTATCCAAACGAAAAGCCAATTTAGAACCCAGCGAAAGTAAAATCCGTCCATCCGTCATAGGTGATTGAACGGGGTACTCGGTTCGACTAGGGGTAGGGGGAAGCCCTGGTTGAGTAAGAATAAACTCTGTTTTGCTGTCTGAGGCAATGCCAAGTAAATAGTTGTGGGTATCCATACTGGGATTAATGGGGCTTGCCGGATAAGAAAAATCGGCCCAAGGTTGTCCTAGACTGCTTAAAGAACCCGTTGTAATAGTTTTGGCTCCGTTTGGATGACGTATCGTTTCATGAAAAGCTTCGGTAGTAAGAGCAAGTCCTATAAGTTGATCTGGGGGCAAGCAAGTAGAGCCTGTAGACGTATATGTACAGGAGTTTGGAATTGCTGTAGAGATACTCCACGGTGAAGACCCTAACGGGCTATATTCGGCCCTATCAGTCCAACCTAGGCCGTAGTAGGTATTGGAAGCGGCCAATAAATGGCCCGAAAAAGGAACTTGATCACCGTTGGGAAGTCGGATACATCCTTCTTGAAGCGTTATTTTGCCGATATCTCTGAATAGAACTTGATTCACTCCTGAACGTTCAGACAGCGTGTGGTTTAACGCCAATACACATTCAAATCCAGGGGGTAATACAGGTGGACAGGCCAAAGGTTCTCCATTTTCAGAAAAAAGTCGAAGGGTAAAGGTTTGGTTAACAGAGGCTGACGGCAATGCCTGAGACTCTGAATTGGAAAGGTCAACTTGAATGCCAGGGGTAGTACCTGTTGGAATAGGCAAGCTATTGTCAGGACTTGAAGCCAGTACTGAAACCATGGCGTCTTGAGAGCTTCCATCCAACAAAGAGACCCCTTTAATAGTAAACAGCGATTCGCCTACATTGCGAGGTGTAAACACAATTTGGGCTTGGTTTAGAGGCAGGGTTTTTGTAACAAGGGTATCTCCAATACGTTCTGAAATTAGCAGTGAAGACCCTTGAATTCTCAAAGAGATCGGGTTTCCAAAATTTTCAAAAACCGAATTTGGAACAGACAGTGTGCCTAAGCTAACAGGTTGGGCACCTGTAATTTGAAATACCTCGAGATAAATTGAAAAAGGTGGCGATTGTGGATTACAGGCAACAGGGCCAGGGCCTGTGCCTAATACAGCAATATGGCTGTCTGACACAGCTAGGGCCTTAATTCCATCTAAAGAGGACTGAATGGTTGTTGCCGTTGTTGTTGAATTAAGCCCAGACTGCGGATACAGATACAAGGTGTTGCCTCGAGTGAAAACAAGATGGGAGTCACTTTTAGAAAGCATGCTGCTAACCAGTGGAACGGGTGTTATGCCTAAGTAAGATGTAACAGTTTTTGAATTTAGTTTAAAAGAACTGTCAGGTGAGTTGGGATCTAAAGGAATTACAGTAAGATAATTTAAGCTTTTTACAAAATGTGCAGCTGTATAGCGGGTGGTATTAGACAGTATAAGGTGGGTGTCTGTAAGTAAAAAATCGTTGAAAGTAATTCTAGGGTTTGGAGTTCCTCTTAAAGGTCCAGCCGGTTTAATGGACGTGTCTGCCGTAATGTTGATCTGTTGGGTGATATTTAAATCGGTGTCTAAGCAAAGTACTTTAGAGTTGCTTCCTACGCAAATTACCCGACCATTAAAGTCTAGTTTGGTAAATTCAGTCGGAATTTGAACCGAGGTGGTGTTGCCTGTTGAAGGGTTTGAATACACCAATAGCCCACCCAATTCTATCGATACCGTTTGATGGGTATGGGTTACTGTGGCTAAGGTTGTCTCAGTTCGGGTTTCATTAAACTGTGGAATGGATACCGCAAGGGCCGATCCTGTGGGAAATCCTTGAGGGGCTAACATAACCCCCTCTGGGGCTTGAAAGAGTGGCGATGTAAACGGTTGGTCTATATTAGCCTGTTGAGTCAGGGTTGTGTTTTGAGATTGGGTTGAGTTAAACACTGGGTAAACCTGCGCAGACGAATAATCTTGAGCAGAAGCGGTTGTCGGAAATAAAGCTAAAAGAACAAGCCCTGCAGCGGCTTGGGAGGTGTTTCCAAGCAGCAGTACTGTAGGCATGATCTGAGGGTTTTGGGGATCAGAAAGTAAGGCGATAAACCCCAGTCCGGCAAAAGTTGTGCCAATGGATTGAACGCTTTGGGTTAGATTTGATGCGGGTTGCACAGAATAATCTTTAGCGGGGACTCCGATAGAGCTGGCTAATGAAAGTGCAGAGGCAGAGGTTGCAGCAGTGCTTACCAAAAGTGAGCTAGCCAGTTCAGCTTCAATGGGATGTATGTTTAATGAATTCTTTAGGTAGTCTTCGGCTTTTGATTGAGCCGCAGGTGAAGCCAAAGCAGCAGCACTGGCCAGAGCTCCGTAGATGTCTCCATTACTGCCCTGAGCCAAAGCTAGAGCGCCTGATACTACCGGGTGAAGAAAAGCGTTATTTACAGCCGCTAAAGTGGCCGGGGCTTGAGTGGTTGGGACCGCCCGTCCACGATTGTGCATTATGGTTAGTGCAGAAGCTATTTCTCTACCTATTACTAGTGCTCCAAGAGCCATATCGACCATGGGTCGAACAGACAATTCTCCTTTGCTTTCCATATGAGTGTAGGCGTTGCTTGCTTGAGAATAAGCATTGCAAACAAGGCCTAAGCTAATGAATTGTTTTGCAGTGCCTAACGTTTTGTTCCAAGCATCCAATGCCAGAGGCGATTGTGCCAGTTTTCTTATAGAGTCTTTAATGGGCTGTAAAGAAGGTCCATGCTTAGTGAGTTTTGAAAAAGCCTGTCCTACCTTTTGTTGTGCCATTGAAGCTGCATAACTTGAAAAATTTCCCGCCATAATAAACCCTCCAAAACAAAATTATTTTTATTAAACACAATTTATTTAAAATTAATTAAATTAATATTATATAATTATATTATCGTAAATTATAATAAGAAATTTCATAGAAAAACAAGAGAGGTGTTTTTAATTTTGTTTTTTTGAAAAATATGAGTAAATGATAACTATTTTTAATCATCAATTTTGACTAAATTAATTATGTTAAGTTGAATTTTGACCGCTTTCTAGGCTAAACGGACTTGGTCATTTTTTTGCTAAGACAGAATTTTATAGATTTTGTTTTAGGAGATTACAAATGACCATCCTTAAAAGAATGATTGCTGTAACTATTCAAGATGAGGTGAATGGGACTGATTTGGGTTTTGACCCCAAAGCCATTGAGCTTACCGATTTTTCACATTTACCTTCCGTACGAGCAAAACTGCAAAAACAAAAAGAATCTTCGAAAGAGTACTTGACCGAAAAAGAAAAAGAACTTAAAAAATTGCAACAGGAACTTGCAGAAATAAAAGCCATCCAAGACGAGATGGAAAAATTAAAACAAGAAAATGAAACAGCAAAGCAGCTGAATCAACGTGTTTCTGAATTAAGAAAAACCGTCTTGACGGTAAGAGACGAAGCTTTAGTTCAATTTAATGGGGTAAATCAAAATACTACAAAAGCAGATGAAGAGATTCTTGAGTTGTTAGCCCAAAAAACAAACACTACCCAACAAAAAGATAGACGATCAGCTCAAGATATTGCCCAATTACAAGCACAACAACAGCGATTACAAACCGATATTAAAGAAGCCCAAGAGGCCCTGGATCAAGCTAAGAAAAAAAGTAAAGAAAATGAAGAACGTCTTCAGAATGAATTAGAAAAAACAAAACAATTAGAGTTAGCCAGAGAGCAGTTAAGAGAGCAATTGAGAAAAGAACAGGCAGAGCAAGCTGTGTTAGAAAAAGTATCGCTTGTAGATTCAAAAAAAGCCCAGGCAAACAGTCAAGCACGTTGGAAACAAACTGAAAATCATTTGAAAAATGAGCTCAATACCAGTTTAACCTACTCAAAGTCTAGCTATGTAAATGATCCTAAAATGTTGGATGATTTTATTTTGAAGCTAAGTGGCATAAAAGAGATTGCGGGACCCTTATTTGAACTTTTAGAGGCTTTAAAAAACACTTTTGCACTAGGATTGTTTGTTGAGAAATTGTTTTTGCAAGATCATCATTCTGATTTACCCGATCGATGTGCAACAGCCTTGGTTTCACAATGGAGCAAGACACAGCCATATTTTAAATCGATGTCAACAGTATTTACTAACGGGCAGTTTGAACGAGTAATGGGTGCTTTATGTAACACCATAGGCCGAGAACCCGCCTATAGCGAATACGTATTTTTTACACTTTGTTCAACTCAGTTAGAGCCTGAACCCCTAGCACAGGTTTTAGAAACTTTGAGATTTAATATTCACGAAGGAAACTCTGACTTACAACGTGCTTTTTGTGATGCGTTTATGGTAGATCAAGACGGTTTTTGCAGGTTACTAAATGGATTGGTGATGAGCAGAGCTTTGGTTCATTTTAAGCCGTCAATGGTAGCTCAATATGTTGATCTCGACGTAAAGTGGGCTTCGGCGTATATGGGACTTGAAGAAACATTGTTAACTCGACTGTTTAATGAACAAAAAGGACAGCCTGTAGATGTGCTTAATTTGCCTTTTATTCAATTTGCCACCTTAGGAGGCCAGCATAACAGTAAAAGTGGGTACGAATTTGTAGCTACTTTATACAATATATTGCGTGAATTGAAGCCAGTTCAGCAATTAGAGGTATTAAATGATTCGAACCAAAGTAAGCTAATTAAGGGCCTACATGAGCGTTTTTTGAAAGTGTATAACGTGTATCGATCCCCTTATGTGCTTACCTCGGAACAAAAAAGATCTCAAAAGCAAGATGACATTGCGAAACATTTAAAAGGGTTTTACGACTATTGTTGCGGAAAAATTATAGAGGCATCTAAAGAATTAAAGAGGCAGGGTTTTAAGATATCAATAGACCATTCATTGGTGCTTTTGGATGGGCTTTTAGATATTAATAAAGACCAGCTAATTTGTATTTATAACTACACAAACACTGTTGGCGAATATAAAAATGGGGCTGCTGCTGTACAAGATGTTTTGGATCAAAGTTTTTTGGGGTCGGATCCATTAAAATGGTCGACAAAAGGATTAGCCGGGCGCCTAGAATATGTGTATTTTCAGGTGCGATTTCCCTTAGAAGAATACAAAGAGTGGTTTAAAACCCAAAACAAAGCATTGAAGTATTTAACTGAAAGTGAAATCGAAAAAATTTTTCAAAATTATGATAGTAAACGAAAAGCGATGACTGGATATACCGAAGCTGTAGAAAGAGGATATCGATGCATGACTCCAGGTCAGGTGGTTTCTATAACCCATGGCATAGAAAAGGCCGACGATGGCCCCGTATTTTTAAAGGTAGGTACTGGACAAGGGAAGTCGTTGGTTTTGGCTATGCTATCAACTCACTTTGCCAATAAAGGAGAGCGAGTTCTTCAATACACTTGTTACCAGCATTTGGCCGCAAGAGACCATGGTCATTTTAAACCCATGTATGAAGCTTTTAATCAAAAGCGTAAAAATTTGTCTTTGGATGCACCCAACGGTGAACGAAAAGGCGATCAAACCTCTGAGATCACTACTGGGTTACAGGAAGGGGATACCTTTAAATTACCTCAAATTACCTATGCAAACATCAACACTCATTTTTATATGTTCAACAGATACTTATCAGAGCGAAGCTGCAATAAACATCAATTTAAAGGAGCCCGCGAGTTTTTTGAGGTAGGCACCCTTTTATTGGATGAATTTGATCCTATTATTTTAGATGCTGGAAGTGTAGGAAACACGGTTATTGAATTTAATCATGCAGGGTTATTTAGCCTTGGCAATGTTTCATCGTATACCATGGGTAGTAACGATGCATTTGCCGCACATGTAGTTCAAAACTCTCAGGTAGGTCGATTTTTTGAGCAACTAAAATCAGAAGGATTTAATGAGCTTTACACACAATGGCGCGGGACGGTAAGTACTCAAAATTGGCAAGGACATTCGGGTACCGATAATTTGGGAATTACACATAGCTATATCGGCGGATTTGCTTACGAAATGAGCCAGGGGCATTTTTATGGGTATGTGGCTACTTTAAATGCTTTGGCGTATTTTAAACAAGCCACACGGCTTATAGGGGTATCTGGAAGTATTACAAGTACAGGTATCGATCGATTTAAAACCTTGTTTGAAAAAGGTGCTCAAGATCCTACTTCCGAAAGCAAATATAGTTCCTCTCAAAAGAAAGTGCATTATGTTGAAATTCCTTCTACCCAAGGCCCTTCTACCGAGCAAACTGGGGTTAACTTTTGTCGAATTTCTGAAACCAATATGGCAAATGACCTCTGGATTGAAAAAGTGGAGGCTGATATTTTGGGGGCCATTCAAAAGAAAAATTCAAATTTTGATTTTGGGCAGCCGGTATTGGTTTTTGGAAATAAGGAGGCTAAAACAGACTGGGCGGCTTTAAGCACCATGGTAACCCGTATTGCTAAAGATCATAATAAAAAAGTTCAGTTCATATTAAAAGAATCCGATTTAACCGAAGAAGCCATTCGTTTAGCTACAGACCCTAATTACATTACCTTGTCTTCGCATGTAGCAGGCCGTGGTACCGACTTTAAGCCTTCAAAAGTAGTTAACGCTTTAGGAGGATTACATGTTTGTATTGCCTATGCCTCAGACTATGAATGCTTGATACAAGAAATTGGGCGTACAGGACGTTTAGGGGCTAATGGAAGTCACTCTATTTTGTTAAAGGAGCCTATGCCTGTTTTAAAAAACGAATCGATCACTTTGGATACGTTTAAAGAAGAAGTGTTTTTAATTACCAAAGACATTATTACTCGTTTGTGTGAAACGAGGCCGTACACCAAAGCTTTGTGGCAGCGATGGGTGTTGTTTAATGCCTTCTTAGGAACATCTTCATCTTGGCCAAACAACGATGGATTTATGGAAAAATCGATATCGGATAAAGCCGATTTTATTTGGAAAAAATTTATTGCCTTTGATTTTAAAGAAGAAGCAAAACCAATCTCAAAACCTGTGAGTACAGACGATGTAATACTTGATGTGAATGACAATAAGCCAAACATAACTTCAAGACCCAATGTTGACACAAAATATCCTAGTTCAAGTACCTCTTCACAACGTTCGAGGTGTACAAATGCTCAAAAAAAAGCCGTAGGGCTTTGTATTGTTTTGGGCTTAGGTGTGGCTGCCGTTTTGATGTGGTATTACTGGAACAGTATCAAAGAAAAATTTTAAAACCCTACTCAACTACTGTCAACGGAGCATATTTGGCTAGCACTATTTTAATGGCGCCACCTACTAAAAGTTTGACTTTCTGGTTATCGCCTTGGCCTTCTAGGCTTAGTACTGTGCCAATGCCCCATACCGAATGTTTTACTTTTTGTCCTTCAATAAATTGAACAGAGGAACTTGGTTTTGAAGGGGTAAATACGGCCTGTTTTGAGTAGGATGGAATGGCCCTAGGTATATCCTGCATGTGAGGCTGTTGGGTTTGGGTAATTTTTACAAGTTCTGGGGGTAACTCCTCAATAAACCTCGACGGATCGTTTTGCCACAATTCGCCAAAAATAAGCCGCTGTGAGGCCAAGGTTAACAGCACGTTTTTGCGGCCTCGGGTAAGAGCTACATAACAAAGGCGTCGTTCTTCTTCCAGCTGGGCTGGAAAATCTTTTGATTTGTAGTGAGGCAAGATACCTTCTTCCAGGCCAGCCACTACCACCACATCAAATTCAAGGCCTTTGGCATGATGCACGGTCATCAGGGTAACCGCATCGGGGGCGGCTTCGCCTTCGTCGAGGTCTGTAGATAAGGATACTTTGGTTAAAAACGACTCCAAATCGGTTTCTTCTTCGCGGGCCATCGTTACCAATTCACTGATGGTTTCCAGTTTTTCAGCCCCTTTAGCCCCGTCTTGCTGCAGCCATTGAGCATAACCCGATTGCTCAACCAAAGCTTGAATCAGCGTTGCAATTTTATCCGAAGGGGTGCTGTCGTAAAGGGCCTTCCATTGCTGAAGCTGCTGATAAAACTGTCGTAACGATTTAAGGGCTGAAGCCGTCAGGGTAAGTCCACCTGTTTGAGCTACCTGGCTTAACCCAAGGTTTTCAGCGGAGGCCTCCCTCATAAGTTTTTCTACCGAGGTTTCCCCAATACCCCGTGGAGGTCTAGCGACTACTCGGGTAAAGGCCAAAAGGTCGTTGGGGTTATGCACCAATCGTAAATACGACACGATGTCTTTAATTTCGGCTCGCGAAAAAAACGAAAGCCCACCAAACATTCTGTAGGGTACTTGAGCTTGTGCAAAGGCTTCTTCAAGCACCCGACTTTGGGCATTAGTACGGTACAAAACCGCCATTTCTTGATACGGTATTTTTAGGTGAAATTGTTTCAGTTGATCTACAATCCAGCGGGCTTCTTGATGTTCGTTATCGGTCACATGAACGGCAATGGGGTCGCCCAAATCGTTATGGGTCCACAGGTTTTTGTCTTTTCGGTTTTTGTTGTGGCTAATCAAGGCATTGGCGGCTTTTAAAATGGTTTGGGTAGACCGATAATTTTGTTCTAGTTTGATTACTCTTGCATTGGGATAATCACGCTCAAAATGCAGCATGTTTTCTAAATTGGCCCCTCGCCACGAATAAATATTTTGGTCAAAATCGCCCACCACGGTTAAATTTTCGTATTTACCTGCCAACAACTTTACCATTTGGTATTGAACCGCATTGGTGTCTTGGTATTCGTCTACCAAAATGCACACATACTGCTCTTGGCAGGCTATAAGTACCTCAGGAGATTCATTTAAAAGGCGCAAGGCCTCCATCAATAAATCACCAAAATCAAGAGCATTGTTCCGCTTTAAGGCGGCCTGATAGTTGGCATAAGCCTGGTGGGTTCTATTGTCCCAATGAGGAGCTGCATTTTGAGATTTGTGAGGGGGAATAGCTTTGTTTTTTAAGTCTTGAATTTCATATAAAACCTTTGAAGGAGGGTAGTGGGTTTCATTGGCGTTTAAATCGGCTAAAACTTGTTTCATGAGCTTAAGTTGGTCGGCTTGATCGGCAATAGCAAAGTTGCTTTGGCCACCAATGGCCGGATAAAAACGTCTTAATAATTCGCCAGCAAACGCATGAAAAGTGCCTACAAAAGGTTTTAAATCCTCGGGCGAAAGTAGGCTATCTAACCGATGGCGCATTTCTTTGGCGGCCTTGTTGGTAAAGGTAATGGCTAAAATATTGGGGCCTGAAATACCCATCTCTTGCATCAAGTAGGCAATTTTATGGGTTAAAACTCGGGTTTTACCCGAACCTGCGCCCGCTACAATTAAAAGGGGTGATCCAAAGTATTCAACGGCCTCTTGTTGTAACGGATTAAGTTTTTGGGACATAAAAATTATACTGGGCCTACACTCAGTCGAACTAGCTTTTTAATTTGATCTGCATAAGCCTTGGGACTAAACCATTCTTTTAGTTTTAAATTCAATATCAAGTCGGGTTCTAAATAAAAGGCCAATTGGCAAGGCATAATCGTTATTTTTAAGCTATCAGCACCTGCTTTTTGGCTTGCATAAAAGTCATAACCATCGGCATCTTGTTCTGATACGATTTGGCCCAAATAAGAGCCCAAAGCTTGGGTTAAAAAACCCTGGTAGTCGTAGCTTCTTAACTGACGCCTGTTGACATTTAAAAACGACACTTGGTCTGAAAAAACGAGGGTTTTGGCCTGTAACAATTCAGGATGCATTTTAAGGTTTTCTATAATGGCCTTTTGCTTGATGCCGTCACGCTCAAATTGAAGATAGCTTTGCCATTGAATAAGAACGAAGCAGGCTAAGAGCACAGCAGAAATTTTAATCAAAAAGCCAGGGGTAGGGCAGAATTTTTTTAGTAAAAAAACAATTAAAAACGCCACACCAAGAGGCAATAAAAGCTCATGACGGGTTTTGAATCCCCAATGAGCAGATACCACATTGCCAACCACCGTATACGGAAAAATAGCGGTAACCAAGGCTAAAGTCGCCCATAAAAAATTGGTTTTTTGAAAAGGGGAGTGGCCCGTTTTTATATCGCTAAGTTTGGGCAAGTAGGCGCTAAGCGTCTTCCATAGCAGCCACCCCAGGGCCAAAACAGCCAACCATGACAGCCCAAAAAACAGGTTTCCCATATCAAATAAGCTATGCCCCAACGAAGAAACCAGCTTAGGTAAGGCGCCTAAAAAACCATTTGCTGTAAGCTTGTTGTAGCTAGCGGTAGGGCCCGAGGGCGCAAAATAAACCATTTTTAGAACCCAAAAAACAAGGGGTAAAGCCAAAAAATCTAATTTTATTTTTGAGCTTGAGTGCCAAAAAATATATACCAAAACCAAAGCATAAAACACCAAAATAGAATGAGCTGCAAACGACACAAAAAACAAACCTAATGCAAGCAGTCTAAATGTAAGCTTTAAAGCAGGGTTTTTGGCATTTAAATGACACGTTAAAAGGTACCAGCCCGCCCAAAAACTCAAATAGGGCAACGTATACTGAAAGGCAGACAGTAGAACGCGGGCATTGTTGTAGGGTAATACCGAAGCAAAAGCAGTGATTAAAAAGGCCTCTGACTGAGAAAGCGACTTAAATGTGTTTAATACCTGATATATCAGCACAGTACAAAGGCCAAAGCATATAAAAACAAGCCCATGAGCCACCCAGGCAGGATGTGAAAACGTGTGTAGCCACGTGTAAAAATAACCTACCCAAGGTAAGCCGTATTGAATGCCATTTTGAATGGTGGCCTTGGCGCTCATGCCCATGTTTGGCCAATCATCCCAGTACAAGTGGGTATTTAAAAGCAGGAAAAAATGCGTCAAGCTATACAAAGAAAGCAAAAATATCCACGGACGACGTAAGCGCTTAACTAAAAAATCTAGCATGCTGTTACTGTCTCATACCTAGGCTTGCACCTGCAATACTTCGTCAAAACAGGTGGTATATCGAGGCGATTTAAGGGTTTGATTCATGCTCCAGTAGGCTTTGCCTTGAAGCCCAACAGCCGGAAAAACCAGGCGTTTATCAAACTTTTTATTCAGTTTAGCGGCGGTCAAGCTAAGGGTTTGTAAAGCCGTTGCTTGAGGGGTTGTTTGAGCCTGAAATAGCGATAGTGCTTGGGCTGATTTTGTACTTAACTGAAGCAGCATTACCCCCGATTTTGCGTAAGGATAACCAGGCTTAAAAATAAAAGTGAGTGCCTCGGATACCGCGGATAAAAGATCAGACAAAGCATCGGTGGGTTGCCATAATGTAACCAAGTGACCTTTGGCATAGTAATCGCCATAGTGTCGGCTGGTGGCAATAAACACCCAAATGGCACCTGTTGTTAGACCCTGGCTATGTAATTTTTGTAAAGCGGTCATCACATTGTGGGTCAGGGCACCTTTAATAAAGTCAATTTGGCTTATTTTTTTGCCAAAACTTCGACTGCACAAAATACTTTTTTGAGGGGTTGCCATATCCGCCACCGATAAACACGAGGTCCCAGCTAGCTCTAATTGAATGCGCCGGCCCGTAACCCCCATCTGTTTCTGAATAAATCGGGGGTCGGCTTCGGTAAATTGTTTGGCGGTATAAAGGCCCTGTTTTTTTAGAAAAACACTATAACGGCGACCAATGCCCCAAATATCTTGCACGGGGAAGGTGTTTAAAATGCCAAGGACGGCCTTTTTGCATAGGGGTAATACGAATACAGGGGAGCCACTGTTTTTGGCTAATTTTTGGGCCACTTTAGCCAAAGTTTTGGTGGGTCCAAATCCAAGAGTCACGGGAATCCCTACCCACTGAAGGGCTTTTTGATGTATCTCGAGGCCTAACCGCTGCAATTCTTTTTCGGTTTGAGGTGAATTCAAACGAATAAACGATTCGTCTACCGAATATACCTCTATCTCTTCAAAAAAGTGTCGATACAGATCCACCAATCGATTCGAAAAATCAGAATACAGGGTAAAGTTTGATGAAAAAACAGTGATACGATGTTTTTTTATTAGTTCTTTCATTTTAAAAAAAGGAGCCCCCATTGTAATGCCCAAAGCCTTGGCCTCTTTAGAAAGAGCGATAATGCAGCCGTCGTTATTCGATAACACCACCACGGGCTTGTTCCATAAATCAGGGCGAAATACCTTTTCGCAGCTTGCATAAAAGGTATTACCATCTATTAATATAAACACGGTTTATGTAGTACATAGGTAACCACTCCCCACAAAGTGTGTTGGTCAGTAGCGGCTACTAAAACGGGTTTTGTAGTCATAGGGTCTGACATCAAATAGGGCTTTCCTTGTTCAAGGTGGTACCGTTTTACGGTAAACGTATCGTTTACCACAGCCAGCACCACCTGCCCGCTGATAGGTTGAATCGATCGATCTACCACCAAATAATCGCCCGAAAAAATACCGGATTTTTCCATGGTGTTTCCAGAGGCCCGAACAATATAGGTAGCAATGGGGTTTTTGATGACTAGAGTGTTTAAATCGAGTGGTTTTTGTTTCAAGTCTTCTGTCGGAGATGGGAAACAGGTGCCTTGGGAAAGAGGAGTAGATAAAAACATGAATATAAATTACCACGCATATACGTGGTAATCAAGTGGTTTTTATAAGATCCAAAAACAGAAGGCTGCTATAAGGGTGGGGTATAATGCCGCTAAAAATAAACGAAGTGGGCTAATGCCTTCGTCTCCAAATGCCTCTTTTAAAAGGCCAAATCCCACAGGATTAGGCGCATTGGCAACAACAGTTAACCCGCCTCCAACCACACTGCCTGCTACCAAGGCATAGCGAGACGCTTCGCTTAACGAGGGTATCTGAGAGCCCAAGTAAGTTAAGGCGGCGTTGTCGGTAAAGGCTGTAAGGCCAATAGAACCTAGGTATAACGTGAGAGTGTTTAGCGGGGCTAGTAAGGGCTCTAGCCACCAGCGTTGCTGCCCGCCCAACACTACCAATCCGCCTAAAAAAAAGGCTACCAACAGTCCTTCACGAAGGCGTAGTGCATTTTGGTATTCTTGAGTAGCAGTAACGACCCCCAAAAAAACCATAAACAAGGCTAAACATAGGGCCGTATGGTGAGCCGACATAACCACCAAAATTAAAAACATAAAATGAATCCCTGTCACCCAAAAAGGAATAGCCGTATGGGGTGTGTTGGGTAAAGAGAGTTGTCCTAGCTCCTTTTTAAAGAAAAAAGCCAAACTGCTAGTTGAAATCAGTATCGCCAAGGCGGCTTTCCATCCAAAATGGGTCAGCATAAAATTTAAATCCCAGTTCCAAGTATGGGCTACCATCAGTACAGGTGGGGCGGCATAGGGGGTTAAGGTGCCCCCAATAGAAATATTTACAAACAAAAGTCCTAAAGTGGCATACATCAGCCGTTGCGATACCTTTTGATTATAAAGTCCGTGCAGTAAAACGAGGGCCGTAACGGTCATGGCGGCAGGTTCGGTAATAAAGCTGCCTAAAAGAGGTCCTAAAATTAAAACGGTACAAAAAAAAGCTTGCCCCCTAGACAAGGGTAGCAGGCGCGAAAATGCCACCAAATAGCGTTGAGCTGCCTGAGTAATAGGTTTACTTGCGCTAATGACCATAATCACAAACACAAATACAGGTTCAGTAAATCGAAGAGATTCAAAATACTGCAACGCCAAGGTCCAATGCGTAAGCCCCGATAAAATCAATAAATAAACCCCGGCCCAAAGTCCAAATACAATTTCAACTTCAGCCAATAAATGTAACACATTTTCTGCAACCGAACCTTCTCGGTAACGCAGGGCCCAGTGACTCAATCGCTTTACTAAAAACGTATGAACTATGGCGGCTATAAAACAGGCTAAAGCTGCGAGGTTAAGTATCATGGTTGAGGTCTATTTTTCTAGGTCAAGCAAGGTTTTTTTAATGTTTAGACCCCCACTATAACCGCCTAAACCACCGTCTGCTGCAATCACCCGATGGCAAGGGATCACAATACACAGTGGGTTTTTCCCGTTGGCAGAGCCTACTGCACGTATGGCCTTAGGTGCTTGAATGCCTGTGGCGATGTCTTTGTAGGCACAGGTAGCCCCGTACGGAATTTTTTGAAGTTGGTTCCACACTTTTTTTTGAAAAGGAGTGCCTATTTGAATGTCAATGGGAAGGGTAAATGTTTTTAATGCCCCTTTAAAGTAGGCTTCAAGTTGGGCTACGGCTTCATTTAAATGTTTTGTGGCTTGCGAATTGCCTTTTAACGAAGAGGCCATAGGATCAGCGTTGGGTGTAAAAGATACCTTTTGTATGCCTTTTTCAGAGCTTACCAGGTATAAAAAGCCTATTTTCGTGTCTAATTTCCATTGTGAAGTACTCATGAAATTCTCCTTTTTTTACTGTAGTATACTTTACATTATGATTGGCATCGACATTGTAGAAATAGCTCGTATTCAAAACTCTATTGAACAATTTGGAGCCGTTTTTTTAAACCGCACGTTTACCATAGCTGAACAAGCTTATTGTGAAAAATACAAATTTAAATACGAACGTTATGCCGGACGCTTTGCCGCCAAAGAAGCCATTGCAAAAGTGATTAAAAAAGGTCCTAAAGAGTTTTGGTTAGACATAGAAATTGTAAACGATGAAGAAGGGAGTCCAATAGTAACGTTGTCAGATCGCCTGAAAGTTATTTTTCCTCATGTTATCGAGGTCTCAATTTCTCATGAAAAAAATTATGCGGTGGCGGTGGCTATTCAAAAGTAAGAGTGCTTAACCATTCGTGAGCGGGTGCAATATGTATAGCGTCTGGGTAACTAGAAGCAGCTTCACAGTTTTTAATAACCTGAATTTTATGAATAGAATTTGAGAAAAACTTTGAGAAATACCTCAAATGTGGCGAGGGTGAACTGTCTGATAGTTTCGCTTCGATCATGGCAAATGGCTCGTTGTTTTTTGTAAGTAAAAAGTCTACTTCTTGACCTTGTCGGTTTCGAATATAAAAAAGTCCGGTTTCATACCCTTCGGTATCTTCCCAAAAATGCAGTTCTTTCAAAAGAGAAAGGGCTACAAGGTTTTCAAATCTAGAACCTTCGTTATTCTCTACCATGGCGACATCAAAAAAATAGTATTTGGGTTCCTTCAAAATAGATCTAGCCACATTTTTATGAAAAGGTGTCACCTTAAAAATAACATATAAATTTTCAAGTACGTCTAACCATGTTTTTACTGTTTTAGGACTTACTTGTAAATCAGTAGCTAATGAAGCATATGAAATGGGGCTACCCACTCTTCGTCTTAATAGCTGGATCAATGTTTCAATATCAGACAAATGCCGAATTCCTGTTAAATCGACCAAATCTTCTTTTAAGATTACATCATTATGAGATTGTTTCCATAGTCTATAAAATCTATCCGTACCCTTTAAGAAAGGCTCTGGAAAACCACCTATTTGAAGTAATGTATTCAAGGTTTCTTTTTTATTTAAAGAGGGATTGTCGGCTATCAATTCTTTTAAATCAAAGGGATGAAAGCGATATTTGAAAAATCGGCCAGCCAGCGAGTCTCCCGTTTTTCTAAAAGTATCAAGTTTTGCACTACCTGTAACAACGATAGCCGGTTCAGTGCCTTCTGTATCATAAATGCCTTTTAAATACTGCTTCCAGTTTTTCATTTTATGAAGTTCGTCAAATACAATAAGTGAGCTTTTACGGTCCCAATTTTTTTGAAGAATAGCGTGTCGATGAGTGGTGTCATCGTAGTTAAGGTAGCGATGATTTTTATCTAGAGATTTTGAAAAAGTTGTTTTTCCAGTTTGGCGAGGACCGGTAATAAGTATGATTTTTTCGTTCAAAAATTCTTTAATATAGGGTTCGAGAAAGCGTTGTATCATATTTGACAATTATGAACAAGGCTACCGTTTTGTCAAGATGATTCGGTAATTTTATACCGATTTGTCAAGTTCGGCAAAGGGTATTCTCTAAGCTAATTTCTAGAGTGGTTGGTTCGTCTTTTGAGGGTGAGGGGCATAGTGAAAATTGCGAACCCTCCTTCGCTTCGTTGTAGCTTCGGCGGGTGGGCCTACGATGAAAATTTAGGGGGAAATGGTTCGTTCTGAACACCGAGATGGTGATCCGGGTGGGGATCGAACCCACGACCACTTGATTAAAAGTCAAGTGCTCTACCGACTGAGCTACCGAATCACTAAAAAGTTCGAGGGATACTGTAAACCAGTTCGAAAAAAAATGCAACAGCCCAAGAGGGGCGGTGCTTGAGGTTTGATGCTAGGTTCTAACGGGAATAACTTTCATTGGAGGGTTTCTTTTATGAGTTCATCTTTTATGAGTTCAGGTTCGAAGGCTTCTAAGGTCATACTGCCTCTTAAGTCTAGACAGAGGAGCTCGTCTGTAGATTTAAGCAAAAAAACTACTTCAAAATCCAAGCCAGTTTTAGACGATAGTAAATTGACTCTTGGGGAGTCTAGACCTAGAGCAAGCTCATTAAATTCGTCCATTAAACCTACTCAATCAAGCGATATGCCTAAAACAATACTTAATGTAAACGATACAGTAAGTCCACATATACAAATTTCGCATTCCACACCTAGAAACAAGGAGGTAATGGATGAAGGGATAACGATGTTGCCATCTTCTCCCAAATCTCCCTCTGCTGGAAAAGAAGATGACCTTTCAAAAAGTGAGCATGGTTCAACAACCCAAGAAAGTTTTAGATACGAAGAGCCTGTAAATGACTTAGATTCAATACGTCCCAAGGGGCTTAAATTACCTACTACCAAGTCCCGAGATAATCCTCAAAATGACTCTCAAGATACTGTTCAAGAGGAAAGCAAGATTCCTCTAAATAAAAATAAATATGGTCTAAAAATTCTCGTTGGAGGAAGCTTAGGAAGTAAAGATGCCCTTGAGGCCTTTTCTAAGGCGGCAGGTAAGCGGCAGTTAAGTTTAGTGGAGCAACTTAGAGAAAAATATGAAGCAACGTTGCATAAAAAAAAGTCGCTCACAGACGATCAAAAAAAGCTTGTGGACTCTTATATAAAAATAAAAGAAGTTCAAAGTTCGAGGTCTCTTTCAAGTGATGAAAGCAATCAATTTACGGCTTTGCAATCTGAATTCAAAGCCATGGGACTTACAGCAGTAGATTTAGAGAAGTTGTCCCAGGGTAAAAATGTGTCGACCTATTATTCGGCCTTAACTCAAGGAGGTAAAACCCTTGTTTTGGTGAATAGTTTTGTAGATCCTCACAGTGGCAAGGTGGTAAAACAGGCCGGAAAAGGAGCCTCAGGCTATGTGAGGCAAGGCTACTTAGATGGAAAACCCGTGGCGGTTAAAAAAACGCTTTTAGATACAACTTCAACCACAGATCCGGACACGCGAGCTCGACTGTTGTTAAGAGAGTTTGAACTGATGGGTACTTTGAAGCCGTCACCTTATTTAACCCAGGAATTGGGCTTGTTTGTTCATAAGGGTAAAGCCTATTTGGTGATGGAACCTGCTACCTGTGATGTTAACCGGTTTTGTACTTCAGAAGATTCGAAGGAAGACACATCTAAGAAAGATGTCATTAAAAAGTTTGCCTTTTGTGTGGCAAGTGGGTTGGCTCACCTCCATGAATCCGGTTTGGTTCATCGAGACATTAAGCCAGCTAATATTTTTTTAGTAGTAAACGAGTCAGACAGTCTGTTTAAGTTGGGTGATTTTGGGTTACTTGTTAAGGCAGACAAAGATATGGTTTTATCAGGGACAGATAAATACTTACCCAAAAGACTAGATACGACTCCAGTTGAAAACGACACATTTGGATTCGGATTGACTTTGTATGAATTAAAATACGGATTGGTTCCTACCAGCAAAGACACTTTTGAATACAGGGAAGTACAGGAAAAAATTATAGCTAAAATGAGTGGAAGCAATGACCCTGTTGATCAGGCCATTGCAGGATTGATGAGCGGGAAACTAGAGCTGGGTGAGTTTTTAAACTTGGATTGGGTAAAAGAAGGTGAAAAAGTGACCTTTCCCACGAAGGTGTCGGGGCTTCAAATGGCCCCCACTATCGCAGATACAAATGAGGTGAGCTCTAAACTACAGCGTACCTTAGATTTACTTAAAGACTAAAGATACCTGTATGGGCGCATGACAATATAAATAAATTACGTTACCATAATGCCCCATTATGGGGTTTAAACGTACTATTGCGGTCAGTGTCGACAAAACTATCCAGTGGGATAGTCAATCACTTCAAAAAATTCACGCGCAAACCTACGCCTCAAGTAATCTTACAGAAACAGACACCTGTGTGGCCGAGTGTATGGTGGATTTGAAGTATACGTCAGATAATAAAGGTGTGCTTCAGGGCACTTACAAAAACGAACTTCAAGAAGCTCGCAAGTTACTAACAAAAGAAGCGTCAATGGAAGACAGGGTGGGTGCCTATGTTAAGCCTATTTCGGATAGGCTTAAGGTGACTGAAGTCAGAGGCCATCTATGGCAAGATTTTTTAGATAAACATAAAAAAGAAAAGACACCCCCTGAACAAGTTAAATCGGCTTTTCAATTAGCTTATAAAAATGATTATCACGACAATGTCTTTAAAGAACTCGATGCAAGTACAGATGGAGGTTGTTTTGTACTGCTATGTAGCAAAGACGGTGAGCCGCATTCTATAACGCTTAAAAAAGCGTTTAAACATGTGTCTATTTTTGACCCAGCAGTAAAGGTGCAGGTAAATCCCATTCCTGAAGCAGCCTTTAAGGCCTATATGTCGCTTGTGGTGTCTGATTATTTGGTCACAAACAAAGTGTTTGGGGTGTTGGTTTTGGCCTGCGGTAATTCTTTCGACTAAGTCATTCTAGAAAATAATGTTTAAAAATAATACTATTTTGGTACTATAATGGTATGGAATTTGAGTATGATTCTAAAAAGTCTTTTGCTAATAAGGCAAAGCATGGTATCGATTTTGAAGAGGCCAAGATGCTTTGGCTGGAAGCTCACATTGTGATTTCTGCATCAGAATTTGATCGCTTATTTGACGATGGAAAAGAAGACGTTTTGCAGTACGCAGATTTAGATAGTATTGCTAAAGTAGGTCGAAAATTTCAGCTTGATACAGAAGCTACTCGAATAGGTGTCGCAAGAACAGCCTTGATCAAAGTGTGGTTAGCTGAACGGTTAGAACAAAATCGTCATCTAACGCCTATTGCTTAATGAACCTTCTGAGTGCCGAAACTAGCCCCTATTTGTTACAGCATGCCGGCAATCCGGTGCATTGGATGCCCTGGAATGAACTCGCTTTCGAAAAAGCCAAGGCCGAAAACAAGCCAGTATTTTTATCTATCGGCTATTCAACCTGTCACTGGTGCCATGTGATGGCTCACGAATCGTTTGAAGACGACGAAGTAGCTGCTGTTTTAAACGAACACTTTGTTTGTATCAAAGTGGACCGCGAAGAACGCCCCGATATTGATCAGGTGTACATGACAGCCTGCCAGCTTATGTCGGGTTCGGGTGGCTGGCCTTTAACGGTGGTGCTAACCCCCGATAAACTGCCTTTTTTTGCAGGTACTTATTATCCTAAACAAAGTAAGCCAAACCGAATAGGGTTGTTGCAGCTGTTGCCTCGCATCATCGAAGCCTGGAACGAAGACCCCGAGTGGGTTAAACAAAATCAAAAAGAATGGCTGCTGCATGTTAGTTCACTAAATGCTGTTCACAATCAAGACACGTCTCTTGATGTAGCATCGGTGCATCACAATGCCTTTGCTCAACTTGAAAACGACTTCGACTCTGTTCACGGTGGCTTTGGTAATCACGCCAAATTTCCTACGGCGCATCATGTGCTGTTTTTAATGCGGTACGGAACCAAATATCAAAACCAAAAAGCACTTGAAATGGTGACTAAAACCCTCACCAACATGCGATACGGAGGACTTTTTGACGCCGTTGGATTTGGGTTTCACCGCTATTCTACCGATCCATTTTGGCATTTGCCTCATTTTGAAAAAATGCTTTACGACCAAGCCTTTTTGTTGATGGCCTACGTTGAGGCCTATCAATGTTTCAAAGATCCCTTGTATTTACAAACTGCTGAACACATTGCCAACTTTGTAAACACCCATTTGAAAGCACCAAACGGTGGGTTTTATAGTGCTTATGATGCTGATTCGGAAGGTAAAGAGGGTACCTTTTACACCTGGACCTATGCCGAAATTGAGGCCTTATTAGACGATAAAGCCGATATGAACTGGCTAAGCGAGCTGTTTGCCTTAGATAAAAACGGCAATTGGAGCGACGAATCAACGGGGCATCGTGAACCCACCAACATCTTTCATCAGCAACTAAGTTGGCAGCAATTGGCAGAGAAGCTAGGAAGGTCTGCCGAAGCGCTTGAGGCTCGTTGGGAACACATTCGGCTGCGGCTTTATGCCCATCGTGAAACCCGTGTGAAACCTCATCTAGACGATAAACTATGCACTGATTGGAATGCGATGTGGGTAGTTGCCTTAGCCAAGCTTGCTAAAGTGACTCAAAATGCTGAACTTGTTTTGCTTACAAAAAACACTATTCATTGGCTTTGGACCCATGCCTTTGACCAAGGCAAAGCTATTTTGCATTCACAGTGCAAAGGGGTGGTATCAAAGGCGGGGTTTGCCTCTGATGCCGCCTATGGTATTTGGGCGTTAACCTTGGTTTACGAACTCACCGATGACTCGAAGTACTTAAATCAGGCGAAACAGCTAATCGAACTTACTTACAGTCTTTTTTGTAAGCCAAACGGCAGCTTAACCTTTGGATCAGCCCAAAAAACCGATTTGCCCGTGCAGCTTTCTGAAACACTTGATGGGGCTATTCCATCAGCCAATGCGGCGTTGTTTAATGGCTTAATTCAGCTTTGGCAACTGTGCGGAGAAAGCGATTATTTTGAAAAAGCAAAAGCCTTGGTTGGGCAGCAAGCGGCTTTTTTAAATCGGTATCCCTCAGCTTTTACAGGCTGGTTGATGGGTAGTTTTGGATGGGGTGAAGAGCCTCATTTTTTAACTATTCAAGCGCCCACTCAAACCGATATGGAACCTTGGATGAGTTGGTTGAATCAAACGTTTATATTTGAAACAAAGCTTAAAAAAGAGGTAGGATGTAGCATTATCCAAACTCAGTTGTGTAGTTTTACAGCCTGTAAGGCCAGCTATTCTAGCCTAGATGAATTAAAGGAAGCCTATTTAAATCATGCATTTAATTGAACTGGTTCCACGTCAACTCGATTCGTTTGTGGCTGAATCAAACGATTTGTTAAAAAGTTTCCCTTTTTTGGATGGGGTCAATGTACCCGATGTGTTGCGCTTAGAAACCCGAAGTCATGAAGCGGCAAAAGCGCTGCTTCAGCGAAATCAGTTGGCTATTCCTCATATCCGAGCCATGGATAGACCCCTTGAAAAAAGTGTAAGCTTGGTTAAAGAGTTAATTGATTTAGGCCTTAATCATGTTTTGATTGTGTCTGGAGACATTCCTCTTTCTCCAGAAAAAGATACCTTTGGGATTGGCTCAATTGCGCTAATTCAGGCCCTACGAAAACAGTTTCCTACGCTTAATGTGTACGCTGCTCTTGATCCGTACCGACAGTCGTTTATTGATGAAGTAAACTATTGTAGGCGAAAAATCCAAGCAGGTGCCACAGGGTTTTTTACTCAGCCTTTTTTTGATACCAACATGGCCCGATTGTTTTTGGATCAGCTGCAAGACGTACCTGTATTTTTGGGTATTTCACCCGTTTTGGCCGAAAAGTCGCTACACTATTGGATTAATAAAAACAAAGTGGTGTTTCCAAAATCGTTTGAATTAACATTGGAATACAATGTGTGCTTAGCCAAAAAATTAATGGCTTTAGCGAAAGGCTTTAATCAGCATGTATACTTAATGCCTATCACCCTAAATGCGCATCAGTATTTAGAGGCCATCTGTTCAAAAAAGGAGAGCTAGAATGAGAAAGTATGGTGTAGCTTGTTTAGGAATTTTGTTAGCCGTTTCAGTGATTTCTATTAATGCTGATCCTCCCAAAAAAGGACAAGCTGTTTCAACCGAGAAAAAAGACACTTCAACTGTTTCAGAAGAAGTGGGTAAATTAAGCCTGACTCAGCTACAAAAAAAACAATTTTTAGATTTACAAAATAGACTCAGTACTTCCAATTCAATCGATTTATCGGAACAACTTTTAACTCAGCTTATTAACTTTAAATCCACTCAAAATCAAACCTTAAATGTGGCCGCTTTAATTGAAAAAAAATTGGCCGGAACCGACGAAAAAACTACTTTAGCTCGTTTAAGGGTTTACTTGGCATTGGGGAGTATTAACGACTCCTTAAAAAATATTCAAGCTTTAAGTGTTTTGCCCGATACGTTTATACAAGGGTATTACCCTTTGGTGAGTCAAAATTTCGAGAAAAATCAAGAGTGGGGGCCAGTTAAAAAAGCATTTTTGCGTACAAATCTAAGCGACGATATGTTTAAATTTATCATGGCAAGCCAATTTGCAGATGCCGTTAAAACTCAGGTTACTGCCAACAGAACGGCCGTATTGAATAGCGTTTCAGCTCGTAAGTCACCCTTTGTGATGCTTGAGTTGTTAGATCAATGGTCGTTTCAGTATCCTCAATATGCTTCTGAATTTAAACCCTTGTTAACCCAATTAAATACCACGTTTTCTAATGAAGCCTATCTTGCTTCGTGTAATGCAAGACAATGGGTAACGTTGGTGCCTTATGTTGGCCGATTTTCAGAGCTGCAAACCCAATTTATGAATGCACTCTATACTCAAAAGATACAAGGGCAGCTTCAGTATCAATCCTCTGAAATATCTGATGTGGCTTTTTTGCTTCAGCAGCTTGCGGCTTTTTTTGTAAACAGGTCTCAGGCAGATAAGGCCAATCTAGTGTTACAAAAGTATGAAACGTTTGTGCTAAAAGAAGTATCGACTCCTTCACAGAAAATTGCCCATTTGTTTTTTATTTCAGCACAACATAAAACTCTTAATCAGCCCGATAAAGCTGCTGTTGTACTTCAAAAAATTACGGTGTTGTTGGATGCCTTACCTTTATCGCCCTATAAAGTAAGTACTAAAATAGAAATCGCAAAACAAGCAGGTCTCAACGACAAAGGCATTGTTCAAGTCATGGTGGGCTCGGCATTAGCCGACATTAAAGCCGCTCAAAGCACTCAAAATACGACTATCTCTTCAGAGATTATTAGCCTGTTGTTATATTCGCTTCAGCCATTGGCTCTAACTCAGGAAACCTTGGCTAAACAATGGGCCGATTGCCAACCCAATTTAACTGAAAAAGTAAGGGCTCTTATTTATTTTTATTCTACCGATTCAAATCGTGCTCCAGCCGACCAAAAAGAAAAGTCGTTTCAATCTTGTTTAACCTGGTTTACAAGCTTTGAAAAAACACTACCCCAAGACGCTTTAAATGAGGCCTACACAATAGCTATCGAGGGTGGGTATCGTTTTCAAGCCGAGTTAGGGAACAAATGGCTGGTGTCGCTTCGCAGTTTGTTGAACGCCTCTAAAGCTCCTAATAAACAACAACTTTTAGCCTCTATTGTAGATGTTTTTGTGGCTAAAAGAAATAATGCAGAAGCTAAAACGACTTTGGATTTTATAACGGACAAAGCTGTAAAAGAAAAACTGTTACAGAAGGTTAAGCTTTAATGACGTTGTTGATTTTTTTTCTTTTAGCTCCAAGTATAACTGTACTCAGCGTAACGGGTTACGGACTTTGGGGTGTTTTTAAAACCAAACTTCCTAAGCAATTACATTCCGATATCGACTTTAACGATCCTACCCAGCTTGTAAAAGAAAAAGGTCATGAAACAGAAGGGCTTTGGGTACAAAGTCAGTTGGCGGATGTGCTTCACTTGATAGCGGACGCTAACACAGCATTTTTAAAGCGGCTGTTAAGTGCGATTGCTCAAACTGTTTTGTACTCAAGCCTAGTGATTGCTGCACTTTTATGGTGGGTAAAACATTTGGGGCTTGTACATTGGATTTCATTTGCGTTGGGCGCTTTTGTAATGACTTTTTATGCCATAGTCAGTTTAGGGTTGGCTCCTAAATTGGTTAAAAAAGTGTTTTTAAATGCCCACGGATTTTTAGAGCCCGCTTTTCAAAGTTTATTAAGTTTAAGTACCTTTTTGGGTTTTTTATTTGCTAGTTTGATCAGTTTGGCCATGGCGGGATGCTATGTTTTTTTGGGGCTGCACTCTATCATTTCGTTTGCTTTAGGGGTGGCTTTTACAGTGTTATTTTTACGAGTAGGTGGGGGCTTGTTTAAAGCCAGTTCTGATATTTCTGCGGATGTACTTGAAAAGCGAGAACCTCAATTGCCGCAATGGGATATGAGTAATCCAGCTACAATACTGGATATCACCAGTGACTATGTAGGTAAAATGGTAGGATTAAACGCAGATTTAATGAGTTCGTTTGTGTTTTCAATTGCAGCTTGTGTGTTATTTGCAGTGGGGAGGTTTGATTTACAGTTGTTTATTTTACCTGTGCTGATTTTTTCGGTAGGACTATGGACCTCTTTAGCGGCTGTGGGTTTTGCCAAATTGCGAATTTATTTTAAAAAAACAAACAATGCTCTTTTAGAAGGTGTTTATGTGGGGGTTGTTTTGGCTGGATTTACGAGCTGGGGTATTAGCCAGTATTTTCCTTTTTCTCAAGCGTTTTCTATAGCCCCATTTGCTGCGTATTTATCGGGTATTTTGGGGGGTATTTTAATGGCCTATGGCGCCGATATCTTAACAGCCCGATGGTACAACCCTGTTCAAAAGATTACTGCAGAAGTTGAGTATGGGCCTGTGCTAACTTTTTTAAACAGCATGTCGTTGGCGTTTAAAGGCAATGGGGTATTTGTTTTGTTTTTATTAGGCATAACACTTCCAGCCGTTTATTTTGCTGGACTCTACGGGGTGGTGTTATCGTCTTTGGGCATACTTTCAGCTACTGCTGTGATTGTGTCAGTTAATATCGCAGCAACGCTTGCAGGCACCATGAGAAAAATAATTCGCATTTCGGGCGATGATATTAGCGAGTTTCAAAAAAACGCCGTTTTAAAATTAGATAAAATTGGACTTACAACCTTTCCCATTAGTTATGGGTTTGTTGCGATGGCTTCGGTGGTGTCTACATTAAGTTTATTTTTAGCGTTTTGGGATTTACTGAAACAGCAAGGGTTAGCACTTTATAGCCTTGATTTTGAGTTGTTAATAGGGTTGCTTATTGGGGCTGCTTTGCCCTACGTTTTTTCAGGGTTTTTGGTTAAAGGCCTAGCTGTTAATATAAAAGCTTCCTTAAAAGAGGTGGTAAGGCAGTTTCAGCAAATTCCGTATCTGATGGAAAAAAAGGCCAAACCAGATATGGCCAAAGCGGCCGATAACAGTGCTCGATTGGCTATGGATTCTATGATTATTCCGGCCTGCTTAATGATTTTGGTGCCCTTAATTGTGGGCTTAGGCTGGGGTTTGCACATGATGTTAGGGCTTTTACTGGGCATGATGGTAGTGGCTTTAACTCAAACTGTTTTATGGACCCTTACGGGTGATGTGCTTCATAATGCCCGGCGTCTCATTGAAAATGGCCATTTTGGAGGCCCAGATAGTCCTAATAAAGATCATGTGACAACAGCCGATAATATAGGCGATGCGTACAAAGACTTACTAAGCCCAAGCATGGGTATTTTAGTACGTGTAGCCTTGTTGTTGGCTATTGGCTTGGTTTTGTTGCTTTAATTTTTTTTGAGAGGAATTGTGTATGAAATCGTATGTAATTGCAGCTAATTGGAAAATGTATAAAACCCCTTCTCAGGTGCAGGGATTTGTTTCTGATTTTTTAAAACTTTATACACCCAGTGATAGTACTGATGCCATTATTTGTGCACCTTTTACCCACTTAGACCGCCTTCAGTCTGCCCTAAAGGGATCTGAGGTAAAATGGGGCGCTCAAAATGTTTATACCAAGGCTGAAGAGGGGGCGTTTACCGGTGAAATTTCGGTACTCATGTTAAGCGATTTAGGGTGTAGCCATGTCATTGTAGGACATTCTGAACGAAGACAACTTTTTTTTGAAACCAATGAAACTATTAACCAAAAATTAAATACTGTGTTTAAAGCGCAATTAACCCCTATTTTTTGTGTAGGGGAAACCCTTCAAGAACGCGGGCAAAATCAAACCCTTCAAGTGATTCAAAAACAACTTGAAGAGGGTTTGAAAGGGCTAGAAAGCTTTGCAAAAACACAACCTTTAATTATTGCCTATGAACCGGTTTGGGCCATTGGAACCGGAAAAGTGGCCACACCAGCGCAAGCTCAAGAAGTACACGCAAGTATTCGTCAGTGGCTTGTTACTCATTTAGGTGAACAAGCAGCTAAAGCCATTCGCTTGCAATATGGCGGTTCGGTAAAGCCCGATAATGCAGCAGAGCTTTTAAGCATGCCCGACATTGATGGCGCTTTGGTGGGCGGTGCCAGTTTAGATCCCGCTTCATTTAAAGCCATTTTAGAAGCCGCAGTTAATCAGCCCGCCAGGGCGTAAGGAGTTAATTATGAAAGTTATACATCGTTTAGCAGTAGGTTTTTTAACTTTATGTTTGGTGGGTACCCTACAAGCCAACACCAAAAATCCCATAGTCAAATTTGAAACCAATATGGGAGATATCATTATTTTGTTGTACAACGACAAAGCCCCCATTAGTGTTAAAAACTTTCTAACTTATGTTCAAAATCGTTTTTACGATGGAACTATATTTCACCGTGTGATTCCTGGGTTTGTAGTGCAAGGGGGCGGATTTCAACCCGGTTTAGTGGGTAAAAAAACACTGCCTCCTATTGTTAATGAGGCTGCAAACGGAGTGGTTAATAAACGCGGAACCTTGTCGATGGCCAGAACCCAAGTGATTGACTCGGCGACCTCGCAATTTTTTATAAACTTAAGCAATAACACTTTTTTAGATCATAAATCGATCAATTCAAACGAATTTGGCTATGCTGTTTTTGGTGAAGTGATTGAAGGAATGGACGTTGTGGATCGCATGGGCAAGGTGCAAACACGAACCGTAGAGTATTACGCTGATGTGCCAGTGCAAGATATCCTCATTAAAAAAGCTTCAGTGTTACGCCCCATCAAAGAAGATAAGCCCGAAGTGAAGCAGGCAACAGCCAACGTTCAAGCTACAGCTAATATGCAAATAAAAGTGGCCACCAGCAACTCAATTTTGAAAGCCCCAACAAGTAATGGAAAAACTCAATAAATTTTTAAAATCTATTGTTTTAGCCTGTCTGATAAGTCTACGTATTGTCATTCCCGCGGAGGCAGGAATCCAGGAAGGGTTTACTGCCACTCAAATCAGCTCAGCCTCTGTTGAAGTAGTCAAAGACCCTTCGCAACAGCCAGCTCGCTATTGGGCAAAAATAACCTTTTATCTTCCCAAAGGGTGGCACACCTACTACAAAATTCCTGGCGATGTAGGCAAAGCCCCCACATTTACCTGGAATTTACCTAAAGGCATCCGTGTGGGCGAACTTGAATGGCCTCCTTATGAAACCTTTAAAACCGATGGTTTTATCAACTATGGCTATACCAAAACCCTTACTCTAAAAGTACCGCTTTTGGGGCCACTCGACTCTTTACCCAAGCAAAATGCAACCTTAAACCTAAAATGGCTCATCTGCAAAGACAGTTGTATTCCCCAAAAACAAACGGTGGTGTTTGAAGTGGGGGGGGCGCCCTCACTACCCCTGGGCCACACAGGCGCCCCCCCCACGCTCACTCGATCCATGAAACTTGTTGTTTTTGCTTTTTTAGGGGGCATTTTACTTAACGTGATGCCCTGTGTGTTACCGGTTATTTCGCTTAAATTGTTGCATCTGTTGTCACCCAATGTCACACCCATTCAGCGTAAAAAGTCGATAGTGGGCTTTGTTATTGGTGTGTGGATCACTTTATTGGTTTTGGCAGCTGTCATTTTGTCTTTAAAGCAACTAGGTTTAGCTTTGGGATGGGGTTTTCAGTTGCAATCGCCTTTTATGATTGCTGGCCTTGCTATTTTGTTTTTGGGTATAACCCTCAATTTGTGGGGAGTATTTGAAGTTGGAGCAGGGTTAACCCAACTAGGCCCCAAAGATGCGTCTTTGGCTTTTTGGCCAGGCGTATTAAATGGAATATTAACGACAGTGGTGGCTACACCCTGTTCTGCTCCCTTTTTAGGGACTGCTTTAGGAGTAGCCCTAACTCAGCCAGGCTGGCTTACTTGGGTTATTTTTTCGGCCTTAGCCTTGGGTCTATCAGCTCCACTTTTGCTGCTAAGTACAGTGCCTGGTTTACATGCACGTTTACCAAAGCCTGGTCCATGGATGCAAACCTTTAAGCAAAGTTTGGGCTTTTTAATGGCCTTGGCAGTAGGGTGGTTGCTGTGGGTATTGTCACAGCAAAATCCTGCAAGTTTGTGGCCATTTTCTGCAGGTTTATTAGCGTTAGGCGCATTGTTATGGGTGTGGGGAAAAATTCAAGCCTCAGTTTCAGGTTTTAAAAAATGGCTAGTTATCGTGGGCTTTTTAGGGGTGGGTTGGGTTTTGTTTTATACCGTACAAAAACCTGTTAGTTTACCTGTAAAACCAACACAATTTTCACAAGAATATATTCAAACGCTTCTAAAACAAGGTCATCCTGTTTTGGTAGATGTAACAGCAGCCTGGTGTTTAACCTGTCAGGTGAATGAAAAAGCGGTGTTAAATCGCCCGGTTATTCAAGCCCTATTTAAACAAAAAAAGGTAACCGTAATAAAAGCCGATTGGACCCATCAAGACGAAGCTATTACGGCCTATTTAAAACAGTTTAATCGCAGCGGTGTGCCCTTGTATGTGTGGTATGAACCGGATAAAGCCCCTGTAGTTTGGCCCGATGTATTAACCTTAGACTTTGTAAAAAAGGCAGTGACCCTTTAAATGATAAAATGGATTGTGCTGGGTGCAATTTTTTTATTAATGGCCTTTATAGGGTTGTGTTGGTTTTTAGGGTGGTATTTTTCGGCTGATGGGTACAAAGGCAATGCTTCAGCTCATTTTAATGGGCGTCAGTTTCAAAACCTTGAACCTACCCCAAACAAGGGTTTTAAAGATGTTTTAAAATGGATGGCCAATCGTCAAAAAACACCTTGGCCAAAGTGGGTAAGCTTTGAAAAAATGCCTACGCCGTCTGCGCAGGCTGACAGTCTTCGTGTTACCTTCATTAATCACTCAACGTTACTTATCCAAAGCCAGGGGCTCAATGTGCTCACTGATCCTATTTGGGCTAAAAGGGCCAGTCCGCTGTGGTTCTTAGGGCCAAAGCGTGTTCATGCGCCTGGCTTAACCTTGGCTCAGTTGCCACCCTTAGATGTCATTTTAATCAGTCATAATCACTATGATCATATGGATATTGCCACATTAAAGTGGCTATCAAAACATCATCCTAAAGCCATTTTTTTAACAGGTCTTGGTAATAAGGCCTTCTTGCAAAAAAATGGGCTTAAAAACGTTATAGAGGCTGACTGGTGGCAAACTACCCGTGTACACCAGGTGCCATTTACGTTTGTTCCGGCTCAGCATTTTTCATCGCGAGGGTTTTACGACCGCAACACCACCCTTTGGGGTGGTGTTGTATGGCCTACCCCTCAGGGTAATGTGTATTTTGCAGGGGATTCGGGGTGGGGAACTCATTTTAAAAGCATTGGTCAAAAATATGGGCCCATAGCTTTGGCTTGTATTCCTATTGGGGCATATGAACCCCGATCGTTTATGGCCCCGGTTCACATCGATCCTGCACAGGCCATACAAGCCCATATCGACTTACAAGCTAAGTACAGTATAGGTATTCATTGGGGTACTTTTCAACTTACCGATGAAGGTCGGCTAGCCCCTGTTGATGAGCTCAATAAGGCCAAAGCTCACTTGCTGAATCCTGAGTCGTTTTTTACCTTGAATCCGGGTGAAGCAAAGTCGTTATAAATTTCAATAAAATCTCCCCCGCAACTTTTTCCCAGAATCTGTCGATAATACCCATAATCGCGGATGTTTTAATTTCGATTAATGTGTGAATAACTCAAGAAAGTAAAAGGGAATTTTTTAGTTTTTTTGGAGGATATTTTTATGAGTACTGCAAGCACAGGTTCAACAAGAAGGACGGATAGCAGTTTGCCTTCTCCACTTCTTGAGAAGAAGCGACCTGATTTACCGAGTTTGCAAACTCATATTAAGGAGTTTGCAAACGACGCAAAAAATCTGGGTTTAAACGAAAAACGTAATGCTTTTTTGGTAGAAGTAGCTAAAGCAGTGCAAACTCCTGATGGAATTAAAAGTTTGGCAAAATCAGTAGCGCAAGGCCTAGCTGCATTAAAATCAGAAACCCCAGGGTTTGAAAATTTGGTCAAAGAACTTTTGGATACTATCAAAAAGGGCCAATCGTTTAGTACCTATGAAGCGGATGCAAGAGTACCTTTTTTTAAGGCCGTAGCAGAAAGTTTAAAAGGAATTACAGAAATCCCGGTTTTTATCAAAGCTTTATCCGCCCAAGCTGTATTAGACAGTGCAATTGAAATTTCAACCCAACAAAAAAAGATTGACGCGGCTACTGCTTCTGCATTATTACCGTCCGTATTAACACCCGTTGATCGTTCTCTTCTTGAGCTTGAAATAGTAAATGCTACACAGTTGTTAACGGCGGTAGCTACTATCAAAAATCCAAATGGAATCTTTTCGCTAGATCATTTAAAAGGGCCTTTGGTAACGCCAGAAACAAAAACAGCGTCGCCTTTACGAGAAGCGTTTGACCAAATAGCTTCCATGATAAAAGCCATGGATAGCTTTGCAAACCCCACTTTTGGGCAAAGCATACAAGCTATTTTTGGGGCAGATGATATGAAAAAGTTTGCCATGTATGTGCATAGTGCAAATGTAAAAGAGGCAGGATTGTTTGCTGACAGATTGGGTGACAATTTTGTAAACGCCTATAACGAGTGTTTTGCCAAAAACCACATTGTTTCAAAAGACATATCTCTAACAAAAATAATTGCTATCGAAGAAAGCTCGCCCCTGCTTCATGGAAAACTGTTGCAAGGTTGGTTAAAAGGTGTAGAAAATCTAAGTGCCGAAAATTTAAGCAAAGCCTTTGAAGCAATGGCAAAATATTCAAATCATTTTGATTTTGAAACATGGTGCGATAGTTTTGTGCAAAATAAAACCATGGCTCAAGTTGAGATTATTTTTAAGGCTAAAGATACCCCCAAGTCGACGAGTTTAACACCCGAGCAAAAAGGCAGACTAGCGATGTTAGAGCTACAGCTTGAAACGTCGTTGGCAAATCGGTTAAAAGAACTTAAAAAAGCCCAGGAAGATCAGCTTCTGAAAGAGTCTTTAGCGGTATTTAAAAGCAAAGGTGTAAAACTTTTAACAGAAATTAAAGTGCCAGGAGGCACTGTTTCAGAAGACGTAAAGACTACCTATGCCAAATTAGCAAATTTAATAAAAACCCTTTCAGAGGATGCCCATTGGTCGGCAGATGGAAAAGGCGTTGAAGAGATGCAAAAGGTTCTTAAAGAAGCCCAAGATACGGTTGTAAAGTTTAAGGCGGATATAGAGGCAGCCGTTAAGGCACGAAGCCGTATTGGCATTAGCTCTACTGCACGAGCAAAAACCGCCTACTATAAAGAGCTTTCCGCCATTCAAGAAGATGTAGGTAAAAAACTTTTGGGTTTAAAAATCGACAATGCCAGATACGGTGATTTGCCTGCTATTTCAGATAAATTTAGAGGGTTACAAAAAGTTAAGGCCACTCACATTGTTAGTTTAGCTAAAGAATCCACTGTAAACCCTGTGAGTGACAATGTATACCGTGAATTAAATAGAGTCGTCGATAGGGTGTCGGCAAGTTCAAATCAAAAAGAACTGATCAAAATGGGCCTCAAAAAAATGGATATTTTTGGGCAATTAAAAGCTCAAATTTTAAATGAAAAAGGAAGTATCGATAAAAAATGGATCATAAGTGAAGGATTAGGAACCACTATTCACAAAGATGCCAAAGTAGAGGTGGCATCAATTTTGGGATCGGCTCTTCGTGAATTGTTTAATCAGGATGCCTTTTTAGCGTTGTCGGGGCCTAAGTTGGATATTGCCAAAATAACTCAAGCCGCAGCTACACAGTTAATGGTGCATTTTGAAAGTACCCGTGAACACTCAAGTGCAACCCCTTTTGTAACGGCTCGAAGTTTGGTGGCTGAATTAAAAACAGCTCCGGTTTTAGAATCAAAAACAAACGTACTACAACACTTGCTTTTACCCAAAGGGCAGTTTAGTTCAGACGAATTTAAAGCCCATTTAAGACTAGTTTTTGATACTAAAGATTCAGCTTCGGCTTTGAATGAACAAATAAAACAAGCTGATCTTAAACATGCACACAGTACCTCGGATGTTGGTGATCTGATATTTAAACCCTACTACGACGCGGGGGATGACGCTGGAAAAAATGAGTTTGTTAAAAAATTTGCTGAAAAATTAGACGCGGGAGGCTTTAAGCCTGACGATGTATATGCCACCTTTCATAATCTTATTTTATTGGACTGTTTGGCTCATAAAATTAATGTCAGCACCAATAGGGCTGAGCTTATAAAAGCATTAAATGTTGACGACAAAACCCTTGCAAATGATGCCAATAAAGACACACTGTTTAATCACTTAGTCTATATAAGCAAGGCCTCCAATTTGGGGCTTAAAATGGTGCTTCCTGCTGTGGTGTCTAAGTTGTTTCCCTTAAGTTCATCAGAGGCTATTTACAAAGCTTTTGGCGCCGATGAGCTTCTTAAAAAAGGACTAGACAAAGAGTTTTCGGGTTTAGTATCTAAAGTGGCTGTAAGGCAGGCCGTAGTGGCGGTTGAAAACGTAGCTTTGGCTACCGATGCCAAAAACCACCCAGTGGAGGTTTTTGCAGACTACCTTTTAAATTTCAACTCAAAAGTGGTTGGGCATCCCGTTCTGGAAATGAAAGAAGCTTTGACAAAAGTGAAAGCAGACATTGGGGATGTAGACACGGCTGAGAATTTGGAAAAGTTTCTAGGAAAACTAGATAAAAATGATGCTCAAGCTGAAAGACTGCACAGAGTAGCCCAAGCAAAACGGTATGTAGATGATTTGTGGGGAAAAATTACCGATAGTAAGGATGAAGACGCATTGGGTGCCGAATGGGAATCCATATTTAAATCACATGATGCTATTATTCCAGCCTTAAAAAGTGTGGCTATGGGTAGTGGTAGTGAATCTGGACAAAAGAATGAGCTTTTAAATAGATTGGTTGGTGCGATTAATCTAATGAGCTCTACTAATGAGACTAGCCTGAAAGGTAAGGGGTCTGAATTAGATAGATTGTTTAATAAAAGACTAGACCCTGCTTTAGCAAAAGGTAGCAAACAGAATGCACAGGCACTTCATGAGTTAAGACGAATTGACTCAAAATTTGGTTTCATTGCGGACTTTTTAAAGAGTTTAGATAAAATGTCTGAAGTGCAATTAGATAAACAGATCTCCGAGCGGGGTTTTCTTAAATTTGAGGTTCGGTTGTTTCAAGAGTGTTTTAAAGTTGGAAGGCAAATTATGAACCTCGAGAAAAAGACTCCAATAGACAATGAAGTGGACTCTTCAACTGGAACCAAACCTCTCAAAGACTGTACCAAGCCAGAAGAGCTGTTTGAGAGACTTATATTTTTAAAAAATAACTGTCCTGAGTTTTTTGCCAAAATTATTGATGCTTACATTTGTAAAGGTAAAGTAGGAAAAGTAGATTTGAGTTTGCTGAAAGACATTGTAGAGCCTTTGCAACAACTGGATTCTCAGGCGCCTGTTATTGTTCCCGATTCTAAACAACTCGATGCAGCCGTTAAATATTTAAACCAAAATGAAGTGTTTAGTTTTTTGAAATCTGACTTTTTTGAGCTTGTTAAAGATGGAACAAATGAAGCACTCATTAAAAGGGTAGATACCTATGCAACAGGATTCGAGAGCAGTTTTACATCCATCGAATCAAAAGACCCCCAGGCAGAAGATAAGCGAAAAGCAATAGTAGGCAGGGCTTGGGCCAATATTGCAAACAACTCGAATGCCGTGAAAACAGTGGTGCTTGAGGTAATTGCTGACTTGGTAGCTAAAAAGCCCGAATTAAAAGATGTTCGTGACCAATTAATCAGTATGATTCCAGTTACAGAAGGCATTCCAGACGACACCCAAAAACCCGCAGCTATAAAAAAAGTTTTGGAAGCTGTTGAAAGTTCAAATTCTGGTTTGTATCAAACTATTTTGGCAAGAGTGTTAGAGCTTAAAAAGGGTAAAGACTATGCTCAAAAGACTATCTTTTTACTGAATACCTCTGTTCTAGATAGCAATGTTCAGCTTAGGCAAACATTTGAGGCTCACCTGAACAAAGTGATGCAACAGTTTTTGCCCACCGATAAACTTATTCTACAGCTTCAAGAAGAATCAAAATTTGAGGTCACAGATTCAAAGGGTAGTAAAACAACAGTGGTGGCTGCGCTTTTAACAAAAGAAGGTGTATTGAATCCCAATTTATGTGTGCCCAATAAAACCCCAAAAGAACTTACAAATAGTGCAGTCGAAGCTATTTTTAATGTTGTAAAAGCTAATTTGCCAGCTGGAATTTTGGCTTTGTTTATGGATGAAGCAGGTTCAAAGATTAAAGAAAAACTGATTCGAGACTTTGTGCAAACCCTTATAAGCCAATGCTTAGATCATGTGTCTCTTCAACACCGAGTAACCCTTCAATCCAAGCAATATGCCACAGCCTATGAAAGTTACGTTAGCAAAGAAACACGAACTAAAAGTGTGGATGATGCCTTTAATGCTAGTCTAGAGCTTAAAGGAGGGCCAGTTAATTTACTTGAACAATTAATGAACGTTGGAGAAGGACTTCGCTTTCAAAAAATTCGTAAACAATTTGGTCAGGTTCTTGACAAGGTAGAGGCTTCTGCACTGACAGAACCTTTGTTAACGAGTTTTGTAAATGGCATAAAATCGATGCCTTTGCTTACCGATACCTCTGAAAAAGGACTTAGCGAAATAAATGATCTATTAACAAAAATGTATACAAAATTAACTCCCACAACCTCAGAGTCTTTTGAAAAAGAAAGAACTATTCTTGAAGCAGGATTTGGGGCAGTGAAAACTAAGCTTAACGAGTGGAATGCGCGCAAAACAACCTTGAAGCAAGCCCCCTCTAAATTGGTAGATGCTTTAAAAGTTGCAAAAAAAGCCGTGCAGAAAAATCGAATTAACCAAGCACAAACCATGTTAAAACACTTAAAAGACACCCTAGTGCTTTTAGAAAATCAAAAGAAAGCCGTAGAGGGGGTTGAAGAGTTACAAGACCTCTTGAAGCAAAAATTAACAGACAAACAAGCTAAAATTAATGAGATATACAAAAAGCTGGAAAAACGTTTGGCCTACATGAAAGAGGCATTAGATAAAAATAAAGATCTAACCGATGTAGTCTACCAAGTAAATAGCAAAGACTTTGGTAACTTACTTAAAATGGCGTCTGATGTGTTGGGGTCGTCAACCGATCAACTTGAAACCCCTGTGCAAACAAAAATTAAACAATGGGCTTACGATGTAGGCGTAAAACCTGATGCTTTGTTAGATGTTGCAGAAGTTTTTGTAACCGAATTACGCGATGAGTTGCGACGTTCAAAAGATCAGACCACCATTCTGAGTAGATTTTTTACTAGCCAAGGTACTTTAAATGAAAAAGGGTTAGACAAACTTTTTGATAGTCTAAAAGAAAAAATAAAGTTTACTGATGCGACAAGAGCAATGTTGTTGAACCGAGGGGATACTACGGGTACGATTCAAGGGTACTTGTTTCCTCGTCTGCAAATGTTGGTTGATCAATTAAAACCTCTTGTTGAAGCCGATATAAAAATACGAACAGCCCCAGTTGTTAGGCATGTTTTGGGGCAAGATGTGTCGCAAGAATTAATTCAATTTAATAAATTAACGGCTTCTAAACTTGAAGGGGCTCTTACTGAGTTAAGAGAAGCCAGTACTAAAAATTCAGCCACAGCTATGCAACATGCCTTGGTAAAAGTAAATGCGTTGGTTTCAAAAATGCAGGCGTTATTTGACCATTTCCAAAACTATAAAAAGCATTTAAGCCAAGACGACAAAGAAAAACTAAATGTGTTGCATACAAAATGGCGAATACAGTTAGCCGATGTGTTGTCAGACACAAAAGTAAAAGCTATTCAGGCTCAAGCTACAACAGAAAAAAACAAAGAAGTTCCTAAAGAATTAGCCAAGCTTACTGAAAACGCGGCACATATTCGCAGCAATTCAAAGTTGTTTTTGGTTCAATTTGAAGCCGTTAAAAAACAATATGACGATATTTTAAGCGTAAAAGAGCAATTAAAATCGATGGACAACTTAAAAGCTAAATTTAAAGAGGTTTGGGCTAAGCCCCCCGCGGAGCCAGGTCCAGAACACAAAGACCTATCTGAGGAGGCGAAAAAGACGGCAGTTAATAATGCCAAAAAAATTGCCGATCAAAATGCTTTTAAAGCGTCTGTGGTTCCTTTGGTTGGGATAGCCGAATTATTTTCAAAAGTAGTGCTTTCATCTGGGGAACCCTTGGTGAGCGCTGACTGGGTAAATGCGGTCAAAGAGTTTAGTACAAAGACATTTGAAAAAATAGAAGATAAAGTACTCTCAGTAGAGATGGCAGTGAATAAATTAGAGGTGCTGCTGGCAGGTATTGCTGTAAAACTGAAGCGTTTAGAAACCGACCTAAACGAAAAAACACAACATTTTCAAGGAAGTTTGACCCGATGGGAAACAGCGGTTCCAAATTTAAACAAACAAGAAATTGGTTTTTTGAGGGTGCTTTATGTTCAAGCCAATGCCATGCGATTAAAAGGAAGTATGGATGAACAAAGTCTTATAGATACTAAAGCTGAAACTCTTCAGCTTATTCCAGAATCAAAGAGCTCCGCACTTTCCCTTTCTTCTTCTGCTTCTAAAGCTACATTAGACTTAACCCTGTTGCTTGAAGCCTATGGACGTTCTGTCGCTTCAAAAACTCCAAAAGCTGAAAAAGAAATAGCTGCCATAACGGGTTTAGTTGAAGATAGTAAGGCTGGTGAACTATTAGATAAAACCGACCTTGAAGCTATTGGACTGTTTCCCAAACATTTAGTGTTTGATTCTAGATTTTCTGCCACTGTAACTACGTCAGTGGATGCATCCGTGGAGGGTGTTCACGGTAGCGAAGACGCTAAAGCAAAAAATAACTTGTACTTAAAAACGGCCCTCAGATTGTTTTTAGAAAAACTTAAAAGCAGTCCAATAAAATGGACCGATCTTGAAAAATCAAGCACAGACGTTGAACCTTTAAAACTTTTAAAATCGTTTTTAAACTTTATTCAAGCCGATGCCAAGCTATTGCGACATATTTTAAAAGAATCAGGTCATGACGCTAAAGGAACCGCTATTCCTTTTAAAGAGATTAAACTAGACGTCATGGTAAATATTGTAAAAATGCAATGCCCAGATACCTATGGGGAAGCCGCCAAATTAATTATGGCTTTGTTACAGCCTGATTTATTAAAATCCAGTTCAGCGTCCAGCACTCCCAGCACTCCTTTATCCAGTGTGTCTAGTCCTCCCTCAGTCGAAGTGAAAATACCAGTAGACTTACATGCTCTAAGAGCCGTACTGAGTTCAGTAAAGCCAGGTGAGTTAGAGGGTGCCTTAATCGAGAATGCAAGCCCTGAAGACATCACTGAAGCGGTGTCGGCACATCCCAATTTGTTGAATGAACCTAAAGTGCTTGAAAAAGTTAAAGGTGTGGTTCATAAGGAAACCGAAGGCGGTTCGCTTACAGTACTCAAATCTGCAGTGGATACTGTAGACTTAAAAATATTAGATCCTTTAATCAAGTGGTTAAACATTTTTCCTGTCGAGTTTGAGCCTGAACCTAGTAAGGGCACTTTGTTTCTGGAACTAATGTCAAGGGTAGACCACCCTGTTTTATGGATGATGTTTGCTGAAAAAGCAGCTGAAGCGATGACGCTCGAGACAAAGACCTCAGTATCGGCTTTAGGACTTTTGTGTGAAAAAATAGCAGACCCAGACAAAGCGGTCACATTAATAACTAACTATGTTAATCAAATGGAGGCCTTAATTAAAGGGGAATCCAATAGTTTAACCAAGGCAAACTATATCGATAAATTATTCGCACTTGCCGATGGCCTAGCTATATTGAAAAATAGTGTGCCAGAATTTAATGATTTGCATACCAGAGTAATAAACGTTGTTGGCGAACATTCAAGTGCAATTGATGTGTTTCGTGACAAAGGAGGGCTAACGGATAGAAGAGATTTAGATAGCGGAGCGGGATTTCCAGAAGAGCTTGGAGCTGTTAAAGACGTTGAAAAAGACTTAAGGACTGCTTACAAAGCTATGATGGAGCCACTGAATATTCAAACTCACTTAATAGCGATTCTTCGAAGGCACGATTCAAGCCTTTCGGTTTCAGAGCTTAGTAAAAAATCTCCTTTAGTATTGGTGCAGATGATTCAAAAATCGGGCTATTCTGAGTCGCATCATATTGTTGAACTTATTCAAAATGCTTGTTCGGTAGCAAAAAGAATGTTTGGTGAATTTGCCGAATTAGCAGAAAATAGTTTAAAAAATTTCGATTCGTATCCTAAATTAAAAAGTATATTGACCGATTCTGTAAACAATAAAGAGAAGCACTTTTGGCAAAATTTAGATCATTTAGAAGAGATCTCATTAAAACTCAAGAAACAGTCTTCTGATTCTTTCGCAAGTATCAAAGTGAATATGCCGTTGTATGAAATTAAGGCTAAGCGAAAACAACTTGAAGCTGAACAAGTGAGTGCAACCGGTGATAAGAAAAAGGTCGTTTCTGCGGCTATTGAATTTTTAAACGTTTTAGAGCTCCTTCAGCAAGATCCTATTGATGCCAGCAAGTTAAAAACGGCCAACGAAGCGTTAAAGGTAAAATTAAACCTGGGTGAGATTGGCAATAATTCATTTGTTGAGTATATGAATACTATTCAGCAATCCATAGCTATCCTCTATGGTACGGACACATCTTCTTTACTGTCGCCAAAGTCGGCTTTGTACGTGTTGCAGAATGCGTATGTTAGTGGAAGTAACACAGCCTTTAATGAACGAGTAAGAGAGGGAATCGTGAAAGGGTATGGCCCTCTTTCAACTGCCTATTCAAACCTCGAAACCAATGTAAAAGAAAACTTTGGTACCCTAACAACTACACACCAGCTAAGCAAAGAAGGAATAAACCAATTAGTGTCTGAGGCCATAAGCACATTGCAAGAAGAAAGGTCGCTTGAAAGCTTCGAAAGTTTTAAACGTGAACTTGAAGGGTTTAGTGCAGCTATTTTAGGACTAGGAGGTGACACCAATAAAATAGCGGCATTTTTTGCTAACAAGTCAGAGGCTCAAAGCGTTTTAGGTCGCTGGGTTGCAAAAATAGTCATGGATACCTTAAAAGACTGCGTTTTAAGCAAAGCTAAAAATGGAACGTTTACTCATCTTAATGATAGTGAGGGTCTGAATGCCTGTTTTATCTATTTTGGAAATGAGTTTGTGCACGAATTTTTAGAAACAAAACGCAGCACAAGAAACTTAGTTAAAGAGGACGTTTCCTATTTAAGAAAACTTGATCTTGAGGTTCAAAAACGGTTCTGGGCTGAAGAAATAAAAATGCTACCTATTCAATTTATCGATGACTCTAAGAGTGCAGATAGAGACACAAACTCTTTCGCAGTGCTTCATGAATCGTTTGCTGCCACACTGTTTCAGCCAGCGGATGCAAAAGGCGACACAGCTGAAAAACGCATCAATGCAGTGTTAGCCAAAACTTATTTAAACAAGCAAGACTTCGTCGCAGCGTTATACTCAGCCGTAGAAACAGAGCTTTTGAAAGACCTAAATAGACTTGTAGACTCAAATAAACCTAATCCAAACCTTGAGTACCTTTTGAAGGTACTCAGGGACTACAGGCCTGTATTTATACTGCTTAAAAACAACTCCAATGCGCTTAATAGACCCTTGTTAATGAGCTTAGATTTGACGGCCCCCCTAGTGGATTTGCGTATGTTAACACTGTTAAAGCCTTACTATGCTACTGTTAAGACCGACGGAACATTTGTGACGGTTCCTGAAGCCTTAACAGCTGAAAAAGTACTCGAAAATTTAACAGCAAAAAAAGTAATTTTCCAGCAAAAACCACTTAACAACAAACCTAAAGTTGATCCAACATCTGGGTATAGCGTTTATGCAGGTTCAGCCGCTGGTGCTACACCGGTGATTGAAATAAAAGAAAGTAAGTCTACCGACACTAAATCGGGTCGTTTTGGTAAAAAGTTAGTAACGCTTTCAACAGACTTAGCGTTCCAATTTATGGATTCCTTTGATGGTTCTCCATCAGGTTCTCCCAAATCTGGGTTTTCTTATTCAAGTAGAGACGACCTTCTCTCGGTAAGATCTGCATATGCGTCTAGCATGAGTTTGGGAAGCTCAAGCTCAGAACTGAAAATGGAAAAGCCAACAATTCAAAGCTTATTTAAAAAGCTAGAAAAAGGGACCGATAAAGTTCCTTCAAGTGTTTCAAGCCTAGATGATAAGGCCAAAGTGCTGGATGTTCTTGCGGGAGGACATTGTTTTTATGATGCGTTGTTTGTACAGTTAGCGGCAAGAGAATATAAGGAAGTTACTGGACCTCTTAAAGACACTATTGCTAAGCAAAAACCTGCAGTGCATGGTAGCGGTACTTCTTTTGTAACAGGTCTTTCCACTCTAATAGAACTTGAAGCTGTAAAACTTTTAAGACCCTTGTTTGCCAAAGCCATGCTTGGAAAAGATGTAAAATTGCCTGAAAGTCGAGACCTTCAAGATAAGTTGAAAAATAGGCTTAAAGAAATGTTAGGTTCAAATGCTTATGATTTGGCTGAAGACCCTATTAATGGGTATTTGGGTGAATTTGATAAAGATATATTTCGTCGCAATATGGTGTTTAATGTGCTGTGTCCGGCTTTAGATCCTTCTGCCGACAGCAAAGAGTATGATACAGTTGGCGAAATAGCCAAGTATTTTTACAAAAGAGATACTCATGGGGATCCAGATTCATCCACTCTTAGAACAGAGATCCAAAACTTCAAAGCCGCTTTCAAAAAGCTTGATACTATAGTTCAAAACGGGCCTCCAACTGTTAATGCAAAAGACGTCACCGTCAAGATGCGTTTGGAAAAGCTAATGGACCTAGACATTGCTAAACTGAAAAGCACTGATGATCTGTCTGTTATTCTGTGTTTAAACAATCTTCAAGGATTGGTGGTTCCGTTAAAGGGGACAGATTTTTCTGGCTATAAAGGTAAAGGAGAATCTATTCAAAAGAGAATAGAAGAGGCTCGTAAAGCGTTGCAAGCTGTAGAGACTAGTGCCTCTCCTTATTCAGAATTTATCACCAAGATAAGTGCTCACGATTTAACGAAAGCTTTGTTAGCTGCCGATGCTGAGCGAGTAGAAAAGTCAAGCACCTGGGCCACCGATTTTGAATTTGCCTTGGCACCTTATGTTTTAGAAACGTTAGTAGGAACTCTGATCCAAGTACAAGATGAACATGCATTTGCAAGTTCTTCCAGCACAGATAAAACAAAAGTTCTTACAACGGGGTTTGTTCTTGCTCACCCACGCGGAAACCATTTTGAACCGGTGTTAACCAAAACAATGCAAGATAAGCTCACTGAGTTTGCGGCTAGCCTCGACGCACCAAGCTAAGCCCATACAACAGGGCACTAGCCAATACTATGGCCGGCCCTGAGGGTAGGTTGAAAGCATAACTTGTAAACAAACCAATGGCCATAGCGATGCATCCTGCCGCTATGGCTAAAGCCATAACAAGGCTTAGGCGTCGGCTAAGGTTTAAGGCTGTGGCAGCTGGAAACGACAATAGCGCAATCACCAACACACCCCCCACCAAGCGCAGCAGTACAACGGTGGTCAGGCTAATTAAAACCAGCAAGGTTACATACAAACGTTTGTAGGCCAAATTGCTTACTTGGGCATAGTCTTCGTCAAATGTAACGGCTTTAAATCCGTTAAACAACAAAACGACTGTGCCCACAATAACCCCATCTAACAAGGCCAAAAACCACAAATCAGCCGGCGTAGTTAACAACACATTGCCAAACAAATAACCGGTTACATCGTTGCCCATGCCACCCGCAAACGACACGCAAATAAGGCCCACCGACATGCCAACGGCCCACACGGCCGACAGCAGTACATCTTCCCGTTGCTTGTAATTGAGTCGTATAAAGGCCAACAACAGCGTGCAGCCCAATCCAAACCCTAATGCACCCAGTAAAGGGTTAAAGCCCAACAGAACGCCAATTCCGACCCCTCCAAAGGCACAGTGTGCAATACTGCCTGCAATGCCTGAAAGCCGCTTAACCACTACAAAACTGCCCACTATGCCACAGGCAATACTGCTTAACAGGCCTAAAAGCAGGGCTTGTTGAAAAAAGGGATATCCCAAAATGTCTAACATGACTGGCAGGGTTCTCCCTCGTGGTGATGGTGCAAAATACGGTGTGGAATATCGTGGGCAATGAGTTCAACAGGGCAGCCATAAGTAGCCTCTAAATCGCTGTGGCTAATCGATTTTGTACCATGGTAAATCAACGTTTTATTTAAGCAGGCTATACTTTTAACCAGGGGCGAAAAAGCAGCGATGTCGTGTGACACAATTAGCATAGCCATGTCGTGGCTTAAACTGTGCAATAACCCTAACAGGGTTTGCTCAGCGTGGCTATCCATACTTGAGGTCGGTTCATCCAATACCAACAATCTAGGGTCGTGCATCAGTGCGCGGGCTATAAACAACCGTTGTTTTTGCCCCCCCGACATAGCCGCTACTGGCACTTTTGCCAAATGCCCAATGCCCACTTTTTCAAGCATTTCTTTGGCTTTTTCTTTGTCGTTTGAGGTATAGCGGTGCCAGGGCCGCTGCTTAAGCCGCCCCGATAATACCACCTCTTCTACACTAATGGGGTAGCTAAAGTCTAAATGATGAAACTGGGGCACATAGCCCACCCATTGTCGGCCTTTAGCGGGGGGCTCACCAAACAGGGTCACTTGCCCTTTTTGTGGGGTTAATAAGCCCAAAATAAGTTTTAAAAAGGTGGTTTTTCCACCTCCGTTGGGGCCCATAATAGCTACCACATCTGAGACTTTCATTTGAAACGAAATATTTTCCAAAACAAGGTTGTTTTGGTACGAGAAAAACAGGTCTTTTATTGAAACAACCAGGTCATCTTGGGGCATGTTTTCCAACCATAGGCACATCAAAGTGCAGCACTCTTACAGCACTTTTTACTGTAAAGGTCATAGGTTCAAAAAAACCTAAGGCATCTCGGTTACTTAGCTGTACTCCGGCACCTTCCAACTGGCCGTCAATCACAAATAAATAACCACCATGCTTAGGGCTTGAAGCGCTTAAATTGAAGGTTTGTCCGGCTTCAAAAATGCCCAAACTTAAGCTTGCTTCTTGGCGAATACCAACAGGTAGTTCAGTAGGCAACGTATCCAATCCTTGGGTAGTTGCACTGTCAGGTTGCGCTAGGGTTAACCAAGCATTTTGAGGAGGAGTGTAATGATAGTCTTTGTAACGGGGTTTGGCATGCAAAAGGTTTGGAATGATCCAAATTTGAAGAAGAACGGTAGACTTGTCATTTAGGCCGTTATGCTCTGAATGCCAAATACCCGAGCCCGCCGACATGTATTGCATCATGTTGGGGGTAATTAAACCTTGGTGACCCGCACTGTCTTTGTGTTTTACGGCACCGTCTAATACTAAGGTCAAAATTTCCATATTTTCATGCGGATGCAGGTCAAAGCCTTGGCCACCCTCAATACAATCATCGTTAATCACTCTCAGGGCGCCAAATCCTTTGCGAGTGGGGTCAAAATAATGACCAAAACTAAAACTATGCCAACTGTTTAGCCAATCAATTTGGGTGTGACCTCTGTCGCTGGCTTTGTGCAAAATAGGGCTTTTATCAAATGGCATGGAAGACATATTTTTTGGCCTCCTCTATTACTTTTATATCAAAATCTTTTTGTCGGCTGGCATACAAAATGCCTCTAGACACGTTAATAATACTTAATCCTTCATCGTTTTTACTCATGCTCAAGGCGTCAGTATAGCTGCCCCCCTGGGTGCCCACTCCAGGTACTAAAAATAATGGCTTAGGATGGACCGTACGGATTACCGTACTTTCTTCAGGGTGGGTGGCTCCCACTACAAAGCCCACATTGTTTCTGGGTGTTTCCATCAGTTTTTCAGCTACAAACTGGTACAAAGGCTTTCCGTTTGCCATTATTTGTTTTTCAAAATCGTTGGCCCCTTTGTTTGAGGTTAACGTTAAAACAAAATGATATTTGTTACTGTGTTCAAAAAAGGGTTCTAAACTATCTAAGCCCATGTACGGGTGCAGGGTAGTAGCCCAAGCCCCAAAGGTGTCAAAAATAAATCGCGCCTGCATTTTTGAGGTATTGCCAATGTCGCCACGCTTGGCATCCAAAATAATAGGCATAGTACGGGGAATTTTTTGGCAAATAAACTCAAGCAACTGCAGCCCTTCAATGCCCAAAGCCTCAAAAAATGCCAAGTTGGGTTTGTAGGCAATGCAATACGGATGGGTAAGTTCAATAATGGTCTCCAAAAATTGTTTAACCCCGTTCAAATTAGCTGGAAAATGCAAGGGTAGTTGGGTTAAGTCGGGGTCTAAACCTACACAAAGAGCGGTTTTTTTGGTAATACTGTTGGTTTTAATGGCTTGGTAAAAAGGGTGGTGTGCTAAGGACATGTTTTTAAATCGGTGGTACTAAACAAGGCAGAAACGGTAAAACCTTTAGCCTCAATGTTTTCAAAAGCCCCTTCTTCACGGTTTACAACCCCAATAATGTGAACCACCTTTAGGTGGGCATCCATTAAGGCGGCACAAGCACTTAAAACGGCGCCTCCTGTGGTCAATATGTCTTCCAACACAACCACTCGTTCACCAGGGGTATGTAGGCCCTCTAAACGGTTATTCGTGCCATAGCCTTTACTTTCTTTGCGCACAATCACATAAGGTTTTTTAGTAAGCACCGATACCAACGCCACCAAAGGCACAGCACCCAATTCGGGTCCAGCCAAACGGTCATAAGTACTCGGGTCGGGTAACAATTGGGCTAGGTGTTGGGCTAAAGGTTCAAGTACCGTGGGGGTGGTTTCAAAGCGGTATTTATCGATGTAATACGAGGTTTTCTTTCCCGCTCGGGTTGTAAAATCGCCTTCTAAAAAGGCAACCTTTTTAAGGGCACTTAAAAGCTCCGAGCGGGTCACTTAACTTATTTTTTAGCTTCAGCAGCAGGGGCTGTGGCTGCACCCGCAGCTGCAGGCTCTTCAACAGCGGCCTTAACCGATTCAACATAGGCTAAAATGTCATCTGGAGTAGCGGTAATTTGATACAGGTCTGAACTTGGTAAATCTTTAGCCTTTAACGATTGATCAATATCCAAGCTGCTTAAGTTTACTTCAATAAAATCAGGAACGTTTTCAGGTAAAGAACTGATTTTTATGCGGTCCGTTTTATGAAACAAAGTGCCGCCTTTTTTAACCCCAGGTGAAACACCCACAAAGTGTAAAGGAACTTCGGTACGAATAGGTTTGCTTAGGTCTAATTTGAAAAAATCGATGTGTTCAATTTGTCGGGTAAGGGCGTTAATTTTAATATCGCGTGAAATCACAACCTCTTCACGTGGCTTACCAGCTGCTGATTCAATACTTAAAGAAATCATTAAGTTTTTGTTGGCACCGTGTAGTCTGTATAAACGTGAAATCTCACGTACATCTACAGTAATGTGCACAGGAGTCATTTGTTGGCCATAAATAACAGCCGGAACGATGCCTTGCTTACGAATTTGTTTTGATGCATTTTTACCTAAAGTTAGCCGTTCTTTGGCGGCTAGTTGTTCTCGTTTCATAATTCAAAACTCCTCATGATCCTCATTAAAAATAAGAGCTTAAAGTATAGGCACTTCTGAGTTATTTTGCAACACGCCCTAATTTTAGGTATACTGACCCCCTATGACTTCCCAAAATTTTTCTAGTGTTCCTTTAAAAGATACCGTCAATTTGCCCAAAACAAATTTTGATATTAGAGCCAATTTGTCAACCGTTGAGCCAGCCCTTTTAAAGAAGTGGGCTGACCAAAATTTATATAGCCAATGGTCGGCTCAAAAAACCGATAAAACCTTTGTGTTGCATGACGGACCGCCTTACCCCAATGGCAACATCCATATGGGCCATGCCTTAAATAAAATTCTTAAAGACATTATCAATCGCTTTCGCCGTATGTCGGGGGCCAAAACGCCTTACGTTCCAGGTTGGGATTGCCATGGATTGCCCATAGAAACCCAGGTGTTAAAAGAACTTCAATCAACTGCGGCTGAACAAGCCGTGCACAGCGATAAAAATCCCGTAGATATTGCTGCGTTTAGGGACCGCTGCAAAACCTTTGCAGACGGTTATGTAGACCTTCAACGAGACGATTTTAAGCGTTTAGGTATTTTAGGTCGTTGGGAAAAACCTTATTTAACCTTAAATCCAGGGTATGAAGCACAGGTAATTTATTTGTTAGGTAAAATGGCTGAAAACGGCCTTGTATACCGAGGTCGAAAACCTATTCATTGGTGTACCCACTGTGAAACCGCTTTGGCCGAAGCTGAAATTGAATATGCCGATCATCGGTCACCTTCAGTGTTTGTGGCCTTTCATATTGATCAAGCGTCTTCAGCCTTAAAATCTATCGTACACGATAACCCGGTTTCTATTTTAGTGTGGACTACTACACCTTGGACACTTCCCGCCAACGTAGCTATTGCTGGGCATGCGGACTTTGAATACGATGTTTTATCCACCTCTAAGGGCTTGCTTGTAGCTGTTCACGATTTGGTGCCGTCTTTAATAGAGTCGTGCCAGCTTGAAAATGTAGTGTGTTTGGGTTCGGTAAAAGGTAAAGATCTTGTAGGAACAGTCGCTAAACATCCGTTTTTAGACCGTCAATCGCCGCTTATTTTAGCTGATTTCGTAACCGCATCTGATGGAACAGGGTTTGTTCACATTGCACCAGGTCATGGCCAAGACGACTACAGGGTAGGGCTTCAACACAATTTGCCTATTGTTATGCCAGTAGACAGCAAGGGGTGTTTTACTCAAGAGGTTGAGTGGGCTGGAATGCCTGTTTTTGAGGCCAATAAAGCCATTGGTCAGCGTCTTGAAGAGTTGGGTAGGCTTTTGGCCTTAAAATTTATCAAACACTCATATCCACACTGTTGGCGGTGTAAAAACCCGGTTATTTTTAGGGCTACCGAGCAATGGTTTATCGCTATGGATAAACCCATGAATATGAACGGAAAAACCCTGCGACAAGCCGCACTTGAAGCCATTAAACAAACCAAATGGTATCCCGCTTGGGGGCAAAATCGAATATATGCCATGGTTGAAAACCGACCTGACTGGTGTATTTCGAGGCAGCGACTTTGGGGTATTCCTATTCCAGCCTTCACTTGTAAAAAGTGTGGACATGCCGAGCTTACCGGTGTGTTTAATGAAGCTGCCGTAAAAGCTATCCAAAACGATGGCACCCAAATTTGGTTTAAAACCCAAGCCAGTGATTTATTGCCGAGTCATGCCCAATGTAGCCAATGTGGACACAACGAGTTTAACAAAGAGCACGATATTTTAGATGTGTGGTTTGAGTCGGGAGCTAGTTTTGGAGCTGTATTACAAGCCGATCCTGAATTAAGTTGGCCTGCCGATTTATACCTAGAAGGATCCGATCAGCACAGGGGGTGGTTCCACTCGGCCTTGTTAATTGCTGTAGGTGCCTACGGAAAAGCCCCTTATAAAGCTGTTTTAACCCATGGTTTTTTAGTAGATGAAAAAGGTAAAAAAATGAGCAAGTCACAAGGAAACGTGATCGCGCCACAAAAGGTAATAGAAGATTATGGGGCCGATGTATTGCGTTGGTGGATTGCTGGAACCGATTTTAAAGACGACATTAGTATTTCCGCAAACATTTTAAATCAGTCTCGAGACAGCTACTCAAAAGTCAGAAACACCATTCGGTTTTGTTTGAGTAATTTATTTGATTTTGAGGTGTCTGAGCATTCTAATTTAATTGATTTTGAATCAAAAGAGTTGCAATTTGAGGCTATTGATGATCTGGATAAATGGGCTATGTTTAAACTTCAACAACTTGTTGCCCGATGCGTGTATCACTACGATATTTATGAATTTCATACGGTAACCCACGCTTTACATGATTTTTGTGCGGTTACCCTAAGTTCTCAGTACTTAGATATGGTGAAGGATCGATTGTATTGTGACATTCCTAATTCACCTCGCCGTCGAAGTACCCAAGCCGTTTTATACACCATTGCTAACACCCTAATTCGACTATCAGCACCTATTTTGGCCTTTACCTCTGAAGATGCTTATACCCACATAAAGCCCAACCCTCAAAATAGCGAAGACAGTATCCATCTTCAAGCTATGGTTCAAACTCAACCCAAGTGGGTAAGTCCTCAAATGGAATCAGCCTGGGCGTTGCGTTTTAAAGTTCGTGAACTGATTTATAAAAAACTTGAAGAACTTAGAAATCAAAAGCTTATTAAATCGTTCTTAGAGGCTAGTGTAGTGATTCATGTGCCTGAATTACAATTTAAAGACGAACTGTATTCTGTTTCGTTCGAAGACAACGAAATCATGTTTAGTCCCATTCACCCCTTTGAGTTGTTTAACGAATGGGAGTCGTTTTTTATTGTGGCCCAGGTGCGTTTAGAAAAGGCTCACTCAAGTCATCTGAGTGTAGAGGTAAGTAGAACCACTTTTGAAAAATGTGAACGTTGTTGGCGGTATACACCTTTAAATACAAACAAACTGTGTTCACGTTGTGAAGGGGTTTTAGCATGTCGTTAACGATTGTAGGTACCATCGCTTTTGACAGCATTCGAACTCCAAACGGCTATCATGACAGGCTTTTAGGCGGTTCAGCTACCTATGCAGGTATAGCAGCTAGTTTGTTTTCAAAGGTTCATTTGGTTAGCATTGTAGGCCAAGATTTTCCTGAGTCCCAGCTCGATTTTTTAAATCAACGGGGTATTTCAACCGAAGGTGTTCAACGACACAGCGGAAATACCTTTTTTTGGAAGGGATATTATGAAGGCGACATGAACCAGGCTTTTACAGAAACTACCGAGCTTAATGTGCTGCTTGATTTTGATCCAGTGATCCCTGAAACAGCAAAATCAGATGATATTGTTTTTTTAGCCAATTTTGATCCAGTTCTTCAGCTTAAAGCCATTCGGCAATTTAAAGCGCCTAAGCTTATTATTTTAGACAGTATGAATTTTTGGATAGAGCATCATACCTCAGCGCTCAAAGAAACACTTAAAAAGGTGGATGTGCTTATTTTAAACGATCTTGAAAGCCGACAATTGGCTCAAACGAGCACAACTTTACAAGCCATGAAAAAACTAATTCAATGGGGCCCCAAGCGAATTATTGTTAAAAAAGGAGAGCACGGAGCTGTAATGTACAACGGTCAAGAATTTTTTGTGTGTCCAGCTTATCCCTTGGTAGACAATATCGTAGATCCAACCGGTGCTGGGGATAGCTTTGCGGGTTCTTTTGCTGGGTATTTGTCACAAAAAAACAGACTCTGTGAAGCTGATTTTAGACAAGCAGTGGTGGTGGGCACATTGGTATCATCGCATACGCTCAGAAATTTTAGTGTAGATGCCTTAAAAAACATTACACCTGAACAGCTAAATCAGCAGTACACACTTTACAAAGAAACTTTGTCAGTTCCATCCGTGGTTTTTTAAATAAACAAAATCCATTCTCTATCTAAATCAATTTTCATTTTTTCAGTGGTATCCATTAAAGTATTCTCCAATTTAATTTTTTAAATTAAGTTCATTATTCCCAATTTTTTTGTTTTTAAACATTTTTTTTCTTGGTTTTTTTTTCTTCATGAGATAAAATTACTCTCCTAGGTGAAAAAATGTAGAAAATTTTGAAAAAAGTCTGCAATTTTTTTTACTTTGCTTCGATAATCAAACTATAGGGGTCAATTATGCCAAACGGGGGCTTCCTCTTTATTCCTGAAAAAATGAGTTCAACTATGAAAATTAAATTAATCATATGCCTTTCAGCTTTGCTGTTTTTGCTAAACAGCTCTAGTGTTATTTCAGAAATAACACTGAGTCGGTATAGCTATGGCTATTCATCTTTAACCGATATTTCTCAGGTGCTTAAGCGAAACCCCAATTCTTCTTTGTTGGTTTTGGGTTATTATTATGCCCCTTATTATGTTGATTTAGGCCAAGGTCCAACCAACGAATTAAGTAATGCCGCATCCGTGGCTCTTCAAACAAAGTCGGTTACCCGAATTCCTCTTCTTTACCCTAACCCGGTTTCAGCAGGTGGGGTAGGACAAATGGGATACCATCTTTCAACAGGAATGGACATTGAATTGCGATTTTATGATATGCGTGGGTACGAAGTGTTTAGACTTAATTTTTTAAAAGACACAATGGGTGGTATGACGGGACAAAATTTGGTGAACGTTCCAATAAATCAATACGGGTTGTCCTCAGGGCCTTATTTCTTTTTGTTAATTAATGCAGGTAAAGTGCTTAGTAAAGGAAAGTTTGTGGTGAAGCCATGAAAATAATGCAAAAGTTAATTATGAGCGTTGTTGTATTTGGAATCATGGGGTCTGCTTATGCCGCAAATTATTCTTTGATTCAAGATACAGGAACATCCGCCAAAACAATTGGGCTAGCCAATATTGAAGGCTTTAGCGAAGTAGCGTCTTCAATATTTGAAAATCCGGCTTCTTTATATCGATCTAAAAAAGGCAGTATTTCGTTTTTTACTACTTCGGTAATGGGCGAGATGAATTTTAACAATGTGGCTATTAGTACTCGACTTCCTATAGGAACGGTTGCTTTTGGGTATTACGAAGCGGTCAATTTAAATCAAATGTCTACCGCTCTTGATGTAAACAACGAGGTGAATCCAGTAAGCTATTTCGACTACAAACAAAGTTTAATGAAAATTGCCTATCAATATTCCATGAATTCAAAATGGCATTTTGGGGCAGCTCTAACCCGATATCAATCACACTTTGACACTTTCTTAGCTTCAGGTATGGATGGGGAAGTGGGTTTGAACTATGTTGATGGACCTTATTCGATATCGGCTCAATTAAAAAATATTTTAGCTTCAAAAATTGTTTCCAATGAAGGCACTTCTGAAACGTTGCCAAGGCAAATTTTGTTAGGTGGTAGTTACAAAGTTGTAGACGAGGTCAATGTGCTAGGACAAGTAAAATCAACTCAGGGAAAAATGCTGTATAGCATGGCTACCGACTACGCTCCTCAGTATGCGCCGCAGTTTCATCTAAGAATGGGATACAAGCAAGCCTTAACGACATCGTCTGAGGCACCTATCAAAGGAAGTTTATCGTTGGGGGTGGGTTTAGAGGCCAATGGCGTGCATTTCGACTATGCGTTCGAAAAGTCGGAGTATATTGCGAACGACAACAAACATTATATGTCGTTTGATGTAGATTTTTAAAATGGTTATCAAAGAGTTTAAAGAAGGAGAAAAAAGTATGTTGAAAAAATGGTTTTTAGTGGCACTTCTAATGCTAGCGCCAGTTGCAATTTTAGCCCAAACGAGTCGAATTCATCTTGAGGCAAAGCTGTCAGATGCTACCACTGGCTCTATCAATGGCCGACACAAAGTAGTTGTTGAGCTTAATTCAACAGCTGCTCAAAGTGTCGTATGGAAAGAAACTTTTGATAACGTATTATTTACTGACGGGGTGTTTAGCGTTGATTTAGGTAAACAATCTTCAGTAGATTCTTTAACTCTTCAAAATTCAACCTTCAATATTACTCTTGATGACGATGCTACCAAAATTGTAGCCGTTCCGATTGTGTCTGTACCTCATGCAATTCAAGCAAAAACAGCCGATGAGGCCAAGGTAGCTTTAAGTGTTAAAAACCTTGATTTAAGCACTGTCGATTTAACAGGTCTTACTTCTCGCCTATCTTTGTCGAATTTGTCAGGAACCATTAATGCGAGCCATTTAACACCAGGTATCATTACTGATTCACATATCGTTTCTCTTTCAGCCTCTAAGGTAACTGGATTACCTAGCTATAGTGCTGGAAACGGATTAACCCTTCAAAACAGTCAATTTAAATTGGTTTCTGGCCAATCAGATGGTCAAATTTTACGTTGGAATCAAAGCACAAGTCAGTGGGAGTTTGCTACCCTAGCCAATGGCAGCACCGCTTATATCGCTGGTACTGGCTTGGCATTAAATGGAACATCATTTAGTTTATCGGATAGTGGAGTAAACGCAGGAAATTACGGAAGCGCAACAAATATTCCCCAAGTAACGGTAGATAGTTATGGACGATTAACCTCAGTAAGTTCGGTAGCCGTAACGCAAAATGCATTAAGTTTATTAAACCGACCATTAGGGGTAAGTCCAGTGCCTAGTGTAGGGTTTGCTTTGAAATACAACGGAACAGCATGGGTACCTAGTGCTGATGCAGGGTCGGTGTATACCGGTTCAGGTGCGATTAATGTTACAAACACAAACAACATTCGCTTAAACACCAGTGGTGTAACCGCGGGTATTTACGGAAGTGGAACAGTAGTCCCACGTATAACGCTAGACCAATATGGCCGAGTAATGAGTGTAAGCAGTGTAAATATTAACGGAGCCACGTTCACCGGTTCAAATGGAATCAGTGTGACTTCAACCAGCGATATTCGATTAAACACCAGCGGTGTGACAGCTGGCCGATACGGAAACGGCACAGTAGTTCCTCAAATAACAATCGACAAATACGGTCGAGTGATGAGTGTAAGTAGTGTAAACATTAATGGAGCCACGTTCACCGGTTCAAATGGAATCAGTGTGACGTCAACAAGTGATATTCGATTGGTATCGACGATTACAGCAACAAACAACGTGGGTAGTGCAGTAAGAATTCCGGTATTTAATGCGGAT
>Ga0172373_10000023_pt1 | contig 217497 bp, 198 predicted proteins | sample Lak10m_2_FD_114546 | JGI IMG/M metagenome (GOLD analysis project Ga0172373, IMG submission 114546) | Freshwater microbial communities from Kabuno Bay, South-Kivu, Congo - kab_092012_10m | ecosystem: Environmental > Aquatic > Freshwater > Lake | place: Democratic Republic of the Congo... | reverse complement strand
GGCCAGCTGGCCATGGATGTCGCGCCATTCGCGCAAGCGGCGCTGCGACAGGAACTGTTCGGCCAGTTGCTGCGCCAGCTTGCGGTTGGACTGCTTGTGTTTAATCGACTCTTCGAAAAAATCCCAGAGCTTCAGATAACCCAGGAAATCGGATTTGGCATCGGTGAACTGCGCATGGGCACGATCAGCAGCTTCAGACTTGTCGAAGGGACGGTCGCGTGGATCCTGCACCGACAGCGCTGACGCGATGATCAGCACCTCGCGCAGGCAGTTCTCCTGCTTCGCGGCAATGATCATGCGCGCGATGCGTGGATCAATCGGGAATTTGGCGAGCTGCCAGCCGACTGGCGTCAGCTGCTTCCGTGCATCAACTGCCCCCAGCTCGGCCAGCAACTGATAGCCGTCGGTGATCATCCGCGGCGTCGGCGCTTCGAGGAAGGGAAAATCCTCGACGTCGCCGATTCGCAGCGCCTTCATGCGCAAAATCACATGGGCCAGCGAAGAGCGCAGGATTTCCGGATCGGTGTATTGCGGCCGCGCGTTGTAATCGTCTTCGTCATAGAGGCGAATCGCCACGCCGGCGGCGACGCGGCCGCAGCGGCCGGCGCGCTGGTTGGCCGAAGCGCGCGACACCTTCTCGATCTGCAGCTGCTCGACCTTGTTGCGGTAGCTGTATCGGTTGACCCGCGCCAGCCCGGTATCGACGACGTAATGAATGCCCGGCACCGTCAGCGAGGTTTCGGCTACGTTGGTAGCCAGCACGATGCGCCGCGCACCATGTGCACGGAACACTTCATCCTGCTCTTCAAAAGAAAGCCGTGCATACAAGGGCAGAATTTCCGCGCCCTTCGGATGATTTTTGCGCAGGGCCTCGGCAGTTTCGCGAATTTCACGTTCACCCGGCAGGAATACCAGCACGTCGCCGCCCGACCGCTCGCGCCAAAGTTCAGCGACGGCATCAACGATAGCTTCGTCGAGATCCTTCTCTTCCTGTTTGTCGTTTTTCGCCAGCGGGTGATAACGCACCTCCACCGGGTAAGTGCGGCCCGACACTTCGATCACCGGCGCCGGTTTTCCGTTGATTTCAAAATGTTTCGCGAAGCGTTCGGCATCGATGGTCGCCGAGGTGACAATGATTTTCAGATCGGGCCGGCGCGGCAGCAGCCGGCGCAGATAACCGAGCAGGAAATCGATGTTGAGGCTGCGCTCATGCGCCTCGTCGATGATCAGCGTGTCATAGGCACGCAGGTCGCGGTCACCCTGTGTCTCGGCCAGCAGGATACCGTCGGTCATCAGCTTGATATAGGTGCTCTGCGACAGCTTGTCGGCAAAACGCACCTTGTAGCCGACGGCATGGCCCAGCGGACTCTTCAACTCGTGCGCGATACGCGTCGCCACGGTTCGTGCGGCAATGCGCCGCGGCTGGGTATGTCCGATCAGGCCGTTTACGCCGCGCTGCAGTTCGAGACAGATCTTCGGTAGCTGGGTAGTCTTGCCCGAGCCGGTTTCGCCGCAGACGATGACCACCTGATTCTCGGCAATCGCGCGCGCAATGAGCTCACGCTTGCCGACCACCGGCAGGTCTTCCGGGTAGGTCGGCTGCGGCAGATTGCGCAGCCGGTGTTCGATGTCTTCGGGAGTGCGGGGTTTCAAGATCAAAAACCTTCAGCCAAAGGGAGCACAGGAGGAGGTCTCAGGATACGCAGACAAAAATAAAATCAATTCACAGGATAGACAGGATGAACAGGATGCAATGCTTGCCGTTTGATGATTTTTCCTGAACATCCTGTCTATCTTGTTAAATCGTTTTGTCTTACTTTGCGCTTCCTGTGCACACTACGAATAGCGTGGCGGGCACCCGGATTTTGTTCAAACAAAAAAGGCCGGCGGTCACCGGCCTCTTCGTCACGACTTCGGCAATCAGAGTTTCACTTTCGGGTTAAGCGTATAGAGCCCGGTCAGTTTGGCTTCACCGAGGACATGGCCGGCGATGGCCTTGCGCACGTCTGCGCCGCCGAATTTCCCTTCAACAGGACATTTAGTCAGGTCCAGCGCGTACAGCGTGAATACGTAATGGTGCTTGATGCTGTCGTTCCACGGTGGACAGGGTCCGTCGTAGCCGAAATAGTCGCCCTTCATGTCGTTGTCGCCAGCGAACCATGCGGTGTAGTCGTTGATGCCTTGTCGCGTGCCGCGCGGACCGTGGGGACCGGCCTTGCCGCGCGCGGTCACCGTATTGGAAAACTCGCCTGCTGCAATTGCGCCGGATGCCGGATCGAGATCGACCAGCACCCAGTGAAAAAAATCGACGCGCGGCAGCGTTGCCGGAATCTCACGGCCTTCCTGGTTCACATCATCAGGTTTGGACGGCACATCGTAGTCATGACAGATCAGCACCAGCGATTTCGTACCGGCGGGCAGATCACTCCATGCCAGTTGCGGATTGCGGTTGGCGCCCAGCGTGCAATGGGTCTTGGCATCGGGGGCACAGAAGGCGAATTCGGCCGGGATCGGCTGGCCGTCGCCGAAGCTGGAACTGCTGAGTTTCATGCTGGATTCTCCTTCGATGGCATTTGCGGATTATAACAATGCACTTAACCGGGAGACTGCAGCGCCGCCATACGCTGCCTGCGCTCGGCCGCCGGCAACCGGGCCAGTTCTTGCACGGCCGCATAAAACCGCCCGAGGTCATTGCCCTGCTGCTGGAGCAGCGCCTCAAATGCCGGCACCTGCTGGGTGTAGATCGCGACCGACGCGAGATGGGCATTACCCAGCGGCTGTGCGAACCAGCGGTCGTAACCGGCAAAACCACCCCAGTCCCGGCGTTGTGCCACATAGGCGTTTTTCAGAGCAGCGAATACTTCCGCCTTGCGCCGGCGTTTTTCTTCGATTGAAGCATTGCTGGCATACAGCTGCGCGAGATCACCGCGGGTGCGCGTGACCAGTTCACGAAAATCGGCACGGAAGCGCTGTAGCTGCACAAACCGCGCGCGATCTTCATCGCTGCCGTGTGCCTCGAGCCAGCGCGCCACACCGGCCTGCTCGACCACGGTGGCGAAGGATTCGTTGAATACCGTATCGTCTTTGACGTAGACCACCTGGTGCGCAAGCTCGTGAAACAGCAGCCGCGCCAGTTCCGGCTCAGGATAATGGATAAACGTGTTGAGTACCGGATCGGCAAACCAGCCGATGGTCGAGTATGCCGGCACGCCGCCGACATGCACATCGTAGCCTTCTGTTTTCAGCGTGGCCGCATGTGAACGCGCTTCAGTCTCACTGAAATAACCGCGGTATCCGACACAGCCGGCGAACAGAAAACACCATTTTTTCGGTTCGATGGAAAATTCCGGCGCTGCAAACACGTTCCACACCACAAACGGCCGCGCGAGATCGGCGTAGGACCGGTAACTGCGGTTGTCGGGCAGGCCAAGTTCACGACTTGCATAGTTACGGATGCGCAGCGCGCGTTCCAGTTGCGCCTTGGTTTTCGAATCGATAGCCGGGTCAGCCAGAATCCGCTCAATCGGCGCTTCGCGCTGCCAGATTTCCAACTGACCGCCCACCGAGTTCCAGTAATAGCCGAGATTGCCGCAACCGGTGAGCGCCAACACCAAAACCAGCAAGCACAAGCGGCGCATCATGCTGCGACAGGATCAAAATGCCCGTGACGCAGAAACGCACTGCATTGCCGAGCCACTTCGGAAGAGAACAGCATTTCAGTATGACTGGCATGGACAGTGATCCGTTCCGTAACGCCGGGGATCACGGTTTCCTCGACCGCAACAACTCCGTCATGGGGTTCCGGCAGATCGGCGCCGATCATTGCACCAAGGCCAAGGCCACGCGTACCGGCAATTACCCCGGTCGCCTGCGCACACACGCAGGGCCGCGGCTCACTGAGCCTTTGCCTGATGCTGTTACCCAGCAGCAGTTCGCCGCCGGGAAACTGCGCGAGCCTTTGCGCCGCCGCGCTGCCCGTGTACGGCGTACCAAGCAGTATCAGCCGCTCGCATCGTATCTCCGGCGCGAGTTCGAGCATTTTCAGTGCCACCAGACCGCCCATGCTGTGCGCGATGATGTTCAGGCTGGGCAGCGCCAGGCTTTTGCAGTGCTCAGCCAAACGATTGGCATTTTCCGTCAGCGTCAGGCGCATCGACGGGTATGACCAGGTCTGCGCTGCAAAACCTTTTGCGGTCAGCTGGTGCGCGAGGTATTCCATCACCAGACCATGCACCCACAAGCCATGAACGACAATCACCGGCGGCGAGCGAGCATCAATCATAAGTAATTGTTTTTATTGTTATTTTTATAATCAGATGCGACGATCACCGAAAATCGTAACGCCATCAGGACCGAGATGCTCGGCATCCCCCCATAACCCGGCGCTCCACGATGATCCATCAAAAGCAAACCAGTTGAGACTCGCATTCACCAGCGGCACGGGACGTTGCGCATCGAGCGCCAGTCCGGTAGCGGCGCGATATGCTGAATCCAGCACCAGTCCGTGAGTCACGACGGCGATGGTTTCATCCTCATGGCGCAGAGCGAGTTCCTCCAGCGCTGTACGGCAACGCGCAAAAAAATCCGCAGGACTTTCCCCGCCGGGCACGGCGTAATGCGGATCACGCGACATGAACCGTTCATAAGCCTCGGGTTCGCAGGCCTGCATTTCCTTCTGCGTCATGCCCTCAAAGACGCCGAAATGCCGTTCACGCAGACGTTCATCGGTGAGAATGTCGTGACCGGTGACGATGGCGATCTGTTCAGCGGTGCGCGCGGCACGCGGGAGGTCGCTGGAATACAGCTTGGTGAAAGTCTGTGTTTTGAGGCGAATGCCGAGTTGCTGCGCCTGCCAAAGTCCGCGTTCAGTCAGAGGGCTGTCGAGCTGGCCCTGCATGCGCCGTTCGGTGTTCCACAGCGTTTCGCCGTGGCGGATCAGGATGAGTTGGGTCATTCGGAAAACGGTGGCTGGTGGATAGTGGCTGGCGGCTGGTAACAGCCGGTCCTGCGAATTGTACCGGTTATACTCGGTGGGATGCCGATCACCGACCTGCTGCAGCCCCAAATCCTGATCTTCGCGCCGCTGATCGTGTTCGCGGCTTACGTGGTATTCGGAATATCCGGTTTTGGTTCGACATTGATCGCCGTACCATTGCTGGCGCACCTGCTGCCGCTGAAATTCGTCGTGCCTTTTTTCGTCATTCTCGACTGCGTTGGCGCCTTCAACATGGGAATGCGGCTGCGCGCTGATGTGATGCGCCGTGAATTGCTGTTGCTGATGCCGTTCATGGCGCTCGGCATTCTCGCCGGCGTCTGGCTGCTGGTGCGGCTGCACCCGGAGCTGCTGCTGGGCGGCCTCGGGGTGTTTGTCTTGCTGTTCGGAATTTCCTATGTGCTGCGCAGCGGCAAAGGCTTCCCGCTGCCGCGCTGGACTGCCGCGCCGATCGGCATATTCGGCGGCGCAACTTCGGCGGTCTTCGGTATCGGCGGCCCGATCCATGTGTTCTTCCTCACAGGTCGCGGCGCCAACCCGACACAGATCCGCGCGACGATGCCTGTGGTCTTCATGTTCACCACGCTGGCGCGCATCACGCTGTTCATTACCGCCGGTCTGTATTCCCCGGCAGCACTGGTTGCCGCCGCGGCACTACTGCCGGTGATGGCGTTGGGCATATGGACCGGCCATCACCTGCATCTCAATCTGTCTCGGGAGGCCGTCATCCGCGTCATGGGCGGTTTGCTGGTTCTCAGCGGGATCTCTCTGATCGTCCGTGCGCTGACTTAATCTCAAGCGCCACCCGCATTTTCATGCGTTGCGGCAGTTGCACATCAGTTCAGCTCGCGCAGAATCTGTTCGCGTCTGTAGGATTCCGAGGCAAACTCTTCCAGGTCAGGGTCAAGCGCATTGCGTGCGGAAACCATACCGACCGGGATTCCGTTCTCGGTCACCGGCATGTGGCGAAAACCGTTTTTCTGCATCAGCACCAAAGCCAGACCAAAGGATTTTTCAGGATCAATGGTTATCGGCGAGGGCGTCATGACTTCGGAGAGCAGCGTTTTTTCGGCCTCACGTCCCTGCGCAATCACACGAAACACCACATCGCGCTCGGTAAAAATTCCGACCAGCTTTTCCTGACGCGTCACCATGACGGCGCCAACCTTCCGTCGCGCCATCAACCGTGACGCCTCGCCGACCGTTGTCTCCGGAGGAGCGGTAAGCAAGTTATTACGCTCCATGAGACTTCCAACCCTCTCACTGAACATCGCCGCTCCTTGGACCGAAAACAGCTGTGATGACCTGCGGGATATGCCATTGCCGGACTGCGGCAGACAAAACCCGCTCCTCGTCCAGCATGCTATGAGGTCAAAGGATCGGCACTTTGACCCAAGTCAAAGTCGAATGAGAATTCTGAAGTGGAAGCCGGCACAGTCGAACCGGCAGAATATTCCCGGCAGCGTTACCGTCGCAGAAACCGGGCAATCCTGTCCACACCCTCGCGCAGCACCTCAACTGGGCGGGTATAGGCAAACCGCAGGTGTTCGGCTGCAGCGTACGCTCCGAAATCGATCCCCGGAGTTATCGCGACACCCGCCTCCTCCAGCAGATCGCGTGCGAACGCAAAACTGTCGGCGGTAAACGCGGCGCAGTTTGCGTAGATGTAAAAGGCACCTTGTGGTCTCTGCGGAACAGCAAAACCCAGGTCACGCAAGGCGGGCAGCAAAAAATCACGGCGTGTGCGGAATTCATCGCGTCTGGCGTCCAGCAGGGCCAGCGTTGCCGGATCAAAAGCAGCCAGCGCCGCGAACTGCGACGGCGTCGGGGCTGCCAGGAATACGTTCTGTGCAATGCGCTCGACCGCATCGACATAACGCCCGGGCGCCACCAGCCAACCCAACCGCCAGCCGGTCATGTTGAAATATTTCGAGAAACTGTTGATGACAAACACATCATCCCGCCATTGCAGTGCAGTCTGCGCCGCATCCTCATACACCAGACCGTGGTAGATCTCATCGACGATCAGGGCACCGCCACGTCCGGCAGCAAATGCTGCCATCGCCTGCAACTCATCCGGCGGGATCAGTGTTCCCGTCGGATTGGACGGTGTCGCAACCAGCGCCGCAACCGTGCGCTGCCCCCAGTGCTGCTCCAGATGCGCACGACGCAGCTGGTAGTTGCTGTCAGGTCCAACGGCGATGCCCACCGGCACACCATCCATCATTCGTATGAAATGACGGTTCGCCGGATAACCGGGATCGGCAAGCAATACTTCGTCACCGGGATTGACCAGTACGGCTGCTGCCAACAACAGGGCGCCAGAAGCGCCAGGGGTGACGATGATGCGTTCGGGCGCGACTTCGACACCGTAACGGTTACTGTAAAACGCGGCGATGGCCTGCCGCAGCGCCGGCAGGCCTGGCGCCGGGGTGTAAAACGTTTCGCCCTGCTCAATAGCTTTCGCACCGGCAAGGCGGATCGGTTCCGGCGTCATGAAGTCCGGCTCTCCGATTTCCATGTGGATGATACTGCGGCCGGTGGCTTCGAGTTCCCGCGCACGTGCAAGCAGGGCCATCACGTGAAAAGGCTCGATATGACCGACGCGCTGCGCCAGCGGCCAGCCTTTGCGGCCGGCGTTGTTTTTCTCTGAATACGGATTCTGGTCGGTCAAGATGAATGTCGCTTCAACTGGAAGTATTGACACTAGCAAAAAAACACGGGGCCCGCGGGCCCCGTATCGTTGAAGGGTTAAGAAAGGATCAGACGCCGTTTTTCTTGAACCATTCGGTGGCGCGTTTCCAGCCGTCTTCTGCCTGCGCCTTGCGGAAACTCGGCCGGTAGTCAGCATGGAAGGCATGCGGTGTATCGGGATAGAGATGGATCATCGATGGCTTGCCTTTTTCTTTCAGGGCAGCATTCATTTTTTCGACGGTATCGTTGGGAATTCCGGCGTCGGCGCCGCCGTAGAGTCCGAGTACCGGTGCATTGATCTGGTCCACGAGCTCGATCGGATGTTTCGGCGTCATCTCGGTCGACTGTCCGACGAGACGGCCGTACCAGGCCACGCCGGCTTTGACGTTTTTGTTATGTGCCGTGTACAGCCAGGTGATGCGGCCACCCCAGCAGAAACCGGTGATGCCGAGGCGTTTGCCGTCGGAACCTTTTTTGCCCGCCCAGGCCACCGCGGCGTCGAGGTCGCTCATCACCTGCGCATCCGGCACGAAGTTGACGACCTTGGCGAATATTTCCTTGTTGTCTTTCAGTTGCGAAACATCGCCCTGGCGAAAATACATTTCAGGGGCGATTGCCAGATACCCCAGCTTGGCAAAGCGGCGGCAGACATCCTTGATATGTTCATGCACACCGAAGATCTCCTGCACCACCAGAATGGTCGCGAGATTTTTGCCGTTGGCCGGCATCGCGCGATAACCCGGAATGTCGCCGTTGGCCGTAGGAATCTTGATTTCGCCGGCAGTCAGGCCGTTGGCGTCAGTGGTGATCATCGTTTGCGCGCACACCGGCTGCACGGCCAGCGCAAAACCCGCGGCCAGCGAGCCGGCAACAAATTCACGGCGTGTTACGGTCGTGCGGTTGGAAACCAGGGCAAGCATGTCCTCACGCAGTATGTCGTTCATGGTCATCTCCGGAAAAAGAAGAGAAAAACAGAGCGGCAAAGCCTAGGGTAAAGCCTGCAAATTGACAAGGCACAACAATGCCGCCGCTGTTATTCCGGCAGCGCAAAACCCTGAGTCAGTCAGGGTTACGTCAATTCCTGGGAACAGGCTTGTAATCGTCGGGCGCGCCCGGGGGAATCGGCGGATTGCGCTTCAATCCTTCCTGGAAGTCGTGAATCATGTGGCGTATCGGCGTACGTGCCCAACCCGCGATCGTATTGACGTCTGTTTCTTCCTTGGGATCCTGAATCAGGTTGAACAGCAGCGGCGATTCAAGGTGGTTGGCGCCGGCATTGGGCTCGGGCTCCCAAACCAGATGCATTTTCCAGTCGCGCCATTTGGCAGCCCGCATTTCGGATTTGATGTAAAAAACCAGTCCTTCGCGCGCAGATTTTTCGCTCTGCCCTGTAAAAAACGCGCGCTGGTCCAGGCCGTCGATCGGACGGTCGGAAGGCACATCGGCCCCAGCCCAAAGGGCCAGTGTCGAGAACAGGTCCGTGACCTGCACGATCTCGTTCGAAACACGCCCGACCGGAATGCGACCGGGCCAGCGCAAGATGCACGGCGCACGCAGCCCGCCTTCCATGGCGGTGTGATAGGTGCCCTGCCACATCCCGGCCGAGCCGCGCCAGGGTCGACGGAACTCCGGACCGTTGTCGCTGGCGAAAATGAACAATGTGTTTTCTGCGATGCCCAGCCGGTTGACGGTATCAAGCAGTTCCCCGACGCGATGATCCATCTCCACCATCACGTCGGCAAAATCGCCGGCGCCGGTACGGCCCTCGAAATCGCGGTGCGGTATGGTGGGGTAATGCATCTGGGTAATGGGCACATAAGCGAAAAATGGCACGCCTGCACCATGCTGGCGGGTAATAAATTCCGCTGAGCGTTCAAACAGAACACCATCGATGCGTCGGCGCATCTCCAGATCGTAGATGGCCACTTCGCGCGGAATTTCACCGGCCCTGGCTTCGAGCACGTACGGCAGCGGCGTGACCTTCGGGTCATACCCCGGCGTGCTGGTGAACATGCTCTCATTGGTGGTCCGCGGAATGCCATACCACTCATCGAAGCCGCGATCCGTAGGAAACCGTCCCGGGCGGTCGCCGAGGTGCCACTTGCCATGTATCGCCGTGGCATAACCCTGCGCCTTGAGGAGCTGCGCCAGCGTGATCTCCCAGGGAATGATGCCCTGCGGCAACCCCGCCGGCACCGACTGCTGGGCGCCGGTGCGGATCGGATGGCGCCCGGTCATCAGCGCCGAACGCGTCGGCACGCAATCCGACTCGATGTTGAAGTTCAGCAGCCGCAGGCCTTCCCCTCCCAGCGCGTCAATGCGCGGCGTCGGTGCACCACGCAGCGCGCCGCCGCCGTAACATCCAAGTTCACCCCAGCCCAGGTTGTCAGCGAGGATCAACACGATGTTGGGACGGGGGGTCGGTTTCGATGCAGCCATTTCAGGTTCTCCTGGAGTAACGGGTTCTGGGAAAGCGGTTTGTCGATCTGCGCAAACTTACAGAGGCTCGGGTTCGGCCCCCTCGAGTACCGGCCGCTCGCGGCCCCGGGGACGGTACTTCAGGCGCAGACGGCCCAATTTGCGGCCGAATTTCGAGTCAAGCTGACTGCCGAACGCCGCATGGATTTCCGCAAGATAGACCTCATGCAGCAGCAGTGTCTCGATCACATAGACAATCGAGTAATCCCGCGCAAATGAAGCCTTGGGGGTTCCGGAATAAGACGCGATCAACATGCCCTCGCTGTCGACAGTCGCGGTAAGCATGCGGTCCGATGGCGGACCATGGGGTTCCCCGTCCCCCTCGTGTGGAATCAGTTGAAGTCGCTTGTGCGGCTTCAGACCCGGAACAGCTTTGCCGAACACGATCAGGCGCACCATCACACCGCGGCGTGACGCATCGGCAAGAGCGGCAGCATGCGGCGCGATCAGCCCGACCGGTGCTTTCATCCAGATGTGATCACGCGCACCCTCGATCATCTCCGTGAGTTTGCGCCGGACATCCTGCTCACCCCGAAAAATCGACACGTAGGCGTTATCTGCGGACTTTGCGCTTTGGCGCATCGCCCGAACCACGTCCTCACACAGGTCGCTGGTATCGCGCTGGACACCGCGAAAAAACTGCTCAGGGTCGACCGGGACATAACGCACGGGATTTTCGGTAACCGGCTGTATCGCACCGCGAGCCTCCAGCGCATGCAGGGTGGCGTAGACATTGGCCCGGGGCAAAACCGCCTTCTTGGCGATCTCGTAGGCGGTTGCCGGCTGAGTCGCGGACAGCGCCGCATAGGCGCGTGCCTCGTAATCGGTAAAGCCGAGCCGGCGCAAGGCCTCCGCCAGCGGTGTTCCTGCACGAACGGGAAGAGCGCCGAGCTTTTTCTTTTTTTGAGCAATATGTGGCATAGTAGTTGCTAATGCTACTTCTAATGGTCTCCAATGGCAAAAGCCATCATGCCTGCTAACAACTGTCGCAGACCGGGATCACGAATATAACCTGTTGAAAGGAATGCAAATGATTCTGCCGCGCGCGCTGATGATCCGCTATGCAATGACCGTTTTGGGGTTTACAAGCGCACTGTTTCCGTTCGCCGAGCAGGCCGCCGCACAATCCTGGCCAAGCCGACCGATGCGCCTGGTCGTGCCCTACGTGCCCGGCGGCGCCACTGATCTGGTTTCCCGCATCGTCGGCGAACAACTGACCGCACGCCTCGGTCAGCAGGTCGTGGTCGACAACCGCCCCGGCGCTACCGGCACCATTGCCTTCACCGGCGTGGCCGCGGCCGAAGCTGACGGCTACACCTTGGTCACCACCGCGGATTCTCTGACGGTCGTACCATTTTCCTACAAGAACCTGAAATTTGATCCGCGCAACAGCTTTACCCCGATTTCCACAATGTCCACGCAGCCCCTCGTGCTTGCCGTTCATGCCGCGGTACCGGCAAAAAACGTGAAGGAGTTAATCGCACTGGCCAAAAACAGATCGCTGTCATTTGCCACCTCGGGTACCGGAACCTCCCAACATTTGTCGGGCGAACTGATCAAAAAAATGACCGGTATCGACATGTTGCACATCCCGTACAAGGGTGGCGGCCAGGCGATCATTGACCTCAGCGGCGGTCAGGTGCCCGCTGCAGTGCTCGGCTCCTCCACGGTGATCCCGCAGCACAAAGCCGGGCGGGTCAGGATACTGGCGGTCACATCAAAGAAACGTTCGGCCGTTCTCTCCGATATTCCTACGCTGGATGAATCCGGATTGAAGGGATTCGATGTTTATCAGTGGACGGCAATGCTCGCGCCGGCAAAAACTCCAAAAGCGGTCATCAGCCGGCTGAACACCGAGATCAATGACATTCTCAAGCACCCCGCTGCACGCGACAAGTTGCAGGCCGCAGGCTTCGAAGCACAGCCGAGCACCCCCGAGGAAGTTTCAAAACTGATCAGCGACGGCATGGCACGCTGGGGCAAACTGATTCAGGAACTCAAGCTGGATCTGCGGTAGACCGGTCCACTTTTCAACGATAGCCTGCGGAGCCCGCGATGAACGCGACGAAACGATCAACTCTTTTTCTGGCTGCAGCGTTCGCCCTGCTGGCCGGTTGCGCGACCACAGCGTCGCATCCGCCTGAAGCCGCTCCGCAGTCTGCCGCCTGCCCGGTCGGCGTGCCGACCGGTGCCCGCTGCCTGCGTGGCCAGGATTCGGCGAAAGCGCACTATCTCATCGTCATGCCTGCAGACTGGAGTGGAGTGCTCGTCGTGCACGCGCATGGCGGGCCGTCTCTCGGCGAACCCAAAGTCTCGCGTGCAGACGCTGACATCAAACGCTGGGCCATCACAGTGCAGCAAGGCCATGCCTGGGCGGGCTCGGTATTCCGCCAGGGCGGCTTCGCGGTCACCACCGCAGCGGAAGACACAGATCGTGTGCGTCGCATATTCGTGGAGCATGTCGCCCAGCCGCGGCGCACGCTGCTGCACGGGCAGTCCTGGGGAGCGATGGTGGCGACCCGAGCGGCCGAACTGTATCCACAATCGTGGGAAGGCATGCTGTTGACCAGTGGCGTCGTCGCCGGCCCGACAACCTACGATTTCCGGCTCGACCTTCGGGTGATCTACCAGTATCTGTGCAACAACCACCCGCGACCCGATGAGGCGCAATACCCGCTGTGGATGGGCCTGCCGGCCGACAGCAAGTTCAGCAATGCCGATCTCACTTCACGCGTCAACGACTGCCTCGGTTTGAACAAACCAGCAGCGCAGCGCACGCCTGAACAGGCGCGGCGTGTGCGCACTATCGTCGATGTCGTACGCATCCCTGAGAACGCGATCATCGGACACCTGAGATGGGGAACTTTCACGCTCCGCGACGTGATCAGCCGCACCGGCACCAGCCCCTTCAGCAATGAAGGCGTGCGTTATACGGGCTCGGATGACGATGCCGCACTGAACGCCGGCGTCAAGCGCTACCGTGCCGATCCTGCTGCGGCGGCTCGATTCGCCGCGGACGTCGACTACGTCGGCCGAATCGGGATACCCGTCCTGGCTGCGCACGGCATCAACGACTCGACCGTCTTTGTCGAAGGCAGCGACACCTTGCGTCGGCGCATGGAGGCCACCGGAAACGGTGCGCGTCTCGTGCAGACCTTTGTCGACTCGAACCAGCACAGCTATTGGGGTGATGCAATGTATCCCCCCTTGTTCGAAGCCTTGCTGGAATGGGTGGACAACGGCGTAAAACCAAATCCGGCAAGCATTGCGACGCGTTGCCGGGCAATGCGTGCGGCAACACCAGCGGACTGCAGATTTGTCGTCGACTACGCCGTAAAGCCGCTGAATTCAAGGATTCCGCCACGCTGACACTCTCTACGATTCGCCAGCATGGCGGGCCCATTACAGCAGATCAATTTATTCGGTAATTTCGGTCTCGGGTAGCGCTGCCGCTGACAAACCGAAACCGCGCGACTATTTGATCAAACCTTCAGCGCGCAGCGCACTCTGCACCTGCGGACGATCCAGAATACGATTGAATAAAGCCTGGATATTGGGCCATGGCGCGAGGTCGATCTTGTGGAAGCCGCACCAGCGCAACACGTTGAACAGATAGGCATCCGCCACGCTGAAGGCATCGCCAGTGAAAAAGGATTTACCGGCGAGTATCTTGTCGAGGGCATTGAAGCGCCGCGTGATGTAGGCCTTCTGTACTTCCTTCATTTCCGGGGTCATCGCCGGATTGAACAGCGCACCGACGGATTTGTGCACTTCGGTAGCGATGAAATTAAGCGCCTCCATCAGACGGTAACGCGCCATCGTTCCGGCGGCAGGCACCAGGCATGAAGCCGGTTTCTGGTCCGCCAGATACTGCAGGATAGTGCTGACTTCGGTCAGCACTTCACCGTTGTCGAGTTGCAGCGCCGGCACGTAACCCTTGGGATTGATCTGCCAGTAATCTGCACCGGCTGCGGTTTTTTTGTTGGGGATGTCGACCTTTTCGAGATCGAAGGCAAAACCGGCTTCCAAAAGCACGATATGCGGCGCGAGCGAACAGGCGCCGGGCGAGAAATAAAGCTTCATGGGATCTCCTTGGTTTGGAACGGATGGCGTAAAAATGTCCGCGGACCGGCATCGTGCCGCAAGCCGATATTCCTTGCAAATAGAAGGACATCCGCCCATACTGCGCGCCGGCGCCTGGATTCTGTCCGCCCTTCGCACCCGCACGGGTGCTTCTGTTTGGCCTTCTCCACACGTCATTGATGCCCTGTCCACTCCGGACCGGGATCGCCAAATTCTGGAGAACTGCTCATGGCCACTATCGGCACCGTTAAATTTTTCAATGCCACCAAGGGTTTCGGATTCATTCAGCCCGACGGCGAATCCAAAGACGTTTTTGTGCACATCTCGGCCGTTGAACGCGCCGGCATGAAAACGCTGAACGAAAACCAGAAAGTGTCGTTCGACCTCGAAAAAGGTTCCGACGGCCGTTCTTCCGCCGTTAATCTGCAAGAAGTCTGATCGTGTTGCGGCGGGTTGATCCCGCCGCAAATCATTCCTAAGAAGGAAGCTGCAGATGTCCAAAGAAGAGATGGTCGAGTTCGAAGGTGTCATTGAAGAAGTACTGCCCGACACCAAATTCCGCGTCACGCTGTCCAACGGCCACGCGGTCACAGCCTATGCTTCAGGCAAGATCCGCAAACACCGCATCCGCATTCTTGCCGGTGACCGCGTCACGGTGGAAATCTCGCCGTACGACCTGAGCAAGGGCCGCATCAGCTTCCGCCACAAAGACGAGCGCGCAGGTCCGCCTGCAGCACGCCCCGGTAATTTCTTTCGCAAGCGTTAACGCTTCGGCACTCACTCAGCCTGCCGCTTTGCGGCGGGTCGCCCTGACCGCCGGCGCCACGCCGGCCAGCGGCAAAGCAGTCTTGTATTTGACCTGCTTCAACGCAAAACTCGATTTCAGATTGCCCACCCCGGGAATCTTCGCGAGAAAATCGACAATGAAGCGTTCCAGCGCCTGCACGTCGGCGACCATCACCCGCAGCATGTAATCCGAATCGCCGGTCATCAGGTAACACTCCATGACCTCGGGCCGCTCAGCGATCGCACGCTCGAAGGTTTCCAGCGCCTTCTCCACCTGCCGCTCCAGACGCACCTGGATGAACACCGACACGGTGAGCCCCAGCGCCAGCGCATCGAGCAGGCTGACATAACGGCTGATCAGCCCGGCCTCCTCCAGCCGCCGCACCCGCGCCAGGCAGGGCGAAGGCGACAGATTCACTGCCTTCGCCAGTTCAACATTGGACAGCCGCGCATCATCCTGGAGCCGGGCGAGTATTTTCCAGTCTGTTGCATCCAGTTCAATTTTCGGCATTTTATGCTTTTAAAGTAAAATTGTACGCTATTTTATGCTTATTTATTGTCTAAAAACAAGTACATACAGAACCCTGTTCCGCGCGATCCCGCGTAGCATCCGGGTCATGCGCGCAGGCCCGCGCGCGGAGGAAGAAAAACACCATGACCGATTTATCCGAACTTGCTGCCGCATTCTGGCGCGTGATGCCCGCCGATCCCGATCCGGTGGAGACGCGCGAATGGCTGGACGCCTTCAATTCACTGATCGAATCCAACGGCCGTGAGCGCGCGACCTATCTGCTGCGCAAGCTGCTGGATGAGGCGCGTGCAAAACGCGTGCCGATGCCGCCGGTGCTGAACACCCCTTACTGCAATTCAGTCGCACTCGCCGAACAGCCGCAGTTCCCCGGCAATCTCGATATCGAAGCCAGGATTTCGGCGCTGGTGCGCTGGAACGCGCTGGCGATGGTGGTGCGCGCCAACCGTGGCGCCGCCGAACTCGGCGGCCATATCGCCACTTATGCCTCGATCGCCGACCTGTTTGAGGTCGGCTTCAATCATTTCTTCCGCGCCGGACAGAACGGCGATGCGGTTTTTTTCCAGCCGCACGCCTCCCCGGGGATCTACGCTCGCGCCTGGCTTGAAGGCCGCTTGAGCGAAGACCAGCTCAACAACTACCGCCGCGAAACCGGCGGTCGCGGCAGCGGCCTGTCATCGTATTGCCATCCTTATCTGATGCCGGATTTCTGGCAGTTCCCCAATGCGTCAATGGGACTCGGCCCTGTCAATGCAATCTACCAGGCGCGTTTCATGCGTTACCTGGAACATCGCGGCATCCAGAAAACTGCCGGGCGCAAGGTCTGGGCTTTTGTCGGCGACGGCGAGATGGACGAACCGGAGTCACTTGCCGGACTGTCGCTGGCGGCTCGCGAAGGCCTCGACAACCTGATCTTTGTCGTCAACTGCAATCTGCAGCGGCTCGACGGTCCGGTACGCGGCAATGGCTCGCTGATCCAGGAACTCGAAGGCCTGTTCTCGGGCGCGGGCTGGCATGTGGTAAAGCTGCTGTGGGGCTCGGAATGGGATCCACTGTTCGCGCGCGACACCGAAAACGTCATCCTCAAACGCCTGCACGAAACCGTCGACGGCGAGTTCCAGAAATACGCCGCGACCGACGGCCGCTTCAACCGCGAACAGTTTTTCAACAAGGACCCTGACCTTCAGGCGCTGGTGTCGCATCTATCGGACGAGGACATCGACCGCCTGCGCCGCGGCGGCCACGACCCGGTAAAGATTCATGCGGCCTATCACGCCGCGATGAACCATCACGGCCGACCGACGGTCATCCTCGCACAAACCAAAAAAGGTTATGGCATGGGTCACTGGGGCCAGGGCAAGATGGGCGCGCACCAGCAGAAAAAAATGGAGGACGACGCCCTGCTCGCCTTCCGCGACCGTTTCGCGCTGCCCATCCCCGATGCCGACGTCAAGACACTGAAGTTCTGGAAGCCGGGCGACGACAGTCCGGAGATGCGTTATATGCACGCGCGCCGCACAGCACTCGGCGGTTATCTGCCGGCACGCATCACCACCGCGCCGAAAATCACCGTGCCGGTACCGGAGGCCTATGCGCGCATCAACGAAGGTTCGGGCGGACGGGAAGAGTCGACGACGATGAGCTTTGTAAAAATGCTGGCACAGATGCTCAAGGATCCGGCGATCGGCAAAAACATCGTCCCCATCGTTGCCGATGAGGCGCGCACCTTCGGCATGCAGTCGTTGTTCCGTCAGGTCGCCATCTATTCGCCCTTCGGTCAACTCTATGAACCCGAAGACCGCGACGAACTGCTCTATTACAAGGAAGCGCAGGACGGACAGATTCTTGAAGAAGGCATCAACGAGGCCGGCGCGATGTCGTCGTGGATTGCCGCCGCGACCAGTTACAGCGTGCACGGCACACCGATGCTGCCTTTTTACATTTTTTATTCCATGTTCGGTTTCCAGCGTGTCGGCGACCTGATCTGGCAGGCGGGTGACTGCCGGTCGCGCGGCTTCCTGATCGGTGCGACCGCGGGGCGCACCACGCTGTCGGGCGAAGGCCTGCAGCACCAGGATGGTTCATCGCAGCTGATTGCATCAACCGTGCCCAACTGCCGCGCCTGGGATCCCGCCTACGGCTATGAACTCGCGGCCATCATCCAGGACGGTACGCGGCGCATGCTCGAGGCGCAGGAAGATGTGCTGTATTACATCACGGTGATGAACGAAAACTACGCCCAGCCGGCGATGCCGGAAGGCGCGCGCGACGGCATCCTCAAGGGCATGTACCTGCTGCAGTGGAAGCCCGACGCCGCCGTGCAACTGCTGGGCAGCGGCACCATCCTGCGCGAGTCCATCGCCGCCGCTGAATTGCTGCACAAGGATTTCGGCATCGAAAGCAATGTCTGGAGTGTGACCAGCTGGAGTGAACTGCGCCGCGACGGCATGGCCTGCGAACGCCATAACCGCCTCAATCCGGCGGCACCACCGCGCACCAGCCATGTTGCCGCCTCATTGGCGACTCAGCAGGGGCCGGTGATTGCAGCTTCGGATCATGTCACTGCGGTGGCCGACCTGATCCGCGCCTATGTGCCGGGCCCGTATGTCACCCTCGGCACCGACGGCTACGGCCGCAGCGATTCGCGCGAAAATCTGCGACGTTTTTTTGAAATGGACCGCCACCACATCGTGATTGCCGCGCTGGCGGCACTGGCGGATGAAGGCACCATTACCAGAGAACGTGTCGCGCAAGCCCTCCAGCGCTACGGAATCATTGCCACTGATACCGCACCCTGGGAAAACTGACGCCCAACTAGGCTGCGCGTCGCTTCGACGCAGCCGGTTTGCGGCGTACGGCAGCTCGCCGCGGTTTATGCAGCACTGCAGGTGCGTAACGCAGACCTTCGATAAAGACGTCGATCAGACGCCCGGCTTCATTTGCCGCGGGAATCGCCTTGGGATCCATCACCCAGTTGCTGATCAGACCATCGAGAAGACAATGCAGGCCCTCCGCCTTGCGCCGTACATCAAGCCCTTTCGGCAACTGACCGGCCTTGATTGCCGCCCTCAGGCCGTTTTCTAGACGCGCACGGCAGCCTGCGCGCATTTCACTGAAGCGGTTCCACACCGGCTTCATCTCGTCGACATATTCACATTTGTGGAAAACGATGTGAAACACGCGCCGCCCCTGCTCGTCGCCCGACGTGCGCTCAAGGACGCTGACCAGCATGGCACGCACACTGGCCAGCGGATCGTCCGTCGTCGCAGGATCAATCTGGCAGGGCGCGTGCTCCATCGGCATGGTGACCCGTGCCACCATTTCACAGAACAATTCGGCCTTGTCCTTGAAATGCCAGTAAATCGCGCCGCGCGTCACCGACGCCGCTTCGGCAATATCAGTGAGTGATGTTCGTGACACACCGCGCTCGCTGAATACCCGCTCTGCCGCATCAAGAATCTGGTTGCGGGTCTCGACGGCCTCGTCCTTTGTACGTCTGACCATGGTCCTCCGGATGCCCCGGACTCATGCCGGGTGTTGTCACCAAAACGACACTTTACATACATTCATGGTTGTATGTAAACTGCCGCAATCAAAATTCACGCATGCCAGGCGCACTGCTGCCGGGCAGCACTAAGGGATATCCACGCATGAACAACCTTGCCCGCCATTATTTCCTTCGTGCAGCACTTGCGACATCAATATTGCTGATTGCAGCATGCGGCCCGGCAGGAGGGCCGCCGGGCGGTTTTCCTCCGGCACCGGTTTCTGTCGTGACCACGGAAACTCGCGACGTGCCGGTCATTCTGGAGTACACCGCACAAACCGCGGGCTACCGCGAAGTTGAAGTGCGTGCCCGCGTCAGCGGCATTCTGCTGAAGCGCAATTACAAGGAAGGCAGCACCGTACGTCAGGGCGATTCCCTGTTTTCGATTGATTCCGCTCCTTTCAAACTCGCACAAGCCCGGGCGGCGGCCGACCTCGGTGTTGCTGAAGCACAGTTGCAGCAGGCACAACGCGAACTGGCCCGGCTCAAACCAGTCTACGAAGCCAAGGCTGTCAGCCAGAAGGAATTCGACGATGCGACCTCCGGCGAGCGCATCGCCCGCGCGCAGGTCGAAAGCGTAAAGGCCCGGCTCAATGAAGCGAACCTCAATCTGGAATGGACCCGCGTTGAATCCCCTATTAGCGGAATTGCGGGACGAACCGCGGTCTCGGAGGGCACTCTCGTTTCGGGCCCAGGCGTACTGTTGACCACGGTCACGCAAACCGACCCGATGTATGTCATTTTCGGGGTGTCCGATCGTGATCACCTCGCTTTGCGACGCGATGTTGAAGCAGGCCGCATCAAATTGCCGTCTGATGGCAGACTCAAGGCAACCCTCAAACTGGGCGACGGACGCGATTACGCCAGAACCGGCGCTGTCAACTTCAGCGATGTGCGAGTCAATACACAGACAGGCACCAGCGAATCACGCGCGGAGTTTGCCAATCCCGCCAATCAGTTGCGCGCCGGTGAATTTGTGCGAATCGCGCTGTCGGGTGCAACGCGTCCATCAGCCATCGTCGTACCGCAGCGTGCCGTGCTTGAAGGCCCCGGCGGAAAATTCGTCTACGTGGTCAATGCCGAATCCAAAGCCGAACCACGTCCCGTCGAAGTTGGCGCCTGGGCTGCCGACGGCTGGGTCATCAATGCCGGACTCAAAGCCGGCGAACGGGTAATTGTTGATGGTGTTCTGAAAATCGGTCCCGGCGCACCGGTCAATGTCACCGAACCGGCCGCACCCAAAAGCGACGGCAAACCGGAATCGGACAAACCTGCCACCAAACCCACGGCCAAACCGGCCGTGAAATCCTGAGCCCGGCGGACTGAAAACCATGTCACGTTTTTTCATAGACCGCCCGATTTTCGCGGTAGTGGTATCGATTTTCATCGTACTCGCCGGCCTTGCCGCGATGCGCGTGCTGCCGATCGCGCAATATCCGGAAATCGCGCCGCCAGTGGTCACCGTGCGCGCCGTCTATCCCGGCGCTTCGGCCCAGGTGATCGAACAGACCGTAGCTGCACCTCTGGAAAACCAAATCACCGGCGTTGAGCACATGCTCTACATGAGCTCTAACTCGACTTCGAACGGTGTCCTTGAAATCCAGGTCACCTTCGACATCGGCACCGACATCGACACTGCGGCGCTGAACGTCAACAACCGCGTCAAGCAGGCCGAACCGCGTTTGCCGCTGGAAGTCCGCCGTCAGGGCGTGACGGTGGAAAAGGGCTCATCGTCCTTTCTCCAGGTCATCGCCTTCAGTTCACCTGACGGCAGCCGCGACGACCTGTTTATCTCGAATTACGTCACGCTGAACGTGCTCGACGCGCTGAAGCGCGTGCCGGGCACCACCAACGTGCAAATTTTCGGCGCCAAGGACTATGCGATGCGCATCTGGACGCGTCCGGACCGGCTGGCGCAACTGAAGCTGACCCCCGGGGATCTAACAAGGGCGCTGAACGAACAGAACGCACAGTTTGCCGCCGGCAAGATCGGCCAGTCGCCAACCGGCGGACCGCAGGAACTGGTTTACACGATTACCACCAAGGGCCGTCTGTCGGAGCCCGCGGAATTCGAAAACATCGTCATCCGCGCCAATCCCGACGGTTCGTTGCTGCGTCTGAAAGACGTGGCACGCGTTGAACTGGGCTCCAAGGATTACGACTTCATCGGCCGCGTGAATGGCAAAACAGCGACCCTTGTGGGCATTTTTCTGCAACCCAACGCCAATGCGCTGGCCACCGCCGATCGTGTGAAGGCGGCAATGGCGCCGCTGGCCGAAGCCTATCCGCCGGGTTTCACCCATACCGTGGTGTACGACACCACACGCTTCGTCGAAGTATCGATCCGCGAAGTGGTATACACCCTGCTCGAAGCGATGGCGCTGGTGTTCCTGGTGGTGTTCCTGTTCCTGCAGAACTGGCGCGCTACGCTGATCCCCTTCGCCGCCGTTCCGGTGTCACTGATCGGCACCTTTGCCGGTCTGCTGCTGCTCGGTTATTCGATCAACACGCTGACTCTGTTCGGCATGGTGCTGGCCATCGGCATCGTGGTTGACGACGCCATCGTCGTATTAGAAAACGTCGAACGCATCATGCACGAGGAGCACCTGCAGGCGCGCGAAGCCGCGATCAAGGCGATGAAGGAAGTCACCAGTCCGATCATCGCCATTGTGCTGACGCTGTGCGCGGTATTCGTACCGATCGCCTTCCTCGGCGGACTGACCGGCGAACTCTACCGCCAGTTTGCGGTGACCATTTCCATCGCCGTGGTGATCTCGGGCATTGTCGCGCTGACGCTGACGCCGTCGCTGTGCGTGCTGATCCTCAAGCGCCAACACGGACAGCCGGGCCGTTTCTTCACCTGGTTCAACGCATGGTTCGCGCGCATGACCGGCCGTTATGTCGATGGCGTGACCTGGATGCTGCGGCGTGGCCTGATCGCCCTGCTGCTGTTCGTCGGCATGGTCGCACTGACCTTCGGCCTGTGGCGCGCCACGCCCGGCTCACTGGTGCCTGACGAGGACCAGGGCTACTACATCGCCGCGGTGTTCCTGCCGGATGGGGCAACGCTGGAACGCACCGACAAGGTGGTCAACGAAGTGGTCGAGATCATCAAGTCGAATCCGGCCAACGAAACCGCGATCGCTTTCACCGGACTGGATTTCCTCGGCGGCGGTTTCCGTAACAGTGCCGCAACGATTTTCGTCACGCAAAAACATTGGGACGAACGCACGGTGTCGACCGGACAACTGGTCGGTGAGTTCTTCATGAAAACCGGGCATATCAAGGAAGGACTCGCGCTCGCTTTCGGTCCGCCGCCGATTTTCGGCCTGGGCAACGCCGGCGGTTTCGAGTTCTACATCCAGAACCGCGGCGAAGGTGGCGCACAGAAACTCTCGGAAGCCACTCAACAACTGCTCGCCGCAGTTCAAAAAGATCCGATGTTCGGCCAGGTCAACACGCTATGGCGTGCCAATGTGCCGCAACTCTACGTTGAAACCGATCGCGAAAAAGCCAAGACGCTGGGCGTACCGATCGACGAGGTTTACAGCGCACTGTCCGCGACACTGGGAACCGCTTACGTCAACGACTTCAACAAATTCGGCCGTACCTGGCAGGTGCTGATGTCGGCCGAACCGGCCTACCGCAAACGCCCCGACGACGTCGGCGCCATTTACGTGCGCTCGGACAAGGGCGCGATGGTGCTGCTGTCATCACTGGCCAAGGTGAATTATTCATCCGGTCCGGATTCGCTCGACCGTTTCAACAACCTGCCTGCGGTGAAGATATTCGGCTCGGCCAAACCCGGCTACAGCTCGGGCGAGGCCATCGCCGGCATGGAACGCATCGCCAAAGCCACGCTGCCGCCGGATTTCACCTTCGACTGGGGCGGCGCCTCCTTCCAGGAAAAACGCTCCGGCGGAACGTCAATCATTGCGCTGGGACTCGCAGCACTGATGGTGTTCCTGATCCTCGCCGCGCAATACAACCGCTGGTCGCTGCCACTGGCCGTCATGCTGGCACTGCCCTTCGGCACTTTCGGCGCGCTGCTGGCGATTTCCATCAACAACCTGCTGCCGATGCCGTTTTACCTGGCGCAGGGCATTCCCTGGCTGCAGGGACTGCTGTCCCCGCTCGCCGGCATTGCGCGGCTGAGCAACGACGTTTATTTCCAGATCGGCCTTGTCACACTGCTTGGCCTTGCCGCGAAAAACGCGATCCTGATCGTTGAATTCGCGGTGATGAAAAAAGAGGAAGGGCTGTCCACCGCCGGGGCCGCGATTGAAGCTGCACGACTGCGTTTCCGTCCGATCCTGATGACGTCGCTGGCCTTCATCCTCGGCGTCGTGCCACTGGTAATTTCCAGTGGCGCCGGCGCCGGTGCGCGTCACTCTGCAGGCACGGGGGTGATGGGCGGCATGCTGGCAGCCACCTTCCTCGCGATCTTTTTCATTCCTTGGTTCTACAAACTGATCATCGAACGCAAACTTTCGGATCCGCGCTCGACCAAAGAAATCGAAGATGAAGTCGCCCATCACCGCGAATTGATGCTGCGCTCGGTGCAAGCACCGCATCACACCCCTGTCAGCAAGGGAGACGATGATGCGAAATAAATATTTGATTTTATTGGTATTTTCTGCTGCACTCGGCGGCTGCTCGATGGCGCCCGACTACCAGCGCCCCGCTGTCGAATTGCCGCAGACTTGGCAGGCGGCGCCGGCAAAGGGACAGAACATGCCTGCCGATCGCTGGTGGACGCTGTATCAGGACGGCACGCTGAACCGCCTTGTTGAAGAAGCCCTGGTCTACAACCAGGATCTGGCGCTTGCGACTGCGCGACTGGATGAAGCCCGCGCGCTGGCGCGCGTCGCTGATGCGCAAATGATTCCCGCCGTTGATGCGGCCTTCCAACGCGATCGCACACGCCGTTCGGACAGCAACGCGACGCGATTACCCGGTGCAGCGGAAAACAACAACTACCGCGCCCAGGTCAATGTTTCCTACGAAATCGACCTGTGGGGAAAACTGCGCGAGTCCGCGAAAGCCGCGCAGTCCGAACTGCTCGCTACGACGGCCGCCCGCGAAACCGTACGCATCGCGCTGACCGCCAGCGTTGTGCAGTCCTACTACGCGTTGATTTCGCTCGATGCCCAGGTCGATGCCACCCGCCGCTCACTGGCGCTGCGCCAAAACGACCTCAAGCTGCAGCGTGTCCGCGCAGACGCCGGCATCATCAACGATTTTTCACTGCGTCAGCTTGAAGCTGAAGTGTCAGCCGCGCAGGCCCAGTTGCCGGTACTGGAAAGCCGCCGAACCAGCGAAGAACTCGCGCTGGGCGTGCTTCTCGGACGCAGCCCGCGCGCATTGCTGCAGGACCGTGTACTGCGCAATGCCGGCAATGCCGCGCCCGCAGCACCCGTGGTTCCGGCAGACCTGCCGTCCGCACTGCTGCTGCGACGCCCTGACATTGTCACAGCGGAACAACAATTGATTGCTGCCAATGCCCGCATCGGAGCAGCTCGCGCCTCGCTGTTTCCGAGCATCGGACTCAGTGGTTATCTCGGCAGCGAAAGTGCGGCGCTGTCGAATCTGTTTTCGGGGCCGGCCGGCATCTGGCAGCTGGGCTTCGGCTTGGCGCAACCGATCTTCCAGGGCGGCCGGCTGTTCGGCGAAATCGAGGCGGTCGAGGCTCGCCAACGTCAGTCACTGGCGCAATACCAGAAGACATTGCAGACGGCATTCCGCGAAACGCACGACGCACTGGTCGGCCAGGTACGGGCACGCGAAGCTTTCGATGCGGAAAACGCGCGTGTGGTCGCGCTGACCGAAGCGCTGCGGCTGGCGCGTATCCGTTTTGTCAACGGACTGACCAGCCAACTGGAAGTACTGGACGCCGAACGCAATCTGCTCAATGCCGAACTGAACCGCGCGGATGCCCTGCGCGCCCAACGCTCCGCAGTAGCCAATGTCGTGAAAGCGCTGGGCGGCGGCTGGACCGGCCTGCCGGGTGCAGAGTCTGCTCCCGCGCAGGCGCAATCCGCCACAACGACACCTTGAACTACTGCGGCGTCAACCCGACGTCCTTGATCAGTTTGACGTAGCGGTCGTATTCGGACTTCATCAGCTTTTCGTAAACATCGGGGCCCGAATCGACCGCGGCAGCAGCACCCATTTTTTCGAATGACTCGCGGATGCGCGGCTGGCTGATGATTTTTTTCACATCGCCTGACAACTGCGTAGCGATACGCTTGGGCACACCGGCGGGGCCGAGCAGACCGAACCAGCCATCCGATTGCGCTGCGGGCAGCCCCTCCTCCACGATGGACGGAATGTTCGGGAACGCCGGATTGCGCTTTGCCGACGTTACTGCCAGCGGGCGCAATCGGCCATCGCGGACAACGGCTGAAATCGTCGGCACCGTAAACACCAGGTAATGCACACGGCCGGCCATGGTTTCTCCAAAAGCATCAGGCACCACCTTGAAGGGCACGTGCACGGTGCGAACACCCGCAGCCTGATTGAATATTTCTCCTGCAATATGCGCCAGAGTCCCGACCCCCAGTGAAGCATAGTTGTATTTCGACGGATCGGCCTTCAGCAAGGAAACAAGCTCCCGGATATTCCTGGCCGGCAGATTGGGGTAAACCGCAATGATGTTGGGAATCGACGCGACCTCGGTAACCGCAGTGAAATCGCGCAGCGGATGATAGGGTTGCTTCTTCTGCAGCAGTGCGCCCACCGTATGCGGTGGCGCAACCATCGCATAGGTGTAACCGTCGCCGGTGGCCTTGGACAACAACGTACTGCCGATCAGCCCCCCCGCGCCCGGGCGGTTGTCGACTACGACCTGCTGACCATAGAGTTCCGTCAACGGCACACTGAGCGTTCTCGCGAGGAAATCGCTGGCTGAACCGGGCGGCAGCGGAACGATCACGCGGATCGGACGCTCCGGGAACTTCTGTGCAAATGCGCTCGCCGCGAACGCAGCAAGCAAAACGATAAACCACTGCAGCACAATCCTGACCATGGACATCCTCCCTGAGATTGGGCCTGCGTACTCTCCGGCACTACAGGCAACTTCATGTTACGACTGGGCAAGCTTTTGCACAACGCAGAATGCAATCCGATTGCAACGAGCTCATGAAAACCATAGAGTGAACAAATAAGGGGGTAAATCAGTTCATGCAGATCAATCGAATTCAGCACATCAATATCCGCTGCAGCGCCGGCGATCTGCCGATTCTGGAGCAGTTCTATTCCGATGTTGTCGGACTGCATCGCGGCGACAGGCCAAAACTGCGCAATGACGGGATCTGGATGTATCTGGGAGGACAACCTATCGTGCACATTTCCGTACGTTGCGAACCCGGCTTTATCCAGGCCAAACACCACGGCAGCATTGACCATGTGGCATTCGACTGCAAGGATGCAAAGGAACTGCAAGCGCGGCTGCAGCACATGAACATCCCCTTCGAAACCAGTAACGTCGCGGGTGCCGGCTTTCAGATATTCATCCGGGACCCGCTGGGTACGGTTCTGGAATTCAACTTCCCGAACAATGAAGCGCCATCCACACCCTGATTCCGCCGGGACTTCACCGATCCATGAACGAATTCCTGGCTGAACCTGCACGCAACACCGCCGTCATTGCGAGGCCTGACGTTCTGGTGGTCGGCGGAGGCGCCGCCGGTCTGGGCGCCGCAAGAAAGCAAGCTCCGTCACTTAGGCCGTGACCGTACGTCCAACAAAAAAACCCCGTATCACGGGGTTTTTTACTTCCACCGCAACTGACGTTGAGTCAAGTTGCTGGCTTGCCCCATTGCCCGGAATAAAAACGCTCGCCAATCGGCTTGCGGCCGCGCGCCTTGAGTTCCTTCTGCCGGGTTTCCTCATCCTCAATGGTCTCGGGCGCAGCCTGATAACCGACGCCGATCATTGCCATCGGCATGAAATCATCGGGAATCGCAAACGCAGCGCGAACCTTGGCGATATCAAAACCGCCCATCTGGTGCGCCACCAGACCCTGTGCCACCGCTTCCAGCGACAAAGCCAGTGCAGCCATGCCCGTGTCGTAGTGTGACCAGCGATTCGGCTGACCGTTATGTTCGAATGTCGCGCCGGCGCATGCCAGAAACAATAAAGGCACCTTACCCGCCCACTTCTTGTTGTTGTCGGACAGGCAATCAAACGCCTGTTGCCAGCCCGCCGGATCCGTCGCACGATTCCACACCAGGAAACGCCACGGTTCCGCACCGAAGCAGGAAGGCGCCCAGCGCGCCGCCTCGATCAATGCTGCAAGCTGCACCGGATTGACGCCGCGCTGCGCATCGAATGCGCGCGGGCTCCAGCGTCGTGCAGCCAGGTCGTTGATCGGCACACTGGTCATTGCGTTGCGGTTCTGCATGTACTCCTCCGTTGATGACAACAAGTTGAACTGGTTTCAGACGACTTCACTCCCCGTCTCGTCCGACGCATTGACGGCGATCCAGTGCGTGACATGCGGCGAACCCTCACCGCGGTGAAAAGCGCGCACTCTTGCGAACAGCGGTGCGTCATCGGCGGTTCCGCGGTGATGCTGCCGCATGTGTTCTGCCCACGATTCCACGACAAAGGTTTCCACATAACGACCCGGCACTTCGGGATCCTCGAAGAGTCCCCAGGATAATGCCCCGTCACGCCGTCGTATCCGCTCCATACTCTGTGCCGCAGCAATGAACGCATCGACATCGTTCAGTGCAATACGGTATTCCACATGCACTTCGACAGGTCCGCGTTCGGGTGAGATGTCATCATGCCCGGGTGCGCGCATCAAGGCTGCAGGTGCGCTGCGTGCCAGTCCATCCTCGCCACCCAGCGTCAAACGCCAGGTGATGAACATGGCAATCAATGCACCAGCCGATGCCGACAACAATGCCGGGGGAACACCCCAACGTGCTGCGAGCGCACCCCACAACACCGCACCGCCAGTCATCCCCGCCGCATAAACCATCAGATAAACCGACAGCGCACGCGCACGCACCCATTGCGGAACCGCAGTCTGCGCGCTGACGTGCAGCGTCGACAACAGCGCCAGCCACGCTGCACCGCAGGCAAACACCGCCGGAAACAATATGAACAGCGTTTCGGCCCAAGCAACACCAACCGTACCCGTCGCATAAACAACAGTCGCCCAGCGCACCAAAACATCACGGCTGCAGCGCCTGCGCAAAGAGGGCATTACCAGCGCGGCAGAAACCGCCCCTGCACCAATACCGGCGAGAAGCAGACCATAGGTATCCGCACCGCCACCCGTATTGCGCGCAACCAGCGGCAGCAAGGCCCAGGTTGCCGATGAAAAAACAAAAAACGCTGCGGCCCGTCCCATGACATGTTGCAGCGCTGTGGCCTCGCGGACATAACGCACGCCGGCGCGCAAGGCGCCCGAAAAACGCTCTGCCGGCAGTGTGCTCGGTACCGGCGCCCGCGGCCAGCGCAGCAGCACGACAATGACGCCGATGAACGACACGGCGTTAAGCATGAACGCCGCCTGCGGACCGGAAGCCGCAACAATCACACCGGCCAGTGCCGGACCCACGGCACGTGCCAGATTGATGCCAAGACTGTTCAGAGCGATCGCCGCCTGCAGTTCACTGCGCGGCACAAGCTCGTGCACGGTAGCCGCCCACGCCGGCGTATTCAGCGCAGCGCCGCAGGCCAGTGCAAACGTGAAGGCCAGCAGAGCCCAGGCATTCACCCAGCCCATTGCCGTAGTCACGGCCAATGCCAGCACCACAAGCAGCATCCAGGCCTGCGTATAGATCAGGTAGCGGCGACGGTCAATGATGTCGGCCAGCGCACCGCCGGGCAGCGCGAGCAGGAAAATCGGCAACGCAGTGGCCGCCTGTACCAGTGAAACCATCAGCGGATTCGGATTCAGTGTGACCATCAGCCAGCCGGCGCCCACCTCATGCACCCAGGTGCCGATATTGGAGACCAGCGTGGCGATCCACAACGCGCGGAACAAAGGCTGGCGCAGCGGTGCCCAAGCGGACGGCGGGGCTGGAGGTTGTCGGTCAGTCATGGGCGGGCATCACGGCAAAGCGCATGATAACCGAGCATGCATTGCCGGAACCCGGCGCAAATGCCACGCAAACTTCGCAGTACCTGTTGCTTACAACGATCAGGATTTTTCAGCCATCGCTGCCGCAAGTTCACCCTGTTTTGCCGACAGGGTTTTCAGCCAACGCTGCCCGCCGAAGGTAAACCCGATCCAGTAACCGAGCTCAACCAGCTCCGGCTCGGTGAATTCCCCGCGTAACGAAGCCCACATCGCATCATCGGCCTGATTGGGGTCATACATGATGGCATCGGCGTAACGCAATGCGATTTTCTCGCGCTGCGTGAACTTGCCGGACTTCTCGTATTGCATCAATTCCGCCATCTTGCTGTCGGCATCCCGCGCGGACCGCGCGGTTCCCTGGTTGCTTCAATACCCGCATTCGATGGTGAACGCGACGTAGGCGCGCAGCATTTCCTTCAAGTCGTGCTCGACAACACCGGCGCCATTGTCAAACAGCATCTCGCGCGTCAGCGTGAACGAGCGCATGACATCGGGTTGATGCGCGCGGATTGCCTGGTTCTCAGGACCGGGACGTCCGGCCGCTATTGCGTCGTCCAGCCAGCCACGAATCTGTGGATCTGAAACTGTCCGGGGATCTACATAACTTAACCGCGCCATCGCCTGCCTCCGTTTCAATGTCATACGTTGTATTTGAAATTCAACAATTGCTAAGACTCCGCCGCAACCCTTCCCGGCAATTCGGAAAGAAGACGCATCAACTCTGCCGCGCCCCGTCTTGCCTCATCCCGTGTTGCGGCTTCCGCCGCAACCGCGTCGCGCTGGCTGATTGCAGTCCAGATTGCCGTCAAACCATCAATCGCTTCTGTTGAACGCTGCGGCGAACGTTGCGGGTGTGTCATGCCGATTGCGCGCCACTGCCTGATTCGCGAATGCAGCGTCGCCAGCATCGCCGACAATGATGAACTGCCGGCACCGGCAACCATAAGCTCATAAAACCGGTTCTTTGCTTGCAGTGCACGTTCAGCGTCATCGGATTTGTACGCGGCGACCGCTTCAACCTGTGCATCTCCCAGCAGGCGCAGACTGTAAGCATTGGCCTTCTGCGCAAAGGAACGCGCCGCAAGACCTTCAAGTACAGCACGGATGGCGTAGAGCTCCTCGATGTCCTCGGCGCTCAATTCCCGCACCACGGCTCCGCGATTGGGAATCACAGAAATCAGTCCTTCCGATTCCAGCTGTCGCAGGGCCTCGCGCAACAGTGTCCGCGAAACACCGAGCATCGTCGTCAGTTCGCGCTCCGTCATTCGCTGCCCCGGTCGAAACCGGCCATCAACAATGGCCTGCCGCAGGGCGCCCTCCACCTGCTGACGCAAGGGGGCCGCTTGTTTGGTGATTTCCAATAACGGGGTTTTGGACATTCTTGCTCAAGGCCTCCAATTATTGTCAGACAATAATACAATCAGACAATCCTTTGCAAGAACGCCATGCGAACAGTCAAACGTGGCAACTGTTGTTACATAAATACTTGTTTTTTATAAATATTTTAGTTTTCTCAAACAAGCTATGAGAACATACCGACCGGCTCACCCGCCTCGATCCAGGCCTCAAGGCCACCCTCCAACGGACGAACCCGGCGAAAGCCCCGGTCCATCAGAATGCGGGCGACACGCGCCGCGCTGGCTTCATTGGGTCAACTGCAATAAACCACCACATCCCTGTCCGGTGGAATGCCCGGCAATGCTGCGGCGACATCATCCAGATTCACCGGCACAGCCCCCGGAATATGTCGCGGATCGAGTTGCCTGACCGTCGCCGAGCGCACATCAACAATCACCGGCGGCGCGGCGCTGTGCATCAGCTCACGCAACTCGCCCACATTGACCCGTACCGTTCGCAGCATGCGCAGAAAAAGATAACGCTCCATCGCCTTGATCCCCGCATAAAGCGCAATAACAGCACCGATGATCAGCAAAGCACCCGAGCCGAGATCAGACAGTCGTTCCAGCGCCCACTCGACCTCGGCATGAAACATTGCCCCGAGCAACACCGGCGCTGCCGCCCATAAAAAGGCCCCGACAGCACTGAACAATACAAACGGCCGGAATCCCAGCCGCATTGCACCTGCCAATGGCGGCGCGACAGTGGCGAAGCCCGGAATGTATTTGGCCAACAGCAAGGCCGGCGCGCCCCAGCGTTCGAAAATCGATTCAGTCTGTTTGACGCAGGAGTCCGGCTCAATCGCAATCCGGCATAACGTGCGCAATACGCGATGACCATAACGCCGGCCGGCGTAGTACCACGGAATATCACCCAGTAGCGCGGCACAGACAGCGGTCAACAGCAAGGCGGTGTAGGTGAACTCGCCCTGCGCCGCTAGCGCCCCAGCCACCACCAGTATCGGCACTGCCGGCAGCGGAATGCCGGCCTGCGTCAACAGCACATTGGCAAACACCAACAGCAAACCGTAACGCGCCAGCAATTCCGTCAGTTCATGCATGTGCAATTCCCCAATTTGATTCCGGGCAAGAAAAAACACTACAAAACCATCATCAACCATTAATCATAATGAGACAACGCCGGGATACCGGGCCGCATGACTGCAATCCACCAGCACCAATATCCGCCTCCCTGATGACTCCTTCAGTCGAAACGCCACGCATCCATGCCGATAACCCCATAGGTGTAGCCCGCATGCAGCCGTTGCGGAGTATGTCCCGGCGTACCCGCACCGGCAGCCGCGAACAGCGGCAACAGGTGTTCCTCTGTTGGATGATTGCGCACCGCATGCGGTGCGCGCTCCCTGTAATCGATCAACGCGGATTGATCGGATGACAGCAACGCGTCATGCAGCCAGTCATTGAATTCGCTGACCCATGCCGGCGGCGCAGAATCATAACGATGCCTGCCGAATTCCCCCAGATTGGGCGTCACACTGCCTGAAGCGATGATCAGTACGCCCTCGTCACGCAGCGGGCGCAGGATTTCCCCCACCCGCCAGTGATGTGCCGGACCGAGGTTACTTTGCACCGCCAGCTGCGTCACCGGAATATCGGCTTCCGGATACATCAACATCAGTGGCACCCATGCGCCGTGATCCAGCCCGCGTTCAGCAGTCGCGGCAGCCTGCAGTCCCGCTGCCGCCAGCAGTTGCGCAGCACGTGCCGCCAGATCCGGCGCTCCCGGTGCGGCATAACGCATGGCATACAAGGCATCAGGAAATCCGTAAAAGTCATGAATCGTTTCAGGATGCGTCGCAATACTGAGCGCCGGAAAAGGCGTTTCCCAATGCGCGGAAATCGACAGGATGGCCTGCGGTCGCGGGAAACCGGAACCAAGCTGCGCCAGAAATCCGCGCGTCGGTCCGGGCTCCAGTGCCAGCGTTGGTGCGCCATGTGAAACGAATAATGCCGGAATGCGTTTGGTCATCTGTTTCCAGGGAAATTAAATTCCAGAAAAACTGCAGCCTATGCGATCTGCCGCCCGGGCAGCAGCACATCACACGGAATTGCGCTCAGGCCTTGTTTCGTTTCACCCATGCCACGTAACGATTCACCCAGCCTTGCAGGAACTCGCGGCTGTCGGATCCGATATTGCCGTCTGCGTCGAACAGTCCATCCTTCGCCTGCAGGAACACTTCAGGCTGCCCCAGCGTCGGGACATCCAGATAAGCAAGGATGTTGCGCAAGTGCTGCTGCGCCAGTGCGGTACCGATGGCGCCCACCGAGACGCCCAGAACGCCGGCGGGTTTGCCGCCCCAAACGCTCTGCCCCCAGGGCCGCGAGGCATGATCGATCGCATTCTTCAGCACGCCGGGGATCGAGCGGTTGTACTCCGGCGTCAGGAACAGCAAGCCGTCAGCAGCAGCAACCTCCTTGCGCAGGCGCGTCACCGCTGCCGCGGGCTGGCCATCGTCATCCTGGTTGTAGAGCGGCAGGTCATCGATGCGCACCTTCTTGAACGAAAACTCCGGCGGCGCGAGTTTCGCCAGCGCGTCGGCCAGTTTCTGGTTCAGTGAATCCTTGCGGATGCTGCCGAGGATCACGGCGATGTTGGTTTGGCTCATGGTAATTCCTCTCAGTTTCAACGTGTTGATGAATCAATCAATGTGTATCAATCAATGCAATCCGGATTTCACGGCAGGTCGAACACCAGCACCTCGGCATTGCGACCGCCTTCGATGCGGATCGTCCCTGCACCGGCCTTCAGCGCATCGCCGGCGCGCAGCGACTGCCCGTTGACGGTGACGCTGCCGCGCGCGACATGCACATAACCCCTCCGGCTGGCCGCAATCACCGCCTCGGCCGACTCGTCGCCGTCGAACAACCCGGCATAGAGCAAGGCGTCCTGGTTCATGCTTACCGAACCGTCACGCCCGTCGGGTGACGCAATCAGGCGCAGGCGTCCGCGCTTCTCTTCCGCAGAAAAATTCTTCTGCTCGTACGAGGGCTTGATGCCGGTGAATTTCGGCTGAATCCAGATCTGCAGAAAATGGGTCACTCCGGTTTTGCTGTGATTGAACTCGGAGTGACGCACGCCCGTGCCGGCACTCATGCGCTGCACATCGCCGGGGACGATCTGCGAGCCATTGCCCATCGAGTCTTCATGCGCCAGCGCACCCTCGAGCACATAGCTGATGATTTCCATATCGCGGTGGCCATGGGTGCCGAAACCGGCGCCAGCCTGGACGCGGTCTTCATTGATCACGCGCAGCGGGCCGTAACTGACATGGTCCGGGTCGTAATAATCGGCAAACGAAAAGCTGTGGTACGAGTCCAGCCAGCCGTGGTTGGCATGGCCGCGGTCTTCGGCTTTACGCAGGGTTTGCATCGCAGCTCCTTTTCCGTGTGAATTGATCGGGTATTGCAATGGAGCGCAGCTTAGGTCAACCGGAACTGGCAAGAAATCGGAATATTTTGACTAAATCAATCAAATTTAATGAATAAAAATAATGTTTAAAAACATTGTGTTATATTATTTAAGCCAATTAATTCTTTCATTTACTCAATAAATTTACAGCATGAGACTATCCCTTGACGCACTGCTGGTGATTGACGCCATCGACCGCAAAGGCAGCTTTGCCGCCGCCGCGCACGAGTTGCACCGCGTGCCGTCCGCGGTGACCTATACCGTGCAAAAACTCGAAGAGGATCTGGACGTCCTGCTGTTCGACCGTCGCGGCCACCGCGCCAAACTGACAGTCGCCGGACGCGAACTGCTGACCGAGGGTCGCCACCTGTTGCGCGCCGCAGGCGATCTGGAAGCACGCATCAAACGCGTCGCCACCGGTTGGGAAGCTGAACTGCGCATCGCCTATGACGGCATCATTCCTGCCGCATCCATGCTCAAGCTGGCGGAGGACTTTTACCAGCAGAACGCCGATACGCGACTGCGCTTCAGCAACGAAGTGCTGGGCGGCTGCTGGGATGCGCTGGTTTCAGGTCGCGCCGATCTTGCGATCGGCGCATCAGGGGATGGCCCTTCCGGCGGCGGCTACCAGACCCGGCCATTGGGTGAAATCGACTGGGTCTTCGCCGTGGCGCCGTCACACCCGCTTGCCAGCGCTGCGGAGCCGCTGCGGCGCGACGACATCGTCGATCACCGCGCCATCGTGGTGGCCGACAGCTCGCGCAACCTGCCGCCGCGCACCACCGGCCTGCTCTCCGGCCAGGACACGCTGACCATCGCCGATGCCGGCATCAAGCTGCAGGCACAGGCGATGGGACTTGGCGTCGGTTATCTGCCGCAATGCCTCGCGGAAGCAGCGGTCAATCGCGGCGAACTGGTGATCCGGGAAACGGAAGAACCCAAAGTCAGCCAGATGTTGTTCCTCGCCTGGCGCACATCACATCGCGGCAAGGCGCTGAAGTGGTTTGTCGACCAGGTATTTGTGCCGGGCTGGCTGGACCGCGCCTTGGACGCAGGTAAACCTGACGCTTAATGCGCCTGCGGCGCAGCGGCAACCGTATGCCGTTCGCCGGCGATAAAGGTATAGGCGACGGGCACCACAAACAGCGTGAACAAGGTGCCGATGGTCATGCCGCCGGCCACCACCCAGCCGATGGCTGAACGCGATTCCGCGCCTGCGCCGGCGGCAAGCGCCAGCGGCATTGCACCCAGGATCGTCGCGGCAGTGGTCATCAGGATCGGCCGCAGGCGCAGCGAACAGGCCTCGACCAGCGCCGCCACCTTCTCCTGCCCCCTGTCGCGCAACTGATTGGCGAACTCGACGATCAGGATGCCGTTTTTGGTGATCAGTCCGATCAGCATCACCAGCCCGATCTGACTGTATACATTCAGCGTGCCGCCGGTGAGCTTGATCGCGAGCAAGGCCCCGGTCATCGCCAACGGCACGGTCAGCATGATCACCAGAGGACCCCGGAAACTCTCGAATTGAGCAGCAAGCACCAGATAGATGAATACCAGCGCGAGGATGAAGATCAGGTAAAGCTGCTTGCCGGATTCGCGGAATTCTCGCGACTGTCCGTCGAGCGCAGTCTGGTAGTCCGGCGTCAGCACTTCAGCCGCCGCCTGATCCAGCACGCCCAGCGCCTCGGACAGCGTATAACCCGGCGCCACGTTGGCGGAAATGATCGCAGCGCGAAGCCGGTTGAAGTGATTGAGTTCCTTCGGTGCAACCGTCTCGGTCAGTGTCACCAGGTTCGACAACTGCGTGATGTCGCCGCGCGAGCCGCGCACATAAATCGACGTCAGGTCATTCGGCTGCCGGCGGTCCTTGTCCTCCAGCTTGACAATGACATCATATTGCTTGCCTTCACGCTTGAAACGCGTCACCTGACGGCCGCCGAGCAGGGTCTCCAGCGAACGGCCGATGGCCTCGATCTGAATACCCAGCGCCGCTGCCTTCTCACGGTCAATCACCACCGACAACTGCGGTTTGTTGAGCTTGAGATCGCTGTCCACGTTGGTCAGCGCCGGCGAACGCCGCGCCTTCGCCACCAACGCAGCCACTGAACGATCGAGCTCTTCATAGGAATTGCCCTGCACCACAAACTGCACCGGCGGATTGCGGAAATTCTGGCCCAGCGAAGGCGGGTTGATCGGGAAAGCCAATACGCCTGGCATCGTCGCGAACATCTTCGGCGCCACCGCAGCGGTCACTTCCTGCGTTTTACGGCTGCGCTCGCCCCAATCGGTCAAACGCACGAAGGACAGCGCAAAGTTCACCGGATTGGGCCGGTCGAGGCCCGGCGCCACCACCACGAAATAGGAGCTGATTTCCGGCACTTCGGAATAAATCTTCTCCCACACCCGCGCGTAATCATCGGTGTATTCCTTGGTGGCGCCCTCCGGCGCCACCATCACGCCGAGGAAAAACCCGCGGTCCTCCAGCGGCGAGAGTTCCGACTTGATGGTCATGAACAGCGCAGCGCCGCCGACGGCCATCAATACAAACAGGATCACAACCACACCGCGCCACGCAAGGCTGCGCCTCAGCAACCGCTCATAACCTGCGGCCATGCCTTCAAAAAAACGTTCCAGCGCGTTATAGACCCGCCCGTGCGAGGTCTCGTGATGCAGCAGCTTTGAACACATCATCGGCGTCAATGTCAGCGCAACAAAACCCGACACCACCACCGCTGCCGCCACAGTCAATGCAAACTCCAGGAACAGGCGCCCGGTATTGCCCGTGGCAAAGGCCAGCGGCGCAAACACCGCGGCCAGCGTCACCGTCATCGCCACCACGGCAAACGCAATCTCGCGCCCGCCGGTCAGCGCCGCTTCGACCGGCTTCATGCCGTCTTCGATGTGGCGATGGATGTTCTCCAGCACAACGATGGCGTCATCCACCACCAGCCCCACTGCCAGCACAATGCCCAGCAGCGTCAGCACATTGATCGAAAAGCCCATCATCCAGATCAGGAATAACGCGCCAATCAGCGAAACCGGAATGGTCACAAACGGGATCAGCGTTGCCCGCATCGAACGCAGGAACAGAAAGATCACCAGCACCACCAGCAGCAGCGCCTCCGCCATCACGCTGTAAACCGAAGTGATTGATTTCTCGATGAATATCGAAGTATCGAAGGCGACGGCGATCTGCATGCCCGGCGGCAGTGCCGCGGCGATTTTCGGCACTTCGGCCTTCACCGCCTGCGCCACCGCCAGCGTATTGGCGGTGGACTGCTTGACAATGCCGAGGCCGACAGCAGGCTTGCCGTTGACGCGAAGAATGTTGCGTTCGTCCGCTGCGCCGAGTTCGGCGCGACCGACATCACTCAACCGTACCGGATACCCCTTCACTTCACGGATGATCAACTGGTTGAACTGCTCCGGCGAGCGCAGATCGGATTCCGAAAGAACGGTGAATTCACGCTGCGTACTTTCAATGCGGCCCGAAGGCACTTCGATGTTCTGCCTTCGCAATGCATCTTCAACATCCTGCGGCGTCAGTGCGTAGGCCGCGAGGCGTTCACGATCCAGCCAGATGCGCATGGCGAAACGCCGCTCGCCGCCGATGATCACCGAAGCCACGCCGGGCAGCGTCTTCAGGCGATCGGCAACATAACGGTCGGCATAATCGGAAATCTCCAGCGCGGCATGCTGCTCCGAAAACAGGCGCAACCACACGATGGCTTGGGCATCGGCCTCGACCTTCGCGATGATCGGTTCCTTGACCTCCAGCGGCAGGCGATCCCGCGCACGCGATACGCGGTCACGCACATCGCTCGCAGCAAGATCGGGATCGCGGTCGTTGGTGAATTCGACGGTGATCTGACTGACTTCTTCGCGGCTGACCGATTTCAGGGTCTTCACGCCTTCGATGCCGGAGATGCTGTCCTCCAGCGGCTGCGTCACCTGCGATTCGATGACCTGCGGGCTGGCGCCGGTATAAACCGTGCGCACCGACACCACCGGTGAATCGATCTTCGGATATTCACGCACTGTCAGGCGGTCAAACGCGATGATGCCGATCAACACGATCAGCAGACTCATCACCGTGGCGAGCACGGGACGCTTGACGGAAATCTCCGGAAGGAACATCCGCTGAGCCTTCCTACTTCTTCGCGGGCGGTTTATCGTTCGCCGCCGGTTTGTCACCAAGAATGCTGACGGCTGCACCGTCCTGCAACTTCAGTTGCCCATCAACAACGATCATATCGCCGGCTTCCAGTCCCTTGAGGATTTCAACCTCGCCCGGCCGCCGCGCACCCATCTCGACTTTCACCAATTGCGCCTTGCCTTCGGCAATGCGGAACACAAAGCGGCCGTCTCCGCGAGGCACGATGGCCTGCTCGGGTACCAGCAAGGCATTTTCGCGGCGCTCCAGATCCAGATTCACCCGAGCAAACATGCCCGGCTTCAGCCGCACACCGGGATTGGGCAGACGTGCGCGCAACAGCACGGTGCGCGTGGATTCATCGACCGCAGGTTCAATCGCGTAAATCGATCCGTTGAAAGATTCGCCCGGATAGGCATCGACGTTGATGGCCAGCGGCTGCCCGACACGGATACGCCGCAGATAGGCTTCCGGCACCCTGAAATCAAGCTTCAATACGCCGATACCTTCCAACCGTGCAATATCCTGGCCGGCTTTGGCGTAAGCGCCAGGGCTGACCTGGCGCAATCCAGTCACGCCTTCAAACGGCGCGCGGATCGTACTTTTCGCCAGCTTGGCCTTGATTTCAGCTTCGCGCGCGGTGGACTGGTTCAGGTTCTCGCGCACTTCATCCATTGCCTGCGCGCTGATGAAGTTTTTCTTCAGCAGTTCCTCGGAACGCTTCAGGCGGCTGCGATTAAGGTTGGCAGCAGCCACCGCGGAAGCCAGTTGAGCTTCGACTTCCGAGTCATCAAGCGACACCAGCCTGTCACCTTTGCGCACCAACTGGCCTTCCTGAAAATGAAAAGCTTCGATGCGCCCGTCAATCTCGGGGCGGATCATCACCGATTCATTGGCGAGCAGCGTACCCACAGCAGTAACGCCATCGGTCACCGTGCCGCGGCCGACAGCAGCGGCCTTCACCGGCAGCGCACGTGCCGGCCCGGCGCCTGGTTTTCCGGCAGGCGGAAGTTGCGGCTTGGAAAAATACTGCCAGGTGAATCCGGCGCCTGCGAGCAGCGCAACGGCGAGAATCAGGTATGCAATGCGTTTCATGGGGAATCGACGGAGGGTAACAACGTAGAAGCAACAACAGGAAACATCAGTTTACCGCTTCATCCCCGCGCTGTCAGAAGCAAACGCCCGACATCCACCTTGCCGGAGCATAAATGCCTGATCAACCCGGCAGGTGATCGGCAATCCAGTCCGCCACAAAATCCACACCGACCTGCCGGTTATCGACGTGCGCGTGTTCGGCACCGCCATCCTCCGCGGTGAACACCCGCAGCGTCTTCCGGGATGAGCCCACCGCGTCATACAGCTTCTGCGCATTCTCCGAAGGCACCACGCGATCATTGGCGCCATGAGTCACGAGAAAGGGCATCGTGATCTGGTGCGCGACTTCCTGCAGCCGGAAGCGTTTCGCCACCTCAATGCCGCCGTCGGCGTCCGCCGCACCCACGACCCACTGAAACTGGAAATTGGACTGCGCCACCTTGTGGCCCTCGGCCAACGCTTTTTCCTTGATGCGCTGCTGCCAGCCGGCAAGATCCCAGTGCAGCGCCGTCATCGCCACTCCCGCGGCATAACGTTTCTCGAATGCAGCGATGCGTGCCGAGTAATAACCGCCGAAGCTGTAACCCATTATGACCACCCGCGCCGGATCTACATCAGCGCGCTGCGCGACATAGTCGTAAGCGGCCTTGCCCGGCACCTCGTAATCAAAACGGCTGTGGATGCCGCGGAAACGCAGGGTCTCGCCCTGCCCCGGCCCGTCAATGGCCAGCGTATGCATGCCGCGCTTAGCGAATTCCAGACCCGCGAAGATGATGCTCATCTCCTTGCAGTTGTCCATGCCGTTGAAAATGACCACGGTCGGCGCGCGCAGCGACACACCGGGCGCTTTCATGAACAGCGCGGGCAAGGTTTTTCCCTCATACGGCACTTCAACAAATTCAATTTCCGGATGGCGGCGGGTCAACCCTTCGCGGTAGCAGCGATAGGCCTTGCGCCCCACTGCAGCCTTGGCTTCGCCTGGCGGGATAAAGCGCTCTCCGGTGTAGTAATAATTTCCGGCGCGCAGATAGAAATTGCCTGCAGTACGGTCATGTCCGCGCGCCGCTTCGGCATCTGCGGTTTTCTCGACTTGCGCGGCCATCTCGCACCATTCCTGCTGCCACGCATCGGGTTCAGCCTGTCGCGTCTTCAGCTTCTCGGCGATACGATCAATCTCGTCCATCGCCACCACGCCGTAAGGCGCCATGCCTTTGCACGCCAGTGCGGCGTTGGACCACAGGAAATTGCCGGGGAAATGATCAATCCAGAATCCGCGTGCGCTCATCAAACGCCTCCCGCAAGACAGCAAGGAATGGACAGCGACGCGTAGCGCATATCGCCGGCACTGTTAATGATTTGTTTTGAATGAATTTACTGCTGTTGCTGCTGCGACTGCTGATCACGCTCGGCGATATCGCGGCGCACCTGATCCATGTCCAGCGCTTTCGCCTGCGCCAGCACGCTCTCCAGGCCCGATGCCGGCAGCGCACCCGACTGCATGAACACAACGATCTCTTCGCGGAACAGCATGATGGTCGGGATCGAGCGAATGCCGAAATGACCGGACAGCGCCTGCTCATCGTCGGAGTTGACCTTGGCGAACACCACATCCGGGTGATTTTCCGCGGCCGCCTCGAACACCGGCGCAAAGCTTTTGCAGGGACCGCACCATGGCGCCCAGAAATCAATGATCACCATTTTATTGCCGGTGACCGTCGCCTCGAAATTCTGTTGGGTGAGTTCCAGAACAGCCATCATTGCACTCCGCAGTTTGTGAAGCATGATGATGGCACAAAATCGCCAATCTCAGGTCCTGCCGCTGACACTTTCCGCACTCTGCTGCAGCAGGTTGAGCAACGCCGCCGCCTTGTCAAAGGTTTCCTGATATTCGGCGTCGCGCTGCGAGTCGGCGACGATGCCGCCGCCCGCCCAGAAACGCACGATGCCGCGTGAATGCACCAGCGTGCGGATCGCAATGTTGGTATCCATATCGCCGTCGTAACCGATGTAACCGATCGCACCGCAATAAACGCCGCGGCGATGCGGTTCCAGTTCTTCGATGATCTGCATCGCGCGGGTTTTCGGTGCACCGGTGATCGAACCGCCGGGGAAGGCTCCACGCAGCAAGTCGATGGCGTCGCGCCCTTCGGCGAGACGACCGGTCACCGTACTGACCAGATGATGCACCGTCGCAAAACTTTCCACTTCGAACAACCGCGGCACCTTCACCGAACCGATGGCGCAGTTCTTCGACAGGTCATTGCGCAACAGGTCAACGATCATCAGGTTCTCGGCGCGATCCTTTTCGCTCGCCACCAGCTCGGCAATGCGTTCGGCGTCGAGTTTGGCGTGACCCGCGCGCGGTCGCGTGCCTTTGATCGGTTTGGTTTCCACCTGACCGTTGCTCACGCGCAGAAAACGTTCTGGCGATGCCGACAGAATCTGCGCATAGGGCGTATTCATGTACGCCGAATACGGCGCCGGATTGATCAGCCGCAGCCTTTGATACGCAAGCCACGGATCACCACTGGCATGCGCGGTGAAGCGCTGCGCCAGATTGACCTGGTAACAGTCACCGGCTCGGATGTAATCGAGGATGTGGTCAAAAGCGTGGCCGTAACCCTTGGGCGTGAAATTGGAAGTTACCGGCGAGGTGACGCGGAAAGGCGCACGCTGCCGCTCCGATGATTCCGCGGTAAACAAGCGCACCAGTCCGTCCCATTTGCGATCAGTATCCGGATCGCGCCCCTGTCCGACCAGCCAACTGCGCTGCTCGGAATGATCCACCACCACCGCCCAGTCGTAGATGCCGATCGCCATGTCCGGAATGCGTTCGCTATCGCGCGCGCGCGCCGGCAGCCGTTCCATGCGCCGCGCAAGGTCATAGCCGAAATAACCGATCGCGCCGCCGGAGAATGGCAGTTCGCCACGGCAGGAAGAATCGATCGCCAGTTGATCACGCAGCAGTTCGAAGGGATCGGCGCGCGAGAGTTCGCTGGTCTCGCCGTGCACTTCGGTCAGACCGCCGCGCGTCACCAGACGCACATGCGGTTCAGCGGCGATGATGTCGTAACGCGCCTGCCCGGGGTAATGCAGGCCGCTGTCGAGGAATACCGCCCACGGCCGGTCCGCCACGACTTCGAACAGCGTGGCGCTGTCGGGGCGGTAAGGCAATTCGGTCAGCAGCGGGATTGGCATAAAAATATCAATAAAAACAAATACTTATTGAATTCACTCGGTATGCAGCGCTGATTTTCTCAGATTCCCGGTCCGTGCAGTCAGTCAAACCATGCGTCTATGACCGCGATGATGGCGATCAAGTGCCGCAAAAAGTCTGATACCCGACCGACTCGCTGGCCAAGGCGGGTTCCGCGTAAGCCGCGAATTCCATTTTTTCATCAAACGGCTGTTGTAATACCGTCAGCAGTTTTTCGAAAGGCGCGTAGTCACCGAGATCCACCGCCGCCGCCAGCGCTTCTTCAACGCGATGGTTACGCGGGATGTAAACCGGGTTCACCGTACGCATTGTCTGCGCGCGTTGCACCGGTACTACTGCTTCAGCGTTCAGGCGTGCACGCCAGCGCGGCAACCAGTCGTTTAACGTGGCGTCATCGACATAGAGCTTGCGCAACCGGCCTTCGCGCGAGGCATCACCAGCCTCAGCCGCATCAGCAAGACAACGGAAGGCCTTTGTGAAATCCACGCCCTGCCCTTCCATGCCTGTCAGGAAATCACGTGCGAGTTCAAGGTCCTCTGCCTCGTCGCGCGTGAACCCGAGCTTGCGACGCATGCCGTGCAGCCAGTAATGCTCATATCTTTCCTGGAAAGCCTCAAGAATTTCCATCGCCTTCTGCACCGCAAGGTCCTGATCATCATTCTGCTCAGCCGCGAGCAGCGGCAGCAACGCCTCGGCAAAACGCGCCAGATTCCAGTTCGCAATCGGCGGCTGGTTGGCATAGGCATAACGGCCCTGCTCATCAATCGAACTGAACACCGTCGCCGGGTTGTAGTGGTCCATGAAGGCGCAGGGACCGTAATCGATGGTTTCGCCCGACAGCGTCATGTTGTCGGTGTTCATCACGCCGTGGATGAAACCCACATTCATCCAGCGCGCGATCAACTCGGCCTGGCGCTCACACACTGCACGCAGCAGACCGAGGTGCGGGTTTGCCTGATCCTTGAGCTCCGGGTAATGCCGCGCAATCACATAATCGGCGAGCTTGCGCAGCGTCGCGTCATCACCGCGAGCGGTGACAAACTGGAAGGTGCCGACACGGATATGACTCGCCGCCACCCGTGTCAACACCGCACCCGGCAGGTTGCGCTCGCGACGCACCGTTTCACCGGTGGTCACTGCTGCCAGTGCGCGCGTGGTCGGAATGCCCAGCGCGTGCATCGCCTCGCCAATGATGTATTCCCGAAGCACGGGACCCAGCGCTGCCTTGCCGTCACCGCCACGTGAAAACGGTGTTCGGCCGGAACCCTTGAAGGCGATGTCGCGGCGTTTGCCGTGTTTGTCGATGACCTCGCCGAGCAGCAGTGCGCGACCGTCGCCGAGTTGCGGCGAGAACCCGCCGAACTGGTGGCCGGCGTAGGCTTGTGCGATGGTTGTTGCTCCTGAAGGCGTTTGATTACCGGAGAAGATCAGCGCACTTTCCGGCGTATCGAGCGCTCTGACATCAAGACACAACTCTTCCGCCAGCGAGTGGTTGATTTTGATCAGCATGGGCTCAGCAACCTCCGCAGCCTTCCATGGCACATACAACCCCTCAAGGTCACGGGCATATGTGTTGTCAAAGGAAAATGTACTGGAGGCCATGGCAGTAATTCCGGTCAGAACACCACCACACTGCGAATCGACTCCCCGGAATGCATCAAATCAAAACCCTTGTTGATCTCCTCCAGCTTCAGCTTGTGCGTAATCAGATCATCGATATTGATCTTGCCGTCCATATACCAGTCGACAATCTTCGGCACGTCGCGCCTGCCCTTGGCGCCGCCGAAAGCCGTGCCTTTCCATACGCGGCCGGTCACCAGTTGGAAAGGACGGGTCTTGATTTCCTGACCGGCGCCGGCAACACCGATGATCACCGACACGCCCCAGCCCTTGTGGCAGCACTCCAGCGCCTGACGCATCACATCGACATTGCCGATGCATTCAAAGCTGTAGTCGGCGCCGCCCTTGGTCAGGTTCACCAAATAAGGCACCAGATCGCCGCCGACTTCCTTCGGATTGACGAAATGGGTCATGCCGAATTTTTCGGCGAGCGGCTTGCGCGCGGGATTGAGGTCAACACCGACAATCATGTTGGCGCCGGCCATGCGCGCACCCTGGATCACATTGAGGCCGATGCCGCCGAGGCCGAACACCACGACATTGGCACCCGGCTCGACTTTCGCCGTATTGATCACCGCGCCGATGCCGGTGGTGACGCCGCAGCCGATGTAGCAGACTTTATCGAAGGGTGCGTCTTCGCGGATTTTGGCGAGCGCGATTTCCGGCACCACGGTGTAGTTGGCAAAGGTGGAGGTGCCCATGTAATGAAAGACCCGCTCGCCGCCGACCGAGAAGCGGCTGCTGCCGTCGGGCATCACGCCCTGGCCCTGGGTGGTGCGGATCGCCTGGCACAGATTGGTCTTGCCGCTGAGGCAGTATTCGCACTGGCGGCATTCCGGCGTGTATAGCGGAATCACGTGATCGCCCTTTTTCAGGCTGGTCACGCCCGGCCCGATATCGACGACCACGCCGGCACCCTCGTGGCCGAGGATTGCCGGAAAAATGCCTTCAGGATCAGCGCCGGAGCGCGTGAATTCATCAGTATGGCAGATGCCCGTGGCCCTGATTTCGACCAGCACTTCGCCCGCGCGCGGACCGTCCAGGTCAACGGTTTCAATGGTCAGCAGCGCACCAGCCTTGTGCGCAACGGCGGCTTTGACTTTCATCAGTTCACTCCGGAAAAGTTGTCATTTCAAGAACGCCCATTTTAGCGCCTGCATTGGGGTTACACTTATGTCATGAAGCGTATTTACCGCGGTCGTTTTGCCCCCTCTCCCACCGGTCCATTGCACTTTGGTTCACTGGTCGCTGCAGTCGGCAGTTATCTCGACGCCAAAGCCCATGGCGGCGTCTGGCTCGTGCGCATGGATGATCTGGATCTGTCACGCACAGTACCTGGCGCGGCCGACCTCATCCTGCGTTCATTGGAAAACCTGGGCATGGCCTGGGATGAAACCGTGGTGTATCAAAGCACCCGCAGCGAGGCTTACGAAAAAGCGCTGAAGGTCCTGAGAAAACGCAAACTGATTTACCCCTGCGCCTGCAGCCGCCGCGAAATCGCCGATTCCGCCGTCGGCGGGCTCGACGGCCCGATATACACCGGCACCTGCCGCAAGGGCCTGCTCGCCGGCCGCGCGGCACGTGCGGAACGCATCATCACCGACAACAACCGCATCGAACTAAAGGACGCCATTCAGGGGAAAATCGTGCACAGCCTCGAGCGTCAGGTTGGCGATTTTGTGGTGAAACGCGCGGATGGTTACTTTGCCTATCAGCTGGCGGTGGTGGTTGACGACGCCGATCAGGGCATCACCGATATCGTGCGCGGCGCCGACCTGCTGGATTCAACAACGCGACAGATTTATCTGCAGCAGTTGCTGGGCTACGCCACGCCGCGTTACGCCCACCTGCCGGTCGCCGTAAATGTGCTCGGCGAAAAACTCTCCAAGCAGACACTGGCCGCGCCCATCGACGCCGGTGATCCGCTGGCGACGCTGAATCCGGTGCTTGCCTTCCTCGGCCAGGACATGATCAGTGACGCCGATCCGAAAAAAATGGCCGACTTCTGGAAACGCGCGATTGCGGGTTGGGATCTCGCCCGCGTACCGCGGCAGCGCACGCAACCCGCGCCGGTATAAAACGCCCGCGATTCAGATCACCTTGCGGCCGCGCAGCGCCGCAATTGCCGCCGCGTCGTAACCCAGTTCTCCCAGTATCGCTTCACTGTCCGCACCGACCTTGCGCGGCGGCGTATCCGCACGCGGACCGTCATGCGCGAAGCTGAACGGCGACAACGGCACCTTGAGATCCTTGGCAAAACCGGTAACCGATGGCGGGAAGGTATGGAACAGCCCGCGCGATTCAGTCTGCGCTTCCGCCATGCATTCCGGGATCGTACGCACACGACCCGCCGGCGCACCCGCCTCGTTGAACAGCGGCTCCCACTCCGCCGCGGTTTTGGTCATCAGTTTTTCCTGCATCAATGCACGCAGCGCCGGGATGTTGTCGCGGCGCGCGGCGCCGGTCGCGAAGCGCGGATCGTCGTTCAAGGCCGTCAAACCGAGTACCTTGAGCAGACCCTGGTGCTGGTGTTCTTCATTGATGGCAAACGCGATCAGCCCGTCGGCCGTATTGAAGGTGGTCGATGCCGGAGACCGGCTCGCCGCGTCGTTGCCGCCCTGCTTCGGCGTGGCGCCGGTGTTCATGTGCGCCGTCACCACCGAAGCCATCAGGATGATGTTGGTGTCGAGCATCGACAGGTCGATGTACTGGCCTTTGCCGGTACGCTGTTTCTGGTACAGCGCCGCAGAGACGGCATAAGCCGCGGCGAGACCCGTTGAATAATCGATGATCGGCGGACCGGCCTTCAGCGGGCCGCTTTCCGGTGTGCCGGTCACGCTCATGAAACCGGACCAGGCCTGGATCACGCTGTCATAAGCCGGGTGGCGCTTTTTCGGTCCGGTATTGCCGTAGGCGGTGATCGACATGAAGATCACTTCCGGATTGACCTTTTTCACCGCTTCGTAATCGATGCCGCGTTTGGCCGCGGAACCGCTGCGCAGATTCTGCACCACCACATCACACTCGGCGGCGAGTTTCAGGAACACATCGCGGCCCTCCGGCGTGTTCAGGTCCAGCGACAGGAAACGCTTGTTCGACGACTGGGTCATGAAGCCCAGCGACAGACCTTGCTGGCCGTAGGAGGGATCAGCCGCCTCAGAACGCCAGCGCACGGTTTCGCCTTTGCCCGGCGGTTCGATCTTGATGACTTCGGCGCCGAGCAAGGCCAGCTGGTAGGCGCAGAAAGGCCCGGCCAGCACGCGGGTGAGATCGAGTACTTTGACGCCGGCAAAAGCTCTTTGGTCTGACACGATGACGCTCCTCCGATAAACAGGCGGGCATCATATCAAGATGCCGGATTCATCCGGCACGGCAGTTCACATTGCGCGAACCACCGAGACAATACTAACGCAGGCGGCTTGCGCCGACGCGCAGTGGTTGACGCGCTGCCTTCTCTTCCGCAACACGCGCCAGCAGTTCACGCACCTGCGGCACGACTTCGCGCGCCGCCTCTTCACCGGCGGCAAGGTTCGCAATCTTCTGCGAAAAATCAGTGATGCGCGTGCGGATGGTCTGCGGCCTGATCACCACATCGGCCTGCTGCGCGTCGGCCGAACCACGCCATGAAACATCCACTGCAATGACAATATCCGCCCCCATGGCACGCGCCACCGATGCCGGCACCCGGCTCGCCACGCCGCCATCGACATATTCAGTACCGCGGATCACTACCGGCCAGAACAGCCGCGGCACGCTGGCCGACGCGCGCACGGCCAGTCCGGTGTTGCCGCGATTGAAAACCGTCATGCGGCTGGTTTCCTTCTCTGCAGCAACAGCGACAAAAGGTTTCTGCAGCGCCTCGATCGGCCGGTTGCGCAGCGTGTCATTGATATAGGCCTGAAGGCGGTCGCCTTCAATGATGCCGGGACCGAACAGCGTGAAGTCGAGCAGGTCGTTGTCTTCAATGGCCAAAGCCGTGGTCTCAAGTTCAGCGGCGCGCATCCCGCCCGCATGCAATGCAGCCACCACCGCGCCGGAACTGACGCCGACGATGACGTCGGCTTCGATACCGGCTTCCTCAAAAGCCTTCAGTACGCCGACATGGGCAAAGCCGCGCGAACCGCCGGCGCCCAGCACCAGCCCGATCACGGGCTGCGCCTTCGAAATACGCTGCAGGGGCGCCGCATAGGGCGCATCCGCTGCCGTATGGTTGACGGGCGCGGTCGCACAGCCCGCGAGCAGCAGCGCAGTCAGTGGAATCAGCAGGGTTTTAATGGTCAGTTGCATGGCGCTTGAGTGTGAGATGACCGACGATAACGGTCAAGGTTCCCCTACCATCACCTGAACGGACATAGACCAATTTGGTCAAGCATGGTTGCCATGCACGTGCAAACACGACAGAATTGTCTTTCGTTGAAGTTCCAAAAATTGTCGTTAAAAACCCGAACTTATAAGCGAAACCGCAGTTAAAAACATAACCGCCTTTCGAGGAGATTCGCCATGCAATCCACCCGTAGTCTGATCCTGCTGCTCGTCGCCACATTGGGTTTCGGCGCCGCGCAAACCGCTGTAGCCGCCAGTCAGGAATATCCGAGCCGCCCCATCCGCCTGATCATCCCCAATGCGGCTGGTGCAGCGGTAGACACACTGGGGCGGATTTTCGCCAACACCCTGACCCAGGTCGCCGGCCAGCAAGTTGTCGTCGACAACCGCGGCGGTGCCGGCGGACTGATCGGCATGGAAATCGGCAAGGACGCGATCCCCGACGGTTACACGCTGCTGTCGGCATCCACCGCGGCGATGGTTATCGGCCCGCACATCCACAAGAAGCTGCCCTTCGATCCGTTGAAGGACTATGCCTTCATTTCGCTGTTCGGCATCACGCCTAACATCATGGTGGTGAATCCGTCGATTCCGGTGAAATCAGTGAAGGAACTGATCGAATACAACAAGAGCCGCGGCGGCAAAGCCAATATGGCTTCTGCGGGCGTGGGTTCGCAAAGCCATCTGGCCGGTGTGCTGTTCATGCAACTCGCCAAGTCCGAAGCCCTGCATGTGCCGTACAAGGGCGGCGGCGCCTCGGTGGCCGCGGTGGTCGCCGGCGAATCGCAATGGACCATCACCCCCGCACCCGCGGTGGCTGGCCTGATCAAGGGCGGGAAGCTGCGCGCAGTGGCGCACACGCTGACAACCAAGTCGGCGCTGCTCGGTGACCTGCCGGCAATTGCCGACGTCGTCCCCGGCTACCAGTATGGCGGCTGGAACGGCCTGCTGGCCCCGGTGAAAACGCCGAAGCCGATGCAAGCCAAGCTCCGCGACATGTTGATCAAGACTACCCAGAATGCCGAGTTCCGCTCCGGCTTCGACCGCCAGATGACCGAGGTCGTCACCAGCAAGAGCCCGGAAGAATTCCGTACATTCGTCGAAGGGGAGATCAAGGCGATGGGGCCCGTGGTCAAATCCGCAGGCCTGCAGCCTTACTGAGTTTCCCTGCATCCAATAAAAAAGGCGGCCAGGCCGCCTTTTTTATTGGATGCAATACATTCATTGACTCGCGCAAGTGCCTCGTCATGTTCAAGGCCGCGATACAATCGCGCCTCGCAAAATCGTTCACTCAGGAGCACCGCCGTTGAAAGCCTTGATTGTCAGAGAGCACGGACCCATCGAAAACCTGCTGCTGGAAGAAGTAACCGATCCGGCACCGGGCCCCGGAGAGGTTCTGGTTGATGTCCACGCGGCCAGCGTCAACTTTCCCGACCTGCTGGTGATCGGCGGCACCTACCAGATCCTGCCAAAGCGGCCGTTCAGCCCGGGCAAGGACATGGCCGGTGTGGTCGCCGCAGTAGGCGCCGGCGTCACCACCTGCAAGCCCGGCGACCGTGTCGCCGCTCAGAACGAATACGGCGCCTATGCGCAGAAATGCGTGGTGCCGCAGAACAACTGTTACCCGATGCCGGACACCATGAGCTTCACCGATGCTGCAGCGATGGGCATTGCATATCCAACGGCGCATTTCGCACTGGTGGAACGCGGCCGGTATCAGCCGGGCGAAACCATATTGATCAACGGCGCTGCGGGCGGCGTCGGTATTGCCACCATTCAGGTCGCAAAGGCACTCGGTGCCAAGGTCATTGCCAGTGTCGGCAGCGCGGAAAAAGCCGAACTGGCAAAACAACACGGCGCCGACCACGTGGTTCGCACCGACGTACCGAATCTGCGTGACACTTTTCGCGACCAGGTCATGGCTGCCGCCGGCAAACGCGGTGTCGATATCATTGTTGATCCGGTGGGTGGCGATGTGTTCGACGCCAGCATGCGGGTCATCGGGTGGTCGGGCCGCATCATCGTCGTCGGTTTTGCCGAGGGGCGCATACCCGAAATCAAGGCCGGCCATCTGCTGGTAAAAAACATTTCGCTGATCGGCCTGCAGTACAGCGCCTATCGGGATCGTCAACCGGAGAAAGTGCAGCGTGTGCAGCGTGAACTGTTCGACTGGTATGCGCAGGGCAAGATCAAGCCGCATGTGATGGGCGCCTGGCCGCTGGAACAGTACCGTGAAGCGCTGGCCACCGTGCGTGACCGCAAGGTGGTCGGCAAGGTTGTCATCTGCATGCGATAAGACTGCGGTATAGTCGACTAACTAATTGTTTTATTTGAATATTTTAACGCCACACCTGAAACAAGCCCACTTTAACCAAAGCCTTAACCAAAACCCATGAACAACACCAACAAACCGGCCAGCTCACTGCGCCGCCTGCCGCGCTGGATATTCATGAGCCGCTGGCTGCAGGCGCCGCTGTACCTTGGCCTGATCATCGCGCAGGGTGTTTATGTCTGGCAGTTCTGGACCGAACTGGTGCACCTGGTCCAGATGCTCACGGTGAAGAACGTCACCGAGGTGGAGATCATGCTGATCGTACTCGGCCTGATCGACGTGGTGATGATCTCGAATCTTTTGGTGATGGTCATCGTCGGCGGTTGGGAAACCTTCGTATCAAGGCTGGATCTCGAGGGTCACCCTGATCAGCCAGAATGGCTGTCGCACGTCAATGCCGGCGTACTGAAGGTCAAGCTGGCGACCGCCATCATCGGCATCTCGTCGATCCACTTGCTGAAAACCTTCATCAATGCGTCGCAGTACGATGAAAAAACGCTGATGTGGCAAACGCTGATCCACATGACTTTCGTGCTGTCGGCCATGGCGATCGCCTATACCGAGAAACTCACCCAATCAGCGCATCGCCGCAGTGAGCACTGAGGGCGACGCCGTCATTTCAGCATCAGTGGAATGCCGCTGAGGATCAGTATGGCGCACACGGTGCGGCGGAATACCGTTTCGCTGAGCCCGGTGTGGATGCGGTCACCGAGAAAAATCCCGGTCAGCATGAACGGCAGCGCCGCCGCAAACAGCATCAGTGATTCGCGGCCGAACTCCCCGACCGCGAAATAACCCAGTCCGCGGAATACCGCGAGGGTCATCATCAGCGCCGACAGCGTGCCTCGGAACTGATCCTTGGTGACTCGAATGGCATCCATGTAAACCGCGAAGAACAAACTCGCCATGGTGCCGAACATCGTGCCGACGGCGCCGGCGAGAAAACTTGCAGCAGTGGCAATCGCACGCGGTGGCGGATTGCCGGCGCCGCCGCCCCGGGTCTGCCACAGCGCGTACAGTCCGTAGCCAGACACCAGTGCGCCCAGACCGCGCGTGAGCCATGCGGCATCCAGCGTCTTGAACAGCCACAGACCGAGCAGGATGCCCAACGTGCATGACGGCAGGATGCGCAGGATCATCGGCAAAGACACGTGCTTGCGGTCCTTGCCGAAAAGCGTCGCCGACGACGAAATCGTCAGCAGCGTCCACACCGGAACCAGCACCTTCATCGGAATCACCAGCGCCAGCAGCGGCATTGCGGCAAAACCGCCGAAGCCGGTGCTGCCGCGCAACGCATAACTGGCGATCAGCACGACCGCGCAATATCCCCACTCCAGGTGACTGAGGGCAATCAACGTTTTTGGCTCAGCCGGATTTGCTGCCGAGTTCGATCAGGCGCATCACCTCGGCCGCAGCGCCGTGGGCTTCTTCACGCGTCAACCTTTCGGCGGCCTCGGCATCGCGCTTGCGGATCGCAGCAAGCATGGCACGCAAACCCTTGATGCTTTCCCGTGAACGGCTGTCGGAACGTTGCGGGTGCGACAGCCCCAGAGCGCGCCAGCGCCAGATGCGGGCGTGCAGCGTGCCGAGCATCGACGACAGCGTCTCGCTGCCAGCCCCTTCGAACAGCACTTCATAAAAACGGTTCTTGGTTTCCAGCACTTCCTGCGCATCGCCGCGCTCATAGGCGCCAACCACCACATCCAGCGCCTGCGCCAGGCGCTTCAGCTCGGCTTCACCGGCGTTCTGCACGAACAAACTTGCAGCCAGACCTTCAAGAACGGCGCGTATGGTGTACAGATCTTTTGCTTCCGCCAAAGACAACGCACGCACCACCGGCCCCTTGTTTGGCACGTTGGCAATCAGCCCTTCGGTCTCGAGCTGGCGCAGCGCTTCGCGGATCACCGTGCGCGACACGCCCATCATTTCAGTGAGCTCGCGTTCGGTCAGACGCGCCCCCGGCGCAAGCCGCCCTTCGATGATGGCGCGACGTAATCCATCCAGCACTTGCAGACGCAAAGGTGCTGCAAGTTTCTGAATATTTTCGATTTTCAGGTTATTCATGGTGTGGCGTTGTTTGCCGGTTGACCCTTACCGTAATACCGTAATACGATATTACGAGCTGATGCCGCCGGCAAGCCCCAATTCATCTGTCTTGCCAAGGCCGGATCACCGTTTTACCTGTTTTCAGCCATCGACCAATCATATATTCAGTGAGGAGCACGCATCCATGAGCACCCCCGTCAAAGTCGGTATCGTCGGCCTCGGCCGCTGGGCCAAAGTCCTGACCCGCGCCGCCAAACAATCCGACAAGGTCCAGATTGTCGCAGGCTACAGCCGTTCGCAGGAAAAGCGCGATGCCTTCGCCAAGGAAATGGGCGTGCCCGCAGTGCCCGATATGCAGGCCATGCTGTCCAATCCGGAAATCAAGGGCGTGATCCTGACGGTGCCCAACGAACAGCATCTGCCGATGGCCGAAATCGTTGCCAAGGGCGGCAAACATGTCTACACCGAAAAACCGATTTCGCAGACACTGGAAGACGGCCTGAAGATCGAAGCGCTGCAAAAGCAGTACGGCGTCACCGTCACTGTCGGCCACAGCGCGCGGCTGATGGCGGGTATCCGCATCATCAAGGAAAAAATCGATGCGGGCGAACTCGGTCGCGTCGCTTTCATGGAAGCCAACTTCTCCAATGAACGCGCCCTCGAACTGACGCCGCAAACCTGGCGCTGGTACAAGGATCGCGCCCCCGGCGGCCCGCTGTCACAACTGGCGATTCACCAGTTCGACGTGCTGCACATGCTCGGTGGTGAGCCACAGGAAGTGTCGTCGATGGCCTCCAAGCTGTCGCCGGTCGGCGCCGAAGTCGACGACCAGTCGATGTCAATGGTTCGTTTCAAGGATGGCAAGCTCGGATACGTCGGTTCCTGCTGGACTTCGCCGGGGATTTTCTCGGTGCGCGTGTTCGGATCCAAGGGCCTGATGCACTACGAAATCGACTTCGGTACCTGGGACACGCCGCATCTGTTGCATAAAAACTCCGTGCTCTACATCCAGCGCGGCAAGGACGGCTGGGGCAAGCGTGAAGACATCAAGCTGCCTGAGTCCGACATGTTCCGCGCCGAACTCGAAGCCTTTGCCGGCAGCTGCCTCTCGGGCAAACCCAATGAACTCACCGCGCACAATGGCAACGTTGCCGTGGCATTGACCAATGCCGCGCTGAAATCCATCGACCGCAAGGGCCAATGCGTGACCGTCGAGGAAGTGATGAACGACGCCCGCGCCAAGAACGACGCCAAGCGGGCGGCTTAAGGAGCATTCCATGTCACAACTCGCCACCCGTTACTTCATCGACCTCACCCAGCCCGAGATCGCCGCGCAGTTCAAAAAGAACCCGCTGGTGATCCTGCCGGCAGGCAGCGTCGAGCAGCACGGCCCGCATCTGCCGACCGGCACCGACATCTATGCCGCAAACGTGATCGGCCATGCCGTGGCCGAACGCATGGACGGCCTGGTGCTGCCGGGCGGACCGCTCGGCGTGACGCCGATGCACATGCCCTTCGAAGGCACGATCACGCTGTCGCCGGATACCTATCAGCGCGTGGTCACCGAAACCTGTGCCTCCACCGCGCAGCACGGCGCGAAACGCCTGCTGATCCTCAACTGGCACGAGGGCAACATTCCGTCGCTGGCGATTGCCTCCGAAAAACTCCATCGCGAAGTCGGCATGAGCGTGATCGTTGTTCAAGCCTGCTACGTCGCCGCCGAGCTCTACGGCCATGACTGCGGCGGGCTGACCCACGGCGGTGAAATCGAAGCGCTGGCCGTGCTGGCCTACCAGCCGAATCTGGTGCACCTTGACCGTATCGGCAGTGTCAATTCGTCCGACCACGGCCACGGCCGCAAATGGGATCGCCTGCGCCGCACCCGCAGTTATCAGCCGGTGCTACGCGACATCAAGACCATTGCCTCGACGGGCTGGTACGGTGCGCCGGAACATGCCACCGCCGCCAAGGGCGTCAAGATGCTCAATGACATCGCCGACGCCATCGCCAAGGAATGCAGCGAGATCTTCGCGTTGCTCGACGAAGCCCAGGGCGGCACTGCGGAAATCAAACACCTCAAAATTGCGGGTTGATCATGGCCAAAGTGCTGACTCAGGCTGAAGCCAAAAGCATGGGCCTGCCGGGCCGCAAATCGCTGGAAATCGTTTCCGGCGAAAAAGGCTCGCAGGCTGTCACACTGCGCCTGGTGGAAATCCCGCCGGTCAAACCCGGCGAAAGCCCGCGCGGCCGGCATTTCCATCAGGGTTTTGAAGAATGCATTTTTGTGATGTCGGGCGAAGGCTGCACCGAAGCCGACAGCGGCAACTACCCGCTGAAAGCCGGCGACACCATCCTGATACCGTCCGGTGAAAAACACGCCACGCGCAACACCGGCAGCGAACCGCTGGTGCTGCTGTGTTTCTTCCCGGTTTCAGATATCGCGAAACGTACGCAGGAAACTGCAAGTTCAAAAACATAGCCACAGAGAACACAGAGAAAATCAAAGACGGTTTAACAGGATGTGCAGGATTTTCAGGATAAAACCCATGAGTCGATGCACTTGATTCTCCTGCAGCCCAACCAGACGGTTGAGAGCCAATCATTGTCATACCTCCTGCTTTTAATCCTGTTCATCCTGCACATCCTGTAAATTGATTTTGCCGTTCTCTGTGCCTTCTGTAGCAAAAAAAGGTTTTGAATCATGTCTATAGACGTCCTCTGCCTCCGCCCCGAAGCTGACTTCACCCGTGTCGGCGTCACGCCGCCGAAAAACATCAACATCGCCTACCGCAAACCGGATGATGCCGACGTGCCGGCGCTGATGAAGGAAGCCCGCGCCGTGGTGATGCCGGCGGTCGGTCCCAAACTGCCCGCCGCGCTGTTTGAAGGCACTTCACTGAAGGTGGTGCAGATCACCGGCGCCGGCGTTGATCGCCTCGATGAAGGCGCGCTGAAAAAACTCGGCATCCCCGTTGCCAATGTGCCCGGCGGCAGCAACAGTGCACTCGCCGAATACACCACCGCCTGTGCGTCCGTGCTGCTGCGCCGCTTCGCCTGGTCCGATGCCGAAATCAAAAAAGGCAATTACGTCGCCTTCCGCAACCGCATGATGGCCGACAACCTCGCCGGCATCGACGGCGCTACGGTCGGTGTTGTCGGCATGGGCGTGATTGGCATGGCGGTTGCCGAAGCGTTCCACCGCATCGGCTGCAACATCGTGTATTTCGACCCGGTGCTGAAGGATAAATCGAAAGCCGATGCGATGAAGGCGCACAGCCTGTCGCTGGATGATTTGCTGAAAACCGCTGACGTGGTCACGCTGCATGTGCCGCTGATGGCGGCGACCACCAATCTGATCGGCGCCGCACAACTGGCGCTGATGAAAAAAGAAGCCGTGCTGATCAACGGCGCCCGCGGCGGCGTCGTTGATGAAGCCGCACTGGCGCAGGCGCTGAAAGACAATCGCATCGCCGGTGCGGCGGTCGACGTCTACAGCATCGAGCCAGCAACGGACGACAACCCCTTGCTGAAACTCGACGGTGAAGCCGCGTCCCGACTGCTGCTGACCCCGCATGTCGCCGGCGTGACCCGTCAGTCTGCAGCCTTTCTGTTCAAAGTGTCCTGGGAAAATGTCCAGAATGTGTTGAACGGCAGCGCCGTCGCACACCGCGTCTACTAAAATAGCCCTCCACGCGTCACCGCCTGCGGGCGGTGACGCGATCCGCGAACGGTCACCAGGGGGAGCCTATCTTGACCAAGCGTAATGAACTGGGTGTTGCCGTGATCGGGTCGGGCCGCATCGGCACGCTGCGCGCACGCCTCTCGGCGAAACATCCTTCGGTGGGTTTTCTCGCGGTATCCGATCTCGATTCCGCGAAGGCCAAGGCCCTCGCCGACACCACCGGCGCCGATCTGTACTCCACCAACAACTTCGAAATCATCGAACGGCCCGAGGTCAATGCCGTCTTCGTGTCGACGCCGGAAGGAGAACATGCGGCGCCGATCATCCGAGCACTGGAGCTCGGCAAACCGGTGCTGGTGGAAAAACCCATCGCACTGTCTCTGGAAGATGCGGAGAACATCCTCGCCACGCTGAAAGCCACCGGCGGCAAGCTGCGTGTCGGTTACAGCCGGCGCTTCAAGGAATGTTATCTGCGCGCCAAGGAGCAGATGAACCACGGCCGCCTCGGCAAGGTGGTCGGCGGCCATGCCCGCGTTTACAACTCGCGCGCCCAGGCCTTCTCCATCCTCAAACGCGATCCGCATGCGACACCGGTGCTGGATGTGCTGACCTATTACGTGGATCTGATGTGCTGGTTTCTCGAAGGCAATCCGCCGGTGGAAATCGTCGCCCGCGGCCAGCACGGCATTTTCAAGGAGGCCGGCTACGGCGCGCACGACGTGACCTGGGCCATCGTCACTTTCGCCGACGGCGCCGTGGTCAATTTCGGCGTCAGCTACGCCCTCCCCGCCAAATACCCGACGCTGGGCCAGTCGGACCGCGTTGAACTGCTCGGCACCGAAGGCACGATGATCATCGACGACGACCACATGGATCACATCCTGTATTCGGACAAGGGCATTCCGCATGCCTATGTGCCGGACCACGCGGTGAACATGGCCTTCCTCGGCAGCAACACCGCCGGCGACTGGGCTGTGGGCGATTTCTGGGGGCCTTTGGGCAATGAAACACGCTCCTGGCTGGATCATCTGGTCACCGGCAATCCGACGGTGCACACGACACCGCAGCAGGCCTTGATCAATCTCGAAACCACGATCGCCATCGAACGCTCTGCACGGTCAGGACTGCCAGTCAGGCTGCCGCTCGAAACCTGAGATACCGACCAAACCGCAATCGCCCGGAGGAAGCCGTGAATAAATCACTATTGATCGCTTGCAGCGTTGTTATCGCAACATCAACCGCAAGCCATGCGCAGGAATTCCCGAACCGCCCGGTCAGGATGATTTCGCCGAATCCACCCAGTGGCGCCAACGACACCATCGGTCGCATCGTCGCCCAGAAAATTGGAGAAGCGCTGGGGCAGCCCATGGTGATCGACAACCGTGGCGGCGCTGGCGGCACGCTGGGCGCCGAGATCGCCGCCAAGGCCAATCCCGATGGTTACACCCTTCTTGCCGCTTCGGTATCAACACACTCTTTTTCGCCGGCGCTGAAAGACAAGCTCAACTATGATCCGGTCAAGGACTTTGCACCGATCACGCTGTTTGCAATTTCACAGAACCTGCTGGTTGCCAATCCGTCATTGCGCGTGAACACTGTGTCGGAACTGGTCGCGCTGGCCAAAGCCAAACCGCGCGCCCTGAATTACGCTTCCGGCGGCACCGGCTCTACCAGCCACTATGCCATTGCATTGTTCGTACACCGCGCCGGAATCGCCAAAGAAACCATACACATCCCGTACAAAGGCGGCGCACCTTCCGTGGCCGCGACGATGGCCGGGGAAACACAGTTTTATTTCGGGCCCATGGCCAGCATGACTTCCCAGGTGCAGGCAGGAAAACTGAAAGCCATTGCGGTCGGCGGTCTCAAACGCTCTCCCACGCTGCCGGATGTACCGACAGTCGCGGAGGCCGGCATACCAACTTATCAGTCGTTCGGCTGGTTCGGTCTGATGGCACCGGCAAAAACACCCAAGCCTGTCCTGCAGAAACTGCACAAGGCGACTGCCACTGCAGTCGGCTCGACGGAAATTGCGCAGAAGTTCATGCAACTCGGCGTTGATCCCGTAACCAACTCACCTGAGGAATTCAGCAAGTTCGTTGCCGATCAACTGCTGCGCTACAAGTCTGCAGTCAAGGAACTCGGCATCAAGGCCGATTGATCGCTCCCGGGTCAATCAACCAGGCGGCCAGTGCATCGGCCGCCCGGCAAGAATGTGCAGGTGCAGGTGAAAAACCGTTTGTCCGGCGCCAGCGCCGTTGTTAACAACCAGACGGAAAGCGTCGCCTACACCCAGTTGCTGCGCAATCTTTCCGGCAGTCAGCAGCAAATGCCCCAGCAATGCCTGGTCGGGTCCGCCGGCCTTTGCAAGCATGGGAATCTCCCGCTTCGGTATCAGCAGCACATGGGTCGGCGCCTGCGGATTGACATCCCGGAACGCAAGACACTGCTCGTCCTCGTAAACAATCTCCGCAGGGATTTCCCGGCGAATGATTTTTCCAAATATGGTGCTCATGTTTCCTCCTGACCGTTCAACCACCCTTCAGATTTGATCGGGCCCATTCAACGACATTTTCAAGAATGCTGTCAGTCGCCTGCGCGAATGTCTTTACAGCACCCCGGGCATCCGCACCTGAAGGCTCGCTAACACTGAAAGTGCGCTGGGCGATGAGTGCACGACTGCCCAGATTGACCAGGGAGACCCTGAGCCTGATCGATACCCTGCTGCTTTCTGGATTGTCAAAAATCTGGCTGAAATCCTCAATCTCAACCTGCAACGCATAATCCGCACGTGCGCCGTCGCGTCCATTCACCACCGGCCCGGCTGCAGCAAATCGGGCACGCATGCGTTGGGTGAGCAGCGCAGCCGGGGAATCCACCCATCGACTCTGCGCATAGAATTGCGGGCGCGCCGCATCAAGATAGGTGAGCCGATAAACAATACCGGTGCTGTCCAGCCACGCCGGCGCAGAAGCCTCCGGCACCATCAGCGTGACGCGCGAAGCAGAACCTGCCACTGACGCAACAGCCTGTGGTCCGAGGTCATAACTGGTGACGCTGTCCCGGGCCGGCGGTCCTATCGCACAACCATTCAACAGCACAATCAGCGGCAATGCCGCAATCCAGGCCCCGGCTCTGGCAATTGAATTGAATTTTTCGAACATCATGGTTTACTCCCGCGTTGAGACGTAAAGCCCGGCTCCCCGGGTCCGGGCGGCGAGCGTTCGCGCCCGAATACCAATGCTGCCGGTTGATCATTCAGGTCGGTCAGCAATTTGTCCAGATTGCGCGAATTGCGCGTCATTTCATCAAGCAGCAAATTGATCCGGGGCAGCGATTCGGTAACGACTGCACCAGAGACGGCTTGAGCAGAACCACCAGTCTGCTCCGCACTTCTGGCAACACGCTCCAGGGTGCCGGTATGCTGCTTCAGTTCACGGGATAACGTCGATAGTTCGACAAACATGGTGTCGGCACTGGTCAGCGCCTTGCGTGCGTCATCCGTCAGCGCGGGCATTTTGCCCGCCACCGGTTCGAGGGCCGTCGCAAGTTTTCCGGCGTGGGTCGCGGCAGACTCCAGGCTGGCCAGCGTACGCACAAGTTGCGCCTGATTCTTTTCACCCAGCAACAGATTCAACCGCTGCACCACCTGCGTTACCTCGACCAGCAGATCCTTGCCGGAACCGGCCAGATCGTCGAACAAGGACTGCCTTACCGGAATGCGCGTACTTTTGTCATCGGACCCCGTCATCAGCTCAGGCTTTTTGCCGTCATCGTCCAGCATCACGTAAGCGAGGCCGGTCACGCCCTGCGAACCCAGTTGCGCGACAGTGCCGCGCGTGATCGGCGTTCCTGCACGCACACTGATGCGCAGCAGAATTACCCGCGCATCCTCGGGATCAAAGGCAATGCTCTCCACCTTGCCCACCTCGACGCCGCGAAGACGCACCGGCGCCTGAACGTTGAGGCCTGAGACGGCATGCCTTGATTCGAGTACGTAATATTCACGCTCGTGGGTTTCTCCCGAAAGCCACATCGCCACGACAATCACGGCAGAACCCAGCAATACCGTGAACAGCCCGGCGGCGAACGCGTAGGCCTTGTTTTCCATGCTAATTCCCCTGTCCCTTGTTGTCCTGCAATTCCGGGCGACGCGATGCCGGCCGCTGCGCATTGATATCGGCGGCGAGATCCTTGACCGCCTCGAGTGCTCGTTTTCCGCGCTCCCCCTGGAAGAAATTGCCGATGAATTTGTGCGAATACCCGGCAATCTCCCTGACTGTGCCAATGGCGATCACGTGCTGGTCACAAAGCACTGCAACCCGGTCCGACAGCGACACCAGCGTATCCAGATCATGCGTCACCATCACCACCGTCAGACCCAGTTCACGCCGCAACTCGGCGATCAGCGTCACGAAACTCTCACTGCGATCGGGATCCAGACCTGCAGTCGGCTCATCAAGAAACAACAGCTCGGGCTCCAGCGACAGTGCACGGGCCAGCGCGATGCGCTTGATCATGCCGCCGGACAATTCAGACGGCATCTTGCTCCCATGATGGCGTTCAATCCCCACCATATCGAGCTTCATCAGTACCAGATCACGGATCAGCTCCTCGTCCAGCACCTTCATCTCGCGAAGTGGCAAAGCAATGTTGTCGAAAACCGTCAGCGCGGAAAACAATGCGCCCTGCTGGAACAGCATGCCCCAGCGGCTGCGCAAGCGCCGCAACTCCTCGGCATCACCATTGTGCAGGCGATGGCCGAACACCAGCACTTCACCGCGCGCAGGTTTCTCCAGCCCCAGCATCTGCCGCAACAGCGTCGTTTTACCGCTGCCCGAACCGCCGACCAGCGACAGCACTTCACCACGATGCACGCAAAGGTTCAGATCCCGATGCACCACCTGCGCACCGAACCGGGTCCAGAGGTTTTTGATTTCGATGATGCATTCCGTTGTCATCAGAAGACCCCGACACTGGAGAACATCACTGCGAACACGGCATCAACAACGATGACGACTGTTATGGCCGTCACCACGGAGCTGGTGGTGCCCTGCCCGAGGCTTTCCGTGTTGGCCTCGATGCGCAGCCCGAAGTGACAGGCGACAAGTGCAATCAGCAGGCCGAAAACAACACCTTTGCCCAGTCCCAGCCAGAGGTTGGCCAGGGGCACCGCCTCAGGCAGGCCATTGAGAAAAAATTGATAGTCCAGCCCCAGTTGCGCCTCTGCCGCCATCATCCCGCCGAACAACGCGACTGCATCGGTCCACAGAATGATCAGCGGCATCGCGATTGCAAGCGCAATCATTTTCGGAAGAATCAACCGCACTGTGTGCGGGATGCCCATCACCTGCATCGCGTCCAGTTCCTCGGTCACGCGCATGACGCCCAGTTGCGCAGTCATCGCCGAACCCGAACGCCCTGCAATCAGGATCGCCGCCAGAACCGGTCCGAGTTCACGAATGATGGATACGCCCAGCAGGTTTACGAGGAAGATTTCCGCACCATAATTCCGCAGTTGTTCCCCGGTCAGATACGAAAGCACCACGCCGACCAGGAAACCGACCAGCGCCGTGATGCCCAGTGCCTGTGCACCGATATGGTAGATGTTCGCGGAAATCTCGCGCCACGGAATGCGCTGCGGTCGGCGCAGCAGTTCAATCGCATCAAGCACAACATTTCCGAGCAGCAGTACGGCAGCCGTCAGGTGACTGGCGAGCGCGAGAATGCCGCCACCCACAAATGCGACGGATGCGCGCCAGTCAAAGGGCACCGCATTCACGGTCTCCTGCTGCTGCATCGCTTCCAGCCGCGCAAACATCGGCTCGTGTTCCGGCAGCAAAACCAAGTGATTGGCGCGTCGCCGTCCCCAGGAACGCCAAAGGATCAGCGCACCCGCATGATCCATTGCAGTCACTGCGCGCAGATCCCAACTTGCGTCCGCAGCACAAGCCTGCAGATGTTCAATCAGAACACTGACCACGGGCGCCAGTGAGCGCAGATTCCAGGCGCCCGCCACTTCAACCAGCTGTTTGCCGTCGGGGCCGGTGGAAATGCGAATCCTCGGGACAATTCCCGGCTGGAGAGCAGCGTCTGACATACTATTTGTTAGTGCTCGCCAACCTTCTGATCGGGAGTGCGTTTCCCAGTCTTACCCCCTGATTGGGAAACGATTTTCGTGCTTTTGATGCTATTCGGAAGTGCCTGACAAGTCAAAGTCAGAGCAAATTTCGGAATTAATTGGTGCGGTGCAATAATTATTTAGTCTAAACCCTTGACTTACCGTTTTAAGCCCCTATAATTTTAATTGTGCAGCGCAATATTAATGAGCTCTACATGCGCTACGAAATTCGTTTTTAATTGTATCTAACTGTTTTTAAAGGAGAATATAAATGTATCAGACTCCCGAACAACTTATTGCGATGAACAAAGCCAACCTCGATGTCGCGATGCGCTTCGCCGGCGTTGCGATCGAAGGCGCCGAGCGCCTGATGGACCTGCAATTGAAAGCCGCGAAAACCGCGTTCTCCGACAGCTTCGAAGGCGCGAAAGCGCTGGCCGCCGTCAAGGATTTCCAGCAATTCGCCGCGTTGAAAGACAACCTGGCCCAGCCTTCGCTGGAAAAAGCCACCGCCTACGCGAAAAGCCTCTACGACGTCGCGACCGGCACCCAGGCTGAATTCGGCAAGCTGGTTGAAGCGCAAGTCGCCGTGTTCAACAAGGAACTGGTGACCGGCCTCGACAAGCTGGTGAAAACCGCCCCGGCGGGCTCGGAAGTTGGCGTAGCCGCAGTTAAGTCGGCCATTGCCGCCGTTAACTCGGCCTACGACAACCTGTCGAAAGTCGCCAAGCAGTTCGCGCAAGCCACGCAGTCGAACATGGAAGCTGCCGCTTCCCAGGCGACTGCCACGGTGAAGAAGGCCAGCAAAAAAGCAGCCTGATTCGCTACAGCTTAAGCAGCAACAAAAACCCCCGGAGAAATCCGGGGGTTTTTTATTGAGCTGCAGTTATGGCATCAGGCAGAAAATGGGGTCCACGGAAAACCCAGGGCACTGACGCCAGCCTTCAGCATGGAGATCGCTGGAGTCACCTGCGCCGCATCCCCACGCACGCCCAATTCGATATAACGCTCGGGCGTCACCCGCGGCAGGCTGAACACCTTGAGATCAGGGTAAGCGCGCAGGCATTCGTTCATCAGCTCGATCAGCTGGCTTTCGCCCGCCTCACGGACAATGATCGCCGCCTCCACTGCGCGAACCGCGCCGAGCGACGCATATCGCTGGTCGATCACCCACTCCATCATCGGCCAGGACATCTCGGGGAAGCCCGGCAGAAAGTGGTGATTGCGGAAAGTAAATCCCGGAATGCGGTTATAGGGATTCGGAATGATCGTCGCACCTTCAGGAAACTCGCCCATCATGAGCCGCTGCGGCGTGACCCCCTTGGGATCATCGGCAAAGCGGCCGCGGATTTCGACCTCCGCTTCGGGATGGAGCTTCAGCGCAACGCCGGCCGCTGCCGCAGCACACTGGCGGGTATGGTCATCGGGTGTCGCGCCGATGCCGCCGAAACTGAACACCACGTCATCACCGGCAAGGGTGCGCCGCAAAGTGGATACGATCAAATCGGGTTCATCGCCCAGATACTGCACCCATGACAGATCGAACCCGCGCGCAGCTAGCAGCGCAATGGCCTTGGCCATGTGTTTGTCCTGGCGTTTGCCGGAGAGGATTTCATCGCCGATGATGATGGCACCGAATTTCATGTTGCTGATTGCTCCATTTCATTAAACGCAGAAAGACCGCGCCGAAAGATGCAGCGCGGACATTCACAACAAGGGGTTGATCAACTGTGAATGTAACTTTCGAGCTGCTGAATGGTCATCTGCTGGTCGGCGATGACTTCCTTCACCAGATCACCGATCGACAACATGCCGATGACCTTGCCGGCTTCCAGCACCGGCAGATGGCGGATGCGTTTGTTCGACATCACTGCCATGCATTCGTCGACCTTCTGCGTCGGCCCCACGCATACCACCTTGTCCGACATGATTTCGCGAACGGCCAGTTCATGGGATGACTTGCCGAACAGGATGACCTTGCGCGCGTAATCCCGCTCGGACAGGATGCCGCGCAACTTGCCATCACTCATCACCAGCAGTGCCCCGACATTTTTCTCGGCCATCAACTTCAGCGCGTCGTACACGCTGCTGTCCGGAGTCACCGACCACACGCCGCTGCCCTTGCCCTGCAACAACTGACTGACCGTTTTCATGACCCCCTCCTCCGGGAGACGCCGGATGGAACCGGCAGGAATTCAGTCTAGCGAATTTTCCGGCCGGCGCGAAGCGACCGCATGATGATCATTTGCCGGCGATCGCATCCGCCTTCTGCAGCAGGTTCTGGGCCATGCGGATATTGGCGAGATCAACCAGGCGGCCATCGACCTGCACCGCGCCCTTGCCTTCCCGGGCCGCCTGCGCCATGGCCTCGACAATGCGTCGGGCTTTGGCGACTTCATCGGCAGACGGGCTGAACACGCTGTTGGCCGCCTCAATCTGCGTCGGGTGGATCGCCCACTTGCCTTCATAACCCAGTGCCGCGACGCGGCGCGCCGCCGCCAGATAACCCTCGGGGTCCTTGAAATCACCGTAAGGCCCGTCGATGGGCCGCAGCCCGTAGGCACGGCAGGCCACCAGAATGCGAACCTGCGCGGCATGCCAGGGATCGGTCTGGTGGTATTCGCGTTTGCCCGCGGCATCGCAGTCCGACAGCACGCCGTATTCGGGATGCAGACCGCCGATGATGGTGGTGCGGGCACGCGTTGAGGCGGCGAAGTCGCCGGAACCGAAGGCCATGGCCTCGAGCCGGCGGCTGGACTGCGCAATCGCTTCGACGTTGGCCAGGCCCAGCGCGGTTTCGATCAGCGCTTCAAAACCGATGCGTTTGCTGCGCCCCTGGGCGGTTTCAATCTGCGTCACCAGCATGTCCAGCGCATAAAGGTCCGCGGGCACACCGACTTTAGGCACCACCAGCATGTCGAGCCGCGGGCATTGCTCCACCAGATCCACCACATCGCGATACATGTAATGGGTATCGAGGCCGTTGATGCGCACGGCAATCACTTTTTTGCCCCAATCAACCTCATTCAGCGCCGCAACGACATTCCTGCGCGCCTGCGGCTTGTCATCGGGTGCAACCGCATCCTCCAGATCCAGGAACACCACATCGGCTGCGGACTTTGCGGCTTTCTCGAAAATCGCCGTGTTGATGCCCGGCACCGCGAGTTCGGAGCGGGTCAGTCGCGGCGTGGCCGGTTCAGCTTGGGTAAAACTCATTTCAGGATCCTTTCGTTTTGCCGGACAGGGTTTCCAGCAGCGTAATCAGCACACCCATGTCATCACGACCGCGGTCCTGCCCCATCAGCGCATTGATCTGCTGCATCACCAGCGCACCGGCCGGCAATGCGATCCCGGCCTCATGGGCCAGATCCAGCACCATGCCCAGGTCCTTGTGATAAAGACGGGTATCGATGCCGTTGGCGAAATTCCGTTCGACCATGCGTTTTCCAAAAATCTCCATGACCCGGCTGGACGCCACGCCGGCCATCATCACTTCGCGCACTCTGCCGGGATCAGCACCCAGGCTCGCTGCCAGATGCAGCGACTCCGCCACGCCCTGCGTCGCCACCAGCAGCGCCAACTGGTTGCAGGCCTTGGTCACCTGCCCGGCGCCGATATCGCCGACGCGGGTGATGGTCTTGCCCATGCAGGAGAACAGCGGCTTGATGCGTTCAAACACATCGGGTTTTCCGCCAACCATGATCGACAGCGTCGCCTGTTCGGCGCCCATTGGCCCACCGGAAACCGGTGCATCGAGCATCTCGATGCCTTTCATGTCGAGTTGCTGCGCCACCACGCGCGCCACAGCCGGCGAAATGGTTTCCATGTCGACCAGAACCAGGCCGGCTTTTGCGCCGTGAACAATGCCATTCACACCTAGCACGACCTGCTCGAAATCGCTCGACGCGGTGACCATCGTGAACACCACGTCCGACGCCGCTGCCAGTGCAGCCGGCGTGTCATGACGAGTGGCACCGAGCGCAACCAGCGGCTGCGCGCTCTCGGGGCGGCGCGACCACACACCCAGCTGATGACCGCCTTTGTGAAGATGCTGCGCCATATGGCGCCCCATTGCACCCAATCCGATGAATCCGACTTTCAATGCCATTCCCCTTTTTATGCGCGCTGTATCACGTCGACTGAATCACGTTCGGCTGATCCAACCGAAGGCCATGATCAGTGGCAGCGTCAGCCAGAACAATATGGTACTCCAGCCGATCAGCAGGGCTGCAGCGCCAGAATCCAGTTTGAAACGATCCGCCAGCAGCAAAGCCGTCATCATTGCCGGCGTCGTGCCTTCCACCACCGCAGCATACTGCGCTTCACCCATGCGCGAATAAATCACCGGCGCAATCAGCCAGACAATGAAGGGCGTCAGCAGCAGTTTGATACCGACCACGGCAAGAATCTCGCCTCGTGGCACCAGATTGCGCCAGGGAATGGTCATGCCGAGCACAAACAGTATCACCGGAATTGTGGCCTGACCGATGAAGCGCGTGGCGGCAACCAGCGGCTCGTAGGTGAATCCCAGCTGCTGGCAGGTGAAGCCCGACAGAAAGGCCCAGATCGGCGGCATCGTCAGCACCACGCCGATCACAGAAGTCCGGGCTGCCTCATCGTGAGACCCGAGACGTGTGGCAATCCACACCCCCAGCGTCCACACCAGCGGCATCGTCATCAGCATGTCGTTGAACACTGCGTAACGGATCGCCTCTGCACCGAAAAAGAACACCAGCAGCGGCGCTCCGATATTGAAGGTGTTGCCGAACATGCCGCCGAGCATCAGTGCGGCGCGCGTGCGGTCACTGAGACCGGGCCACAGCGGCAGCCGGTACAGCATCAGATAAAGAAAACCGCCTGAAATCAGTGAAGCAATACCAACCAGCAGCGGCACCGACAGCAGGTCGCGGCTGATCGGCGTACTCGACGCCACCGCGAACAGGATGCAGGGATAAAACAGGTACATCACCAGCCGGTTCAGACTGCTGCGCATCTGCTCGACATCGGTATCCGGAAAAAAACGCGTCCACAACGCGCCGGCGCAGACCAGCAGCGACAGCGGCAGCATGACCTGCACCATCAGGTCGACGAGTTGGGTGGCGTAATTCATCAGAAGGAGAAATCAAACGGCGGCACAGCGCCCACCGTCGAGGCATTATAAATTATTAAATAAAAACAACTACTTGCAATTATTCGCCTAGCGGCGTGCTTCGGGATTGATCAGATTCGGCGGCAACCTGCCCTGTAGTGCCGCCACCAGGTTCTGCGCCGCGAGCATCGCCATTGCCTTGCGGGTGGCTTCAGTGGAACTGCCGACATGTGGCGCCAGCACGACGTTGTCGAGCTTGAGGAATTCCGGATTCAGTTTCGGCTCGTTTTCGTAGACATCGAGGCCTGCAGCGCGGATGCCGCCTTTTTTCAGAACATCGATCAGCGCCGCATCATCCACAACCCCGCCGCGCGTGGAATTGATCAGGATTGCCGTCGGCTTCATCTGTTTCAACTGTGCGGCGCCGATCAGATGATGCGTCTGCGGTGAATATGGTACCTGCAGCACGATGAAATCAGATTGCGCCAGCAGCTCATCGAAGGACACATAGGTCGCATTGCATTTGCGTTCGAGATCCGGCGCGATCGGCTTGCGGTTGTGATAAATCACCTTCATCTCGAAGCCGAGGGCGCGGCGCGCGATAGCCTGGCCGATGCGGCCCATGCCGACAATGCCCAGCGTCGCGTGATGCACATCAACACCCAGCCACTGCTTCAGCTGCCAGCCTGTCCATTCACCATTACGGATACGGCGCTCGACTTCGGTAATCCTGCGCGCCGTACCCAGCATCAACGTCCAAGCCAGATCCGCAGTGCTGTCATCAAGAACGCCCGGGGTATTGGTCGCCATTACGCCGCGCGCCGTACAGGCCGGCACATCGATATTGTTATAACCAACAGCGATGTTGGCCACAGCCTTCAGTTTCGGCGCTGCGGCCAGCAGCACAGCGTCCACCTTGTCGGTCAGCGCGCACATCAAGCCATCACATTCAGTCAGCGCCCTGCCCAGCTTCTCAGGGGAGTAAGGTTCATCACGCTGGTTGTCGATCACTTCGCAATGCAGACGCAGGTAATCCAGGGTTTCGTCAAACACTTCGCGGGTGACCAGCACCCGGGGTTTATCTGCGCTCATGATGATTTCGAATCGTCAGGTCTGTTGAATGTTCAGCGAACGGCATCGCAAAGCCACCGGGCCGCTCGCAACAACTGCGCATCGCAGAAACGCGGCGCGACCAGTTGGACACCAAGCGGGAGGCCGTTTGTGCCGCGCAACAGCGGCAAAGTGATCGATGGCATGCCACAGAATGTCCACAACGTGCAAAACGCCGGGTCACCGGTGCTGTCCAGACCGCGCGGCGCGGTACCGGCAACGGCAGGTGTCATGATCACATCACAGTTTGCATACAACGATTCGAAGGCCGCATTGACTGTGGCTATGCGTTCAAGTGCGTGCTGGTAATCGACTGCGGAAATCGAACGGCCGCGCTCGATCTGGCTGCGCAATGACTCCGACAGGCGATCCTTTCCCTGCTTCCATTCGACATCATAGTTGGCTGCAATCTCTGCCTCCATCACAGTGCGCTGCCAGTCCCATGCGTTGACAGCGACTTCCGGCATCTCTGCATCAATGACCGTTCCGCCAAGTCGGGCTGCCAGTCCGGCCAGCGCCTCACGCGCATCAAATGCAGTGCGGTTCCAGATTGAAGTTTTGACAAAAGCAATCCGCGGCAACCGCGGCAGCGCCGCACCCGCGTTTTCAAACCAGCGCGGCAATGCTGCCGTATCGCAGAGCTTCTCAGCCAGCAATGCAGCATCTTCGGTCGTACGCGCGAACACACCGATTTGGTCCAGTGCGGGTGATTGCCGCAGCACTCCCTCACGATTGATCAGGCCGTATGAAGGCTTGAAGCCGACCACGCCACAGAACGCCGCCGGCCGAATGACCGAACCGTTGGTCTGCGTGCCAATCGCGAGCGGCACCATTCCGGATGCGACAGCGGCGGCCGATCCGCTCGACGATCCACCGGGCGTATGTTCAGGATCATGCGGATTACGGGTCTTGCCCGGAAAATACGTCGCCAGTTCGGTGGTGACCGTTTTCCCCATGATGACCGCACCAGCCGCCCGCAGACGCGCGACAACGGCCGCATCCCTGGCCGGTCGCCGGCCGGCATGCAGCACCGTGCCGTTTTCGGTCGGCATGTCAGCAGTGTCAATAATGTCCTTGATGCCCACCGGCACGCCATGCAGTGCGCCCAATGGCGCGCCAGCGGACTGGAGATGATCAGCGGCGCGAGCCTGTTGCAGCGCCAGTTCGGGATCGAGATACGTCCATGCCCGCACCCTGTCATCGACCTCGGCAATCCGGTCAAGACAACTTCTGACAACAGCTTCGGCACTGAAAGCGCCATTGCGGATGCCCTCGGCGAGAGCACCTGCGCCGAGGGCATGCAATGCACCCCCGGGAGTGGCAATACGATCAGGCACGATGCACCGCCACGTTTACTTGTACAAGGTCTGCGGCAGCCACAGACCGATGCCGGGGAAAATGTACAGCAGCGCCAGCGCAATCATCTGGATGACCATGAAGGGCATCATCCCGAGGAAGATCTGGTTCAACGTCACGTGTTTTGGCGCCACGCCTTTGAGATAAAACGCGGCCATCGCCACTGGCGGAGACAGGAATGCCGTTTGCAGATTCAGCGCCACCAGCAGACCGAAGAACAGCGGGTCGATGCCGAATTTCGGCAATAGCGGAATGAATATCGGCATGAAGATGACGATGATTTCAGTCCACTCCAGCGGCCAGCCCAGAATGAAGATGATGAACTGCGCCAGCAACATGAACTGGATCGGCGTCAGGCCCAGCGACAACACCCACTTTTCGATGATCTCCTGACCGCCGAGCAAGGCAAAGGCGGCCGAAAAAATGGCTGAACCCACAAACAGCCAGCACACCATCGCACTGGTTTTGGCGGTCAGAAATGAGGACTCTTTCAGAATGGTGCCCAACTCGTTCACAGTCACACCGACGGCGGCAATGCCGGGGTTTCCACGTTGATGGGCAACAAAGCGGTAAGCGGCTGCAAGCAGGAAACCGCCGAATGCGCCGACTGCAGCCGCCTCCGTTGGCGTCGCCAGGCCCATGACGATAGAACCCAGCACCGCAAGGATCAACACTGCCAGAGGAAAAAACGACCCCAGTAGCATTTTGAAGATCTCAAGGCGCTGCCAGGTCCACAGCATGTAAATCAGCAGCAAGAAAGCAGCACTGATACCGAACATGATCCAGAACCAGTTGGGAACAGGCAAGGTTTCCGCAACGGACGGCGCTTCGGACGCAGGCGACGCAACGACGGGCGGCTTTTCGACCGCGGCTACCGGCGGCACAGGTTTTTCCGTGGCGTTATCCGCCGGTGGTTCCTGCAATCCGGCAGCCTCAGCCGGTTTGTCCGAAGCACCTGCAGCAGGCGGTTCTGCCAGGCCGGTGCTGTCCCCAACCAGACCTGTTTCTTCCTTGACGTCTGCCGCGAAATCGCCGCCGGCCTGCACCAGTCCGGCAGTGTTGTCGACCTTCGCCGGCGTCGTAGCCGAGTCATAAGCGAACAGCAGTACGGCGCCGATCACCAGCGCAGGCAGCAGCGTGATAAAAAACTGGGCCAGCACCGTACGCGATGCAACACCCGGCGCCCCGGCCAGCGCACGGCCCAGACCCAGCAGCGCATTCCTGCCACGGGCCGACAGCGACTGCGCAAACGGCGGCAGTTCAACGTGACGCTCTTTCTCGGGCAATGCCGGCATCCAGTGGGGCTTGATCAACGCCACGACGATGACATAGCCGATATACAACCCGGCCAGCATGATCCCCGGGAAAAACGCACCGGCATATAACTGCACCACCGATACGCCGGCCGTGGCGCCATAAACAATCAGCAATACCGATGGCGGAATCAGAATGCCCAGGCAGCCGCCGGCAGTAATCGCTCCTGCGGCAATCTTGGCGTTATAACCGGCGCGCAGCATCGAAGGCATCGCCAGCAACCCCATCAGAGTGACCACGGCACCAACAATACCGGTCGCCGTCGCAAAAATCGCGCAGGTCACAATGGTCGCCACAGCCAGCGAACCCGGCAGACGCGCCATCGACAGATGCAGGCTCTTGAACAGTCGTTCGATCAGCGCCGCGCGTTCGACAAGGTAACCCATGAATACGAACAGAGGCACGGCGATCAGCACGTCATTCGACATCACGCCATAAGCCCGCTGCACCATCAAGTCGAGCACCTGGCGCACCGCGAGATCCGGATTGATGCCGCGGTAGAAAAACCATGAAAACGCCACCCCCATGCCCATCAGCGTAAAGGCAGTCGGAAAACCAAGCATGATGGCCACAACCACCAACCCCAGCATCAACAGGCCCAGACTGCCATTGGTCAGGTTAGCCCATGGCGTCAGGACAATCACCGGCAACACGATCAACGCCATGATGGTGAAACCGAACCACAGTTCTTTGCGGATTTTCATTTGCCGCCCCCTCTGCCGGCAGAAGCCGCAGCATCAACGTCACCCGCATGAACCATCTCTTTCAGCTTGTCGACATCGACTTCCTCGACGTCCTCCTCGCGAGAAGGCCAGTAACCCTGGAGAATGCAGACGATGCAACGCACGATTTCGACAACGCCCTGCGCAAGCAGGAACAGGCCAGCCAGCGGTATGACCGTTTTGAACGGGTACACCGGAGGCCCGTCCGCAGTGATATTGGAATGCTCGTTGATCGCCCAGGATTCGGCAGCGTAGTAGTAACCGGCATAGGTCAGCGCGACAACACCGGGAATAAAAAATACAAAATACAGGATCAGATCCAGGGTCGCCTGCGTACGCGGCTCAAAAAACCCGTATAACACATCGCCGCGCACATGCCCGTTCTTCGAAAGCGTATAGGCGCCGGACATCATGAACAGCGTGCCATAGAGCATGATCATCGCATCGAAAGCCCACGCATGCGGATTATCAAGAACGTAACGGGAAAAAACCTCCCAAGAAATCAGCCCAGTAAGACCAATGATCAGCCACGAAAAAGTGTGGCCGACAAAAGTGCTGACCTTGTCGATGAATAGCAGAAGTTTTTGCATGTCCTGGTACCCGGTATCTGTTGTAGCAGACTGCCGCCCGTCAAATGCCTGGGCGGTCGTGCTAAAAAAAACACCATCCGGGCGGGCCGGATGGTGTTTGTTCTTACATGAAACGTTGAATCAGGATTTCTTCGCCGGCGCTGCCTTCTTGCCGAAGTAGTGGTTGTAGGCCATGCGCCGGTTGACGTTGGTGTCGAGATCCCAGCGCACCGCACGCTCGGCGAACTTCTTCTGCGATTCCTCGATCTCGCGGAACAGCGCATTGTCCTTGCGTTTGGCTGCGGCGGCATCGTAACCGGTCAACTGGGCCTGCAGGATCGGATCCGGTGTCTTGTAGAACTTGACGTTCTGCTTCTGCTGCATCTCGATGTAATCCTTCGAGTAACGGTCCACTGCCTTCCATGACATGTCCGCTGAAGCGGCTTCGACAGCGTTCTCGATGATCGACTTCATCTTCGCCGGCAGAGCATTGAACTTGCCCTTGTTGAACATGATCTCGAATTGCTCGGCGTTCTGGTGGAAGCTCTGCAGCATGCAGACCTTGGAAACATCCGGGAAACCGAGCAGGCGATCCGAAGATGCGTTGTTGAATTCAGCGGCATCGAGCAGGCCGCGGTCCATCGCCGGCACGATCTCGCCGCCAGGCAGCGCGTTGACCGACACGCCCATCGCCGTGAACACGTCAATCGAGATGCCCACCGTGCGGAACTTCAGGCCCTTCATGTCCTGAACCTTGGTCACCGGTTTCTTGAACCAGCCCAGCGGCTGGGTCGGCATCGGACCGTAGGGGAAGGACACCACGTTGGCGCCGATTGAACCGTAGAGTTTCTCCAGCAACTGCTTGCCGCCGCCGTACTTGTGCCAGGCGAGCAGCATATTGGCATCCATGCCATAGGCCGGCCCGGAACCCCACAGCGCAAGCGCGTTCTGTTTACCGTAGTGGTAAACCAGCACGCCATGGCCGCCGTCCAGCGTGCCCTTGGATACCGCTTCGAGCAGTTGGAATGCCGGCACCACGGCACCGGCGGGCAACACTTCGATCTTCAATTCGCCGCCGGTCATGTCGTTCACCTTCTTGGCGAAGTCCAGCGCGTATTCATGGAAGATGTCCTTCGCCGGCCAGGTGCTTTGCCACCGCATCGTAATCGGACCGGCCTGGGCCTTGGAGATCATCGGGAAACCAGCCACGGCCGCACCAGCAGCGACCGAAGCACCGGTCAGGAATTTGCGACGGGTCGGGCTTGCTTCAGCAGCCTTAATATCCTGTTTCTTAACCATATACTCCTCCAGATTACAGTGACAGCAGGGAACCGCAACGGGCGGGCAAGCGAGTTTTTTAATTGAAAACTTTTGCTCGCGCCCATCACGACATTTTGGGAGAACAACGACTTGCACCCTTGTTATTCGAACCCGCTTAAAAACCATTTCGGGTGTCAGGCATCCTAGCGCCCGCCCCTCCCAAAATCAAGCGAGCCACCCTTGCAACAATCGAAAACTTACAAAAGGCTGACGGCGTTTATTACATGATGAAATCAGTGAACAAGTCAGGGGGATCAGCCGCGGGTGAAGCCCCCGGTCGTCCGATAAATCCGACCATGGCGAACCATCCATTTTTCCCCTTCCACAGCCATCAGAACAACAAGCGCGCAGCCCGCGCAAAGTCCCAGTTCCGATGCAGACAGTGGTGTGGTATCAAAAATGCGATTAAGCACGGGGATGTAAATCAGCGACAGTTGAAGTGCGATAGTGACCGCCACTGTAATGACCAGGGGCCGGTTCGAGAACAGGCCGATCGTCAGCAATGACTCGCGGTCGGAGCGGATCGCCATGACATGCGCAAGCTGGGCAAAGGTCAGTGCGGTAAACACCATCGTCTGCCAGTTCGCATTCCCCGAGGCCATTCCCCAATACTGCAGGCCCAGTACCAGCCCGCCCATCAGCGCGCCCACCCACAGGATGTGCTGCCACATGCCATGCGCGAACAGGCTTTCACCGGGGAGGCGCGGCGGACGCCGCATGATGCCGGGTTCCGCCGGCTCCGCCGTCAACGCCAGCCCTGGCAGGCCATCGGTCACAAGATTCACCCAAAGGATGTGCAAAGGCAGCAGCGGCAGCGGCAATCCGAGGAATGGCGCCAGAAAAATCAGCAGAACTTCGGCAGAGTTTGTGGTCAGCACATATTTGATGAATCGGCGGATGTTGTCGTAAATGCGCCGACCGCCTCGCACAGCCGCAACGATGGTCGCAAAATTGTCATCGAGCAGCACCATGTCCGAGGCTTCTCGGGCAACGTCGGTGCCGCCCCGTCCCATCGCGACCCCGATATCCGCGCGTTTCAGCGCTGGTGCATCGTTGACACCATCCCCGGTCATCGCCACGAACTGGCCGCGGGACTGCAGCGCTTCCACCACCCGTATTTTCTGTGCGGGATCCACACGCGCATAAACACGCGCCTGCAACACCCGCTCTGCCAGCGCCGAATCATCCATCGCAGCCAGTTCCCGACCGGTGATCACTACATCATCGTCGCCGGCAATGCCCAGCCGTCGCGCAATCGCCCGGGCTGTGGCCGGATGGTCACCGGTGATCATGACCGGCGTGATGCCGGCGCTGCGGCACATCTCTACAGCAGACGCCGCCTCGGACCTTGGGGGATCGATCAAACCCACCAGGCCAATGAAGATCAGTCCGGTCTCTACAGCATCGACATCATTCAAATCCGGAATACTGTCCCAGCGCCGGCAGGCAACGGCAAGAACCCGCAATCCGTCGGCCGCCATTGCCGCAGCCGCACTCCCCAGAGCAACAAGGTCTATCGATGTCTCGCCCGTCTCTGCCAGCGCCTGAATGCAGAGCGGCAATACAGCCTCGGGCGCGCCCTTGGTATAAGCCTGCACGCCTACGACTGTCGCGTGAAAAGTCGTCATGCGCATGCGCGTTGAATCAAACGGCAGTTCCGCCCGGCGCGGTGCATCACGCTCCACGGCGTCCCGGGAAAATCCGGCGCGCTGGGCGGCAACATGCAACGCCACTTCGGTCGGATCGCCGGTTACTCCACCTGCATCGCCACCTGCAGCATCGTTGCACAGCGCGATGGCTGTGAACAACTGTTCGGCGACCAAACCTTCTGCCTGCTCAGGAGCAATCACCTTGCCGTCCAGAAGACAGTATTCGACACGCATCCGGTTCTCGGTCAGCGTGCCGGTTTTATCCGAACAGATATAGGTAATGGAGCCCAGCGTCTCGACACTGGGCAGTCGCCGCATCAGTGCCTGGTGTTCAACCAGCCGGTATGCCCCGAGCGCGAGGGCGATTGTCACTACGGCCGGCAATGCCTCAGGTATCGCGGCAACGGCAAGACTCACCGCCGTGAGCAGCATCAGCAGCGGAGGCTCACCTCGTGCCAGACCGGATGCAAAAATCACTACACAGATCAGCAACACAAAAATCGCCAGTCGCTGCCCGAAATACGCCAGCCGTTTCTGCAGCGGGGTCTTGGAATCCCCGCTGGCAGCAAGGAGCGCTGCTATGTGACCCAGCTGGGTCTGCATGCCGGTGGCGACAACAATGCCGCTACCACGGCCATAAGTGATGATGGTGCCCTTGTAGGCCATGTTGCGGCGGTCGCCGAGAGATGCATCCGCTTCGGCAAGCATTGCGGCATCCTTGTCCACCGGCACAGACTCGCCGGTCAACGCCGCTTCGTCGGCGCGCATGCGTACGGCCTCAACCAGACGCAGATCCGCAGGCACCATATTGCCCGCCTCCATCAATACCAGATCACCGGGCACCAGCGCGCTGGCCGCAATCGTTTCGCGATTGCCGCCGCGAATCACCGTGGCTGCCGGCGCTGCAATGCGTTGCAGGGCGGCCATCGCCCGCTCGGCGCGATATTCCTGGGTAAATCCGATGATGGCATTGAGCAACAGGATGGCAATAATCGCCAGCGTATCAGCCATGTCGCCGATCACACCCGACAACACCGCAGCCGCCATCAACACCAGAATCATGAAGTCGGCGAACTGATCGATCAGGATGCCCAGCGGCCCGCGCTGGCGGCCCTGTTGCAGCAGGTTGGGACCGTATTGTTCGATACGGTGAGCAACCTCGGTGGGAGCAAGACCGCGCTTCGCATCGCTGCCGAGCAGCGAAATAACGGACACGGCACTCTCGCAGTGCCAATTCCCCGAAGGGATCGGCGGCGGCAAAAAGTCGTCAGTACGGGTGTCCGGTTTGCGGCTCATGAATCTATGCTATGCGCCGGGACAGCATGCCGCTTGATTCAGATCAAAACGCAACGCCTTCAGGGCGTCAACAGCACATGCACACGATAGGGTCCATGCGCACCCAGGGTCACCGTTTGCTCGATATCGGCGGTTCGAGAAGGACCGGAGACAAAATTGACAGCCCGCGGCATGCCGCCAATCTCGCGCCGCAACAAGTCCCACGCATCTTCCATGCCTGCAAGTATGCGGCTGCACGACACCACGGCGATGTGTGTTTCAGGCAGCAGACTTGCTGTTGCAGGCGTGTCCCGCCCCGAACACATCATCAGCGTGCCGGTTTCGGCGATGGCGCAAAACGCTCCAGTAATGCCAATCAGGTCGGCATCGCGAGCCGGACGCGTATCGACCTGCAGGCCCTGCCCAGCCCAATCGAGCATCGCGAATTCCGGCCAGCACACTGCAGATTTCGATAATTGTTTTTCAGCCAGATAACGCGCAACCGCAGCCGGCAGTTCCTGCAACGAGTCCAGATCCTCGACGCTGGTGGTCAGATTCAGCGCCCGGTCGCGAAACCGCGCCACCAGATCAGCATCAACAAACGGGCGCGGGCTTTGCGGATGCTCGGCAATGAACTGCGCGACATTTTCCCTCTCCGCATTGCGCGGCGTTACCGCCTTGCCCTGACGGGTGCGGATGCGTGCGAGGATGTTGGCGCGCGCAGACATTCAATCAGCCCAGCGTCGGCATGTTGAAGCCGGTCGGCAGCGCCTTGTCGTCAGGCCAGCGTGTGGTGACAACCTTGCCGCGGGTGTAAAAACGCACACCCTCGGGGCCATGCACATGCTGGTCGCCGAACAGCGAGTTGCGCCAGCCGCCGAAGGAATAAAACGCGATGGGCACCGGGATCGGTACATTGATACCGACCATGCCGACCTCGATCTCGCGCTCGAAACGCCGTGCCGCGCCGCCGGAACGCGTGAACACCGCAGTACCATTGGCGAAGGGATTGGCATTGATCATCGCAATGGCATCGTCCAGCGATTTCACCCGCAGCACGACCAGAACCGGTCCGAAAATTTCATCACGGTAGATGCTCATGTCGGTGCGCACCTGATCAAACAGGGTGGCGCCGATGAAAAAACCGTCTTCATGACCCGGCACCTGGTGGCCACGACCATCAAGCACCAGCTTGGCGCCGGCGGCAACCCCCTGATCGACATAACCCGAAATCTTGTCGCGATGTACGCGGCTGATCACCGGCCCCATGTCGGTGCCCTTGTCGTGGCCGGAACCGATTTTCAGTTTGCTGGCAGCCGCCTTGAGCTTGGCCACCAGCGAATCGGCCACCTCCTCAACTGCAACGACTGCGGAAATCGCCATACAGCGCTCACCGGCGGAGCCATAGGCGGCGCCGATCAGCGCATCGGCCGCGAAATCAAGATCGGCATCGGCCAGAACCACCGCGTGGTTTTTCGCACCGCCCAGCGCCTGCACACGCTTGCCTTCCTGTGCGCAAGTCTCATAAATGTATTTGGCAATCGGCGTCGAACCGACAAATGAGACCGCTTTCACATCCTTGTGGTGCAGCAGCGAATCAACCGCCTCCTTGTCGCCATGCACGACGTTGAGCACGCCATCAGGCAAACCGGCTTCCCGCAGCAACTCCGCCATGCGCATTGATGCCGATGGCACTTTTTCTGAAGGCTTCAATACAAAGGTGTTGCCGCAGGCAATAGCCACCGGAAACATCCACAGCGGCACCATCACCGGGAAGTTGAACGGTGTAATGCCCGCACACACGCCCAGCGGCTGCCGCAGTGAATGGGTGTCAACACCGGTACCGACATCGGGGCTGTGTTCGCCTTTGAGAAGTTGCGGAATTCCCGTCACGAATTCGACCACCTCGATGCCGCGCTGTACCGAACCCATGGCATCGGGCAGGGTTTTGCCGTGCTCGTCGGTCACCAGTCGCGCCAGTTCCTCCTGGTGTGCCACCAGCAGTTCGCGAAACTTCATCAGGATGCGCGCGCGGCGCAGTGGCGGCGTGTCGCGCCATGCCGGAAATGCGCGTTTTGCCGACGCCACTGCCGTTTCGATATCTTGATGATTGGCCAGCGGCACACGGCGCGTCACCTTGCCGGTTGCCGGATTGCTGACTTCGGCGCTGCGCGTCGATGTTGCGGCCTGCGCCTTGCCGTCGATCCACAGCGGAATGGTAGTGTTGATGTCCTGGGGTTTGTTCATGGTGTTCTCGAATAAAAACTAAAATCAATTTACAGGATGGACAGGATATTCAGGATTAAAACCGGGGGACGACTGTCCGGCCATATCGAATTGGGTTTTATCCTGAATATCCTGAATATCCTGTCTATCCTGTTAATTCGCCTTTGACCTTTGACTTTGACTCTTCGTACAGCTCCCGGAAAGTCCGCCCCTGCGGTGCCGGCAAATCGCGACGATCCGTCCAGCCACCAGCGAAAGGCAGACTGCGAATCATGCCACGCTCATTCGCAGCCGATTTCAGCAATCGCGCCTGCATGCGCATCGCGGTCGCGTACAGCGCCGGATGTTGCGCCAGCCAACCCCAGAGCCGCAGCACTGCGACTTCATGCCACGGCTTCAGTCTCTGCTCGAACTGGCGTTCGCGCAGCTTGCGCAGCAGCTCGGGCAGCGGAATCTTCACCGGGCAGGCGACATGACATTGCCCGCACAGCGTCGCCGCATTGGGCAGGTCGCGGGCATTTTCGAGGCCGATATAAGTCGGCGTCAGTATCGAACCCATCGGCCCGGGATACACCCAGCCGTAGGCGTGACCACCCACGCTCTGATACACGGGGCAGTGGTTCATGCAGGCGCCGCAGCGGATACAGCGCAGCATCTCCTGCATGTCGCCGCCGATCAGCTTGGTACGGCCGGCATCGACCAGAATCACATGGAAATGCTCGGGGCCGTCGCTGTCGCCATCACGGCGCGGACCGGTGGTAACGGAGATGTAATTGGTGATGCTCTGTCCGGTGCCGTGGCGCGGCAACAGCCGCAGAAGCGTGGTGACGTCTTCCAGCGTCGCCACCACTTTCTCGATGCCGGTGATCGCGACATGCACGCGCGGCAGCGTCGTCACCAGACGGCCATTGCCCTCGTTGGTGACGATCAGCGACGAGCCGGTTTCGGCGATGATGAAATTGGCGCCGGACACGCCCATGTCCGCCGAGAGGAAATGCGGACGCAGTTTTTCCCGTGCTTCGCGGCACAGCGCCGGAATGTCGGTGAGCCGCGGCGCATTGTGCTTTTCGGCGAACAGGTCAGAGACCTCATCGCGTGTCTTGTGCACCACCGGTGCGACGATGTGCGACGGCGGCTCCTGCGCCAGTTGCAGGATGTATTCACCGAGATCGGTTTCGACCACTTCAAGACCGGCGCCGATCAGCGCATCGTTGAGCCCGCACTCCTCGGTGACCATCGACTTTGATTTGATGACCTTGCGCACGCCGTGCTGCGCGGCGATCTCGCGCACGATGCGGTTGACGTCCTCATGGGTCTCGGCCCAGTGAACCACGGTGCCGCGCGCCGTGGCATTGCGCTCAAAGGTATCCAGGTAGACGTCCAGATTGGCCAGCGCGCGGTTGCGGATCTCCGCGGCGGCATCGCGGATCTCCGGAAAATTGTCGAGTTCGGTGATCCGGTCTGCCCGGCCTTTGACAAAGTTTCCCTGCAGCTTCTTCAAGGCTGTCTGCAGTTTGACGTCGGCCAGCTTTTCGCCGACGCGTGCCTTGAAGTGCATGGAGGTGATCTGCATGGCGGCTAGTATATAGCGGCGCAGCCCGAGCGCTTTCTGGTACGTATTTTGCAAGGAAGCCGGCATGAAAATCATGCTCTACGACGAAACCCCGGAGCGCTCCCTGTTCCTGCGCATGACGCTGGAGCGCCTGGGGCATCAGGTGGTCGCCGAAATCGCCAACGCTGGTGAACTGTACGAAGCCGTGCGCCGCCACACGCCGGATGCCATCATCATCGATACCGATTCGCCGACCCGCGACACGCTGGAACACCTCTGCCTGATCACCGAAAGCTGCCCGCGGCCGATCGTCATGTTCACACAGGACGCCAACAAGCAGTCCATCCGCGAGGCAGTGCGCGCCGGCGTCACCGCCTATGTGGTGGACGGACTGGCTGCAGAACGCATCGAGCCGATCATCGAAACGGCCATCGCCCGTTTCGAGGTATTCCAGTCAGTGCGGACGGAACTGGAGCAGACCCGCAGCAAACTCTCCGAACGCAAACTGGTCGATCGCGCCAAGGGCATCCTGATGAAGGAAAAAAAGATCTCGGAAGACGATGCCTACCGCCTGCTGCGCAAACTGGCAATGGACCGCAGCGCTCCCCTCGGCACCGTCGCCGAACAGGTCATCACCTTCTCCAAACTGCTGGGCTGATCCCCCGCGCCAGCGCTTTTTGCGGCCCGGTCTGGGCTCCAATGGTGCATGAGTCCGATTTGGTGCACCGCAATAGCGCGCCATCCCAGACCAGCACATTTTCGAATGATTAAACAATTAATCAATAAAATCAAATATTTATAAAATAATTTCCTTCCTGCCCGGGACTGGCATGCCGATTGCATTGCACTAAAACAGAAGCCGGCCAATGGCGGCCGGTTTCAGGACAAAGGTGTTCAAGCTGAAGCGCAGGTGCGCGCGGCTTTGAACACCTTTTTTTATGGGCCTTGGGCAAAGTTGCCCGCCCGAATGATTTAAATGACAGGGGATGACTTCATGACCAGCAAATCCGGCCTCGGCAATTCTTCGCGGCGTTCAATGATCAAAAGCGTTGCGGGTGTCGCCGCAGCAAGTCTGATCCCCGGAGGTTTTTCGACCATGGCCAGAGCACAGGCAAAACTGGAAACCACAGCGGCGAAACTGGGCTTCATCGCGCTGACCGATGCCGCCCCGCTGTTCGTCGCTGACGAAAAAGGCTTTTTCAAGAAACACGGCATGACCAACGTCGAGGTCCTTAAACAGGCCTCCTGGGGTGCGACGCGCGACAACATCGTGCTCGGTTCCGAGAAAAACGGCATCGACGGTGCACACATCCTGACCCCGATGCCCTACCTGATCAGCTCGGGCGCGATGACCGCCAACAACGTGCCGACCCCGATGTACATTCTGGCGCGGCTCAACCTCGCCGGCCAGTGCATTTCGGTCTCGAATGAATTTGCCAATTTGAAAGTCGGCGTCGATACCAAACCGTTCAAACCCGCGCTGATGGCCAAAAAGGCCAGCGGCAAAGCCATCAATGCGGCGATGACCTTCCCCGGAGGCACCCACGACATGTGGATGCGTTACTGGCTGGCGGCCGGCGGCATCGACCCCAACAAGGACATCAACACCATCGTCGTGCCTCCGCCGCAGATGGTCGCCAACATGAAGGTCGGCACGATGGATACCTTCTGCGTCTGCGAACCGTGGAACCACCAGTTGATCAACCAGAAGATCGGCTATACCGCGATTACCACCGGCGAACTGTGGCACAACCATCCGGAAAAAGCCTTCGCCATGCGCTCGGCCTATGTCGACAAGAACCCGAATGCCACCATCGCCCTGATCAAGGCGGTGATGGAGGCACAGATGTTCTGCGACGATCCGAAAAATGCCCTCGAGGTCGCGACCATCTGCTCGCAACGCAAGTGGATCAACGCCCCGGTCGCGGACATCGCCGACCGCGTTCGCGGCGATTTCGATTACGGCACAGGCCGCGTGGTCAAGAACAGCCCGCAGAAAATGCGCTACTGGAACGACTTCGCCTCCTACCCCTTCCAGAGCCACGACCTGTGGTTCCTCACCGAAAACATCCGCTGGGGCTACCTGCCGCAGAAAACCGACATGAACGCGCTGATCAAGAAGGTGAACCGCGAGGATCTGTGGCGCCAAGCGGCGAAAGAACTGGGCATTCCCGCGGCACAGATTCCGACCTCAACCTCGCGCGGTGTCGAGAAATTCTTCGACGGCAAGGTCTTCGATCCCAAAAACCCGATGGCCTACCTCAACAGCCAGCCGATCAAGGCGCTGAAGGGCTGACACGCCGCGACCGATCGAAATCCTTACCTGGAGTCCGCCATGACCACTACCGCAACGCTCGCAGCCGCAGCTCCCGTTCCGACGGATCCATCGACCCACAAGGCCGACACCGTGACCGAACTGGGAGCCGTGACCGCGGCGGCCACCAGCACGCCCGCAGTCCGGGCGGCTGCGGCCGTTGCCGTACCACCTTCACCTACCGCCAAACGTCGTCCCGCCTGGCTCGACACTCTCAATGACTATGCCGGAAAAATACTCCCGCCGGTCATCACACTGGCGCTGCTGCTGGGCATCTGGGAACTCGCCTCCAGCCAGACGGGTGCGGCGTTGCCGGCGCCGAGCAAGGTCATCAGCGACACCAAGGAACTGATCCTTAATCCCTTCTTCGACAACGGCGGCAACGACGTCGGCATGGCCTGGCAGCTGCTCGCCAGCCTGAAGCGCGTGCTTTACGGCTACTCGATCGCGGTGGTCGTGGGCATTTCTCTGGGCGTGCTGGTCGGACAATTCGCAATGGCCATGCGCGGCCTCGATCCGATTTTCCAGGTGCTGCGCACGGTGCCGCCGCTGGCCTGGCTGCCGATCGCTCTGGCGGGCTTCCGTGACGGCAGCCCCTCGGCAATTTTCGTGATCTTCATCACCTCGGTGTGGCCGATCATCATCAACACCTCGATCGGCATCCGCAACATCCCCAACGACTACCGCAACGTCGCCCGCGTGGTGCAACTCAACGGTGTCGAGTATTTCTGGAAAATCATGATGCCCGCCGCAGCGCCGTACATCTTCTCCGGCCTGCGCATCGGTGTCGGCCTGTCCTGGCTGGCCATCGTCGCTGCGGAAATGCTGATCGGCGGCGTCGGCATCGGCTTCTTCATCTGGGACGCATGGAACTCCTCGCGCATCAGCGACATCGTGCTGGCACTGGTCTACGTCGGCCTCGTCGGATTCATGCTTGACCGCATCGTCTCCTGGATCGGCCGCTGGGTCGCCCGCGGCAGCAGCGTCAACTGAGCACAGTCATGAAACTGATTCCAACCCACAACCCGGCACCGCAAAGGGAGCATCGCATGAGCCAGTCTTTCCTCGAACTCAGCCTGGTATCAATGGCATTCAAGACCCGACAAGGCCCGTTCCAGGCGCTGTCGGGCGTCAACCTTCGCGTCGAAAAAGGCGAATTCGTATCACTGATCGGTCATTCCGGCTGCGGTAAATCAACATTGCTCAACATCATCGCCGGCCTCTACCAATGCACTTCGGGTGGAGTATTGCTTGAGGGCCGCGAAGTCAACGAGCCCGGCCCCGACCGAGCAGTCGTATTCCAGAACCATTCCCTTCTGCCCTGGCTCACCGCCTACGAAAACATCGAACTCGCGGTCAAAAAAACCTCGGAAGGCAAGCGCAACAAGGCGCAGATCCGTGATTGGGTCATGCACAACCTGAAGCTGGTGCAGATGGATCACGCGATGACCAAGCGCCCGGAGGAACTCTCCGGCGGCATGAAACAGCGCGTCGGCATCGCCCGCGCACTGGCAATGGAACCGAAGGTGCTGCTGATGGATGAACCTTTCGGCGCGCTCGATGCGCTGACCCGCGCACGACTGCAGGACGAACTGCTGCGCATTGTCGCCAATACCGGCAGCACGGTGGTGATGGTCACCCACGATGTCGATGAGGCCGTGCTCCTTTCTGATCGCGTGGTGATGATGACCAACGGCCCGTCAGCCACCATCGGCGAAATCCTCGACGTCAATCTGGCACGTCCGCGCGACCGCCTCGCCCTCGCCACCGATGCGCGTTACCTCGCCGCACGCAAAGCCGTACTCGAGTTCCTCTACCAGAAGCAACTCAAGGCGGCGTGAAATATGAATAAAAACAGCAAGATGCGACTGGTGTGCATCGGCAACGGCATGGCCGGCATGCGCGCATTGGAGGAGTTGCTGAAAATCGCGCCCGATCTCTACGACATCACCGTGTTCGGCGCCGAACCGCACCCCAACTACAACCGCATCCTGCTGTCGCCGGTGCTCGCCGGAGAACAGACGCTGAAGGAGATCGTGCTCAACGATCTCGACTGGTATCAGAGCAACAACATCACGCTGCACCTCGGCAAAAAAATCACCGAGATCGACCGCGTCAAACGTGTCGTTCGTGCCGAAGACGGCACGGTCGCAGAGTACGACCGCCTGTTGCTCGCCACCGGCTCCAACCCGATCCTGCTGCCGATCCCCGGCATGAAACTGCCGGGCGTGCTGACCTACCGCGACATAGCCGACACTGAAGGCATGATCGCCGCATCGTCGCAATACAAAAACGCCGTGGTCATCGGCGGCGGTCTGCTCGGTCTCGAAGCTGCCAACGGCCTGAAGCTGCGCGGCATGAACGTGACGGTGATCCATCTCGCCGACTGGCTGATGGAACGTCAGCTCGACCGCACTGCCTCACAGTTGCTGCAGGCGTCGCTGGAGAAAAAAGGCCTGCAGTTCCGCCTGTCGGCGCAGACCGAGGAAATTGTGGCCGGTGAATCGGGCCGTGTTGCCGCAGTCCGGCTCAAGGGCGGAGAGACCATCCCCGCCGAGCTGGTGGTGGTTGCCGTCGGCATCCGACCCAACACCGAACTCGCCGAAAAAGCCGGCCTGCATTGCAGCCGCGGCGTAGTCGTCAGCGACACCATGCAGACCTACGACCCGCGCATCTACGCCGTCGGCGAATGCGCCAACCACCGCGGCATCGCCTACGGTCTGGTGGCGCCGCTGTTCGACATGGCGAAAGTCTGCGCCAACCATCTCGCGCTGTACGGCATCGGCCGTTACACCGGATCGCTGACCTCGACCAAACTCAAAGTCACCGGCATCGACCTGTTCAGCGCCGGCAACTTCCAGGGCGGCGACGGCAGCGAAGACATCACCCTTTCCGATCCGATCGGCGGCGTCTACAAACGCCTCGTCATCAAGGACGACAAACTGATCGGCAGCGTGCTCTACGGCGATACCGTCGATGGCGCCTATTATTTCAAGCTGCTGCGTGAAGGCCGCAAGGTCAGCGACATTCGCGACAAACTGATGTTCGGCGAATCCAATCTCGGCGACGCCGGCCACCAGGGCCAGAACAAGGCCGCCGCGATGAGCGACGACATGGAAGTCTGCGGCTGCAACGGCGTGTGCAAAGGGACCATCGTCAAGGCGATCAAGGAAAAGGGCCTGTTCACGCTGGACGATGTGCGCAAACACACCAAGGCCTCGAGTTCCTGCGGCTCCTGCACCGGCCTCGTGGAACAGATCCTGATGTTCACTGCGGGCGGCGACTACTCGGCCTCGCCCAAGGTCAAGCCGATGTGCGGCTGCACCGACCACACGCATGCCGAAGCGCGTCAGGCGATCCGCGACCACGAGCTGCTGACGATTCCGTCCGTGATGCAATTCCTGGAGTGGCGCACGCCCAACGGCTGCGCCAGCTGCCGCCCGGCGATCAACTATTACCTGCTGTCAACCTGGCCGCACCGCGCCAAGGACGATCCGCAATCGCGTTACATCAACGAACGCGCCCACGCCAACATCCAGAAAGACAGCAGCTATTCGGTGATTCCGCGAATGTGGGGTGGCGTCACCACAGCCGATGAACTGCGGCGCATTGCCAATGTCGTCGACAAATACAAAATCCCCACGGTCAAGGTCACCGGCGGCCAGCGCATCGATCTGCTCGGCGTCAAAAAGGAAGATCTGCCCGCAGTGTGGAAGGACCTCGACATGCCCTCCGGCCACGCCTACGCCAAGGCGCTGCGCACGGTGAAGACCTGCGTCGGCGCCGAATGGTGCCGCTTCGGCGTGCAGGATTCGACCAAGATGGGCCAGGACCTCGAACGCGGCCTGTGGCGCATGTATGCCCCGCACAAGGTCAAACTCGCCGTCTCCGGCTGTCCGCGCAACTGCGCCGAATCCGGCATCAAGGATGTCGGTGTGATCGGCGTCGATTCAGGCTGGGAGCTTTATGTTGCGGGCAACGGCGGCATCAAGACTGAAGTCGCGCAGTTTCTGGTCAAGGTGAAGACAGCGGAAGAAGTGATGGAGTATTCCAGCGCCTTCCTGCAGCTTTACCGCGAGGAAGGCTGGTATCTGGAGCGTACGGTGCACTACGTCAACCGTGTCGGCCTCGATTACGTCAAACAGCGCATCCTCGAAGATGCGGCAGGCCGCAAGGCGCTTTATGAACGGCTGCAGTTCGCACTCAAGGATGAGCCGGACCCGTGGGCCGAGCGCGTTGCCGGTGCCGACCGCGCGCAATTTGAACCGATCAAACCGGTGGCCGCCACCGCGGGAGTGACGGCATGAATGACTGGATCAAGATCTGCGCGCTGAACGACATCCCGCAACTCGGCTCCCGTGTCGTGCAACGCGAAGGCCAGACCGACATCGCAATCTTTCGCACCGCAGAAGACACCGTGTTCGCGCTGGAAGATCGCTGCCCGCACAAGGGCGGCGCGCTGTCGCAGGGCATCGTCTGCGGAAACAAGGTCGCCTGCCCGCTGCACAACTGGAATATCGCCTTGGAAACCGGCCGCGCCATCGCGCCCGACGAAGGCAGCAGCAAAACCTTTCCGGTGAAGATCGAAGGCGGATTCGTACTGCTGGCGCTACCCGTTCCCGCCCATGCCTGAGGTCGCCTCCACCTGCTGCTACTGTGGAGTGGGTTGTGGCGTGCTCATTGACCACCGCGATGGCCGCATCACCGGTGTCCGTGGCGATCCGGACCATCCCGCGAACTTCGGCAAGTTATGCAGCAAGGGCCAGACCCTGCATGAAACGGTGTACGGCCATGGCCGCGCACTGTATCCGGAATATCGAATATCGCGGGAAACACCACGTGTCCGCGCCCAATGGGATGACACGCTGGGCTACGTCGCGGACCGTTTTGCCGACACCATCCGCCGTTACGGCCCCGACTCGGTCGCCTTCTACATCTCGGGCCAATTGCTGACCGAAGACTATTACGCATTCAACAAGCTGGCGCGTGCGCTGGTCGGCAGCAACAATATCGATTCGAACTCACGGCTGTGCATGTCCTCTGCAGTCGCCGGTTACAAGAGCACACTGGGCGCCGATGCACCACCGGCCTGCTACGAAGACATCGACCTTGCCGACTGCATCCTGATTGCGGGTTCCAACATGGCCTGGGCGCACCCCATCCTGTTCCGCCGCATCGAAGACGCCAAGACGAAAAACCCGGATCTCAAAATCATCGTCGTCGATCCGCGGCGCACCGCGACCGCCGAATTGGCTGATCTGCATCTCGCGATCCAGCCGGGCACCGATGTTGCACTGTTCCTCGGCATGCTCAATACACTGCTCTGGGAAAATCTCACCGATCCGGCGTATATCGAAGCACATACCGAGGGTTTTGATGCGCTGAAAGCCATCACCCGCGACTACGCACCGGAACTCGCTGCGCAACTGTGCGGGATCAGCAAGGATGACCTGCTCCAGGCGGCACGCTGGTTCGGCCAGTCGAAAGCGGCACTGTCGCTGTATTGCATGGGTCTCAACCAGTCCTCCTGCGGCACCGACAAGAACGCTGCACTGATCAACCTCCACCTCGCCACCGGCCACATCGGCCGTCCCGGCGCCGGCCCGTTTTCACTGACCGGACAACCCAATGCGATGGGCGGCCGCGAAACCGGCTCGATGGCCAACCTGTTGATCGGACACCGCGATCTGCAGAATGCCGATGACCGCACCGAGGTTGCACGGTTGTGGGGCGTACCGTCCATTTCCGGACGCCCCGGCAAAACCGCCGTTGAACTGTTCGATGCGATCCGCCACGGCCAGATCAAGGCGGTATGGATCGCCTGTACCAACCCTGCACAATCAATGCCCGATCAGACCGCCGTGCGCGAAGCGCTGACCCGCGCTGAACTGGTGGTACTGCAGGAAACCTGCTGCGACACCGAGACCGCCGCCTATGCCGACGTGCTGCTGCCCGCAGCCGGCTGGGGCGAAAAGGAAGGCACCGTCACCAACTCCGAGCGGCGCATCTCACGCGTTCGCGCGGCCATCGAAGCACCGGAAGAGGCGCGTCCCGACTGGCGCATCGTCTGCGACTTTGCAATGCAACTCGAACAGCGCCTGCATGGCCACAGCTCAACACTGTTCGGCTTCGAGTCACCGCAGCAGATTTTCAACGAATACCGCGAACTCACCCGCGGCCGCAATACCGACATCACCGGCCTCGGTTACGCCACACTCGACGCCAAAGGCCCGCAGCAGTGGCCTTACCCGGTTGATGCGCGACACGGCAAACAACGTTTGTATGAAGACGGCCTGTTCCCCACCACCACCGGCCGTGCACGTTTTGCTCCCGTGCATTACCTGCCCGTTGCAGAAAATGTCAACGCGCGCTTCCCCTTGCGGCTGAACACCGGCCGCCTGCGCGACCAGTGGCACGGCATGACACGCAGCGGTCGCGTTGCCAAACTGTGGAGCCACGCACCGGAACCTGCGGTGATGCTGAATCCGGCCGATCTCGCGCGCCGCGGCATTTTGTCGGGCGAACTGGTCACCGTCGATTCCCGCCGCGGCATGCTGACATTGATTGCGGAGGCGGATAGCAGTGTGGCGCCGGGGCAGGCATTCCTGCCGATGCACTGGGGCAGCCGTTACCTGACCGGCAGCGGCATCAATGCACTGACGCTTCCGGTCACCGATCCGCGTTCCTTCCAGCCGGAACTCAAACACAGCGCCATCCGCATCGACAAGGCAGCGCTGCCCTGGCGGCTGATGGCACTGGGGACGCCGACCGATGGCGATGCACTGGCACTGCAGGCGCGTGTGCAACGGCTGTTGCCGGACTTTGAATTCGCCTCCTGCACACTGACGCCAGACGCCAATGGCGTGTTGCTGCGCGCTGCCGCATCCAAGGCACCATGCCGGAAAACGCTTGAGACCATCCACGCGCTATTCGAACTCGATGGCGCAACCGTGCTGCGTTATGCAGACCCGCGACGCGGGCTCACGCGTTCGGTACGGCTACTCAACGGCCATGTGGCCGGCGCCTGCCTGTCCGGCGATGCCATCGGCGAAACCTGGCTGCGTGAATTCCATGCCCAGGGCCTGAACGTCGCCGCACTCGGCACGCGACTGCTGGCACCCACCGCAACCCCTCCCGCTGCGCTGGCGGCGCGCGGCCGCATCGTCTGCAGCTGCCATGGTGTTGGTGAAACCACCATCCTTTCCGCGCTGCAGGCGGCCGATGGCGACGCCGGCAGCAAACTCTCCACCGTGCAGCAGCAACTGCGCTGCGGCACGCAGTGCGGCTCCTGTCTGCCGGAGCTGCGCAAACTGGCTGCTGCGTCGATCATGGCCGCATAAGGAACACTCATGAAAATTACTTTAAAAACAAACACATCCAGCGGCAAGGTATGGCTGGTCGGCGCCGGTCCCGGCGATCCTGAATTGCTGACACTGAAAGCGGTGCGCGTGATCGGTGAAGCCGACGTCGCGCTGGTCGATGATCTGGTCAATCCCGCGGTACTTGCGCACCTGCATTCCGATGCGCGCGTGATCCACGTCGGCAAACGCGGCGGCTGCAAATCCACGCCGCAGGCCTTTATCGAAAAGCTGCTGGTCGCCGAAGCGTTGGCTGGAAACACCGTCGTGCGCCTCAAAGGCGGTGACCCTTTTGTCTTCGGCCGCGGCGGTGAAGAAACTGCAGCACTGGATAAAGCCGGCATCCCTTGGGAAGTCGTCAGCGGCATCACCGCCGGCATTGCCGCGCCTGCGGCTGCCGGCATCCCCGTCACCCATCGTGACGCAGGGCGCGGTGTCGCCTTCATCACCGGTCATACCCGCGACGGCGCCGCCGTCGATTGGGAAGCCCTCGCCCGCTCCGGCCTGACGCTGGTGGTCTATATGGGCATCGCACGTTGCGAGAGCATCGTCGCCGGTTTACGTGACGGCGGTCTGCGCGCCGACCTGCCCGCTGCGGTCATCCAGCATGCCACGCTGCCGCAGCAACACGTCGTCGCCACTACGCTGTCACGCCTGCCTGCGGATATCAAACACCACGGCATCGGCAGTCCGGCGATCCTGGTCATCGGCGAAGTCGCTGATGCAGCACGGTTCGCAACACAAACCATCACCGAAATTGAGGTCGCCGTCGCATGAACATCGCCGTCGAAAGCCGTCCGCCCTACCCGCCGTTCAACATCGACACCGCAAAGCAGAAAGTCCGCAAAGCCGAAGACGCGTGGAACACCCGCGACCCGGTCGCGGTATCGCTGGCCTATACCCCGGATACGGTATGGCGCAATCGCGCCGAGTTCCTGTCGGGTCGCGCCGATGTTGTCGCCTTCCTCACCCGCAAATGGGCGAAAGAACTCGAATACCGCCTGATCAAGGAGTTGTGGGCCTTCACCGACAACCGCATCGCCGTACGTTTCGCCTACGAATGGCGCGACGATTCCGGCCAGTGGTACCGCGCCTACGGCAACGAGAACTGGGAATTCGCGCCCAACGGCCTGATGCACCGGCGCATCGCCAGCATCAACGACATGCCGATAAAGGAAAGCGACCGCAAATACTTCTGGCCGCAGGGACGCCGCCCCGACGACCACTCCGGCCTGTCCGAACTCGGGCTTTAAGAGTTTATCCCCTCTCCCCACCGCTTGGTGGGGAGACAAGGGCACACTTGAAGCGAAGCAGGGCTAGGGTCAAGGGAACACTTGGAGCGAAGCAGAGGGGCAGCAACTGCGCTTGATACCCCTTTTAGCGAATCTGCAGCAAAGCCTTGATTTTGGCGCGCACCTCGTCGACGACCGCCGAATCAACCGAACCTTTTCTGCGAGCCTTGCGTAAGCGCCAATCCAGTGACTTGACCTGATCGGCCAATACCGCCCCCTCAACGCCGCCGACTTCAGCATCCACTTCAAAGGGGTAGCCCTTGCGGCGCGTAGTCATCGGGCAGCACACCATCAAACCCACTTTGCGGTTGTAGATTTCAGGACTCAGCACCAGCGCAGGACGGGTTCCTGCCTGCTCGCTGCCCGCCTGCGGGTCAAATTGCAGCCAGACCACATCACCCGCATCAGGTACGTAACCCCGTGCGGCCACTTACAACTGCTCCCGGCCGACAGGGCTGCCAAAATCAACAGGCTCATGAAGGTTGCCGTCGTTGATTCCGGAAACCAGGGCTTCCAGCGTGTAACCGCTTTTTTTGGCAGGCTCAATGACAATCCGCCCCTTGCTGGCCTTGATCACAACCTTTTGCTCAAGATCAAAGGCTGCAGCCTTCATCGTTGCCGTCGTCAAACGCACCGCCGGGCTGTTACCCCACTTGCGTATTGTTGCATCCATTGCCGCACCTCCCGCCAAAAACCTCATCATTAGTATCTACATTGTAGATACATCACCCCGCCCCCGCAACCCCGGAGTCCGCTGAAGGGAAAATCCTAGCCCCCCCCGTTCGCCCTGAGTCCTTCGACAAGCTCAGGTCAGGCTCAGTCGAAGGGTGAACGGCACATCTCAAGGACCCAAACCCATGCGATGATTCCGTCATGGACGCCAAACAACTCACCGGTTACATCAAGGAAATCGGCCGCGGCAAAAACGCCGCCCGCGACCTGTCGCGCGACGATGCAAGAACACTGTTCACCGCCATCCTCAACGACGACATCCCGCCACTGCAACTCGGCGCAATCCTGATCGCCCTGCGCATCAAGGGCGAATCGCTGGACGAACTCGCCGGTTTCCTTGAAGCCTGCGAAGCCAGCTACCCGCACCTCAAAGCCCCCGCAGGCAAAGTGCCCTTGGTCATCCCCGCCTACAACGGCGCGCGGCAACTCCCCAACCTGACCCCGCTGCTCGCCTCACTCGTCGCGCGCGAAGGCAAACCCGTGCTGGTGCACGGCGTGCCCGACGATCCGGGCCGCGTCACCACGATTGAAATTTTCAAGGCCATGGGCATCGAACCGGCGCGCGACATCACCGAAGCCGAACAGCAACTCGCCACCCGCAAACTGGCGGTCATCACCATCGACACCCTCGCCCCGGCCATCGCCCGCACACTGAAACTGCGCCGCGACATCGGCCTGCGCAGCTCGGCGCATACGCTGGTGAAAATGATTCAGCCGTTTACCAGCCAAGCCGTGAGGCTGGTCAGTGTCACCCATCCGGAATATCTGGATCGCATGCGGGCGTTTTTTACGTCATATCATTCGCATGCGCTGCTGTTGCGCGGCGCGGAAGGCGAAGCGGTGGCACATCCGCGGCGGGAACCAGTCATTGAGTGGCTGGATGGGAAAACTGCGGAAGTTTGGCGCGGTACTGCGGAAGAGAATCCGGAACTGCCGGACAGCCGGGAGGCTGTGGTCACCGCAAAATGGATTCAGGATGTACTGGCCGGAAAACGTCTAGCGCCAAAAGCCATCCAGCATCAAGTCGCTTGTTCAGTTCGAGCTTTGGTCGGGGATCCAGCCCAGTACAGAACCAGGTACTGATTTGGTAAGGTTTTTACCCAAATGGCTTCTGCGGCGTATTATTCCCAGGCAATGTATCGGTAGGCTCTCGTGTTACTCAAACGGAAGGCAGCGGGAGCCATGAAAAACTCAATCCCATTCAGCATCATTCCATACAAATTTCTACAAGCTGAATTTTTAATTGAGGAAACACGATGAATAGCCATCGAATACTTACCTTGATTACTTTTGTTTTTCTGACGAGTACAGCCTTCTACGCTCACTGCGCACAATTCAGATTGTGGGGAGCGTATTCAAACCACATATTTTTCACCGGCGATATAACACAGACTGATGTAAGCAAGATGGAGGAAATTCTTGATCGAATAAATCAATTAGATAAAACAAAAATAACGAAAACGCCTATATTTGTATTTATCGATAGTCGTGGCGGAGATTGGGATGCAGCAATGAAGATCGGCAGATTGCTGCGTAAAAATTCTGCGGAAATATCGGTAGATAAAAATGAATATTGCTTGAGCGCTTGCGTAATGGTACTGGCTGGCGCACCGATTCGAGTTCTGATGCCAGGAGCGAAAGTGGGGATTCATCGCCCATACTCCACTCGCACCGGAAACATTTCTATGGATGAGGCACAAAAAAGATATCGAATGCTAGAAACGAGCACGCGCTCTTACCTTCAAGAAATGAACATGCCGAGCGGGATGTTTGACGCAATGATTAATGTCCCTTCAGAGAAAATCCGAATACTTAGTGAAAAAGAGCTTTCTGAATACAGATTAGATAGCAATGACCCGGCAGCACAAGAAGTCGAGGATGCAAGTTGGGCCTCATATTACCAACTGACGAGGCAGGAATATTTAGTACGCAAGAATCTAGTTTCAAAGAAATGCGACCCATTGATTCCTTCAGTAAAGCAATATCTCTCCTGCAAAAATGCAATTTTTAAAGCGGGAAACTAGCGACGCCCGGAGTAGTGTGCATTTTAATCGAATAAGAAAGTCAACTAATACACGTTAGAACCCCCATGCCGACATCGCCCTTTGATCATTTGCAAGTGGAACCAAATTTAGTCTGCGAGTTCTTTGGGGTGTTTTCGAGAATGGAGTTTGCGTTGAAGGAATCTACATTTCTTCGCGCGGATCGTAATTCGAGGGCGGCGCCAGACTGGGGCTCATTCGCTGAAAAGTATGGTGAGCCCCTATCCAGCAACAAAGATCGCCAACTCACAGAAGCGATCCGTTGTTTACTAGAAAAACCGCCCGAAGTGCAATTGGTGGAAAACAACTCAATTCGATGGCAGCACGTCGATTTGCGAGGCTCTGGAGACGGTGCACGCGCCATTGATGCGGTCCAACGCATCAGGAATAACCTTTTTCATGGTGGCAAGCACTCACCGCATTCAACTCCCGAAAGAGACGAAAAGCTGATTCAGTCCGCGCTCATAGTTCTTTATGCGTGCATAAGCTTGAACGAGGATCTCAGGTTCAACTATGAGAACTCAAAGTTTTAAAGTCGGCAACCAAACGGCGGCTGAATGGTTGACTAAAGCACCGCGAAATGTTGTGTGCAATTTTTTAGTTGCACTGTTCATTACCCTCCCTTTAGCGACACAAGCGCGAGATAGCGCTGAAGATAACGGGAATGTGCTTGTTAATGCCCGAGGTGACGCTGTTGCCATAATCCTGTGCGATCGAAATGCGCCTAACAAATGCCTGATTGTCGAAGAGCGTTCTGGAAACCCCTTACTCATGGCATTTCGAGAGTCGGATGACAGATACTTCGTAGTAAATTACGAGGATGGTAATCCAGTCGGGCGAATCGTACGTGTCGGAGGAATTGTATGGCGAATGGTGCGGTAATGCGTTCCAAATCCAGGTGTTGCGGCCTGGCCATTGTCGCCGTGCGAGTGCGACCACCTATGTTTGCCCGCCACAGACCGTCACGCTAGTCCAGCAAGTGTAGCCCGTATGAAACGAAGTGAAATACGGAATTCATAACCTGTAATCCGCTACGCTCCTTACAGGCTACGGCAACCGCAATCGGCAGCACAGCAACTCAATCCGCCGCCTGAAACATTACTGACATCATCCCGTAACAACTTTGGCGTTCACTCGGGTCATTCCCTACTGGAAAGACCCGGACATGAGCACAACGACCTACAACGCCGCGCTGATCGACGCCGAGACCGGCGGCAATGAAAACTACGTCTTCGACGCCGCGCCGGGACTGTTTGAAAAGCCGGCCGAGGAGATCGTCGGGCATTTCATCCGTCACCTCGAAACCACCGACACCCACCCGGTGCCGATCCGTTATGCGCTCGATTCGGCGGTCAAGAAAAAGAACAACCGTTTCGTGCTCGCCACCGGTTCGCTGATGCTGGCGAAGGGCGAGATTCTCTTCCTGCTGATGGTGTCCTCGGACGCCGCTGCGGCGGCACCGTAATCAGCGGCAGCGCCGGCGGCCTGTCCGAGGGGCATTGCAAGTATTTGTTTATATTGTATTTTTGCTTACGCGCTGCGCCGCTTAAAGCTCCACGCGATACGCCGACCAGGCAATGCCCTCGACCTGCGGCATTTCACGGCCGTCGTCCTTGCCGAATTCGGCGTCAAGCACGGTATTCAGCTTGGCGTTCATCTCCATCACCACTTTGCTGTTGTCGCCCTTTTTCGCAGCGAGGTTTTTCATTTCCGCCGGATCCTTCTGCAGATCGTAGAGCTCCGCTTCGTTCAGCTCATACAAGGCATCGAGTGTTGTCGGGCGGTTGCGCTGCAGCGGCGAGAAATAGCGGGTGAATTTGTAGCGGCCGTCGAACACCGTGCGCAGGCTGCCGCGCTTTTTGAGGTCGGGCTTGAAGCCGCTTTCCTTCACGGCGGTAGCGCGATCCTTTCCGGCAGCAACGCCCTCGGCCATGATCCGCATCAGCTCGGCGTCGTTCTGGGCTAGGCCGCTGTAGGTGAACAGGATCGAGGGACGCACGACATGCTCGCCGCCGCGCAGGTTGTTGAGCGCCGCGCCGATGTCGCGGCCCGGCAGGTCGCGTCCAGCCACTTCACCCATGCGGTCACGTTTGAGTCCGGCGGTGGCCAGCAGCGTGGTCGCGATGTCGATATGGCTGGTCAGCGCACGGGTCTCCTGCCCGCCCTTCACGTCCGGATGCACGACATAAAGCGGCACGTGCAGGCTTTCCTCATAGGCAAAGCCGCCCTTGCCGCGCAGGCCGTGGGCGCCGCCCATTTCACCGTGGTCGGCGGTGAACACCACCATGGTGCGGTCCGAGAGGCCGAGGGCCTCCAGTTCGCCGAGAATCGTGTTGATCTGGGCGTCGACGCTGCGGATGCTGTTGAGATAAAAATCATTGAAACGCTGCCAGCGTGCTTCGTCGTGCGGAATCCGCCCAAGTGTGTACCCCCAGGCCTTATCGAACTCGCCATGCGCCTTCGGCCGGCCCGGTTCATCGAAGGGTTGACGCAGGTTGGCGGCCACTGGCATGCCAAACGTTTTTTTGTAGAACGGATGGTCCGGCGCGCGCACCGCATGCATCATCAGCTTGCCGGTGTCCTGGACCTTCTCTCCCGGTGCATCGGCATTGAAATACATGATGTCATGCGGATTGACGAGGCTCACCGTCAATGCCCAGGGCTTTCCGTCGTCGCTCAACGGACGTCCCTTGTTGCGCAACCAGGACACTGCGCTGCCGGAGATCATGTGATCAAAGCGGTAACCACCGAGCTCATGCGCAAGCACATCACCCGGCCAGGCATAGTCCGAGAAGCCGTGGGCATTCATTTCGGTGGTGAACATCCGGTCGGCATTGGTGCTTTCAAATTCGCGGTTCAGATGCCACTTGCCCTTGTACGCGGTGTAATAGCCGGCCTTGCGCAGCATGTGGCCGATGGTCGGGATCTTGTCCGACATGGGTTTCACCCAGGGCGCATCGACGTTCTCGTACATGCCGTTGTCGGAAGTCTGCAGCCCGGTCATCAGCACCGCGCGCGAGGAGGTGCACATCACCGCCGGGCAGTAATGGTTGTGAAAGGTGACGCCGCTGCGCGCCAGCCGGTCATGTCCGGGCAGGCTCAGGCCCTTGGGCTGGCGCCGGAAATAGCGTTCCTGGTCGGTAAAGATGAACACGATGTTGAGCGGACCCGACTTCGTGGCCCTGACAGTGGACGATGCCTTTGCAGGCTTCGCATCAGCCCCTGCCGGCAGCGATGCCCCCATCGTCACCGCGGCCACCCCGGTAGCGGCAACCTTGAGCAGGTTGCGGCGATCCACGTTGATGCTGTTACGGTCTTGTTCATCCATCTTCATCACTCCTTCGGGAATTGAGGTCTTTCGGGAACAGGCAATATTGAACAGGCAAAATTCAGAAACGGAAACGCGCGCCGACCGACAGGCCGCTGAGGGTCATTTCATCAATCAGCTTCTGGCCGCCAACGTTGTAATGCAAGGTCCGGTAATCCAATACGGCGTCACCCCACTTGAACGCATAACCGATGCCGCCACTCGCCTGCCAGGTTCTTGCAGATGAGCCGCTGCCGATATCGGCATAATAATTCACAAACCAGTCACCGGCCCCGAGCATCATGCGCCCTTTCACGCCGACAATACCGGCCCAGACATCGTCGGATTTATCGGCAGCGCCGGTCCGGGCGAAGGCGGCGCTGCCGGCCGGACCGGCTACGACTGCGGTAAGTGTCCAGTCGGTGTGGGTGTGCATCCTGAAATAACGCAGGCCCGCGATGACATCCATGACGTTGCGCTTTTCATTGATGACGGCATAGCCGCCATTCAGCGTCAGCAGCGTGCCGCTCATGTCGGTGGCACCGCCGGCATTCAGATTCGCCGTCGATACATTCACCGGTCCGCTACCCGGGTTGAAATCGACGCTGGCGACACGGCTGTCGAGGTGTCCAAGATCAAGATACATCGCGTCGAGCCCCACCAGCCAGCGCCCCTTGCGCGCCTCACCGGTCATCATCGCCGCCATGTCGACGGCTTCAAGCAGTTGCCCGGTGTCCATGGTCACGTTCGGGCTGTTGCCGCCGGCCGGTGGCGGGCCGAAATTGAGATTGGCCTTGACGCTAGGCAGCCAGACATAAGGCTGCAGCGAATACGTCCAGCGGTCGTTCACCGTCTGCGCGGCAGCCGGGCATGCGCTGACCGCAAATACTGCAAGCAACAGGAAAACGCGTGGTTTCATCAATCAGACTCCATGGCCGGGAAAGAAGGAACGGTTCGATTGCCGGAAGTTTGCCTTCGCATCATTTGATGACGTATCCCCGGCCTTCCATACAGGCGCCATAGCCGCGGTAATAGGTGCTCATCGCCTGCTGCTGGCTCGCCTTGGCCTGACTCTGCTGCTGGGCCTGCGCCTGTTTGCCTTTCTGGGCGCTGCGGGCGCCTCCAACCACGGCGCCGGCCGCCGCACCACCGCCAGCGTTGTCATCGGCGATTTCGCCGATCACCGCGCCGCCCACCGCGCCACGCATGACACCCTTCGCAACCTGCCCCTTGGGTGGCGCCTGCGGTGCCGGCGTTGCCGACGCAAGCGCCGCCGGATCGACGCCGGTGGTGTTTTTAGCCCAGACGTAACATTCCCCGTCATCTTTCTGCTGCTGTTCGGCGCTCTGGCCCTTGGCCGGGTAGATCACCGGCTTCTGCTGCGCGATGGCCACGGCCGCTGTCGTGCCGAGCAATGCTGCGGCAATGATTCGTGCTTTTTTTCCCGTCATGATCATGATCTCCATTGTTCAGGTTTCGCGCATGAGGCCGAAAGCTTCGATGCCCGACCTGCTCTTCACCGTGTCGAAGTGAACCTCCGGACGGCATGTTCCCAATTCGATCGCACCCAGCAGTACCTCATACACCCCGGAACGCAGATAACGGTCGAGGTCTGCCGGATGAGCCCATTCACCAACAATGCAGAACGCATTGGCATTCTCGAAGTCCGCGTAAAGCCGGCATGCCGTGCAGCCCGGTGCAACCCGCATCGGCTCCAGCAGCGGCAGCAGGCTCGCGATCAGGGCCTGACGCCGTTTGCTGTCGACGATGATGCGAACACTGAAAACGATCACCTTTCGGTTTCCCTGTTTCACTGATTACGATTCTGTTGCTGGCGACTGCTGCGCAATGAACTCGTGCTGACGGCACCCTTCGACCGGTGACTTCAGCCGGTGCAGCGCGACCTCCGGCGCAACACAGCGCAGAAACGCAAGATGCAGGCCAGCCCGCATGCCCGCGTGGAGCATTTAAAATATATTTAATAATCAATAGGTTATTGATTCCGGCGACAAGGATCGGACGTGCCGGATGGAGGCTCCTCCAACGAGCCTCCAACAGGATGTAGGGAACTACGACTGCTTGGAGTCGGGGCGACGGATGCCGAGCCGCGCCATGCGTGCTTCCAGCGTGGTCGGCTTGAGATCGAGACGTTCAGCAGCACCGCCGGGACCGCGTATCCGCCAGCGGCTTTGTTCCAGCGCATGCAGGATGTGTGTGCGCTCCGAATCACGCAATGTCGTTGCCGGCTGTGATCCTGCAGCCGCTTCGGATACGCGCATGGGCGCGGCCCGCCCCAGAGAAACATGCAAAGTTGATTCGCGCGCAAGAATCATTGCACGCTCGATGACGTTACGCAGTTCCCGGACGTTCCCCGGCCACGGGTAGGCCTGCAGGGCCGCCATTGATTCCGGTGCAATATGGTCGATGGGCCGGGCCATCGCTTCGCTGAACTCCTTGACGAAAGCCCAGGCCAGCGTCGGAATGTCTTCGGCCCGATCACGAAGCGCGGGCAATACGATTGGAAACACATTCAGCCGGTAATACAGATCTTCGCGGAATTCGCCGGCCGCCACCGCCGCGATCAGGTCGCGGTTGGTCGCCGTAATGACGCGGACATCGACGCGGATCGTCTGTGTGCTGCCGACGCGCTCGAATTCACCGCTCTGCAAGACGCGCAGCAGCTTGGTCTGCAGCTCCAGCGGCAGATCGCCGATCTCATCGAGAAATATCGTCGATCCGTCGGCAATCTCGAAACGCCCCATCTGCCGCGCCAGCGCACCGGTATACGCCCCCTTCTCGCGACCGAAGAGTTCGGCTTCGATCAGCGGCGCCGGCAGCGCCGCGCAGTTGACCTTGACCAGCGAACGCTGCCGCCGCGGACTTTTGTGATGGATCAGCGAGGCAAGCACTTCCTTGCCGGTGCCGGTCTCGCCGAGCAGCAGCACGGTCGAACTGGTCGCCGCGACCTTCTCCGCTTCCTCCAGCACGACATTGAACAAGGGCGAGCGGCTCGCCAGGGTCTGCGGCATGCCGGGACCTGCGGCCTGGCGCAGGACGGCGTTCTCGGCTTCGAGCCGCTCCTGCAAACGACGGATTTCCGCAAGCGCGGAAGCCAGCTTCAGCTCGGCACGGCTGCGCGCCAGCGCCTGCGCAAACACTTCGCCAACCAGCTTCAGTCGCACGATCAGGTCATGCGGCCATTGCCGCGGCGCGTGGTAGGCATCGAAGCCGACCATCGCAACCGTGCGGCCGCCGACAACCAGCGGCAAGCCGAGATGCGCTTTCATGCCGACGGCGGTGACATACTCGGCTTCCGCACCGGCTTCCGGCGGCAGATCAAAAGGCAGGTTCTCGCGCGCAACAATGCGTCCAGCCTCCAGTTCACCACGCCACCACGGAAGCTCGAGGGGAAAATCGCCCCGGTCGAGCGGCTCAATGCCTTTAACTGCGGTTGCACAGAGAATCTCCAGCGTGCCGTCAGGCCGGATATCGGCGTAAGCCGCGCGATCAAAACCGAGAAAGGCCGTCAACCGGGCAAGCGAGTTTTCAATCTCGTCAACAACGGCGGCCGGCTCCACAGCCGCATAGCTGGAGAGCAACTCGACCAGCATCTGCTCGAACGCGAGCCGGCCGGCACTATCAAGCGCGTCAACAATGGAGCGGCCAAGGTCGTTCATGAACGGTTTGTTGAAGCTTTTGCAGAGTCGGGCATCGAAGGAGAAAAATCGCCGTTTTTCAGTGACGTGCAGTATAAACACTGAGCCCGGCCGCACGCCATATCCGGAAAAAACGGTTCCATCCGGCGTGGAGTTCCGGATGGGCCGGGCGCTCTCTCACAACCGGCTCTGCAAATACTTGCAGGATCAATCTTTAAACATTTGGCACCGGCATGCCCGACCGCGATTGCTGAACCGCGCATGTTCATCGGTCCTCTCCGAAAACTTGATCTGCGTCAACACCCGGCGCACCAGTGACAGCCTCGTATTGACGACCGCGCAACGGTAACGCACGCTGAATATGTGTAGCGATTAAAAAGCCATTCGCGACGCATCTGATATTTACCCGCATCAATCAACATCCCGCTCCGCACAGCAACCACAGCCTCATGAATCAGCGACCCACCCAGCCACACTTGAGCGTAAAAGGCGAAATGTCGTCCGCAGAACTGCGGGCGCTCAGCAGCCGTTTTTTCGAGGCCGTTGCCGACTCGGTTCTGGTCGCAGACGAAAACGGTCTGGTCATCCGCCTTAACAAGCAGACTGAAATAATGTTCGGCTATGGTGCTGATGAACTGCTCAACAATCCGTTCGACAAGTTGATTCCCGAACGAATGCGCGAACCTCACGCCCATCATCTGCGCGAATATTTTGGCAATCCGACAAGCCGCCCGATGAACAGCGGTTTCATCGCGCTGGGTTTGCGCAAGGACGGTAGCGAGTTCGCGATTGATGTCGCGCTGACGCCACTGATCATCGACTCGGGAATTTTTGTGGCATGCACCATTCGCGATATCGCGTCACAACAGCATCTGGAAGAGGGGCTGCGCCGCCGCATGAACGGCCTTGAGCAGGCAGACCACAACAAGGATTTGTTTCTGATGATGCTGATCCATGAACTGCGCAGCCCGCTCGCGGCCATCGCCTACTCCGCTGAACTGCTGCGCCAGCCCGACCTTCCGCACAACGTCCGCACTGAGGCTGCAAGGATCGTGCTGGAGGAAACCAACCTGGTTCAGTGCCTGTTGAATGATCTGCGGGAACTACCCCGGGTCAAACGTGGCGAGCTGAGTGTGACCCTATCGACGATAGACCTTGCCGAAGCCGCGCATCTGGCCGTGGCAATCAATCGACCGCTGATCGAACGCTGCGGACACACGCTGGAAACGGAGATGCCGGAGACGCCGCAATATGCCGTGGGCGATGCCACTCGGATGGTGCAGGTCATGACCAACCTGCTCACCAATGCCGCAAAGTACACACCGGATGGAGGCCACATTCGCCTATGCATCGAAGCCGACGGCGACGAACTTGTCATCCGCGTGCAGGACAACGGCATCGGTATTCCTGCAGACAGCCTGACCCGGATATTCGAGATGTTTTCGCGATTGGATGGTGCCAAACAGAAATACGCCGATGGCATGGGCATCGGACTCGCTTTCGTGCGGCGCCTGATGGAGGCGCAGGGCGGCAGCGTGAAAGCGCTCAGCGCCGGTGAAGGAAAGGGTAGTGAGTTTGTCGTGCGTCTACCGCGGGTGCTGGCCAAGCATCAAGACCGCGCAACACTGGCTGCCGTGGAATAACAACTTGATCGGGTCTGTTACGAAGCAGCTCGGATCGAAGAGCCGTCAGAATTAACCCAAGACAGGCCAGGATTAGGCTTGATGAAAATACTTGCGTCGGCCCAGCCAACCAAGAAGGCCCAGACCAATCGCCAGGGACGCGTAAATCTCCGGCTCAGGCACCGGAGCAATTGTCTGTACTGTTGCCTCGAGACCGAAACCGGACATCCCACCGGTAGTGCGCCACCAGGCACCTTTGCGGTTCTCCCAGAATGCATTGGCCGTGACCTGCACCGAAGACTGTAGCGTAGCAGTCTGGGCACCCGGACCGAATGCACCACCGTCGCTGTTCGTGGTGTACAAATCACCCTCAAAGGTGATGCCGGTTTCGGCGAAACTGCTCGCCGAGGATCCCTGCAGTGTCAGAACATTCCGGCCGTATGCTCCGGAGTCGGATGTCAGGTTACTCGATGCCGTAAACTCCCCCGGACCGACCAAAGCATAAAACGACATCAACTGAGAAGCGCTGTTGTTCACGCTCACAGCGACGCTGAGGTAGGCAAAGCTGTTGAGTTTGAAGTCGCTGTCGGCCGACATCCAGACGTCGAACCAGAGTGTGTTTGTGCCAGCAAGAACTGACGCCCTCGTCATCAGAAAGTCGGCGGAATAGAGCGCTTCGTCCTCCCCCACCGGGGGTACGCTTGCAGCGGGACCGATGGTGTAAGTCACATCCTGCCCGATCAGGGTAAGGGTATCCGCTGCACGTACAGGCAAGGCTGCAATAATGGACAGAATCAGAATCGCAACATAACGCATGGCCGCTTCTCCCTGACCGTTGGCGCCGGCAATAGCCGGCGATCGTCACCCTTGAAATTCAGATTCAAGAATATACCGCAGGTCGTGACCGCACAAGCCGGAAAACGTGTTACCGGTTACGTCCCCGGATCGGCACCCGCCAGCACTTCAGCCACGTGCAGCACCTGCGTTTTCTGATCGCCGCGCCGGCGCAGACGTCCTTCAATATTGAGCATGCAACCCAGATCACCAAGCACCACGGCATCGGCGCCGCTGGCGGTGATGTTCTCGCATTTACGTTCCGCGATATGCGCGGAGATCTCGCCGTACTTCAGCGCGAACGCACCGCCGAATCCGCAGCACTGTTCACACTCGTTCATTTCCCGCAGTTGCGCGCCTTCCACCTGCGCCAGCAAGGCACGCGGCTGCTGTTTGACGCCGAGTTCGCGCAGCCCCGAACAAGAGTCATGATAAGTTATTGTTTTTATTGATGTTTTTGATTTAAACTCAAACCGGGCGACATTGACCAGAAAATCCGTCAACTCATAGGTCTTCGCCGCCAGCGCCGTGAGTGCAGCGCGTTCCTCTTCAGGAATGTCTTTGAGGATTTCAGGGTAATGCGCGCGAATCATGCCGGCACAGGAACCCGAGGGCGCAACAACGTATTCACAATCAGCGAATTCGCGCACCACCTTGCGTGCCAGTGCAATCGCGGAGACACGATCACCAGAGTTGTAGCCGGGCTGGCCACAGCAGGTCTGCGCTTCGGGCACCACCACTTCGCAGCCCGCCTGTTGCAGCAACTCCAATGCCGCAAAGCCGATGCGCGGGCGCATGAGATCAACGAGGCAGGTCACGAACAGTCCGACGCGCATCAGCGATTGCCTGCCGTGCCAAAACTCATTGCACCGCTACTTTCGCATCACGCACAACCTTGCCCCACTTCTGCATTTCGCGTTTGATGTGCGCTTGGAATTCCTCCGGCGTGCCGCCCACCGGTTCGATGCCATCGCGCAGCAACCGATCACGGATATCGGGCATCTTCAGCACTTTCGATACCTCGCTCTGCAGGCGCGTGATCACCGGTTTAGGAGTAGCGCCCGGTGCACAAACACCGGACCACGACACCGTTTCAAAACCTGGCAAGCCCTGCTCATCCACGGTCGGAATGTCCGGCATCGTGGAGAACCGTTTCGCGCTGGTGATGCCGAGCACACGCAGCTTGCCTGCCTTGACGTGGGGCATCGAACTTACGGGCTGATCGAACAGCAGCACCACCTGTCCTGCGATCAGGTCGGCCATCGCGTTGCCGGTGCCCTTGTACGGCACATGGGTCATGCTGATTTTTGCGGCACTGCCGAAATACTCCGCCGAAAGATGCGAAGCGGTGCCGATGCCCGATGATGCGAAATTGATCTGGCCGGGACGCCCCTTCGCCAGCGCAATGAATTCCTTGACGTTGCGCGCCGGCAACGACGGATGCAGGACCATGATGTACGGCAGCGCGCCGGTCTGCGTCACCGGGGCGAGGTCTTTCTCGGGGTCGTAGGGCAGTTTGCTCTGGATGAACGGCAGAATCGCGAATATGCCGGTGGTGCAGGCGAAAATGGTGTAGCCGTCAGGCGGGGCCTTGGCCGTCAGTTCCGCGGCAATCACGCTGCCGGCGCCGGGCCGGTTGTCGACGATCACCTGCTGGCCGATGTTTTTTGTCATCTCCTGGGCGATCATGCGCGCCACGATGTCGGTGGAGCCGCCCGGCGCAAAGCCGACCAGGAAACGGATCTGTTTCGAGGGGAATGCCTGTGCAAAAGCACCGCCCGCAGAACACGCCAGCATCAGCGCAACAGCAAACTTTTTCGCCAAATCCATTTTTCCTGTTGCCACCCGTGCTCTCCCCTGTTGATTATTGTTGTACGACTATCGGCAAACCGGTGCATCCTTCTTCTTGTCCTTCTTCAAGTCTTCCTCAAAAATGTCTTTATCTTTTTCGGCATCCGGAGGTGTGGTCGATTCCGTCGTCGCGACAATCAAGGTCTGCGTCGGCACCTGCAAGGCCTCTTCTATGGCGCCCAGCAAATCGCTGGTCGGCGGCAGCGTTACGCCGCCGTACGTCACCATGAAATTGCTGCCCAGCACTGCCGGTGAACCACCCGCGATAAAGCCGGTGCCGGTCACCGGGTCATACACGACGCCTTCGATGCCATTGATGAAATAACCGCCGCTGGATGCATTGAGAAGATCAAGATAGATGGTTTCAGTTGAAAGGGCCTCGATCACCGCCGCAGAACCCGTACCTGAACCCGCATTGAGCTGGACGACACCACCGATGCCTGCGAGCAGCACATCCGGATCGCCCGACAGTTTCGCCCAGGCATTCGCGCCAGCACCACCCGTCAGGACCAGATCACCACCGGTAGTCACAGTCAGCAAGCCGTTACTGGTGATCCGGGAATTGGCGCCGGCAGCAGAACCGCCCTGGATCTTCAGGTTCGCCAGCGCAGCCGCAACCAGCGACGAACCAGCGTGCACCGAAGAAGGCGTGCTTGCAGCGCTGTCGCCGACGATGATGTCTGTTCCGAGCAGGTTGATGGTGTCTGCAGAAACAGTGCCACCGATGACTTTAAGGTCACCGGCTGCTGCGGCCAGCGTGAGGCTGCCCGCACCGCCGTTGACGACGCCCGGCACCAGCAGGTCGCCAGCCTGCGCGACATAAATGTTGTCGCCGGAATACGATGCACCACCGGGAACCGTGAGGTTGCCCGTGGCTTGAGCAAAGGTCGCATCGCTCATGCTGAATGCACTGCCAAAGGCCGGCGAATCGAGCGTCAATCCGCCAACGACTGTGGCACCGTTCTCGATACCAATTTGGCCGCCGCTGCCCAGCCTGAGCGTCACGCCGGGCGCCGATACATTGGTGAACCGCGCCACCGGGCTGCTGCCCAGCACCTGCAAGGTGCCGGTGCCGCCGATCGTCATGTTGCTGAATGTCGTATCAACACCATGGTGCTCTGAAACCCACAGCGTGCCGCCGGCGCCGATGCTGGCGGAGCCCGTGATGTTTTCGCCGTTCTGCATCGACAGGGACTTGCCTGCAGCGATATTCAGCGCGCCGCCTGCGGTCTGGTTGAACGCCGCCTCCCATGAGGTGTTCTGATCGACGTTAACCGTTCCGGCATTGATGATCTGGCCCGATTGACTCGGGTTGCTGAAGAAGGACCATCCGGCGCTCGACGCGATATTGACGACGCCGCCAGCCTGATTGCTGAAAATCCCCGGCGCAAGATTGGTGGCATCCAGGTCGATGCTTCCCGATCCGCTGATGTTCAAAGTACCCGCGTTTTCCCATGACTTGCCCGACGCGAGCCCCACCGCCGCGGTCACGTTGGTGACCGCGCCGGCCGGCGTAATCAGCGAACCGGAACCGCCGATTGTGCCGCCAGCCCATGTGAATCCATTGGTAAACGTTATCGTCGACGCACTGGTGACCACGCCCGAGCCCTGCAGCAGTATCCGGTCATTACCTGCGGGCATGGTACCAGCCATCGTGATGACTCCGGTGCCGGTAGTCTGAACCGTACCGCCGATTTCGATGGCCTCGTTGCCGACTCCGCTCCCCACACCGAAACCGATAAGCGTAATCGCGCCATCCGCAGACCGGATAAGTCCGGAGGACTCGACGCGAATGCCTTCATTGTTGGCAACACCGGCCCCGCCTTCACCGGACATAACAATACTGCCGGTACCGGTGGCATCAAGTGTACCTCCCGCCAGTTTGATGCCGGTATTTTCATTGGCGCTGCCGCCACCGAAGCCGGAAATGTCGATGCTGCCTGAGGATGTCACCAGCGCGGTACCCTCAAGCCGGATGCCGTGATTGTTATCGCCACCAGCACCGCCTTCGCCATAAAGCGTGATGTTCCCTCCGCCCATAGACCCGACCGTACTGCCGCTGCCGAGTTTGATGCCTACCGTGTCATTGCCGCCCGCTCCGCCAAAACCATCGATCAAAACAGCGCCGGTATTGGTGCCGATGACCGCACCTGATTCGAGCCGCACACCGTCATTTTTGTCGGCGGAACCGGCACCGCCTCGACCGACTATCCAAATATTTCCTGCGCCGAGCGATTGCACCGTGGCATTGCCGACTTTCACGCCGGAGTTATCCGATGTGCCGCCTGCACCGGCACCATCAAGCAGAACGTCAGCAGCCGAAGAGATCAGTGCGCCGCCGTCGATGCGGATGCCGTTGTTGTTGCTGGTGCCGTTGCCCGCTTGGCCGATGATATCGATAGAACCGGAAGTCGATCGCACCGTCGCACCATTGATTCGAACACCGACGTTGTCACTGGAAGCAGCAGCCCCCGCGGTACCGACAATGCTTACCTCAGCACCTTCCACCTTGGTGGAGGCGCCGGTCAGCGTCACGCCGGCACCGGCAGCACCCAACGCTTCAACGCCCACTGAATTGCCACTGCTGACCAGCTGCGCACCGCCGCTGATATCGACCGCGCCCCCCGCCTGCACAAGGATGGAGCCGCTGCTCGAATTCACGCCGCCTGCCGTGAAAGTCGCGTTGCCGACGGACTGGATGGTGACGTTACCGCTCAGCGTATTTAGCTTGCTGGTGGAACCGTAGTTGAAATCACGCCCGGCCCCAATGGTCAGGCTGCCGGATGAGGTGTTGTGACTGTCGGTCGAGTTGTGAATGTAATCACGGGTAGCGCTGATCTGTACAGAACCACTGCCGTTGTTGATGCGCTGGGTGTTGAAAACCACATCATTGCCGGCACTGAAGAAGATCAGTCCAGAAGAAGAATTCACTTGCGAACTGCCGCCGTAAATGATGTCGCGGCCGGCGGTCACCGAAATGGAACCGCCGGATGTGTTCACGCCGCCAGCACCCGAGAACACCACATCCGAGCCGGCGCCGGCCTCAAGGGTGACGTTGCTGGTGGAACCCGTGTTGATTTCGTGCACGATATTCAGTCCGGTCTGCCCCTTCAGCGCCACGTTGCCCGTTGCGCCGATCGAGTTGCCGGTTGTCAGTGTTCCTGAACTCTCCAGCGCAGCAGTCGTACCTGAAAACGCCATGCTGCTCAGCAACAGGTTGCCGGTATTGATGACGCCAACTTCGCCGCTGCCGCCGGTTGCAAAAACGGACAGACTCGACAACTGCGTCTCGATCGGATCAGAAAAGGTACCCACACCGCCAGGCGCTGCCAGTGCAGCAGATGCGGCAATGATGTCCACGCCAGTTCGCCCGTCGGTAATGCTGCCGCCGCTGGTCAATTGCACGGATCCGCTACCGGCATTGATCGGCCCCGCCAGAGACCAGAAGCTCAAATTGCTGCCCGAGGTCGAAACGTTGACGTTGCCGCCATTGGTATTGATGTCGCCTACAACCAGATCCGATGCCGACAACACGCTGAAGCTGCCGCCGTTGGTGCTGCCTCCCGTCAAAGTGATCTGGTTTCCGGCCTGCTGCAGCGATACGTTGCCGGTGCCGGCGCTGGCAGAAACGCCGCCTGTGATCGTGCCCGCGGATTGCGCAACGCTGGTGCCTGCCACATTCAGGTACGCCGAGGAATTGACATTGCCGGTGAACGTGAGGCTGCCGCTGCCACCACCCTGATCACCGATCAGCAGTCCGCCGCCTGACGTACCGGGAGCCGGAACGGTAATCCCGTCCCAGGATGTCATGTTGTTCAGTTCGATGTTGTCGAGTGCCAGAACGGCGCCACCGGGACCTGAAGTGCCGAGTTCAATATTACGGCCGGGTGTGGCGGGCATTACTCTGATGCTTCCCCCTGAGGAAAGCACTTGGCCCTGGATATCCATTTCATCGGCATTCAACTGAGGGAACGATCCGGCGATCACTGTTCCCGATGCCAGATTGATGCTGCCCCCACCCAGGGCGGTCAATACGACATTGCCTGTGCCAGTGCCTGGAACGACGATGCCCGCACCGGTTCCGATATCGATGGTGCCGCCGTTCAGCGCTTTCAACTCGACCGATTGACCCGGCAAAAGCGGTGTGGGTGTCAAACCCGGCTGGAACGGCGCTGTCAGATTGATGCCGCCCTGCTCGGACTGGATGAAGTAGGTGCCGGTCGGGTTTGCGTTGAATACATCTGTTACGTCATTGATATTGATCGTACCGCCGTAAAACGATATGGCAATGTCGCCGCCCCCGCTGTTCTGCAGGAAAACATCGGGCTCATCAAGATTGTTGATGCGCACCGGCGCTAAAGGCGTACCGATCCCTGCAACGGCTTCAAGCCGGACTTCGGCTCCGCTGCCGTAAGCAGAGTTGGACGACGCGTGGAGCAAGGCCGATGGATTGTTCTGCACGATGGCGCCGCCAGAACCCACAGCGCTCAGTCGAATACCGGAACCAGTACCGCCCGACGCATAAATCTGGCCGTCCTGAACTACATTGCCGCCATAGGCGGTGATCACAACATTACCTGGCTCGGAAAACGAAAAACCACCAAGCCCGTTCGCCTGGATCAGGGCGCTGCTGGCGATGTTGACGCCGCCATGCGAAAGCACCGTCACGTTTCCAAAACCGCCGCCAGACGAACCGAAGCCACCACTCGCGAATACCGAACCACTGATGGTGATCGGGGAAGCGATACTGCTGTTCTGCAGCAGTACCGTTGCGTTGCCGCCGGTCCCGGACGAACCAGAACCGCCCAATGCCGACACAACGGCGCTGGATGCAACGGTAATGCCACCACCCGCAGTGACCGTGATCTGTGCGAAGCCGCCGCCACCCTCCGCACCATCACCGCCAGTCGCTGATACAACATCGTTGATGGTGACTGCACCAGAAGCGGTCAGCTCGACTTCCGCACCGCGACCGCCAGAGAACGAAAAGCCACTGGAACCATTGACAGAAACCGGCGCCGATACCGTGAGGTTCCCCGCCGTGACCTCAACTTTCACGCGGGCGGCAGAAAATTCGCCACCATCGACGGAGATGCCATCACCGACAATGGCCAGATTGCCGGAATTACGGAAACGGAATTCGTGCAGGGCGCTACCCGTCAGGGTGTCAACGGCATTGGTCGCGTCATCAAGCAGCACACGACCCAACGTACTGTAGGCCTGCAGATTCTTGACGGTGATCGGCGCGGTGGGTTCCTGGAACACCCCGTGCTTGCCGACCAACCGCAACGTCTGCACCTTCGCCGGCAAAAAGGTGATCGCCTCATTGATATTGAGCGGACCACCAAATAATTCACCGCCCTTCAGCTCGACAACCCCGCTGGCCGGGTTATTCAGTTCGAGCTTGGCCAGGCTGGCCGGGCTGATGGTCTGCGCCAGAGAGAAGGGGTTCACACCAACATCAAAACCCTGAAAATCAACATTCTCCAGATAGATGTTGTTGCCCTTGACCATGCCGGCGTTGACAAAATTAAGGTTGTCACTGGTCAGGAATACGTCGCCAGCGGTGGATTGCAGGTTGGCGCCGTTGCCCACGATGATCGATGACGGCAATCCGGCGCTAAGGCTGATATTCCCGCTGGTGGTGGTGTTACCGAGAATTTCGATGTGTCCCGCGTCGAGATTCAGAGACCCGGCATTGACGGTGTTGCCCGCTCCGACGATGAGGTCATCGCCCGAACCTACCGTCACAAAAACGCCACCGTTCGGGTTGCTGGCCGAAAAAGTAAGATCGCCGTAATTCCGCAGCCTGACATCATTGGAGGTCGTGTTGTTCAACACCGCATTCACAACCTGGGTCTGCAGCGGAAGGCCGCCATTGCCCATACCGGTGGCGGCATTGGCAGTCAGGGTATTGGCCTTGATGTCGATGTAACCGCCGCCGGCATTGGTCTGGATGAAGCCTGCGGCATTGAGGACGACATTGCCGGTGGTGCCGGCATCCAGTTCGGTATCGGTCGACAACTCGAAAAGGATGTTGCGTTCCGCGGTCAGTGTCAGCGTTGAACCCTTGGTCCATACGACGTTGTCGTTGACATGAATGTCGCCGGAACCCGGAACACCACCAGGAGTGGTTGCAGTGGCAATCTCGAAGTCGGTACCTGTCGGGCCGGTATCAAGCGTTGCCGAAAGCGCCGTGCCACTGATGCCGCCACCATAAGACTGGATATAAAAGTCGTTGGGATCAATCAGCCACTTGCCGGCTTTAGCGCCGCTGCTGCCCGAGGCCGTGACCGTCGCGGAGTCCTCGACTTTGACCACCCCCGCAGAAGTTTCAATGAAACCGCCATTGCCTGCGCTGGCCGACGCATCCAGCGTACCAGCCACATTCGTCGTGCCGCTGCTCATATCGGACAGCGCGATGATTTCGCCGCCGCTGGTACCGCGGGCGCTGGTCACGCTGCCGGCCTCAAGGTCGGTGCGTTTGGTGGACTTCAGCATGATGCGGCCGCCTTCGGCGACGGCGCTGTCAGCGCGGACGGTGCCGCCCTGGCGGATCAGGCCGGCATAGATGCCGATGCGTCCGGCTTCAGCGGTGATCGTGCCGAGATTGCGCGCTTCATTGTCCGGTGCGGAAATTTCCACACGGAGATTGGGCGTGCCGGGGTTCACCAGCTCGACGCTGTTGCCCGCGGCGAGTACCACTTCGCCGTTGGGGTTGGTAATGAGCCCGTTGTTGGCGACACTGTTGCCGACAAGGTAAACCGGTCCGCCGGCAGCGTTGATCGCCCCTTCATTGACCACTGATCCGGCCGTGATGCCGTTGGTGAAATTCATCCGGCCGGCGAGGAAGTCGGCGTCCGACAGATTGAGCGTTGAGGCCACCAGACCGGCCACATTGATCTGTGATCCGGCACCGAACACGATGCCGTTCGGGTTCAGCAGGAACACACGTCCGTTCGATTGCAGGCTGCCGAGGATTGCCGAAGGGTCGCCGCCGACCACGCGATTCAATACCGCAGACAGTGCCGAGGGCTGAACAAAACGGGTGAGCTCACCGACAGAAATCGAGAAGCTGCCCCAGTTGATGATGGTCTTCGGGGACAGCGTGTTGATGTTGAGGATGTTGGCCGCGGGATTGGTGATGTTCGCCGCACCATGAGCAACCACGCCGCCAGTGGGATTCGCCCACGCTGTGCTTCCGAAGCAGGCCGCGACCGCCACCGCTGCGATTTTGCGTTGCAATGGCACCGTCGATGCCGTTGAAAAATGCTGAGCGGATTTATTCTGTGCCATGACGCCTAACCCCCTGTTACACACAACGCTGGTCAACGATCAAACCTTCACTGATGGATGGTTTTTGATCGATACAAAGATGATTGCATTATTTCATGTAACGGGGCACGACAGTTCGTTTCAGCATGACCGCCCCCACTCTCGCAGACAGGCAAATGCACACTGAAATCCGCAGAGAGAAGAACAATAATTATTCAATAAAAACAATTACTTAAATTGTGCCGGCATTCTCGCAGCAGCGTCTAAGCGGAATCCGCAACTAAGAGGAAGCTCCCGGTGTGCATGGTGGATACATCACACCCGTGCAAAAGATTATTTGCAGACCGGCGCTTCCTTCTTCTTGTCTTTTTTCTCTTCGCCCGCGAAAGCGTCTTTCTCCTTCTCCGTTTCCGGAGGCGTAGTGGATTCACTGGTGGCCACAATCAGCGTCTGTGTGGGTGTCTGCAAAGCTTCTTCGATTGCAGGCGGCAGGCTGCCGCCACCGGTCAGTCCATAAGTCACCAGCAGCGTCGAACCGAGCACGGCCGGTGAACCGCCGGACATGAAACCGGTTCCGGTGGCAGCGTCGTACACCACGCCTTCAACACCGTTCACGAAATAACCGCCGCTTGCGAGGTTGGGGAAATCAGCGTGGATTGTCGGCAATGCAGCCGCTTCGATCAGCGCAAAGGCGCCGCTGCCACTGCCCGCATCCATGCGCACCGCGCCGCCAATCATCGCCAGAATCACATCGGGATTGCCCGACAGTTTGGCCCATGCGCCCGCACCCGAACCGCCGGCAAGTATGACGTCACCGTCGGTGGATACCGTCAATGCGCCACTGCTGCTGACCAGTGCCGAAGCACCCGTTCCTAGGCCGCCGAGGATCTTCAGTGCGCCCTGGGTCTGTACGGTCAACGCATTCCCGGCAACCACCTGGGATGGCGCAGATGCACTGCTGTCGCCCACAGTGACATTGCTGCCGAACAGATTGATCACGTCAGCCATCACCGAGCCGCCAACGATCTTGACGTTACCCGCGGGCGCTGCCAGCGTCATGCTGCTGCCCGGTGAAGCGCTCACCACGCCGGGAACGATCAGGTCACCCGCTTGCGCCACATAGACATTGTTCGAACCGCTGTAGCTGGCGCCCGAAGGCACGCTCAGGTTCCCCGTGGTCTGCGCGAAAACGCCATCGGACAGGCTGAACGCAGTGCCGAAGCCGGGTGAATCCAGCGTCAGTCCACCGAACGACGAACTGCCGTTGACGATGCCCACCTGCCCGCCGCTGCCCAGCCGCAGCGTGATGCCGGGCGCCGCAACATTGGTGAACTTCGCAACCGGACTGCTGCCGAGAACCTGCAGCGTCCCGTTGCCGCCGATCGTGACATTGTTGAACACGGTATCGACCCCGTGCCGCTCCGATACCCAGAGCGTTCCGCCCGGGCCGATGTTCAGCGAACCGCCGATGTTCTGGCCATTCTGCATCGACAGCGCCTTGCCGCCGGCAATTTGCAGCATGCCGCCTGCGGCGTTGTTGAATGCCGCTTCCCACGAGGTGTTTTCATTGACGTGGATGGTGCCGGCATTGTTGATCTGGCCGGCCTGCGAAATCGAATCACTGATGAACGACCAGCCTGCAGTCGAAGTGATATTGACCGTAGCACCCGCCTGATTGTTGAAAACAGCAGGCGTGGCGTCACCCAGATCAATAGTCCCGGTGCCGCCGATGTTCACCGTGCCCGAATTGTTCCAGGTCTTGTTCGCCGCCAGTGCAACCGGCGCGCTGACGTTGGTCACGGTGCCCGGCGTCGTGGTCAGATTACCCGAGCCGCCGAAGCTGCCGCCGGTCAGATTCATCACGCCGCCGACCACCACGCTGTCATTGCCTTGTATCGCGCCGCCATTCATGTTGACGTTCAGCAGATTGACCGGTGAACCGGAGTTGAACGCGGCAGTAGTACTGGTGTTGATCGTCGTCAGCCCGGTCGCGCTGAACGGCAGATTCACGTTCACCGCACCGGAAATGAAGTTGGCGGTGCCGGCATTCACCATGGAACCCGTGCCGCCGATCGTCGCGCTGCTCAGATTCACGATGCCGTTGTTCTGGAACAGCCGGTTCAGCGTCAGGCTGCCGCTCAAACTGCCGCTGCGCCCGGTGTCGAGCGCAAACATCCCGCCGGAACCCATCGTGCCACCGGTCCAGGCCAGCGCACCGCTCGCACCACCCACCAGCAGACTTCCGGACCCTAGCAGGCTGCCGCCGGAAATTGTCAATAAATCAGTCACCTGCGATGCATCGCTAAGGGTCAGCGAACCGCTGCTGAGCGTCAGCGGGCTGGCTGAAGTAAGACTCTTGGCTTCAGCCACACCACTGACCAGCACGGTACCGACACCGGTGCCGATCACCACATCATTGGCGCTGGTCGGCACAAAGTCGCCGCTCCAGTTCAAAGCATCAAACCAGTTCAGCGTCGAAGCGCCGCCGTCCCAGGTCAGGCCGCCGGTGAACACGCCGAGTTTGAACGCGCCGGGCGGACCCGCGGTGATTTGCGGTGTCAGCGCATTCGGATCATTGATCGTCGTGAACGTGCCGCCGACGGTACCGCCGGCCTGAATGATCGAAAACTGATTGCCGGCCACCGGCGTAAACGCGCCGTAACCCACATTCATCGTACCGCCGAGCGTGACATTGCCGGAAACATCGATGGCGTCGTACTGCGTACCGCGGGTCGTGCCGTTGATTTCAATGTCGAGCACGCTGGAAGAACCCAGCGCCAGATTGCCGGTCACCGTGAGCAGGCCCGGCGAGGTGCCGGGACGAATCGTTCCATTGTTAGTCAGCGTATTGCCTACACCGACAACAACAGTACCTGTGCCTTGAATCGTGCCGGAGTTGGTGAACGCACCGGTTTTCTGGAATGTCGTACCCGGTGAGAGATTGATGTTCCCCTGGTTATCGGACATTCCGATCACCACCAGCGTACCGCCCTGCACATTCATGGTTCCGGTATTGAGCACCGTGCCCAGCACATCGAGCGACTGCGTACCCGCGGAACTCTTGGTGATCGTGCCGGCGTTAGCAAGCGTGTTGCCGCCGGTGCTCGACCACCACAGCGGGTTGGACGCCGTGCCGGTCAGATTGATCTGTCCGCCGGAAAGATTATTCAGTGTCGCGCCGTTGTTCAGCCAGATCTGGCCGTTGCCGGTGAAATTGATGTCACCGGTGTTGTCCCAGATCCGTTGGTCAAACACCACAGAATTGCTGCTGACGTTGGTGATCACGCCGGTTCCGGTAGTGAGTTTTCCGCTGCCCGCCAACGTACCGCCGGTCCACAGATACTGGTTGGTGACGTCGATCGGGCTGGTACCGGTGATGATCCCGCCGGTTTGCGTCAGATCGTCAATGCTGACCGTGCTGCCGGTACTGATTGAGACCGTACCGCTGCTCTGCGTCAGCGTCGCCAGCGAGGTCACCGCACCGCTGCCGATGTTCATCGTGCCGTTCGTATGGGAAAGACCCGTCAACGACGAATCAATGCTTGATCCGGCGTTGAAATTCACGGTACCGCCCGATTGCGCCAGCGTGCCGAGGCCGGTCACATTCGCGCCGCTGTTCAGGTCATGCGTGCCGCCGCTGAAATTCAGCGTGGCTGTGCTGCCCACATCAAAAGTCCCCGTATGGGTGCCGCCATCGACCAGCGACAACTGCCCGGCATTGGTCTGGACGGTGCCGGTGTTATTGAACACGCCAAAGGGATTAAGCGACTGATTATTTGCGCTCGACTTGGTCAGCGTACCGGCATTGTTGAAGGTGTTGCCGCCGATGCTGCTCCACCAGACCGGATTGGCCGCGGTACCTGTTAGCGTCATCTGGCCACCGGCCAGATTATTCAGCGTTACACCGTTGTTCAGCCAGAGTTGGCCGTTGCCGCTGATGTTGATTGTGCCGCTGTTGTTCCAGTCACGCTGATCCAAAACGACGGAATTGTTGCCGATCGTGGTCACCACGCCGGTTCCCGTCGTCAGCGTATTGGTGCCGGTCATTATTCCGCCGAGCCACTGGTACTCGTGCGTCACATTGATCGGACTGATGCCTGTGATGGTACCGCTGTTCTGCACCAGATCGAAGATGTCGACAGTGCTGCCCGTGCTGAAATTGAGCGTCGCCGAACCGCTGAGCGTTGTCGTCAGTAACGGGCCGTGGCTGGCTCCTGCATTGAAGCTCACCGTACCGGCGCTCACCAACATCGTACCTGGACCATCGGTCGCGGCACCGCTGTTGAGATTGTGCGAGCCGCCTGCAAAATTGAAAGTTGCACCGGCATGCGCCTCGAAAGTACCGGTATGTGTTCCGCTGTTCTGCAAGTTCAGCTGGCCATCCGTCACATGCAGCAGGCCGGTATTGTTGATCGTGCCGCCGATGTCGAGCGTTTGCGTCGTAGCACCGAGCTTGTCCAGCGTGCCGGCATTGTTGATCGTGTTGCCACCGGTACTCCAGTAAATCGGATTGCCGTTGCTGCCGTTGAGTTCGATCAGACCCGCGGGCTGGTTATTGAGCACTGACGAACCTGTCAGCGTCAGACGGTTTGCGCCGCCAATGGCAATAGTCCCGCTGTTGTTCCAGGTCTTTCCGGAAAGTGTTACCGAGCCGCCGCCAATCGTCGTCGTGGAGCCGGCGCCGGAGACCAGCAGCCCGGACCCGGAAATCGTACCGCCGTTCCAGTTGAAGCCCGCGTTGAACGTCAGGTCGGACCCACCCGACACGATGCCGCCGCTCATCGTCACCAAGGGTTCCGTTGCACCGAAGATGAGCGGCGTATTGACGTTCGTCGTGCCGCCGGCAATGTTCAATGTGCCCGTATCAGTAAAGCTCACGCCGGCATTCAGGTTGTGTGTGCCTGCATTGATCTGCAGAACCGCTCCCGAATCGATGTCAAACGCGCCGGTATGGTCGCCGCTATTCTGCAGACTCAGTTGTCCCGTGGCCACGTGCACCAGACCGGTATTGTTGATGGTGCCGCCGATGTCCAGGCTTTGCGAACCGGGGTCTGTATGTTTGGCCAGCACACCAGCATTGTTGAGGGTGTTGCCGCTAGTGCTGTAGTAAATCGGATTGGAATTGCTTCCGGTCAGTTCGATCAGGCCCGCAGCCTGGTTATTGACTGTGGCAGTGTTGGTCAAAGTCAGGCGATTCGCGCCGCCAATGGTGACGGTTCCGCTGTTGTTCCAGGTTTTCCCGGAAAGCGTTACAGAACCGCCGCCAATCGTATTTGACGATCCAGAGCCGGTCACCAGCAGGCCGGCACCGGAAATCGTACCGCCGTTCCAGTTGAATCCGGTGTTGAACGTCAGGTCGGATGCGCCGGCTACGACGCCTCCGCTGATGGTGACGTTCGGAGCACCCGCTCCAAAGGTCAGGGGTGTATTCACATTGACAGTGCCGCCGGTTATCTGCAGCGCGCCGGTATCGGTAAACACCGATCCGGAATTCAGCTGATGCGTCCCTGCACCAAAACGCAGAACCGCACCCGGATCGACATCAAAGGTACCGGTATGAGCGCCGTCATTCAGCAGGTGCAACTGCCCTCCGGCGACGTGCATCACACCGGTGTTGTTGATCGTGCCGCCGACATCCAGCGATTGCACGACCGGATCCGTCTTGTTCAGGGTGCCTGCATTATTGATGCTGTTGCCGCCAGCGCTGTAGTAGATCGGATTGGAATTGGTACCCGTCAGATTGATGACGCCGCCCACCTGATTATTAAGCGTCGATGCGCCGGTCAGCGTCAGCCGGTCATTGCCGCCGATCTCGATGGTGCCGGTGTTGTTCCAGACCTTGCTGCTGAGGACCGGAGAACCACCCGCGATATCCGTCAATGCGTTCGTGGTCAACAGGCCGGAACCGGTAATCGTGCCGCCGCTCCAGAAGAAATTGTTGTTGAGTACGATGTTGGAACCAGCCGACAGCGTACCGCCGGTGACATTCAAAGCCGGATTGGTCAACCCAAGCGTCAATGCCGTATTCACAGCGACCGTGCCACCCGCAACATGCAGCGCGCCGGTGTCAATAAAGGAAACGCCTGCATTCAGATTGTTCGTACCGGCAGTGAAATGCAGAGCAGTGCCCGGATCAATGTCAAAGGCGCCGGTGTGCGTGCCGTTGTTCGCCAGATTGAGCTGGCCGGTCGCCACATGCAGCGTACCGGTGTTGTTGATCGAACCGCCGATATCAAGGGTCTGGGCCGTCGCCGTGGATTTGTTCAGCGTGCCGGCGTTATTGAAAGTGTTGCCGGCGACCGAGTAGTAGATCGGATTGGTGTTGGTGCCGGTCAGGTCGATGATCCCGCCGGCCTGGTTGTTCAGCGTGGCGCTGTTGGTCAGTGTCAGCCGCCCGGCACCGCTGAGGGTTACGGTGCCGCTGTTGTTCCAGGTCTTGCCGTTGAGAACGGCAGAACCCGCCGGCATTGAGATCGTCGAACCCACACCGGTATTCAGCGCACCGGCGCCGGACAATGTGCCGCCACCATAGAACATCTCGCTGGAAACCGATATCGGGCCGCCGTTGTTGACGGTGCCGCCGGAAACAATCAGTTTTGCCAGCGTGTTGCTGGTGGTGTTGAGGTTCATTACCCCGGTAGTGATCTCGAGCGAAAAAGCAGACTGGAAAGTTCCGCCGGTAATGTCGTGCGTACCGCCGGCCATCGACAGGTTATCAATCGACGCGCTGCTACCGAAGCTGATATCGCCGGTCAGATTGGCGATGCTGAAAACACCGCCACCAACAGTCAGGTTGCCGATTACGTCAATATTGCCGATGGTGTAAACACCGGTACCGCGCTGGATCGACAGGTCGCGCAGCCCGCTGGCACTAAAGTTTGCGACCGTTTGCGTACCGAGCAGAATCGCGTCAGAGGTCGCATTGAGCCCCGTCAGCGTCAATCCGTTCGATATGATCGACTTGCCAGCAGTCTGATCGATTTCGAATCCGGTAATTGACACGTTCGCCGTGCTGGCAGCAAGGTTGGGGATGTCTGTAGTAGTTATGTTGGCGTTGATATACACGCTGTTGCCACCGACGTCAGCGGTATTGGAAGTCAGCGTAATGTTGGCACCCAGAGGAAACGCACCCCCAGCGGTCGTATCCAAGGGGGCATTAATGTTCAGCGAACCCTCGCTGGGACTGGTCAGTGAACCCGGGTCTCCGGCGACCAGCGTAATGGCGCCGCCTTTGGTGGTGATGGACGAACTGACATTGAGGTAGCCGCCAGCTTGCATCGTGATACCTACGCCACTGGTATTCATTGAGATCGGCGCATTGACACTAATATCTTCATTCGCCTGCAGCACAACATTGGTCGCAGCTGCATTGATGTTGCTCGGGTCCAATACGACCGACGTGGACCCGCCATACGAACCCAGGTCGCCGAACGCGTAGCCGACACTTGGCGCCAGTGGCGGGTTAAGTGCGATCAACACATCCAAGCTACTCGGGGTTATATCGATGAAGTCCGGGTCCAGCAGCAGTGTTCCGGTCACGCCCTTCGGCGCACGCGTATCCACAAACCCGGTGAAGTCGAGGATGTGCTTGCCCGACACCTCGACAAATCCGCCATTACCGCTGTTGGCGCCGCCGCGGGCGCTGATGTCGCCGTAGAAACGCGTGATGTCGTCCGCCCAGATGATGACCTTGCCGCCGTCGCCCTGCGTTACGGCGTCCGCCTTGATGCTGACGTCCTGTCCGACGAAGGTGCGGAAGGCGTTCTGCACGTCGGCGTTTTTGCCCTGGAAATCACCGCCGACGAGCACGGTGCCGCCGCCGCTGTCACCCGACGCATCAATCGTCGCGTTGCCCATCAGGCCAACCTTGTTGCCGAGCAGTTGCACGCTGCCGCCGGCGCCGCTGCTGCCTTTGGCTTCAATCGTGCCCGAGGCCAGCGTGGTGTCGCCGGACTGGATTTCAACTTTGCCGCCGCTGCTGCCGCTGGCCGTGGTCTGGCTGCCGGCATCGAGCGTGGTGTTCTTCGTGGCCTTGAGCAGGATGCGGCCGCCTTCGACCACGGCGCTGCTGGCGTTGAGTGTGCCGCCCTGCTGGATCAGGCCGGCGTAGATGCCGATGCGTCCGGCTTCGGCTGAAATCGTGCCGAGGTTTTTCGCTTCGTTGTCGGGGGCAACCACTTCAACGCGCAGGTTCGGCGTTGCCGGATTGACCAGTTCGACGCTGTTGCCTGCAGCCAGCACCACTTCGCCATTCGGATTGGTGATCAGGCCGTTGTTGGTGACACTGTTGCCGACGAGGTAGACCGGTCCGCCCGCGGCATTGATGCTGCCCTGATTGACGACGGATCCTGCGCCGATTCCATTGGTGAAATTCATCCGGCCTGAGAGGAAATCCGCATCCGACAGATTGAGCGACGAGGCGACAAGACCGGCGACATTGATTTGTGATCCGGCACCAAACACGATGCCGTTCGGGTTCAGCAGGAACACACGCCCGTTCGATTGCAAGGCCCCGAGGATGGCCGACGGGTCGGAACCCACCACGCGATTGAGTACTGCGGACAGTGCAGTCGGCTGGGTGATCCGCGTCAGCTCACCGGCGCCAATCGAAAAACTGTTCCAGTTGATGATGGTCTTGGCGGTATGGGTGTTGATGTTGAGGATATTGGCCGCGGGATTGGTGATCTGCGCGGAGCCGTGGGCGACAACACCGCCGGTCGGATTCGCGATGGCCGTGCCGCTGAAGCAGGCTGCGATTGCAACAACTATCGCCTTGCGCGGAACGGCGCAGACCCGGGAATTCACCGCGTTATTTTTTTTGTTGCTGTTGCTGTACATGACAACCCCCTTAACCCACACATCATGACCAACGGTTTTTTATTGATGCGAAAACAACGACTTCGCCTGTGCGGGATTATTTCATGCCCGCGCCAAAAGCTTCGTGAATTAAGTCGCCAACCGGAAAAGGAATCCAAAGGCCAGCCAGAAGGGCTTTTTCGGCAAATCCTTGCCGGTTTGTGACTCACAATTTATTATTTTTATAATAAAATCAAATACTTAATTAATTTTTACGGGGTGATTTGCCACGGCTGCAGGTAATCCAGACGATCCCCCGTCTGCACGATCAGGTGCCGGACCGACTTCTCCCGGACGATATGCAGCGTCACGTCGCCCCCGGCGGCACAACTCGCCCAAAGGCGCTCGTAGAACTCGCCCTGTCCGCCAATGGAATCACCACCGACGCCGAGAATCACGTCGCCGCGCTGCAGCCCGGCGTGTTCGGAAGGGGAGTCGGGCAACACGCGCGACACCACGACATGGCCTTCCATCTGCTCGGTATTGAGGCCCAGCCATGGCCGTTTTTTCCCCTGACGCCGGCCTGACTGCACGAGATCAGGCAACACATCCTTCAGCAGATTGATCGGCACGAACATGTTGCCGGGAAACGCGACACCTTCATTCAAGGCATCGCTGACCCAGAGTGAAGCAATGCCGACCAGCCGGCCTTCACCATCGAACAAGGCCGCACCGCTGTGTTCGTAACGCGGCGGCGCGGTGAACAGTGCATCATCAATCATGTATTCCCACCAGCCGGTGAAGCGACGCCGGGACACCAGTGCTGCGCCGGTCACGCCGCCCCCGCCTTCATGGCAGGCCACCACGAGGCCCTGCAGCTCCACGAGTGCACTGGAATCGCCCAGCTCGACCGGCGCACAGGGTGGTGCAGGTTTGGCGCGCAACAGGCCAAAACCCGTTGCGTGATCGAATCCGACAACGCTTGCCGGATAAATCCTGTTGTCGCAGTCGATCACCAGCACCGAGGCAGCTTCCAGCACCAGATAACCGATGGTGAGGATCAGGCCGTGGTCATCGATGACGATGCCGGTGCCCTCGCGCTCGACGCCGAGCGAATCAGCCGTGCGTGCGCCTTCCACTGCGCGGATCGACAGCTTGACCACCGCATCGAGCGGCGGTGATGCCGGTTGCGGGATGCCGTTGGTGGCGCGCCACGCGGCAAGCGCGGCCGTGAACAGAGAAACAGTCATCGCGGAATCACGCTGGTATCAGCGCCTCGTAACGCACATCGATGATGTCGATGTTCACAATGCCCTTCGGGGTCGGAAGCTTGATGGTGTCGCCAGCGCGATGTTTGAGCAGCGCCTTGGCGATCGGCGACACCCAGCTGACATGGCCGCGCGCCGGATCGGCTTCATCGATGCCGACGATGGTCACGGTATGCGCTGCGCCTTCACTGTCTTCGTAATCCACCGTCGCGCCGAAAAAGATCTGGTCTGTATCACCGCGCGCAGCAGGATCCACCACCACCGACTGGTCAAGACGACGGCCGAGATAATGGATGCGGCGATCGATTTCACGCAGCCGCTTTTTGCCGTAGAGGTAATCGCCATTTTCGGAACGGTCGCCATTGGAGGCGGCCCAGGCCACGACTTTCACCAGTTCCGGACGCTCGACATCCAGCAATTGCATCAATTCCTGCTTGATCCGGGCATAACCGGCAGGCGTCATGTAGTTCTTCGTTGCAGGTGCGGCGGGCTCTGCAGGTGCTTTGGGGGGACGGGACATGCTTAAAGTGTAGCGAAAACAGCCTTCGGCAATCGTTGTAATCAGTGTTGGCCCGGCAGATTTCATAATATAAAATGCCGCTTTACAAACCACCATCCGCATACTGACCCGTGGCTGAAAAATCCGCTAAACCTTCCATTCAGGTCATCGAACGCATGATGCACCTGCTCGACGTGCTGTCAGCCCATTCCACGCCGGCAACACTGAAGCAACTGGCATCCGCCACCAAGCTGCACCCATCCACGGCGCATCGCATTCTCGGCGTGATGGTCGATAACCGGCTGGTGGACCGCATCGAGCCGGGCATGTACCGGCTGGGGATCCGCCTCGTTGAACTCGGCAGTCTGGTGAAGTCGCGCATCAGCGTGCGCCAGGAAGCGCTTCCGCATATGCACGAGCTGCATCGCGCACTCGGCGAAACCGTCAACCTTTCGGTGCGTCGTGACGATGAGGTGGTTTATATCGAACGCACCGCCGAAAACAGCTGCATGATGCGCGTGGTGCAGATCATCGGCGCCCATGCGCCGCTGCATATTACTGCGGTCGGCAAGATCTTTCTGGCCGCCGAAACGCCGCAGCGGGTCGCCGACTATGCCGCCAGAACCAAATTGCCGCGTTTTACCGACAACACGCTGACCGATCCGAAAAAACTGACCGTCGAACTCGAAGACATCCGCAACCGCTGCTACGCCTACGACAACGAAGAAGCCGAGCGCGGCGTGTGCTGCGTCGGCGCCGGCATCTATAACGACGAAGGCCAGTTGATCGCCGGCCTTTCGGTATCGGCGCCCACCGAGCGCTTCCGCAAGACCTGGGCCGAATCGGTGCGCCAGTCCGCCGAGCGCATATCGCGCGCCATCGGCTACCAGCCTTCGCGCTGACCGCATCCGCGGAAACCGCTGCGCAGCAATGTACGACCGTCCCGTCGTTTTTCTCGACCTCGAGACCACCGGCGCCACCGCAACCCACGACCGCATCACCGAAGTCGGGCTGGTCGAGGTCGACAACGGACGCTTCATCCGCGAATGGTCCTCGCTGGTGAATCCGGGCATGAGCATTCCGCCGGGCATACAGGCGCTGACCGGCATCAGCAACGACATGGTGGCGCTGGCGCCGCGCTTCGAAGAGATCGCCCGCGAACTGTATGAGGCCATCGACGGTCGGGTGCTGATCGCCCACAACGCGCGTTTCGATTACGGCTTCCTCAAAAACGAATTCCGCCGCCTCGGCAAGACTTTCTCTGCACCGGTGCTGTGTACGGTGAAACTCTCGCGCAAGCTGTTTCCGCAGCATCCGCGCCATAACCTCGACAGTCTGATGACGCGGCACGGCATTCATTGCGATGCGCGGCACCGCGCGCTGGGTGACGCCCGCGTACTGTGGGAACTGGCGCAGCAATGGCGGCAGGAACCCGGTGAAGAAGCGGTACTGGCGGCCACGGAAAAATTGCTGAAAACGACAACAGTGCCGGCGGGTCTCGCCGACAACGCCTTCGATCACATTCCCGAAGGTCCCGGCGTCTACCTGTTCTACGGTGAAAAAGACGTACCGCTGTATGTCGGAAAAAGCATCAACCTGCGCACGCGGGTGATGTCGCATTTCTCAGGTGATCATCGCGTCGCCAAGGACATGCGCATCGCCGCCGAAGTCAAACGCATCGACTGGATCGAAACGGCCGGTGAACTTGGCGCGCTGATCGAGGAAGCCCGGTTGGTGAAAAAACTCGCGCCGGTACACAACCGCCAGCTGCGCCGCGCCAGCGAGCTCTGCGCCTGGTACTGGCCCGCCGACCGCCACGACATCGCGCCGGAACTGGTGTCGGCCCGTGACCTCACCGGTGGCGAGTTCCGCGATCTCTACGGACTTTTCCGCTCGCGACGCACCGCCATCGAGGCGCTGCGCGAAATCGCGCTGGAGCATGCGCTTTGTCATGGACTTCTGGGATTGGAAAAACGCAAAGGCCCTTGTTTCGCCTACCAGATCAAGCGCTGCCGTGGCGCCTGCGCCGGCCAGGAAACCGCACAGCAGCACGCCGCGCGGCTGGCCGCAGCGCTCGCGGGATTGCGCGTGCGCGCCTGGCCCTTCCCGGGCCGTATCGGCATCCGCGAAACATCACCTGGCGGCGAACGCTGCGACATGCATGTGCTTGACCAGTGGTGCCATCTCGGCACGGTCAGCAGCGAGGAAGAACTGCACGATCTGCAGGAAAACCCGCCGCGTCCGCTGTTCGATCTGGATACCTATAAAATCCTGACGCGTTACCTGCTCAACGGGAAACACCGGCCACAAATCGTACCGCTGACCGCGACAACCGCAGCTGCGGCATAATCGGCAGCGCAGTCACAAACAACCAGCCGGAGGAGGATGTCATGAGCAAAGCACTGCAGGGCCTCATTGTTGCAGCACTCGTTGCGGCGTTTCCATTCGCCGCGACGGCACAGCAATACCCGACGAAAGCCGTACGCTTCATCATCCCGTTCCCGCCGGGCGGTCCCACCGACATCATGGGCCGCCTCGCGACCGACATCCTGTCCAAGGCCACCGGTCAGCAGTTCGTGCCCGACAACCGCGGCGGCGCCGGCGGCAACATCGGCGCCGACATGTGCGCGAAGGCTCCGGCTGACGGTTACACGCTGTGCATGATCACCGCCGCGCAGGGGGTATCGCCGGCGATCTATAAAAAAATGAGTTATGACCCGGTGAAGGATCTCGCCACGATCACGCTGATGGCGAGTCTGCCCAGCCTGCTCACCGTGCATCCGGCACTGCCGGCAAAGACCGTCAAGGAAGTACTGGCGCTGGCGAAAGCGAAGCCGGACGGGCTCAGCTATGCCTCCACCGGCAACGGCAGCAGTCCGCACATGCTGATGGAAATGTTCAAGTTCATGACCGGCGTGAAAATGGTCCATGTGCCGTACAAGGGCCAGGCGCCTGCAGTGGTCGACCAGATTTCAGGCCAGGTGCAACTCGCCTTCAACACCGCCATCAGCGTGCTGCCGCAGGTCGAAGTCGGGCGCTTGCGTCCGATTGCGATTTCGTCAAAAGAACGTTTCCCGCCAATGCCGAACCTGCCTACCGTTGAGGAGGGCGGCGTCAAGGGTTTTGACGGCGGCTCCTGGCAGGGCGTCGGCGCTCCGGCCGGCACACCGGTCGAGATCATCCGCCGCGTCAACACCATTCTGGTCAATGAACTGAAAACTCCCAATATGCGCGACCAGATGCTGAAGCGCGGCGGACTGGTATCGGCCAATTCACCGGAAGAGTTTTCGGCATTCCTCAAAGCCGAGATCGCGCGCTGGACCAAGGTTGCACGTGCCGCGAACATCAGCATCGACTGAGCAATGGCAAAACGCGTCACGCCTGAACAACAGGCGCGCATCGACCTCGCCGCTGCCCTGCGCAGCGCTTCGCGCATGGGCCTCGGCGAGGGCATCTGCAACCATTTCAGCGTCGAGGTGCCCGATCGGCCGGGCCATTTCCTGATCAATCCGCAGGGCCTGCACTGGTCGGAGGTGACGCCGGCGGATCTGGTGATGGTTGATGGCCAGGGCCGCAAGGTCGCAGGCAGACATGAAGTCGAACCAACAGCGTTTTTCATTCACGGCGCCGCGCATCGCAGCAAGCCGCAGGCAAAATGCGTGTTGCACACCCATATGCCGTTTGCAACGACGCTGACGGTGGTGCATGGCGGACGCATCGAACCGGTGAGCCAGGTGGCGCTGAAGTTTCACGGCCGCGATGCCTACGACGACAACTACAACGGACTCGCGCTGGATGCGGCGGAAGGTGCACGCATCGTGTCAGGCCTGAAAAACGCCGACATCCTGTTCCTCGCCAACCACGGCATCATCGTCACCGGTCCTTCGATCGACATCGCCTTTGACGATCTGTATTACCTCGAACGCGCCTGCATGTTGCAAGTTCTGGGCATGGGGACGGGCAAGGCACTGCGTCAGGTGCCGGATGCCATTGCACAAAAAACTGCGGCGCAGATGACGGACCCCACGCAGGCGCGACTGCACTTCATCGCGCTCAAGCGCCTGCTGGATCGTGACGAACCGGGCTGGTCGCGCCTCGACTAGAGCGCCCAAGCCCGGTTTTTGCCCGGTGGCTCAGTGATACACGAGTGGCTGGTTCAGCAGCACGCTGAAGTTGTCGAGAAAGGCATCGATGTTTTCGGTCGTCGCCTCATCACTCGCCGCTTCGTTCATCGCGTTGGCGAATTTCTCGGCGACATCACCGGTGAAAAAAGTGCCGCGCGAAGTGCGCTTGTCCACCAGTTCCAGGCCTTGCTGGCCGGGATATTCGGCAACGTAGTACTGCTCACTGTTGTAGACCAGGCGCATGGCGATCCCCGTTTATCAATAAGTCATTGATTTTAAAAAAAATAATTAAAATCAAACTACACCAAGGAGATGGGGCGCGCAGCCCCGCATTTCAAGGGCTGCGCCGCCGGTTGGCCACCGCGATGCCGACGAGGATCAGCGCCAATCCGAGGTAGGCATTGGGCGCCGGATGCTCCCCCATGATCCACAATCCCAGCATGACCGCCACGCCGGGACTGAGGTAATTCACCAGCGACATGAAACTGGGGCCGGCGGAACGGATCAGCTGAAAGTACAACACGGTCGCAATCGCCGTCGGCACCACGCCCAGCCAGCACACGGCCGCCACCGACTGCCAGCGCGGCGTCAGCGTCGATAGCGGGATTTGCCACAACGCCAGCGGCAGCACGATGACACTGGCCACCAGCAGCGTTGCAGCAGCAGACACCATGACATCGCCTTTGATGATCAGCCGCGTCAATACGCTCTGCAGCGCGTAACACAAGGCACCGCCGAGTACGGCCAATTGCGAAATGATCCGCAGCAAGTCGCCGCCGATGCCGGCCAGCGCCGCCGGCCCCATCAGCAACACGATGCCGCAGAAGCCGCCGGCAAAACCGATCGCGCGCTGCCTTGTCATGTGTTCGCCCGCAATCAGGAAATGCGCAAGCACGATCGTCGCCAGCGGCATGAATGCCATCAGGATGCCGGCCAGCGCGCTCTCCACGACCTGCTGGCCCCAGGTGATCAGGTAAAACGGGATCGCGTTGCCGATCAGGGCGATCACCACATACGGCCACCAGTTCCGCCCCAATGCCGGCAGTCTGCGCCCGCTGGCATACACAAAAATGATCAATACAATCGCCGCGACGCCGACACGCCCGGCGACGATGAGCAAGGGCGGCAGGCTGGAAACCGCAATGCCGTTGAACATGAACGAAGAACCCCACATCGCGACCAGCGCGAGCAGCAACAGCCAATCGTTCAGCGTACGGTGTGTGGACATCAGCGAATCCCGCCCCCTCGGCCGGGCCAAATTTATTGATCTGTTTCCGGGAATCCGGAGCACGAAGCTTACAGGATGCCGCCCTGCCTGCAGGTGGCTGCATGATAAAATCACGCTTTACGGAAACACCGCCAATGACCACGCTCTCACCCCTCAACGCCCTGTCCCCCCTCGACGGCCGCTACCACGGCAAACTCGGCGCGCTGCGCGAATGTTTCAGCGAACAGGCGCTGATCCACAACCGGGTGCGCGTCGAAGTTGAATGGCTGAAGGCGCTCGCGGCCGAACCGGCGCTGAAGGAAGTGCCGCCGTTCTCGAAAGCCACCGTTGCCGAACTCGACGCGTTGGTGCAGCAGTTCTCGGAAACGGACGGCGCCCGGGTCAAGGCGATTGAGGCGACAACCAACCACGACGTCAAGGCGGTGGAATACCTGCTGAAGGAACGACTGGCAAAAAACGCCGAAGTCACCCAGGTTGCCGAGTTCATCCATTTCGCCTGCACCTCGGAAGACATCAACAACCTGTGCCACGCGCTGATGCTGCAGAAAGCGCGCGCAGCGGCGATGCTGCCGGCCCTGGACGCGATCATCACACGCCTGCGCACGCTGGCGCACGAGCTCGCCGATGCATCAATGCTGTCGCGCACACACGGCCAGCCGGCATCGCCAACCACGCTGGGAAAGGAAATGGCCAATGTCGTGGCGCGGCTTGAGCGCGCCCGCGCCCGTATCGCAGCAGTTTCACTGCTCGGCAAGATCAACGGCGCGGTGGGCAATTACAACGCGCACCTTTCGGCCTATCCGGAAATCGACTGGGAAGGTTTCGGCAAAAAGTTTGTTGAATCGCTGGGACTGGAATTCAATCCCTACACCATCCAGATCGAACCCCATGACGCGATGGCAGAACTGTTTGATGCCTTCGCACGAACCAACACGATCCTGCTTGACCTCAACCGCGACATCTGGGGCTACATCTCCGTCGGTTACTTCAAGCAGAAGACCAAGGCCGGTGAAATCGGCTCATCGACGATGCCGCACAAGGTTAATCCGATTGATTTCGAAAATTCCGAAGGCAACCTCGGCCTCGCCAATGCATTGCTGCGCCACCTCTCGGAGAAACTGCCGGTGTCGCGCTGGCAGCGAGACCTGACGGATTCGACCGTATTGCGCAATATGGGTGTCGCGCTGGGTTATGCGCTGCTCGCCTGGGATTCCTGCCTGAAGGGTCTTAACAAACTCGAAGCCAACCGCGCGGCGATGAGCGCAGATCTCGATGACAACTGGGAAGTGCTGGCCGAACCGATCCAGACGGTGATGCGCCGTTACAACGTGGCCGGCGCCTATGAACAACTGAAGGAACTCACGCGCGGCAAGGCCGGCATCAACCGCGAAACGCTGCATGCCTTCATCAAGGGGCTCAGCGGCATTCCTGAAGCCGAAAAGCAGCGCCTGCTGGCATTGACGCCGGCGAATTACACCGGCAAGGCCACGGAACTGGCAAAACGCATCTGAAGCGATGCCGCCCCTGCGCCGCAAACAGTCGGCGCAGCGTCACCGCTCAACTCATCCCGCCTTGCGGTGGCGCAGGATCTCGATGATGCCCGGCAGAATCGACAGAATGATGATGCCGATGATCACCAGCGTCAAGTTGTTCTTGATGAACGGCAGGTTGCCGAAGAAATAACCGGCATACCCGAGTGACACCACCCACAGCACCGCACCGCTGACGTTGTAGATCGCAAACCGGGAATAGGTCATGCTCGCCGCGCCTGCGACAAACGGTGCATAGGTGCGAACGATGGGAACGAAACGGGCGATGATGATGGTTTTGCCACCATACTTTTCGTAGAAGTCATGGGCACGCTGCAAGTGCTTAGGATTCAGCCAGCGCGATTCGTTATGGCTGAAAATACGCGGCCCGATGTAATGCCCGACACTGTAATTGACCGCATCACCCAGGACCGCAGCAATGATCAGCAGCACTACCAGCAGATGGATGTCCATGCCGCCCGCGGCAGCCACGGTGCCGGCGACGAACAGCAGCGAATCCCCGGGCAGGAAGGGCGTAACCACCAGCCCGGTTTCGCAAAATACGATCAGGAACAGGATCAGGTAGATCCAGGCGCCGTGTTCGCTGACCAGGGCCTGCAGGTGCTGGTCGAGATGCAGCGCAATATCGAGCAGCGCAGCGATAAATTCCACGCCGGCGCCGCTTTAGACGACTGCGCCGGAATCGTTCTCCGGCTTTTTCTCGATCTTGACGAGGTCATTGCGCGACACCCCGAGATACATCACGATCGGACTTGCCACCAGCACCGATGAATAGATGCCGAAGCAGATGCCGATGGTCAGCGCCAGCGCAAAATAGAACAGCGTCTCGCCACCGAAAATCAGCATCGCCAGCACCATCATCTGGGTTGAACCGTGGGTGATGATCGTGCGCGACATGGTCTGCGTGATCGCGGCGTCGAGCACATCAGGCACGCTGGCATTGCGGTACTGGCGGGCCCGGAAACACTCGCGCACCCGGTCGAATACCACCACCGATTCGTTGACCGAATAACCGAGGATCGCCAGCACCGCGGCCAGCACCGGCAGCGAAAATTCCCACTGGAAAATCGAGAAAACGCCGACGATGATGATCACGTCGTGCAGATTGGCGATGATCGCGGCCAGGCCGAACTTCCACTCGAAGCGCAGCGCAAGGTAGGCAACGATGCCGATACAGACAAACAGCAGTGCCAATGCCCCGCTCTCGAACAGTTCCTTGCCGACTTGCGGCCCGACGAACTCGACGCGGCGCGTTTCCACTTTGCTGCCGTCCTTGCGCAGCTCAACCATCACCTGCTCGGACAATTGCGCGCTGGTAACACCTTCCTTCACCGGCAAGCGGATCAGTACATCGCGTGAACTGCCGAAGTTCTGCACCGAGGCTTCGGCAAAACCCAGCCCGGCCATGGACGTGCGGATGCGGTCCAGTTCCGGCGGCTGTTCGTAGGACACTTCCATCACCGTGCCGCCGGTGAAATCGACGCCGAAATTGAGCCCCTTGGTGGCCAGCGAACCGACTGCAATTAAAAACGTTATCAGCGATATCACGTTGAACAGGCGCGCATAGCGCATGAACGGAATGCTGTTTTTGATCCTGAAGAATTCCATGGCGATAAGTCCTGTCAGCCAATGCTGATGTGATCGAGCTTGCGGCGGCCGCCGTAATAGAGGTTCATCATCCCCCGTGATACCACCACTGCACTGAACACCGAAGTCAGGATGCCCAGACACAGCACCACGGCGAAACCCTTGACCGGACCCGAGCCGAAAGCGAACAGCGCAAAACCTGCGATCAATGTGGTGATGTTGGAATCGAGAATGGTGCCCCAGGCACGGTCATAACCGGAAAAGATCGCTGCATGAGGGGACACACCGTTGCGCAACTCCTCGCGGATACGCTCATTGATCAGCACGTTGGCGTCGATCGCCATGCCCAGGGTCAGCGCAATACCGGCAATACCCGGCAATGTCAGCGTCGCCTGCAGCATCGACAGCAATGCCACCAGGAACAGCACATTGGCAGCCAACGCGACGATGGAAAACACGCCAACAATGTTGTAATAAATGATCATGAATACCGCGATCGCGGCGAAACCGTAGAGCGTGGAATTGAATCCGATCTCGATGTTCTCGGCGCCCAGCGACGGTCCAATGGTACGCTCTTCGATGATTTCCATCGGCGCCGCCAGCGCTCCAGCACGCAGCAGCAGCGAAACGTCCTTCGCCTCCTGCGTGGTCATGCGCCCGCTGATCTGCACGCGGCCGCCGCCGATTTCCGTGCGAATGACCGGTGCCGTGACCACCTCACCCTTGCCGCGCTCAAACAGCAGAATGGCCATGCGCTTGCCGACGTTTTCGCGCGTGTACTGCTGGAATATTCTGGCGCCGGTGCCATCGAGGTTCAGGTGCACCGCAGGCTCGCCGGTCTGGTTGTCGAATCCGGGCTGGGCATCATTGATGCGCTCGCCGGTCAGGATGACCTGTTTTTTCACAAGCACGGGCTGGCCGCTGCGCTCGTAGTAGAGCTCGGTGCCGAACGGTACCTGGCCGGCTTTCGCCTGCTGCAACATCGCCGGATCCATACGCTCGTCATCGACCATGCGCACTTCCAGCGTGGCCGTGCGCCCGAGGATATCCTTCGCCTTGGCGGTGTCCTGTACGCCGGGCAACTGCACGACCACGCGATCGGCGCCCTGCTGCTGGATGATCGGCTCCGCCACGCCAAGCTCGTTCACGCGGTTGCGCAGTGTCGTGATGTTCTGTTGCAGCGCGAATTCCTGGTTCTTGCGCTGTGCTTCGATGCTCAGGGAACCACTGATGCGGAATTCGCCACCGTCGTCCGCCGCGCGCAGCTCAAGGTCCGGCATTTCCTTGGATATGCGGGCCAGCGCCTTGTCGCGCAGCGATGCATCGCGGAAACGCACGGAGATCGACTGGCCTTCGCGCGACAGGCCGGAGTACTGGAGGCGCTGTTCGCGCAGCAGGCCGCGAATGTCGTTGGTGTAAGCCTCAAGTTTCTTGGAGAGTGCTGACTTCATGTCGACCTGCATCAGGAAATGCACGCCACCGCGCAGGTCGAGGCCAAGATACATGGGCAGTGCACCGATCGAGGCCAGCCACTGGGGACTGCGCGACAACAGGTTCAGCGCCACCACGTAATCGTCACCCAGCGCAGTTTGCAGCGCATCCTTCGCCTTGATCTGGCTTTCGGTACCGCTGAACCGGGCCTTGACGCTGGTGGCGTCGAGCGCGATGCCTTCGGGGGTCAGCGCCGCCTTTTTCAGCACCTCTTCGACTTTCGCCATCAACGCGGCATCGGTTTTGAGATTGCTGCGCAACGGCGATACCTGCACCGCCGGAACTTCACCGTAGAAATTAGGCAGCGTATAAAGCAGGCCGATCGCGACAGCGGCGACGATCAGCAGGTATTTCCACAGAGGGTAGCGGTTCATTATGGACGCGAGAAAGTTGAAGCGTTATGTGGGTAGCCGAGGGTGAAATGGATGAACTGCGGAACCCGGGACAGGATTCCGCACTGGCGCTTCACTGGATGGTCTTGAGGGTGCCTTTGGGCAGAACGACCTGGATCGCTGCCCGCTGAATCTGGATCTCGACGTTGTCGGCGACGGATACGGTCGCATACTGCGCATCGATCTTGCTGATGCGGCCGAGAATGCCGCCGGCTGTGATGACTTCGTCACCCTTCTGCAGGCCTTCAACCATCGCCTTGTGTTCCTTGGCGCGTTTCATTTGCGGGCGGATCATCAGGAAATAGAGTACGCCGAACATCGCAAGGATCAGCAGCATGCTTTCGATGCCGCCGCCTTGCGCGCCTGCGGGCGCGGCCTGCGCCCAAGCTGGACTGATTAACAAGTGAAACCTCCGTGGTGTTGGCAAGCGTCCCGGTTTCGATCCGTACCGCGACCGGGTGCGCCCAAAGTATTGTATTTTAACATGATTCTGATTCGTGGTCGGTGCCGTGCGCTACCACAAAAGCCGCCAGCCGCCCCTCCGCAATCGCCCCGCGCAAACCCGCCATCAGTTCCTGGTAATAGTGCAGGTTGTGCAGGGTATTGAGTCGCGCACCAAGCATTTCGTTCACTCGCTGCAGGTGATGCAGATAGGCCCGGGTAAAGTTGCGGCAGGTGTAACAGGCGCAATCCGGGTCCAGCGGCCCGAGATCATCCCGGTAACGGGCGTTGCGCAGCTTGATCACGCCATGACGGGTATAAAGCCAGCCATTGCGGGCGTTGCGGGTCGGCAATACGCAGTCGAACATGTCAATCCCGGCCGAAACAGCGGCCATGATGTCCGCAGGCGTGCCGACCCCCATCAGGTAACGCGGCCGGTCCGCCGGCAGCCGCGGCGCGGTGTGGCGCAGGATGCGCAGCATGTCGGGCTTGGGTTCGCCCACCGACAGTCCGCCGATGGCGTACCCGTCAAAACCGATTCCCGTCAGCTCTGCAAGCGATTCATCGCGCAGATGCTCAAACATGCCGCCCTGGACGATGCCGAACAGCGCGTTAGGATTGCCCGCATGCGCCGCTTTGCTGCGTGCCGCCCAGCGCATCGACAGCCGCATCGAATCGCGCGCCTGTTCCAGCGTCGCCGGATGCGCGGTGCATTCATCAAAGGCCATCACGATGTCGGAATTGAGCACGCGCTGGATGCGCATCGATTCTTCCGGCGTCAGGAAACAGGCATCGCCATTCACCGGCGACTGGAACTTGACGCCCTCCTCGCTGATCTTGCGCATCTCGCCGAGGCTGAATACCTGGAAGCCGCCAGAGTCGGTGAGGATCGGGCCGTCCCAGCCCATGAAACGGTGCAATCCGCCATGCGCACCGATGACATCCAGCCCTGGCCGCAGCCACAGATGAAAGGTGTTGCCGAGAACGATCTGCGCGCCGAGTTCGCGCACTTCCACCGGACTCATGCCCTTGACCGCACCATAGGTGCCGACCGGCATGAATGCCGGCGTATCGATATTGCCGTGCGCGGTTTCTAGTACGCCGCGGCGCGCGGCGCCGTCGGTGGCGGAGACTTTAAATTGCATGGGGAAATTTCAAGAAATTCAGGGTGCCCTGTCGATCAGCATGGCGTCACCATAGCTGAAAAACCGGTAACGCTGCTCAATCGCATGACGATAGGCATTACGGATGTTGTCGATGCCGCCGAACGCCGACACCAGCATCAACAGCGTCGACTTCGGCAGATGGAAATTGGTGATCAGGCAATCAACGATGCGAAAGCGGTAACCCGGCAGCACGAACAGCGCGGTCTCGGCACTGCCCGCCGCAATTTCACCGGCAGCAGCAGCGGACTCCAGCGCACGCAGGCTGGTGGTGCCGACGGCAACAATGCGTCCGCCAGCTGCACGGTGCTCATTCAACGCATCAACGGTCTGCTGCGACAGGCTGTACCATTCGCTGTGCATTCGGTGTTCGGCGAGGTTCTGCGTGCGCACCGGCTGAAACGTACCGGCGCCGACGTGCAGGGTCAGATACGCCGCGCCTATGCCTTTGTCGCGCAAGGTATCAAACAATGCCGCATCAAAATGCAGGCCGGCCGTCGGTGCCGCCACGGCGCCGGGCGTGCGCGCAAAGACTGTCTGATAACGCGTCTCATCATCGACCCCCGGCCGGTGTTCGATATAGGGTGGTAAAGGCAATGCGCCAAAACGCTCCAGTTGCGCAAATACGTCATCTTCCGGAAAACGCAGGCGGTAAAGCTCGCCTTCGCGGGAGACAAGCTCCAGAACGAGCCCGTCCGCCAAATGCAGTTCGCTGCCGGCCTTGGGCGCGTGGCTCGCACGGATCTGCGCCAGCGCCTCGCGCAAGCCCAAAACGCGTTCGATCAGGACCTCGATGCGGCCACCGCTGGCTTTCTGCCCGGTCAGCCGCGCCTTGATGACCTTGGTGTCATTCAGCACCAGTAGATCACCCGCCCGCAGCAGCCCTGGCACATCAGTGAAGCACTGGTCGCGCAATACACCGGTCGCGCCATCAAGATGCAGCAGCCGGCTCGCCCGGCGTTCGGCCGCGGGCGACTGCGCAATCAGTTCTTCGGGGAGGTGGTAATCAAAATCGTCCAGACGCATCGCGCGGATTATACGGACGGATATATAAGGACGGATACAGCGGATGGTTGCCGCATTGCTGCTGTTTGACCGATAATCACCCTCCCCGTGCCTCGGTGGTGGAATTGGTAGACGCGCCGGACTCAAAATCCGGTGCCGCAAGGCGTGTCGGTTCGAGTCCGACCCGAGGCACCACTCACATAAGTCCCTTTGCGCCAGACCGGCGCAAGGCATTCCCAGCCCAATCAACGGAAAAAACCATGACTGAAAAGGAAATCGGCGTCAGCATCGACGGACATGTCGCAACGGTGGAACTGCGCCGTCCGCCCAACAATTTTCTCGACATCGATCTGATTGGTGAACTGGCGTCGGCGCTTGAGGCCCTCGACAAGGACGACAACTGCCGCAGCATCGTGCTCGCCGCGGCAGGGAAACATTTCTGTGCCGGCGCCAACCTGAAAAAACGCGTCGATGACGAAGCGGCCGGCAAAAAGCAGGTCACCCAGCCGCGGCACCTTTATCACGAGGCACAACGTCTGGTGCAGACGCGCAAGCCGATCGTCGCCGCTGTTCACGGCAGCGCCATCGGCGCCGGCCTCGGCCTCGCGCTGGTTGCCGACTTCCGCGTAACCTGCAAGGAAGCGCGTCTGGCAGCGAATTTTTGCGCGATGGGATATCACCCCGGTTTCGGCATGACGGTAACGCTGCCTCGCCTGGTCGGTCATCAGACCGCGAAGTGGCTTTTCCTGACCGGTAAACGCATTCCCGGCGAAGAAGCTTTTGAGCTGGGGCTGGCCGACCGCCTGGTCGCCCAGGATCAGGTGCGGCAGGTGGCGCAGGAAATGGCAGCCGAACTGGCGAAGTCAGGCCCGCTGGCGGTTCAGGCCACGCGCGAAACACTCAACGGCGATCTGTTCGCGGCATTCCGTGCCGCCACCGAACGCGAAGCCTTCATCCAGATGATGCTGCGCGAAACCAACGACTTCAAGGAAGGCGTCAAAGCGGGCTTCGACCGCCGGGATCCGGAATTCACCGGAACCTGATCACGCAGCAAACCCGAATCAGGGCACGGTAACTTCGACGTTGTCGATCAACCGTGTCTTGCCCAGACGGGCAGCTGCGAGAATCACCAGATCGCGCTCACCGTTCGACGGCGGCTGCAGATCGGCGCGGCGGCGCACCGCAACGTAGTCCGGTTTCCAGCCGTGTTTCGCCAGTTCAGCCATCGCGCCGAGTTCAATGCGCTGATAATCGCGCGCACCCAGTGCGATTTCACCTCGGGAGTTTTTCAGCACACGGTATAAGCGTGGTGCTTCCTGGCGTTCAGCCGGCGTCAGATAGCTGTTGCGCGATGACAGCGCCAAGCCGTCTTCGGCACGAACCGTTTCCGCAAGGATCAGCTCGATCGGTAAAGCGAACTGGCGCACCATGTTCGACAGCACCAGACATTGCTGGTAATCCTTCTTGCCGAAAATCGCCGCGTGCGGCGACACCATGTTGAACAGTTTCAGCACCACCGTGGCGACGCCGCGAAAATGTCCGGGACGTGCACCACCATCGAGGATGTGCTGAAGGTCGGAAGGCTCGACGACAAAAGTCTGCGGCTCCGGGTAGATTTCCTTCTCATCCGGCGCAAACACCACATCGACGCCGGCATTGCGCAGGCGCTCGCAATCCGATTCAAAAGTGCGCGGGTAACGGTCGAAATCCTCGCGCGGACCGAACTGCAGCCGGTTCACGAAAATGCTGACCACGGTACAGGCTGCGCGCGGCTTGGCAATGCGCATCAGCTCGATATGTCCCTCGTGCAGATTGCCCATTGTCGGCACGAACACGTTGTCGGGTTCGCGCCGCAGGCGTTCGCGCAGCTCGGGCACGGAATGAATGACGTCCATTGGAGACCGTGAGTCGGTGACGGGTAGTGGATAAAAGAGGGCGCATTATATATGCGCCCGCGGGCTGCGGCGGCAAACGCCGCGGGGATCAGAAGGAGTGCTCGCGCCCCGGGAACTTGCCCGAACGCACTTCTTCGACGTACAGCGCAACCGCATCCTGGATCGAACCTGCGGCGGCCTTCATGAAATTCTTGACGAACTTGGCCTTTTTCCCGGGGTAAACGTCAAGCATGTCGTGCAGCACAAGCACCTGGCCATGACAATCGACGCCGGCGCCAATGCCGATGGTGGGCACGCTGGCTGCTGCCGTCACCTGGCTGGCCAGCGCTGCCGGAATGGCTTCGAGCACGATCATGCCGGCACCCGCCTGCTCAAGAATCCGTGCATCATCGAGAAGCCGCTGCGCGTCGTCGTCAGACTTGCCCTGCACCTTGTAGCCGCCGAGCTGATGAACCGACTGCGGCGTCAGGCCGAGATGACCGCACACCGGGATGCCGCGCTCGGTCAGGAAGGTGATGGTTTCGAGCATCGGACGCCCGCCCTCGATTTTCACCATCTGCGCACCGGCCGCCATGATTTCAGCCGCATTGCGGAAAGCATCCTGCGGGCTGACCTGGAAAGTGCCGAAGGGCATGTCGCCGATGATGAATGCATTCTTCGCGCCGCGGGCGACGCAGGCGGTGTGATACACCATGTCGCGCAACGATACCGGCAGCGTCGATTCATGCCCCTGCAGCACATTGCCGAGCGAATCTCCGATCAGAAGCGTTTCAACGCCGGCGTTATCCAGCAGTGCGGCGAAGCTGGCGTCATAACACGTCAGCATCGTGATTTTTTCGCCGTCCCGCATCATCTTGTGCAGATTGCTCAGCGTGATACGCATGATGTTTCCTCTTGGTTTTCCGGATCAACAGTCCGGCTTGATTCCCGGGATCAGCTGCCCAGGCTGAAAAACTCCCGCGGGCCGCGCAACGCATTGATCCGGCGCAACAATAAATCAAAATCCGCGGGCGAATCAACGAAGTTCAGATTATCCGAATTGACGATCAACAGGGGCGCTGCTTCGTAATGGTGAAAAAAACGCGCATAGGTATCCGCCAACCGCAACAGATAATCATCCGGGATTGTGCGCTCATAGGATGAGGCGCGGCGCCGTACGCGCTCAATCAGCGTCTCGACGCCCGCCTGCAGATAAATCACCAGATCCGGCTGCGGCGCCTGCGGCTTGAGATGATCGTAAATCTGCCGGTACAGCGAAAGCTCGGCATCGTTGAGATTCATCCGCGCAAACAGCGGATCTTTTTCCAGCATGAAGTCGGCCACCGTGATGCCGCGGAACAGGTCGGACTGTGCCAGATCACGCACCTGGTTGCTGCGCTGGAACAGGAAAAACAGCTGCACCGACAGCGCATGCCGCACCGGATCCTGGTAAAAACCGGGCAGGAATGGATTGGCATCGGGGTCTTCGAACAACGTCATTGCACCCAGATGATCGGCCAGCTTTCGTGCCAGCGTGGTCTTGCCCGAACCGATCGGGCCTTCGACGACGATATAGCGGTATTTCGGATTGAGGCTCATGCCGGCATCCCTTACGCCGGTATCCGCTGCAATTGCGCCACACTGCCGGCATCGACACGGGCCGCCAGTTCACGCACCGTACCGTGCCCCGGCACCTGCATGCCGGGCGCCACTTCGGCCAGCGGAACCATGACGAAGGCGCGCTCCAGCATTCGTGCATGGGGAATGGTCAGCCCGGGGTCGTGCACCACGCTGTCTCCATACAGCACGATGTCGAGATCCAGGGTGCGCGGTGCATTGGGGAATTCACGCACGCGGCCATTGACCCGTTCAATGTTCAACAGCGCATCAAGCAAGGCGTGCGGCGCCAAAGCGGTTTCAATGATCGCCACCGCATTGATGAAATCCGGCTGATCGGCGTATCCCACCGGCGCACTGCGGTAGAGCGATGAACGCAGGAGCAGGCGCGTGCCGGGAAGCGCAGCGAGCGCGATGAAACCGGCTTCGATCTGGCGCAACGGTTCGCCGATGTTGGCGCCGAGTGCGATGCAGGCCTTGCAGGGCGCCGACGTCACGACAATTATTCCGCGGCGGGTGCAGCGCCGGCCGGCTTGCGGCGGCGGCGTTTGCGGCGCTTTTTCGCCGGATCGTTTTCACTGACGAGCATGGCGGTGCGCGCATCGGCGTCGGCATCCTGGAAACTGGTCCACCAGTCACCCAGCGACTTCTCGACTTCGCCGCTTTCACAGCGCAGCAGCAGGAAATCGTAAGCCGCGCGGAAACGCGCTTGCTCGAGCAGGCGGAAAGGCCGCTGGCCCGCACGCTGCTCGAAACGCGGCTGCATGATCCACAGCTCTTTCATGTCCGAAGAATAACGCCGCGGTATCGCGAGCTGTTCGGTTTGCTGATCAAGAACGCTGTCCATCGCCTCATGCAGCGCCGGCACCGGCGGCATGCCGCGGGCCTGATTTTTTTTCCAGGCGGCCAGCACCTCATGCCACAGCAACGCCGCAAACAGGAAAGCCGGTGATATGGACTTGCCGCTGCGGATGCGGGTATCGGTGTTTTTCAGGGCGAGCATCACAAAACGCTCACCCATCGGTTGCTCAAGAATCACGTCCAGCATCGGCAGCAGGCCGTGATGCAACCCTTCCTTGCGCAGGCGTTTGACGCATTCCACCGCATGCCCGCACAGCAGCAGCTTGAGCATTTCGTCGAACAGCCGCGCCGCAGGCACATTGGCCAGCAGAGGCGCCAGCGACTTCACCGGCTTGCGCGCAGCCGCATCCATTTCCAGACCGCAGGACGCCGCAAAACGCGCGGCACGCAGCATGCGCACCGGATCTTCGCGATAACGCTGTGCGGGATCACCGATCACGCGCAGACGTTTGCTTTTCAGATCGGCCACACCGCCGTGGTAATCCCAGACTTCCTGCCTGGCCGGGTCGTAGAACAGCGCATTGATGGTGAAATCGCGGCGCGCAGCGTCCTGCGACTGGTCGCCCCAGACATTGTCGCGCAGCAGACGGCCGTGTTCATCCTCGACCTGGTGACTGGCGTCGGCCACATCGGCCGGACCTCTGAATGTGGTGACTTCAACCAGATCGCGGCCGCACAGCACATGCACGATGCGGAAGCGGCGGCCGATGATGCGCGAACGGCGGAAGATGCCGCGGACTTCTTCAGGGGTGGCGTTGGTCGCGACATCGAAATCCTTGGGTGCGCGGCCGAGGATCAGGTCACGCACTGCACCGCCGACGACAAAAGCGGCATACCCCGCTTCCTGCAACGCATCGCAGGTGCGCAGCGCGCAACTGCCGATGCGTTCACGAGTGATGCCATGCTCGCGCACGGCAATGATCCGCGGTTTCGCGGATTTGAACATGCGGCCCGAAAACACGCGGCCGAGAAACTTGGTGATCATTCGGGAATGTCAGTCAGCGCTGCAGTGGAACTGGTGAACCTCGATAGAGGTCTCCGGGCCCGGCGCCGCAAGGAGAAAACGGCGCGATTATACATGGGCATCATCACCTCTCAGCCAAGACTCATCACCGGCCAGCCGCGGGCAACTGCCTGCGCGCGCAAACTGGCATCAGGATCAACCGCCACCGGATGGGTCACCTGCTCCAGCAAGGGCAGATCATTGTGGGAATCACTGTAAAATGTTGATTTTGATACACTTTTTACAGTTTCGCCGTGGGTGGCCAGCCATGCCGCCAGCCGCATGACCTTGCCCTCGCGAAAACACGGCGTGCCTTCGACACCACCGGTGAACTCGCCATTGCGCGCCTCGGGATCCGTCGCAATCAAATGCTCGATGCCGAATTCACGCGCAATCGGCGCCGTGACAAAACTGTTGGTGGCGGTGATCAGGACGCGTGTTTCGCCGGCGTGTGCATCGACCAGGTCGCGCGCGGACTGGCGAATCATCGGCATGATGCGGCTGCGCATGTAATCGGCATGCCATTCATCAAGCACTTTTCGCGGATGACGCGACAACGGCTTCAACTGGAAATCGAGAAATTCGTGGATATCCAGCGTGCCCGCCTTGTACTGGTCATAAAATTCCTGATTGCGCGCTTCATACACTTCACGATCGAGCACACCGCGGTCAATCAGATACTGCGCCCATTCAAAATCACTGTCACCGGCAAGCAGCGTATTGTCGAGATCGAACAACGCCAGAATCATTTTCTGTTTCCGTTTCCCATTGATGCTTTCATTTTCCGTTCAGTCATTTTTGTTGCATGGCCTGCAGTACTTCACGTGCCAGCGGCACAGTCACCGCGCGTTTCTGCTCCAGCGATACCCGGTCCAGCGTATCAACCAGCGCACGCAGTGAACTCAGGTCACGCGGCACGCGCACCAGCAGGTAATCCAGCACTTCCGACGGCAACATGAACCCTCGCGCTGCGGCGTAATCGACGACTGCTGCACGCAGATCAGTCTCGCTCAGGGCATGCACCTCATAGACCAGCCCCCAGGCCAGTCGCGTCAACAGTTCCGGACGCAAACCCAATTGCGCCGGCGGCCGATCTCCAGTCACAACCAGTATACCGCCTGAATCTCTCAAGTTATTGAATATATTGAATAAATTTATTTGCGCCTGATCTTCGAGGTGCTCGACATCGTCAACACCTACGACCACTGCAGGATGGTCGACCAAAGGCTTCATACCGGTCGGATACAAACACACGTTCCGTCCGGCCGCCGCAAGCGCGTGCAACACACCGCGCAAGAGATGGCTGCGTCCGCTGCCGGACGCGCCCCAGAGATAAATAAAATGTTCCGTCGCGGCAGCAGTCACCAGCGCACGCAATGCAGCCAGGATCTCGATATTGCCGCCAGCGACGAAATTGTCGAGCGTCGGCGCCGGTGCCGACGCCAGTTCCAGCGCGAGTTGCCTCATGACCGGCACACGTCATCAAACATCGGCACGCCAACGTCAGTCAGAACCAAAGGTTTGGCCCGCGCAACTGCACGCAGCCATCCCCGGAGGCGCTTCTGAACGGAACCCTGGATACCCATTTAAGATAAAATTCGTGACGGCCAGACCTGCTGCCGGATGCGTATCTTAGCAGGGCACTCCGTCGCGGCCCCGCATCACCACCGGACCCAACCCCATACAAGCAGGGATTTCCCTTGAAACGCAAAAACCCCACCCGCAAATCGCTGACCTATCGTGATGCCGGCGTCGACATCGATGCCGGTGATGCACTCGTCGACCGCATCAAACCACATGCCAAACGCACGATGCGCCCTGGCGTGATGGCAGGCATCGGCGGTTTCGGCGCGCTGTTTGAAGTGCCGCGCGGTTATCGCGAACCCGTTCTGGTCTCAGGGACCGACGGCGTGGGCACCAAACTCAAGCTGGCCTTTCAATGGCAACGCCACGACACCATCGGCATCGACCTCGTCGCGATGAGCGTCAACGACATCCTCACGCTGGGCGCCAAACCGCTGTTTTTCCTCGATTACTACGCCTGCGGCAAACTCGATGTCGCATCAGCCACCGATGTCGTCAAAGGCATTGCCGCCGGCTGTGAAATGGCGGGCTGCGCGCTGATCGGCGGCGAAACTGCGGAAATGCCCGGCATGTATCCCGCCGGCGAATATGACCTAGCAGGCTTTGCCGTCGGCGTCGTCGAAAAGAAAAAAATCATCAACGGCAAAAGCATCAAACCCGGCGACGTCGTGCTCGGCCTCGCCAGCAACGGTGCGCACTCCAACGGTTACTCGCTGGTCCGCCGTATCCTTGCCCAACCCGGCGTCAAACTGCCGGCAAAAATCGGCGGCCGCACGCTGAAAGATGCAATCCTCGCGCCGACACGCATTTACGTGAAACCGGTTCTGCAACTGATGAAAAAAATCCCGGTCAAAGGTTTGGCGCACATCACCGGCGGCGGTCTGGTGGACAACATCCCGCGCGTGCTGGCGCAGGGATTGACCGCTGAAATCCGCAGCGACGCATGGCCGCTGCCGCCGCTGTTCCGCTGGCTGCAGGAACGCGGCAATGTCGCCGACGGTGAAATGCACCGCGTATTCAACTGCGGCATCGGCATGGTGCTGGTGGTCGCCGAAAAAGACGCAAAACGTGCGCAGACGATGCTCGAAAAAACCGGTGAACGCGTCTGGCGCATTGGCGAAATCCGCCGCCGCAAACGTGGTGAAGCACAGACCATTGTGGTCTGACGGTTCTACTGATTTGGCCTGACAAGGAAACAGCATCCTGAAACGCATCGCGATACTGATTTCCGGACGCGGCAGCAATATGGCGTCGCTGATCGCTGCCAAGCTGCCGGCGCGGATCTGCGCGGTGATCAGCAATGATCCGGCCGCCAAGGGTCTTGTCACGGCTGCGGACCACGGCATCACCACTGCCGTCGTCGATCACCGTCAGTACAAACAACGTGCCGATTTCGATTCCGCGTTGGCCGAGGCCATCGACGCGCACCGCCCCGACATCGTAGTGCTCGCGGGTTTCATGCGCGTACTCACCGAAGACTTCGTCAACCGCTACCGCGGCCGGCTGATCAACATCCACCCGTCGTTGCTGCCCTCATTCACCGGACTGCACACCCATCGCCAGGCACTGGCCTCCGGCGTACGTGTGCACGGCTGCACGGTCCACTTTGTCACGCCGCAACTCGACCACGGCCCGATCATCATCCAGGCCGCAGTACCGGTCCTGCCCGACGACGACGAGGACAAACTCGCCGCGCGGGTGCTCGCCGAAGAGCATCGCATCTATCCCCAGGCCGTCCGCTGGCTGTGCGAGGACCGCGTCACCGTGACAGCGGAAGGACATGTCTGTATTTCCGGCGCACGAAATGCCGGCGGTGCGCTGCTGTCGCCGCCCACCGATGCTTAGCCGCCTCATCGCCACGATCGGGCTTGGAATCACGCTACTGGCGGCGCATGCAGTACACGCCGCGCCTCAGTCCGTGCGCGCCCAATACGATGTGTCGATGAACGGCGCCCTGATCGGCGTGATGCAGGATGCCTTTGATATTCGCGGCAACCGTTATCAGATCGTCAGCGAAACTCATGCCACCGGCGTGCTCGCCCTTGTGCAGCGCCGGCCCGCGCGAGTGACCAGCAGCGGCGAAGTGGATCGCAGCGGTCTGCGTCCGCAGGCGTTCGAAGCCACCAGGGGCAACAGCGATGCACGGCGCGCAAAAGCGGATTTCGACTGGCCCGCGAACACGCTGACTCTGACCCATGATGGCCGTGTCGACACGATCACGCTGCCGCCCGGCACACAGGACCGCCTGTCGGTGATGTATCAATTCCTGTTCCTCGCGCCCGAACAGTTGCGCGATCTGAAGTTTGCGATGACCAACGGCCGCAAACTCGACCAGTATCGTTATGCCGTCGGACCCGACACCGCACTCGACACCCCGCTGGGCCGGCTTGCGGTCATGCATCTGGTCAAACAGCAAGCGCCAGGAGATACCGGCACCGAGATCTGGCTGGCGCGTGACCATGCAATGCTGCCGGTGAAAATGCGCATCATCGAAGACGATGGCAGCCGTTTTGAACAGGTCATCAAACGCATCGACATGCCACCGGCAGCGCAGCCATGAGTAACTGGCGTACCGCTCGACGCATGCTGGCTGCCGCCGCGATTTCGATTGTCGCTCATGCCGCATTGTTGGCGGGGTCCTGGCTGACGCCGCCGGAATCGCCACCGGAACTGCCGCCATTGACGGCGCGGCTTGAACCGCTGCCACCGAAACCGCAACCCGCCGCGACACCCGTCCGCCAGAAACCGCGCCGCATTGCTTCGGCTGCGCCGACAATCCCGGTGCTAGCGGCAACAGCGGCTGTGCCTGCAGATATTCCGGTCGATGTTGCGGCCGAACCTGCAGCCTCGCCCGCTGCAGAAGCGCCGGTTGTGACCGCCAGTGCGGAACCGACAACTTTCCGCATGCCGGAAACACCACCGCTGCCGAGTTTTCCGCGCAAGGGCCAGATTACTTATCAGCTGACCATGGGCCCCGACCAGACCCCGGTGGGGCGCACTGTGCAGACCTGGGAATTTGACGGCACCCAGTACCGCCTGGGCAGCCAGTCCGAAAGCACGGGGCTGATCGAAATGTTCCGGCCACATCGCTACAACTACCTGAGCCAGGGCACCTTGTCCGAGCAGGGACTGCGCCCTGATCGTTTTCTTGCAAGCGTCAAACGCGGCAGCCGCAGCGACGAATCGATTGCGGTGTTCGACTGGACCGAAAACAAAGTACGGCTGGGTCGCCTGCCGCAGCAGACAACGGTCGAACTGCCTCCAGGCAGTCAGGACGTGGTCAGCTTCATGTATCAGCTTGCACTGTCACCGCCGGCAACGGGCCGCATCCGCTTTCCGTTCACACGCGGAACACGTCTGGAGATGGTGAGCTTTGATGTGCTGCCTGCGGAAACTCTGGAAACCCCGCTCGGTCGCCTGCGCACGATACCCGTCATCCAGGTGCGTGAAGGCGACAACGAAAGTCTGGCCGTCTGGCTTGCCACGGACTACCGCAATCTCCCGGTACGCATCCGTTTTTATAACCGCCATGGCGAAGTCTCGGGTGAGCAACTCGTCGGCGAAATCAAGGTCAGCGACCGATGAAACCCTCATTTAAAAGATCTTCCCCGAAAACCACCGAAGCGGTGGTCAACACACGTTCTGGACCCACGCACTCCCGTCTCGACGAAGCCGCCAGCGCGCTGAGTCGCGTACTGACCTTCGAATATCCCGCAGACGCCGTACTCAGCCGTTATTTCCGCGACCGTGAAGCACTGGGCCAGCAGGACCGTGCCTTCGTCGCTGAATCCGTATTCGGCGTACTGCGCCGCAAGCTGCTTCTGGATTACATCGCACCGGATGCAACTCCGCGACAGCTGTTGCTGCTGTGGCTTGCGCGCATCGCCGGTTACAGCGGCCGCGAGCTCGGTGCGCTGTGCTCCAGCGATGAAACACAATGGCTCAACAACACACGAGCGCAGGGCACGCTGCCGCTGTCGGTGGAAGCCGACTTGCCGCAATGGGTGATCGACCGCCTGCCGGAACACGACGCAACGTTTGTCCGCGCGCTCGGGCGCGCATTGCAGGAATCCGCGCCGCTGGACCTGCGTGTGAATACGCTGCGTGCGACCCGTGACGAGGTGCTGGCGCGTCTGAATGCGGAGGGCATCGGCGCAGCGCCGACGCCACTGTCACCGATCGGCATCCGGCTGCAGGGCAAACCGGCGCTTGGCCGCCACCCGCTGTTCACCAGCGGCTCAGTCGAGGTTCAGGATGAAGGCAGCCAATTGCTGGGCTACCTGCTGGCGCCGCGCCGCACGGATCTGGTCGTCGATTTCTGTGCCGGCGCCGGCGGCAAAACGCTGATGCTGGGTGCATTGATGAATTCGCAGGGCCGTATCTACGCCTTCGATGTTTCGGAAAAACGTCTGTCGAAACTCAAGCCACGGCTGAAACGTTCCGGGCTGTCCAACCTGCACCCGCTGGTGATCGCGCACGAGAACGACACCAAGGTGAAACGCCTTGCCGGCAAGATCGACCGCGTGCTGGTCGATGCACCGTGCAGCGGCATGGGCACTCTGCGCCGCAATCCCGACCTGAAATTCCGCCAGTCGCCGGATGGCGTTGCCGAACTGGTGGTCAAACAGACTGCGATTCTTAATGCAGCCGCACGTCTGGTAAAACCAGGTGGACGGCTGGTCTATGCCACGTGCAGCCTGCTGACAACTGAAAATCAGCAGATCGTTGATGCATTTCTCGCGGCGAACCCGCAATTCACCGCGCTGAACTGCGGCGAACTGCTGCAAAAGCAGGGCATTGCACTGGAATGCGGCAATCACATGCAACTTTGGCCACAGATTCATCGCACAGACGGTTTTTTTGCTGTGGCGCTGGAACGAGCCATGGGCTGAAGCTGTCACTCTTGAGTGATAACATGATTTTTTCGCCCCCCCTTCGCAGCAACAGACTTTGTTCATGACCGCTACCGCTGAAATCCACAGCCTGCTCCTCGACCTCTGGGAGGACCTGCACAGCATCAAAATTCTGTGGCAGGTCGGCGTGCTGCTGCTGTGCACCGGCATCGGCTGGTTCCTGTCGGGACGTTATAACCGGCGCGTGGTCGGCCATCATCCAATGGATATCACGCAGGCACTGGGCATCGGGAGCCTGCAGCGCCTGATGTTCCCGCTGTCGGCGCTGATCATGGTGTTCATCGGCCGCTCGATCCTGCGCTACTGGCAGAAAACGCCACTGCTCGATGTGGCGGCAACGCTGCTGCTGGCGATGGCGCTGATACGCATGGCGATTTATGCCATGCGCCATACCTTTGCCCCCAGCGAATGGTTGCGCGCGTCCGAACGCTGGATCAGCTGGCTGGCATGGATCGGGGTTGCAATACATCTCACCGGCCTGTGGCCGCCGTTGCGTGAAATTCTCAGCGACATCGGTTTCACCACAGGCAAACACCATTTCTCCCTGCTGCTGGTATTGCAGGGGACGCTGTCAGTGGTGGTCACGCTGCTGGTCTCGTTGTGGCTGGCCCGGGTGATCGAGAACCGGCTGATGCGCGCGTCCAGCCTGCAGGTGAACGTGCGCGTGATGTTTGCCAAGCTGGCCCAGTTCATCCTGCTGCTGGCCGCATTCCTGGTTGCGCTGCCTGCGGTAGGCATCGATCTCACGGTGCTGTCGGTGTTCGGCGGCATGCTCGGCGTCGGCATCGGCATTGGCTTGCAGAAAATCGCCGCCAACTACATCAGCGGTTTCATCATCCTGCTCGACCGCTCGGTGAGTATCGGCGACGTCGTCACCATTGGCGAGAGTTCCGGCACGCTTACGCGGATGACGGCGCGTTATGTCGTTGTGCGCGGCCTGGGCGGACTCGAAGCCATCATTCCCAATGAAACCATCATCACCTCGACAGTCATCAATCATTCCTTCTCCGACCGCAAGGTCCGTGTAGCAGTACCGATCCAGGTCGCCTATGCGACGGACCTCGATGCCGCACGAAAAATCATGGTCGATGTGGCCACCGCAACACCGCGAGTCCTGAAAGACCCGGAACCCGGTGCACTGATCACCGGATTTGCAGACAGCGGCGTCAATCTAGAACTGGGGGTGTGGATCGACGATCCCGATCAGGGACTGGCCAGCCTGCGCTCCGATCTCTATTCCGGCATCTGGCAGGCCTTCCGTCGTGATGGTATTGAAATCCCCTTCCCGCAACGCGAAGTACGGGTCTTGGGCACCATTAAAACCGCACCCGATAATCAGCAATAATATTCAATTAAAACAATAATTTACAGATTAGTTCCCGGTGTATTTTGACATCCGGGCTATCCCCGGCTATTGATCTTCAGTACACTCGGCCCGATATAGGTTAGGCACGACTTAAGCACGTCATTACAACGAGGTATTGAATGTACACAGGGGTTCTGGATTTACCGTGGTGGGGCTATATCGCTTATACCCTCATCCTTACGCACATCACGATCGCAGGCGTCACCATTTACCTGCATCGGCACTCTGCGCACCGCGCGCTGGATCTGCATCCGATCCCGGCGCATTTCTTCCGTTTCTGGCTGTGGCTGACCACAGGCATGCTGACCAAACACTGGACAGCCATCCATCGCAAACACCACGCGAAATGTGAAACCGTCGATGATCCGCACAGCCCGCAGATCTTCGGCATCCGCAAGGTCTTGCTGCAAGGCGCTGAACTGTATCGCAAGGAAGGCCGCAATCAGGAAACGCTGGACCGCTACGGTTACGGCACGCCGGACGACTGGCTCGAGCGCAATATCTACTGCCATGACCGCTGGGGCATCGCCATCATGCTGGTCACCAACGTGATCCTGCTGGGCCCGATCGGCATCACCGTATTTGCCGTGCAGATGCTGTGGATTCCGTTCCTGGCTGCCGGCGTCATCAACGGTATCGGCCACTACTGGGGCTACCGCAATTTCCAGCCTGCTGATGCCAGCACCAATATCATTCCCTGGGGCATCCTGGTCGGCGGTGAAGAACTGCATAACAATCATCACGCCTACGCCACATCGGCCAAGCTGTCGAACCGCTGGTATGAATTCGACATCGGCTGGCTTTATATCCGCATTCTCGAAACGCTGGGTCTTGCCCACGTCAAAAAAATTGCGCCGAAGCTGGTGCTCGACAACTCCAAGACCAGCTGCGATCTGGCAACACTGCAGGCCGTGCTCACCCACCGCTATGAAGTCATCGCCAAGTATGCGACGTCACTGCGTCAAACCTGTGCCGGCGAACTGAAGGCACTCAAAGGCGCCGGCGTCGATATGGGCAAACTCAAGCGCTGGTTGCGCATCGACAAAGCCGCGCTGCCTGCCGCCGAACTGGAGCAGCGCGAAGCCGCAATCCGCCAGAGCCAGAAGCTCGCCACCGTACTCACCATGCGCGATGAACTGGCGCAGGTCTGGCAGCGCTCCACAGCCTCGAAAGAGCAACTGGTCAAACAGCTGGAAGACTGGTGCCATCGTGCCGAAGCGAGCGGCATCGAAGCGCTCCAGCAGTTCTCGCGTCAGCTGCGCTGCTACGCTGCCTGACAGGCAACCAGCACCAAACAAAAAGCCCGCTGATCAGCGGGCTTTTTTTATTGCTTATGACGCGGCGATTACTCGACATTCGCTTCTTTATTCTCCACACACTATCGACTTCTTGATTGGTGATTTTGCGGCAATAAAAAACCCGCCTGTCGGCGGGTTCTTCATTGCCGCTTGCGCGGTGATTACTTGATCTTCGCTTCTTTGTAAGCCACATGCTTGCGCGCGACGGGATCAAACTTCTTGATCTCCATTTTCTCGGTCATCGTGCGTTTGTTTTTGGTGGTGGTGTAGAAGTGACCCGTGCCGGCGGTCGATTCGAGTTTGATTTTTTCACGCATGATCGTTTCCTTGTTTAGACGCGCACGCCCTGCTCACGCAGGTCGGCGAGGACAACATCAATGCCCTTGCGATCGATGGTGCGCAGGCCGGCGGTGGATACACGCAGGCTGATCCAACGGTTTTCGCTTTCAACCCAGAACCGGCGCTTTTGCAGGTTGGGGAGGAAACGCCGTTTCGTCTTGTTGTTGGCATGGGAAACGTTGTTCCCAACCATCGGCTTTTTGCCGGTGACGCAGCAGACCCGTGCCATTTCAGTGCTCCGCGAATTCAGAAAAGGCGCGATCATACACTGGAATGCCCCCCAGCCTCAACCCTTTCGAGCCCTGAACCGATCCGGCGCCAAAAACAATAGCTCAATAAAAACAATAACTTACAATAACCCTCGCTCGGCGAACGACAAAGCGCCGTCGCCGGCGACAACAAAATGGTCCAGAACGCGCACATCCACCAGCGCCAAGGCCTGTTTCAGTGCCACGGTCAACGCCTCATCCGCACGGCTGGGTTCGGCCACGCCGGAAGGATGGTTATGGGCAAAAATGACCGCGGCGGCATTGAAATGCAGCGCGCGCTTCACTACTTCCCGCGGGTAGACACTGGTCTGGGTCAGCGTGCCGCGGAACAGTTCTTCCGACGCCACCACGCGGTGCTGGGCATCCAGAAAAACGGCAACGAACACCTCATGCGGTCGGGCATGTAACAACAGGCGCAGATAATCGCGCACGGCACCAGGGGCAGACATCGCAACACCGGCATCGAGCTTCTCACGCAGCGTGCGCCGCGCGATCTCCAGAGCAGCCTGCAACTGCGCGTATTTCGCCGGCCCGAGTCCGGGTTCGGCACAGAATGATTCGTTGGCGGCGCCGGCCAATGCCGACAGCGAACCGAAGCGAACCAGTTGATCCCTCGCCAACTCAACGGCGCTTTTGCCCTTGATGCCAGTGCGCAGAAAGATTGCCACCAACTCGGCGTCAGACAAGGCCTGCGGCCCCTTGGCGAGCAGTTTCTCGCGGGGTCGATCATCCAGCGGCCAGTCAGTAATCGCCATCGTGGTTTCTCCGGGGTTTATTCCAGAACGCGCCAGAAGCAGCCGCGGTTTACCCGTCGCCGGATTTGCAGTTACACTTGCCGTCCCCTTACGCCGAAAGCGCTAGGTCCCTGATATGCAAAGTAAAAATGAGCGCAAAAAAGTCCTGCTTGGCCTGACCGGCGGTGTTGCCGCGTACAAGGCAGCGGAACTGGTGCGCCGGCTCGGCGACCGAAATATCGAAGTGCACGTGGTGATGACTGAGGCCGCCTGCGGCTTCATCACGCCGGCCACGCTGCAGGCGCTGTCGGGTCATCCGGTCTACACCGGCATGTGGGACGGCCGCATCGACAACGGCATGCCGCATATCGAACTGTCACGCGACAAGGACGCCATCGTGGTCGCGCCGGCAACCGCAGACTTCATGGCCAAGGCCGCACTCGGACTCGCCGACGATCTGCTGTCGACGCTGTGTCTCGCCCGCGATTGCCCGCTGATCGTCGCACCGGCGATGAACCGCCAGATGTGGGAACACCCGGCGACACAACGCAACGTCGCCCAGCTCAAGCGCGACGGCGTCACCCTTCTCGGCCCCGACAGCGGCGACCAAGCCTGCGGCGAAACCGGCATGGGTCGCATGCTCGAAGCCGATGCGCTGGCCGAAGCCATCAGTGCATTCCTCGCACCGAAAATCCTCAAGGGCAAACGCGTGCTGATGACCGCAGGCCCGACCTTCGAACCGATCGATGCCGTGCGCGGCATCACCAACCGCAGTTCCGGCAAGATGGGTTATGCGCTGGCGCGCGCCGCGATTGCAGCGGGTGCCGACGTCACGCTGGTCTCCGGCCCGGTCAGCCTGAATGCCCCCGTCGGCGCGGCCGTGACACGCGTGCAGACTGCAGCGGAAATGTTCGAGGCCGTAAAAAAACATGTCGCGAAAACCGACATCTTCATCGGCGTCGCCGCGGTTGCCGATTACCGCACGAGTGCGCCGCGCAAGCACAAGATCAAAAAAACCGAGGAAGACCAGTTGCACATCAGCCTTGTGCCCAATCCGGACATCCTCGGCTGGGTGGCCTCGCGTCCGAAACCGCCGTTCTGCGTCGGCTTTGCCGCGGAAAGCCGCAACCTCGACGCCTATGCCGATGAAAAACGCCGACGCAAGAAAGTACGGCTGATGATCGCCAATCTTGCGCAGAACGCCATCGGCTCCGATGACAACGAAGTGTCGATGCTTGATGACAACGGCACGCACCGCCTGCCGCTGGCATCGAAGGATGTTGTTGCACAGCAGATCGTTGCGCACATTGCGACAATGTACGGTTCAAAACCGCGCAAGTCGAAATAAAGGTCGGTAAAAGCCTGCAGATTCACACGCCATCGCATCCATGAAATCCATCGACGTCAAAATCCTTGATCCGCGGCTGCGCGACCAGTTGCCGCAGTACGCCACTCCCGGCTCCGCCGGCCTCGACCTGCGCGCCTGCCTCGATGCGCCGCTGACGCTGAATCCCGGCCAGACCGCGCTGATTCCCGCCGGCATGGCCATTCACATCGCCGACCCGGGACTCGCGGCGATGATCCTGCCGCGCTCCGGCCTCGGCCACAAACACGGCATCGTGCTCGGCAATCTGGTCGGTCTGATTGATTCGGATTATCAGGGCCAGCTGTTTGTATCAACCTGGAACCGCGGCCATGCGGCGTTCACGATCAATCCGCTGGAACGCCTGGCGCAACTGGTGATCGTTCCCGTGGTGCAGGTCGCCTTCAATGTGGTGGATGATTTTGAAGCCTCGCACCGCGGCGCCGGCGGTTTCGGCAGCACCGGCAAAGGCTGACACATGGGGCCGACCTCAGGTCTGGTGCTGTTCGCACACGGCGCACGTGATCCGGAATGGGCAGAGCCCTTTCGCGCCATCGCTGCACGGGTTGCAGCCACGCGCCCCGACCTCGCCGTCAAACTCGCCTTTCTCGAATTCCAGGGCCCGGCACTGGCCGATGCCATCAAGGAACTCGTCAACAGCGGTCACCGCAATATCCGCATTGCGCCCCTGTTCATGGCGCAGGGCGGTCACCTGAAAAACGACGTCCCCAAGTTGCTGGACGGCATTCGCGCCAGCCATCCTTCACTGCAACTGGAACTGCTGCCCGCCATCGGTGACGTCGCCGAACTGCGCGGCGCCATTGCCGACTGGCTGGTCAAAGCCGCCCCGGAGATTTCCGCATGAAACGCCTGCTGCTGATCCTCACCCTGTTTTTTGCCTGCGTTTCCGCGCAGGCGGCAATGCCGCTGCTTGAGCTGAATTTCGGCAAACACGCACTGACGGCCGAAGTGGCCAGCACTGATCCTGATCGCATGCAGGGCCTGATGCACCGGCGCATGCTGCCGGAGAACCGCGGCATGCTGTTCGTGTTTCCGAACATCGCGCAGCACGGCATGTGGATGATGAATACCTATATTCCGCTGTCGGTGGCCTTCATCGACGACAAGGGCGTCATCATCAACATCGAGGACATGCAGCCGCACACGCGTGATGCGCACAACGCGAAGCAGCCCGTGCGTTACGCGCTGGAGATGAACCTCGGCTGGTTCCGCAAGCGCGGCATCGGCCCCGGGGCAAAACTCGAAGGACTCGACAAGGCACCGCCGCCGCGCTGAAACCGCCGGCAATAAAAAAAGCCCGGGAATCCCGGGCTTTTTTATCCGCAGTTGCGGATCAACTGACGCATCTCAGCCGAAGTTTTTGGCGGCAAAATCCCAATTGGCGAGACTGTTGAGGAAAGTCTCGACAAACTTCGGACGCGCATTGCGAAAATCGATGTAATAGGCATGCTCCCACACGTCGATGGTCAGCAGCGCCTTGTCAGCCGTGGTCAGCACCGAACCGGCGTTGGAGGTGTTGACGAGGTCGACGCTGCCGTCAGCCTTTTTCACCAGCCAGGTCCAGCCGGAACCGAAGTTGCCGACTGCGCTCTTGGTGAACGCTTCCTTGAAGGCGTCAAAGCTGCCCCACTTCTTGTCGATCGCCGCAGCCAGCGCACCCGACGGTTTGCCGCCGCCGGCGGGCTTCATGCTGTTCCAGAAAAAAGTGTGGTTCCAGACCTGGGCCGCGTTGTTGAACACGCCGCCGGAGGATTTCCTGACAATGTCTTCAAGCGAGGCGTTTTCGAATTCGGTGCCCTTGATCAGGCCATTGAGATTGGTCACATAAGCCTGATGATGCTTGCCGTAATGAAACTCGAAAGTTTCTTTCGAGATATGCGGCGCAAGCGCGTCCATGGCGTACGGAAGTTGCGGCAGTTCGTGTTGCATGTTCATTCCTCTGTGGTTGTGCTGGGGAAAACGCGATGATACGGGACATGGCGCCCGCGGCCAACCCGCAGTTACCGGAAAAAGCCTCACCATGAGGCGGGTTTTCCCTCACAAAAACAAAACGCCCGGGACAAGCCCGGGCGCTTTCCATCCGGTTTGTTGCGACTGTCAGAGGCCGCTGTGCTGCTGGGCAATCATGCAGAACAGCATCGGAATCGACAACATGGTATTGAAGCGGGAAGTCAGCATGGCCGTGCGTGCGGCCTTGGCTTTGGCATCGGCATCAACAGCCACAATGCCCAGCGCCTTTTTCTGGTTCGGCCAAATGATGAACCAGACGTTGTAGGCCATGATCAGCGCCAGCCACATGCCGATGCCGATGAACAGATACCCCTCGCTGAACATCAGCGCCTTGCCGAGGTACTGGGCCATGCCGGCCACAAGCACACCGGTAACCACTGTCGCCAGCGCCGCCCAGCGGAACCAGAACAGCGCGGCCGGCGCGATGACCTTGCTGATCGCCGGCTTCTGTTCATCGGGAATCTTCGGCATCGACGGAATCTGTACGAAATTGAAGTAATACAGCAGGCCCACCCACATCAAACCCGACAGCACATGCAGCCAGCGGAAGATGAACGCCCACCAGGCATGATCGCCGGCGCCGCGGGCGCCCGCGCCGCTGACCAGAATCACCAGAATCAGAAGGACAAAACCCGCAGCAACTGTACGCCCCAACGACTGGAATATGGCTCCCATCGATGTTCTCCTCACTCAGATATTGCATCTGTTATGGGCCGGAATTGCGCACCCCCGTGAAACTACGGCGCAGTCTAGCACGCGACCGCCGGAGCCGTTGCCGGCCGCGAAGCCCGCGGGAGAAGAGTGGATACCGCCGGAAAAATCAGGCTGCGGCGAGGCTGCCCGTTTCCACCGCAGCGATGGCTTTCGCCTGATTGAGGTCCTGCGCGTAACCCGCGCCGTAAAGGCAGCAGGCGATCTGGTTGGCGATCGGCGCCGGCATCGGAATGCGGCCTTCAAGCACGCCGCTGATCCATTGCGCGGTACCTTTCAGATCCTGTGCGGCAGGCAGCGGATGTGCGCAGCGGGCCGTTGCCTCGGCATCAAACAACTGCCGTACCGCGCCTTCGGTGACCAGAGTCATTGCCGGACGGCACTGTGCGTCAACCACAGCGTCGCCATCCAGCGATTCAAACAACAGTGCCGTCGAACCGATTTCGCAGCACAGTGACTGCAGCATCACACACTCGCGCGCGCTGGAAGCCGGGATCAATTGCAAGGCCTCGCCGCAAAACGGGTCAGCCAGACGTGCCAGCAGACTCGCCAGCTTACCGCCGCCCAGACGCGCACGCAGGGCAAACAGATCGGCAATGGCCGGTGACACCGCGCCGGTCGGCACAAACGCCGGCTGGCCGCTGCCCAGCACCTGCTGTGCCTGCGCGAAGCTGGCGCAGGGCATGATGCCCAGTTCGCGGAACAGATACGCCGACGCCACCCCGCCATTGCCGCTCAGCGTTCCATGCGCCAGCACCGGTATGCCCAGCCGCTGCAGGCTGATCGCCAGCAAAGGCGCCAGATTCGGTTGATTACGTGCGTTGCCATAAGCCGGCATCACCACCGGTCGCCATTGCGTCACCGGCGCAGCGGCACGAAATACGCGCGTCGACAGCGCCGCGAGTGCGCCATGAAGTTCCGGCTGCGTCAGCGCGCGCTGTTCGAGCAACACCAGCAGGCCGCCCATTTCAAGCTCCGCCACGCCGCCATCAAAAATGGCGGAAAACAATGTTTCCGCTTCATGTTCCGACAGCGATTGATTCGCCATCAGCAGTTCGATCAGATGTGCCCAGTTCATGCTGCGCTCCTCCGGTATAACGACCGTTGGTTTCTTGACTGTTGCAGAGAGCAACCACCGTGCCATGTGCCGGATGGCCGCTTTTCCCGCAAATCGGGCACAATGCCGCCTCGATACGCCACCTCGCGGTGCAGTTCACACAGGCATCGCTTTATTTTGGTGCCTCAATATTTATGCTGCACCGCAAGAAAACCAAACCGTAACAAGCTGATGTCATGTGGTTTATTCCCGTCACCCGCGACAATCCGTTCTGTCTGGGCCGCTCGCTGAGCGAACTCAAAACCGAACTGATGCGCCGGGTACGCGGCAAATTGATGCCAATCGCCGGCGTTCCCGAAAGCGACGCACAGGCGGTCATCGACAGCATCAACAGTCTTGAACGAGATGACTGGGCACAGGCCTGGGCCGCGCGCGGCGACCTGCACCTGCAGCACGCAGACGCATTGCGCTCAACCGACAGTGCCGCTGCGCGTGAGGCCTACCGCCTCGCCTGGCGGCTGTTCCACTACGCGCGCTGGCCGGTCGAGAACACGCCCTTCAAGCGCTACGTTTATCCGCGCGCACTCGCAGCCTTCCGCAACTACGGACGCCTGCTCGACCCTGTGCTTGAAGTGGTCCGCATTCCCCATGACAACCAGGTCATCACCGCTTATCTGCGCATCCCCAAGGGCATCCGCAAGGCACCGCTGGTGATCGGCATCAGCGGCCTCGATTCACGCAAGGAAGACGTGATGGTGCTCAGCGAGGCTTACCTGGCACGCGGCATCGCACTGCTCGCCATCGACATGCCCGGCACCGGTGAGGCCCCGGTTGCACTCACCCCCGGCGCGGAAAAAATGTTCGGCGCCGTACTCGACTGGGTGGCCGCGCGCGATGATCTCGATGCATCACGCGTGGTCATCCAGGGCCGCAGCTGGAGCGGCTACTGGGCGGCGCTGCTTGCCGTCACCGAACGTGAACGCCTGCGCGGCGCGGTGATGCACGGCGGGCCAATCCATCATTACTTCCAGCCGCAGTGGCTGGCGCCGTCGCTGGAGTCACACGAGTATCTGTACGATTATCTGCCGGCGACCGCTGCGCTGTTCGGCGTCGAAACGCTGGATGAAGTGCTGGCGGCTGCCCCTGCCTATTCATTGCAGGCGCGCGGTTACCTCGATCAGCGTGCAGCGCCGCTGCTGCTGATCAACGGCGCGCGCGACTCGCAGATTCCGATTGCCGACGTCGAACTGCTCGCCGCGACTTGTCCGCAGAGCACGGTGTGGATCAATCCCGAAGGCGGCCACATGGGGCGCTCCGCAGAATGGAGCGGCAACCGCATTTTCACGGAAGTCACCGCGCCGTGGCTGGCGCGCATGCTGGGTCTCAGCCCGGCCGCCTAGTCAACGGCACAAAACGCACATCAAGCACCTTGCGCCGGGTCACCGCGCCCTGTGAATTCTTCTCGATCACAAACAGCGACTGTGCGCCCTGTGGCTGACCCAGCGGAATCACCAGACGGCCGCCGTTTTTCAGCTGCTCGATCAGCGGCTGCGGCACATCCGGCGCGGCTGCCGTCACGATGATGCCGTCAAACGGCGCTTCATCGGGCCAGCCGGCATAACCGTCGCCAATGCGCGTGCGCACATTGCGGTAACCGGCAGCAGCCAGCGCGCGCGCCGCTTCACGACCCAGTGGCTCGACGATTTCAATTGAATAGACCGCAGCGACGATCTCCGCGAGCACGGCGGCCTGATAACCGGAACCGGTACCAACTTCCAGTACGCGATCACCCGGCCCGACATTCAGCAGATCCGTCATCAGCGCAACGATGAACGGTTGGGAAATCGTCTGTCCCTCGCCGATGCCCAGCGGCCGGTTGTCATAGGCCTGCGCCGCAAAACGCGACGGCACGAATCGATGGCGCTCGACCTTGCGCAAGGCCGTGATCACCGGTGCGGCCAGCGCTTCACGTCGGGTGTCGCGCCCCGTCTCGCGCACCATTTGTTCAATATCCGCAATCATGCGCTCGCGGCGCGTGATCCAGTCATCGGCGGCTTCGGCCATCATCAACCCTCCCGGCGCACAGACCATCACGCCCAGCACTGCTGCGATCAACCGCATCCGGCACCTGATTGCATGAAAGAAAAAGGGCATACCGTTTCCAGTATGCCCCCGTCCTGACAGCCGCTGCAACGCGGCCGCCGGTTGTTGCAGCAATCAGCCTTTCAGGCAGCTGCTCATGAACTTCTTGCGCTCATCACCGGCCTTGCCTTCGGCTTTGGCGTTGCAATCCTTCATGCGTTCCTGCTGTTTCTTCTGCGCGGCGCTCGGCTCTTTCTTGCCGCCGTCTTCACCTTTCAGGCAGGAGCTCATGTATTTCTTGCGGTCATCGCCCGACTTGCCTTCAGCCTTGGCGTTGCAATCCTTCATGCGCTCCTGCTGCTTCTTCTGCGCTTCGCTCGGCTCTTTCTTGGCTTTTTCGGCTTTCTTTTCGGCAGCGGGCGCGCCTTTTTTGGCTTCGCCTTGCGGCTGTTGGGCATAGGCAGTGGACATTGCGAACAGGGCACAAATCACGGCAGCGATCAGTTGTTTCATGGAAACCTCCTCTGAAAATTCAATAAACTTAATAAAAACAACAATTTATCAAGATCTGTCGCCGCCACACCGGCATCTGCAGTCCGATGCTTACATTAACGCCGCCCGGTTTCATGCGGATGACAGCCCGAAGGCATTCGCCAGCAATTCATACGAACGCAGTCGTGAGTCGTAATCACCGGTAATGGTAATCACCATCAGTTCGTCGGCTTCGAATTCGGTTTTGATTTCCAGCAGTCGCTGTTTGACGACATCCGGCGTGCCGAGCACGACGCGTCGGCTGTGGTGCGCGATGCGTCGGCGATCCACATCGGTATACGGATAACGTTCCGCTTCCTCCAGCGTCGGCACCGGCGCATTGACGCCGTAATCCATGTTCAGCCGTCGCAGGTTGACGCTTTGCGACAGGCGCTGCGCCTGCTCCTGCGTGTCCGCGCAGATCACGAACACGCAGACGATGCCCTGCGGCTGCGGCTCACGCGGCGACGGCTGGTAACGCTTTTTGTAATCGCGCATCACGGTATCGCCGCCACGTGCGCTGATGAAATGCGCAAACGCAAAACGCAATCCGAGCTGCGCCGCCAGCGCGCCGCTGTAGTCCGATGAACCGAGCAAATAAATCTGCGGGCTGGTCGGACCCGCTGGCTGTGCCTTCACTTTCGCAAAAGGATGGCCCGCAGGCATTTCATCGTTGAGATAGGCATCGAGATACTGGACCGCGTCCGGAAAATCATCCGCTGAAGGATATTTCCCCTGCCCCATCGCCATCGCCGTGGCCTGATCACCGCCCGGTGCACGGCCGATGCCGAGGTCGATGCGACCGGGAAACAGCGCTTCAAGCATGCGGAACTGTTCCGCGATCTTCAGCGGGCTGTAATACGGCAGAAGCACGCCGCCGGTGCCCACACGAATCTTCGAGGTCGCTGCCGCCAGCCGCGTGATCAGAATTTCCGGACAAGGGTCGGCCAGCGCCATCACCGAATGATGTTCGGCGCACCAGTAACGGTGAAACCCCATCTGCTCCGCGGCCTGCGCCAGCCGCAAAGTCTGCTGGACGGCCTGCTGCGGCGTATGGCCGCTGATCACCGGCGACTGGTCGAGAACACTGATTTTGATATTTTGCATGGGTGTTTTAAGTCAAAACCTTTTTAGCCACAGAGGACACAGAGAGCACAGAGAGCACAGAGGAAAGCAACGTCAAAAACATGAGCACTAAAGTTGCAACTTCCCGGGCCCCGGGTTTCCGCTTTTGTTTTTCTCTGTGGCCTCTGTGACCTCTGTGGCTGCTTTTGTTTTAGCCGCTTTTGTTTTAGCTGCTTTTTTGTTTTCCGCTCTTACTCCGAACCGCGGATGAACGCATCCAGCACGCCACACCAGCCCAGCGCGAGATTGGTCCGGTTGTAACCGCCGCCGCCGAATCCCATGATGCGACCCTGGCACAGTTCATTGGCGAGCACGCACAGCCGCCGTGCCGCATGGGCGTGGGTTTCCGGCGTGTACTGCAGATGCGCCAGCGGATCTCCGGCAATGCTGTCCGCACCGGCCTGGAACACGATGAACTCGGGCTTGTGCGCGCGCAGGTGCGCCTCCACGCGCTCCCACTCGGCGAAGAATTCATCATTGCCCGAACCCGGCTTCATCGGAATGTTCAGCTTGAGCCCCGCGCCTGCGCCTTTGCCGCGCTCGGTTTCCGCGCCGGTGCCCGGATACAGAAAGCGCCCGTCCTCGTGGATGTCGGCATAAACCAGATCGGGATCGGATTCGTAGGGGTAATACAGCCCGTCGCCGTGATGCACATCGATATCGACATAGGCCACACGCTGGATACCGTATTGCGAGCGCAGCGTGTCGATCACCACACCGCAATCATTGAACACGCAGAAACCCGCGGCATTGTCGCGCGAGGCGTGATGCAGGCCTCCGATCGGCTGGAAGGTGCGCAACACATCGCCCGCCATTACCCGCGCCAGACCATCCAGCGCCGCGCCGACGACATGGGCCGTGGCTTCGTACACGCCGGGGAAAGCCGGCGTGTCGCCGTAATCAATCGATCCGTAACCCTGATCCGACAACTGGTGCACGCGCTGCACATGGTCTTCGCCGTGAAAACGCGCAATCTCATCGGCCGTCGCCGCACGCGAGCCGGTCAGATCGGCCGCCTGTTCCAGTTTCTGTTTCGTGGCTTCCTTCCAGAAGGCGTTCTGCCGGTCCGTTCCCCAGGGATGCCCGTCGGGAAACCCGTACTGGCCCAAGGCCTCATCCACATACAACGCGACTTCGTGTTTCATGTCACCTCCGCGAAAACCTAAGGCATTTTAGCCACAGAGGACACAGAGAGCACAGAGAACCCCGATAACCAGCAGGATGTCTGCTGAATCAAGGGTTTCGCTTTTGCATTTCCTCTGTGAACTCTGTGTCTGCTTTTTGTTTTTGACCTTAAAACAACCGCCCCTGCACATCCGCACCGGGCACCCGGAACTGCGTCGTATCCCGATGCATCCCCTCGCCGCGCCGCGCCTGGTTCAATCCGGCCTTTTTGCAGGCAATGTCAAAACGCCTTGCGAGGATCTGCGCGAACTCGCCGTCTCCGCGCATGCGGCTGCCGAATTCCGGATCATTGTCGCGCCCGCCGCGCATCGCCTGCACGCGGCTCATCACATGCGCAGCCTTCAGCGGGTAATTGCGCTCCAGCCATTCACGGAACAGATCCTTCACCTCGTACGGCAGGCGCATCAGGATGTAGGCTGCGCGCTGCGCACCGTGTTCGGCAGCGGCGGCGACAATCGCCTCGATTTCATGATCATTGAGGAAGGGCACCACCGGCGCCACCATCACGCCGGCCGGAATGCCGGCATCGGCCAATGCGCGCACCGCCTGCAGGCGGCGTGCCGGTGCGGTGCAGCGCGGCTCCATGCGCCGCGCCAGCTCCTGATCCAGCGAGGTTACCGACACAAAGACTTCAGCAAGCCCCTTCGCCGCCATCGGCGCGAGGATGTCGATGTCACGTTCGACCAGCGCATTCTTGGTGACAATGCCCACCGGCTGGTTGAACTCCGCACAGACTTCAAGAATGCCGCGGGTAATGCCGCGTGAGCGTTCCGCCGGCTGATAAGGATCGGTGTTGGCGCCGAGGGCAATCAATTCGCATTTGTATCCGGGCTTCGACAGTTCCTTGCGCAACAACTCGGGCGCATTGATCTTCGCAAAAATGCGCGTCTCGAAATCAATACCCGGCGACAGGTTGCGGTAGGCGTGGCTCGGCCGCGCATAACAATAAATGCAGCCGTGTTCACAGCCCTGATAGGGATTGATCGACTGGGTGAACGGGATATCCGGCGAATCATTGCGCGCAATGATCGATTTCGCGCGCTCGTCCGTCACCACGGTTTTCAGCGCGCGCTCTTCATCCTGCGCGGCGCTCTCCCAGCCGTCGTCATAACTCTCGCGCCCGACCTGCTCGAAACGCCCCTCGGGATTGACGCCGGCGCCGCGACCCTTGCGCGGATCGGCATGTTTGCCGGTCAGCGTGCGCAGCGGCATGGCTATCCGGCGCGATAGGCGTGGGTGGTCATCAGCTCGAACACCTTGCGCCGTTTGCCGTCATGCCCCTTGCCGGTGACTTCGGTGCGCACCACCGCGACCAGACGTCCGTGATGCACGACCTTGGAGCGGATTTTCAGCGCGCGGCCTTCGCCGGGGCTGATGTACCAGGCCGACAAGGCGGTGAGCTGCCAGTGCGGCGTCAGTGCGGCATTGGCGTTTTCGGCAGCGAGACCGAGCAGGATGCCGCCCTGCACATGGCCGACGCGGTTGCCGATATGCGGACCGTTTTTCACCGTGGCATGCGAACCGCCCGTCACATGCACCGGCTGCACGCCCCAGAAATGCCGCACAAAGGAACCGCCGTGTTCCCGCACCCAGGCGAGCGAGGACTCCGCCGCAGCAAGGATTTTTTTCTCGTCGGGGCGCAGCTTGCCGCCGGGAATCTCCGGCGTCGGATTCTCGCCGCGGCGACGGTGCGGCACCGGATGCAGTTCAACACCCTTCGGCGGCTTCAGCACCATGAAGGTCGCCGTGCCGGTGCACACCAGTCCGGCCGCGTTGCGGATCGCCACCGTGCTGACGCCCTGGCTGCCGGCCGCGCCTTCGATAAAGCCGTGCATCTCGCCGCGGCCATGCAGGCGGCCGTCGGCGCGCGCGCCGGTGAATTGCAGATTCATCGTCACCGTCGCCAGACGCGTTTTCGGATCAAGGCCCGCGCGCACCGCACCGGCCATCGCCAGATCGGCCAGAATCGCGAAGCCCGACAGGCTCAGTTCGCCGTCGACCGTGGACGAGAAGGGCTGCACATCCACCGACAGCGAAGTGTGGTCGGTGCCGACGTGGTCATAGGACAGATCGAGAAAATTGCCGGCGAAGTGATACCCCGGCTCGCGGTTCAGCGCGATCGCGCGCATCACCTGCGTGCGGATCAGGTCCAGCGTGGAGTCATCAACGTGCACTGCAGGCGACGGCGTCGCGTGTTTCGGATGTTCGCTCATGCTGCGATTGTAACAAGCGCCTGCTGTGCAGCCGCGCCGCGACCACGCACTGGAGCGAATATTTAATGGTTTGTTTTTATTGCGGTTTTCGATCAGCGCCGGTGAGCGCTGCGGCAACTGCATCCAGCGCCGCGCCTGTCGCACCACCTTGCGCCCGCGCCAGATCCAGCGCAATCGCATTCAGCGCGCGGTAAGCCTCGGCAATGCGCGGGTCCAGCACCGCCAGGGCTTCAAGCTGCCGGACCACCACCGCCGCATCACCCCGCGCCACCGGCCCGGTCAGCGCTCGCACCGTGCCCAGCGCAAATACATTGTCCAGCGTCTCGCGCACCAGCGGCGCCATCATCGACTGCGCCGTAGCGCGGTCGAGCCCCGCCGCCTCGTAGGCACGCAGGCCCGATTCCATCAGCGCCGTCAGGTCATTGCAAACCAGCACGCTGGCCGCGTGATACAGCGTCTTGCCCGCCGGATCGATCTGCGCCACCCGCGCGCCGAGCTGCTCGAACAGCGGGCACAGCAGCTCCAGCGCCGCCGCATCGCCCTCGGCCGTGCACCAGATGCCGGCAAATGACGCCACGGCCGCAGCGGGATCGGCAAAACTTTTCAGCGGATGCACGCTCGCGAGCTGTGCGCCACAGTCCGCGAGCGGCGAAAGAATCGATGCCGCCTGCGCACCGCTGCAATGAAACACGGTATCGCCCGCCCGCACCTGACCTGTAGCCGCCAGTGCCGTCGCCATGCCGGCAATCGCTGCATCCGGCGGCGTCAGCAGCCACAGCGCCGCCGGACGCATGTCCGACAGCTTGCGCACCGCATGCCCGGCACCGATAAAAGCCACCGCCGCTTCCGCCGTCGCGAACTCCGCACTCAACACATCCTGCACCGTGCACAACCCCTTGCGCGCGAGCAGAGCCCCGAGCGTACGCCCGACACGGCCGGGGCCGATGATGTTGAGCGTCGTCGTCATTTACCGAAGTGGCCGAGGGATCACTTAGGCGCCGGCGCAGCCGCCGCGATCAGCACCAGATCAACATGCCGCCCCGCGCCGCGGGTCAGCACCGGGTAATGCCGGTCGCTGATAAAGCGCAGCCGGCCATCCTCGTCCTCGATGCGCGCCTGAACGGCATAGGTAAAACGCTCTTCAATCCGCTTCGGGTCGTAGGCAATCTCGAAGGCAAACGGCACCTGCCGGCCGGCGGCCTTGATGACCTGCTCGCCGATCACGGTTGCCGGCGCGTCGGCGCGCGACACATCAACGAGGCGGACTTTGACAACGGCGGATGGCGGCAGCGCGACGCGCTCGCGGTAGGTCACGCTGCCGGTGATGCGGGCGGCGGAAGTGTCTAACTGGGCGCATCCAGTCGATAGCAGTGCGCACAAAAGGGCGAGGACGGTGCGTGTTCTGCAAAGCATTTGGATACCCTATCAAAGACCATTTAACGTCTGAGCTTAGGCCGCGATCCATCAGGGCTGTCGCGCCTGCTGAAAATTGTTAGTTACTTTTTTCAAGAATCGAATGCGGTATGTATGAGTTACAACTCCCCTCGAAACAAAACACTATTAACCTCTGATATTTCTCATCATTTATCAGTCCATTTATCCTGTTCTGATCAATGCCGTTCCCGTTGTCTCTGAAGCCACCCACTAAGTATTCGGAAATTACCCCCGCCTTTAACGTTTTTAAGTTTACGAATTGGATATCTCTTCCGAGGCCAAAGACCAACTTTTCATTCACCACCAGAAAATTTGAGTAGGAACCAACTTGCGCTATCGCTGCTGATCCACGTCGCTCATATAAAGGGCCGGAAAATAGGAGTTTGCTCTGGTTTGTTGTGATATCAGTCAGGTAATAATTCCTACGAAGGTAGTCATTGCTACGAGTGACAAATATCGCCTCGCCACCTGAGATAAGGCGGATTTCCTCGATTGGGCCATCGGATACATGTGTAAATTGAGCAGCACTCTTTACCCCGCGTTCGACAAGGTACTCATTGCTGTCCCATTTCTTTACTGAAATCTTGGTGTTCGCAATCGAGTCTTCAATATTCAAAACTCGCTGGCTTTTTTGTTTATAACCTTGCCTAAAGGCTTCAGAGGCGTTCAGTTTTGCCTTTATTGCAAGAGTCGTCCCATTAATTACGATCAATGACGGCCTTCGTGGATCCTCATATCGAAATTTGATCCTTGCCAGATAGTCACCGCCCACCTTATATACGTATTCGACCTCATCTTGATACTCGTGATCACAGGGAAGTACTTTTATCTTCGCAAGTTCTTGGTATGACTTTCGATCGTAAAAGTTGACATAGACGCCCTCACCATCGTTCGTACACCGCCACGAAGATACGATTAGGTGATCGCCTATCAAATAGCGCCGATCCAGGACCTCTGAGTTAATGGATTTAATGCTTTCGGCATTCGACAGAACAGAAAAACATCCGAACATTATTATCGCGAGACAACGCATATGGCTCTCCAAAATACCAACCGAGGCGGTTGGCCGGCCATGCCACTCGTGCCGACACCAGACGCGCCCAGGATATTTCAAAGTCTGCTCAAAGAATCAACGGAATTAGTGCAAGTTTCGTTCAGCCGCAGCAACAGTGGCAGGACATCTGCACTTTGCAGATGTTTTTTGCGATGCACTGGCTGATTTTATTTTATAAACAGTAACTTGAGTGCAAACCGATCACGACAACCAAGTCAGTATCGTAACCATTGGTCGTAGCCCGAACGTCATACTCATGCGTTAAAGTCTTCATTATGACTATCAACCGCCGCTCCTTCCTCCTCCGCAGCGCCGCCCTTTCCGCAGCGCTGGCCCTCCCCGCCACCCGCATCCTCGCCCAGCCACGTTTTGCACAGAACCCCTTCTCGCTGGGTGTCGCCTCCGGTTATCCGCAGCCCGACAGTGTGGTGCTGTGGACGCGGCTGGCGCCGGACCCGCTGAACGGCGGCGGCATGCCGGACGCGAATGTGCCGGTGCGCTGGGAGATTGCCGCGGATGCCAAGTTCAGCAAGATCGTTGATAAGGGTGAAGCGCTGGCGACGCCGCAGTTCGCGCATGCGGTGCATGTGCAGGCGAAGGGGCTCGCGCCGTCGCGCTGGTACTGGTACCGCTTCATGGCCGGTGATGTCGTGAGCACGGTCGGCCGCACGCGCAGCGCACCGGCGGCTGATGATGCGCGCGGCAAGCTGAGTTTTGCGGTGGCGTCGTGCCAGCACTATGAACACGGCTTTTATGCGGCTTACCGCGATATGGCCGCGCAGGAGCTGGATTTCGTGATGCACGTCGGCGACTACATTTACGAAAGCTCCTGGGGCAAGAGCAAGGTGCGCGAGCACCATATCGGCGAGCCGTACACGCTGGCGGATTACCGCAACCGTTACGCGCAGTACAAGATGGACCCGCATTTGCAGGCCGCGCATGCCGCCTGCCCCTGGCTGGTGACCTGGGACGACCACGAAGTCGATAACGATTACGCCAACGACCGCTCGCAGGACCTCGACCCGGTCGATGCCTTTCTCGCGCGCCGCGCCGCCGCCTATCAGGCCTACTACGAACACATGCCGCTGCCGCCCGGCACATTTACCGGCGGACCGAACATGAAAATCTACGGCACGCATGCGATGGGCAATCTGGCGCGCATCCAGCTGCTCGACATGCGCCAGTACCGCGATTACCACGTGTGTTCGCGCCCGGGCCGCGGCGGCGGCAATCAGGTCAATGTCGCGGAGTGCACGGACCGCAGCCAGCCCGGACGTTCGCTGCTGGGCAGCGCGCAGGAACAGTGGCTGGAACAGGCGCTGGCCGCATCACCGGCGCGCTGGAACATCATCGCGCAGACCACGCTGATGGCACAGGCGGATCGCGGGCCGGACGACACGCGCAGGGTTTATACCGATGGCTGGGACGGTTATCCGCTGGCACGCGAGAAGCTGCTCAAGTTCATTGCCGATCGCAAGGTGCGCAATCCAGTGGTGCTTGGCGGCGATGTGCACTTCGCCGCAGCCTGCGATCTCAAAACCGATTTCGACAATGAACGTTCACCGGTGGTGGCCAGCGAGTTTGTGGCGACCTCGATCTCGTCGTACGGCCCGAGCCGCGCGCGCAATGAAACGCTGCTCGCCAAAAACCCGCATGTGAAATTCGCCAACAGCATGCGCCGCGGTTATTCAAAATACGACGTCACGCCGCGGCGCTGGGAGACCACTTTCCGTGCTGTGGTTGAAATCGCCGATCCGCAATCGCGGGTCTTTGATGTCGGGCACTACGTGGTTGAGGATGGCAAGGCGGGGGTGCAAAAGGCCTGATTCAAAAGTATTTTTTTAATTAATTTACAAAGAGTCTCGACACAAGATTGCGTCAGGCTGCGCTTGCGTGGCCGCCAGCCTGCGATGGTCTGTCAGCAACAGTTGGCAGCAGATCTTCTGCTGTTTCACGCACATGCTGTTGCATCAACTGCGCAGCGCCTTTGCCGTCCTTGCGCCTCAAAGCATCCAGTATGGCTCGATGGTGATCCTGCTTGATACGCAAGCGCTGCAAATATAACGTTTTGCCCTGAGCATCCGTCTTAGATATTTGTAGAAGCGCCGAACGATAGAAAAGCACCAGTTTATGTAAAGTATCCAGCAATCCCTGTAAATGCCGATTGCCGCTGAGTTGGATAATTTTGACATGAAATTCCGTGTTCACTTTAAAGGCCGCATCCAGATCGCCATTTTCAATCGCGGTGTCACCACGCGCTATCAACTCATCAAGTTTCTGCAATTCGACCTTACCGATGTAGCTGGCCGCCTCTTCAGTCGCCAAAGCTTCGAGCGCCGCACGACACCGATAGAGCTCCGTCATGTCCTGGCGAGACGTCGGACGAACTTCATAGCCGCCTTGCACCAAAGGCAGTAGCACACCCTCCTGCTGCATTTTGCGCATCGCCTCGCGAACAGGAGTACGACTGACGCCCAACTGCCTGGCCCATTCGATGTCTTTGAGTCGTTGCCCAGAAACAATCTCGCCATTGCAAATTTTGTCCCACAGTATCGTGTGAATTTGCTCGAATAAATGATTGCGTTCAGGTAAGGTCATGAAGGTTTGCGCGAAACCGCAGAATATCTGCGACTGATTTTAGCGCCGGTACACCCCTACGTCAGCACTATTTTCTGCCCGACTCCGCGGCCTTCACAACACCTGCCCAGCGCACCAACTCAACATCAATAATCTTGCGGAACTCGGCAGGCGTCGTCGTGATTGGCTCAAGCGCACCTGTCTTCAGGTTTTCGCGGATTTCAGGTTGCTGGACAACGCTGATAAAAGCTTGGTGAAGTTTGTCCAACGCATACTGCGGAGTCCCGGCAACCCCGACGATACCAAACCAATTGGTGACTACGAGATCTTTGTATCCCAGTTCCACAAACGTCGGAACATCCGGCAACGTCGGGCTGCGCGCCGCAGAACCCGCTGCGAGAGCGCGTATACGACCGGCCTTAATGAAATTCACAGCGCCTGGCGCAGAAGCAAATGTCGCCTGTATCTGCCCGGCGACAACATCATTAGTCGCTGGACCAGATCCCTTATACGGGATGTGATTCAATTTAACATTTGCTCGCTGCTGAAAAAGCTCGCCGGCCAGATGGCCGCCGCTACCATTCCCCGCCGATCCGAGATTGATTCGGCCGGGCGACGTTCTGGCCGCCGCGATCAAATCCTTTAAATTCGAAAAACCGGTACCCGGATGCACTAGCAAGAGATAGGGCGTATCGGCAAGCAAGGTAATCGGCACGAAGTCAACTAGCGGCTTGTACTTGGCTTGAGGATAAAACGCCACATTGATTGTGAACGACGAGTCGGACATCAATATCGTGTATCCGTCCGCAGGGGCCCGCGCGACAAGTTCCGTGCCCGTCAGTCCAGACGCGCCAGGTCGGTTGTCAATGACAACCGTCGCACCCAAGCGCTCCGGTAATTTCGTATTGATTAGCCGGGCAACATAGTCATTGCCTCCGCCAGCCGAATACGGGATGAGCAATCTGACCGGACGCTCCGGATATTGCGCATTCACCGGAAATGTCATGACGCCTACGAGCATGCAAAGCAGAGCACGAACTGAACGTTGCTGAATGCCAAATTTCATTATGTTCCCCGGTGTCATTAATTGTGATCAGTAGCTTGAGGCAATTGATGTCATCGAAGTATACACAATGAATACCGGATACGGTATACCGAATCCCATTTACGAAAATATCATTAAAAACAATTAATTAATAATTTTACGACCATGCCTAAGATCCAATTTACATCTTTCGCATATGGCCGAACCTCCCGTGCGATCGTCGGCAGTCGCCTTGCGCTGAACCGAGGGGAAAATCAACAAGTATTTGTTTTAATTGATATTTCAGAGCCCGAGAATTCGAGCGATGTCCGCGGCATAACGGCTGATCGTCGTGCCTTCGTAAATCGCTTCATCGACCGTTTCATCAAGCAGGCTACGGATGTCATGCAGGCTGTCGCTGACCCAGTGGTGGCGCTGCACCGGTGAGTTGAGCACGTTGCGCAGGGTTTCCACTTCATCGCGCAGGCGCTGCACGTCTTCTGCGCCGCCCTGCACCTTGGCGAGATCGCGTTCGAGTTCGTGGATCAGTTTCGCGGCCTGTTCGAGGTCGATGTTTTTTGTGTTGCTCATGGCCGTCATCCTTTGTTGCGTTTAGTGGTCGCGCCAGCGGTCGAGTTCGCGCCGTTCGCGTTTGGTCGGCCGGCCGTGGCGATCCTGTGCCGGATCAGCGACCAATTTACGCAGCGCCGCCTGTTCTTCACGCCGCACCCGGCTGGCCTCGTCTTCAGCATACAGCGTACGTGCGACGGTTGCCGGACCACGCTTGTCGGACAGTTGCTCGACGCGGATGCTCCACTCGGCAGCGCCGATCTGGATCGCCAGTTCATCGCCGACGCGCAGATCCTTCGCCGGTTTGACGCGTTCCCCATTGACCCGCACCTTGCCGCCTTCGACCGCCTGCTGCGCCAGCGAACGCGTCTTGAAAAAACGCGCGGCCCACAGCCATTTGTCGACGCGTACCGCCATTTCAGTCCGACATCGGCATCGCGTTGCGGCCCAGCAGCGCCAGCCAGCCGCGGATGATGCGGTAGAGAATCCAAAGCCCTGTCAGTCCCAGAATCGCCCAACCGACCAGAACCAAAGTCAGCACCCCTCCAATCACCAGCCACAGCAGCGACCACCAGAAGGTGCGGATCTGCCAGGAGAAATGCGAATCGAGGAAGCTGCCGCGCACCTCATTGCGTTTCACGTAATTGATGATCACTGCAATGATCGACGGCCAGCCGCTGAGGAAGGCGGTGACGATGAAGGCCGCGCTGAACATCCCCGTCAGCACGCTGAAGGCATGCAGCGCATAGATGATGTGCGTCAGCGTGATCAGGTCCGGCGAAACCACCGGTGCCTGGGTTTTGCCGTCTATGTCAGTCATCTTGGTCTCCGTAACATTCTGATCATCTTACCGTTCGGGCTGAGCTTGTCGAAGCCCGTTCACCCTTCGACAGGCTCAGGGCGAACGGTGTGGGTTGCGGCCTCCAGCAGAACACACTGCATTCAGGATAAATCTATTGCGTGTTTCTTGAAATCCGTCAGTGACGCAAACTCCAGCGATGCTTCATGCGTCGCGCCCAGCACCACCCGCGGCGCACAGCCCGCATCCAGCGCCTCGCGCCAGCGCGGCGCGCACAGGCACCAGCGGTCGCCCGGCTGCAGTCCGGGAAAGCCGAACTCCGGCACCGGCGTCGACAGGTCATTGCCGCGGGCCTTGCTGAATTCCAGGAATTCCGCGGTCATTACCGCGCAGACCGTATGCACGCCCGCATCTTCCGGGCTGGTGTTGCAGCAGCCGTCGCGGAAAAAGCCGGTCATCGGCCGTTCGCTGCAGGACTGCAGTTTTTCGCCCAGCACGTTGCGGGCAAATTCATTGGGATCAAACCGTCGCATCACTCACCTCGTCATCTCGCTGCATTTCTTGCGCTTGCAGTTCTCGCCATCATGCGTGCACATGGCGCGTCTGGCGCAACTTGCCGCGCGCGCCCGGCTGCGGTTCCGGCCGCGTGCCGGTTTTCATGAATGGCAGGCGTCCCTTGGCGCCGCTCGCTTCGTAATCACTCACCACCGCCGGCGCCACCGTCGCAGCATCGGAGCCGGTCTCAACCAGGAAATCGTGCAGGTACCCGCACAATTTTTCCAGTGCGAATTCATGGGTCTTCGCGGTGCGCGCATAAAGCCAGTCGGTGAACTGCATGAACCGCCCAAACGGCGTATCCGCCAGCAGCAGCGGCAAGGCACGGTGAAAACGGCCGGAGTTGCCGACCAGATCCCAGTAGCGGGCAAAACGCACGATGCGCTGCACGTCGCTGAAACTCAGCGCGTCCGTGGCCAGAATGACATAAGGCGTATCCGGGCTGTAGCGCATCGCATGGCCGGTGGTGTGGCGATCAATCGGCGCGCCGCGCAGGCGCTTGAGGATGCCGACCTGGATTTCATGGGGTTTCAGCGCATAGAGCCGGTCAAAACCGCGACCAAAGCTGACGAGATCTTCACCGGGCAGTCCGGCGATCAGATCGACGTGGATCAGCGCCGGTGACTCTTCGCGCAGCCAGCGCAGATTGGCCTCGGCCAGTGCGTTGTCCTGTTTGCGCGAGATGCGCGCCTGTACCGCTTCATCCCAGGTCTGGATGCCGACCTCGAAATGCAGCCGGCCCTGCGGGAAACGCAGGATCGCCGCCTTGAGTTTCTCCGGCAAATGATCGGGGATCAGTTCGAAATGAATGAACAGGTCGTCGCTGAGCCGTTCAAGAAAGAAATCAAGAATTGCCAGACTCGCCGCCACTTTCAGATTGAAGGTGCGGTCGACAAAGCGGAAATGCCGCGCGCCGCGGTCATACAGCGCCTTCAGCTCGGCGAGAAAACGTTCCTGCTCGAAGGGCCAGGCCGTCTTGTCCAGCGCCGACAGGCAGAACTCGCATTTGAACGGGCAGCCGCGCGAAGCCTCGACATAAATGAAACGCCGCGCGATGTCCTCATCCGTGTATTCGGCGTAAGGCAGCGTGATCTCGGCAAGTTTGGGCTGCACGCCGGCATGCACCTTCTGCTCTGGCGGTTTGCCGGCCATGATGTCGGCGCACAACTGAGGGAAGGTGATGTCACCCCATCCGGTCACCACGTAATCGGCCAGCGCACAGATGCGCTGCTCGTCCGTTTCATAACTGACTTCCGGTCCGCCGACGACGACCACCACTTCCGGCGCGACACGTTTGATGATCGCGATCAGCCGTGTGGTTTCCTCGACGTTCCAGATATAGACGCCGAAGCCGATCAGCCGTGGCCGGTCGGCGAGCAGTTTTTCAGCGATGTCGGCCGGCCGGTCGCCGAGCACGAACTCGCGGATGGTGGTCTGCTCGCGCAAGGGCCCCATATTGGCGCGCAGATAACGCAGGCCGAGAGCCGCATGCACATAGCGGGCGTTGATGGTGGACAGAATGATGCCGGACATGGCGGCATTATCGCACCGGGCATGCCATCCACCGGTCGTTTTTGATACGCTACGCCCCTTTCCCATCTTCCACACCGGATGCAAACGCCATGGCCCAGAGACCCGATGCCCCTGACAGCAAAATGGACGCGACGACGCTGTATCGCGAAGACATCATTACCGACCGCAAAGTCGGCACCATCCGCCGCCTGACGCCGATCACCAGCGCCGGCGCCGATGACGGCTCACGCCCGACCATTTACATGGGTGAAGCGCAGATCATGACCAATGCCGGTCCGCTGCCGATCAATTTCGAAATCGAAGCCGCCGGTCTGGCTGAAGCCGTCGAAAAATTCGGCGATGCCGCCAAGGAAGCCGTCGAACGCACGGTGCGCGAACTGCAGGAACTGCGCCGCCAGCAGGCCTCCTCGATCGTCGTGCCCGGCATGGGCGGGCCCGGCAGCAAGATCCAGATGCCGTGACCAAAACCGCGACCGTTGTACGTTCAGCCGGCGTGGTCATCGCGCGGCGCAGCGGCGGCGACTGGCGCCTGCTGGTGCTGCGTTCGGGCAAGCATTGGGATTTCCCCAAGGGCCTTCTTGAAGAGGGCGAAAGCGCGATGGATGCCGCGCGCCGCGAGGCCACCGAAGGCACCGGCATTTCCGACTTGTCCTTCGATGCCGCGGAATCGCACAAGGAAACCATCGCCTACGGCACCGGTGAAATCGCACGCTACTACCTCGCCGTCACCACCACCGCGGAAGTGACACTGCCCATCGTGCATGAACTCGGCCGCCCAGCCTATGACGAATGGCGCTGGGTCGGATTCGATGAGTCCGAGGACTACCTGCCGCCGCGGCTGGCCGCCGTGCTGGCCTGGGTGCGCGAAACGCTGGATACCTGAGAAAAAACATTTACCGCCAAGCCGCCAAGAGCGCCAAGAACTTCAAAAATGAACGACGGATATTTCGTTCCAATAGATCTTGGCAATCCTGGAAACCAACCCTTTTGTTTGTTTAGGTTTTTCTTGGCGCTCTTGGCGTCTTGGCGGTAAAAAAACCTACCCTTTCTTCACCGGAATGATCGGCAACATCAGATACGAAGGCGTCTTGCCGCCGGCGTAAATGGTGTTTTTCGCGCCCGCGTTGTAATCGCCGTGGTAATGCGTGTACGGCGCACTGCCGGCGCCATCGCGCGGCTGGATGTCGACGCGGATGCGATGGCCTTTCCTGAACACCATGCTGGTCGGCCAGACTTCAACGCGGCACTCGACAATCTCGCCTTTTTTCAGCCACTGCCGCTCGTCATGCGCGTGGTAGGGCCGGAAGGGCAGCGTTTTTTCCGGATCTAGTTTGCGGTGCGAAGCACGCAGCCAGCCCTTGGTCACGCAGGGCACCGGCTGACCGTGCTGGCCGACTTCACAGACGTCGTGGCCATCGGGATCGATGTTGCGGATGGTGACGAACAGATCCATGTCTTCCGAAGTGCTCGATACCCAAAGATTGGCGACCAGCGGACCGGTGACCTCGGTATCTTCAGTCAGCACCGGCGTCACGAAGGACACGCCGCTGCGGCCGGAGGCGCCGTGACCGTGGGTGGTCGCCAGCGACGACGCGGAAGCCACGCCGGCGCTGGTGGAGCCGCTGCCGGAGTACGTGGCTTTGGCCGGATTGCGCGGTGGCGTTTTCACCAGCGTGCCTTCGAGCAGCTCTTCCTTATCGGTCGGCTGGCGCTCGATGTTCAGGTACATCTTCGTCCACTTCGTGCGCTTCAGCGGCCATTCATTTTCATAGCGGAAGGGATAGGGTTTCTTGCTGCCGCCGGTGCGGATTTCCAGCTTCACCGGCGGGTCCTTCATGATGCCGGTGTCGATGCCCTTCAGCCAGTAATCAAACCAGCGCAGTTGGTCGGTGCGCCCTTCTTCCGAGTGATAGGGATGGAAGTGCGAGCCGGTGTGGATGCGCAGCTTCTTGTGTTTGGAGGCGGCATTCATGAAACCTTCGGTATTGCCGCGCAGGTGCATCGAGAAACCGCCCCAGTTGCCGACGGAATAAACCGGAACCTTGACCTTGTCCCACTGCGCGCTGTTCATGCGCCAGTACTGCGAGTCGAGATCGTTGCGCATGTAGTTCCACATCATGTCGTTGTGGAAGGCATCCGGGTTGTAGCTGCGCGGCTTGCCGAGCAGATGGTGCGCCGTGTGCGTGAGCCACCAGTTGCCGATGAAGCCCAGCGCAAAAATGCCGCCGTGATAGGCCTGATCTCGATACTGATCGGCGCGCCCTTCCCAGGGCATGATGCATTTCAGCGACGGCGGCTGCATGTTGGCGGCGCGCCATTGCGAAGAGGCGTGGTAGGAGATGCCCGACATGCCGACATTACCCGAGCACCAGGCCTGCTTCGCCACCCACTCGATGGCGTCATAGGTGTCGAGCGCTTCCTGATAGGAACTCGGTTCGGATTTGCCCGGCGAACGGCCGGCGCCGCGGGAATCCACGCGCACGCAGGCATAACCGCGCGGACACCACCACAGCGGATTGACCGTCTCCCAGCACATATAGGGATTGGCCTTCTCTTCGAGGTCGGCCGGGGGGCTCCAGACTTTGTCTTTCTGATAGACGCTGGTATTGAACAGCACCGGCACCTTGTCCTTGAAATTCGGGCGGAAGATGTCGGCATACAGCAGCGTGCCGTCGCGCATCGGGATCTTCACGTTTTTCTCGACGATCAGCTTCATTTTGCGCGGCTGCGAAACCTTGAATTTTTTACTGCTCATTTCGGGCTTGCTCCTGGTTGGGCTGGTATCAAATGAGTGATTGAATCAACAGACGGGGTCGGGGTCATTCAGGCACAACGCCGGCAGCACGCGCCACCTTGCTCCAGCGCTCGATCTCCGACCGGTTGTAACGATCATATTCGTCCGGCGAATTGCCGACCGCTTCCGCGCCCTGGCTGGTCAGTCCGTTACGCACCGCCGGATCCGCAAGCGCCTTGACCACAGCGCTGTTGACCCGATCAACGATGGGACGGGGGGTTTTCCCCGGCGCGAACATGCCGAAACCGCTGGAGACGATGAAATCCTTGTAGCCCTGCTCGATCATCGTCGGCACTTCGTGTGCGGCCGGAGAACGTTTGGCGCCAGCCTGCGCAATCATGCGCAGACGTCCGGCCCTCACGAATTCAATGAACGCAGGCAGCGCCGCAAAGATCATCTGCGCCTGGCCGGCGACAACATCGGTGGTCGCCGGGCCGACACCCTTGTACGGCACATGAAGCATTTTCAGCCCGGCGGCATTGGAGAGCATTTCGATCGCCAGATGCGTTGATGTGCCATGGCCCGGCGTTGCATAGGCCAGCTGCCCCGGTTTCGCCTTCGCCAGCGCGACCAGTTGCCGGATGTCCTTCACCGGCAGCGAAGGATGCACGACCAGGCCGTTCGGCACATCAGCAACCAGCGTGACCGGGGCGAAATCGTTGATGGAATCGTAGGGCAGTGTCTTGCGTACTCCAGGGTTGATCACATGCGCGCTGGACACCATGCCGATCGTGTAGCCATCAGGCGGCGCCTTGGCGACGATGGCAGTGCCGAGGGTGCTGCCGGCGCCGCCACGATTGTCGATCAAAATCTGCTGACCGAGGTCCTGGGTCATTTTCGGCGCAATCGCGCGCGCAATGATGTCGGTATTGCCGCCCGGTGCAAACGGCACCACCAAGCGTATCGGCCGGGTCGGCCAGGATTGCGCATGGGTAACCGCAGACGTCATCAGACCAGCGAGCAAAAGGCTCGCGCACAGCATTCGATGCTTATGCATCATCTCCTCCATTCGTGGAATGGTCGCCGGGCGCAGATTATTTTTATGTTGCGTCCCGCACGCTCAATTTGCAGTGTAATACGGCTTGGCCGGTTCGCGTAAAGATGTCCAGCATATGACCCAACAAGCCTCTCCCGGGACGCTCCTTATTGGTGCGATGTTTGCGCTGAATCAAAATGCCGTCCCCGATATGCGACTACCTTGAAACCGTGAGCGACAGAATCGGCTCATCCATTCAACGGAGGTTTTCATGATCAAGGAAGTCAGCGGCGATCTGCTGCTAACCAAGGCACAAGTCATCGCCCACGGCGTGGCACCCAATGACCCTTTCCACACCGGACTCGCCCTGCAGCTGCGTGAGCATTGGCCGGCGATGTACAAGGATTTCCGCCACTTTTGCCAATCAAAGCACCCGAAGTCCGGCTCGCTGTGGGCATGGATGGGCGCTGATGGCAAACGCGTGGTCAGCCTGTTTACCCAGGACGCGATCGAAGGCCATCACGGCGGCACCCCCGGCCCGGCTACGCTGCAACACGTCGGCCACGCCCTGCGCGAACTGGCCAAGCTCGCGGAAGCGGAAAAATTCACCAGCATTGCCCTGCCGCGGATCGCCACCGGCGTCGGCCGTCTTGCCTGGAGCGACGTCAAGCCGCTGCTGGACCAGCATCTCGGCGCACTGAAAATCCCGGTGATCGTGTACAGCACTTACCACGCCGGTCAGCAGGCCAGCGAAGGAATCTGAGGCAGGCTAGCGGCGCGGGCGCACCGCGCCGCCTCTGGTAATATCGCCGCTCCATACAGCGGCGACCGACCGGAGGAGCAGACCATGATTTACGAAGTGCGCACGTACGACATCAAACCCAAATCCCTTGGCGAAGTCGAAAAACGTTTCGGCGAAGCCTACGAATTCCGCAAGAAGTTATCGCCGCTGGCCGCCTTCTGGCACACCGAAATCGGCCCGCTGAACCAGATCATCCATGTCTGGCCGTACCAGGATATCGCCGAGCGTGACCGCATCCGCGCCGAGGCCGTGGCTTCCGGAAACTGGCCGCCGAAAATCGGCGAGTTCATCGTCAATATGCGCTCGGAAATTTTCATCCCATTCAAGTTCTCGCCCGAGATCAAACCCGGCAAGATGGGGCCTTATTTCGAGATGCGCACCTACACCTTCGCGCCCGGCGAACTGGGCAAGATCCAGAAGGTCTGGGAAAAAGCGCTGCCCGAGCGTCTCAAGATCAGCCCGCTGGTCGGCATCTGGTATTCGGAGCTCGGTGGACTGAACCGCTTCACCCATATCTGGGCCTACCCTTCACTCGACGCCCGTAACGAAACCCGCGAAAAAGCCTCAGCTACAGGCGCCTGGCCGCCTTCGGCCTATGCCAAACGCGAAAACCTGCCCGATGCGCTGCTGGTCGCACAGGAAAACAAGATCGTCATGCCCTCGGCGTTCTCGCCCCTTCAGTAAGCCCCTGCAGTAAACCGGGAGCGGCGCATGCCTGTCGGCAAGCTTGATCATTATTCGATCCGCACACTCGACATCGAGGCATCGCGCCGCTTTTACACGGAAGTCATGGGGTTTTCGGTGGGCTTTCGTCCGCCGTTCAAGTTCCCCGGCATCTGGCTCTACAACGGCGCGCAATATCCGGAGACTACCGGCGTCGTACACATCATCGGCATCGATCCCAATGATCCGCAGGGACTCAAGGATTATCTGGGCGACCGCGATGTTGCATCGTTGCAAGGCACCGGCACTGTCGATCACATGGCCTTCGCCGCCACCGGCCTTGCCGACATGCGTACCCGCCTGCAAGGGCACAACATCGCATGCCGCGAGCGGACAGTACCGTCGCTGGGCATCCATCAGGTGTTTTTCGAAGATCCGAGCGGCGTCACCATCGAGCTGAATTATCCCGCCGCAGAAATCGGCGCCGCAGCCTAGAGCAGATGGCTGAGGTATCGCGGGCGCCGCGGGCGCTGGTCATCGGCGGCTCGCTCGGCGGTCTGTTCGCGGCGAATCTGCTGCATCGCCAGGGATGGGACGTTGAAGTTTATGAACAATCGCCGGAACCGCTGGCGGGTCGCGGCGCCGGCATCATCACCCACCCGGACCTGTTCGCGGCCCTGAAACGCATCGGCATCCCGGTCGACGACACCATCGGCGTCGACATCGCCGGCCGCGTCGCCTTCAACCGGGACGGATCGGTCGCCGGAACGCAGGACATCCGCCAGTGCCTCACCACCTGGGGCCGTTTGCATACACTGCTGCTCGCCGCATTTCCGGCAGAGCGATATTTTCTCAGCCATGCCTGCGTGCAGGTCGAGCAGGACGATGCCTCGGTCACCGCCCGATTCAGCAACGGCACAAAAGCCAAGGGCGATCTGCTGATCGGCGCCGATGGCATCCGCTCCGCGGTGCGCCGGCAATTCGCGCCGGAATCGCGGCCGCGTTACGCCGGTTATGTGGCCTGGCGCGGGCTTGTTGAGGAACAGCTGCTGAGTCCGGAAACACATCGCGACCTGTTTCCGCTTTTCGCCTTCAGCCTCGCCGAGCGCGAACACATGCTCGGTTACCCGGTTGCGGGTTTCAGCAATTCCACCCGGCCCGGCGAACGCTGCTTCAATTTTGTCTGGTACCGCCCGACGCGGACGGCCGATGAACTGGCGAACCTTTGCACCGACAGCAGCGGCCGGAAACATGAATACGGCATTCCGCCGCCGCTGATCCGTGCCGATGTGCTGACCGCGATGCGCAAGGCGGCTGCGGAACAGCTGTCGCCGCAATTTGCGGAAGTGGTTGAAAAAACACGACAGCCTTTTTTCCAGGCCATTTTTGACCTCGAATCCGAATCCATGTGCCAGGGCCGCGTTGCGCTGCTCGGCGACGCCGCTTTTGTCGCGCGCCCGCATGTCGGTATGGGCGTGTCCAAAGCAGCCGGCGATGCGCTGGCACTGGCCGATCTGCTGGCATTGAACGACAACGATGTCTCCCGCGCCCTGGCCGCCTACTCCGCCGGTCGCGTCATCCTCGGCAAAGCGGTCATCGCCCATGCGCGCGAACTTGGCGCCTATCTGCAAAGCTGGAGCCGCAAGGGCGCCGCAGCAGCAGCCGCACGCAAACGCGCGGCTCAGCACCACACGAACGAAGCGGTGATGCGCGAAATTGCAGTGACGCGGACATTCTGACCCGCGGCAAGGGATAGAATCCGCTCAGCTGCTGCATTCGACGGAGACGCCGCGATGACTGTCACACCGGTTTACGCAACCCTGCTCGGCCTGCTGTTCATTGCACTCAGCCTGCGTACGATCCGCCTGCGGCGCCGGCATCAAGTCGCGGTCGGCGACGGCAACAACAGCGAATTGCGCCGCGCCATGCGCGTACATGCCAATTTCGCGGAATATGTGCCGCTGGCACTGCTGCTGATCTTTTTTGTCGAACTCGACGGTACGCCGAAATGGTGGGTTCACGCACTGGCGCTGGTGCTGCTTGGCGGCCGCCTCGCCCATGCCTGGGGCGTCAGCCAGACACGCGAGAATTTCCGTTACCGGGTCTTCGGAATGGTGCTGACGTTCGGCGTGATATCAGCTGCAGGACTGACGATACTGCTGACGCGGATTTTCTGACGGAAAAAACAGGGCAAAACAAGCCGGACAAAACCGTTCAGCGCCGGCACTTCAACGCCGGTACTCGCCCGGATTGAGTCGGTCGATATCCGCCTGCACCTGCTCCCGGCTGCGCTCGTAAACAATCTCGCGCCCCATCACCGACCCGGCATAGGCCATGCCGTTGCGCGTGGGCGTCAGTTCGCACTTGACACTGTGCACGCCGCTGCCGATCACCACCTGGATTGAAGAGGCACGCTTGTCGAACACCACAACGTCCATCAGCTGCCGGGTTTCGGTAACACGCACCTTGATGGTCTCGTTGATCAATTCAGCCTTCCCGTCGGATCGGATGCAATGAGCGGGCCCGGAAATCCTGACCCGCGACCGCCATCAGCGCACAACCTTGCGTGCAATGACAACGTTGTCGTAAACCAGGTTTGAAGACCAGATCCAGCGCGCCCCTTCGAACAGTTCGGGATAGCGGGTGTATGCCTGCAGCGTTGTCACGCCGATTTCACGGTCAGTATATTCGTATGCACGCGGCCAGTGGCTGTCATTGAAGGTTTTGCCGCGCCAGTTTTTCGGATAGGCGTAATGCACCATATAACAGTCGTCCCGGCAACCCGGTTTCTTGACATGCGGATAGGTCCGGCCGAGCTTGTCGAAGAAATGCAAACTGCCTTTTTCGACCACGTCGTTCGGACTGTCCAGGGGACCGACCATGAAAGTCTGGGCCTTCCAGGAACTGTCGGTCACCGTGCCGTCGCTGAATTTCGCGATCAGGCCACCGTCACCAAGATACCAGGCGTCCTTGAGGCGCGCCATGTTTTCGACGCCCACGCCCAGCTGTTCATCCCAGTCAACCAGCAGGAACGCCATTGTATAGGGACGCTTCACCTTGAACTTGACGATTGCCGAGTTGAACGGCGTGTACGGTGTGTTGTCCACGGACACCAGCTTGCCGTTCACATACAGTTCGAAGTAATTATCCGCAACGATGAAACCGGTGACCACTTCGCCGTCCGCATCCACCTCGATCACCGGCACCTTGTCAGTCGATACAGCGGCTGAATTCGGCGGCAGAACCTTGTTGCATTCGTTGTAAAGATCGTAAGAAAGCGGGCCCTCCCTGCGCTGCAAGGCGGTATCGGCGGGCACTGTGATCACCGTGCCGTCGTTGGCGACAACTTCGCCCACACCGGCGACACGAAGATTCATCTTGGGATTGGTGTTGGCACAGCGGGTCAGGTTCTGCACCACGATTTTTTTCGCGGATCCCTGCGTGACCATGCGTTTGTCCGGCGCGGTCTGGGGAGCATCAAGAACAAGTTCCGGACCGCGCGACTGGCAGCCCGCGATTGCAATGCATCCGAGCAGCGTCATTACGATGCCGCGAAAAGCCGGAGCCCTTGTCATGACCGTCTTAAGCATGTTCTCTCTCCCGGGATAAGCCGGCGCGCATGCTGCAGAATCTGGACGTTCTGCTGTGTCGGGCGCAACGGTGAAACCAGCTTAGCCGAGCCCATACGGCGGGGCAAGCAGAGTGAGATCCACCCGCATTGCAGCAATGAAATTCCGCCCAAATTGGGCGGGCGGCGCGTCGGGCATGGCTTTATAATTTCGGCCTTTTCCGCACCCTCCGGCCACTTCCACATGCTGATCAAATTTACGCTTAACGGCGACCCCGTTGAAGTTCACCTCAAATCGGCCGACCGCCTGCTCGTCGACGTGCTGCGCGAAGACCTGCAGATGACCGGCACCAAACACGGCTGCGGCATCGGCGCCTGCGGCACCTGCACCGTGATCATTGACGGCGCCCCGGTGTCGTCCTGCCTGCAACTGGCCGCGCTGTGCGACGGCACGAATGTGCGCACCGTCGAAGGCCTCGACCAGGCCGGCGTGCTGCATCCGGTGCAACAGGCTTTCATCAACAAGACCGCCCTGCAATGCGGCATCTGCATTCCGGGCCATGTGATGCAGTGCGTATCGCTGATCGAAAAAAACCCGAATCCCAGCGATGAAGACATCCGCGCCAGCGCCGACAGCGTTTACTGCCGCTGCACCGGCTACGTGAAAATCATGGACGCCTACCGCGAAGCGGCGGCGCTGCTGAAAAAGGCGGGCAAGGCATGAGCACGCATCTGAAAGACCCGAAATTCGAATCCGGCCTGCTGGTCGTCGGCAAGGATGTGCCACGCGCCGACGCGCTGCCCAAGGTCACCGGCGCCGCGCAATATGTCGCCGACATGCACCTGCCGGGCATGCTGCATGCCGCGGTGCTGCGCAGCCCACACGCCAACGCCAGAATCCTCTCCATCGACACCAGCGCCGCGCGCGCGATGCCCGGCGTCAAGGCGGTGGTCACCGGCGAGGACACTGCAAAACGCAAATGGGGCGCCTTCCGCCCCGACCTTTATCCACTGGCGATCGGCCGCGTGCGTTATGTCGGCGATGAAGTTGCTGCCGTCGCCGCGACCGATCCGGAAACCGCGCGCGCTGCCATCGACAAGATCGTCGTCGAATACGAACCGCTGCCCGCGGTGTTTTCGCTGGATGAAGCGATGGCGCCCGGCGCGCCGCTGGTGCACGACGATGCCGCCGGCAACGTCGCCCATGAATTCGCGTTTGAACGCGGCAACGTCGATGAAGGATTCAAGGCCTCCGACGTCATCGTCGAAGGCACCTGGGATTCGATCCGCCAGTGGCATTCCTCGCTGGAGACCATCGGCTGTGTCGCCCAGTGGACCAATAATCGCGTCTCGATGTGGTGCAACACCCAGACGCCTTTCCTCGCCCGCGGCCGCTATTCGGTCGCGCTGGGCGTGCCGGAGTCGCAGGTACGCGTGATCCAGACCGAAGTCGGCGGCGGTTTCGGCGGCAAGTCCGGTGATGACAACGGCTCGGTGATCGCTGCGATTCTCGCGCGCAAGTCCGGCCGTCCGGTCAAACTGATCCACACCAGAGAAGAGGAATTCCTCGCCAGCCATCCGCGCATGCCCATGCGCTACTGGGTGCGCCTCGGCTTCTCCAAGGCCGGCAAGGTGTTGGCCAAGGAAATCCGCATGTGGGCCGACAACGGCGCCTATACCGGCAAGTCGCAGGCCATCCTCGGCGCGGCCACCGTACGCCATGACGCGTTGTACAAATATCCCAACGCCCGCGCCAAATCGACGCTGCTCTACACCAACCTCGTGCCCACCGGCGCCTTCCGCGGTTTCGGCAATCCTTCCGCGGACTGGGCGGTGGAACAGGCCTGGGACCTCGCAGCGGAAAAACTGGGCATTGATGTCGTCGACCTGTTGCGCATGAACGCGGTGGAAGAAGGTGATGTCTCGCCGCACAACCACAAGATCACCAGCGGCGAACTGCGTCAGTGCATCGACAAGGCCGCCGACCTGATCCAGTGGCAAGCCAAGCGTAAAACCAAAAAGGACGGCCACGGCCTTGGCATGGGCTGCAGCATCCACGTCAACGGCCGCCGCAGCTTCGGTGACTGGGACGGCAGCTCGGCCATCGTGCGCATCAATGAAGACGGCCGTGCCACCATCATCACCGGTGAAGGTGAAATCGGTCAGGGCACCTACACCGTGCTGAAGCAGATCGCCGCCGAGGAACTGGGCTTTCCGTATGACGATGTCGACATCACCCGCCCCGACACCGATGTGCATGCGCACTCGCTGGGTGCATTGGCGAGCCGCGTCACCTATGTTGCCGGCAATGCGGTCAAACGCGCCGCCGCGGAAGCGCACAAGCAACTGATGGCTGCAGCTTCCGAACAGTTCAAGAAACCGGTCGACGAGCTGACCATCATCAACGGCCAGATCGGCCCGAAGAACGGCGCCGAGTCGGAATTCAAACCGGTCAGCGCCGTCGTCCGCGCCAACATCTACAAACGCGGCGGTGAAGCCATCGTCGGCGTCGGCAACTGGGACAATCCTTCGGACTTCCCCGACCACAGCCGCTTCGGCAATGAATCCGGCGCCTACAACTTTGCCGCGCAGGCCGTTGAGGTGGACGTTGATCGCGGTACCGGCCAGGTGCATCTGAAAGAGATTTCCGCGGTTGTCGACTGCGGCACGGTGATCCATCCTGCCGCGGCCCAAGGCCAGGTCGAAGGTGCCGTGGTGCAGGGCATCGGCCTCGCGATGATCGAACACTTCGACTGGCATCAGGGCACGCCGACCGATCCGCAATACATCGACTACCCGCTGCCCTCGGCCGACTTCATTCCGAAAATGCATGTCGGTTTCGCCGACTCCTACGAACCCTCGGGCCCCTTCGGCGCGAAAGGACTGGGCGAGATCGGTCTTGATGCGATTCCGGCTGCGATCGCCAATGCGATTGCCGATGCCGTCGGCGTGCGCATCCATGAACTGCCGATCACCGCGGAAAAAATCCACCGCGCACTGCATCCGGAACTGTATGCCGACGAACAGAAAACGCCGCCGCAGCCGCCCAAGGGCGGCGTGTGGTCGCGCTTGGTCACCGGCCGGCCCTCGGGTGTGCGGCCGTTCAAACCGGAACTGCTGCTGCCGAAGAGTGTTGATGAAGCAGTCAAGCTTTATGCCGAAGGCGATACCGCGATCGTGTCGGGTGGGATGTCGCATGCGATCCGCCGCGAACGCACCGGCTATCCGCAGGCGAAACGCCTGATGGTGGTCAGCCGCATTCCGGAGTTGCTGGAAATAAACAATAAAAACAATGGCTTGCAGATCGGCTCCGCGGTTAACCAGCAAACGCTGATCGAGCGTCCGAAGCTGCGCGAACAGTTCACGGTGCTCACCGAGGCCCTCGATGCCGCGGGCCACACCCGCGTGCGCGTGATGACCACCGTCGGCGGCAGCGTCGGTCCGCTGATCGGCGGCTTCGACATGCCGGTGGCGCTGGTCGCGCTGAATGCACGCGTGGTCACCGCAGCGGCAGCGGGACGCAAGACTTATCTCCTGACCGAAGCCTTCGACAAACGTTTCGCCAAGGATGAGATGCTGATTGCTGTGGAAATCGATGCCCTGCCCGCGCGCAGCGGTTCGGCCTTCCACAAATTCCTGCCGCGCGGCGTCATGGAAACACCGACGGCAAACGCCGCGGCGGTGGTGACCCTTGACGCATCCGGAAAATGCATCGCTGCACGGCTGGTCGTCGGCGCGGTGAGCTGGAAGCCGCTGATTGCCGACCTGTCATCGCTGGTTGGCAAAAGCTTCGATGAAGCTGCCATCCGCGCCGCCGTCAAACCGCTGCGCGACCTTGCTCAGCCGCTCGCCAATGTCCGCGGTTCGGCAATGTACAAACGCAATATGGCGGTCGAGATCGGCGCGCGCACGCTGATCCACGCCTGGCAGCGCGCCGCGCAACAGAAATAAAACCTTTCAATCAAGGAACGACTGCAATGAATGCAAGCTTCAAGACTTCGGACGGCTGTGAAATCGCTTACACCCTGCATGCCGACCCCGGCAGCAATGCGCCGCGCGTCGCACTGGTCCACTCCCTCGCACTCGACCGCAGCATCTGGGACGACGTAGCCAAAGACCTGGCGAAAGACTGCCAGGTGCTGACCTGGGACTGCCGCGGCCATGGTCAATCCGGCCAGCCGCTGACCACCTACACGCCGCAGCTGTTCGCGCGCGACCTCGCCGAACTGATGGATCACATCCAGTGGCCTTCCGCCGTGGTCGGCGGCTGCTCGATGGGCGGCATGGTCGCGCAGGCCTTCGCCATCGATCACCCCAAACGCAGCACCGGCCTCGTGCTGATCGACACCACCGCATGGTACGGCGCCGATGCGCCGAAGGTGTGGCGCGAACGCGGTGCTACCGGCAAGGAAAAAGGCATGGGCGCGCTGGTGGAGTTCCAGACCGGCCGCTGGTTCGGCGACGCCTTCCGCGCCAACCAGAAAGCGACCGTCGATAAACTGGTCAAAGTTTTCCTCGACAACAATGTCGACTGTTATGTGAAGACCTGCGAAATGCTCGGCGACGGTGACCTGCGTGCCGGCCTCGCCTCCATCAAGGTACCGACCGCGGTAGCCGTCGGCGAAGAGGATTACGCGACGCCCGTTGCCATGGCCGAAGCGCTGCACAAAGGTATTGCGGGATCAACACTGACCGTGCTGCCCGGCGGCCGCCACATCACGCCGACCGAAAAGCCGCAGGACATCGCTGCACGCTTCCGCGAAGTCATCAGTCGCGCAGCATGAACACAACAAACCAACCCGGTAATGCCCGCAGGACCGTCGCGAACAGATCGTTGCGCAAGGAGCCGCGCAGCGAATGTCGAGACATAACTTGGAGTTAGGCGAGACATGAGCGAGCACGCGACGCCGCGCAACGAACGCGCAGTAGGTCAAGCGGGCATTACCCGCTGCCTGGATATCCACGCCCACCACGTCGGCCAGCCGCTGGTCGAACGCATCAATGCCGAGGGCGAAAAACACGGTGTGAAAATCGTCAAGGGTGAAGACGGCGCGACGCGCATCAGCGTCGGCGGCCGCCTTACCGGCATGCCGCTGATCCCGCCGCTCAACGATGAAGCGGCGCGGCTGAAATGGATGGATGAAGCCGGCATCGATGTGCAACTGCTCGCTGGCTGGATGGACCTCGCGGGCTATCACCTGCCGACCGAAGCCGGCCAGTGGCTGGCGCGCGCGCAGAATGAAACTCTGGCGGAAATGGCAGCGCGCCGTCCAGATCGTTATGCGGCAGCGGCTGCGGTGCCGTTGCAGGATGCCGCCGTGGCCGCCGATGAACTGCGCTACGCCGTGCAGAAACTCGGTCATCGCGCGGTGCAGATCGGCGCGCGTGTCGAAGAAGAAGGTCTCGATGCGCCGCAGTACGACGCCTTCTGGTCGGCTGCGCAGGAACTCAATGTGCCGGTGATCATTCACCCAGCTGATCTTGCGGTGCCGCCGCGGATCCGCAGATTGTTTCTGCACATCCTCGTCGGCAATCCGAGTGAAACGACTTTTGCTGCCGCGGCACTGCTGCTCGGCGGCGTGTTCGACCGCTTCCCGAAACTGCGGGTGCTGCTGGTGCACGGCGGCGGCTGTGTACCGTACCAGTTCGGCCGCATCGACCGCGGCCGCGTCACCGCGCCGCCCTTCGCCAAAGGGTCGGTCAAAAATCCGCTGGGCCAGTACGCGAACAATCTTTATTACGACACCGTGCTGCACGACGATGAAGCCTTCCGTTATCTGATTGAACGTGTCGGCGCCGGCCAGGTTGCGCTGGGCAGCGATTATCCCTTCCCGCTGCGCGACCCGGACCCCGTAAAATTTGTTAATAAAAACAATAAGTTAGATGACGCCTCGCGGCGTGCCGTGTGCTGGGATACCGGTGCAGCGCTGCTTGGATTGAAATAACCTCGAGGACACCCGCCATGACTCATCCGAAATTCGGAATGCTGCTCGCCGCATCACTGGCCTGCATCTGCGCAACAGCAACTGCACAAACCTATCCCGCCGGACCGGTACGTTTCCTGGTGCCTTTTCCGGCAGGCGGCGGCATCGACACCATGGGTCGCATCTTCGGGCAAAAGCTGTCCGAGGCCATCGGCAAGCCGGTCGTGGTGGAAAACCGCGCGGGCGCCAACGGCATGATCGGCTCGCGCTTTGTCGCACGGGCGCCCAAGGACGGCTACACGCTGCTGGTCAACGGCGTGAATTTCGTGACAACACCGAGCATGTTCAAAAATGCGGAATATGATCCGGTGAAAGATTTCGAGCCGGTGAGCCTGCTGGCGCTGGCGCCGAACATCCTCGTCACCCACCCGTCGTTGCCGGTGAAAAATGTGCGCGAACTGATCGCGCTGGCCAAGGCCAAACCGGGCGACGTGCTGTTTGCCGGCTCTGACAGCGGCAGCACGCCGCATCTGGCCGGTGAACTGTTCAAGACGCTGACCAAAACCAACATGGTTCATGTGCCCTATCGTGGTACCGGCCCCGCCATCACCGCCATCCTTTCAGGCGAAGTCAGCACGATGTTCATGCCGGCACTGACAGCACTGCCGTTGATCCAGTCCGACCGCGTCCGCGCACTTGGCGTGACTTCGCTGGAACGCTTGCCCGCACTGCCCGATATGCCCACCGTTTCCGAATCGGGCCTCAAGGGTTATCAGTCGAGCCAGTGGTACGGGATACTCGCACCGGCAGGCACGCCGCCGGACATCCTGAACCTGCTGAACGGCCACGCCGTGAAAATCATGCAGACGTCCGACATGAAGGAGCGCATGAAAAACAGCGGCAGCGTCGCCATCGGCAGCACGCGCGAGTATTTCGGCAAGTTCCTGCAAAGCGAATTCACCAAATGGGCCAAGGTCATCAAGGACTCCGGCGCGAAGGTGGATTAGATTGAAGTTGGAAAACCAAAAAACTTTAGCCACAGAGGGCACAGAGAGCACAGAGAAAACCTTCTTGAATGAACAGGCGGTTTTAACGATCACACGGTGCGTAAATAGCCCCGAAAATCTCTGTGTCCTCTGTGTCCTCTGTGTCCTCTGTGGCTGCTGTTGACCTTAGCTGTTGACCTTAGCTGTTGCAGTTCTCAATTAAAGGACTCATCGTGACGGAACAAAACAAGAACGCCATCAAACACGAAACCCCGACCCCTTCCGCCGCCAGCGATGCCCTCTACGGCAGCGACGTCATTGCCGGCACGCTGCGCGCGCTGGACATCGACTACATCGCGCTGAATCCCGGCGCCAGCTACCGCGGCCTGCACGACAGCCTGGTGAATTACCTCGGCAACAAGAAGCCGCAGATGGTGCTGTGCCTGCACGATGAAAACGCCGCTTCGATTGCCCAGGGTTACTGGAAGGCCAGCAATAAGCTGATGGCCGTCGGCCTGCATTCCAATGTCGGCCTGATGCACGCGTCGATGCCGATTTTCAATGCCTGGTGCGACCGCGCACCGATGCTGATCCTCGGCGCCACCGGCCCCTGGGATGCCGCCAAACGCCGGCCCTGGATCGACTGGATTCACACCTGCTCCGACCAGGCCGCACTGGTGCGCAACTTCACCAAATGGGACAACCAGCCGGGTTCGGTCGCCGCCGCCGTCGAAGCGATGATCCGCGGCGCGCAACTCTCCCTGACCGCGCCGCGCGCCCCGGTGTATGTGAACCTTGACGTCACCATCCAGGAAGAAAAACTCGAAGCGCCATTGCCGCTGCCCGACATGGCGCGTTTCGCGCCGCCGCCGATGGTGCGTCCGGCCGACAGCGAAATCGAAGCCGCGGCAAAGCTGCTGTCAAACGCAAAAAATCCGGTGATGCTCTGCGGCCGCGGCTCACGCCGGCTCGACCACTGGAATGCCCGCGTCGCGCTCGCCGAAAAACTCGACATGCGCGTGATCACCCAGATCAAACTGGCCGCCTCCTTCCCCACCGACCACCGCCTGCACGCCGCGCCGCCGGCCAACCGCCTGGTGCCGGCCGCGAAAAAAACCCTGGCCGAAGCCGACGTCATCATTGCGCTCGACTGGCTGGACCTCGCCGGCGCGCTGAAGCAAACCTTCGGTGGCAAACCGGTCAACGCGAAAATCATCAACATCTCAAGCGACAGCCAGCTGCATCGCGGCTGGAGCATGGATTACCAGGCATTGCCGCCGGCCGACGTGTGGATGAACTGCGAACCGGATGCCGCCGTGCCGCTGCTGACTGCTGCGGTCACGGCACGTCCGCGCAAGATCGAGGGCCCGGCGTATGCACTCGCAGGCGCACCGGGTGAGCCGCTGGCACTGAAAGGCCTTGCACATGCCTTCAATGCCGCCATTGGCAAGGAGGAAGTCAGCATCACCCACCTGCCGCTGGGCTGGAGCGGCGCCTATACCCACTTTCGTCATCCGCTGGATTACCTCGGCTTTGACGGCGGCGGCGGCGTCGGCGCGGGCCCAGGCCTGACCATCGGCGCGGCGCTGGCGCTCAAGGGCAGCGGCCGCATTCCCATCGGTCTGATGGGCGACGGCAACTTCCTGATGGGCAACACGGCGGTGTGGACCGCCGTGCATTACCAGATCCCCTGCCTGATGATCATCTGCAACAACCGCTCCTTCTTCAATGATGAACGCCACCAGGGCCATGTCGCGGAATACCGCGGCCGTCCTTCTGAAAATGCGTGGATCGGCCAGAAGATCAACGATCCCGACATCGATATCGCGGCGATGGCACGCGCCCAGGGCGCCGAAGGCATCGGCCCGGTCACCACCATGGCTGACATGCAGCCGGCGATCGAGCGCGGCATCGCCATCGTCAAGGCCGGCGGCGTGTGTGTGATCGATGCCCGCGTGCTGCCGGGCTATGATGGCGAGTGAAGGAAGGAAAGGAACAAGGACAGAGCATCAAGGATTGAGGGACATCAAGCGCCCATTCCGGTATCACACAACAAACAGCGAGGAGAACCGCATGATCAAACACATCCATATCGCCGCCGTGCTCGGCTGTGCTGCGCTGGCCGGCTCGTTGCCGGCAGTCGCCGCGGACAACTACCCGTCGCGGCCCGTGCGCGTCATCGTGCCGCAGACCGCAGGCGGCTCGACGGACGTTGCCGCGCGCATCGTCACCGATCGCCTGAGCGAATCACTGAAGCAGAACTTTGTCGTCGATAACCGCCCCGGCGCCGGCAGTCTGAACGGCACTGACATGGTGGCCAAGGCCGCGGCTGATGGTTATACGCTGCTGTCGATCGCCGCCTCGTTCACCATCACGCCGGCCTTGCAGAGCAAGATGCCTTTTGATCCGGTGCGCGACTTCTCGCCGATCACCCAGTTCGCCGACCTGCCGCACATCGTGGTTGTGAACCCTTCGGTGGCCGCGAAGAACGTGGGCGAACTCGTCACGCTGCTGAAAAGCAAACCGGGGCAGATCACCTGCGGCTTCAGCGGCATCGGCACCAGCACCCATCTGGCCATCGAACTCTTCCAGCATGTCAGCGGCACCAAAATGCTGCTGGTGCCCTACAAAGGCGGCTCTCCGGCGATGACCGCACTGCTCGGCGGCCAGGTGCAGGTCAATTTTGCCGCCAGCTCGACCGCCATCCCGCACATCCGCGCGGGCAAGCTGCGCGCGATGGCGGTGACCGGCGCCAAACGTTCGACTGCGGTGCCCGAACTGCCGACCATGGCCGAAGCCGGGGTCAAGGGTTACCAGCATGCGTCATGGGTCGGCCTTCTGGCGCCGGCAAAAACGCCGCAAACGATCATTGAGCGCCTGCACGCCGAGTCGGTGAAAATCCTCGCCCGCGACGACGTCAAGAAAATGTTCCTGCGCAGCGGCATGGAAACCGAAGGCAACACACCGAAGGAATTTGCGGCGACGGTGCGCGAGGAAGTCGACAAATGGAAAAAGCTGGTGAAGATCGCCGGCATCCAGCCGAACTGACCCACGCGATTCCTTGGACACAAAAAAACGCAGGCCACGGCCTGCGTTTTGTTTAACGGGCCTGACGTCAAGGTCAGGAAGCGGCCTGGGACTCATCAGGATGGTCGGCACTCATCAGCGCACGGAAAGTCAGCACGGGAATGGACGAGCGATGCAGTACGCGACTCGCCTCGCTACCGAGCAGCATCGACACCAGACCCTTGCGATGGCGTGAAGTCATCACGATCAGGTCGCAACCGCGATCGTTGGCGGCATCAACGATGGCATCGTAGGGATGCATGCCCTTGACCATCACCGTTTCACACGGCACCCCTGCGGCATCCGCGGTTTTCTGCACAAAGGCCAGAAAGCTCGCGGCACGATCGCTGTCGCGTGCTTCCATGTCCTCGTCCAGCTCCGACGGCACCAAGCCTTCGGGTCCGAGCATCATCCGGTAATCCTGCATGACATGGATACCGGTCACCTTCGCACCACAAAGCTTCGCCAGTTCGATGCCGCGTTCGACGGCTCGTTCGGAATGCTCAGTGCCATCAGTCGGCATCAGGATATGTTTGAACATGGACGCTCCTCGCTGTTTGATATGAATGTCTGGCGCACGCGGCCAATGCAAGTCACATTTGCCGCAAGCCCCTCGATAACCGCACAGTACGTTGCCGTGCGGCTTGCATGGTCGCGCAGAACGGGCACCAGCGTCCATACCGTGTCATTCCTGGGCACCCGGCTCAACCGGGCCCCCAGCAGCAGGCCCGATGTATTCAATAAATAATCAATAAAATCAATTATTTATGATTTTCGATACTGCAGGCTATTTCTCCGGATCTTTGTCCGGGCGATAACTGGTTTCGGGCCGCAAGCCTTTGCGCACCGCTTTCTCGCTGATGCGACCGTTCTCCAGATAACCACCGGTGGCCGCACGTTTGCCACCTTCGTCCCATACTGCCAGCCAGTCGCCGACTGGCGAACCGAACCACGGCGATTGCGGTCGCAGCTTCGGCAAGCCCATCTCTTCCCAGATCTGGCGCGAACGCTCCATATACTCGCGTTTCGGCAATGCAAACGGCGGCAGCACTTCTTTGGTCGTTGCGTCGATCAGAAGCGTTGCATCTTCTTCATCGGTTTCGTGTTCGCGCTCCGGACCATGGCCACCGCTGCGGTGTTTCAGAATCTGCAAGTCTTCCGCGGGATTCATGCGGAAGGCCAGCGCCCAGAACAGCGCGTCGGAATTTTCCGGATCAACATCGTCGTTGACCGCAATGCCGATCTTGCCGCAGTCGGCCTTGAAAGCACTCATGCCGTACAACGCCCGCCACACTTCGCTGCGCGGCGTGCCCTGCTCGACGGTGACGATGGTCATGCGCCGCAGCGCGGTCATGCGTTCATGCAGCGTCACGCGCTTGACTGCCTTGATGCCCAGGGTATTGCGCAGATGCGACAGGAACATCGGCTCAAAGGACACACGTTTGATCGCACTCGACTCACTGGGCGTCACCTGGCTCAGATAGGAAGCCACGATGGCATTCCTGCGATAAGTGATCGCCGTGACGCGCATCGGCATATTGAACTGTTCCAGCGCGACATGGCCATGTGATTCGCCGAACGGACCTTCCGGTTCGACATGTTCCAGGTCAATCAGACCTTCGATGACAATTTCGGCATCGGCAGGCACCAGCAGATCCACCGTCTTCGCCTTGACCACGTTGATCGGCGCACCGGCGACACCGCCGGCAACACCGACCTCATCCAGATCAATCGGCAGCTTCATCGGCGCGACAAAAGCCACGCAGGGCGGTGCACCGAGCACGATCGCCACCGGCATGGTCTTGTCGCCGCGTTTCTGGTGCTTCTGGTAATGACGGTAACCCCCTGCGCCTCCCACCCGCGTCGCCATGCGCACGACCATGCGGTCGGGCGACTTCAGGCCCGCGCGATAGGTGCCGTGGTTCTGAATGCCGGTTTCCGGATCCTTGGTAATGACATTAGTGGCCGTCAGCGTCGGCGCACCGTCAAAGCCCGGCGTCGATACTGGAATCGGCAAGGCATCAAGACCATTGCCTTCACCCTGCAACCGGTCGCCGGTAATCACCACTTCCTGACACGCACCGGATTCAACGACACGCGGCGGAATCGGATTGGCGATGGCCTTGTCCCAGAGCTGCTGCACCTGGTCCAGCGGCGCGCCCATGCCCACCCCGTAAATCTCGCGGTTGCCGGCGAAGGCGCCAACCACCACAGGAAATTTGTATTTCCGGCCCTGGGCATTGACGACATTGGTGAACAGAAAGGCCTTGCGTTCATGCTCCTCGATGCCGCCGACGTATTGCCAGCGCACCAGCGGATGCATCTCCGCATCCTTGTCGATGGGACGGTCCACCTCGACAAGCAGGCCGCGCTGGCGCAGTGCATCGAGGTGGTCATGCAGATCCGCGTAACCGCGGTCACTGTTTTTCATGCTGTTGCAGGGCTCCTGAAGCGCCGGTTATTTGACGCGGGTTGCCGTCCATGGCGACGTCTTGCCGCCGGCGGTTACCGTGCCTTCGATGCGATTGCCGCTGACCTTGCCGGCGTAGCGCGCCTCACCTGCAGTGAAGCTGATCTCCTCGCCGCGCAAGCGCCCCAGCTGGACATTGGACATTTTGCCGCCGCTGCTGAACGACCCCTGAAACATCTGGTATTCCTGTGCGAGCTTGATCTCATCATTGCCGGATTTCCACACGCCATCGATTTTTGCCGGCACGATCCACAGATAGGCGGTGCAGTAACTGGTGCATTCACCCTTGGCGCCCTGGGTCTCGTCGGATTTCCAGTCGCCCATCGTGAACGAATTCGACACCACGCGTGTACCCGGCTTCATGTTGAGGATGGTCGGGCGCAGCCTGACGTTGAGGTCAGGCAGCAGGAACAGCGTGATCACCGTGGCCTTGGTGAAATCGGTTTCGAAAATATCGCCATGGATGAAGGTGGCCTTTCCGGTGACGCCCGCTGCTGCGGCATTGCGGCGCGACAGTTCCACCATGTCCGGGTTGTATTCCACGCCATAGGCAGTGGCGCCGCGCTTGGCTGCGGTGATCACCGTGCGGCCATCGCCGGAGCCGAGATCGTAATGGATGTCTTTCGGCGTCAGCTTGGCCATGTCGAGCATGCGGTCAATCAGCCCCTGCGCGGTCGGCACCCAGACCACGTCCTTGCCGGCCTGTCCGACTTCGGGCTGGTATTCCTGTTTGGCAGCGGTCTGTGCCTGAGCCGCAGTGACAATGGTAAAGCAGGACAATGTGAGCGCCAGCAGAGTGCGGCGCGCTTGAATCATCGAGAACATGGTCAATCTCCAAGAGGAATTGATGAATGGCTGCCGGGCGATGATACCGGATTCAGCCTGCAAAATACGCCGCCGGACATCGGGATTATGATGGTGTTTTGAAAGACACCATCGCCATGAACAAAACCTCGCCGCTACAGCGCATCGTCAAGATCGCCTGCCCCCACGACTGCCCGGATACCTGCGCAATGGAGATTACCGTCGAAGACGGCAAGGCCATTGCCGTGCGCGGCGGCGACATGCCCTTCACTGCTGGCACGCTGTGCACCAAAGTCGCGCGTTACCTGGATCGTACCTACGCCCCGTCACGCATTCTTTACCCGATGAAACGCATCGGCGCCAAAGGCGAAGGCCGCTTCGCGCGCATTTCCTGGGATGAAGCGCTCGACACCATCGCGACACGTTTCAAAACCATCGCCGCCGAAGACCCGCAGCAGATTCTCCCGGTCAGTTATGCCGGGACCATGGGACAGGTGAATTACGCGGGCATGGACCGGCGTTTCTTCCACCGCCTCGGCGCCAGTCTGCTGGAACGCACGCTGTGCTCGTCGGCCGGCAAAGCCGGTTCAAAAATCACGCTGGGCGGATCTGTCGGCAGCGATCCGGAACAGGCCGAACATTCCAGACTGATCATCATCTGGGGCTCCAACCCGGTGATCTCCAACCTGCATTTCTGGACGCGCTGCCAGCAGGCCAAACGCCGCGGCGCAAAACTGGTGATCATCGATCCGCGACGCAATGAAACCGCCGAAAAATGCGACCAGCACATCGCCCCCTATCCCGGCACCGATGCCGCGCTGGCGCTGGCGATGATGCACGTGATCATCGGGGAAGGATTGACCGACGCTGACTATGTTGAAAAACACACGCGGGGTTACGCCGGACTCGCCGCGCGCGTGCGCGAGTGGACGCCGCAGCGCGCCGCCGCCATCTGCGGCATCACCGCGGAAGAAATCATCAACCTCGCCCGCGAATACGCACACACCCGCCCGGCGATGATCCGCATCAACCTCGGTCTGCAGCGCCATGCCGGTGGAGGCATGGCCGTGCGCACCATCACCTGCCTGCCGGCGTTGACCGGCAGTTGGCGCGATGCTGCCGGCGGCGTATTGCTGATGACCAGTGATTTCTACGGTTTCAACCATCAAGCGCTGGAACGTCCGGACCTGCTGCGCGGAAAACCCCGCAGCATCAACATCGCCGCATTGGGCAATGCGCTGACGACCGCTCAGCCGCCGGTGAAGGCTGCTTATGTCTACAACAACAATCCGGTTGCGGTCTGTCCGGATTCGCGCAAAGTCATTGCCGGATTCCTGCGCGAAGACCTGTTCACCGTCGTGCATGAGATTTTCCAGACCGACACCGCCGACTACGCCGACATCCTGTTGCCGGCGACGACGCAGCTGGAACACACCGACATCCACAAGTCCTACGGCCACCTCTACGTGCAGGCCAGCCAGCCGGCAATCGCGCCGGTCGGCGAATCCAAGCCGAACGCGGAAGTGTTCCGCCTGCTTGCCGCGCGCATGGGTTTCGAAGATGCCTGCCTGCGCGATTCCGATGAGGACATCTGTCGCCAGGCACTGGATTCCAGTTCACCGGCAATGAAAGGCATCAGTTGGGATTCACTGAAGGAGCGCGGCTGGCAACGACTCGATGTTCCGTCAGCCCCGTTCGCCCATGGCGGCTTTCCGACGCCTTCCGGGAAATGCGAGTTCTACAGCGAGACCGCGGAAAAAATGGGGCTCGATCCGCTGCCCGGCTACACGCCGCCGCGCGAGGGCCCGACCAGCAACAGCGCCCTCGCGCAGCGCTACCCGCTCGCCTTCATCTCGCCGCCGCACCGGCATTTCCTCAACTCGTCGTTCGCCAACCTCGATTTCGCGCTGAAGGACGCCGGCGAACCGACACTGCAGATTCACCCGGACGATGCCGCCGCGCGCGGCATCACTGAAAACGCGCTGGTGAAAGTATTCAATGATCGCGGCGACTACACGCTGCGCGCGCGCATCACCAACCGCGTGCGGCGCGGCGTGGTGTCGGCGCCTTCGGTGTGGTGGAAAAAACTGTCACCGGACCGGCGCAACGCCAATGAACTGACGTCGCAGGCAATTGCGGACATGGGCGGCGCGGCGACTTATTACGATTGCCTGGTGGAAGTCAGTAACGCTTGACTGTTGTCGTGGCCGGCATCGGTGCGCGCCTGCCGGTTTGCCCGGCTTGCCGATTAACGGTAACGTCGCATCCGCTCTCCAACAAAACAGGAAAAACCATGAACCGCCTCTCGATATTTGCTTTGTCCCTGCTGCTGGCCGCCGGTGCTGTCCAGGCCCAGGCCGCAGACAGCCGCCTGAAGAAAATCGCCTCGACCAAAACCATCACCATTGCCTACCGCGCCGACGCCACACCGTTCTCGTTTACCGATGAGACGAAACAGATGGGCGGGTTCTCCATCGACCTGTGCAAACGGGTGGTCAACATGATTGAAAGCCAGATCAAAGTTCCGGGCCTTCAGGTCAAATGGCTTCAGGTCAACACGCAAAACCGCTTTGACGCCGTCGCCAAAGGCCAGGCCGACATGGAGTGCGGCTCAAGCACTGTCACGCTGTCGCGACTGAAGCAGGTGGATTTCTCCAACTACATCTTCGTTGAAACCACCGGCATGCTTGTGAAATCTGCCGCCGGCGCGCGTTCGCTGTCCGACATGTCCGGCAAAAAAATTGCTGTCGTTGCCGGCACTACCAATGAACGCGCGGTAAAAACGCAACTGGCACAACGCAAGCTGACTGCAAGCGTCGTTCCATTCAAGAGCCGTGATGAAGCTTTTGCCGCCCTTGAAGCAGGGAATGTTGATGCTTTCGCCAGCGACAAGCTGCTGCTGCTGGGTGTGGCCAGCAAAGCCAAGGACCAGAAATCGCTGGCCATGCTGCCGGACGATCTTTCCTACGAGCCTTACGGCATCGTGCTGCCGCGCGGCGACGCCGACTTCCGTCTTGCGGTAAACACCGCGCTTTCGCAGATTTACAGCAGCGGCGAAATCGTGGAAATTTTCGGGCGCTGGTTCGGAATATTCGGCGATCCGGGCCCGGTCACCAAAATCATGTATTTGCTGGGCACGATACCGGAGTAAACGATTCAGCCGGAGATGCCTGCCGGCGCCGGCAATGAAAACCACAAGGGCCCGCAACCGCGGGCCCTTTGTTTTTGCGGCCCGCGGCAGCACCGGCACACCGATCGCGACGTGTCGCTCAGCCGGGACTCTTTGACGGAGGCGATCCCCGCACCATCATCAAAGCCAGGTATTGAATGCAAGTAATTGATATTAAATGGTTTTTATACTGTCCATCGAAGACTCAAATCACACCCTGCTCACGCATGGCAGTGATTTCGGTCTCGCCATAACCCAGCAACTTCAGCACTTGCTCATTGTGCTCACCGCGGCGTGCCGGCGGGGTTTCGATGCTCGGACCGCCGTGTTCGAACTTGAAGGCGCACATCGGCACCGTGACCGGTCCTTCGACACCCGGCACCTGTTCATGCCGGTGCAGCATCTTGCGGCTGGCCATCTGCGGATCATCGAGCACCTCCTCCAGCGAGCGCAATCGCGTCGCCGGAACATGCCGGGCCTGCAGATAGTCTTCCCACTCCTGCGCGGTTTTCTGTTTCAGCACTTGCGACAGGGCCTGCACTTCTTCGGCGAAATGCGCCTTGCGCTGATCATTGCTGCGACCCGCCAGCGCATCGAGCCCGAGCGCCTTCATCAGCCGGTCGTTCTGGCGTTCGTTTGATGCCGCGAGCTGGATCTTCCCCTCACTCGCGTCGTAAAGGCTGCTGCCGGCATAGCTATGCCAGTTACCTTTGAGCGGGGTTGGCTTGTGCGTCACAAGATGATTGGTGATGTGCGAAGCCTGCAGCATCAGCGCAGCGTCCAGCATCGAGCAGTCGATGTGCTGGCCGCGCCCCGTGCGCTCGCGCTGGAACAGCGCACTGGCAATGGCAAAAGCCGCCATGGTGCCTGTCCCGTAATCAACAATCGGCGCACCGCATTTCATCGGTGCAGTCTGCGCAGTGCCAGTCGAAGCCATCAGTCCGGAAATTGCCTGAATCGCATGGTCGTACGCCGTCTGTCCGCCGCGCGGTCCGTCCTGACCGAAGGCCGTCATCGAGCAATAAATCAGCCGCGGGTTCAGCAATTTGAGATCGTCGTAACCGAGACCCAGCGTCTTGAATGCGCCGGCACGGTAGTTCTCGACAAACACATCGGCCTCCGCCGCGAGGCGCTTGAGGATGTCGCGGCCCTTTGCGGTTTTGAGATTCAGTGTGATACAGCGCTTGTTCGAGCCCTGCGAAAGGTAGCCGCTGCCCATCAGCGTTTTATTGAGTTCATCGGCCGAGCCATGGTATCGACTCTGGTCGCAATCATTCGGATCCTCGACCTTGATCACATCCGCACCGAGAACGGCCAGCTGATAAGCCGCAAACGGTCCGGCCAGGACATGGGTCACATCAACAATCTTGATGCCTTCAAACGGTCTCACGTTCAATCCTCAAAAAATCCGGCTCGCCGGAGTTGCAAAACGAAAGCCTGCCTATCAAGCGATCCAGCACTCATCCGGCTGCGGCGCCACCGAATCCTTCGGCATGCCAGCGCAACAGGCCGCCAGCAAGATTGGCAACGCGCTTGAAGCCCGCACGCTGCAGCAGTACACAGGCTTGCGCCGAGCGCGCGCCGGAGCGGCACACGGCAATGATCAGCTTGTCCTTTGGCAGCTCGTCCAATCGAGACTGCAGACTCCCCAGCGGCAACAGCGATGAGCCGGGAATGTGGCCGAGCGGGCCCTTGTATTCTTCGGGTTCCCGCACATCAAGAATGACCGTACGACCATCGAGTTCCTGCAATCCAGCGGGCTGAATTTCCCAGATTCCGGCAAAGGTGTAGTTCAGTGGAGCCCATGACCCATCGACCGGAACAGCCTCAGCATGCGCAACCTGGCCGCATCGCAGATTGGCCGGTACTGCAACGTCGATCTGCTTGGGATGTGGCAATCCCAGATTGTTCATGTAGCCGACAAAATCCTCGACGCCGATGCCTTTGCCGAGCCGGGGATTGAATCCGAGTTCTTCACCCACGCTGGTCACCATGAGCCCCCGGTAATCATGTGCCGGATACAACAGGCAACCCGGGGGCAAGGACAGAATCCGCTGTCTCACGGAATCGAACAACAGGCGCGGATTGCCCTGCTGGAAATCCGTCCGTCCGCAACCGCGGATCAACAGCGCATCGCCGGTAAAGGCCATGGACTGGTCATCCAGAACAAAGGTCATGCAGCCGTCGGTATGTCCGGGCGTGGCGCGGGCCTCCAGATACCGCTTGCCAAAACTTATCCGGTCATCATCGACCAGAAGCCTGTCGGCACCCTGCGCAAGGCTTGCCGCGGAAACCGCGATGGCACAAGCGCTGCGCTGTTTGTGCAACCAGGCTCCGGTGACATGATCCGCATGGACATGGGTGTCCAGCACACAGCGCAGTTGCAGGCCCAGTTCAGCGATCAGGGCGGCATCGCGCCCGACCTGCTCGAACACCGGATCGACCAGTACCGCTTCGTGACTCTGCTCGTCGGCCAGCAGATAACTGTATGTGGATGACTGCGGATCGAACATCTGTCTAAATATCATGCAAGCACTCCTTCGCCATGCGGAATCAATTCCCGCTTCATACCCCCATCAGTTCATGTCCCATTCTATGCCAAGGAAACTGCGAACGACCTGCCGCCAAATCGCAAGTTCGATGCTGTTACACTGGCGCGGTCACAGACTGATTCAGCCTATCTGTCATGCCGCCCCGGATCCCCCATCAAACCCCCATCGACTGGCATCGTCAGGAGTTGTTGCTCCTGAGAGAGGTTGTCAAGCTCGTCGGCAAAAGCCTGACTCCCGAAGTCGTCGTTCGCGAAATGTTGCACCTGATGAGTGAGTTGCTCGGCCTGAACCGTGGCCGTCTGGTCCTCAGGCATCCCGACGCCGGCCCTTACGCTGCAAGCATCCGCTACGCCTATGGATTGACCAGCGAACAGATGCGGCGGGGCCACTACATGCTCAATGAAGGTATCACCGGCAAAGTGCTCGCCACCGGCCAACCGGTCATCGTTCAGGATATCGATGCGGAACCGGCATTCCTTTTCCGCACTGTCAGTCGCACAGAACTTCCGCAGGACACCGTTTCATTTCTTGCTCTGCCGGTTCTCGTCTCGGGCGAAGTCCGCGGCGTGCTTGCCTGTCATCGCATCCGCAGCCGCCAGCGTCATCTCAATGATGACCTGTCGATCCTCTCCGTTCTCGCAACCCTCTGCGGCCAGATGCTGCAGCTGGATGAAATGGTACGCGAGAAGACCGAAACGCTGGAGGCGCAAAACGCGCTGCTCGCCCATGCTTTGGAATCGCAGACCACGCGATTCGGCATCGTCGGCCATTCAGCCACACTGCTGCGCGCCTTGGGCGAACTGGAAAGGGTGGCGCCTTCAAATGCGACGGTCCTGCTGCTGGGAGAATCCGGCACCGGCAAGGAACTTTTTGCACGGGCGCTGCACCTGCTGAGCCCGCGCCTGGAAGCGCCATTCGTACGCGTCAATTGCGCGGCGATTCCCGACACCCTGTTCGAATCGGAACTCTTCGGCCACGAGAAAGGCGCATTCACCGGTGCGCAGGCGGCGCGGCCCGGTCTGTTTGAACAGGCGCAGGGCGGCACGATTTTCCTCGATGAAATCGGCGAACTGCCCCTGCCCCTGCAATCCAAACTGCTGCGTGCGCTGCAGGAAAACATGATCACCCGGCTCGGCGGCAAACGTGAAATCGCGCTTGACGTCCGCGTCGTTGCCGCCACCAACATCGAACTCGGCGCGGAGGCTGCAGCGGGCCGTTTCCGGCAGGATCTGTACTACCGGCTGAATGTCATCCCGATCCGCCTGCCGCCGCTGCGTGAACGACCCGATGACATCCCGCCGCTGATCCTGCACCTGCTTAACCGCGCGAACCAGTCCCACCAGCGCAATATTTTTCTCGATACCGCGGTAATGGAACGGCTCCAGCGTCATCCATGGCCGGGCAACATCCGCGAACTGGGCAACCTGATCGAAAGACTGGCGCTGCTTGCGCCGGAACCGCGGGTGGACCTGAAAAGCCTTTCCGCACTTTGGCCCGACGCTGCCGGCGCGCCGCCCGCCGGAAATTCACGGCCAGCAACACCTTCGATGACGCCCGGCATTGTCCGCAGCTATCACAACGACGACAGCCTTGACGCCAGCGTGCTGACCGAAGCGCTCAAGGTGCATGGCAATCAATCACGCGCAGCCCAGAGTCTGGGCCTGACGCTGCGCCAGTTCAGTTACCGCCTCAAAAAACTGGGCATCCGCACCTCGCGTTGACATTATCGACAAATTGTCGACATTGATGCGGCGCCGGCCTGCCCGGTTGCTGCCCCCTCCCCTGTACAAGCCTCTGGCACAGCCATTGCTAACTTGGAAAGCACACGCCCATGCATTTCGGGCTTTGATTCCAACGTTCAATTCACCACAAGAGGTCTTTCATGTCTGCTGTCCTGCAATCCGTCCCGAACACCACCGTGACCACCTACCTCCGCCCCATCGACCGGGATGCATTGCTGGGTTTCGCCGAAAAAGGCAAAGCCAATCCCAAGGCTCAGGGCACGAACAAGGTCCGCACGGTCATGGAAGGCCAGTATCGTTCACTCAGCCATGTCGGTGATCACAAGCCGGTGGTGGTTGATGAACCCCTACACCTGATGGGCGAGAACACCGCACCGGCCCCCGGTGAAATCGTGCTCTCCGGCCTCGGCGGCTGCATCGCGGTTGGCATCACGGCAGTCGCGACCTGGAAACAGGTCAAGCTGTCGAAAATCGAAATCTTCATGGAAGCTGACATCGGCAACTCGGCTGCCTGGGGCGCGGGTGGCGCACTCGACAAAAAACCGGAAGACATGGGATTTCAGTCGATTCGCGTGAAAGTCAACATCGAAGGTGATGCCCCACGCGAAGTGCTTGAGGAAATCGTCAAGCACGCCAACTACTACTCGCCGGTCGCCAATTCGATGCGCAATCCCATCCCGTTTGAAATTTCTCTCGCATAAACAAAGACAAAGGCAAAGGGGAAAAAATTGAATCACGCTGACCTCCCGGCAGAAGCGTCTGGCAAGACGCAACCCGTGCATCCCCTGATTGCTGCTGTCCGGGACATCGCCCGCAACCAGCTCGCCGGCCAGGTACTGGCCATTGATCGCGGACTGTATCCCGCCGATGTGCTGCGCAAGCTTGCGGCGGCGGGTGCGATGAGCGCGCACCTGAAGGCCCCGCATGGCCAGGCCGATTACGGGCTGGCCATCCAGGCGATGGCGGAGGTGGCCAAGGTTTGCGGCGCGACCGGCTTCATGATGTGGTGCCAGGCCGTCTGCGGGCTTTACATGCAGGAGGCCTCAGCCGCGGAACTGGCCGGGCAACCGTTGTCGGACCATGTCGCCGGCAAACGGCTCGGCGGGACCGCATTGTCCAATCCGATGAAAACCTATGCGCAGATCGAATCCTTCCTGCTGCAGGCAAAACCGGTTGATGGCGGTTACCGGATCAACGGCGCCCTGCCCTGGGTCAGCAACCTCGACCGTGACCATTACTGCGGCGCCATCGCCACGCTCGAAGGCAGTCCGGGCCGGGAGATGATGTTCCTTCTGCGATGCGATGCACCGGGGATGACCCTGCGCCAGTGCCCGAGCTTCTCCGGCATGGAAGGCACCGGCACCTATGCACTGCATCTGTCGGACTACTTTGTTCCGCAGCACGAAGTCATCGCGGATCCGGCAAAACCGCTGATCAAACGCATCCGCGCCGCATTTGTCATGCTCCAGTGCGGCATCGCCGCCGGGGTGATCCAGGGCGCGATCGACTCCATCTGGGCCGTCGAGCTCCAGCTTGGACACGTCAACCAGTATCTGGAGGACCGCCCCGATACCCTGCAGGCCGAACTGGATGAACTGCTCTCAAGGGTCATGAAACTGGCCGCAACACCCTACAACGACAGCGACGAATTCTTTATCGAGGTTCTGGATGCGCGTGCCCATGGTGCCGAGCTGAGTCTGCGCGCCGCTCAATCGGCGTTGCTGCATCAGGGCGCCCGCGGTTACCTGATGGACTCCGAGGTACAGCGCAGGGTTCGTGAATCACATTTCGTTGCGATCGTGACACCCGCGATCAAGCACCTGCGCAGCGAAATCGCCCGGCTCAGCCAGGAAGAGATGCCGGCATGAACTCAACGCTGACGTGGCGCGAATTCATCTGCCGGGCCTGCGGACACATCTATAACGAAAAGGACGGTGATCCGGACAGCGGCATCGCACCGGGCACCCGCTTTGAAGACATACCCGATGACTGGCTGTGCCCGTTATGCGGCGTCACCAAGGCTGACTTCGTGCCTTACGACCGGGAAGCCTCGGAGAAAGCCCGTCAGTCAGCCTGCGCCTCGGCACCGCTTCTGGCGCGCAGCCGGGTGCTCGGTCGCGCACACGATCATGATGTTGTCATCGTCGGCGGCGGAACGGCCGCATGGCGAACTGCTGAAGCCATCCGTCAGGTCAGTGACGACCTGAGCATCGCAATTGTTGCCGCCTGTGATGCCCATCGCTATGACAAGCCGATGCTTTCGGTTGCATTCGCGCGCGGCCTGGCGCCTTCAGCAATGATCAAGGAAAGTGGTGCGGCGGCTGCAGCAAGACTGTGTGTCGATCTGTTTCCGCAGACCTCCGCCATCAGCATTGCTCCGGCGCGCTCGGAGTTGCGCACGACACGCGGCAGTTTTCACTATCAGCACCTCGTTCTTGCCCACGGCGCCCGTTCGATACTCCCGTACGGGCTGACGGCGGGCCATTGCTGGCGGATCAACCACCTTGACCATTACGCCCGCTTTCGCGCCGCGCTTGAAGGCGGTCGCAAGCATGTGCTGATGGTCGGCGCCGGTCTGATCGGCGCTGAACTCGCCAATGACCTCGCCCTGGGCAACCACCGGGTGACACTGATCGACGTTGCAGACCGTCCGCTCGCGCGGCTGGTCAAGGATGGCGCCGTCACCGAATCCCTGTTCGCCGCATGGCAGTCACTGCCGATCCAGTTCATCGGCGGCATCACTATCACCGCAAGCGAAAAACACGCAGGTGGATACCGGGTCACATTGAGCAATGGCGCCGTGCTGCATCCCGACATGATTGTTGTCGCCGCCGGATTGCAGACACCTGACCGGCTGTCGCGCAGCGCAGGCCTGGAATGGGACAACGGCATCGCCGTCAATCCTGTTTCCCTGCGCTCAAGCGTACCGGGAATCTATGCGATCGGCGATTGCGCTTCGATTGCCGGGAAGGTCAGCCGCTTTATCGAGCCGATCGCGCGGCAGGCACTGACCATCGCCAGCCAGATCCACGGCGACAATCTGTTGCCCTACGCGGATCTACCGCTGCCGGTACGCGTCAAGACCACCTCTTATCCGATCACCGTACGCTGACCGCAAGCCATTCGCTTCGAGACATCCGGAGGTGCATTTCGCACCTCCGGACGCTTTGATGCCGCTCAGGCCCTGCTGATCTTGAATGACTTGAGATATTGCTCCGGCTGGGCCGGATTGAATTCACGACCCATGATCATGTGCCGGCGGGCGTTGGCATCCGGAGCCTTGATGCCGAGTTCGGCCATGCGTTTGCGCGCCTCGGTCGCGAGGAAGACCTGCTCGGCGACGCGCGCGTAGCTGACTTCCTCCTTGATATAGCCCCAGCGCTTCATTTGCGTCAGCATCCAGACCGCCATCGACTGCCAGGGGAAGGGATCGAAGTTGATCCGGTTTGGCTCATTGCGCACCTGACCCAGACCATCGGCAAATTTGCCCAGCAATACCTGCTCCAGAACCGTCAATGGTTGATTGAGATAGTTGGGGCCCTGGATGGCCTGTGCAACAGCCTGGCGATTTGCCGGCTGCGAGCAATGCACCGTGGAAGCCACGATGGCCCGAAACAGTGCGGCGAAAGTATTCGGATGCGCCTTGACGAAGCGTTCCGGCACCGCAAACGCGCAGCACGGATGGTTGTCCCAGATCTCGCTGGTCAGCAAGTGGATGAAACCGACGCCATCGAAGACGGCGCGCTGGTTGAAAGGTTCAGCCACAATGAAACCGTCAATGTTCTCCGCACGCAGATTGGCAACCATGTCCGGAGGCGCCATGACCCGCAGTTGCACATCCTTGTCGGGATCGAGGCCGTTTTCAGCCAGGTAGTAGCGCAACAGGAAATTGTGCATCGAGTAATCAAAGGGAATGCCGAAGCGCATGCCCTTCCAGGTCTTGGGATCGCGCTTGTCCTTGTGTTTGATATGCAGCGTGATTGCATTGCCATTCACGTTCTCGATTGCCGGCATCACCATCGGTGTTGCTGTGGCTCCGAGGCCGAGCGTCATCGCCAGCGGCATCGGCGACAGCATGTGCGAGGCGTCGAATTCACCGGCAATGACCTTGTCGCGCACTACAGCCCAGCCTGCCGTCCGGTTCAGCTTCACGTTAAGGCCGTTTTTGGCGTAGAAACCCAGGGGATCGGCCGCGACAATCGGTGTCGCGCAGGTAATCGGCAGGAATCCGATCTGCAGGTCCTTTTTTTCAAGGGGCTTTTGCTCCTGCGCCAGCGCCTGCAGGGCGGTCACCGGCAGCAAGGAACTGATCGCAGCCATGGCTGTGGTTTTACCCACGGCCTTGAGAAAACTGCGGCGCAGATTGTCCTGGGGAAACAGCGCCTTTACCAGCACGGCTTCGACAAACTCGGAGGCTCTGTTCTCGATTTGCGTTTCGGTAGCAGCGCCTGATTCCTGCGAGGACTTTGGATGGTCCGCAGTTGAGTGATTCCCGCCGCAACTGCATTGCAGGTTCAAGGGTTGATTTTCATCGTACGGCGAGTAATAACGTCCCATATGGCCAGCCTCCGAGCGGATTAAAGGTAGCCATACATAAGCAATACGCATGCCTGCGCAGTTGCGCTGAAACCCCGGGCTCGGTAAAAGCAGTTCGTGACAAGAAAAATCCCGCATTCGCGGGATTTTTCCTGGAAGACCACCTTCCGTATTAAACCGGACGCGTCAGCGCTGGCCTCCAGCCATAGGTTTTCGCGCAGGCCTCGCCCATCAGCATCGCCCGCTCGCTGTCGCTGATCCGGTCGGTCAGGCGAAACGGCTCGACCGCCTGCTCGTAATTGACGACCGCAAAAGCGCGGGTCCAGTCCGTGCCCCACAGGCAGCGTTCGAAGCCCCAGGCATCAAACACGCGCGCGAGCGGATCCCAGATGTCCGGGAAGGGATACGGTTTCTGGGACAAGGTGCAGGCGCCGCTGACCTTGATCACCAGGTTCGGGCGTTTCGCCAGTTCCAGCACCTTGGGCAGGTCGGCCCAAGGCTGCGCCGCGCGTGCAGCCGCCTCATGCGGCTGCATGATACCGAGGTGGTCGATGATGAAACGCACGTCAGGGTTCTTGTCGAACAGCACGGTGCCGGCGTCGAGATTGCCCCAGCACAGGACGTTCACCGGGAAATCATGACGTACCGCTGCGCGCAGAATGCGCTTGAGACCCGGATCATCGGGGCTGCGTCCGGAATCCGGTTTCAGGATGACGCGGATGCCAACGGTGCCCGGCGTTTTTTTCCAGTCGGCGACAACGTCCTCCGCTGCCGGATCATCCGGGTTAATCGGCTTGACGATGCCGAACTTGCCCGGGTGGGCTTTCTGCACTTCGACGGCATAGCTGGCGTCGTAGCCGTACATCGAGAACGAAGAAATGAAAATCGCGCCGTCGATACCGAGTTTGTTCATGGCCGCGACCATCTCGTCGCCGGTTGCAGACGCCGGCCAGTTCGGCGTGCTCTGCCAGGGACGTTTCGGGGTGTTGGCTTCGTAGGCGTGAATCTGCGAATCAATGATCATTGTTGAAATCTCCAGAAATGCGGAATTAACGAACACCCAGCAGCGTCACTTCGAACACCAGTGTCGCATTCGGCGGAATCACGTTGCCGGCGCCGCGGGCACCGTAGGCAATCGACGAAGGACAGGTCAGCTTGGCCGCGCCACCAACTTTCATCAGCGCCACACCTTCGGTCCAGCACTTGATCACGCCGTTGAGCGGAAACTCGATGGGTTCACCGCGACCGTAGGAACTGTCGAACTCGCGACCATCGGGAAACATCCCCTTGTAGTGCACGCGCACCGTGGAAGACGCATTCGGTTGGCTGCCGTTGCCTTCCTTGACCATGCGGATCACCAAACCACTGGGCGTGACCTTGGCCCCGGGCTCTTTGGCTGCAGCAACCAGCGCCTTGTCAGTCGTGGACTGTGCCTTGGCCGGCACAGCATGAACAAATAATCCGCCAACCATGGCGCAGGCAACAAAGGATTTCAGGAGTGATGTTTTCATTTTCAAGGATGAACAAGTAAGAGGACTGAAGATTGACAAGGACACTCAGGGTAAGAAAAGCACTACTGCATCAGGTAACTGCAACAAGCGACAACTTGTACAACAATATTTATGAAGAACCATTCAACAAACGGCGTAGCGGTCCTGACTGCGACCTTATGGGCGCCCGAGCAAAGTTACTCAGCCTTGGCACCCGAATCACGCACCAGTTTACCGAGCCTGGCGGTTTCAGTTTTCAGAAAATCGCCAAAATACTGCGGCGTGGTGCCCACCGGCTCCACACCCACGCCCTCCAGCCGCTCGCGCGTTTCCCTGGCCTGCAGCGCCTTGTTGATTTCGGCATTGAGCCGGTCGATCAGTGGCGGCGCAGTGCCGGACCGCGCAAGAATGCCATACCAGGTGTTCACCTCGAGTCCCGGTAAGCCCGCCTGCGCGGCGGTAGGCACGTCGGGTTGCGCGGCAATCCGCTTGTCACGCAGGACCGCAAGTGCGCGCAGCTTGCCTGACTGCAGTAAAGGCAGCGCGGAGGGCGGACTGATCGCAACCATCTGGATTTCACCGGTCACGACCGAACTGAGGGCCTGCCCGGTTCCTTTGTATGCGATATGCACAATGTCGATCCTTGCCAGGGATTTCATCAGTTCCATCGTCAGGTGATTGGAGGTGCCGACGCCGCCGGAACCGTAGTTGAGCTTGCCGGGGTTGGCCCGCGCATAAGCCAGCAGTTCCTTCAGCGTTTTTGCAGGCACGGCAGGATTGACAATCAGCAGGGTAGGAATCGTGGCGACCAGGCTGATGGGCGCAAGGTCGCGCTGCGGGTCGTAGTTAAGCTTGCGGTACAGGGTCGGGCTGATGGCGCAGGCGGGCGAGCACATCAGCAGCGTATAACCGTCATTCGCCGATTTTGCGACAAGCTCGACGCCGAGGTTTCCGCCGGCACCGGGACGATTGTCGATGACCACGGTCTGCCCGAAGGTTTCACCGAGTTTCTGGCCCAACGTGCGGCCGATGGTGTCGGTCGCGCCGCCCGCGGGGAACGGAAGCACAAAGCGGATCGGCCGGTTCGGATAGCTGTCGGCCGAACCCGCCGCCATGGCATGAAAGCCTGATCCTGCCAGCAGCAATGCGATGAAACACCGGAGGATTCCGGGCATGCGCGCTTTCATTGCGATCCTTTCGAAGTCTTTTGACAAGTGCTCCACGATGCCGGCAAACCGCATCGCACCAGGCACCCTGAAGACGTTACTGTCCTTCTAGTTTTTCCGCGGAATCACGATCTGCGTCTGCGTAACGATCGCCACCCTTGTGCCATCAAGGTTGCTCACCGTGGTCTGCCACACCATGGTGGTACGGCCGATGTGCAGCGGCACGGTGTGCGCCATGAGTTTTGCACCCTCGCCTGCGGCAAAAAAATTGGTTTTGGACTCCAGCGTCGTCGTGCGGTAGCCCTCGGGCAGATTGGCCACCGTGCCGATCGCACCGAGCACGTCGGCAAAGGACATCAGGATGCCGCCGTTGATGCGGCCGCTGCGGTTGATGTGGTCTTCGTTCACCGTCATCTCCGCGGTAATGCCTTTCCGCGTCAGCCGCTTCAGGTGGATGTGCAGCGCGCGCCCCATGCCCACTGACAGCGACTGCTCGATGGCCGCGCGATTCGCCGGCGGCAAAGCCACCTTGGCCGGCATGCGTGCGGCGGCGCTTTTGCCCGGCGACTTTTTGCTTTTTTGTTTTTTGACTGTTGCAGCCCTGGATTTTTTGACGATGCTCACAGCAACTGCCCCTGTAATGGAATCGAAGCGAGTATAGCCGAGGCCGGCAGCCCATCCATCAACGAGGCATCGTCGTTGCGCACGCTGTTGACGCGGGAACTGACCGGATGGGCACGCATCGCATCGGCCGGGTACGGTTGCAGCAGAGACTCGAGGTCGCGCGCGATGGTGTTGCGCGGGTCAAGCCAGTCCTCATAGGCGGCGGGCGGCACGATCACCGGCATACGGTCGTGGATGGGCGCCATCAGCGCATTGGCAGCGGTGGTCAGGACAGTGAATGTCGTCATCGCCGGCGCATCCGTATTGCCGGACCAGCATTCATACAAACCGGCAACCGCGAAGAGTTCGGCATCGTGCATCTGCACGTAATAAGGCAGTTTCTGTGCACCGCTGCGATTCCATTCATAAAAACCGTTCATCGGCACCAGACAGCGTCTTTGCCGGTAAGCCGCACGGAAAGCCGGCTTCACGGCAACAGTTTCTGCGCGCGCATTGTTCAGCGGCGCACCTTTGCCGGGTTCACGTGCCCAGGCAGGAACAAATCCCCAGCGCATCAGCGTCAGCCGCGTCCCTTGTTGCGCATCAACGTAATACACCGGCAGGTCCTGCATCGGCGGAATATTGAAATGCGGCTCGAAATCGACCGTCTTGTCGTAAAACACCAGCGGGTCGCCAGGCTTTCGAGTTTTGGGCCCATGGAGGGCATAACGTCCACACATGCCGTTATTTTAATTCACCAATCCCCCTCGGAAGATCTTTATAACTAATTGTTTTTATTGAATTATTTTTTACTTGCTGCAAGCGAAAATTCTTGGCGTAATAGCGGCCACCATGAGAACCAAAATCAACGGCGCAAGCCTCAGTTACGACATCATCGGCAACAGCGGCCCCTGGGTTGCACTGTCACCCGGCGGTCGCCGCCCAATGGCGGCAGTCCGCTCACTGGCGCAACGCATCGCCGCGGGCGGTTACCGTGTGCTGATCCATGACCGGCGCAACTGCGGCGCTTCCGACGTGCTGCTGAAAGGCGATGCCGCCGAGCACGAAGTCTGGGCTGATGACCTGCATGCATTGCTCACCCAGATCGGCGCGCTGCCTTCCGCAACAGGCGTTTTCATTGGCGGCAGTTCGTCCGGCTGCCGCATGTCACTCGCATTTGCATTGCGTTATCCGCAGGCGGTGCGCGGACTGCTGTTGTGGCGGATTACCGGTGGTGCTTTTGCCGCACAACGACTGGCCCGCGAATATTACGCACAATACATCGCTGCCGCACAAAGCGGCGGCATGATTGCCGTATGCGCGATGCCGCATTTCCGCGACATGATTGTGGCGCACCCGGCGAATCGGGAAAAACTGATCGCCGCCGACCCGCAGTCGGTGATCGACACAATGACGCACTGGAGCGAGGGTTTCCTGAAGGAAGCCGATTATCCGGTCATCGGCGCCACTGAAGCACAGTTGCGCTCGATCAAGGCGCCGGCCTGCATCATTCCCGGCAACGACAATACGCATCCGAAGGCCGTTGGCGAGAAACTCGCGCGCCTGCTGCCCGACACCACGCTGAACATCCTCTTTGCCGAGCACCAGGATGTCGATGTCGTACCCCCCGAAACCTGGGCGACACGCGAAGAAGAAATGTCGACAATGCTGCTGGCTTTCCTGTCTGCCAACACCCAACGATGACCGTGGCTGTCTTGCCGGCATTTGCAAAGCGCATTTTTTCAGGGAATAATTTCGCCCGAAATGACTGTCTTTGTTTGCGCTGGCATTCACCTTTACAACCAAGCCGGTTTTATTTCGATCGACAAACTGCCGAATGAACAGCCCCGAAAATAACCCGTCAAACCGCCCCATCGACTGGAGTCAACCTTCGGACCGCGGTCCCGCGCCCAGCATGATGGCCTTGCACACGCTGACCGAGCAGGCCATTCCGGATGCCCTGTTTGTCCATGATCACAGCGGCAGGTTCATTGAAGTCAACGCCAAGGCCTGCGAAGTTCTCGGTTATACGCGCGAGGAACTGCTGTCGATGTATGTCTCTGATGTGGATCAGGACTTTGACCTGCGAAAAGCGCAAGACCTGTGGCTTCAGATCAAAGACGGGGAACGCCGCGCCGTTGACAGCCGGCACCGGCGCAAAGACGGCAGCGTCTTCCCGGTGCGCATCCACTTCGGCCTGCTCCATTACTACGGGGAAAGACTCTACATCGGGGTAGCCCAGGATCTGAGTCAGGATCCGGAAAAACCCGCGCCCTGAAACAACGCAAAACGCAGGCCGCACTTTCAGCCTGGACGTTTTGTTGCGCAGTTTAATCGCCGCCGTTCCGGAAACCCGCCGGGGCTAAGTCTTGTAATCCGGATATCGTTTCTCGACCAGCGCCAGGCTCGCGACCCAGTCGCGGCTTTCCGCGTCGTATACGCCCATGCGGCCGAATTTCGCGACGCGCGCGACACACACCTCGTGATCCGGAATGATCAACTTGCCGCCGCCGGCCAGTGCGCCGATCTGCGCGCGGCACGCCAGTTCGAAAAAGTGGTGATAGATATAAGCCTCGGGCAGCGTGGCGCCGCACACCAGCGCGCCATGGTTCTCCAGCAGCATGAACCATTGGTCGCCAAGCGCCGCAGCCAGATGGTCCGCGCCCTCGCGCGTGGTGTCATCGGTCAGGTTGGGGTAACGCGCAACGCGGTTGTAGAAACGCATCGCCTGCTGCGTCAGCGGCAACAGGCCGTGCTGCTGTGCCGATACCGCAAGATTCGCCGGCGAGTGCGTATGCACGGCGGCATTGATATCACGCCGGGTACGCAACACGGCGGCATGCAGGTTATAGGCCGCGGGGCTGGCCTTGAACGGCGACACGCCGACCTGACGGCCCTCAAGGTCGTACTTCACCAGATTGGAAGCCGTCACCTGCTCCATCAGGACATTGTCGGCCTTGACCAAAAAATGCCCGGGCTCGCCCGGCACGCGTACTGAAATGTGGTTGTAGGTCAGGTCGACAGATACAAAATGCGCAACCAGCCGGTGCGCGGCAGCCAGTTCGCAGCGCGCCTGCCATTCCTCCGCGGAAATGCCCGTGCGCGATACAAGCGGCCGCGCGGTGCGTGTCGAGGCGTGTTTCTTTTTGGCGCGCGTGCCCATCGGCGGTCAGTCAACCCTGGCGCCGGAGATCCGCACGACTTTCTCGTATTTCTCCATGTCGCGCTTCACAAATGCGGTGAATTCCTCGACGCTGCTGCCCACCGGGTCGGCGCCGAGCGCGATGAACTGTGCCTGCAGTCCCGGTGACTTCACGGTTTTCACCAACGCGCCGTTCACGCGATTGATGATCGCACGCGGCGTTTTGGCCGGTGCAAACAGGCCGAACCAGTTCACGGCCTCGAAGCCGGGCACACCGGACTCGCTGATGGTCGGCAGATCCGGCAACTGCGGCGAGCGCTGCAGGCTGGCGATACCCAGCACCCGCACCCTGCCCGACTTGATATGCGGCACGATGGGAGCAATTGAATTGAACATCAGCTGCATGTGGCCCGCGAGCACGTCGGTCACCGCCTGCGGCGCGCCCTTGTAAGGCACGTGGACAATATCGACGCCCGCCATCTGCTTGAACAATTCGCCCGCCAGATGGTTGGCAACCCCGTTGCCGGCCGATGCGTAGTTGAGTTTGCCCGGCTGCGCCTTCGCCAACGCGATCAGTTCCCTGATATTTTTTGCGGGCACCGACGGATGCGCCATCAGTACAAATGGACCGACCGAAATCAGGCTGACCGGGGCGAAATCGCGCAAGGTGTCATAGGGCAGGCCCTTGCGCAGATGCGGCAGGATGGTCAGCGCCCCGGGGCTGCTGATGAACAGCGTGTAACCGTCGGGAGTGGATTTTGCGGCGATCTCCGCACCGATGACACCGCCGCCGCCAGCACGATTGTCGGCCACCAGTGAAACACCGAGTTGCTGCGACAGCCCCGGAAACACCAAGCGGGCAGTGACATCGGGTGTTGCACCAGCAGGCACTGAAAGGATGACGCGAATCGGCTTGTCCGGCCATTCAGCAGCCTGCGCGATTTGCGCAGTGATGACCATGATGGCCAGTAGACCGGCCCTGAGCATTGTTTTCATGGAAATTCCTCCTCCCCAAGCGATGCATGGTAACGGTAAGCCGCCAGCCGGTAAAATCCATCGGCAAATCGCTCAAACCGAAACCCATTACCAGCCACTCACCGGGGGAATACACATGGCAGCAGGCAAGGAACTCGCAGGCAAGGTCGCACTCGTTACCGGCGCATCGCGCAACATCGGCCGCGCCATCGCCATCTCGCTGGCCGAGGCCGGCGCCACCGTCGCCGTCAACGCGCGCACGGCGAAGGCCGATGCAGATGCCGTCGTCCAGGAAATCCGCGCTGCCGGCGGCGCTGCCGATACCTTCATTGCCGACATCGCCGACGTCAAGGCGGTCAATGCCATGGTTGCCGACATCACCAAACGCTACGGCAAGGTCGACATCCTGATTCTCAATGCGTCGATCCGCAAGGAAACCGCGTTCATCGACATGAGTTATGAAGAATGGCGCAGCCTGCTGTCGATCACCCTCGACGGCTCGTTCTTCTGCACCAAGGCCTGCCTGCCCTCGATGATCGCAGCCGGCGGCGGCAGCATCGTCACACTGGGCGGCATGACCGCGCTTTCCGGTGCCAAAAAGCGCGTGCACGGCTCGGTCGGCAAACACGGCCTGTGGGGCATGACCCGCGCGCTGGCCAAGGAACTCGGCGAGCACCAGATCAACGTCAACTGCGTGGCGCCGGGACAGATGGACACCGCGCGTGCGGCCGACCGCTCGGAACGCGCACCGGTCAGCAACGTGCCGATGGGCCGGCGCTCCACGCCGGAAGAAGTCGCCGGCATCGTGCGTTATCTGTGCACGCCGTCAGGCGCGATGATCAGCGGACAGCTGATTTATGTGGATGGCGGGCAGCAGCAGTTCTGATCGGTAATTGGATACATCCCCCCGTTCGGGCTGAGCCCGTCGAAGCCCTGCCCGTCCACGTAGTTCTCTCAACAAGCCCTCGCTCTTCGCGGTTTTACGCGAAGAGCGAGAGGCCTCTCATTGATTACGCCAAGCACCCCTTGAATTTCCCGGGTAGCTGAACTCCGCACAGAAATGAAAAGTCAACGGCTTAGAAAATGCCGTGTCTTGCCCGTTGCCCGGGTCGGCGGTTAGCCGACGATTCTGGAGATGGCGCTTCTGAGTGACTGCTGATCCTCGGTCGTAAGCTGGCCAAGGCGACGGATAACGAGTGTCTGCTCGATGGTAGTGATGACGGGTTTGATGGCCGAGGGTTTGAGCAGACCTGCGGCCTGCCAGTTGGCCACCAAGTGCCTCGCCAAGCGCGCCGGAGGGTCTCAGCTGACTGGTGACCGCCATGATAACGAGGTCGCGTTGCGCGCTGTTATAGCCGGCACTGCTGATAACAACCGCCGGGCGCTTCTTGGTGCCCACCTGGTCAGTAAAGGGAAACGGGACCAGGAGCACGTCACCGAAACTATAGCCGGCCGTAGGCGGCATCGTCAGGGTTATCCCAGACTTTCTGGAAGGCGGGCTCCGCGGCCTTGGCTGCGGCGCGCGTGAATTGCTGTGCGTCACCGCGCGTACGCAGGAAATCAACGAAGTCCTCGACTTCTGCCACGCGTTCCGGGGACAGCGCTTTGAGTGAATCGCCCCGGGTTTCGAGGAGGCCATTTGGTTTAAGTCAGGCTATTGCAAGGACCTGATTGGCGTGTTGCCGCCAATAGTTTGCCTCAGCTTCTGCCGGAGGGATATACCCGATCGGCTC